>Ga0209963_1000191_pt1 | contig 188681 bp, 194 predicted proteins | sample ThiBio_1000_biof_2_FD_183957 | JGI IMG/M metagenome (GOLD analysis project Ga0209963, IMG submission 183957) | Wastewater bioreactor microbial communities from Cape Town, South Africa - Thiocy_cont_1000_biof (SPAdes) | ecosystem: Engineered > Bioreactor > Thiocyanate-remediating >... | reverse complement strand
TCGGAAAATAGGGCTGAAGACGCGCCATCTGCTCGTCCGTCAGCCAGAATAAATCGCTCAAATTCAGGCTCCTTCGCAGCCGCCTGAATCATAATCCCCACCTCATATCAATGGGTCCTGACCCTAGTCCGACTGCTCGCCCGCCGGCCTACCAAAGTTGCCGCGGTGGCGCTCGCTAACAAGAACGCACGGATGGTCTGGGCGCTGATGACCAGCGGCGAACGCTATCGCGAACCGACGCCGATGGCGGCATAGAACTTTAGCGCGAGGGTCGCGCACACGAGGTTGGGAAGGGCAAAGAGGAGTTGATGCACTAAGCCGGTTGAAACCGCCGGATCGGGAAAACCCATTTTGGGCCGTGGCGCTTCGAGCGCGAGCTATAGGTCGGGACCCGGTTCGCGCGAAAGGCATCATGGCCAGCGGCGCATGTCAAAGCCGCATCGAAGGGCCGGACACATGGCCGCCTCGACCAGCGGAATGCAGAACTTCGAAAACCCCTTGCCAACGGAGGGCCGTCCACACACGGCCCAATCCCAGTCGATTCGGGACGCGAACATTGCGATGAATGTAGGGCGGCTTTGGGCGAACTCACGGGCCCCCGGGAACGGCCGCTATGGCGGCAAAGCGACCGATGCCAGGCGGGCGCATGATGTCGCGACGGGCAGGAAGGGGGCGACCTTTGGCAAGGGGCGTGCGCGAACATCGCCGTCGACGAAAAACACAGCCGATCTTAGCCGCTTATTGCCATTCGCGGCCTTCCTATGGACTTCCTAGCCACTATGGATGTCAAAGGCCGCCTTGCGGCGGTAAATTTTTCCTTTGATTTTCCGGGGGATGCTGGTGCTGCCGGTGAGGATTGAACTCACGACCTCAGCCTTACCAAGGATGCGCTCTACCACTGAGCTACGGCAGCATGGCCCGAAGGACAGGCGCGCCCTAGAGACGAGGGCGGCGGCATTGTCAAGGCGTTGTGCGCGCGATAGCGGATTGCATGGCGAATGAACGAGATGAACGGGCCGCCAGGCTTGCCGGGCAATTGCGCGCCAACCTCAGGAAGCGGAAGGAGCAGTCGCGCGGGCGTCCGGCCGGCGATCGGGTGGATGCGGAGGGCGCGGCGGAGGATTCGCAGACGCGCTGGCCCGGCGCCTCGTACGCATCGGAGGATTCGCAGACGGGCTGGCCCGGCGCCTCGGGCGAGGCGGGGGACTCGTTGACGCGTGGGCCCGATGCCTCGGGCGGGGCGGGGGACTCGTTGACGCGTGGGCCCGACGCCTCGGGCGGGGTGGGGGACTCGTTGACGCGCGGGCCTGGCGCCTCGGGCGCGGCGGGGGATTTGCCGAAGCACCGGCCCGGCGTCCCGGATGCGACCCGGGAATCTTCGAAGCGCTGACCCGGCCCGTCAGCGCCCGATCGGGCGGCAGCGTTCGATCAGCCAGCCGCGATCCTCGCCCTCCAGCACCGCTCCCAGCGCCGCCTCCACCCGCGCGTGATAGGCGTCGAGCCACGCGCGCTCGGCCTTGTCGAGCAGCGCCGGCTCGATCAGGTCGCGGTCGATCGGGGCGAGCGTCAGCGTCTCGAACGCCAGCATCGGGGCTTCGCCGCCGGTTATCCCGCGCTCGACGACCAGCAGCAGGTTCTCGATGCGAATGCCGTAGTCGCCGGCCTTGTAATAGCCCGGCTCGTTCGAGAGGATCATGCCGGCGCGCAGCGGCTCCTGCGGCCCGCCGCCGGCATAGCCGGGCTTGGCGATCCGCGCGGGGCCCTCGTGGACCGAGAGGTAGCTGCCGACGCCATGGCCCGTGCCGTGGGCGAAATCGAGGCCCACCTGCCACAGCGGCAGCCGGGCGAGCGCATCAAGCTGCTGCCCGGTGGTGCCGTGCGGGAAGACGGCGGTGGCGAGCGCGATATGCCCCTTCAGCACACGGGTGAAGCGGTCGCGCATCTCCGCCGTCGGCGCGCCGATCGGCACGACGCGGGTGAGATCGGTGGTGCCGTCGGCGTACTGCCCGCCCGAATCGATCAGATAGAGCTGGCCCGGCAGGATCGGCGCGTTCGATTCCTCCGTGACGTGATAATGCGGGATCGCGCCATGCGGGCCGGTGGCGGAGATAGTGTCGAACGACAGGTCGCGCAGCGCGCCGGTCGCCTCGCGGAACTCCCGGAGCTTGGCGGCGGCGGAAAGCTCGGTCTGCCCGCCCTTCGGCCCGGCGATCGCGATCCAGCGCAGGAAGCGGGTGAGCGCCGCGCCGTCGCGCAGGCTGGCGGCGTGATGGCCCGCGATCTCCGCCGGGTTCTTGCACGCCTTGGGGATCACCACCGGATCGCGCAGCGACAGGATCGTGCCGCCGCCCGCCTCGATCGCCAGCGGGATCGCCGCGACCGACAGCGAAGGATCGACCGCCACGCGCTTGCCCGCGAAGCCGCCCAGCGCCGGGGCGAAAGCGGCGCGGTCGTGCACGCGCACCGCATTGCCGAGATGCTGGCGCACCGCGTCGGTCATTTTCTCACGGGATACGAACAGGTCGGCGGTGCCGTCGGCATTGACGATCGTATAGGCCAGCGCGACCGGGGTGCGCGCGACATCGGCGCCGCGCACGTTGAGCAGCCACGCGATCGAATCGAGCGCGGCGAGCACCACCGCGTCGGCGTTCTGCTCCGCCAGCCAGTCGGCGACCGCCGCGCGCTTGTCGGCGGATGAGCGGCCGGCGACCGCATCGCCGTGGACGGAAAGCGTCGCGTCGGAAGGGGCGGGGCGATCGGGCCAGATCGCGTCGATCGGGTTGGTGTCGACCGGCACCAACGTCGCCCCGACCTTCGCCAGCGCGGCGGAAGCTTCGTCCACCCAAGCGCGGGTGTGCAGCCACGGGTCGTAGCCGATCCGCGCGCCGTCCGCCGCGTGATGCTCCAGCCATTGCGCCACGCTCGTCTCCGGCACGCCGACGAACTGCCAGTCGCCGCCGTCGACCTGCTCGCGCACCTGCAGCGTATAGCGGCCGTCGGTGAAGATCGCGGCCTCCTGCGGCAGCACCACCGCCGTGCCCGCCGAACCCTGGAAGCCGGTGAGCCACGCCAGCCGCTGCGCATAGGCGCCGACATATTCGCTCATATGCTCGTCGGTCAGCGGCACGACGAAGCCGTCGAGGCGCTGGCGGGCGAGCTGTTCGCGAAGGGCGGCGAGGCGGGCGGAATGGCTGGACATGATTTTCTTCCGGTTCTGGATCAATGACGCCGCCGGGCGAGATGGAGCACGCCGGCGATCGCGCCGCCCACGATAAGCCCGGCGATCGCGGAGAGGAAGGCGGTGGCGAGCCACGCCGCCGCGCCGCCGGCCACGCCGCGCGCCGCCTCGCCCGCATGATGCACCCAGCCGGGGAGGGGTGTCAGGTGGAAATGCTCCAGCCCGTGCACGATGATCTGCCCGCCGACCCACAGCATCGCCACCACGCCGACATGGGAGAGCAGGTTCAACACCACCGGCATCGCCGCGACCAGCCCCCGCCCGATCCGTTGCGCCATCGCGCCGGGGCGGCGGGCGAGCGCGAGGCCGATATCGTCCATCTTCACGATCACCGCGACCACGCCATAGACGCCGGCGGTGATCGCCACCGCGACCACCGCGAGCGCGATCGCCTGCGTCACGATCGGCCGCCCGGCGAGCGAGGCCAGCGCGATCGCCATGATCTCCGCCGACAGGATCAGGTCGGTGCGGATCGCGCCGGCCACCTGCCGGTCCTCGAGCTGCTTCGCATCGGCGGCGGCGACGGCTGCGTCGTCATGCTTCGCGCCGCCCAGCGCCTCGACGATCTTCTCCGCGCCCTCGAAGCTCAGGAACGCGCCGCCCGCCATCAGGATCGGGGTGATCGCCCAGGGCGCGAAGGCGGAGAGGATCAGCGCGGCGGGCAGCAGGAACACCAGCTTGTTGCGCAGCGAGCCGAGCGCGATCTTGCCGATGATCGGCAGTTCGCGCGCGGGCGACAGGCCGACGACGTAGCGCGGGGTGACGGCGGTGTCGTCGATCACCACGCCCGCCGCCTTGGCGCTGGCGCGGCCGGCGGCGCCGGCCACGTCGTCGAGGCTGGCGGCGGCGAGCTTGGCAAGCGCGGCGATGTCGTCAAGCAGCGCAACGAGGCCGGCGGCCATCGGCAATCCTTTTGCAATCCGAAGAAGTTGCCGACCATCGCGCGGGTTCGCGGGCGAGCGCAAGCGGGATCGTGGATGTCGCTGCTGCCGAAACGGGGGAGAGCGGCCGTGCGGCGATGGCGCTCGATCCCCCGCACTGTTGCTCCGCCGGTGCCGGTCTTACCGGCGGCTCCACTCCAAATCTTCTTATGATTCGGCGCGCTTCAGCGCGGCTCCCTTGCGCGGTTTCTCGGCAAAAAGAAAGGCCGGTCGTGAGACCGGCCCTGAAAGTTTTTAGGAGAGGATGCCTGAAAGGCCCGACCCTTGTGCGCCGCAGCATAGCATTGTGCAACTGCAAACTAAGTATTTACGGATGCAAAGACCGCAATCGCCGCGCGGGGCCGCATCGACAAGCCCGGATCGGCGGTTATGGAGGGCGGATGACCTTTCCAGCCCCGCCCCGCGCCGCGACGCGCCCGCACAGCTATACCCGCCACGGCATCACCATCGAAGACCCCTGGGCGTGGCTGAAGGACCCGAACTATCCCGATGTCACCGACAAGGACGTGCTCGCCTATCTGGAGCAGGAGAACGCCTATTTCGAGACGGTGATGGCGCCGCTCAAGCCGCTGACCGACCGGATCAACGCGGAAATGCGCGGCCGGATCAAGGAGGACGAGGCGACCGTGCCGCAGAAGGACGGCGACTGGCTCTACTGGACGGCGTTCGACATGGGTGGCCAGTATCGCAAATGGTGGCGCAAGCCCGTAGCCGGCGGACCGGACGAATTGCTGCTCGACGAGCCTGCGCTGGCCGAGGGGCATGAATATTTCCGGCTCGGCGCGTTCGCGGTGTCGAACGACGGGACCAAGCTCGCCTATGCGATCGACGACAGCGGCGCGGAGCGGTTCGAGATCCGGGTCAAGGACCTGACCACCGGCGAGCATCTGCCGGAGGTGATCCCCGGCATGCTCTCCGACATCGTGTGGACGGCGGACGATGCCGGCTTCCTCTACGGCCTCGCCAACAAGGAATGGCGCACCGACAATGCCCGCTTCCACCGGCTCGGCACCGATCCGGCGGAGGATGTCGAACTCTATCACGAGGATGACGAGGGCTATCGCGTCGCCGTCTCCGAGACCAGCGACCGCAAGTGGATCATGATCGCGACCGGCGACCATGTGACGAGCGAGGTGCGGCTGCTGCCCGCGAACGATCCCTTCGCCACGCCGATCATGGTCGCGCCGCGCCTGTCGGGGCGGGAATATGACGTGGACACGCACGGCGACACCCTGTTCATCCACACCAACGACATCGATCCGATGTGGCGGCTCGTCACCGCGCCGATCGCCGCGCCGGGCGAATGGACCGAACTGATCGCGCCGTCGCCGAATTTCTACATGACCGGCGTGGAATGCTATCGCGACTTCTTCGTGGTGGAGGGGCGCGAGGACGGCCTCGACCAGATCGCCATCCACCGCTACGACGCGCCGACCGGGGGCAGGCGCATCGCTTTCCCGGAGCCGAGCTATGCCGCCGGGCTGGGCGACAACCCCGAATATGACCAGCAGGTGCTGCGGCTCGGCTATGAATCGATGGTCACGCCGGGCACGGTCTATGACTACGACACCGCGACCGGCGCGCTGACCGTGCTCAAGGTGCAGGAGATCCCGTCCGGCTATGACGGCGCGAAATACCGCACCGAGCGGCTGAAGATCGCCGCGCGCGACGGGACGCTGGTGCCGGTGTCGATCGTCTATCCGGCGGATTTCCCGAAGGACGGATCGCGGCCGCTCTATCTCTACGGCTATGGCGCCTATGGCCATGCCATCCCGCCGGGCTTCTCGACCGGGCGGCTGTCGCTGCTCGATCGCGGCTTCGCCTACGCCATCGCGCATATCCGCGGCGGCGACGATCTCGGCCAGCAATGGTATTTCGACGGCAAGCTGGAGAAGCGCGCCAACACCTTCAACGATTTCGTCGATGTGGCGAAGGGGCTGATCGCGCAGGGCTGGACCAGCGCGGGGAAGATCGCGATCGCCGGGCGCTCGGCGGGCGGCGAACTGATGGGCGCGGTGGTCAATTCCGATCCCGAATTGTGGGGGGCGGTGATCGCCGACGTGCCGTTCGTCGACGTGCTCAACACGATGCTGGACGAAACGCTGCCGCTCACTCCCGGCGAATGGCCGGAATGGGGCAATCCGATCACCGACAAGGCGGCGTTCGAGCTGATCCGCGGCTATTCGCCCTACGATAATGTGACCGCACAGCCCTATCCGCCGCTGTTCATCTCCGGCGGGCTCAACGATCCGCGCGTGACCTATTGGGAGCCGGCGAAATGGGGCGCGAAGCTGCGCGCGACCAAGACCGACGACAATGTGCTGCTGCTCAAGACCAACATGGGCGCGGGGCATGGCGGCAAGTCGGGCCGGTTCGACAGCCTTTATGAAGCGGCGGAGGAACATGCCTTCGTCCTGTGGCAATTGGGCGTCGAGCGGTGACGATCGAGGCGATCGTCGCCCGATACGGCCTCGCCGCGCTGTTCCTCGGCGCGGGACTGGAGGGCGAGACGGTGGTGGTCGCCGGCGGCCTGCTCGCGCATCGCGGGCTGTTCCCGCTGGCCGGCGCGATGGCGGCGGCGGCGCTGGGATCGTTCGCGGCGGACCAATTGTGGTTCTTCGTCGGGCGGCGCTTCCACGATCATCGCATCGTGCGGCGCGCCCGCGAGAAGCCGGCGTTCGAAAAGGCGATCGGTTTTTTCGAGCGCCATCCGGTCGGCTTCATCTTCACCTTTCGCTTCATCTACGGCTTCCGCACCGTCAGCCCGATCGCGATCGGCACCACCAATGTCGCGGCGCGGCTGTTCGTGGCGGTGAATCTGGTGTCCGCGATCCTGTGGGGGATCGTCTTTTCGAGCCTGGGCTATCTGTTCGGGCGCGGGGTCGAGCGGTTCATGGGGCGGCTGCGGCCCGATACGCATACGCTGCTGGCGATCCTGGCCGGCGTGATCGTGGCGACGGGCCTGTTCTTCGGCGTCCGTTACTGGCGCAAGGCATGAGGCGTTTCTCGCGGCCCTTCGTCGCCGCGCCGGCGGACATCGACGAGCTTGGCCATGTCAACAACGCGATATGGGTGCGCTGGGCGCAGGACCTCGCGGTGGCGCATTGGGAGGCCGTTGCGCCGGCGGCGATGCGCGACGCATGCATCTGGGTCGTGACGCGGCACGAGATCGACTATCGCGGCAATGTCGCCGAGGGCGAGGAAGTGACCGGCGAGACATGGGTGCCGGACGCGCCGCGCGGCGCGCGCTTCGATCGCCATTTCCGCTTCGTCGGCCGCGACGGGCGGGTGATGGTGGAAGGCGTCACCACCTGGGCCTTGGTCGACCGCGCGAGCGGGCGCCTGCTGCGCGTGAGACCGGAGATGACCGCGCTGTTCGGCGTCCCCTCCCCATAACGAGAGGGGACGCCGCGCGCTCAGCTATAGTGGCAGCGCTTCTTGGCGGTGATGGTGCGGTCGATCGCACGGCCGGCGAGCGCGCCGCCCGCCGCCCCGGCGACCGTGCCGAGCGCGCCGTGACCCAGCACCGAACTGCCGACCAGCGCGCCGCCGACACCGCCCGCGACCAGACCCGTCGTGCCGCTCGACCGGCGGCAGCGCTTCACGCCGCGATATTTGTGCTTGTACGTCTTGGCCTGCGCCGCGCCGGAAGTGACCGGCATCGCGAAGGAGACGGGAACGGCGAGCGACATGGCGCCCAGTGCCAGCATCAGTTTGCGCATGTTCGGCATCCTTTCTGAGCGGATCGTAACGCCAGCATAACGTAGATCAAGCACGACGGTTGCGCGACGCGGGCAGGGCGCGGCTCAGCCCGAATTGCGCAGCGCGGTGGCGATGGCGTTGATCGACAGCAGGATTCCCTGGCTGATCCGCTCGTCGCGCTCGCCCGCGCGGTGGCGCTTCATCAGCTCGATCTGCAGCAGGTTGAGCGGCTCGATATAGGGCAGCCGCAAGCGGATCGAGGATTCGAGCGCTGGGTGCTTCTCCAGCAGCCGCGACTGGCCGGTGATCGCGAGCAGCCCGTCATGCGTGCGCTTCCAGCCGTCGCGTATCCGGCCGAACACCTGCCTGCGCAGCGCCGCATCCTCGACCAGCCCGGCGTAACGCTCGGCGATGTCCATGTCCGATTTCGCCAGCACCATCTCCATGTTGGCGAGGGTCGCGGCGAACAAGGGCCAGCCCTCCGCCATTTCGGTGAGCAGCGCCTTGTCTTCGAATGCGGCGATCGCGCTGCCGACGCCGTACCAGCCGGGCAGCATCACCCGCGCCTGCGCCCAGGAGAATACCCAGGGGATCGCGCGCAAGTCCTCGATCCGGTGGCTCTTCGTGCGGCTCGCGGGACGGCTGCCGATCTTGAGGCCGGAGATTTCGGCGATCGGCGTCATCTGGCGGAAGAAGGTGGTGAAGCCCTCCGTGCCGTAAACGAGATCGCGATAGGCGTGGAAGGCGGTGTCGGACAGCGCGTCCATCGCGTGGGCGAAGGTCTCGTCCTCGGCACTGGTGAGCTGCGGGGGCTCGAGGCTGGCGAGCAGGGTGGCCGACGCCATCGCCTCCAGGTTGGTCGCCGCGCTTTCGCGCGTGCCGTATTTGCCCGCGATCACCTCGCCCTGCTCGGTGATGCGGATGCGGCCCTGCACCGTGCCGGCCGGCTGGGCGAGGATCGCCGCGAAGCTCGATCCGCCGCCGCGCCCAACCGCGCCGCCGCGCCCGTGGAAAAGCTGCATCCCGACGCCCGCCGCCTCGAACACCGGCTTCAGCGCGGTCGACGCCTTGGACAATTGCCACGTCGAGGTGAGGTAGCCGCCGTCCTTGTTCGAATCCGAATAGCCGATCATCACCTCCTGATGCCCGCGCGCGGCGAGGATCGCGGCGATCTCCGGCAGGGCGAACCATTCGGCCATGATCTCCGGCGCGGCCTCCAGATCCTCGATCGTCTCGAACAGCGGCACCGCCATGATCGCGGCGCTGGGCTCGGTGCCGGGGCGATAGAGGCCGGCTTCCTTGAGCAGCAGGTTGACCTCCAGCAGGTCCGACACCGATTTCGCCATCGAGACGATATATTGCCGGATGCAGCCGGGGCCGTAGCGGCGGTGCGCCTCCGCCGCCGCGCCGACGATGGCCAGTTCGGAGCGCGTCTCGTCCGAATAATCGGCGTAGCGCGACATCAGCGGACGCGGGCTGGACAGTTCGTGGCGCAGCAGCATCACGCGCTGGTCCTCGTCGAGCGCGGCATAATCGTCGCATACGCCCGCGACCTTCAGCAGCTCCGCCACGACGCGCTCGTGCACCGCGCTGTTCTGCCGCATGTCGAGCGTCGCGAGGTGGAAGCCGAACACCTCGACCGCACGGATCAGCCGCCCGATCGCGCCACCCGAGGCGAGCAGGCCGTCCCCCATCGCGGCGAGCGGACCCGCCAGAGCGAGCAGGTCGGCGCGGAAGGCGGCGGGATCGGGATAAGGCTCGCCGGTCAGCGTGCCCGGCCGGGGCGCGGGCTTGCCGGTCAGCGCGAGATGCGTCGCGGCGAGCCGGGCGTAGATGCCCGAGATGGCGCGGCGATACGGCTCGTCGCTGCGGCTCTCGGCCATGTCGCCGCTTTCCTCGGCCAGCGCCGTCACCGCCGCGTCGATCGGCGCCAGCTCGCTGGAGATCGACAGCTCCGCGCCCAGCGCGTGCAACTGGTCGAGATAGTGGACCAGCACCGTCTCGCCCGCGCGCGCCAGCGCGGCGCGCAGCGATTCCGCCGTGACGAACGGGTTGCCGTCGCGATCGCCGCCGATCCAGCTTCCGGGGCGCAGGAAGGACGGGACGCGCGCGCCCATCGCCCGGTCCCAGCGCTGGTAGAGCGCGGGCAGCACCGGCAGGAACACGTCGCGCAGATAGCTGAGCGCCGTCTCCACCTCGTCGGCGACGTAGAGCCGCTCGCGGCGCAGCACGCGCGTTTCCCACAGCAGGGCGACCTGGCGCACGATCGCCTCGTCCACGCGGTCGCCGTCGCGCGTCGTCTCGATCCCGCGATCGCGCAGCGCCATCAGCGCGGCGATGCGGTTGCGATGGTCGATCATCGACTTGCGGCGCACCTCGGTCGGGTGCGCGGTGAGCACCGGGGCGACGAGTGCGTGATCGAGCAGCGCGGCGACCGCCGCCTTGTCCACGCCCTCGCGCTCCAGCCGCGCCAGCGCGGCGGCCATGTCCGCGCCTTCCTCTGCGGCGACGCCCTGCCGGTCCTCGGCGAGATTGGCGAGCATCGAGAACAGCATGAAGCCGCGCACGAAATCGAGCGTCTCGTCGAGCGTCAACGCCTCCAGATGATGATCGACCGGCGGCCCGCCGCGACGATGCCGCTCGACCGAAGCGGATCGGATCGCCTCCGTCGCGGCGAACAGTCGCTCGCCGCCCAGCGCGCGGATGACGTCGCCCAGCACGCGGCCGAGATAGCGCACGTCCGGGTTGTTGGTGATCGGGGGAAGTTCGGCCATGGATTCGGATGCTGCAACGCAATATTTTATCGGTCAATCGCGAAACCGTGCGGAAATTGCCGTTCCGCCTGTCTTCATATGGAATTGTTGCGCTTATATCGCACGCAACGTGCAGGAGATGGCAAGATGCTGGTCGGCGTTCCGCGAGAGATAAAGAACAACGAATTCCGCGTCGGGCTGACGCCGGGCGCGGTGCGCGAATATCGCGCGCACGGGCATGAGGTGATCGTGGAGAGCGGCGCGGGCGCGGGGATCGGCGCGGGCGACGAGGTCTATGCCCGCTCCGGCGCGCAGATCGTCGATACCGCCGCCGAAGTGTTCGCCCGCGCCGGCATGATCGTGAAGGTGAAGGAGCCGCAGCCGCAGGAATGGGTGCAGCTCCGCGAGGGGCGGATATTGTTCACCTATCTCCACCTCGCCCCCGATCCCGATCAGGCGCGCGGGCTGATGGCCTCCGGCGTCAGCGCGATCGCCTATGAGACGGTGACGGACACGTCGGGCGGCCTGCCGCTGCTCGCGCCGATGAGCGAGGTGGCCGGGCGGCTGTCGATCGAGGCCGGGGCGAGCGCGCTGCGCGCCGTGTCGGGCGGGCGGGGGCTGCTGCTTGGCGGCGTGCCGGGGGTGCCGCCGGCCAATGTCGTGATCCTCGGCGGCGGGGTGGTCGGCACCAATGCGGCGCGGATGGCGACGGGCCTGGGCGCGAACGTCAGCATCTTCGATCGCTCGCTGCGGCGGCTGCGCCAGCTCGACGACATGTTCCACGGCCGCGTGGACACGCATTTCTCCACCATCGCCGCGATCGAGGAGGCGCTCGCCACCGCCGACGTGGTGATCGGCGCGGTGCTGGTGCCCGGCGCCGCCGCGCCCAAGCTGGTGACGCGCGGGATGCTGGGGTTGATGAAGCCGCGCGCGGTGCTGGTCGATGTCGCGATCGATCAGGGCGGCTGCTTCGAGACGTCGCACCCCACCACCCATGCCGATCCCACCTATGAGGTGGACGGCGTGATCCATTATTGCGTCGCCAACATGCCCGGCGCGGTGCCGCTCACCTCCAGCCACGCGCTCAACAACGCCACCTTGCCCTATGGGCTGGCGCTGGCGGAGAAGGGGCTGGCCGCGCTGGACGACGATCCGGGACTGAAGGAAGGGTTGAACGTCGATCGCGGGCGGATCGTCAACAGGGTGGTGGCGGCGGCGCTCGGGTTTTGAGCCGGCCGTTGAGCCGGCGCCCGCGCCGCCCTACATCCATCCGCGATGACCGCCGGCACCCCCGTCAACGAGCTTAGCGACCGCGCGCGCGATATCTTCCGCCGCGTGGTGGACAGCTATCTCGAAAGCGGCGTGCCGGTGGGATCGCGCACGCTGGCGCAGGCCGGGCTGAGCCTGTCGCCCGCGTCGATCCGCAGCGTGCTCGCCCAGCTCGAGACGATGGGGCTGCTCGCAGCGCCGCATACCTCCGCCGGGCGGATGCCGACCGAGCTTGGCCTCAGGCTGTTCGTCGACGGCATGATGCAGGTTTCCGAGCCGAGCCGGGAGGAGCGCGCCGCGATCGAATCGCGCGCCGCCGCCGCCGGGCCGGTGGAGGAGGCGCTGGCCGCCACCACCGCCGCGCTTTCCGGCCTGTCCGCCTGCGCCGGGCTGGTGATGGTGCCCAAGCACGAGCAGGTGCTGCGCTCGATCGGCTTCGTGCCCCTGTCGCAGACGCAGGCGCTGGCGGTGCTGGTCAGCGAGGACGGCGCGGTCGAGAATCGCGTGATCGACCTGCCCCCGGACGTCGGCGCATCCGCGCTGGTGGAGGCGGGGAACTACATGTCCGCCACGCTCTCCGGCCTGACGCTGTCGCAGGCGCGGGCGCGGATCGACCATGAGCTTGCCGCCGGCCGCGCCGCGCTCGACGCCACCGCGCAGGCGCTGATCCAGCGCGGCATCGCGGTGTGGAGCGAGGACGGCGGCCGCCGCCCCGTGCTGATCGTGCGCGGGCAGGGGCGGCTGCTCGACGATGCCGCCGCCGCCGATCTGGAGCGGGTGCGCGACCTGCTCGACGATCTGGAGGGCAAGCAGGAGATCGCCGCGCTGCTCGATTCGGCGCGCGCCGGCGATGCGACGCGCATCTTCATCGGCGCGGAGACGAAATTGTTCGCGCTTTCCGGCTCGTCGGTGATCGCCAAGCCCTTTCGCGGGCAGGACGGGCGGGTCGTCGGCGTGGTGGGGGTGATCGGCCCGACGCGGTTGAACTATGCGCGCGTCGTGCCCATGGTGGATTTCACGGCCGCGACGCTCGCCCGCCTGATCGGGTGAGCCGCCAACAGACAGGAAGACGATGACCGACGAGAACACGACCGAGAATCTGCGCGACGAAACCGCCGAGACGGCGCCTGAAGTCGCGGAGCATGATCGCGTCGGCGAGCTGGAGAATGCGCTCGCCGAGGCGAAGCAGCAGGTGCTCTACGCCCAGGCGGAGGTGCAGAACATGCGTCGCCGCGCCGAGAAGGATGCCGCCGACGCGCGCGCCTATGCCGCGACCAGCTTCGCGCGCGACGTGCTTTCCGTCAGCGACAATCTGGAGCGCGGACTCGCCGCCATTCCGGCGGACCTGCGCGAGGACGAGAAGATGAAGGGCCTCGTCGCCGGACTCGACGCGACGATGCGCGAGCTTGCCAATGTATTCCAGCGCCATGGCATCACCCGCATCGCCGCGCTGGGCGAGAAGCTCGATCCCAACCGGCATCAGGCGATGATGGAGGTTCCCTCCGCCGATGCCGAGCCGGGGACGATCGTGCAGGAGATGCAGTCCGGCTGGATGATCCGCGACCGGCTGCTGCGTCCGGCGCTGGTCGGCGTCGCCAAGGCCGCCGGCTGAGCGGATGAACGCGAATCTGGCGGCTGATCGGCCGACCTTCGTCACGCACCTCGAATGCTCGCTGACCGGCGAGCGTTACGAGGCGGACCAACTCCACGGCCTGTCGCGCGCCGGGCGTCCGTTGCTCGTCCGCTATGATCTGGACGCGGTGAAGGCGGCGCTGCCGCGCGACGTGCTGGCGGCGCGCGAGACCGACCTGTGGCGCTGGCGCGAATTGCTGCCGGTGCGGCGGACGGAGAATGTCGTCAGCCTGGGCGAGGTCGAGACGCCGCTCGTCCCGATCCCGGCGGCGGGCGGCGCGAAGGTGCTGGTCAAGGACGAGGGGCGCCTCCCCACCGGCAGCTTCAAGGCGCGCGGGCTGGTGATGGCGGTGGCGATGGCGAAGGAGCTTGGCGTCACCCGCATCGCCATGCCGACCAACGGCAATGCCGGCGCGGCGCTCGCGGCCTATGCCACGCGCGTGGGCATCGAGACGATCGTCTTCTGCCCGGAGGACACGCCCGAGGTGAACGTCCGCGAGATCGCGATGCAGGGCGCGCGGGTGTGGCGCGTCAACGGCCTGATCGACGATTGCGGCGCGATCGTCGGCAGGGGCGCGGCGGAGGGGCGCTGGTTCGATTTCTCGACGCTCAAGGAGCCGTACCGGATCGAGGGCAAGAAGACGATGGGGCTGGAGCTTGCCGCGCAGCTCGGCTGGCGGCTGCCCAAGGCGATCTTCTATCCCACCGGCGGCGGCACCGGCCTGATCGGCATGTGGAAGGCGTTCGACGAGCTGGAGAGGCTCGGCTGGATCGGCAGCGAGCGGCCGCGCATGTATGCGGTGCAGGCGGCCGGCTGCGCCCCGATCGTCCGCGCGTTCGAGGCGGGCGAGGAACATGCCGAGCGCTGGGAGGATGCGCATACCGTCGCCGCCGGGATCCGCGTGCCGCGCGCGGTGGGCGATTTCCTGATCCTGCGCGCGGTGCGCGAGAGCGGTGGCAAGGCGCTCGCGGTCGGCGATCCCGCGATCCTGAAGGCGGTGGAGGATTGCGCGCGGCAGGATGGCCTGCTGCTCTGCCCCGAGGGCGGCGCGACGCTCGCCGCCTATCGCCAGGCGCTGCGCGACGGCGAGGTGGACGAGGACGAGGAGGTGGTGCTGTTCAACTGCGCCACCGGCCTCAAATATCCGATGCCCGAAGCGCCGCGCACGCTCGACCGCCACGCGCCGATCGATTTCGATCGGCTGTGACGGCCGCGCGGACGCACCTCACTTCGCGAAGCTGACCTCGTTATAGAGCGCGTCGTCGATGAAGGTGCGATACTTTTCGTACCCGGCGACCGCCGCCTTGGCATCGTTCTCGCTCAGCCCGGCGACGATCTCCTTCTCGATCGCCTCGTCGCGCGCCCTGTTCGGCTCGAGCGCCGCGGCGTTGGTGAAATGCGCCATGATGACGACGCTCGGCGAGTTCTTGGTATAGCCGTTGCGCACGAGGAACCGGTAATCGTCGACGAGACCGCGCTTCTTCAGCGCCTCGAACACCGGAACCTGCGTTCGTTTAAGGCCGGTGAGATAATCGTCGACGTGATTTGGATCGACCTCGATCGCGTTGATATCCCAAAAACCTTTCGTCGGACTGTAATCGACCCACTGTTTCGCGCCGGCCGTGGAAGCACAAAGCAAAGCCGCAACGCCGGACAGCAGGCAGGAAGACATGCGAATCATGGTGATTCTCCCCGTTCCTCCCGGAGGAACGAGGGCAACACCATATCGCGCGGGTGGCAAGGGCGCCGTTGTATGGAAGCGACGCGGGAAATTCTGATCGCCTTAATATTGCCCGCTAAAAAATATTTACGTAGTTCGCGCTTATTCCAGCGGTTCCCCCGAGATCGTGATGCGGTGCATCAGCCGGCGGTGGCCATGATAGTCGTTCATCGCGAAATGCCATGTCGAGCGATTGTCCCAGATCGCCAGCGATCCCGGCGCCCATTGCAGGCGGCAGTGGAATTCCGGCCGCATCGCCACTGCATAGAGATATTGCAGCAGCGGCAGGCTCTCCTCGCGCGTCCAGCCCTCGAAATGCAGCGTGAAGGCGGGATTGACGTAGAGCAGTTCGCGCCCGGTCACCGGATGGCGCAGCGCGACCGGGTGGTCGGCGCGGGTGCGGATGTCATGGCCCTTCAGGTCGGCCGCCTGATCGGTCTGCGCGTAGATGCCGTCGGTGCTGTAGATATGATCGGCCGAATGCACCGCGCGCAGCCCGCGCAGCGTGTTCTTCAGCCCTTCCGACAGCGAATCGAACGCCGCGCCCATGCTGGCGAACAAGGTGTCGCCCCCGCTCGGCGGCGTCTCCCGCGCGAGCAGGATCGAGCCCATCGCGGGCACCTGGTCATAACTGTGATCGGTGTGCCAGCCGCCGCCGATATTGGTGGTCTGCTTCTCCGATTTCCGCACCTCGGCGATTTCGGGATAGCCGCCGTTGGCCGGGAAATAACTGTTCACGTCGATCCCGCCCCAGCGCCGCGCGAAGGCGATATGCTGTTCCGGCGTGAGCTGCTGATCGCGGACGAACAGCACGCCGTGATCGGCCACCGCCTGCCGCAGCGCGCCGAACGCGGTGTCGTCGATCGCGTTCAGGTCGATATCGAGCGCCTCGACGCCGACATGATCGGCCAGCGGGGCGAATTGCACGTTGCTCATCTCGTCCTCTCCTCGTTGCGCGCAATCTACCGCTATCGCTCGCATCTGAATGTCACCTTCGTTACATTACTTGCATGGAAATCGAGACGCTCGCGCTGCGCGGCGCGTGGTTCGCGCATCTTTCGCCGCCGTTGCGCGCGGCGCTGCTGCGCGCCGGCCGGGTGGTGCGGCTCGACGCCGGGCAATGGGTCTATGGCGAGGGCGACGAGGAGACCGGCGTCGTGCTGGTGCTGGACGGATCGTTGAGGATCGAGGCGTCGGTGGGGGCGGAACGCGACGTGCTCGTCAACCTCGCCCCGGCGGGCGCCGCGTTCGGCCAGTCGCGGCGCGGCGGCGGCGGCCCGCGCATCGTCACCGCGCGCGCGGCCGGTCGCGCCACGGTGATGCTGATCGCGGACAGTGCGCTGGAGCGGATCGCGGCGGAGCAGCCGCTGCTGTGGCGCGCGGTGAGCGAGCTGGTTTACGGCCAGCTCGACGCGATGGTGCATCTGGCCGCGCAACTGCTCGCGCTCGGCCCGCGCGGGCGGATCGCGGCGCGGCTGCTTGCGTTCGGCGGCGAGGGCGGGGCGGCGCTGGGCCAGGCGGACCTCGCGGAGATGTGCGGCCTGTCGCGCAAGTCGGTCAACGCGCACCTCGCCGCGCTGGAGCGGCGCGGGGCGATCGCGCGGGGTTACGGGCGAATCGCGATCCTCGATGCGGGCGCGTTGCGGATATTGGTGGAGTGATGTGGCTTGGTGGCAGGGTTGGGGTGGTTTCAAGACTGTCCGTTTCCGGCGATGAGATGACTAATGGCGGGCGTTGACGCACAGCGGCGTGGCGAGCATTTTGGATGGATGAACAGATGGGCCATCTTCATTGCGTGCGTATCAAGCTCGGCTATGGGCCAAGCTGTCACCAATCCCACGCCGTCTAATTTGACGTATCGCCTTGAATACGCGACCCGAGATGCTGACGCGCACCACGACTGTCCCTCTCAACGTGGCAAACGTTATGCAGCGGATTTCCGGCAGCGTTACGGGAAACGAATACAACACTTAAAGGATGTCCATCTCGCCCGATCAGGTCCTGATCCAGACTTCATCATCCTGACCGATTGCCGAACGTTTATGGGTTCAACCGCAGAGCGAGATGCGCGGCATCGTAAGGCTATGAGTGACTTTGAGCCCACGTTACGCGCATTAGAGCATGAGTTCGGCGGTTACTGAGGAAACACAAAGGACCGCTCTAAAGCGCCGGTGCCGACCGATCTAATGTCTGCCATTGGGCGAAACCCACCCCGCGTCCAGGTGGGGAGCTTCTGTTGCCCGGCGCTCCCCGTGCCGCTGGAATCCGCTTCTGTTGCCCGGTGCGGCCCAACCGCGCTTTTGTCCTTGTAATCTAGACCGTTAGGTCACTGATTACGCGGCAATCGCGAGCGCCTCGTTGTCGTTGGCACTTGTGTACGGGCCGTCACGGTGGTCCCATTCCGGGCAAAAGCCAGCGCTTTTCAACACACGTCGATCCTGGTTCGGCCCCGTCATCATCCGCCCGCAAGGACGGTTGGTGGTGGAGCCGCCGGGTACTGCCCCCGGGTCCGCTGCGCCTATTAATCGCCGGCGTTTATCGCCATAGCCGTGGGGCAAGCCCCGCGAGCACGACCGATATAGGCGCTCGGCACGAAAACGAAAAGCCCGCCTTTCGCTCGCCATAATGCGGGTGCATAGAATAGAGTATCATGTTGACGCAGCGTTCCCGCTACGCGCTCCGCGCGATGCTTTTCCTGGCAGAGGCCCCCGCCGCCAGCCCCCCGATCCCGATGAACCGCATCGCGACCGAGGCGAACGTGCCGCGAAAATTCCTCGAACTGATTCTCGCCGACCTGCGCGACGCCGGGCTGCTGCTCAGCCAGCGCGGCAAGATGGGCGGCTATCGCCTGTCGCGCGCCAGCCACCTGATCTCGCTGGGCGACATCATCCGCGTGATCGAGGGGCCGCTGGCGCTGGTGCCATGCGTCAGCCGCACCGCCTATCGCGCGTGCAAGGATTGCAAGAGCGAGGCGGATTGCGCGATTCGCCATGCGATGATGCGGGTGCGCGACGAGACGGCGCGCATCCTGGACGGCACCAGCCTGGCCGACGCCACGGCGGAGGATCTCGTCGCCGCCTGAATCTTCCGCCGCCCCGGCCGGACCGGAGGCGGCGGAACGATCGCGTCAGACCCCGCGCTTCGCGCGCAGTTCGTCGCGAATCTCGCGCAGCAGCACCACATCGGCCGGATCGGCGGCGGGCGCCTCCTCCTTCTTCGGCATCACGCGGTTCACCGCGCGCACGATCAGGAAGATGATGAAGGCGACGATCAGGAAGTTCACCGCCTGCGTGATGAACTCGCCATAGCCGAGCAGCGGCACGCCCGCCTTCTTGAGCGCGGCATAATCGGTCGAGCCCTGCAGCTTCGCCGGCACGTCGCCCAGCACGATGAAGTAGCTCGAGAAATCTAGCCCGCCGAACACCTTGCCGATCACCGGCATCAGCACGTCCTCGGTCAGCGAGGTGATGATCTTGCCGAACGCCGCGCCGATGATGACCGCGACGGCAAGGTCGATCACGTTGCCGCGCGCGATGAACGCCTTGAATTCCTTGAACATGGGCCCGCACTCCTGTTGGGTCGCGCAAGATTAACCACACGATTGCCCCTTCGCCAAGCGCGACAAGTGCCTTATATGGCTATGACAGAAACAGGAGGATCACCGCCGATGCAGCTTCGTTCGATCGCCCTTGCCGGCCTTGCGCTGTCGCTCGCCGGCTGCGGGATCAACACGATCCCCACCGCGGAGGAGAACGCCAAGGCGCGCTGGGCCGATGTGCAGAACCAGTATCAGCGCCGCGCCGACCTGATCCCGAACCTCGTCGCCACGGTGAAGGCCGCCGGCGCGCAGGAGAAGGACATCCTCGTCGAGGTGACGCAGGCGCGCGCCTCCGCCAATCAGGTAAAGGTGTCGGGCGACCAGCTCACCGATCCGGCGGCGATGCAGCGCTACCAGACGGCGCAGGCCGGCCTCACCATGTCGCTCCAGCGCTTGCAGGAGGCCTATCCCGAGCTGAAGAGCCAGGGCAATTACACCACGTTGATGAGCCAGCTCGAAGGCACCGAGAACCGCATCACCATCGCCCGCAACGACTACAATACGGCGGTGCAGCAATATAACACGACGATCCGCACCTTCCCCGACGCGATCGGCGCGAAGATCTTCTACGGCGCGAAGCCGATGGTGCCGTTCGCCGCGACCACGCCGGGGGCGGACACCGCGCCCAAGGTGAATTTCAACTGAGCGACATGATGCGCCCCGGCCTGACCGCATCCCCGGCGCGGGCCGGGGTTTTCGCCACGCTGCTGCTCGCGCTGATGGCGCTGGCGGCGGCGCTGATCGCGATGCCGGCGGGGGCGCAGACCTTTCCCAAGTTCACCGGCTTCGTGGTGGACGATGCGGGCATATTGCCGCCCGAGGTGCAGGCCAGCCTGACGCAGAAGCTGGAGGCGTTGCAGCGCGATACCAAGCGGCAGCTGGTCGTGGTGACGGTCAAGGACCTGCAGGGCTATCCGATCGAGGATTACAGCAACAAGCTGTTCCGGAGCTGGGGCGTCGGGCTGAAGGACGTCAACAACGGCGCGCTGTTCGTCATCGCCCCCAACGATCGCAAGTTGCGGATCGAGGTGGGCTACGGACTGGAGCCGTTCCTCACCGATGCCTTGTCCAGCGTCATCATCAACAATGACGTGGTCCCACGCTTCAAGGCGGGCGACATGCCGGGCGGGATCACGGCCGGCACCGATGCGATCATCGCGCAGCTCCGCGCCTCGCCGGAGGAAGCGCAGGCGCGGCTCGACGCGGCGGTGAAGCAGTTCGACCAGACGCATCGCGCGCAGCGTTCGGGCGGCGGCGGCGTGCCGATCGGCCTGATCTTCTGGGGCATGGTGATGCTGTTCGTCCTCCTCTCCTTCGCGCGGCGCGGCGGGCGCGGGCAACGTTATGGCGGGGATGGCTCGGGCGCGCTGCCGATCGTTCTCTGGTCGATCGCCAACGAGATCGGGCGGCAAGCGATGCGCGGCGGCGGCGGTGGCGGCTGGGGCGGTGGTGATTCCGGCGGCGGAGGCGGCGGCTGGGGTGGCGGCGGCTTCGGCGGCGGCGGTGGTGGATCGAGCGGTGGCGGCGGCGCTTCGGGGGGCTGGTGATGCGGATGACGGCGGAGGATCGTGATCGCGTCACGGCGGCGGTGACGGCTGCCGAGGCGGGCACCGACGGGGAGATCGTGACGGTCGTCGCGCGCGCGTCCGATGCTTATCACGATGTCGCGCTGCATTGGACGTTGCTGGCGATGCTGCTGGTGCTGGCGCTGCTCGCCGCTTTTCCGCAGGAAACGGTCGAGCGGCTGCACCTGCTGATCGATCCGTGGGCGCCGGCGGTCTCGACTCGCGCGGCGCTGACCATCGCGCTGTTCCTGCTCGCCGTCACCTTCCTGATCTGCCGTCTCGTCCTTGCGTGGCGGCCGCTGCGGCTCGCGCTGACGCCGGGGGCGACCAAGGCGCGCCGCGTCCGCGCCCGCGCGCTCGCCATCTTCCGCGCCGCCGCAGAGAAGCGCACGGCGGCGGGGACCGGCGTGCTGCTCTACCTCAGCCTCGATGAGCATCGCGCGGAGATCATCGCCGACGCCGCGATCCACGATCGCGTGCCCGACGAAATCTGGGGCGCGGCGATGGCGGCGCTGGTCGGCCCGCTGCGCGAGAATCACCCGGCCGACGGCATGGTCGCCGCCGTCGGCCAGATCGGGCTGGTGCTCGGGGAGCATTTCCCGCGCACCCCGGGCGATACCAACGAACTGCCGGATCGACTTATCATCCTATGACCGCCGAAACCGTCTGGGAGGGCCGCTTCATCCGCATGGTGAAGGACGGCAAATGGGAATATCCCGCGCTGCCGGGGGATCGGCGCGGCGGTGATCCTCGCCATCACGCCGGGGGACGAGGTGATCCTCGTCGAGCAATATCGCGTGCCGCTCGGCCGCAATTGCCTTGAGCTGCCCGCCGGGCTGGTCGGCGACGAGCAGGAGGGCGAGGATATCGTCCCCGCCGCGATCCGCGAGCTGGAGGAGGAGACGGGCTATCGCGCCGGCCGCGTCGAGTCGCTCGGCTTCTTCCATTCCTCGCCCGGCATGGTGAGCGAGGGCTTCACGCTGGTCCGCGCGCACGATCTGATAAGGGTCGGCGAGGGCGGCGGGGACGGGGACGAGAATATCGTCGTCCATGTCGTCCCGCGCGGCGAGGTGGCGGCCTTCGTCGCCCGCAAGCGCGCCGAGGGCGTCGCGATCGATGTGAAGATGCTGCTGCTCCTCGCCGATGCGCTGATCGGCGGGTCAGATCAGCGGAAATTATCCGCGTAGGCCTGCAGCTTCAGCTTGCGCTCTGGCGCGGGTATCACGGTGAAGGCCAGTCCCTCGCGCTCGGCATAGGCGATCGCCGCCTCGCTGGTCGGGAAGCCGAGCCGCACCTGATCGCGCGTGTCGCCGCTGCCGGCCCAGCCGGTGAGCGGATCGGGGCGCTTGGCCTCGGCCGGTTCGAACTCGAGCACCCAGCGGTCGGTGCGATACTTGCCCGATTGCATGGCGTTCTTCGGGCGCTGGTAGATGCGAGCGATAGGCATGGCCGCTCCCTTAGGGTCAAAGCCCGATCAGAACAACGTCGTGATCGACCGCTTCGCGGCGGGCGTATTTTGGCGTCATGCCGCGTCAGGGCACCCCGCAAAATATTGCTTTGCGGGAATCGCGTTGCGCGTCGGTCACGATGCAATCGCATCGCTCCCTCCTTGCTCCTTGCCTGACGCCAAAATACGCTCCGTCACGGCGCCGTTCCGATCGGGTTTTGACCCTAACTCGATCGTCCGCGCCTTGCATCGGCATTTTTCGTGCGCAGCGTGGCATTGGCGCTCGCGGGGTCGTCCGGCCACGGATGCTTCGGGTAGCGACCGCGCATCTCCTTCGCCACCGCCGCCCAGCTTCCCGCCCAGAAGCCGGGCAGATCGCGCGTCGTCTGGATCGGGCGCCCGGCGGGCGAGGTGAGGGAGAGGACGAGCGGCACGCGCTCCCCGCCGACGACCGGGTGCTCGGAAAGCCCGAACAAGGCCTGCACGCGCAGCTCGACGCGCGGGCCGCCCTCCGCACCATAGTCGATCGCATGGGTGCTGCCGGCCGGGCTGGTGAAATGCGCGGGGGCGACGCGCTCGATGCGCTGGAGGTCGTCCCACGACAGGAGCCCCCGGATCGCGTCGGTCAGCGCGCCGGGCACGATGGCGTCGAGCCTGCGCTTCCCCTCCACCACCGTTGGCAGCCATTCGTCGAGCCGGTCGAGCAGCGCCGCATCGTCCAGCGGCACGCCGGCGTAAGCGGCGCGGACCCGGAAGGCGCGCGCGCCGTCGCTCCATGGCAACAGGTCGAGGCCGTGCCGCCGCACCCCCTCGACCAGCGCGGCGGCGATCGTCTCGGGCGAGGCATGGGAGTCTGGCCCGCTCGACAGCCGCACCGCGCCGAGCCGGCGCTCGCGCAGCGGCCGCACCGCGCCGGTGGCCGCGTCGAACTCGGCGGTGTGACGCGTCTCGATCCGGTCGGCGAACAGCGCCTCGACCGCGTCCGGCTCGATCGCCGCCGCCGAGAGGATGCGCGCGCCTGCCGCCATGCCCTGCGTCTCCGCCACCGCGAGCCATTCGTTGCGCGCGAGCGGCGAGGCGGGGTCGAGCCGGAAGCCGCGTCCGCCGCCCGACGCCCAGCGCTCGCCCGACGCATCGCGCCGCCGCGCCACGCGATCCGGGAAGGCGAGGGCGATGCAGGTCGCCACGGCCTCCGCGCCGCCCGCTCGTCCGCCACCACCCGCCAGCTTCGCCCAGCGCGTCGCGAGGCTGCGCGCCGCCTCCGCCTTGCGCGAGCGGTCGCCGCGCCAGCGTCGCAGCCGCAGTTCCAGATCGGCGTCATTGCCGCCTAGCCCGCGCTCGCCGAGCAGCACCGCGACCTCCGCCGCCGTCGCCGCCAGCCCCATCTCTCCGGCACGGACCAGCATGTGCGCGAGGCGCGGCGGCATCGGCAAGGCGGCGATGGCGCGGCCGTGCGCGGTCGGGCGGCCATCCGCGTCGATCGCCTCCAGCACGGCGAGACGCGCGCGCGCCTCCGCCACGGCGGCGTCGGGCGGCGGATCGAGCCATGCGAGGTCGCGCGGATCGGCGACGCCCCAGATCGCCGACGCCAGCACCAGAGCGGAGAGGTCCGCCTCCAGTATCTCCGGCGGATCGAAGCGCGGCAGGCCGGCGGTAGCCGCCTCCTCCCACAGCCGATAGGCGACGCCGGGTCGTTGCCGCGCGGCGCGGCCGGCGCGCTGCGTTGCCGCCGCCTGGCTGGCGCGCTCGGTGACGAGCCGCGTCATCCCCGCCGCGCGATCGTAGCGCGGGCGGCGCGCGAGGCCGGAATCGACCACCACGCCGATCCCGTCGAGCGTCAGGCTGGTTTCCGCGATCGAGGTGGCCAGCACCAATTTGCGCGCGCCGTCCGGCTCGGGGCGGATCGCGGCGCGCTGCGCGGCGGGGTCGAGGCTGCCGTGGAGCTTGTGGAGCGTGACGCCGGGCACGCCCTCCAGCCGCTCGGCGGTGCGCTCGATCTCGGCCACGCCGGGGAGGAAGGCGAGCACGCCGTCCCTCGTCTCGCGCAGCGCCTGACGGATCGCGCCGGCCATCGCCTCCTCGATCCGCGTCTCGCCGCCGCGTCCGAGGTAACGCAATTCGAGCGGCCAGCTCCGCCCCGCGCTCTCGATCACCGGCGCGTCGCCGAGCAGCCGGGCGAAGCGCGCGCCGTCGAGCGTGGCGGACATCGCAAGCAGCCGCAGGTCCGGCCGCAGCCCCGCCTGCGCGTCGATCGCGAGCGCGAGGCCGAAATCGCCATCGAGGCTGCGCTCGTGCACCTCATCGAACAGCACGGCGGAGACGCCGGCCAGCTCGGGATCGTTCTGGATGCGCGCGACGAAGATGCCCTCCGTCACCACCGTCACACGCGTCCTGGCGGAGCGTTTGGTGTCGAGGCGCGTGGCATAGCCGAAGGTCTGGCCGACCGGCTCGCCGGCGAGCGCCGCCATGCGCTCGGCCGCCGCGCGCGCGGCGAGGCGGCGGGGGGAGAGCAGCAGCACCTCGCCGCCGCACCAATCCTCCGCGATCAGCGCGGGCGCGACGGCAGTCGTCTTGCCCGCGCCCGGCGGCGCGACCAGCACGGCCGCCGATCGCTCGCGCAGCGCGGCGAGCAGATCGGCGAGCACGGCATGGATGGGAAGGTCGGGCGTCACGATCGGCCCCTTACCCGGTCAGGGCCGGGCTTGTCGAAGCCCCGCCTTCCCCTTTCATCGCCGGGCTGGAGACAGATCAGGCCAGCGTCTTCAGGTCCACCAGTGGCCGCGCGCCATAATGGCTGATGACCTCCGCCGCGCAGACCGCGCCAAGCCTGAGCGAATCTTCCAGCCCGCGCCCTTCCGCCTGCGCGTGGAGGAAGCCGGCGGCGAACAGGTCGCCCGCGCCGGTCGTGTCGACCACCTTGTCCACGGGGGCGGCGCCGACGCGGACGCGCTCGCCGCCCGTGATCGCCATGGCGCCGTTCTCGCTCAGCGTGACGACGAGCAGCGGCACCTTCGCCTGTACGGCGGCGATCGCCGCTTCCACGTCGCCAGTCTCGGTGAGGCACATGATCTCCGCCTCGTTGGCGAACAGCACGTCGATCAGCCCATGCTCGATCAACTCGTGGAACGCGCCGCGATGGCGCTCGATGACGAATTCGGCGGAAAGCGTGAAGGCCACCTTGCGTCCGGCCGCGCGGGCGACGTCGATCGCGGCGCGCATCGCGGCGCGCGGCTCCTCCGGGTCCCACAGATAGCCTTCGAGATAGAGATATTGCGCGTCGGCGATCAGGTCGCGGTCCAGCGCCTCTGCGGGCAGATAGTGCGACGCGCCGAGGAAGGTGTTCATCGTGCGCTGCCCGTCCGGCGTCACGAAGATCAGGCAGCGGCCGGTGGTCGGCTGGCCGGCGCGCGCGGCGGTGTCGAAGCGGATGCCGGCGGAGCGGATGTCATGCGCGAATACCTGCCCGAGCTGGTCGTCGGCGACCTGCCCGATGAAGCCGCACTTGCCGCCCAACGAGGCGATGCCGGCGATCGTGTTCGCCGCCGATCCGCCGGAAACCTCCTGCCCCGGCCCCATCTTGCCATAGAGCGCGTCGGCCTCCTCCGGCGAGAAGACGAGCTGCATCGCGCCCTTGGTCATGCCGTTGTCGGTGATGAAATCGTCGGCGGCGGGGGCGATGATGTCGACGATGGCGTTGCCGATCGCGACGACCGCGTATGTGGGCTTGGTCAAGAAAGGAAATCCCCAACGGATTGAAGCTGGCGAGCGCCCTAGTCATGACGCCCGCCTTGCGCAACCGGCCGGGACCGCGCATCTCCCCCGGGATGTTCGGCGCTTTCGCCCTGTCGCTGGCCCAGTTGGGCGATCCGCGCATCCTGCGCGTGCTGGGCAAGAGCCTGCTGCTCACGCTGGTGCTGTTCGTGCTGCTCGGCGTCGGCGTGTGGTGGGGCGTGGAGGCGTGGGCGGCGCGATCGGCATGGCATGACGCGCTGGCTGGCGCCGCGACCGTCGTGGCGCTGGGCCTGGGTTTCTGGTTCCTGTTCCGCGCCGTGGCGATCGCGGTGGTCGGGCTGTTCGCCGACGAGGTGGTCGCGGCGGTGGAGGCGCGGCATTATCCGGCGGCGCTGGCGAGCGCGCGGCCGGTGGCGATGCACCGCGCGGCGCTGATGGGGCTGCGCTCGGCGACGCGCGTCCTGATCGTCAACCTGCTGCTGCTGCCGGCCTATGGCGTGCTGCTGGTCACCGGCGTCGGCACGGCGGCGCTGTTCTTCATCGTCAACGGCTGGCTGCTCGGGCGCGACCTGAGCGATATGGTCGCGGCGCGGCACATGGACGATGCGGCGATGCGCGCGTGGCGCCGGACGAACGGCGCGCGACGCTTCGTGCTCGGGCTTGCCGCGACCGGGCTGTTCGTGGTTCCGCTGCTCAACATCCTCGCGCCGGTGCTGGGCGCGGCGATGGCGACGCATTTCTTTCATCGGGGACGGGCATGAGATCGGGGCTTGGTATCGTGGCGACGACGGCGCTGCTGGCGGGCTGCGCCTCGACCGGCACGACCCCGCCGCCGGCGACGCCCGCCGCGGTCGTCGCCGTTCCGTATAATGCCGTCGGGCTGGAGCGGGTGATCGGGCACGACGCCGCCGCGCTGGTCAAGCTGTTCGGCCAGCCCGACGCCGACGTGCGCGAGGGGACGGCGCGCAAGCTCCAGTTCCAGAGCCGCATCTGCGTGCTCGATGCCTATCTCTATCCGCGCGGGGGGGAGGAGCCGCGCGTCACCTATATCGATGCGCGCGAGCCGGACGGCAGCTCGATCGACCGCGCGAGTTGCGTCGCCGCGCTGACGCGGCGGGACGGCGCGCGGTAGCTTTTGGCGGCGCCTGCCCGCTCCCCCACCCCGCCCCCCAGTCATGATGCCGATGGGAGGCGGGGTGGGGGAGCGGGCAGGCGCCGCTTCATCCCAACAAAAACGTCCCCTCGATCACCGTCACGCAATCGCCGCCCAGCACCACGCGATCGCCATCGAGCCGGCAGGACAGCCGCCCGCCGCGCGCGCTCGCCTGGAAGGCGCTGAACCGGTCGCGCCCCAGCCGCTTCGCCCAATAAGGCGTCAACACCGCATGGGCGGAGCCGGTCACCGGGTCTTCGTCGATCCCGTGCGCGGGCGCGAAGCAGCGGCTGATGATGTCGCTGTCGTCACCCGGCGCGGAGACGATCGTCAGCCAGTCCCCCAGCTTCGCCAGCGCGCGGAAATCGGGATCGAGCGCGCGGACGATATCGGCGTTCTCCACCACGATCACGCTGTAGCGGCTGGAGTGCCACAGCGTCTCCACCGCCTCCGCCAGCCCGAGCGCGGCGACGGCATCCGGCAGCGGCTTCGGCGCGGGCGCCCATGCCGGCAGCTCCATCGCATAGCCCGCGCCGTCACGCGCCACCTCCAGCACGCCGGCCATGCGCGTGCGGAAGCGCACCCGCTGGCGCGCGTCGTCGCTCGACAGCACGAAATGCCCGCTCGCCAGCGTGGCATGGCCGCACATCTCCACCTCCGCCGCCGGAGTGAACCAGCGCAGCTCGAAATCCGCCGCGCCGCTCGTATCGGGGATGAAGAAGGCGGTTTCGGAAAGGTTGTTCTCCGCCGCGATCTTCTGGAGCAATGCGTCGTCCAGCCATGCGGAGAGCGGCATCACCGCCGCCGGGTTGCCGGTGAACGGCGCGCTCGCGAAGGCGTCGATCTGCGCGAAACCCAGTCTCATCGGCGCTGCTCCTGCATCATATCCGCTTGCCGAACCAATGCGGCGTCACGTCCGCCTCGATCAGCGGATTGTCGGTATCCTCATAGCCTTCGGGATCGAGGTGGATCAGCACCTCCACCTTGGGGAAGGCGTCGCGCAGGCGATGCTCGACGTTGACGACGATGTCGTGCGCCTCGGTGACGCTGAGGTGGCCGTCCACCTCCATGTGGAATTGCGCGAAATCGTGGCTGCCGGAGCGGCGCGTGCGGAAATCGTGGATGCCCCTGATCCCCGGCTGGCGCGCGGCGACCTCGATATAGGCGGCGCGCTGGTCCTCCGACCATTCCTTGTCCATGAGCTGATCGATCGCCTGGCTCGACGCCTGAAACGCGCCCCACGCCAGCCACAGCGCGATGGCGATGCCGAACACCGGGTCCGCCCAGCGCCAGCCGACGAACTGGTCGAGCACCAGCGCGACGATCACCGATCCGTTGAGCAGGGCGTCGGACTGGTAATGGAGGTTGTCGGCAAGGATCGCCACCGATCCGGTGCGGCGGATGATCTGCCGCTGATACCAGAGCAGCACCAGCGTCGCGCCGATCGCGACCGCCGAGACGACGATGCCCAGCCCCGCGTCATGCGTCGGCTCCGGGCTGCCGAGCGCGACCACCGCGCGCCATGCGATGCCGACCGCCGAGGCGGCGATCAGCGCGACCTGGAACAGCGCCGCCAGCGCCTCCGCCTTGCCGTGGCCGAAGCGGTGGTCGTGGTCCGCCGGCTCCGCCGCGACCTTCACCCCGTAGAGCGTGACGATGCTGGCGAGCAGATCGAGCGCGGTGTCGGCGAGCGAGCCGAGCATCGCCACCGATCCGGTATGCCACGCGCCGAACCCCTTGAGCACGAGCAACGACGTCGCCATCGCCACGCTGGCCAGCGCGGCGCGCATCGCGAGCGGAATGATGCGGCGGCGTTCCTCGCCCGTCATGGGTAGAGCAATCCCTCGCGCCAGCCGCCGGTTCCATCGGGCAGGAACAGGCGGCGTTCATGCAGGCGGTGGGCGCGATCCTGCCAGAATTCGATCCGCTCGGGCGTGACGCGATAGCCGCCCCAATGCGGCGGGCGCGGCACCTCGCGACCTTCGAAGCGCGCCTTCACCTCCTCGAAGCGCGCCTCGAACGTCTCGCGCCGGTCGAGCGGGCGCGACTGGTCCGACGCCCAGGCGCCGAGCTGCGAATCGCGGCTGCGCGTCGCGAAATAGGCGTCGCTCTCCGCATCGCCCGCCAGTGTCACCGGCCCTTCGATGCGGATCTGGCGACGCAGCGATTTCCAGTGGAACAGCAGCGCCGCATGCGGGTTCGCCGCGAGATCGGCCGCCTTGCGTCCCTCGCGGTTGGTGTAGAAGACGAAGCCGTCGCGCCCGTGCCCCTTCAGCAGCACCATGCGCACCGACGGGCGCCCCCGCGCATCCGCCGTCGCCAGCGCCATCGCATTGGAATCGTTCGGCTCGCTGGCGCGCGCCTCGGCATACCAGGTGTCGAACAGGGCGAAGGGATCGGTGCTCATGCGCCCGTCCATAGCGGCCCCGCGCGCGCGACGCCATCGCGCGTCTCTTGAGCAGGCCCGCCCACGCGCCTACAGGACGCGCCACAGATTTCCCGGAGTCCCCATGGCAGGCCATTCCAAGTTCAAGAACATCATGCACCGCAAGGGCGCGCAGGATAAGAAGCGCTCGGCGGCCTTCTCCAAGCTCAGCCGCGAGATCACCGTCGCGGCGAAGATGGGCACGCCCGACCCCGACATGAATCCGCGCCTGCGCGCCGCCGTCAACGCGGCCAAGGCGGCGTCGATGCCGAAGGACAATATCCAGCGCGCGATCGACAAGGCGAGCCGGGGCGATGCGGAGAATTACGAGGAAGTGCGCTACGAGGGCTTCGGCCCCGGCGGCGTCAGCCTCATCATCGAGGCGCTGACCGACAACCGCAACCGTACCGCCACCAACGTGCGCACCGCCGTCAGCAAGAACGGCGGCAACCTTGGCGCGTCCGGCTCGGTGAGCCACGGCTTCGACCGCATGGGCCTCATCACCTATCCGGCGGGCGCGGGCGACGCGGAGAAGGTGTTCGAGGCGGCGCTGGAAGCCGGCGCGGAGGACGTGCAGTCGAGCGAGGACGGCCACGAGATCTGGACGGCGCAGGCCGACCTCCACGAAGTCGCCCGCGCGCTGGAGCCGGTGCTCGGCGAATATGAGGGCGCGAAGCTCGCCTGGCGCCCGCAGACCATGGTGCAGGTCGACGAAGGCGACGCCGCGACGCTGTTCAAGCTGATCGACACGCTCGACGACGACGACGACGTGCAGCAGGTCTGGGGCAATTACGAAGTGTCCGACGAAGTGATGGAAAAGCTGGGCTGATCGCTTTGGCCTGCGGCGCGGCGCGATGATCATCCTCGGCCTCGATCCCGGCCTCGGCACGACCGGCTGGGGGGTGATCCGGGCGGAGGGGAACCGGCTGTCGCATGTCGCCAATGGCCGGTTCGTCACCGACACCGCCGAGCCGCTGGCGCGGCGGCTGGCGCATCTCGATACGATGCTGGCGGCGATCATCGCGGACTATCAGCCCGCCGCCGCCGCGGTCGAGGAGGTGTTCGTCAACGTCAATCCGCAGTCGACGCTGAAGCTCGGGCAGGCGCGCGGGGTGATCCTGCTCGGCGTCGCGCGCGCGGGGATCGAGCCGGGCGAATATGCCGCGCGGCTGGTGAAGAAGGCGGTGGTCGGCGTCGGCAATGCCGAGAAGGCGCAGGTCCACGCGATGGTCGCGCGGCTGCTGCCGGGCACGAAGATCGCCGGTCCCGACGCGGCCGACGCGCTGGCGGTGGCGATCACCCACGCGCACCATCTCGCCAGCCGGCGCGCGGGGATCATCCGCGCCTGAGGCCGTCAGGCGACCTCAGGCGCGGCGTCGCTCAATAGGGGCGATGGCGGTATCCGCCGCGCCATCCGCCCGGACGGCCGTATCCCGGCCGGCCATAGCCCGGCCGGCCGTAGCCGTAATGCCGGTAATACCAGTTGCGATACGGATAGGGCCGATAGGTCCAGCGGTTGTCGATGAAAATCCACGGCCGATACCAGGTGGGCGCGGCATAATAATAAGGCTGGTCGGCATAGCCCTCGTAATAGAAGGCCGGCGCGCCGCCGCGCACGACATAGCCCGGCGGGCAGCCGGGGCTGGTCGCACCGCTGCTCGCGCTGCCCACCGCCGCGCCGCCGACCGCGCCCATCACGCCGCCGACCGCCAGGCCCGCGCCGCGATCGTGCCGCCCCGCGACGCTCGATCCGAGCAGCGCGCCGAGCAGGCCGCCGATCACCGCCCCGGTGCCGGCGTTGTTGCCGGAACGCACGCAATAACGCTGCGCCCAATCCTCGGCATAGGCCTCGTAACGGCGATCCTGATCCTGCTGCTGCGCATAGGCCGGATCGGCCTGATAGCCCGGCGGCGGGGGCGGCGGCTGCGTGCCGTCATAGCCCGGTGGGGGCGTGTTGGCATAAGCGTCCGACGGCGGCGGCGCATCGGGATATGCCGGCGCGGACTGGTTATATTGGTCGTACTGGCCGCCGTAGCGCTGCGCCGGATAGCCCGGTGCGGGTGGTGGGGGCGGATAATTCCCCGGCGGCGGCGGTGGCGGCGGATAGTCCTGGGCGGACACGGCGACAAGGGGAACCGCCACGGCGACGGCACCCGCCGTCACCCGCAACGTCAACGCACGCCAGTTCACGGTCATCATAGGGTGGACCTTCATCGATGCTTGCGGGAAGCCTTTTATGGATATCAGTGTTAACCGGCGCTGACGAACGCGTTTGCCGCGCTTCACCTGGCCGTGCGCAAAGCCGCTTCCGCCGCTCCGCCGTTCCGGTTACGTACCGTCCATGCGATATCTTCCGTTCCGCGTCGCCCGATGATCGCGCACCTCAAGGGCCGGCTGGAATCGACCGGCGTGGATCATGCCGTGATCGACGTTGGCGGCGTCGGCTATCTCGTCGGCGCCTCCTCGCGCACGCTCGCCGCGATCGGGCCGGTGGGCGAGGCATGCGTCTTGTTCACCGAGATGCTGGTGGGGGAGGAGTTCATCCGCCTCGTCGGCTTCGCTCGGGCCGACGAGCGCGACTGGTTCCGCCTGCTGACCGGCGTGCAGGGCGTCGGCGCGCGCGTGGCGCTGGCGATCCTCTCCGCGCTGGAGCCGGCCGACCTGTCGCGCGCCATCGCCGCGCAGGACAAGGCGATGGTCGCGCGCGCCAACGGCGTCGGTCCGAAGCTCGCCGAACGCATCGTGCGCGAGTTGAAGGACAAGGCGGGCGGCATCGCGCTCGGCCCCGGCGGGTCGGGCGCGTCCGCGCCGGCGGCGGGCGGCGCGGGTGCGGATGCGGTGTCGGCGCTGCTCAACCTCGGCTTCCGCCCGGCGGAGGCGAGCGCGGCGGTGGCGGCGGCCGAGGAGGAACTGGGCGGCGGCGCGACGCTCGACGCGCTCGTGCGGCTCGCGCTGCGCAAGGCGGCGCGGTGAGGGGCGCACGGTGACTGGCGCCGCGATATTCTGGCCGATGGGCGCGCTGGCGCTTCTCACCTTCATCGTGCTGGGCCAGATACCGCTACGGCGCTTCGCGGCGGTGCGGAAGAAGGAAGTCACCCCGGACGATTTCCGGTTCGGCGAATCCGATCGGGTCGGCAGCCGGGTTGCCATCCCCAACAGGGCGATGATGAACCTGCTGGAACTGCCGACGCTCTTCTATGTCCTGTGCCTGATGGCGTTCGTTTCGGCCGGCGTGACGCCGCTGTTGCTATGGCTTGCGTGGACCTATGTCGGCCTGCGTTATGTCCACACGCTGATCCACATGACGTGGAACAAGGTGGCCCATCGCCTTGTCCCCTTCGCGTTCAGCAATGTCGTGCTGATCGCGATGTGGGCGGTGTTCTTTGCGAACCTCGCGATCGGGTGACGCTCGGCCCGCCGCTGGCGGTCATCCGTTTTGAGGCGTTGCGGCAACCGGCGCGCCTCGATAGCATCCGCGCGCCTGACAAGGCCCAACAGGAGAGCGCCGATGAAGTGGCTTCCCCTCGTATCCGCCAGCTTGCTGCTGGTTCCCGAAATCGCCGTCGCCCAACAAGCCGCGCCGCAGCAGCGTCCCGGCGCGGGGCAGCCCGGCCGCCCCGGCCCCGGCACGCGCCCGACGCACCCCGGACAGGGGCAGCGCCCACCCGGCGTTCGCCCGCCGAACCCCGGCGTCAGACCTCCCAACCCCGGCGTGCGTCCGCCCAGGCCCGGTCCCGGCGGCCAGCGCCCGCCCACGACGCGCCCGGTGCCGCTGCCCGGTCCCGGCAATGGCCACCGTCCGCCGCAGCGTCCGCCTTCGTGGCATCGTCCGCCGAACTTCCGGCCGATCCCCGCGCCGGTCTATCGCTATCCGCGCGGGCATCATTATCGCCGCTGGTCGATCGGGCTGATCCTGCCCTCGCTATTCCTTTCGACCGCCTATTACTTCGATAATTACAACAATTACGGCATCTATCCGCCGCCGCCGGGGCATCGCTGGGTGCGCTACGGGCCGGACCTGCTGCTGGTGAACACGCGCAACGGCCGCATCGACGACGTGCTCTACGGCGTGTTCCGCTGACGATGCCGGGCGGAGCGGCCCCCGACCGGCCGCTCCGCCCGATTTCGCTTCCCCCGCCCGCGCGTTCTGCTTATGTCCCGGCGATGACCGATGCCGATCGCCTGTTGACCCCCGCCCGCCGGCCGGAGGATGTCGATGCGGCGCTGCGTCCCCGGACGCTCGACGATTTCGTCGGGCAGAAGGCGGCGCGGGAGAATCTGCGCGTGTTCATCCAGGCGGCGCGGGCGCGGGGCGACGCGCTCGATCACGTCCTGCTGTTCGGCCCGCCCGGCCTCGGCAAGACGACGCTGGCGCAGATCGTCGCGCGGGAGATGGGCGTGGGCTTCCGCGCCACGTCCGGCCCGGTGATTGCCAAGTCGGGCGATCTCGCCGCGCTGCTCACCAATCTCGAGGACGGCGACGTGCTGTTCATCGACGAGATCCATCGCCTTCAGCCGGCGGTGGAGGAGGTGCTCTATCCGGCGATGGAGGATCGCGCGCTCGATCTGATGATCGGCGAGGGGCCGTCGGCGCGATCGGTGCGCATCGACCTGCCGCGCTTCACGCTCGTCGGCGCGACGACGCGGCAGGGGCTGCTGACCACGCCGCTGCGCGATCGCTTCGGCATCCCGGTGCGGCTGCAATTCTATACGGTGGACGAGTTGGAGCACGTCGTGTCGCGCGCCGCGCGGCTGCTCGACCTGCATATCGCGCGCGACGGCGCGGCGGAGATCGCGCGGCGCGCGCGGGGGACGCCGCGCATTGCCGGCCGGCTGCTGCGCCGCGTGCGCGACTTCGCCAATGTCGCCGGGGTCGCGGAGGTGGATGCGCTGGCCGCCGACCGCGCGCTCAACCGGCTGGAGGTCGACAAGCTCGGCCTCGACGCGATGGACCGGCGCTATCTCATGATGATCGCGGATATCTATCGCGGCGGGCCGGTGGGGGTGGAGACGCTCGCCGCCGGCCTCTCCGAGCCGCGCGACACGATCGAGGAAGTGATCGAGCCGTATCTGATCCAGCTAGGCCTTGTCGCGCGCACCGCGCGGGGGCGCATCCTCAACCCCGGCGGCTGGAAGCACCTTGGCCTCAACCCGCCCGCCGGAAGCCAGGACGGGCTGTTCGACTAGGCTCCCGCCCTCAAACCAAAACGCCACCCCGAAGCGGGATGGCGCTGGTGGTTTCCGATCCCAGCGGGCCGCTCAATGATGCAGCAGGCTGTCCGGCACCTTGCCGCCGTTTTCGGCGAGCTTCTGCATCACCGCTTTGTGAAGCGCGATATTCTCCTCCGCGGTGCCGTCCGCGCCGGCATGTATGTCCAGTTCGTTCGCCAGTTCCTTGCGGGCATCGAGGCTCGAATCCATGTCGAGCAGCTTGAGCAGGTCGACGATCGACACCTGCCAGTTGCCGCCGCCGCCTTTGCCGGCGGCGAGTTGCGTGAGCACCGCCTCGACGTCGACCGGCTCGCTCGGCGGCGGGGGCGCGACCGCGACGGCCGCGTCCGCCGTCGCTCCACCGGTATCGGCCGGCGCGCTCGCTTCGGGCGCCGGCGCGTCATGGTGGAAAATCTTGTTCATGATCGTCGAAAAGATACCCACGCAATCCTCCATCACTTGAGTCGTTCAGGGGAGCCGCAGGGAATATCACGCGATCGCGCGGGCAATGTAGTTGCGCCAAGGCGAAGGCCGGGCGCGCCGCCGGTTGTTCGTTCCCATTCCGTGACAATGACGCGGCGGGGCGCCTTGGGTAGCGCCCCGCGCGAACATTCACGGATCGATGCTCGTGCCCAGCGCCGCGTTGACCAGCCCGCCGTCCACCACCAACGTATCGCCCACCACATAGTCCGACGCGCGGCTGGCTAGGAAGATCGCGGCGCCGGCCATGTCGTCGAAATTGCCGACGCGCCGCATCGGGATGCCCTTCGCCACCTCGTCGCCGTGGTCGCGCGCGGCGCGGTTCATCTCGCTGGCGAAGGCGCCGGGCGCGAGGCTGGTGACGATGATCCCGTCCTTCACCAGCCGCGCCGCCATCCGCTTGGTGAGATAGATCAGCGCCGACTTGGACGCATGATAGCTGTACGTCTCCCACGGATTGAGCCTGAGGCCGTCGATCGAGGTGATGTTGATCACCTTGGACGGACGATCATGGCTCGCCTCGCGCTTCAGCATCCCGTGCAGCGCCTGCGTCAGGAAGAAGGGCGACTTGACGTTGAGGTCCATCACCTTGTCCCAGCCGCTTTCCGGGAAATCCTCGAACGGCGTGCCCCAGGCCGCGCCGGCATTGTTGACGAGGATGTCGAGCCGCTCCTCGCGCGCCGCCAGCGCCTCGGCGAGCGCCTTGCAGCCGGCGACGGTGGAAACGTCCTGCGGCAGCGGAATGCAGTTCGGGCCGAGTTCGGCGGCGGTCTCCTCGCACGCCGCCGCCTTGCGCGAGGAGATATAGACTTTCGCGCCCTGCTCGATGAACGCCTTCGCGATGATCTTGCCGATCCCGCGCGACCCGCCGGTGACCAGCGCGATGCGCCCTTCCAGGCTGAAAAGATTGTTCAGGCTCATCCGACTCTCCCTCGAAATGCTTTCACCGCGCGCTAACGGACGGTCGGGCGACGGGCAAGTGCGGCAAACCGAAAATTCGAACGATGCTCGATTGACGTAGTGCAACCCCATACTATGCTGCCGAAAAACACGCACAGGAGAGAGATATGCGCTTCACCAACAAGCGCGCCGTCGTGACCGGCGGCGCCTCCGGGATCGGTCGTGCGACCGCGATCCGGTTGGCGGAAGAGGGCGCCGATGTGTGGATCGGCGACGTGGACGAGGCGGGCGGACGCGAGGTGGCGGAAACCTCGAACGGCCGCATTCGCTTCCGGCGTTGCGACGTGACGAAGGCGGAGGATATCCGCGCGCTGGTCGAGGCGGCCGACGCGGCGGGCGGTCTCGATGTGCTGTTCAACAACGCCGGCGCGGGCGGCGCGCGCGAGCATATCGACGAAATCGCGCCCGACGACTGGGATCGCACGCAGACGCTGCTGCTGCGCTCGGTCGCGCTCGGCATCCGCTATGCCGCGCCGCTGATGGCGAAGCGCGGCGGCGGGGCGATCGTCAACACGTCGAGCGTCTCGGCGCTCGGCAGCGGCTATGCCCCGATCGCCTATTCGACCGCAAAGGCCGGCGTGCTCCATCTCACCAAGGTCGCCGCCGCCGAACTGGCGAAGGATTCGATCCGGGTGAACGCCGTCGTGCCGGGCTTCATCACCACCAATATCTTCGTCAGTGCGCTCGAGCTGCCGGCGGACAAGCGCGCGGCGGCGAACCAGGTGATCGGCGGCATCGCCGCGCACGCCCAGCCGGTGAAGCGCGCCGGCCGGCCGGAGGATATCGCGGCGGCGGTGGCCTATCTCGCCAGCGACGACGCGGCCTTCGTCACCGGCACGCACATCCTGGTCGACGGCGGCCTGACGATCGGCACGCGGCAGAGCTGGGATCCGACGATGCCGGGCATGTTCGAGGCATTGGAGTCGATGGCGTGACCGCTCCCGTCACGCTGGAAGCGGCGACGCCGGTGACCACTCCGCCGGCCCGCCGCCTCTCCAAGGGCGTGATGGGTTGCTACGGTTTCGGCGCCGCCGCCTATGGCGTGAAGGACGCCGGCTTCGGCACCTTCCTGCTGCTGTTCTACAATCAGGTGGTCGGCGTGCCGGCGGCGACGGTCGGCTTCGTCGTGATGATCGCGCTGATCGTCGACGCCTTCGTCGATCCCACGGTCGGCTCGCTGTCCGATCGCACGCGCAGCCGCTGGGGGCGGCGGCACCCGTGGCTGTACGGCGCGGCGCTGCCGATCATGCTCGGCTGGATCGCGCTATGGAATCCGCCGATCGGGCGGCCGGAGCCGGTGATCCTGCTGTGGCTGTTCGCGGTCGCCGTGATCGTGCGCAGCGCGGTCAGCGCCTATGAGGTGCCGAGCCAGGCGATGGCCGCCGAACTGAGCGCCGATTATGACGAGCGCACGCGGATCATGTCCTATCGCTACCTGTTTGGCTGGGCCGGCGGACTGCTGATGCTGATCTCCGCCTACGTCTGGTTCCTCGCCGCCGCGCCCGGCTATCCCAACGGGTTGCTCAACCCGGCGGGCTATCGCGGCTTCGCGCTGGCCGGGGCGCTGTTCATGGGGACGGCGATCCTCGTCTCGGCGATCGGCACGCATCGCGAGATCCCGCGCCTGCCCAAGCCGGAGATCCCGAAACAATCGCTGGCGCAGAACATGCGCGACATCGCCGAGACGCTGAAGAACCGCGCCTTCGCCGTGCTGATGCTGGCGGGGGTGTGCGCCTATACGGGGCAGGGGATCATCTACGCGATCTCCAATTACATCGCCAGCTTCGTCTGGGGTTTCAAGGGGATGACGTTCGTCTGGTACAGCATCGCGCTGTTCGCGGGCGTGATGGTCGCGTTCGTCGTCGCGCCGATCGTCGGGCGACACGGCAGCAAGCCGAAGGTCGGCGCGACCGCCTCGGTGCTGGCGGCGGTGATCGGCACCACGCCGTTCTGGCTGCGCCATTTCGGGATGTTCCCGGCGGTCGGCGATCCGTGGCTGCTGCCGCTGGTGTTCCTCTTCGCCGGGGTCTCCACGGCGTGCAGCGTCACCGCTTACGTGCTCGGCGCATCGATGCTGGCGGATGTGGTGGAAGAATCGGAATCGCGCACCGGGCGGCGTTCCGAAGGCTTGTTCTTCGCCGGCGGCTTCTTCGTCCAGAAATGCACCAGCGGCATCGGCATCTTCGTCTGCGGGCTGATCCTCGCCGCCGCGAGCTTCCCGGCGAAGGCGGTGCCGGGGCAGGTGCCGGAGGCGACGCTCGACCGGCTGACCGTCATCTATTCCTGCTGCTACCTGCTGTTCTACGGCGTCGCCGCCTTCTTCTACGCGCGCTTCCCCTTCGGGCGCGGAGAGCATGAGGCGCGGCTGGCGCAGCTCGCGGCGGCTGGCGTGCTCGATTCGGAACCGCGCGAACCCTTCGCATGACGGGTGGATGAACCACGATCGGATCGAGTCATCGGCACGCCGAAACGACTCATCGGAAAAGGTTCCCGCGGTGCTTGGTTTCTTTAACCTCTGCCCGTAGCGACAGGTTCAACGAACGTCCTGTTGACCGGGGGGTCGCAAGTGAATTTGAAGGTTTTGGCGGCGCGATTCGCGCTGGTGGTAACGTGCGGCCTGATGGCCACCGCCCCGGCGGCTGCCCAGTTCTGGCAGTGCGCGCCCTATGCCCGCGAGATTTCCGGCATCGACATCCACGGCAACGCCAATACCTGGTGGGGCCAGGCCGCCGGCCGCTACGAGCGCGGCAACGAGCCGCGTGTCGGCGCGGTGCTGGCGTTCAAGGCGACGCACCGGATGCGCGTCGGGCATGTCGCGATGGTCTCGCACGTCGTCAACGACCGCGAGGTGCTGCTGACCCATGCCAACTGGTCGCGCCCCGGCCGCGTCGAGACCGACGTGCGCGCCGTCGACGTCTCCCCCAACAACGACTGGAGCGTGGTGAAGGTGTGGTACGCGCCGCAGGGCGACCTCGGCACCTCCAGCTATCCGACCAGCGGCTTCATCTACGCCGATGCCGATGCCGCCGGCGCGCCCGCCGCGCAGCCCGCGATCGTCAACGATACGCGCAGCACGACCGCCCTGGCCAATATGGCGATCGCCGCCGCCGCCAAGGCGCCGGTGACGGGCGGGCTTTCGCTCGAGCAGTGATTTTCCGGCGCGCGCGCGGCATTGCCAGCGGGCGCGGAACGATTATGGTGCAGACGCAACGGGGCCGCCTTCGATCGCAAGCGCGGCCCCATTTCGTGTTCGAGCCAAGGTAGTGCCAGTGACCCTTCGCCAAGCAGTCGCCCCGATCGTCCTTCTTGCTGCGCTGGGGGGCTGCGCCAAGACCGGAGACATCGATCTCACCTCCGGCGTCGGCATCACCGCGGTCCGCTCGGCCTGCCCGGTGGTGGGTGTGCCGGCGGGAACGGGGGACATCACGCTGTTCGATCCAGCGACGAGCCGCGATTCCAGCGCGATCGACGTGGTGGCGGATATCAGCAACGTTCGCTCCACCTGTGACGACAGCGGCGAGCAGGTGCTGACCACCGTCACCTTCGACGTGCGCGCGCGGCGGTCGCGGGCTGATGGCCCCCGCGACGTGACCTTGCCTTATTTCATCACCATCGTCCGCGCCGGCAATGCCGTGGTCGCCAAGCGCGTCGGGCGGGTTGGGCTGCACTTCGATGCCGGCCAGACGCTCGCGTCCACCAGCGGGCAGGCGTCGACGACCATCACCCGCGCCGCCGCCACGCTCTCGCCGGAGGTGCGGGCGAAGCTCAATCGCAAGCGCAAGGCCGGGCAGGAGGATGCGGCGGTCGATCCGCTCAGCGCGCCGGATGTCCGCCAGGCGGTGCTGTCGGCCAGCTTCGAGGCGCTGGTCGGCTTCCAGCTCACCGAGGATCAGCTCAAGTATAACGCCCAGAGGTGAGGCCGGAGGCGTCGGCTGCTCTCCCGCGCGAGCGGGGGTTCGGCCGTCCTCAATCCCGCTCGATCAGATAGTTCATCCGCGCCGCCGCGATCGGACGGTCGCGGTCGTCCTGCCATGCGAAGGCGACGACATTGGCGACGCGATTGCCGAGTCGCGTGATCTGGCCAGCCGCGCGCGTCTCGCGGTCACGGCCGCCGCGCATGAAATCGACCGTGACGTTGATCGGCTTGATCCGTCCGCCGCCCTCGCTTTCCAGCGCGTGACGCAGCGAGGCGATCGCCGCCACTTCCAGGAGGCCGGAAATCGCGCCGCCCTGCAGGAAGCCGGGGCGGCCGAGCACGCCCGGATGGAACGGCATCACCATCACCGGCGTCCCGTCTTCGGCGCGCTCCAGCGTCGCTTCGAGCAAGGCGGCATAAGGCGGGAGCTTCATTTGCCGATCCTCGGATAGGTGCCGCTCGGCACCATGAAGGTTGCCGCGACATGCGCGATCGGGTCGTCGATGTCGCCGTCGTGCGCGATGCCGCGCGTGAAGGAGATTGAGCGCGCGACGCGCAGGCATTCGGCGCGGCCGATCACCGTGTGGCCGGGCCGTGCCGGCCGCAGATAATCGATGCGCAGGTCGAGCGTCGCGTGGGGCGCGAAGCCGCCGATGCGCTGCCACACGGCGATGCTGGTCGCCACGTCCATCATCGCGATGATCGGGCCGGAGGCGATCACGCCGCTCTCCTCGTCGCCGATCAGATCCTCCGAATAGGGCAGGGCGAGCTCCAGCCAGTTCTCGCCCATCGCGTGGAAGCGGACGCCCAGCCGCCCGGCATGGCCGTTGAACTCGCGGTTCTCGATCATCTCGAGCGCCATCTTTGCGGGGTCGAAATTCATGCGCTTCGTCCTACACGCTCGAACGCGTGGCGCAACGCCCGGACGTTGATGCGCGGCGCGGCGCGGGGTAGCGCTTTGCCGGCGGAGCACAGGAGAGAGCAATGGAACAGCGGGTGACGATCAACGTGGCGGACGGGATCGCCGATGTCCGGCTGACGCGCGCGGACAAGATGAATGCGCTCGATCCCGCGATGTTCGCCGGCATCAACGACGCGATCGCGAAGCTGGCGGAGATGAAGGGCGTGCGCGTCGCCGTGCTGTCCGGCGAGGGCAGGGCGTTCTGCGCGGGGCTGGACATGGCCTCGATGGCGGGCGGCGGATCGGGCGCCGACCTTGCCGCGCGCAGTTACGGGCTTGCCAATGCCCCGCAGCATGTCGCCTGGGGCTGGCGCGAACTGCCGATGCCGGTGATCGCCGCGGTGCACGGCGTGGCGATGGGCGGCGGCTTCCAGGTGATGTCCGGCGCGGACATCCGCATCGTCCATCCCGCGACGCGCATGTCGATCCGCGAGACATATTGGGGGCTGGTGCCGGACATGGCCGGGGTCGCGCTGTGGCGCACGCTGGCGCGCGACGATGTGCTGCGCGAGCTGACCTATACCGCGCGCGAATTCTCCGGCGTGGATGCGCTGGCCTATGGCTTCGCGACGCGGCTGGCCGACGATCCCCACGCGGCGGCGATGGCGCTGGCGCGCGAGATCGCGGGGCGCAATCCCGATGCGGTGCGCGCATCCAAGCGGCTCTACAATCTCGCCGCCGATGGCGATGCCGAGACTGTGCTTCGCGCCGAAAGCGCGGAGCAGATTCCGCTTCTGCGCTCGCCCAATCAGGTCGAGGCGGTGCGCGCGAACATGGAAAAGCGCGCGCCGCTGTTCAGCGATTAGTCTTTGCGAACGGTGAGCTGCCGTCCGTCAGAACGGCAGCCACTTCGACTTGTGGCTGAACTTCATATAGCCGACGTTCACCCCCGCGCGCCAACCGACGCCCAGCCGCACCGGGATCAGCACGACATTGCCGCGCCGCAGATAGGTCGCGGCGAATCCGCCGACGAAATACAGCCGCCCCTCGGCGGCGGGGAAGCGGCGGTAAAGCTCCTCGGTGTCGTAGAGGTTGTACACCAGCACGAACACCTTGTTGGCGTCCCCGCCGAGATCGAAGCCGAGCGACGGGCCGGTCCAATAGACCGGCATCTGCCCCTCCACCTTGTGCGTCATGATGCCCGAGCCGTAGCGCAGGCCGACGACCACCGCGCCCGACGCCTCGCGCCCGGCGATATAGGCGTTCGGCTCGCCCTGGTCCTTCAGGATCTTCTCGATGATCGAGGCGAGGCCCTCCGCGCCCTTGCCGAACACGCCTTCGCCGGCGCTGATCAGGTCGTCGCGGTGGAAGGTGTCGGCGGCATTGCTGGTCGACTGCGCGCGGTTTTCCGGCGTCGCCGTGCCGTTGGCGGGCGGCAGCGCCAGCGGCGCGGATTGCGCGGGCGGCGGCGGGGCCTCCGCCGGCACCGGCTCGTCGGGAAAGGTCTGCGTCTGCTGCGCGGCGGGCGCGTTGCGCGGCGCGGGGGAGATGTCGTTGTCGATCGCCTTGTTAGGGTCGATCGTCCGCACCTGCGCCGGTGCCGCCGTACCGGCCATCAGCGTCGCCGTCAGCCCGAGGGCCAGCATCACCTTGCGCATCTTCAACCTTCCCCCGGGAAATGGAATTATCCCCGCGGCGGAGCGTAACCACCATGCCGCTTTCACGGCAATGAACCGGACGACGACCCGAGTCGATTTCGCGCCGAGGCGAATCCGCAATGCATCGGTTGATCGCCGCGATTCCCGCCGCTATAGCCCGCCCTCGCGCCGCAGCCGGAGACGTGGGTGAGTGGCTGAAACCAACGCTTTGCTAAAGCGTCATACGGGAAACCGTATCGAGGGTTCGAATCCCTCCGTCTCCGCCATAATTTTCTATAACGTGCTGTATTTACCAGATTTTTTGCCGTCGATGACTGGTTTTCAACCCCAGTTCGGTTTGGTTGCACCTCCGCCCGGCACTCTTTCCTTTGAGAAAAATCCATATAATTCAATGTGATCCGGTTCTGGAAGCGCATCTTCGGCCATACAGTGTTTCGCTGGCGGATTCGAACACCGCAGGTGGAGGCATGAATCCGCTTTTGGCGTCACACTCCGAAGCCATACATGCGCGCCTAGTTATTTGTATTTGTCGCCGCCATATCCAAACGGCGAAAGCAAACACGATTGCTCCGGTCGCTATATCAACAGCCAATCCCCTCTGACGACCATGAAAATAGGCCACCAGAATACTGACAATGGCCGGAGCAGATAGCGCAAGCAATCCCGTCGGGTCACTTTCCTCAATGTGGCGTAATTCAGTTCGCCAACAGCTTCCTCGGTATGGTCCATCTCGCTACCGCCAGATACTGGCTCAAACTTGTCCACGTCGCTACGGCGTCGGCGCGACGGCATCCATGATCGTGATGCGCTTGCCTTCCGAGGCGCCGACGCTCGAATTGGTAACCAGGATCGTCGTGCCGGGCCGCAGCGCCGCCTTTACCGATTCGTAGAAACCTCGCGGCGTGCGCACGCGGTTGATCGTCGCCTCGTCGAGCTCGCGGCCCTCGTCGCCTTCGTGCCCCGGCAGGCCGACATAGATCCAGTGCGGCGTGCCGTCCTTGCCCGTCGTCAGGGTGATGACGTGCGAGCCGGGATCGTCGTCGTTGACGATCGCCGCGCTGCGCCCGATCTCCACGCCGTTGCGCAACACGACAATCCGCTGATCCTTCTTGGCGACGATGATCGTCAGCGGGCCGGTCGGCGCTTTTTCGGGCGTCCAACGATATTCCTGCTGGTCGAGATCGTCATTGGTGATCGGCTTGCCCGTCGCGTCGATCGGCGCAAGCAGGCTGGCCTCGCTGGTCCGGACATGGTCGATCGCATTGCCCATCACCACCACCGTCGCGCCGAGCGTGGTGATCTTGAACAGCTCGCGAGAGAAGTCGAAGGGCAGGTGCACGCAGCCGTGGCTTTCGGGATAGCCGGGCAGGCCGCCGGCATGGAGCGCGATGCCGTCCCAGGTCAGCCGCTCCTGAAACAGCATCGGGGCGTTGTGATATTTGCTCGAATGGTGGTTGGCATCCTTCTGCAGGATCGTGAACACGCCGGTCGGCGTCGAATGGCCCGCCTTGCCTGACGAGATCGTCGTCGCGGCGATGCGCACGCCGTTGCGATAGACGGTGGCGATCTGGCGCGACAGATCGACATAGATCAGCAGCGGCCCGCTCGGCGCGACCCGCGACGCCCATACCCATTGGCCGGGCTTGAGGTGGTCGGCGATCCGCGCGAACTCGGCCGGCGAGCTGGCGGTCGCGCCCTGCGCATGCGCCGCCGCCGGGAACGCGGCGGCGAGGGACAGGCCAAGCAGAAGTTTCTTCACGATGCGTTCCTCTGTGATTTTTCGGCAAGCGTCACCGCGATTACGGTCGAAACATGGTGCAGCGCGTTTTTTGTCCGGTGACGGTCTGGAGAGTCAATCGGCGGCCCCTCCCGCGCAAATTGACGAAGGGGCGCCAGTCATCCGTCGCCGTTGCGCTCGATGCGACCGCCACGAGGGCCCCCTTGGCATCGTAAAACATCGATAGCCGGTCGTCGCCGTAACGAGTGACGATCCCCGGATCGTCGCATCGCACCTGCCGTGCATCGGGCGGCGCCGACAGCGGAACGCCGAGCACGGCCAGCCGATCGCGATAGGCTGCGATCGTACAGGCCCGATGCCGCGCGGAGAAGGCGCAAAGGCTCCGTCGTCGGAGCCATGCGGTCTGGTCCTCCAGCCAGGATGAAGACGGCAGGGCGATCTGGCGCAGCCGCTGGCGCATCGTCGCGTCGAGCGCGCGCAAGGGGGGATCGCCGCACACCAGCTGGTCGGTCGCATAAACAGGTCGTGCGCAATCGGCGGTGGCTTGCGGTATTGGCGGCGGGATGGCCGCCGCCTGCTGCAGCGGCGATGCGAGGACGATCATCAAGCCGATAGGGATCATCAAACCTCCTTGTCGAACGAGAGCGGCGCGCGTCGGAAACCACAATCGCCGTAACCGTTGAAAGAATGCTTTCGTTCAGCGATGCCCGGCGGGGCGAACTCGTCATTCGATTGACGCCAATGTCAGGAAAAAGCGATGTTCGAACAACTGACCATCGCGACGATCACGCTGCTGCTGATCGTGTCATTGCACGGCGCAGGCCTGCTGAGCCTCGATCGACTGATTCAGGGCATTGAGCATTCAGTCTATTTTTCGACAATCACCTATGCCACGATCGGCCATGACGACGAAGGACTGATGAAAACTGGCGCCTCGCGGCAGCGATGGAGGGGATAATCGGCGTGATCCTGCTCGGCTGGTCGACGGCATTCTTCGTTTCTCTGGCGGGGCGGTTCGGTCACCGATGAGTTGCGATGGCGTCTCGCTTCCGCGCACTGCACGCTTCGTTCAGTCATCCCGGATATGGCGCTTCCTCACGACGCTTGTTGGTGCGGTGCTGTTCGCCGGAGCGGCCCTGGCGCAATCGCCCGTGGCATCGTCGGGCGCAACAGGCGCGGCGCCGGCCTCGCCGGCCGCACTGCTGCAACAGGCGCAACAAGCTGTCTCCGCGCCGCTCGACAATTTCAGCCTGGATGAGATCCATCGCCTGACGCAATTGCGCGAGCGCGTCGCTCACCTGCGCGACCTCGCCGGCCAAAAGGCCGACGCCGGCACATTGGAGACGCGCATCCTGCAGGCGCAGATCGCGGCTTTCGGCCCCATACCGGCGATCGCCAGGAGCGAGCCGGCGGCGGTCACCGCACGGCGGCAGGCGCTCGATCATGTGCTGTCGGCGCGAATAGGACCGGTGCTCGCCGCGCGCGAAACGGCGGCCGCCGCGAGCACGCTGGTTCGCGAACTGGACGCGCGGCTTCGCCGGATGCGGCATCACCGACTGTTCAGCTACAATGACTCGCCGCTTGATCCCCGCGTCTGGGTCAGCGCCGTCACCAGCATATCGCAACGCGCATCGGAAGCCGGTCAGATCTACGCTGCGGCGTGGCACGGGCCGAATGCGAAAGCGGTTCGCCGTCAGGCGATCGAGGCGGCCGTCCTGATCGTGCTGGGCACGGTGATCGGCGCATGGCTGCTGCGTATGCTGATCGCGCTGATCGATCGCCGCATCGCCGCATCGCCGAGCCCGCCGAAGCGGTTGCTCTACAATTTGCTGCGCGATGTCGTGGGCGCCGTTCTGCTCACCGTCGCGATCCTGGCGACCTGGGTCGCGGTGGCGTTGATCCTCGAATCGGTCATGCCGCAAGCGGTGTGGGTCGAATTGACGCGAACGCTGATCATCTCGTCACTGGTGGCGATGATCGCCGGCTGGCTCGGGCCGAGCATCCTGTTGTCGCCGTTCCCGGAGCTGCGCATCGTTCGGCTCGACGATGCCGACGCGCATCGCGGGCGAACGATCATTCTGTTGCTCGGCATCGTCGTCGCGCTCGAAACATTGTTCTCGCTCCTCGAGGAACGCGCCTGGACCGGCAGCGCGTTCGCCAACCTCGTATCGGCGACGATCGTGCTCGGCGGCGGCTGGCTGTTGCTGCAACTCACCGCGTTGTTCAGACGACGCCACCGGCCGGACGGAAGCGCGGCGAACGCGGACGGCGCGGCGGTGCCGGCCCAGGTCGACACCCTCGATTTCGTCGGCCCGATCAACCGCGTGATCCGCGTCGTAGTCTTCATATCGGTCGCCGCCGCGCTGCTGGGATTCGTCATGCTCGCACGGTCGGTGCTGGTCTCGACGATCGTCTCGCTCGCTGTGATCGCCATCGCGGTCTATCTGCAAAGTTCGATCCGGCTTGTCCTCACCCTCCTCGCGCAAGGGCCGCTCAATCGCTACCGTGGTGTCATTCACCTGCTGCCGATATTGTCGGGGCTGGTGCTGACGTTGCTCACCCTGCCGTTGCTCGCGGTAATCTGGGGATATCAGTCGACCGAGATCGTCGATGCGCTGGGCGCGCTGCGCACCGGCATATCGATCGGCGACGTCAAGTTCTCCGCCGGTGACGTCCTGACCTTCGGGATCGTCTTCCTGGTCGGCTATATCGCGACGCGGTGGGTCCAGCGCATCCTGCGCGCATCGGTCCTGCCGCAATTCGCGCTCGATATCGGCGCACGCTCGGCGCTCGTGACGATCGCGGGCTATGTCGGCATCGTGCTGGCCGCGATTGTCGCGATCGCCACCACCGGTCTCGACTTCTCGAGCCTCGCCTTCGTGTTCGGCGCGCTATCGGTCGGGTTGGGCTTCGGTCTCCAGTCGGTGGTCGAGAATTTCACCAGTGGCGTCATCCTGCTGCTCGAACGCCCCGTCCGCGAAGGTGATTCGATCGAGGTCGGCGACCATTCCGGCGTCGTGCGCAAGATATCGGTCCGTTCGACGCGGCTGGAAACGGCGGACCGCCATTATATCATCATCCCCAATTCCCAGCTGATCACCGGCGCGGTGAAGAACCTGAGCCTCGGGGGCGAGGTCGGCCGCATATCGGTCCCCGCAAGCGTGGGCTATGCCAGCGACCTCGACGCGACGCGGGCGCTGCTGATCGAGATCGCGAAAGCGCACAAGCTCGTGCTGCGGAAACCTGCCCCGTTCGTCACGCTCGACGGATTTGGCGACAGCGCGATCGAACTCAATCTGTTCTGCTTCGTCGCCGATGTCACCACCGGCGCCGGCGTTCAGTCAGACCTGCGTTTCACGATCGCCGGCCGCTTCAAGGAACAGGGCATCGAAATACCGTTCCCGCAACGCGATATTCGCTTCCGAAATGATCTCGCCATCAATTCGCAAGGAAAAGATTGATGGATATCGGTTTCTGACAGCGCGATGTTTTTCGGCGACCGAAACCATACGATCGGTTGCGTTGAGCCGCCGAGGACGGGAACTGCCATGGCATTCGAAGGGTTGTCGTCTCGACAAGTGCCGAGGAACTTCTGATGCGCCTGAAGATGACCGCTGCATTCTGCCTGATGGTATCTTCAGGAACGGCAATTGCGCAAACTCCTGGCGATGTGGGAGATCTTGTCGGCGCGCGCGCCGCAGGCGCTGAAAATGCGCTGCGTTCGCGCGGTTACCAATATGTGCGCGGGCAGACGGGCGATGATCGTGTCTGGACCTATTGGTGGAACGCTCAATCGCGGACTTGTATCACCGTGGCGACCATGAACGGTCGGTATGACTCGATCACCACATCGCCGGCGCCGGACTGCCGCCAAGCGGTGGCAGGTCCGACCACGCTGCCACAATATGTCCCCGGCGGTCCACAGCCGCTTCCGGTGCCGGCACAGCGTCCGGGCCAGCAATGGTTCGACCTTGGCCTCGTTTGCTTTGGCGAGGGGCAAAAGCCCGCCCTCGCCACCCGGTATGGTTATGCATGGGACTATGACCGGGGCCGATACACCTATGGCAACCGAACCGAGCTTTCGACACAGGACTTCGACGCCTCGATCATGATCCAGCTATGGGATGGCGGGGGTCGCATCCGCTTACCCCGCAACCTGATCCCGCCGATCCACTCGCGAGGCGAGAATGGCTGGTGGGAACTCGACGGGGTCAATCGAGGGCGCGACACCATTACGGCGCAATATCGATTGAACGGGCTCAACAAGCCTCGGCTTATGATCGACCGCCGGAGCGGACGCATCTCCATCCGTGGCAGCGCGTCTTATGCCTTCTCCGGTATGTGCGACACGGTTGACAATGCCCAGCGCAAGTTCTGACCGCATATGCGGTACACCGCGCCGAGCGATGATAAGAATTATGTCTATGCCATATCCTTCCTTTAATTCTAAAGATTGATGCGGCGTCGGTAATTATAAAATGTTGTCCATTGCGACAGAGTGTACTTTGGCTCTTTATCCTGAGTTTGAGCGGAGAGGTGGATTTGCATGACCAAGGCAAAGTTCCCCAACGTCGATAGCGGCGCGCCTTTCCGCGTCGAAAACGACACGACCGCCGGTTACTGGCATCACCGCCCGGAAAACACCCTTCCGCCGCCCGACATGATGGGCGCCTATATGCGCAACCGCCCCGTGCCGGGAAATCAGGTCAAGGGGCGCAAGGCGTGGATCATCGGCAGCGGCATCGCCGGGCTGGCGGCCGCCTTCTACATGATCCGCGACGGCGGCATGGCGGGCGAGGACATCACCATTCTCGATGCGATGAACATCGAAGGCGGCTCGCTCGACGGGGCCGGCAATCCGGATGACGGCTACATCATCCGCGGCGGCCGCGAGATGAACTGGAACTACGACAATTTGTGGGACATGTTCCAGGACGTGCAGGCGCTGGAGTTGCCCGAGGGCTACAGCGTTCTCGACGAATACCGGCTGGTCAACGACAACGACCCGAATTTCTCGAAAGCCCGCCTGATGCACAAGCAGGGCGAGATCCGCGACTTCTCGACGCTGGGCCTGTCGCGCACGCAGCAATGGGAACTCGTCCGGCTGCTGCTGAAGCGCAAGGAAGACCTCGACGACATCACCATCGAGCAATATTTCAGCGCCGGCTTCCTGGAGACCAACTTCTGGTATCTCTGGCGCTCGATGTTCGCGTTCGAGAACTGGCAAAGCCTGCTCGAAATGAAGCTCTACATGCATCGCTTCCTCGACGCCCTCGACGGGCTCACGGACATGTCGGCGCTGATCTTCCCTAAATACAACCAGTACGACAGTTTCGTGCGGCCGCTGGTCGAACATCTGAAGAAGAGGGGCGTCAAGGTCCGGTTCGGCACACGCGCCTATGACCTCGACATGGCGATCGACGGCGACACGCGCACGGTGACGGCGATCCGTGCGAAGATCGACGGAAAGGACGACGTGATCGCCGTCGGCCCGGACGATCTGGTTTTCGCCCTGACCGGATCGATGACCGAAGGCACCGCCTATGGCGACATGGAGACGGCCCCCGTGCTCCAACGCGGCCGGCACGAGCCCGGCGAGAGCAGCGACTGGATGCTGTGGGAGAATCTCGCGGCCAAATCCCCGGTGTTCGGCAAGCCGGAAAAATTCTACGGCGATATCGAAAAGTCGATGTGGGAGTCGGTCACGCTCACCTGCAAGCCTTCGCCGTTCGTGGAGAAGCTGAAGGAACTGTCGGTCAACGATCCCTATTCAGGCAAGACCGTCACCGGCGGCATCATCACCTTCACCGATTCGAACTGGGTGCTCAGCTTCACCTGCAACCGCCAGCCGCATTTTCCCGACCAGCCCGACGACGTGCTCGTCGTCTGGGTCTATGCGCTGCTGATGGACAAGGAGGGCAATTACGTCAGGAAGCCGATGCCCGCCTGCACCGGACGGGAAATCATCGCCGAGCTTTGCTATCATCTCGGGATCGCGGATCAGGTCGATGCGGTTGTCGCCAACACCAAGGCGCGGCTCGCCCTCATGCCTTACATCACCGCCATGTTCATGCCGCGGGCGGCCGGCGACCGGCCTCATGTCGTCCCGGCCGGCTGCACGAACCTGGCGCTGATGGGCCAGTTCGTCGAAACCTCCAACGATATCATCTTCACGATGGACAGCTCGATCCGCACCGCGCGCGTGGGGGTCTACACGCTGCTTGGCCTTCGCAAGCAGGTGCCGGACATCAGCCCCGTGCAATATGATATCCGCACGCTGCTCAAGGCGGCGCGGGCGCTCAACAATGACGAGCCGTTTCCCGGCGAGCGCCTGCTTCACCGTTTGCTCGACAAGACCTATTTCGCGCACATCCTGCCGCCGCTTCCCGATCGGGACGGCTCCCTGCGCGACAGGGCGGAAAGCGAATTGTCGGGGCTGCTCGGCGCCGGCGAACACGCGGTCAGCCGCGTCTCTGGCTGGCTGGAAAAGGTGCGGGAGAATTTTACCGTCCGACGAAAGGACGGCTGAACGGCCCTTTCCCGGAATAGCGATCGTCAGACCTGTGCAGCCCGGAGGCGATGCGAATCGCATCATACCAGTGATGTCGCACCAGCGAGAAATGCAAGGTCTTATACACGGCAAGGGAGTGGTGCCATGAAAGCCATCAGGTCTTCGTGCCTGACCTTCACCGGTGATCCGTTTCTCGCGAATCCGGCCTCCTGCTTCGAGTATATCCCCGATGCGCTGATCCGCATGGAGGCCGGCAAGATCATCGCCGTGGATGCCTATGACGCGACGGCGGCGGCGGAGGATGATATCGTCTCCTATCCCGACGCGCTGGTCATGGCCGGTTTCGTCGACTGCCACGTCCATTATCCGCAGACGCAGATGATCGGCGCCTTCGGCGAGCATCTGCTCGAATGGCTGAATGCCTACACCTTCGTGGCCGAGCAGCAGTTCGCCGACAAGACTCATGCCGACGCCGTGGCAAAGGTGTTCCTGCGCGAGCTGCTGCGTGCCGGCACGACGACGGCGGCCGTATATTGTACCGTGCATCCGCAGTCCGTCGATGCGTTCTTCGAGGAATCGGCGCGCTTCAACACCCGCATGATCGCCGGCAAGGTGATGATGGACCGCAACGCGCCCGACGCGCTGCTGGACACGGCCGAGACGGGATATGCGCAGAGCAAGGCGCTGCTCGACAAATGGCATGGGAACGGGCGGCAGCTCTACTGCGTTACGCCGCGCTTCGCGCCGTCCTCCACGCCCGAGCAACTCGAAGCGGCCGGCCGGCTCTGGAAGGAGCATCCGGGCACCTACATGCAGACCCATCTCTGCGAGACGACGGACGAGATCGCGTGGGTCAGGTCGCTCTTCCCGGAGCGCTCCGGCTATCTCGACGTCTATCACCACGCCGGGCTGACGGGTCCGCGTGCGATCTTCGGACACGCGGTCCACATGGAGGAGGAAGAATTCCGCCAGTGCCATCGCAGCGGCTCGGCGATCGCACATTGCCCGACGTCGAACCTCTTTCTGGGAAGCGGGCTGTTCCGCGCCTTCGACGCGAAGAAGCCGGAGCGGCCGGTGCGCACGGGCGTGGGCACGGATCTCGGCGCCGGCACCAGCTTCTCGCAGCTCCAGACGCTGAACGAGGCCTATAAGGTGTCGGAGTTGAACGGCACCAAGCTGACGGCGCTGCACGCCTTCTACCTCGCCACGCGCGGCGGCGCGGAGGCGCTTTACCTGGAGGACCGGATCGGATCGGTCGCGGCGGGCTACGAGGCCGACCTCGTCGTCATCGACCTTGCGGCCACGCCGCTTTTGAAGTTCCGTATGGGCTATGCCGCCGACATCACGGAGACGCTGTTCGTCCTGATGACGCTCGGCGACGATCGCTGCGTGCGAGCGACCTATGTCGCGGGGCAACCCGTCTACGACCGCGATCGCGACCAGGCATTCACCTACGCACCCTGCTGAGCGAAGCGTATTCCGGAAAGGAACGAGGCGATGTCCACCCCAGAGATACCCGCTCCAACGGTCTCCGAGGCCGGGCCTTCCGATGGCGCGCAAGCGACACCTTCTCCCGTCCATGCCTGGCTCGCTTGGGTGCTCGCCACCGGCTTCGTCGTCTATCTGTTCAACATCCAGACCGGCTATTCCATCGTCAATGTCAACGTGCAGAAGGATGTGGGGCTGACGCTGACGCAGGTCGGGCTGATCGCCAGCATTTATACGTGGGCCTTCGCGATCTGCCAGTTCTTCGGCGGCGCGCTGCTTGACAGGCTCGGCGCGCGCCTCGTCATTGTTCCGGCCGTGGCTCTGGTGACGATCGGCGTGTTCGTGTTCTCGATCGCGGACAGCTTCGCCATGCTGGTGGTGAGTCAGCTGATCCTCGCGGTCGGCTCGTGCGTTGGCTTCGTCGGGGCGGGCTATGTCGGCGGCCAGTGGTTCGGCATGGCGCGCTACGGCGTCATGTTCGGCCTCGTGCAGACGGTCGCCTCGCTGTCGTCGGCCTTCGGCCAGACGGGCATCTCGATCGCCCTGAACGAACTCACCTGGCGCGAGCTGGCGGTGCGGACCGTTTATCTCGGTATCGTGCTCACGGTGTTGGCAGCGATCTTCGTCCGCAACCCCCGGCCGCTCCGCTCGGCCGATGGCAATCTCATCCAAAGCGTCGGGCGCAGCCTGCTCGACGTGGCGAAGATCCCGCACATGTGGATCGCCGCCTTGTGGGGTGCCGTTTCCTTCGGAAGCCAGCTCGCCATGGGCGTGGTGTGGGCGCCGAAGCTTCTCGTCGCCCACGGCATCGGCACGCAGATGGCCGATCTCGGCTCGGCCATGGTGTGGCTGGGCCTTGCGGCGGGCTGCGTCTTCTGGAACCCTTGGGCCGAACATATCCGCAGCCGGAAAATCCCGGCCTTGACGGGGCTCGCCATCCAGTTCGTCGTGCTGCTGGCGCTTCTCTTTCTTCCGCTTTCTCCGGTTCCCGGCATCGCGTTGATGTTCCTTTTCGGCCTGGGAAGCTCCGCGCACATGATCGCATTCTCGACCGCTGGAGACGTGGTCGCGGCGAACGAGGTCGGCACCTCCGCCGCCTTCGTCAACGGCGCCATGTTCATCATGGGGGGGATTCTCGTGTCCCTGCCAGGCTATTGGCTCGCCGGCACGGACGGGACGCTCGGCAACTATCCCTCCGCCTTCACGCCGTTCCTGGTCCTGCTCGCCGTCGCCATCGTGCTCGCCACCATCCAGCGAGAGACGTTTCCTTCTCGCTGACGTAAGAAACCCGCTCGCTGAAGCGTCGAAGGTTCACAGGCCTCCGCTTTCGGCGCACTCCGGGTCCGGCAAAAGAAGGAGCAATATGCCCCGCGGAATCTGCGAGATGAAGGAGAAACCTGCGGAGCTTCGATCTGTCGACGAACGGTCTTTCCTACAAAGACGCGGACAATCGCGAGACGACGGCGGCGAATGCCTAGACAAACCATTGGGGGGATATCAGCCGCACTTCCGTGCTGCAATTTCGCGCTAGGGATGTGCTCAACCAGATCGGACTGAACATCGACCCCACCGTCCTCCTCGTCGGGGTGCGGCGCGACGGCGTCACGGATCGGCACCCGCTCTGCATCGAACCCGAAGACGAAAGCCCGAACGCATTCACCGCTACTGCATTGGCGACGAAGTCAGACAGGCACTCGATATCGCAGATGCGGAGCTCGGTCTTCAGGCGTTTTGCAGCAGCGCCCATCCGGTCGACGGCCACTATGTCGTCTGTGCGCTGCAGCTGCCGCGCGGTCTGTTCGAGCAACTCCCGCCGATCCCTTACGTTTGGATGGACGAGCGGCACGAAGCTTCGTTTCTGAGCCGGTGCATTAATGCGATTCTTGACGATGCGAAGCGCGTCCTGATTGGGTCGGACCCGGGCCGTGGCGCGGGCGGGCTCGGACTTCGCCCGGCCAACGAATTGGTGCGCGAAGCAGCGGCGTCGTTTTTGCGCGCGCCGGTGATTGAAGGATCGTTTGCTTATTCGGAAATGTTCCGCGAGCTCAATCAGCTGTCGCAATTGATGTATGAGGGACGCAAGGGGCTAGGCCGGATGGTGCTCGCCAAGGCGGACGATCCCAACATCGACTATCTGCTCCGCCTCAAGACGGCGGTCCCGTTCACTCAGACCCGATGGGTGCGCAAACTGTTGCAGATGGCGACGAGCAAAGCCGTACTGGGCGGGGAAAGACGTGACGGTGTCGAGGCGGAAGCGCTGTCTAAAATAACGGCGGATCAATTCGAGGCGCTTGACGGGGAGTTGCACAACCGTGGAACTTGATCGCCTGCTCGGCTCTTTTGGAGACTAAAGGAGAGCCGCGTGTCAAGTGCAGCCCGACAGATCGCTGTCGCCGACGCCCAAGCAGAACAGCCGCGCCTTTCCGGGCGCAAGGCAGCGATAACAGGCGACACCAACGGAATCGGTCGCGCGATCCCGGTGCTGCTCGCCTCCGAAGAGCAGATGCTGCGCGCGGAGGATATCGCCGTCGCGGCGCACTTCATGCTCACCCGACCGCGCAGGGCCGCCGTCTCCTTCATGCGCGTCGAAACGCGGCGCAAGCACCCGTGAGCGACTATCCCGTCGACAGGCTCGTCCTCGTTCCGGACGACATCGATCTTTCGAGATCGCCGCTCGCCGGCCAGCTCGATGCCGAAACTTATGTGCTCGGCGCGTTCAATCCCGGCCTGACGCGGCTGCCGAACGGCAACCTGCTGATGATGGTGCGGATCGCCGAGGCGCTGCGCGAGCCGATCCATGATGGCAAGGTTCACGCGATCCGCCTGGACGAGGGGCGTTATGTGCTCGACGGCTGGCCGCTCGAGCTGGTCAACACCGCGGACCCGCGCAAATTCATGCTGCAGGGCGGCGGGTGGAAGATCATGGCCCTGACCTCGCTCTCCTGGCTCCTGCCCGTCGAGCTTTCGCCCGATGGGCAAGACATCGTCGCGATCCATTACGATCGCTCCATCGCGCCCGCGGGCGAATGGCAATGCTATGGCGTGGAGGATGCGCGGATCAGCCGGATCGACGGAAAATGGCTGATGACCACCTGCTCGGTCAGTCCGGAACGGCATTCGACCACGCTGTACGTTTCGGACAATGGCCTGGACTGGCGCTTCGACGGCATCGTGCTCGATCATCAGAATAAGGACATGCTGATCTTCGAGGGCCGCATCGACGGGCAATATTGGGCGCAGACGCGGCCACTGGGCGATCTCTATTTCGCCTATCCTCCCGGCAGCGAATGGCGCGCCGGGCCGTCGATCAATCTCGCCGTATCGCCCGATGCGCGCCATTGGCGCCCGTTCCTCAAGCCCGGCATCCGGCCGCGCGCCGACACCGTGGCCACCGCGCGGATGGGAGGCGGAACGCCGCCGATCCGGGTCGACGGCGGCTGGCTGTCGCTCTGGCATGGCGTGGAGCCGAAGGAAATCGTCGGTATCTATCGCACCTATTGGTCGCTGCTCGATCCGAAGGACCCGTCGCGCATCGTTCGAACGGAGACGTCGCCGCTGCTCGAGGCGAATCCCGCGCTGACCCGGCCGATCGAGCATCAGATGTATGTCCGCGACGTGGTGTTCACCACCGGCATCGCGGAGCTGGATGACGTATATGTCGTCGCGTCCGGGGAGGCGGATCTGGCGTGCCGGATCACGCACATCCCGAAGTCGCGCTTCAGCGGGGGATCGTGAACACGAATGGCCTGCTATCCATTCAGGTCGTCATTTCTTGCCGAATAGCGCGCGTAGCTCTTCCTTGGCCTTTTCCAGCTTTTCGTGGTCCCGTTTCGACAGGTTGTCGCCGGCCCGGTTGATGTAGAAAGTCAGCATTCCCATCGCCGATTGCAGCGGTGTGCCCTTGCGGCGCGTGCTGTGCTCGGCCGAGCGCTTGAGCGATTGCGCGATGGCTTTGGGATCGTCCATCGTGAACACTCCCCGCTCCAGATCGAGAGCGTCGGAATGTTCGGTCACTTCGTGCGACCATTTGTGCTGGGTCATTTCAGGCCTCCGATCAGGCGCAGCCGCCGTCGCAGGGCAACAGGCCTTGGATCAGGGGCGCTGCGCGCGCCGTTGATCTTCGGGATAGTCCTCCGGACGCACGGTGCCGACGCTCGGGCGATCTTCCACCTCTTCCGGTGGTTGACCCCCGTTCGGCTCGGCATCCCCGGCCAGGTCCGCCGTCGTGGTCTCACCCGGATTCTGCTTGCGAATCTCGTCAGCCGGGTCGGCGCCTTCATTGGCGTTGGGTCGGTTGCCCATCTTGTCTCTCCTGTAGTTGCAAGCTCAATTCCCGGATTGGCCGGCCGTTCCGACTTTCCTGTCGCCGGCTAATCCAGGTTTGCGAAAAAGCGCCTGCACGGACAACGGGCCACGACTCCGCCACGTCTGTTGCCCGACGTTGCGGCTACCGACGGGGAAGGGAGAGCCTATGCCGAATCGCTGCCATGGGTGGATTCGGGGGGCGATTATTGGCGCAACCGGGCGCTGGCGTTGGCGGTGAAATTGAGCCGGTCGCTCATCGGCTGGTCGACCAGGGCCGTGCCGGGAAGCGTCAGCTCCCGGCTGTAGATGAACCGCGCGCCGGCGAAATCCTGCGTCTGGCCGGCGGCGTTGGTGCCGATATAATCCTTGATCTTCGTCTTGAGCCACAGCGCGTTGCCGATCTGCTTGTCCTTGTAATCGTAATAGAAGGCGGTGCCGACGGTGGAGGTGGACGACAGGTTGCCCCCTGACACCTTTGACAGGTGGATGAACGGCCCGCGCCATGTCGAGAGAAGCTGTTGGTGAGGTCGATCCCGATGTCCGGCTTCAATCCGCGTCGGTGACGGTTTGCGGTCGCGACGATGAAGGAACGGCGTCAATCAGCGGGGCGGATCGCCGGTCGTCACCGTCGAGCGGCGGATCAATTCGCCGCCGGCATCCACCGTCAGCCGCAGGCGGCGGTTGCCGGCGAAGAAGCTCAGGCGGAACGTGCCGGCATCCTCGTCCACGCCGCGCTCGCATGCCGAGGTGATCCGCCCCGCGCGCATGTCTGCCTGCACCTGTTCGGGGGCGATCCCCAGACCGGCGGCGATCAGCGCGGCATCCACCTCCACCGCTCCGTTATCGAACCTGACCTTCTTCATCACGGGAACGAGCATAATCCGTTCGCCGCCGGAAAGTTTGCTCCAGCGCAAATCGGGTCGTCTCCCGCCGGGGTAAACCAGCGCGATCGGAGGTCCGGCGGATGGATGGTCTGGCACTTGCCCGCGCGTTGCACGTCCTTGGCGTGGTGGTGTGGATCGGCGGCGTCGGCATGGCGACGACGGTGGCGATCCCGGCCGCGCGACGCGGCGATCTGGGCGCGGACCGGCTCGCGGCGTTCCAGGCGATCGAGCATCGTTTCGTGTGGCAGGCGCGCGCCGCCGTCCTGCTGGTCGGCGCGACCGGCCTGTACATGATCGCGAAGCTCGACCTGTGGGGCCGGTTCCGCGAACCCGGCTTCTGGTGGATGCACGCGATGGTCTGCGTGTGGCTGATCTTCGCGCTGATGCTGTTCGTCGGCGAGCCGCTGGTGCTCCATCGCCGCTTTCCCGGCTGGGTCGAGCGCTATCCGGAAGGCGCGTTCGCCTGGCTTCAGCGCGCGCACGTCGTGCTGCTCGCGCTCGGCCTGGTCACCGTATTCGGTGCGGTCGCCGGCAGCCACGGCTGGTCGGTTTTCTGACGAAGGCAATATGACATAGCGGTTAGGGGATTGTCGATGACGCTGGAAGCCGAGCAGATCGATCCGCCGCTGTCCGATCCGGTCAGCGCCGTTCTCAAATGGGTGTTGCTCGCGGTGGCGGTGCTGACCTTCGGGCTGCTCGCCTGGGCGACCGTCGCCACCTATCGCGCGGTCCCGCCGCAGCCCGATCGCTTCGTGACGCAGGGCGGCGCGGTGGTGATGACCGGCGACGACGTTATCGCCGGCAAGGGCGGCTTCCAGAAAGCCGACCTGATGGACTACGGCAGCATCTACGGCATGGGCTCCTATTACGGCGAGGACTACACCGCCGCGGCGCTGGTGCGGATCGGCACCGCCGCGCGGGAGGCGGAGGCGCAAGCGCGCTACGGCCGCGCCTTCGCCAGCCTGCCGGACGAGCAGCAGGCGGCCGCGACCGCCGCGATGCAGAAGGCGCTCCACGGCATCGACCTGACGCGGCGCGAGGTGGTGCTGCCCGACAGCGTGGCCGGCGCGATGATCTCGGTGCGCGACGAGCTGGCGCGCGGGCTGGCGGTAACCGATCCGAAGCGCGGCTGGACGCCGGCGCACAGCCTCGATCCGACGCTGGCGCGGCAGACCGCCGATTTCCTCGTCTTTTCCGCGCTTACCACGGTTGCGCGGCGGCCGGGCGTCACCTGGTCGTGGACCGAGAACTGGCCCTATGAGCCGCTGGTCGGCAACACGCCGACCACCAACACCTTCCGCTGGACGTGGATCAGCTTCTGCTTCACCTTCTTCGCCTTCGGGCTGGTGCTGTTCATCTACGAATTCTTCCTGAACGGGCCGGACGAGGCGCCGATGGACCCGGTGCTGGCCGGCTTCCGCCCGCTCACGCCCAGCCAGAAGCGGATCGGCAAATATTTCCTCGTCGTCGCCGCGCTGCTGCTGGTGCAGATCGGCGCGGGCACGGTGATGGCGCATTCCTATTACGAGCGCGAGGCGTTCTACGGGATCGACGTCAACCGCTGGCTGCCGTTCAACTTCCTGCGCAGCGTACATATCCAGGCGCCGATCGTGTGGATCGGCCTGTCGTGGATCGGCGCGGCGCTGTTCCTCGCTCCCGCGATCGCCGGCGGGCGCGAGGCGAAGGGGCAGCACGTGCTGGTCGACCTCCTGTTCTGGGCGACGGTGGTGGTCGTCGCGGGCGCGCTGGTGGGCGATTATCTCGGCATCATGGGGGTGATCGACCGGGGCTGGTTCTGGTTCGGCAACCAGGGGCTGTCATACATCCAGCTCGGGCGGTTCTGGCAGATCGGCTTCTTCATCGGCCTTGCGCTGTGGAGCCTGCTGGTGATGCGCGCTCTATGGCCCAGCCGCGCGCTGTTCCGCACCGCCGCCGGCCAGTTCTGGACCGGGCGCATCCGCATGGAGCATCTGATCTGGGCATCGACGATCAACATCGCGGCGCTCTACGTGTTCGGCATGATCCCGCTGACGGGGATCGAGAAATCCTTCACCATCACCGACTACTGGCGCTGGTGGGTGGTGCATCTGTGGGTCGAGCAGTCGTTCGAGTTCTTCGCCGCCTGCATGAGCGCCTATCTGCTGATGTCGGTCGGCCTCGTCTCGCGCCAGCTTGCCGAGCGCGCGGTCTATTTCGAGCTGATCCTCGTCTTTCTCGGCGGGGTGATCGGCACCGGGCATCACCTTTACTGGGCCGGGGGGCCGAGCATGTGGGTGCCGATGGGCAGCATGTTCTCGTTCATCGAGGTGCTGCCGCTGGTGCTGCTCATCATCGAGGCGATCAACAACCACCGGCTGATCCGGCGCACGCAGGATTTCCAGTATCGCCTCGCCTATCTCTACGTGATCGGCGCGGCCTTCTGGAATTTCGTCGGCGCGGGCGTGTTCGGCGGGGGCACGCTCAACGCGCCGCTGGTCAATTATTACGAGCACGGCACGTTCCTGACGCTCAACCACGCGCATACCGCGCTGTTCGGGGCGTTCGGCGAGCTGGCGATCGGGTTGGTCTATTTCTGCCTGCGCTATGCCGCTGGCGAGCGCCACCCGTTCAGCGAGAAGCCCGGCCTGTGGGCGTTCTGGCTCTACAATGCCGGGCTGGTGCTGTGGATCCTGCTCAACTTCTTCCCGATCGGCTGGCCGCAGCTCGATGCGGTGTACGAGCATGGTCTCGCTTATGCGCGCAGCCTCGAATTCTATCAGGGCACGCTGTTCTGGCAGTGGATGCGGCTGCCCGGCGACGTGGTGTTCGCGGCCGGTGCGCTGCTGATGGCGTGGGACTTCTTCGTGAAGGGCAAGGCGCTCGTCAGCGCGCCGCCGTCCGGCGATGCCGGCGGGGAGGGCGGCCATGCTGTGCCCTGAATGCGGCGAGGTGCTCGCGCCGGGGCCGCTCGACCTGCGCTGCGCCTGTCCGGTCGAGCGGCGGCGCGGATTGCTCTCGCGCCTCTGGCGGGTCGTTTTCCGCCGGCCGCTATCGCCGGTCGCGGCGCGCGACGATGCCGCCAAACTCGCCGAGCTGCCAGCCGAGCAGGGTGGGCAACCCGATGACCACGTCGCGCGCGCGCTTGGCGAGTGACAGGGCGAGCGCGCTTTCGGGGGGCAGGCCGAACAGCGGCCCCGCCACCGCATAGGCCGCCTCCTGCACGCCCAGCGCGCCGGGGATGAAGAAGGCGACGCTGCGCAAGGTGAAGATCAGGCTTTCCAGCGACATCACGTCCCAGATCGCGATCCGCACGTCCATCAGGTGCAGCGCCAGCCACGCCCCCGCGCCGCTCGCCACCCACCCGGCGAGGTTGAAGGCGAACGATTTCGCCACCCGCCCGCGCCGCGCGTAGATCCGCGCCAGCTCCGCGCGGATATCGGCGATCGCCGCCTGCGATTGCGGCACCAGCCGCCCGGCGATCCGCCCGGTCAGGTCGAGCGCGGCGCGCTGCGCGACGAAGAACAGCAGGATCACCGCCACCATGATCCCGGTTCCGCCAAGGATCGCCGGGCGTAGCGCCGCCGCCGCGCCGTCGCCGATCAGCAGCGAGGCGATCATCGCCAGCCCGAACAATGTATAGACGAGCTGCGCCGCCATCTCGGTCGTCATGTCGACCACCATCGAGCCATAGACGCGTGGCGTCGCGATGCCGGCGGTGGTCAGCGTCCGCGCGCCGATCACCACGCCGCCGAGCTGCGACAGCGGCAGCAGGTCCGACACCGCCTCGCGCACCATCCGCGCCCAGGTGAAGGCGCGGATGCGGCCGATCGCCTCGCCCGGCGCGGCCGTCAGCCACGCTGCGCCGAGCAGCGCGAAAGTGCCGAGCGACCACAGGCAGAACAGCAGGAAGCCGCCCACGCCGATCCGCCGCGCGACCGTGACGATATCGCCGAGGCCGGTCTCGCCGAACGTCCAGATCGCGATGCCCAGCCCGGCAATGGTCGCCAGCAGCAGGCCGGCGCGCGCGGAAATCCTCAGGCGGCGTCTCCCGCCGGTGCGGGCTTGCGCATGAACTTCAACGCGAGCCGGATCATCGCCGGCACGAAGCGCGGGCGGATCAGGCGCGGGTCATAGGGCGCGAGTCGGCGGTCGTTCTCCGACAGGCAGATCGCCGCCAGCTCGGGGAAGGTGACCTCGACGCCCAGCTCCTTCGATCCGTTGAGCGTGAAGTTGTTCTCCTGCGCCTTGCTGTTGTCGCCCATGCCCTTGGCCATGTCGATCCGCTCCCAGATCAGGAACAGCCACACGACGATCACCTTCGCCTCGAAATACGGCCTGCGCCACCACGGCATGTTGCGCCGCCACCATGCCACCCAGTTGACGAAGAACAGGATGTGCCGCCCTTCCTCGCGCATCACCGGCTCGAACGTGTCGATCAGCTCGGGCGGGAAGAAGCCGGTGTCCTTGGCGAGCTTGAACAGGCCGAAGCCGAAAAAGCTGTCGATGCACTCCGAATAGCCGGAGCGCATGAACGCCCATTCGGCGTCCTTCGGCGTCACGTAATCCGGCTCGGGCTGAAGCTCGATGCCGTACGATTGCACCATGTCGGCGAGGACGACCTTGTGGCGGCGCTCCTCGAACGCATCCATCTGCACCGCGGAGCGCAGCAGCGGGTCCTTCACCGTCTCGCCGAAGGTCTTGACGAACAGGCCGGTGCGCCCCTCGGTCTGCACCGCCATGTCCCAGATCGGCAGCGAGACGATCTTGTCGCGCGTCTCCGGCTCCAGCTCGGGCCAGTCGATCAGCGCGGGGCGATAGGGATCGTGCGTGTCGAGCAGCATCCGGCTGAACAGCGTCAGATGCTCCGGGCTGCCCAGCTTCACCGTGCCGGCGGGCAGCGGCTTCGAGGCATCGAACTGGTCCCAATCGGGCACGAGATTCATGCGCGCATCCTCATGTGAAATCGGCGAACCGCCCGAGCGCGATGCTGTTGCGCGCAATCGCGGCTTGCGCAAGCGCGTCGGTGAGCGCCGTCAGTTCGCCGGGATAGTCATAGCCCGGGGCGCTGCCGGAATAAGGCGCGGTCGCCGGGTGGGTATATAGTTCGGTCAGCCCGTCGGGCAGGCGATCGAGCAGGCCGCGCACCCGCCCGGCGGTCATCGCGCCGGACCAGGCGAGGCCGAACACCTGATCAGGCACGATCATCCCCGCGCGCCGCATCCGGCGGCGGACGAACTTCGCCCATAAGGTCTCGATGCGCGGCCCGGTCCGCGTGCCGTCGATCGCGCGGAGCGGGGCGGCCGGCTCGACCGGCGCGCGCACCGCCTTCATGCCGTAACGCCGCCCGACCGCGAGGATCGTCGCGGCGATCGTCGGGTGGAGGTGGAAATGCTTGTGCGCGTTGACGTGATCGAGCGGCAGGCCGGTCGCGGCGAAGGCGGCGAACTGCGCCTCGATCTCCGCGCGGAGCTGACGCCGCGCGGCGGGGGAGGCGAAGATCGTCAGCCCCGCGCGCGCCATGTCGGTGCGGAACGCGCCCGTGGTGTCGACCAGCGCGGGAAGGCGCTCCGGCGGCAGGACGGGCCGTCCCTCCACCAGCACGACATGCAGGCCGACCCCCAGCGACGGCAGCCGCCGCGCGCGCTCCACCGCGTCGGCGGCGGCATCGCCCGCGACCATCAGGCTGGCGGCGGTGAGGATGCCGCCGCGATGCGCCTGCTCGACCGCTTCGTTGACCTCCCGCGAGGCGCCGAAATCGTCGGCGGTGACGATCAGGCGGCGCAAGGCGGTCAGGCGGCTTCCTTGCGGCGGCGCAGGAAATCGAAGAACTCGACGCCCTCGCGCAGCCGGCGCTTCATCATGTCCCAGTCGCGCACCATCTCGCCCACGATCGAGCCGATCTTGCGCGGGCGGAAATAGAAGCGCTTGTAGAATTCCTCCACCTTGTCGAAGATCACCTTCGACGACAGGTGCGGATAGCTCAGTTGCGCGATCTGGTTGCCGCCGTCGGTCAGCAGGTGGTCGCTGCCGTCGAACCAGCCGTTCTCCACCGCCTGATTGTAGAGGAAGGTGCCGGGATAGGGCGCGGCGAGGCTCACCTGAATCGTGTGCGGGTTGATCTCGATCGCGTAGCGGATCGTCTCCTCGATCGTCTCCAGCGTCTCGCCGGGCAGGCCGAGGATGAAGGTGCCGTGGATGACGATGCCAAGTTCGTGGCAGTCCTTCGTGAACTGCCGCGCGACATCGACGCGCAGGCCCTTCTTGATATTGTGCAATATCTGCTGATTGCCGCTCTCATAGCCGACCAGCAGCAGGCGCAGGCCGTTCGCCTTGAGCACCTCCAGCGTCTTGCGCGGCACATTGGCCTTGGCGTTGCAGCTCCACGACACTGGGAAGCCGGGCTTGCCGAAGCCGAGCTCGCCCAGCGCCTTCGCCAGCTCCTCGACGCGATCGTGATTGTCGGTCAGCGTGTCGTCGTCGAAGAAGATCTCCTTGGTCTGGGGAAGCTCCTTCAGGATATATTGCACCTCCTCGATCACCTTGGGGATCGAGCGGAAGCGGTAGCGGTGGCCAGAGATGGTCTGCGGCCACAGGCAGAAGGTGCAGCGGCTCTTGCACCCGCGCCCGGTGTAGAAGCTGACGTAGGGATGGCGCAGATAGCCGCCGAAATATTTCTCGATCGTCAGGTCGCGCTTATAGACCGGCGAGACCATCGGGAGGACGTCCATGTCCTCGATCATCGCGCGGTCCCTGTTGCGGATGAACTCGCCGCCGGGCGCGCGCCAGGTGATGCCGTCCACCTCCGCCAGCGGCCTGCCCCCGGCGATCTCGACGAGCGTGAAGTCATATTCCTCGCGCGCGACGAAATCGATCGCGGCGGAGGCGGCGAGGCTCTTGTCCGGCTCCACGGCCACCTTGGCGCCGACGAGGCCGATCAGCGCCTTCGGGTTGCGGGCGCGGATCAGCTCGGCGGTGCGCACGTCCTGGTTGAAGCTGGGCGTCGAGGTGTGGAGGACGATCAGGTCCTTGCCGTCCACCTCATGCGCGATATCGTCCCAGCCCTGATCGTGCGCCGGTGCGTCGATCAGGCGCGAGCCTTCGATCATCGCGGCGGGCTGGGCGAGCCAGGTCGGATACCAGAAGCTGCGCACCTCGCGCTTCATCTGGTAGCGCGCGCCGGCGCCGCCGTCATAACCGTCGAACGAGGGGCCTTGCAGGAACAGGGTACGCATCATGTACGGAGATTCTCCGGTTCGGCCGAGATCTGGCCGTCTTGCTCCATTCTAAGCCTTGCGCCGCGCCAATCAACCGATCGCACCCACAGGCTGGCGATGAACACCACGAAAGTCAGGCAATCGCGCAGCGGCAACAGCCAGAGCGGGGCAGTGCGCGCGCGCGCCTCGTCGTCGGCGACCCCGGCGACCCAGATGCGCGTAAGCAGCGCGAAAACGATCAGGAAAACCCCCGGCCACGGATGGATCGGCAGCGCCAGCAGGGCCAGCGGCAGCGGCATGGCGACCATCCCCGCGAGATAGGCACCCGGCACGAGATCGCGCACCGTCGCGCCCCAACGCAGCTCATGCCGCCACACTTCGCCGAAGCCGCGCTCGGCCGAGGCATGGGTGACGAGCATCGGCGGCATCGCGACAGCCAGCCCGCGGGCGGCGACGGCCGCGCCGATCGCATGATCGTCGGCGAGCACATCGGCGAAAGCGTCGAAGCCGCCGATCGCGGCCAGCGTCTCGCGCCGCATCGCGATGGTCGATCCCATGCACGGCCGCGCCAACCCGTATCGGGAGCCGACGATCGCACCGGGCAGGAATTGCCAGCTCAGCCCGGCGGCGGCGACGCGCGACCAGAAACCGGCGTCGCCGCGCCCGTGATACGCCGCCGTCACCGCGCCCACCTCCGGCGCGTCGAGCGCGCGAAGCAGTCGTGCGAGATAATCCGGGGATACCGCGATATCGCTGTCGCTCAGCACGATCACGTCATGCGCGATATGGGGCGCGAGATTGATGAGGTTCGCGACCTTGCCGTTCGCGCCATGTGGCGTGGGATCGATCACCAGATCGATCCGCGCCCGCGGGAAACGCGCGCGGAGCGTCTCGACCGCCGCGATCGCCGGATCGTCCGCGCGCTGCACCCCGCACAGCAGCTGGATCGGGCCGTCATGCTCCTGAACGAGAAAGCTGGCGAGATTGTCGGCGAGTTTCGGTTCGGCGCCGTGGAGCGGCTTCAGCAGGGTGACCCCTTCGGAGCGCCGCCCGGATGGCTCCGCCTGATCGAAGAATTGCCGCATCGTCCGCGCGGCGGCCATCATGTACATCGCTCCGCTGGCGCCGAGCACGAGCAACATCGACGCGAGATAGTTGACGAATGCGATCAGCCCGGCTGCCATCGCGGCGCTCTATCCCACCCATCCGCGCATGTGTAGAGCCGCTCGGGTGAAGCCGTCCGAACCTGCCCTCACCCTCGTCACCGGCGTATCGGGCTTCGTCGGATCGGCGGTCGCGCATGCGCTCGCGGCGCGCGGCGCGCGCGTGCGCGGGCTGGTCCGCGCGCCCAGCCCGCGCGGCAATCTCGCGGACTTTCCGGGCGAGCTGGTCGAGGGCGACCTGCGTGACGGCGATGCGGTCGCGAGGGCGATGCGGGGGGTGCGCCACCTGTTCCACGTCGCCGCCGACTATCGGCTCTGGGCGCCCGACCCGGAGGAGATCGTGCGCAACAACGCAGCGATGACCCGCGTGGTGATGGAGGCGGCGCTCGCCGCCGGGGTCGAGCGGCTGGTCTACACGTCCAGTGTCGCCACGCTCAGGCCGCGCGACGACCGGCCCGCCGACGAGAATGACGCCGCCGCGCCCGATCAGGCGGTCGGCGCGTACAAGCGCAGCAAGGTGATCGCCGAGCGGCTGGTCGAGGAGATGGTCGCGGCGCGCGGCCTGCCCGCCGTGATCGTCCAGCCCTCCACCCCGATCGGCCCGCGCGACGTGAAGCCGACGCCGACCGGGAGGATCGTGGTCGAGGCGGCGAACGGTCGGATGCCGGCCTATCTCGATTCGGGGCTGAATCTCGTCCATGTCGACGATGTGGCGGCGGGGCATCTGCTCGCGCTGGACAAGGGGCGGATCGGCGAACGCTATATCCTCGGCGGGCAGGACGTGATGCTGGGCGACATGCTCGGGCGCATCGCCGCGCTCGTCGGGCGCAGGCCGCCGGCGTTCCGTATCCCGCGCCCCCCCCTGTTCCCCCTGGCATGGGCCAACGAGCAACTCGCGCGCGTCACCGGGCGAGAGCCGTTCCTGACGCTCGATTCGCTCCGCATGGCGAAGCACCGGATGTTCTTCAGCTCGGCCAGGGCGGAGGCGGAACTGGGCTATCGCGCGCGGCCGCACGGGGAGGCGCTGGCCGACTCGATCGGCTGGTTCCGTGGTGCGGGGATGATCCGGTGATCGCCGCGCTGGCGCTCGCTATCTGGCTGGTGCTGGTCTTCGCCCGGCATGGCTTCTGGCTGGCGCGCGAGCGCGACACCCGCGATCTGCCGCCCGAGCCGGCGCATTGGCCGGCGGTGGCCGCGGTGGTGCCGGCGCGCGACGAGGCGGAGGTGATCGCTGAGGCGATTGGCAGCCTGATCGCGCAGGATTATCCCGGCAGCTTCCGCGTTATCCTGGTGGACGATTCCTCGAGCGACGGCACCGGCGATATCGCGCGCGGTCTGGGCGCGGCCCGGTTGGAGGTGCTGGCCAGCCTGCCGCTCTCCGTCGGCTGGACCGGGAAATTATGGGCGGTGCGGCAGGGCGTCGAGCGGGCGGGGAATGCGCCGACCTATCTGTGGCTGACGGACGCCGATATCGCCCATGCGCCGGATACGCTCCGTACGTTGGTAGCCCGCGCGGAGGCTGGCGATCTCGCGCTCGTCAGTCTGATGGCGAAGCTGCGCTGCGAGACGCTGGCGGAGCGGATGCTGATCCCGGCGTTCGTCTTCTTCTTCCAGATGCTCTACCCGTTCGGGCTGGTGAACCGCGCGACGGGGCCGGGCGGCGCGGCCGGCGGCTGCATGCTGGTGCGCCGCGCCGCACTGGAGGCGGCGGGTGGGATCGCCGCGATCCGCGACGCGCTGATCGACGATTGCACGCTCGGCGCGTTGCTCAAGCGGCAGGGGCGCATCTGGCTCGGCCTCACCGATCGCTCGCGCAGCATCCGGCGATATGAGACGTTCGGTTCGGTCGCGGCGATGATCTCCCGCTCGGCCTATGCGCAGCTCCGCTATTCGCCGTGGCTGCTGGCGGGCACCTTGCTGGGCCTCGCTCTGGTCTATCTCGTCCCGCCAGTGGCGGCGATCTTCGCGAGCGGCCTCGCGCGCCTCGCCGGGCTGGCGGCATGGGCGTTGATGGCGATTGCCTTCCAGCCGATGCTGGCCTTCTATCGCCGCTCGCCGTTGTGGGGCGTGGCGCTGCCGGTGATCGCGGCTTTCTACGCCGGTTGCACCTTGCTATCGGCGTGGCAGCACGCGCGGGGACGGGGCGGCATGTGGAAGGGCAGGGCACAGGCGGCGGGCGGATGACGAAGGCGGCCGATCTCGCGTCGGGCAAGGGCCATAGCGACGAGAACTTCCCGGTGGCGAGCTTCCTGCTGCGCCCCGAGGCGCGCGCGCCGGTGATGGCCTTCTACCGCTTCGCCCGCGCCGCCGACGATATCGCCGACAATGCCGAAGCATCGCAGCGGACGCGGCTGGACCTGCTCGCCGAGATGCGCGCCGGTCTGGACGGCGACGGCGCGCCCGAGGGGATGGCGCTGCGCGAGGCGATGGCGGCGCGCGGGATCGATCCGGTCCACGCGCACGAGTTGCTCGACGCTTTCGTCCGCGACGTGACCGAGACGCGCTGCCGCGACTGGGACGACCTGATCGGCTATTGCCGGCTCTCCGCGATGCCGGTCGGCCGCTACGTGCTCGACGTGCATGGCGAGAGCCGCGACCTGTGGCCCGCCAACGACGCCCTGTGCGCCGCGTTGCAGGTCATCAACCACCTGCAGGATTGCGGCAAGGATTATCGCGCGCTCGGCCGCGTCTATATCCCGCTCGATACCGGCATCGACCTCGCGGACCTGAATCGCGACCGCGCGACGCCCGCCTTGCGCGCGATCCTCACCGGACTGGTAGGGCGGACGCGCGGGTTGCTCGCGCAATCGGCCGGTTTCGCGGCGGCGATCCGTGACCGGCGGCTCGCGGCGGAGGTGGCGGTGATCCAGCGGCTCGCCGAGAGCCTGTGCGACCGGCTCGAAACCCGCGACCCGCTGAGCGAGCGTGTCCATCACGGCAAGGTCGAGGCGGCATGGCTCGCGCTCGGCGCGGCGGTACCAACGCTGCTGAGGCGCGCGGCATGAGCGACGCGCCCGCCACCAGCGCCTCGCGCAGCTCCTTCTACGCCGGGATGCGCGTGCTGCCCAGGGCACAGCGCGAGGCGATGTTCGCGATCTACGGCTTCTGCCGCGCGGTGGACGATATCGCCGACAACCAGCAAGGCGACCGGACCACCCGAGCCGCCGCGCTGGAGCAATGGCGGCGCGACCTCGACGCGCTCTACGCCGGGCACGATCCGGGGCAGGCGGCGATCGTGGCGGAAGCGGTGCGGCGCTTCGCGCTCGACCGCGCCGATTTCGACGCGGTGATCGACGGCATGGCGATGGACGTCGCGCGCGATATCCGCTGGCCCGCGATGGCGGAGCTGGACCTTTATTGCGACCGCGTCGCCTCGGCGGTCGGGCGGCTGTCGGTCCGCGTGTTCGGGATGCCGCGGTCTGAGGGCATCGAGCTTGCGCATCATCTCGGCCGCGCGCTCCAGCTCACCAACATCCTGCGCGACGTGGATGAGGATGCCGCGATCGGCCGGGTCTATCTTCCCGCCGAGGCGCTGACGGACGCGGGCATCGCGCTTGACACGCCGGCGGAGGTGGCGGCCGATCCGCGCCTCGATCGCGCGGTGCGCCCGCTGGTGGCGCGCGCGCACGATCATTATCGCGCCGCCGATGCGATCCTCGCCGCCCGCCCGCCCGGCCACCTGCTCGCGCCCCGGCTGATGGAGGCGGTCTATTCGAAGCTGCTGCGGCGGATGGAGGCACGCGGCTGGGCGCCGCCACGCGCGCCGGTGAAGGTGAGCAAGCCCGCGCTGCTGTGGACGCTCGCGCGGCTGCTGGTGACGCATTGAGCTTCGCGCGGGCGACGATTGCCGGCGCGGGACTGGCGGGGCTGTCGGCGGCCGTGCGCCTGGTCGAAGCGGGCGCGAAGGTGCGTATCGCCGATGCGGCGGCGCAGGCGGGCGGGCGATGCCGCTCGTACCGCGATCCGCAACTCGGGCTGGTGATCGACAACGGCAATCATCTCGTGCTGGCCGGCAACAGGGCGGTCGAGCGGTTTCGCGCGACGATCGGCGCGACGCCGCCGCTGGCCGGACCGGATCATGCCGATTTCGCCTTCGTCGACCTCGCCGACGTGGCGCGCTGGACGATCCGCATCAATGATGGGCGGCTGCCGTGGTGGCTCCTGGCGAAGGACCGGCGCGTTCCCGGTTCGCGCCTGCGGGACTATCTCCCGTTGGCGCGACTGCTGGGTGGCGCGCCGTCCGACAGCGTCGGGGAGCGGATCGATGCGGCGGGCCCGGTGTGGGACAGGCTGCTGGAGCCGGTGCTGCTCGCGGTGCTCAACACGCCGCCGGAGCAGGGGTCGGCCCGCCTCACCGCCGCCGTGCTGCGCGAATCGTTGCTGCGCGGCGGCAGGGCGAGCTTGCCGCGCATCGCCGAGCCGACGCTCGCCGCCGCCTTCATCGATCCGGCGCTGGCGTGGCTTGCCGCGCGCGACGCGCCGGTGACGCTGGGCAAGCGCCTCCGTGCGATCGCGACCGAGGGCGATCGGGTGACTGCGCTCGACTGGGGGAGCGGGCCGGAGCCGGTGGCAGCGGATGAGGTGGTGATCCTCGCCGTCCCGCCATGGGTGGCGAGCGCGCTGCTCCCCGCAATCTCCGCGCCGGACGCCTTCCACGCCATCGTCAACGCGCATTTCGCCATCCGGCCGCCATCGACCGCGCCGCAAATGCTCGGCGTGATCGGCGGCGCGGCGCAGTGGCTGTTCGCTTTTCCCGACCGCATCTCCGTCACCGTCAGCCATGCCGACGCGCTGGTCGATCGCGACCGCGAGGAACTCGCGCGGCTGTTCTGGGGCGATATCCGGCGCGCCTATGGCTTCGACGCGCCGCTGCCGCCGTGGCAGATCGTCAAGGAGAAGCGCGCGACCTTCTCCGCGACGCCCGAACAAGATGCGAAGCGCCCGCCCGCCGCGACGCGCTGGCGCAACCTATTCCTCGCCGGCGACTGGACGCGGACCGGCCTGCCCGCGACGATCGAGGGCGCGCTCCGCTCGGGCGAGACGGCGGCGGCCTTGGCGATCAGCGGCCGGACGCGATAGGGGAGGGGCATGGCGACGCTCCACCAGACCATCGACCCGCTCGCCGCCGTCGACGCGGCGGTCGACCGCGCCGCTTCCGCGCTGCACCGGGCGCAGCGCGACGACGGCCATTGGGTGTTCGAGCTGGAGGCGGATTGCACGATCCCGGCCGAATATGTCCTGCTGCGCCACTATCTCGGCGAGCCGGTCGATGCCGCGCTGGAGGGCAAGATCGCCCGCTATCTGCGCCGCATCCAGTCGGCGGAGCACCACGGCTGGGGGCTGTTTCACGCAGGGGCGTTCGATGTCAGCGCGACGGTGAAGGCCTATTACGCGTTGAAGATGATCGGCGACGCGCCCGACGCGCCGCACATGCTCCGCGCGCGGAACGCGGTGCTCGCGGCGGGTGGGGCGGAGGCGGTCAATGTCTTCACCCGCATCCAACTCGCCCTGTTCGGGGCGGGGCCGTGGTCCGCCGTGCCGACCATGCCGCCCGAGCTGATCCTGCTGCCGCGCTGGTTCCCGATCCACCTCTCCAAGGTGAGCTATTGGGCGCGCACCGTGATCGTGCCGTTGCTCGTGCTGGGCGCGACGAAGCCGCTCGCGCGCAACGCGAAGGGCATCAAGGTCGACGAACTCTATACCGGCCATGCGGGGCGCGCGAAGACGCAGGCGGCCGATCCGAAATGGCTGTGGACGCACGGCTTCAACGCGCTCGACCGGCTGCTCAAGCTCGGCGACGGGCTGTGGCCGAAGCGCCTGCGCCAGCGCGCGATCGCGACGTGCGAGGCGTGGGTGCGTGAGCGGCTGAACGGCGAGGACGGGCTCGGCGCGATCTATCCGGCGATGGCGAACAGCGTGATGATGTTCGACGCGCTCGGCTATCCCGAAAGCGACCCCGGCCGCGCCATCGCGCGCCAGTCGGTCGAGAACCTCCTCGTGATTCATGAGGACGAGGCGTATTGCCAGCCGTGCGTGTCCCCGGTGTGGGACACCGCGCTCGCCGCCCATGCGATGCTGGAGGCGGGCGGCGAGGCCAATGTCGCGCGGGCCGGGGCGGCGCTCGACTGGCTCCGGCCGCGTCAGGTGCTCGATGTCGCGGGCGACTGGGCGGAGGAGCGCCCCGGCGTGCGGCCCGGCGGCTGGGCGTTTCAGTACAACAACGCACATTATCCCGATCTCGACGATACCGCCGTGGTGGTGATGGCGATGGACCGCGCGGGCGTGGCTGACCGGATGCCGATCGATCGCGGCGTCGAATGGACGGTCGGGCTGCAATCGAGGAATGGCGGCTGGGGCGCGTTCGACGCCAACAACGACCATGATTATCTCAACAACCTGCCGTTCGCCGATCACGGCGCATTGCTCGATCCGCCGACCGCCGACGTGTCCGCGCGCTGCGTCTCGATGCTGGCGCAGCTCGGCGAGCGGCGCGATTCGCCGCGCATGGCCGCCGCGCTCGACTATCTCGCCCGCGAGCAGGAACCGGACGGAAGCTGGTTCGGGCGCTGGGGGGTGAATTACATCTACGGCACATGGTCCGTGCTGTGCGCGCTCAACGCCGCCGGGCTGGGGCCGGACGAACCGATGGTCGCGCGGGCGACGGCGTGGCTGACGGCGATCCAGAACCCGGACGGCGGCTGGGGCGAGGATTGCGACAGCTATGCGCTCGATCGCGCCGGCCATGTCCCCGCTCCCTCCACCGCCTCGCAGACCGCATGGGCGCTGCTCGGCCTGATGGCGGCGGGCGAGGTGGACAGCGACGCGGTGAAGCGTGGGATCGACTGGCTAGCGGCGCATCAGGAAGCGGACGGCCTGTGGGGGCAGGAGCATTACACCGGCGGCGGCTTCCCGCGCGTCTTCTACCTGCGCTATCACGGCTATCCGAAATACTTCCCGCTGTGGGCGATGGCGCGCTACCGCAACCTGAAGCGATCGAACACCCGGCGCGTCACGGTCGGGATGTGAGGCTGATCGCCGCCTGCGGGCTGAAGCGCGAGGCGCGGATCATCGCGCGCGCCTGCCCGGATGCGGTGACGGTGATCGGTGGCGGGGTGGCGGCGCAGCTTGAGACGCGGCTGGAACTGGCGGTCGAGGGTTTCGCGGGCGTCATATTGTCATGCGGCATCGCGGGCGCGCTCTCCCCGGAATTGAAACCAGGGGACGTGGTGATCGACGGCGACGAGCGGATCGTGGAGCGGCTGCGGCGCGCCATACCGGATGCGGTGCGGGGCCGGATCGTCGGCGGCGACGCGATCCTCGCCAGCGCGGCGGCGAAGCGCGCGCTGCGCGACGCGACCGGCGGCGCGGCGGTCGATATGGAGAGCCACATCGCGGCGCGGGTCGCCGGGCGGCGCGGGCTGGCGTTCGGGGCGGTGCGCGCGATCTCGGACGGCGCGGAAGACGACCTGCCGCCCGCCGCGCTGGTCGGGATGCGGCCCGATGGCGGAATGGCGCTCGGCGCGGTGCTCGCCTCGCTGGCGCGCGACCCGCGTCAGTTGCCGGCGCTGATCCGCACCGGGCGGCAGGCCGATCGGGCGTTCGCCGGGTTGAAGGCGGCGATGGAGGCGGTCAGCCGGATAATCGACTGACGGCGGCCCTCACGCCACCTTCTGCACGCGCTTGAACCCTTCCGGGTCCGCCTCCTTGATCTTCGCCAGCTCGCGCTCGACGTGGCTGGAATAGACGTCATCCGCCTTCCGCGCCTTCGACAGATCCACGTCCGGCGCCATCGGCCCCTCGGTCTTCACCCCCTTGCGCCCGATGCCGAACATCTTGAGCGGGTGGCGGATCGCGTCGGTGGCGGCGGTGCCCTCGAAGCCGCAATGCGTCATGCAGTTCGAGCATTTCTCGTACTTGCCGACGCCGTACTGCTCCCAGTCGGTGCCCTCCATCAGCTCCTTGAAGGTCGCGACATAACCCTCGCCGAGCAGGTAGCACGGCTTCTGCCAGCCGAAGATCGTGCGCAGCGGCATCGACCAGGGCGTGCATTCATAGGTCTGGTTGCCGGCGAGGAAATCCAGGAACAGGGGCGAGTTGGTGAAGGTCCAGTCCTTGCCGCCATTGCCGCGCGCGAACACGTCGCGGAAGAATTTCTTCGTCCGCTCGCGGTTCAGGAAATGCTCCTGATCGGCCGCGCGCTCATAGGCATAGCCGGGCGAGATGGTGATCTCGACGCCCAGCGCCTCCATCTCGTCGAAATAGGCCGCCAGCCGTGCCGGGTCCGCCCCGTCGAACACGGTGCAGTTCACCTGCACGCGGAAACCCTTCGCCTTGGCGAGCCGGATCGCCTCGACCGCGATGTCGTAGGTGCCCTGCTGGTCGACGGCGTGGTCGTGCATCTCCTTGTCGCCGTCTAGGTGGATCGACCAGGTGAAGAAGGGCGACGGCTCGTACTCGTCGATCTTCTTCTTCAGCAGCAGCGCGTTGGTGCACAGGATCACGAACTTCTTCTTCGCGATATAGCCCTTGACGATCCGCGCCATGTCCTTGTGCAGCAACGGCTCGCCCCCCGCGATCGAGACGGCGGGCGCGCCGCATTCGTCGATCGCCTCCATGCACTGCTCGTAGCTCATGCGCTGGTTGAGGATCGCGTCCGGGTAATCGATCTTGCCGCAACCGGGGCAGGCGAGGTTGCAGCGGAACAGCGGCTCCAGCATCAGCACGAGCGGATATTTGCCGCCCTTGATATGCTCCTTGAGCGTGTAGGCGCCGATCCGGGCGATCTGGGAGAATGGCAGGCTCATAAGTCGTTCTACTCAGCGGCCACGCGGACGGGCCGACGCAATTGGGGCGGAAGCGCGAACGAGACGTTCTCGGCCACGCCGTCCAGTTGCCGCACCGATACGGGGCGGATCGCGGCAATGGCAGCAATCACGCTTTCGATCAATTCGTCCGGTGCGGAGGCGCCTGCGGTGATGCCGACCGTCTCCACCCCGTCGAGCCACGCGCGCTCGACGCCGCCACCGTCATCGACCAGATGGCTGGGCACGCCCATCTCGTCGCCGATCTCGCGCAGCCGGCTGGAATTGGAGCTGTTGCGCGCGCCGACCACGATCACGAGGTCGCTGTTGCGCGCGAGATCGCGCACGGCGGTCTGCCTGTTCTGCGTCGCGTAGCAGATGTCGGCGATGTCCGGCCCGGTCACGTCGCTGAAGCGCGCGTTGAGCGCGACGATCACCCCGCGCGTGTCGTCCACGCTCAGCGTCGTCTGGGTGACATAGGCGATCGGCGTATCGTCGGCGAAGGGCAGCGCCGCGACATCCTCCGCCGTGGAGACGAGATGCACCGACGCGTCGATCTGGCCCATCGTGCCGATCACCTCGGCATGGCCGGCGTGTCCGATCAGGACGAGCGTCCGCCCTGCCCTGGCGTAGCGTCGCCCCTGCACATGCACCTTGGCGACCAGCGGGCAGGTGGCGTCGAGCACCGGCAGGTCGCGTGCGGCGGCGGCTTCCTGCACCCCGCGGGGCACGCCGTGCGCGCTGAAGATCGTCGGCGCGCCAGCCGGGATCTCGTCCAGTTCCTCGACGAAGATCGCGCCCTTGCCGCGCAGCCGCTCCACGACATGCCGGTTGTGGACGATCTCGTGGCGGACATAGACCGGCGGCCCGTAAAGTTCGAGCGCCCGCTCCACGATCTCGATCGCGCGGACCACGCCCGCGCAGAAGCCGCGCGGGCTGGCGAGCAAGACATTCAATGGAGGAGAAGAACCGGTCATCTCGTCGTCCACGTCGTTCCCGGGAGAGTTCCAGATAGCTGTCCGATCCCAGATACAAAAGGCGCAATTGTGGCGATCCGCCGCCGGACGCGGTGAAGGGTGGACGGGCCGCCGCCGAAGCGGGTAATCGCGGGGAACCCATCGGGAGTGTTTCCATGCGTATGTCCCTCTCCACCGCGTTGCTGCTGGCGCTGACGGCCCCCGTTCCCGCTCTGGCGCAGGCCGATCCGGCCCGCGAGACCGTCCAGAGGCTCGACGACGGGCTGATCGCGATCATGAAAGCGAAAGGCACGGCGAAGAGCCGCGCGACCGCGATCGCGCCGGTGATCGACCGCACCTTCGATCTGCCGCTGATGACGCGACTGGCGGTCGGCACGGGCTGGACGACGATCGCCCCGGCCGAGCAGCAGGCGCTGGTCGCCGCCTTCCGCCGCCTGACGATCGCGCAATATGCCGCCAATTTCGACGACTGGTCCGGCGAGAGCTTCGCGATCGCGCCGCAGGTCGAGGCGCGCGGCGGCGACAGGCTGGTGCGCACGACGCTGGTCACGCCGGGCAAGGCGGGAATCGCGATCAGCTATCGCCTGCGTGCGAATGGCGGCGAGTGGAAGATCATCGACATCTTCTACCGCAACGCGATCAGCCAGATCGCGACGCGCCGCGCCGATTTCGCGGGCGTGCTCGCGAAAGGCGGGGCGAAGTCGCTGGTGGCGCACCTCGACGCGCTGGCGGCGAAGGGCAGTTTTTGAGCCTTTCGCTCCTTCTCCTTTCCGCCCCGGCGCTTGTCGTCGCCCCGGCGCAGGATGTGCAGACCGAGGCGCCCGCGCCGCCGGTCGTCGTGCCCGCGCCGCCCCCGCAGCCACAGGAAGCGCCGGCCGCGCCCGAACTGGCGGACCCGCTGGCCGATCCGGCGACCGCCGCCGCGCCGCCGCCCGCCGGGGCGCCCGGCCACGCGAAGGGCGATCCGCTCGAAGGCTTCAACCGCAGGATGTTCGGGCTGCACCAGTCGCTCGACAAGGCGATCTACCGGCCGGCCGCGATGGGCTACAAGCATGTCGCGCCCAAGCCGCTGCGGACGGGCCTGCGCCATTTCTTCAGCAACCTCACCGAGCCCGTCGCCTTCGTAAACTATCTGTTGCAGCTCAAGTTCGGCAAGGCGGGGCGGACGCTGGTGCGCTTCACCGTCAATTCGACGCTCGGCGTGGGCGGCGTGCTCGATCTGGCCAAGACCGAAGGGATCAACATCCCGCACCACGACAATAGCTTCGGCGACACGCTGGCGCGCTACGGCGTCGGGCCGGGGCCGTATCTGTTCCTGCCGCTGGTCGGCCCGACCACGCTGCGCGACCTGTTGGGCGGCCCGGTGGACGGCGCGGTGCTGCCGGTCGCGATCGGCAAGCCGTTCACCGACTGGCGCTATCAGGTGAGCAGCGCGGTCATTCCGGGGCTGGACCTGCGCGCCGAATCCGACGACGAGCTGCGCGCGTTGTTCGCTGGCGCGGTGGACCCTTATGCCACGCTGCGCTCGGTCTGGCTCCAGAATCGCGCCGCCGAGGTCGCGGCGATCCGCCACCGCAAGGCGCCGCCGGCCGAGCTGGACGATCCGATGCGCGATCCCGATGCCCCGGCCCGAGCGTCGGACGCGCCCGAATTGAGCGATCCGCTCAGCGATCCCGCCGCCCACAATCCTGCCACAACGCCCCGATAACATTGGCTTGCGATGACAGAATTACCTGAGACGCCGTTGTTGGACACGGTTTTGACGCCTGAGGATTTGCGTCGATTGCCGGTGGATCGTTTGCGTGCGGTGGCGGACGAGTTGCGGGCGGAGGTGATTTCGGCGGTGGGGCAGACCGGGGGTCATCTCGGGTCTGGGCTGGGGGTGGTCGAGCTGACCACGGCGATCCACTATGTGTTCGACACGCCGCGTGACCGGCTGGTGTGGGATGTCGGGCACCAATGCTATCCGCACAAGATCCTGACCGGGCGGCGCGACCGGATCCGCACGCTCCGGCAGGGCGGCGGCCTCTCGGGCTTCACGAAGCGGAGCGAGAGCGAATACGACCCGTTCGGCGCGGCGCACAGCTCGACCTCGATCTCGGCGGCTTTGGGGTTTGCGATCGCCAACAAGCTGAGCGGCGCGCCGGGCAAGGCGATCGCGGTGATCGGCGACGGGGCGATGTCGGCGGGCATGGCCTATGAGGCGATGAACAACGCGGAAGCTGCGGGCAACCGGCTGATCGTGATCCTCAACGACAACGACATGTCGATCGCGCCGCCGGTGGGGGGCCTGTCGGCGTATCTGTCGCGGATCGTGTCGAGCCGCGAGTTCCTGTCGCTGCGCGAGGTGATGAAGCGGATCGCGCGCCGCCTGCCGCGCCCGTTCCACAATGCCGCGCGCAAGACCGACGAGTTCGCGCGCGGCATGACGATGGGCGGGACGCTGTTCGAGGAACTGGGCTTCTATTATGTCGGGCCGATCGACGGGCATAACCTCGATCATCTGATCCCGGTGCTGGAGAATGTCCGCGACGCGGCGGAGGGGCCGATCCTCGTCCATGTCGTGACCAAGAAGGGCAAGGGCTATGCCCCGGCCGAGGCGGCGGCGGACAAATATCACGGGGTGCAGAAGTTCGACGTGATCACCGGCGCGCAGGCCAAGGCGCCGCCGGGGCCGCCGGCCTATCAGAACGTGTTCGGCGATGCGCTGGCGGACGAGGCGGACAGGGATCCGCGGATCGTCGCGATCACCGCCGCGATGCCGTCCGGCACCGGGGTGGACCGGTTCGCGAAGCGCCACCCGGACCGCGCGTTCGACGTCGGCATCGCCGAGCAGCATGCGGTGACCTTCGCGGCGGGGCTGGCGGCGCAGGGGATGCGGCCGTTCTGCGCGATCTACTCGACCTTCCTGCAGCGCGCCTATGACCAGGTGGTGCATGACGTGGCGATCCAGAACCTGCCGGTGCGGTTCGCGATCGACCGGGCGGGGCTGGTGGGGGCGGACGGGGCGACCCATGCCGGGAGCTTCGACATCGCCTATCTCGCCTCGCTGCCGAACTTCGTGGTGATGGCGGCGGCGGACGAGGCGGAGCTGGTGCACATGGTGCACACCTGCGTCGAGCACGACACGGGGCCGATCGCGGTGCGCTATCCGCGCGGCAACGGCACGGGGGTGCCGCTGCCGGCGACGCCGGAGTTGCTGGAGATCGGCAAGGGCCGGGTGGTGCGCGAGGGCAAGACGGTGGCGATCCTGTCGCTGGGCACGCGGCTGGCGGAGGCGTTGAAGGCGGCGGAGGCGCTGGAGGCGAAGGGGCTATCGACCACGGTGGCGGACCTCAGGTTCGCCAAGCCGCTGGACGAGGTGCTGATCCGGCGGCTGCTCGCGACGCACGAGGTGGCGGTGACGATCGAGGAGGGCTCGATCGGGGGCCTTGGCGCGCATGTGCTGACGCTGGCGTCGGACGCGGGGCTGATCGACGCGGGCCTCAAGCTCCGGACGATGCGCCTGCCCGACCGGTTTCAGGACCACGACAAGCCCGACGCGCAATATGCCGAAGCCGGCCTCGATGCAGACCATATCCTCGATACCATACTCAAAACTCTCCGGTGGAATGAGCGCGTCGCCGGGGAACGCCAGATCGGATGAGACGCCTGCTCCCGGCGCTGATTGCGCTGCCGCTCCTCTCCGCCGCAGCGCCGGAAAGCGGCGTGCTGACCATTGACGTCGGCAACGTCCGCGTCGGCAAGGGGGTGGTTCATGTCGATGTCTGCCCGGAGGCGAAGTTTCTGAAGGAGGACTGCCCATGGTCCGGCAACGCCCGCGCGCGGGTGGGGGAGACGCGGGTGACGGTGGGCAACCTGCCGGCCGGGCGCTATGCGGTGCAGGCGTTCCTCGACGAGAACGGCAACGGCAAGGTCGATCGCGGCTTCCTCGGCATCCCGAAGGAAGGGGTCGGCTTCTCGAACGACGCGAAGATCCGCCTCGGCCCGCCGAAATTCGCCGACGCCGAGTTCGCCTTTGACGGCACCGGCCGCACGATCCGGCTGAACCTGCGCTATTTCACGGGGCCGTCCGGCCCGCCCGCGCGCTGAGCATGATGAACCCCGTCCCGCGCGCCGTCGCGGCGAGCATCGCCCGTCCGTGGCTGACGATCGTCGCCGCGCTGGTGCTGGCGGCGCTGGCGCTGGCGGTCGTCGCAGATCGCTTCGCGATGACCACCGACACGGCGGAGCTGATCTCCCCCAATGTCGATTGGCGCAAGCAAGAGCGGGCGATGGAGACCGCCTTCCCGCAGCTCCGCGACGTCATGCTGGTGATGATCGACGGCGCGACGCCCGAGCAGGCGGAGGATGGGGCGACCCGCCTCGCCACGCGGCTCGCGGCGGACAAGGCGCATTTCCGCCGCGTCTCGCGCCCGGACGGGGGCGACTTCTTCGGCCGTGAGGGGCTGCTGTTCGGGTCGGAGAAGGATGTCCGCGACGCCACCTCCGCGCTGATCGAGGCGCAGCCGATGCTTGGCCCCCTCGCCGCCGATCCCAGCCTGAGGGGCGTCGCCGGTGCGGTGGCGACGATGGCGGACGGGGTGGCGGCGGGACAGGTTTCCGCCGACCGGATCGACAAGCCGGTCCGCGCGCTCGCCGACGCGGTGGACGGCGCGTTGGCGGGCAAGCCCAGGCCCTTTTCGTGGCAGACGCTGTTCGGCGGACAAGGCGGCGCGCTGGCCGCGCCGACCCGGCGACTGATCCTCGTCCAGCCGGTGCTCGATCACGGCGCGCTGATGCCCGGCGAGACGGCCGAGGAGGCGGTGCGGCAGGCGGCCGGCGCGCTCGGGCTAGACGCCGCGCATGGCGTCCGCGTGCAGCTCACCGGCGAAGTGCCGCTCGCCGACGAGGAATTCGCCACCTTGCAGGAGAATATCGGCCTCGTCGGCGCGATCATGCTTGGGGCGATGCTGATAACGCTCTGGCTGGCGACGCGCTCGGCGCGGCTGGTCGCGGCGATCCTCGCCACCATCCTGCTCGGCCTCGTCATCACCATGGCGATCGGGCTGCTCGCGGTGGGGCGGTTCAACCTGATCTCGATCGCGTTCATCCCGCTGTTCGTCGGACTGGGCGTGGATTTCGGCATCCAGATCTGCGTCCGCTACAATGCCGAGCGCGCGAGCGGCGCGGCGCCCGATGCGGCGCTGCGCCAGGCCGCCGCCGTGCTCGGCGCGCCACTGACGCTGGCGGCGGGGGCGATCTTCCTCGGCTTCGGCGCGTTCCTGCCGACCGAATATATCGGCATCGCCGAGCTGGGCGTGATCGCCGGGCTGGGCATGGTTGTCGCGCTGGCGCTGAGCGTGACATTGCTGCCCGCGCTGGTGATCGTGTTCCGGCCGGGCGCGCCGCGCGGCGAGACGGGCTTTGCGCGGCTCGCGCCGATCGATCGTCTGCTGGAGCGACGGCGCGGCGCGGTGCTGTGGACGTTCGTGGCGGCGCTGGCCGCGAGCATCGCGCTGCTGCCGTGGGTGGTGTTCGATTTCAACCCGCTCCACCTGCGCGATCCCCATGCCCCCGCGATGCGCGCGCTGGCCGAGCTGACCCGCGATCCCGACCGCACGCCCAACACGATCGACGTGCTTGCCGCCAACCGCGCCGACGCAGCGACGCTGGCCGCGCGGCTCGCGAAGTTGCCGGAGGTGTCGCACGTCGTCTCGCTCGACAGCTTCGTGCCGGAGGATCAGCCGCCCAAGCTCGCGCTGATCCAGGATGCGGCGCTGCTGCTCGATGTGACGATCAACCCGCTCGACGTCGCGCCGCCGCCCGCCGATGCCGATCTCGTCGCGTCGCTGGGCCAAAGCGCGGTGAAGCTGCGCGCCGCGGCGAAGGGCGATGCGGCGGGGCAAGACATGCTGCGCCTCGCCGATGCGTTCGACCGGCTGGCGCGCGCGTCCGCCGCGAAACGCGCCGCGGTCAACGCGCTGCTCGTCCGCCCGCTCGGCGTGATGCTCGATCAGATGCGCCTCGCGCTTCAGGCGTCCCCTGTCACCCGCGCCGACCTGCCGCCCGATCTGGTGCGGGACTGGGCCGCGCCGGACGGGCGGATGCGGTTGCAGGTCTTTCCCGCCGGTAACAGCAACGACAACACGGTAATCCGCCGCTTCCGCGCGGCGGTGGCGGGCGTGACCCCGGCGATCTCCGGCCTGCCGGTCGCGACCCAGGCGGCGGCGGGCACGGTGGCGGGCGCGTTCGTCAAGGCCGGGATCATCGCCTTCCTGCTGGTCAGCGCCCTGCTGTTCGCGGTGCTGCGCGATCTGCGCGAGGTGGCCTTCACGCTCGCGCCGGTGGTGCTGTCGATCTTCCTCACGCTCGGAAGCTGCGTGCTGATCGGCCAGCCGATCAACTTCGCCAACATCATCGCCTTCCCGCTGCTGTTCGGGGTGGGCGTCGCCTTCCATATCTATTTCGTGATGGCGTGGCGGGCGGGAGCGACCGGGCTGCTGCAATCGAGCCTAGCGCGCGCCGTGCTGTTCAGCGCGCTTGCGACCGGCACGGCGTTCGGCAGCCTGTGGCTGTCGCGCCATCCGGGCACCGCCAGCATGGGTGAGATATTGATGATCTCCTTGGTCTGGACGCTGATCTGCGCCTTGATCTTCGAGCCGGCGCTGCTCGGCCCGCCCGAGCGGAAGCGGCACAATGAACCCGCACCACGCTGAGATCGCCGCGATCCCGCTGTTCGAGAGGGTGCCGGCCGACGCGCTCGATGAACTGGTCGCGCGGATGCGGATAAGGGCGCTGCCGCGCGGCGGGCGGGCGTTCGATCAGGGCGAGCCGGTCGAGCGCGCGCATGTGCTGCTGTCCGGCGCGGTGCGGATATCGCAGGCGGGGAGCGACGGCGGGCAGGTGGCGCTGCGCTTCATCGGGCCGGGCGAGATATTCGGCAGCGTCGCGATCTTCACCGACGGGCAATATCCGGCGGACGGCGTGGCGATGACCGATTCGGTCGAGGTAAGCTGGGGGCGGGCCGAGTTGCTCGCGCTGACCGAGCGCCATCCCCGAATCGCGCTCAACCTGATCGCGATCGTCGGCCACCGGCTGGCGGAGCTGCAGAACCGGGTGCGCGAGATGGCGACGCAGCGCGCCGAGAGCCGCATCGCCAACACGTTGCTGCGGCTCGGCGCGCAGGCCGGGCGCGCGACCGCCGCCGGCACCGAGATCGCCTTCCCGCTGCGGCGCAAGGATATCGCCGACATTTCCGGGACGACGCTCTACACGGTGAGCCGGACGCTGGGCGACTGGCGCCGCCGCGGGCTGATCGCCGCCGCCGGGCGCGGCGTGGTCCTGACGCTGCCGCTGGAACTGCGCCGCATCGCCGAGAGCGTGTGAGCGCCGTTGGCGCTGGAATTTCACGTTCCGCGCGATTAGGATGGCCGGCGATGGGGATGGAGTACCCCCGATAACCGCCGTACCGGCTGATGACTCCTGTCATGCGTTGCAAAGGGCGCGGGCAGGGGCTGACCTTCCTCCCGGCCGAAGGGAGAAGAAGATGGCACCGAACTCGAAACAGGCGCGCGCGCGATGGTGACGCCGTTGTGGCTCGCCGCCGGGGGGGCGCTCGGCACGTTGCTGCGCTACTGGATCAACCTGCTCATCACCGCGCGGTTCGGCGAGAGCCTGCCGTGGGGCACGATCTTCATCAACATCACCGGATCGTTCGTCATCGGGCTGTTCGCCGCACTGACCGAGCCGGGCGGGCGGCTGATGGTGCCGCCCGATATCCGCCTGTTCGTGCTGGTCGGCGTGTGCGGCGGCTACACCACTTTCTCCTCCTTCAGCCTCCAGACGCTGACGCTGTTGCAGACCGGGCAGCCGGTGCGCGCGATCGTCAATGTCGTCGCCTCGGTCGTGCTGTGCCTGCTCGCGGTGTGGCTCGGCCATTCGGCGCCGGCGGTGCTGCACGGGGTGAGGAATTGAGATGCGCCTGCTCGCCATCCTGACCGGCGCGCGCAGCGCCGCCTCCTGCCTCGACGCGGCGGTGATCGCCGCGCGGTCGTTCGACGGCGCCAGTGTCGAGGCGCTGCACGTCATGGTCGATCCCGAGCGGATCGTCGCCGCCAGCGAGGAGATCAATCTCCAGCGGTTGCGCGAGCATGACGAGGGGACGCCGCAACAGCGCGCCGATGCGATCCGCGCCGCCTTCCTCGACTGGAGCGCGAGCGTGCCGGAGGGGACGCCGGGCGTCGGCTGGAAGGTGCTGACCGGGCCGGAGGAGGAGACGGTCGATCGCGCGGCGCGCGCCGCCGACGTGATCGTGCTCGTCCTCGCGCGTGAGGCGAACACGGACAGCGCCGACGCCTTCCACGCCGCGATCTTCCGCAGCGGCAAGCCGGTGCTGGTCGTCCCCTCGGGCTGGCGCGGCGATGCGCGCAGCGTGTTCGCGACCATCGCCGTGGCGCTGAGCGACAGCGAGGCGACGCGTCACGCGATCGAGGGCGCCGGCCCATGGCTGCGCACCGCCCGGCGGGTGATCGCGATCCATATCGGCGACCGGGGCGAAGCCGCGCTGGCGGTGACGCGGCTATTGCTCGAAACGGGCGCGGAACCAGAGCTTCATGCGGTGCCGCCGGGCAAGTCAAATCTCGGGCAGCAGATTGTCGAGGAAGCGCGGTCGATCGGCGCGGACCTGCTCGTCGCCGGCGCCTATCGTCATTCGGAGGTGATCGAATGGCTGCTCGGCGGCACCACCCGCCATCTGCTCGCCGCCGCCGACCTGCCCGTGCTGCTGGCGCATTGAGGACAAGAAAAAATTGGCAGGACTCCGCCGGCCCGTCAGGTTAACCATGCCCTGAGGGGACAGGGGGGCAAAGTGTGGAGGAACGTGATCCGGCCGGGCCGGTGGCGCAGGTGCGGTTCCGCCGCCCGCAAGGGAGGCTCGGCGAATATATCACCGCTTATTACTTCGTCGAGATCAGCGCCGCGCCGGGCACCGTAATCGAGGACATGCTCCACCCCGAATGGGGCAATCTGCGCTTCGTCGTCGGAGAGGAATGGGAAGTCGCCACGCATGGCGGGCAATTCATGCGCGGCCTCACCGCCGCCTTGTTCGGCCCCACCTCGCGCGCGCGCCTGATCCGCGCGCGGCCGGGAACGGTGATCGGCGTCGGCTTCACGCCGCAGGGCTGGGTGCATCTCGTCGGGGTCGCGGCGGGCGCGCTGGCGGACGAACTGGTGTCGGCGGAACAGGTGTTGCGCGGGATCGAACCGCTCCGCGACGGTTTGTCCCGGGCGACCGATGACGAAACACGCTCCGCCTTGCTCGACGATTATTTCGGCTGGCTGTCACGTGCCGGGCGGCCGCACGATCCCCGGATCGACATGATCGCCGGCGCGCTGGAGGAGACGGTCGAGCATACCGTCGAGGAACTGGCGCTGCTCGTCGGCATGAACACGACGCAACTCGCGCGCGCCTGCCGGCGCTGGTTCGGCTTCACCGCGAAAGTCCTGCTGCGCCGCCAGCGGTTCCTGCGCACGCTGGCGAAGCTGATGGAGCCGGGCGGCCAGCCGATCGGCCGCGTCATCGACGAATCCTATTACGATCAATCGCATTTCAACCGTGAATTCCGGCATTTCATGGGGATGGCGCCGCGCGCCTATTTTTCCCGGCCGCGCTCAATCCTGCGGCCCGCCACCGCCAACCGCGCGGCGGAAGTCGGGGAGGCGTTGCAGGGCCTCCACCAGAACGCGCGCGCCTGGCCCGGCCGGTGATTGCCGCGAACGCGTGTCGTGCGCCGAGCGGAGATCGCCCCCTCCCGCTCCCGCGCCGAACGGGATGGAGGAAACTCGACGCCTGACGTGCTGATGCCGGGCGCATGGGATGGGACCGGCTGCCGGTCTCAGGCGTTGCCGCGTCGGCGGCGCGTTTCCCAGCCCTTCTTCGCCGCCGCCGAGCGCTGCTCGGCGCTCTGGCTCGATCCGCCCTTGTGGCCACCCTTGCGCGACGGCTCGTAATTTTCCGCCTTGCCGCGCCCGGAGCCGGATTTCTTGCCGCCGCCGGTTTCCTTGTTCACCGTCGCCCAGGCGCGCCGCTCGGCCTCCTTGTGGCCGGTGCCACGCTTCTCATAGCCTTCCTCGATATGCTCGGCCTGGCGCTTCTGCTTGTCGGTGTAGCTCGACTTGTCTCCACGGGGCATCGCATCCTCCTCGTCGCCCCCGTGCCCGGAAAACGCGCGAGGGAGGATAAGGGTGCGGATCAGGCCGGCTCGACCTCGATGCAGAGAGTCTTTGCGTCGATATAGTCGCGGATGCCGTAGACCGATCCTTCGCGACCGATGCCGGATTCCTTGACCCCGCCGAACGGCGCGACCTCGGTGGAGATCAGCCCGGTGTTCACCCCGACCATGCCATATTGCAGCCCCTCGCCGACCCGCCATGTCCGCGACAGGTCGCGCGTGAAGAGATAAGCGGCGAGGCCGGCGGCGGTGTCGTTCGCCAGCGCGATCACCTCGGCCTCGGTATCGAAGCGGACGAGGCCGGCGACCGGCCCGAACGTCTCCTCGCGGCACAGCAGGGCGTCGGCCGGCACGTCGGTCAGCACCGTCGGCTCGAAGAAGGTGCCGGGGCCGGGGATGGCATGGCCGCCGCGCAGCAGATGCGCACCGCGCGCCAGTGCGTCCTCGATATGCTTCGCGACCTTCGCCCGCGCGCGCTCGTCGATCAACGGCCCCTGCTGCGTTTCGTCGGCGAGGCCGTCGCCGACCGCCAGCGTGCCCACCGCCGCCGCCAGCCGCTCGGCGAAGGCGTCATAGACCCCCGCCTGCACATAGAGCCGGTTGGCGCAGACGCAGGTCTGCCCGGTGTTGCGGAACTTGGAGGCGATCGCCCCCGCCACCGCCTTGTCCAGATCGGCGTCGTCGAACACGATGAACGGCGCGTTGCCGCCCAGCTCCAGCGAGACGCGCTTCACCGTCCCGGCGCACTTCGCGGCGAGCAGCTTGCCCACCGGGGTCGAGCCGGTGAAGGTGAACTTGCGCACGCGCTGATCGGTGGTGACGACCTCGCCGATCGCGACCGCATCGCCCGTCACGATGTTGAGCACGCCGGCCGGCACCCCGGCCTCCTCTGCCAGCACGGCGAGCGCCAGCGCGGAATAGGGGGTAAGCTCTGACGGCTTGAGGACGACGGTGCAGCCCGCCGCGAGCGCCGGGCCGACCTTGCGCGTGATCATCGCCGCCGGGAAGTTCCACGGGGTGATCGCGGCGACCACGCCGACCGGCTCCTGCACCACCACCAGCCTCTTGTCGGCGGCATGGCCGGGGATCGTGAGGCCGTTGATGCGCCGTGCCTCCTCCGCGAACCATTCGAGGAAAGCGGCGGCATAGGACACCTCGCCGCGCGCCTCGGCCAGCGGCTTGCCCTGCTCGGCGGTCATCAGCTTCGCGAGATCGTCGCCATGCTGCTCCATCAGCGCATGCCAGCGCTTGAGCACCGTGGCGCGCTCCTTCGCGGACTTCGCCTTCCACAGCGGGAAGGCCGCCGCCGCCGCCGTGACCGCCTGTTCGGCCTCGACGGCGCCCATCATCGGCACCGTGCCGATCACCGCGCCGGTCGCCGGGTTGGTCACGTCGAGCGCCGCTGAGGCCGTCACCCACTCGCCGCCGATATACCCCGCCTCGCGCAGCAGATCGGGACGGGCCAGCGGCGGGCGGGCGGCGGGGTCGTTCATGTCGCTCTCTCTCACATCATCCCGCGCGACGTTCCGCGCGGGCGTTATCCCTGGTGCGGCGGCATCAGCGGCGATGTCGCGCCTTCGGCATATTCGGCCTGGATCCGCGCGGCGGTGTCGCGCACATGGCGGATCAGATCGTCGCCCGGCACCGGATCGACCAGCGCCGACGACAGCACCAGCCCGATCGTCGCGGCGATCCCGCCGTCGGAATCGAAGATCGGCGCGGAGATGCCGCCCAGCCCATTGCCGCGCGCGTCCGCTTCGAAATCGACGCCATGGCGCGCGAGATTGGCGCGGACGTGCTCGGCATCGACCGGCTGGCGCTCGAAGAAGGCGGTGAGCCGCGCGGCGGGCGACTTGGGCAGTTCCAGCAGCGTGCCGGGCTGGATCACCACGCCCGGCTCGAACTCGTTCGGCACCGCCGTCACCACCATCGCGCCGGTGCGGGCGGGGAGCGTCTGCACGGCGGTATGCCCCGTCCGGTCGCGCAGCACGCGCAGGAACGGGCGGGCCAGCTCGACGATATTGCTGCGGTAGATCGCCGCTCGCCCGAACTTCAGCAGCTTCCGTCCGAAGACATAGCCGCCGCCGTGCGGCGCGCGATCGACCAGCCCCAGTCGGGTCAGCGTCTGCAGGTGCCGCGACACGCGTGCCTTGGTCATGCCAAGGTCACGCGCGAGATCGGTGACGCGGACAGGACCGAAGGAATCGGTCAGACTGTCGAGGATGCGGACCGTGACTTCGACGCTTTTCACCGAAGCCGGCCGTTCATCCATATTCTCGGTCATTCGTTCCCGATCTTTTGTGTTGTCCCCCGCGCGCGAAGCATGGGGGGACGCCGGGGAAGAAGCAAGCAGCCGATCGACCGGCCGTCAGCTCACCGCCGCGATCGCCTGCGCGACATGCTCCACGTTGCGCGGCGTGAGGCCGGCGATGTTCGCGCGGCTCGATCCGGTGACATGGACATGCCATTCCTCGCGCAGCCGGCGCACCGCGTCGCCGGAAATGCCCAGCATCGCGAACATGCCGTGCTGGCCGGCGAGGAAGGAGTAATCGCGCCGGTTGTTGCCGGAAAGCAGGCGGACCAGCTCGTGGCGCATGTCGCGGATGCGGTTGCGCATCGCCGCCAGTTCCTGCTCCCACGTCGCGCGCAGCGTCGCGTCGCCGAGGATGTGCGCGACGATCGCCGCGCCGTGATCGGGCGGCATCGAATAATTGGTGCGGACCACCGGCAGCAGGTTGCCGAGCGCGGTGTCGGCCTGCCCCGGATTGGCGCCGACCACGGTCAGCGCGCCGGTGCGCTCGCGATAGAGCGCGAAATTCTTCGAGCAGGAGCTGGCCACGATCATCTCCGGCAGCCGCTCGGCGAGGATCGCGAGGCCCTGCCGGTCCTCCTCCAGCCCTTCCGCGAAGCCGAGATAGGCGAGATCGACCAGCGGCGTCGCGCCGGAGCGGGCGACCGCATCCGCGATCTCCGCCCATTGCGCCGCGCTCGGGTCCGCGCCCGAAGGATTGTGGCAGCAGCCGTGGAGCAGCACGGTGTCGCCGGCACGCAGGTCGGCGAGCGCGCTCATCATCTCGTCCAGCTTCAGCGTGCCGGTGGCGATGTCGTAATAGGGATAATTGACGATCTCGAAGCCGGCGACGCCGAAGATCGCGGGATGGTTCGCCCAGGTCGGATCGGGCAGGAAGATGCGCTTGCCGGTGCCGAACTTGCCGATGAAGTCCGCCGCGACGCGCAGCGCGCCGGTGCCGCCGACCGTCTGGATCGTCCGCGCGCGGGCATGGGCGTCGGAGCCCTCGCGGAACAACAGGCCGCGCGTCCGTTCGTTATACTCAGGGTTGCCGGCCGAGGAGAGGTAGCGCTTGGTCGACTGCCCCTCCACCAGCGCGCGCTCCGCCGCCTTGACGGTCGGCAGGACGATCACTTCGCCATGCTCGTCCTTGTAGATGCCGATGCCGAGATCGACCTTGTCGGGCGAGGGGTCTCGGGCAAAGGCCTGGGCCATTCCCAGGATCGGATCTATCGGTGCTTCGGGCAGTTGGGCAAACATCGTCATTCCCATTTTCAGGTATCGTTATCCGATACATTGGAACGTATTGCGATACAACATGCTTGTCGTGTTTTGCGCTGCGAGACGCGGGAAGCGCTCAATATTGGATACCGGTCAGGCCATGCGCTTCCGCTCCGGCGCGCTCACGCTCCAGCGCACGACGCAGCGGAGCAAGCTGGCGGACGCGCGCGGCGTGGCCAATGATCGCGGGATAGTCGGCCAACGGAAAGCCGCCCTTCTCCGCAACGTTGCACAGCCAGAACAGATAGACATCGACGATCGACCAGCGATCATCATACCACCAGCGCCCGTCCACCCCGGCGGCGATGCGCGTACATTCGGCGGCGAACTTGCGCATCCCGTCGGCCTTCACGTCCGTCGGATCGCCGATGGTATATTTGTCGGGCGCGCGAATCTGTCGCATCGCCGGATGCAGCGTGGAGGAGCACCACAGAAGGTCGCTGAGCGGCGCGATGTCGCTCACCGGATCGTCATCGTGCGGCAGCAGCCCCGCCGCCGGGAATTGCCGGTCGAGAAAGACGAGGATTGCGGCGTTCTCGGTCATGATCCGCCCGTCGATCGCCAGCGCGGGCACCTTGCCCTTCGGATTGACGCGCGCGTAACCGGCGGACTTCTGCTCGTCCGCTCGGATGTTAACCAGCCGATCGCGATAGGGCACGCCGGCCGCCTCCAGCGCGGTCATGGTGACGCGCGAGCAGGCGCCCGGAAAGAAATAGAGCGTCAGGTCCATTGCCGGTTCCCGGAAAACTGGGTCCGCCGCGCGGGCGGCAAGATCAGGCGCCGGCGGGAAGCCGGACGGTCTGGAGCTGCATATATTCGTCCAGCCCGTGCAGGCCGAACTCCACCCCGATCCCCGATTGCTTCGCCCCGCCGAACGGCACGTCGGGCGAGATCTTGGAATGGCTGTTGACCCATGCCGTGCCGCATTCGAGCCGCTGCGCAAGCTCGGCCGCGCGGCCGATATCGGTCGACCAGACCGATCCGCCGAGGCCGTTCTCGCTCGCATTGGCGCGCGCCAGCACGTCCTCCACGTCGCTGTAGCGGATGATCGGCAGGACCGGGCCAAACTGCTCCTCATCGACGATGCGGTTGCCGTCGGTCACGTCGACCACCACGGAGAGCGGGAAGAAGTAGCCCTCGCCGTCCAGCGGCTTGCCCCCGGCGAGGAAACGGCCGCCCTGCGCGCGGGCGTCTTCCGCCAGCGTGCTGACGTAATCGAACTGCCGCCGGTTCTGGAGCGGCCCGTATTGCGTCGCGGGATCGGTGCCGGGGCCGACCTTCGCGGCCGCCGCCAGTGCGGCCACTTTCTCCGCGAGCGCGTCGTGCAGGCTGTCATGGACATAGACGCGCTTGATCGCCGCGCAGATCTGTCCGCTGTTGCCGAAGGCATATTGGAAAATCTGCGGCGCGATCGCCTCGACATCGGCGTCGGGCAGGACGATCGCGGCGTCGTTGCCGCCCAGCTCCAGCGTCAGCCGCTTCAGGTTGGCCGCGCCGTCGCGCATGATCGCGCGACCGGTGGGGGTGGAGCCGGTGAACACCACCTTGTCGATATCGGGATGCTTCGCGATGCCCGATCCGATCTCGATATCGCCGGTCACCACGTTCCACACGCCGGCGGGCAGGTGCCGGGCGGCGATCTCCACCATGCGCAGCGTCGCCAGGGGCGTGTTGGGCGATGGCTTCTGCACCACCGTATTGCCGGCCACCAGCGCGGGGATGACGTGCCAGATCGCGATCATCACCGGGAAGTTCCACGGCGTGATCGAGCCGACCACGCCCAGCGGCTTGCGGTGGATTTCGACGCGGCCGCCGTCCGCCTGCTCGATCCGCTCGACCGCGGGACGGAAGCCGGCGGTGGTGCGTGTCCAGTGGATCGCGCCGTGGATCTCGCCCACCGCCGCCGCCAGCGGCTTGCCCTGCTCGCGCGAGAGCAGCGCGCCGAGGTCGTCGGCTTCGGCGGCCAGCGCATCTGCGAAGGCATGGATCATCTCCGCGCGGCGCTCGATCGGTGTCGCGGCCCAGCCGGTGAAGGCGCCGCGCGCGGCGGCGACCGCCTGATCGAGCTGCGCGACGCTCGCCAGAGGGCATTGCGCGAACTCGGCGCCGGTGGCGGGGTCGATCACCGCGAAGCTGTCGGCGCAGGGCACGGCCTTGCCGCCGATGGTCAGTGCGAAGGCCATGTTCGTCTCCTCTGTCATGTTCAGGCGCGGCATGTCCGCAGCAGCGCGCGTCCGCCGTTCGCGAGCAGCCCGATGTCGGTGCCGATCGAGATGAAGGCGAAGCCCTGCCCGGCGCGCGCGCGCGCGTCGTCGGTATCGAGGGCGAAGATGCCGGCGGGCTTGCCGGCGGCGCCGATCGCAGCGAAGGCACGGTCGATCGCCGCCTGCACCTCCGGCGCGCGCGGATTGCCGAGATAGCCGAGCGAGGCGGCGAGGTCGGCGGGGCCGATGAACAGGCCGTCGACGCCCTCCACCGCCGCGATCTCCTCCACGGCGGCCAGCGCCGCGCCGCTCTCGATCTGCACGATGATGCCGACGCGCTCGTGCGCGGTGGCGAGATAGTCCGCCTGCGCCCCGAAGCGCGAGGCGCGGCTGGTGGAGCTGGCGACGCCGCGAATGCCGCGCGGCGGGAAGCGCGAGGCGGCGACGATCGCCTCAGCCTGCGCCGCGCTGTCGACCATCGGGATCAGCAGGGTGGTGAACCCGATATCGAGATATTGCTTGATGCTCACCGCATCGCCCACCGGCGGCCGCGCGATGACGTGGACCGGGTAGGGGGCGACCGCTTGCAACTGGCCGAGCAGGGTCTGCGCATTATTGGGCGCGTGCTCCCCGTCAAACAGCAGCCAGTCGAAGCCCGCGCCCGCGCAGATTTCCGCCGTGTAATTGGAGGCAAGCGCCTGCCACAGCCCGAGCCGGGCGCCGGGCGCCGCGTCGATCCATTCGCGAAACGCGCTCATGCGAAGCGCACCGAGATGGCGCCGAGCGGGCCGAAATCGACGTGGAACGTGTCGCCGGCGCGCGCCGGCACCGGCGCGGTGAAGCTGCCGCCGAGGATGATCTCGCCCGCCGCCAGCGTCTCGCCATAGGGATGCAGCTTGTTCGCCAGCCACGCCGGGCCGAGCGCGGGATGGCCGAGCACGGCGGCGGCGACGCCCGAATCCTCGATCACGCCGTTGCGGTAGATCAGCGCCGAGACCCAGCGCAGGTCGATATCGTGCGGCCGCACCGGCCGGCCGCCGAGCACCAAGCCGGCGTTGGCGGCATTGTCGGAGATGGTGTCGAACACCTTGCGCGTCGTGCCGGTGGCGCGATCGACCTGCTCGATTCGCGCGTCGATGATCTCGATCGCCGGGACGATGTAATCCACCGCGTCGAGCACGTCGAACAGGGTGCAATCGGGACCGCTGAGCGGCTGTTTCAGGCGGAAGGCCAGCTCCACCTCGACGCGTGGCACGATGAAGCGCCCGATCGGGATGTCGCGCCCGTCGGGGAACAGCATGTCGTCGAGCAGCAGGCCGTAATCCGGCTCGACGATGTTCGACGACCGCTGCATCGCGCGGCTGGTCAGCCCGATCTTGTGGCCGATGGCTTTGCGCCCCTCGGCGATCTTGCGCCGCGTCCAGGCGCGCTGGATCGCATAGGCGTCCTCGATCGTGATCTCGGGGTGGCGCAGCGAGAATTGCGCGATCTGCGTGCCGCCGCGCTCGGCTTCGTGCAGCTCGTTCGCGAGCTGGTCGATCAGGTCGGGGGGCAGGGCCATCGTGGGATTACTTCTTCGCGGCGAGGCGCTGGTGGATGGTGTTGTGCTTCCACCCCTCCGCTTCCTCGACATAGAGGGAAAGGGCGAGCGGGCGGCGCTCGAACAGGTCGCCGAGGAACGACTTCACCGCGGCGAACATCTGGTCGAAGAACGCCTTGCGGAACGCCGCGTCGCGGCCCGCGCCCATCTTCACGTCGATGTTGATGAAGGCGTCGTCGGGGCCTTTGCCATCCGCGATGACGTAATCGGTCAGCCGGATCGCGCGGACGCGGATGCCGCCGACCGGGAAGACGCCGCCGGATCGCTCGCGCATCTCCGCCGCGATCAGCGCGAGCAGGCCGGGAAGGTCGAACTCACCTTCCAGGTTGGCGGTCCATTCGACGGTGGCGTGCGCCATCACACGATCTCCGACCGGCCGATCACGCAGCCGGTGCTGAAGATCGGGATCGGCTGGTAGAAGTCGATATGCCCCTTGCCGCCCGCGGCGGCGGCGGCGGCGATCAGCGTGCGGATCTCATAGCCGCCCTGGCCGCCGTCGGCATAGGTCTCGGCATCGGTATAGGCGGTCATCCGCGCCTCGTCGCCGGAGGCCCAGCGGGCGAGGAACTCGCGGTCCCACGCCTCGTTGATACGCCCGCTGTCCGGCGTGCACGGCCAGTGCGAGATGCCGCCGGTGCCGACCAGCGCGATCCGCTGCGGCACCTTGTCGGCGGCGCGGCGCAGCGCGCGGCCGAAGGCATAAGCGCGGTGCAGCGGGGTGAGCGGCGGCCCCTGGCAGTTGATGTTGGCGGGGATCACCGTCAGCTCGTTGTCCGGATCGAGGAAGTGCAGCGGCACCATGATGCCGTGGTCGAACTTCCATTCCTCGGCATAAGCGACGTCGACCGTCTGCTGCACCTCGGCGATCAGCCGGCGCGACAGCTCCGCGTCGCCGCGCATGCGCTGGCGCGGGATGCGCAGCCATTCCGGGTCCTCGATCGGCCCGTCATAATGATCCGCCGCGCCGATCGCATAGGCGGGCATGTTGTCCATGAAGAAATTGGCGAAATGCTCCGCCGCGACGACGATCAGCACCTCGGCGCCGGCCGCGCGGATCGCGTCGCGCATCCCGCGATAGGCGGCGTAATAGGGATCGCGAAGCTCGGGCGGCGCCATGTCCGCCCGCCCGGTGATGCCCGGCCCGTGGCTGCAAATACCGCTGAACACGAGGGTCATACGCCTGCCACCTTGTCGTCATAGCCGGTCGTCATGGCATAGACGCCGGCGCGGATCGGGCCGTGCTGTCGCACGCCGTCGCGCATCCGCTGGAGATAATCGGCCCATTCGATCCGCATGAACGCGGCGAAATGCATCAGGATCTGCCCGTTGACGCCGAGCACGTAGAGCAACCCGATATCCGGCTCCAGCACCGCGCGGCGCTCTTCATCCGTCAGCTCATAGCGATCGGCGACGGCCGTCGCGTCGGTGATGAAATCGGCCTGCAACGCCGGATCGCGGTTGAGCTGATAGAGCAGCTTCTGGAGTTGGTAGAGGCTCATGCCTGCAGCCCCACGCGATGCACGAGGCGGCCGACGCGTTCCACGGTGCAGGCCACCTCGTCGCCCTCGCCGACGAAATGGACGCCGTGCGGCGTGCCGGTAAGAATCATGTCGCCGGGCGAGAGCGTCATGAACCCGGAGAGGTAGGCGATCAGCTCCGCCACCGGGAACACCATGTCGCCGGTCGAGCCGGACTGAACGGTCGTGCCGTTGACCGTGGTGGACAGCGCGAGCGCTTGCGGATCGCCGACATCAGCCGCATCGACGATCCACGGGCCGATCGGGGTCAGCCCGTCGCGGTTCTTCACGCGCAGGTTGGGGCGGTAATAGTTCTCGAGGAACTCGCGCACCGCATAGTCGCAGGCGATCGTATAGCCGGCGACATGATCGAGCGCCTCGGACGCGGCGACGCGCCGCGCGGTACGGCCGATCACCGCGACCAACTCGCATTCCGGGTGCATCTGGTCGGCGTCGCGCGGCTTGGGCGAGACGCCGCCATGCGCGACGAAGCCGTTCGGTCCCTTCAGGAACACCAGCGGCTGCGACGGCGGCTTGAAGCCCAGTTCGACCGAGTGGTCGGCATAATTCAGCCCCAGCGCGAACACCGTCGCGCCCGGCGTGACCGGCGGCAGCAGCGTGGCGGCATCCCAGCCCACCGTGGAACCGTCGGCCAGCGCGATCGCCTGCTCGTCGGACGAGACGACGCCCCATTGCTCGCGCCCGGCGTGGATCAATCTGACGCGCTTCATCGTGCCTGCTCCGCGACGAGCGAGACGGCGAGCGGGGCGAAGCCCTCCGCCGTCACCTCGATCGTGTCGCCCGCGCGCGCAGTCGGCGCATCGCCGGCGATGCCGCACAGCAGCAGGTCGCCGGGCGCGAGCGTCATGAAGGTCGCGATCTCGCGCTCCAGTGCGGCGGGATCGCGCACCAGTCGCGACAGGCTCCAGCGGTGGCGTTCCGCGCCGCCGATGTGCGTCACGATCTCGATCGACGCGAGATCGGCGGGCGGGGCGCTCGCCGGGCCGAGCGGCAGGAAGCCGTCGCGGCACCGTTCGGCGATCGCCGGGCGGTAGAAGCTGGCGTGGGGCACGAACAGATCGATAGCGAGCCGCGCGACCGGCGGCCCGGCCAATGCGCGTTCGATCGCGATAGTTGCGCCCACCGCAACTTCGGCGACGTCGCCGGGCAGGGTCACCGCCGAACCGCTCGCGGCGAAGCAATTGCGCGGCTTGATGTAGAGAATCGGCGCGACCGGCGGCTTGCCATAGGGCTTCTCGCCCAGCGCATCTCCCAGCGCCGCCACCTGCTCGCGGTCGTTCAGCGCCACGCCATAGGCTGTCCCGCCGATCATGCCTTCCTCTCGTTCGTCATGTCCGTGACTGTAATATTTAACATGATAAGGGTCAAGCTGCCGCTTTGGGTTTGACGGCCGGGACCGGAGGATATATTTAACACGATAATCAATTGCGGAGTTCTTATGCAGCCTGATCGTCGGAAGCTCGCCACGGAGGCGGTGGCGCCGTTCACCCAACAGCCGCTCGGCCATTTCGTCGACGGCGCGTCGGTGGCGGGCGAGGGGGCCGCGTTCCCGATCCACGATCCCTCCACCGGCACGGTGCTGGGCGAGGCGCGCGACGCAAGCGAGGCGGAGCTGAACGCGGCGGTGGCGGCGGCGAAGCGCGCCTTTCCGGCATGGGCGGCGCTCGCCGGGGACAAGCGCAAGGCTGTCCTCCACCGCATCGCCGACCTGATCGAGGCGCGCGCGGAGGAGATCGCGGCGGTGGAATGCCTCGACGCCGGCCAGGCGTGGCGCTTCATGTCCAAGGCGGCATTGCGTGGGGCGGAGAACTTCCGCTTCTTCGCCGACCGCGCGCCGGCGGCGCGCGACGGACAGGCGCTGCCGACCGACGAGCATCTCAACTACACCTCGCGCTATCCGATCGGCCCGGTCGCCGTCATCACGCCGTGGAACACGCCGTTCATGCTCTCGACGTGGAAGATCGCCCCGGCGCTGGCGGCGGGCTGCACCGTCGTCCACAAGCCGGCGGAATGGTCGCCCTATTCCGCGCGCCTGCTGGTCGAGATCGCGCATGAGGCCGGGCTGCCGGCGGGCGTGTTCAACTCGGTCAACGGGCTGGGCGAGACGACCGGCAAGCGCCTGACCGAGCATCGCGACATCAAGGCGATCGCCTTCGTCGGCGAATCGAAGACCGGCAGCGCGATCATGCGGCAGGGATCGGAGACGCTGAAGCGCGTCCATTTCGAGCTGGGCGGCAAGAATCCGGTGATCGTGTTCGACGACGCCGATCTCGATCGCGCGCTCGATGCCGTGGTGTTCATGATCTACTCGCTCAACGGCCAGCGCTGCACCTCGTCGTCGCGGCTGCTGGTCCAGCGGTCGATCCACGACGCCTTCGTCGCGAAGCTGGCGGAGCGCGTACGCCAGCTCAAGGTGGGCGACCCGTTCGACCCCGCCACCGAGGTCGGCCCGCTGATCCACGAACGCCATCTCGCCAAGGTGACGAGCTATGCCGAAGTCGCGGCGGCCGACGGCGCGACGGTCGCGGTGGGCGGCAGACGCATCGACGGCGCCGGCTATTTCTACACGCCGACGCTCTACACCGGCGCGGACATCTCGATGCGGATCGCGCAGGAGGAAATCTTCGGCCCGGTCCTCACCGTTATCCCGTTCGACGGCGAGGCGGACGCGATCACCACCGCCAATGCTGTCGATTACGGCCTCGCCGGCTATCTCTGGACGAACGATGTCGGTCGCGCGCTGCGCGTGTCCGATGCGCTGGAGGCCGGGATGATTTGGGTCAACAGCGAAAACGTCCGCCACCTCCCGGCCCCGTTCGGCGGGGTGAAGGCCAGCGGCATCGGCCGCGACGGCGGCGACTGGAGCTTCGATTTCTATATGGAGACGAAGAACGTCGCGCTGGCGAAGGGCCACCACAAGATCCAGCGGCTCGGCGTCGCGGGCTGACAAGGACGGCGTGGGCGGCCGGACGCGCCGCCCGCCGATAACGAAACGGGGCGCGCAAAGACGCCCGACGCGGAGACGATGGAATGAAGGATATGCTGAGCGCCTATGCGCTGCCGGCGCCCACGTTCGACGAGGCGCTGACGCTGGTCGGGCGCGGCACGCCGATGGGCGAGCTTCTGCGCCGCTACTGGCATCCCGTGGCGTTGAGCGCCGATGCGACGGAGACGCCGCGCATCGTCACCGCGCTGGGCGAGCGGCTGGTGCTGTTCCGCGACGGCGCGGGGCGGCCGGGGCTGCTCCACGAACGCTGCGCGCATCGCGGCACCTCGCTCTATTACGGCAAGGTCGACGATCGCGGCATCCGCTGCTGCTATCATGGCTGGCTGTTCGACGTGGAGGGCAAGTGCCTCGAGCAGCCGTGCGAGCCGGCCGGTGGCGCGCGGACGGCGGCGCGGGTGCGCCAGCCGGGCTATCCGGTGCAGGAGCTGTACGGGCTGATCTTCGCGTATATGGGGCCGATCGAGCGGATGCCGCTGCTGCCGCGCTATGACGTGCTGGAGGAGCTGGGGCCGGGCGAGTTCATCGAGGCGGACGACACCAGCCTCGGTAGCGGCGGGCCGGCGATCGTGCCGTGCAACTGGCTCCAGCATTTCGAGAATGTCATGGACCCGTTCCATGTGCCGATCCTCCATGGCAGCTTCAGCGGCAACCAGTTCGTCGCGCAGATGGCGCTGATGCCCGAGGTGGTGTTCGAGGAGACGGTGCGCGGCATCCAGAGCACGCAGGTCCGCGATCTCGGCGAGGGCAAGGTCCACCGCCGCGTCACCGAGGCGGTGCTGCCGACGATCCGCGCGGTGGCGAATCCGCGCGCGGAGAATGTCGGCTCCTGCTCGCTGCTCGGCTGGGTGCTGCCGATCGACGACACCAGCTTCCGCATCTATTCCGCCGGGCGCGTGACGGAGAAGGGCGCGCTGGCGAAGATCCGCTCGCACTTCAACGGAAAGCTGTGGCACGAACTGAGCGAGGAGGAGCATCGCGCGCTCCCCGGCGATTACGAGGCGCAGGTGGGGCAGGGGGCGATAACCGCGCATTCGGAGGAGCACCTCGTCACCTCCGACAAGGGGATCGGCATGTTGCGCCGGCTGTACCGGCGGCAGGTCGAACTGGTCGCGGCCGGCGGCGATCCGGCGGGCACGCGTTTCGGCGCTGCCGATCCACTCGTCCGGCTCGCCGCCGGCACCGCCATCGTCGCGGCGGGCTGAGCCGGCGTGGCGAGCGTGATCGAAACCGGCGACGCAGCCGCCACGCCGGGCCGTAGCTACGCCTATGGCTGGTACACGGCGGCGGTGCTGATGGTCGCCTATACCTTCTCGTTCCTCGATCGTCAGATCCTCAACCTGATGGTCGGGCCGATCAAGGCGGACCTGCACCTCACCGACACGCAGTTCGCGCTGCTGACCGGCGGGGCGTTCGGCATCTTCTACACGGTGATGGGGCTGCCGATCGGCTGGCTGGCCGATCGCTATCCGCGCACGCGCATCATCACCTGCGGCGTGGCGATGTGGAGCATCGCCACCACCGCCTGCGCCTTCGTGCGCACCTTCCCCGCGCTGATGGCGGCGCGGATCGGCGTGGGGGTGGGGGAGGCGACGCTCTCCCCGTCAGCCTATTCGCTGCTCAGCAACAGCTTCGACCGGTCGCGGCTGCCACGTGCGATGAGCGTCTATTCGGTCGGCATCTATATTGGCGCCGGGCTGGCGCTGATCGTCGGCGGCTCGGTGGTGGAGGCGGTCGCGCGGACGCCGAGCGTGATGCTGCCGCTGCTCGGCGAGATCCATTCGTGGCATGCGGTGTTCCTGGTGATCGGTCCGCCGGGGCTGCTCGTCGCCTTGTGGGTGTCGACGCTGCGCGAGCCGGGTCGGCAGGCGAAAACCGGCGACGCCGCGACGAGTTTCTCGATCGCGCGCATCTGGCGCTTCCTCGCGTCATGGCCGGCGATGTCGGTCGCGCTGTTCCTGGGATCGGCGATGCTGGCGATCATGAGTTACATGGATGCCTGGTATCCCGAGCTGTTCATCCGCACCTTCCACTGGAGCGTGGGCGAGACGGGGCATGTCAACGGCCTCGCCTCGTTGACCGCCGGGCCGCTCGGGATGCTCTCGGCGGGGTGGCTCTCCAGCCGGATGATCGCGCGCGGCCGTGTCGACGCCTGCCTGCGGCTGGCGATCCACGCGGCGATCGGGATGAGCATCACCGCGACGGCGATGCCGCTGCTGCCACAGGCGTGGGCGATGGCGGCGATGCTGTGGCCGATCAAGTTCCTCGGCGGCTTCATTCCGGTGCTGATCCCCTCCGCGATCCAGATGGTCGCGCCGGGCAACATGCGCGCGCAATTGAGCGCGGTGTTCGGGCTGACCGTGGGCATCCTCGCCGTCACGCTCGGGCCGGTGCTGCCCGCGCTGATCGGCGACTATGTGCTGCGCGACGAGGGCGCGCTTCACCTGTCGCTGTCGATCGCGGCGGCGATCGTCGGCCCGGTGGCGACGGTGCTGCTGTGGTGCGGGCTGCGGCAGTTCCGCGCCTGCCTGAGCGAGCGGCCGGAGGCCTGAGCTTCAACGACTGAAAGGCGCGTGTCGGCCCTGGGCGCGCTTTTTTCTTGTTTCGTTATTCGCGCCGTTGTTTCATTCCTCGCAACAAATCGCGAAACCGCGTTGCGTGCGCAGGGCATAAGAATAACATGTTATGTAATCCGGTCGCGCCCGACCCCCACTGGCGCCCGGTTTTCATGGAGGGAGGGGATAAGGTGGGCAAGATGAAGATCAAGGTAGCGATGGCTGCGCCTTCGATGGTGATGGCGGCCGTTCTCGGCATGGCGCCGGCTCAGGCGATGGCGGCCCCGGCGGCGGACGCGGATTCCGCCGTCCAGTCCAGCGGCGGCGTGCCCGATGTCGTGGTCACCGCCAACAAGCGCGAGCAGAAGTTGCAGGAGACGCCGACCAGCATCGGCGTCATCACCTCCGACGATCTGGTCAAGCGTCAGATCACCGATATCGAGCAGGTGACGCGTAACATCGCCGGCCTCAACGTCATCAACGCGGGGCCGGGGCAGAACACGCTGATGATCCGCGGCCTCGTCGGCGCGGGCGAGTCCACCGTCGGCCTCTATTACGATAACCTGCCGACCGCCGGCACCGGCGACAGTGCCACCACGGCCGCCGGCCGCCAGACCGACTTCCTCGTCTATGACGTGCAGCGCGTCGAAGTGCTGCGCGGCCCGCAGAGCACGCTCTACGGCTCGTCGGCGCTGGCGGGCGTGGTGCGCGTGCTGTCCAACCCCGCCAAGCTGGGCGTGACCGAAGGCCGCATGGATCTCGAAGGCTCGCTCGTCGAGCATGGCGAGGCCGGCTATTCGGTGAAGGGCATGGTCAACGTCCCGCTCGGCGATTCCGTGGCCTTCCGCGTCGTCGGCTACGGCGTCCACACGCCGGGGTTCATCGACAACATCTCCTTCGGCAAGAAGGATGAGAACAGCGCGAACACCTGGGGCTTCCGCTGGAACGGCACCTATCAGCTCGGGCCGGACACCACCGCGACCACCCAGCTCTACGTGCAGGACCTGAAGTCCAACGGCCAGCCGTATGAATGGTCGCATGTCTCGACGGTCGGCGGCGTGACGCTGCCGGCGGCGGGCGACCTGCAATCGCGCACGCAGAGCCGCGAGCCGTATCACGATCGCTCGATCCTGACCGGCCTGACGCTCGAGCATCGTTTCTCGAACATGACGCTGACCTTCACCGAGTCGTATCAGCGCCGCCGCAACGAGAGCTTCACCGACCAGCAGGGCCTGCCGCTGTTCTTCGCGTATATCGACGCATTCCCCGGTGCGCCGCTGCCTGACGCGATCACCTTCCGCTCGGCGCAGAAGCTGACGATGTGGAATTCGGAACTGCGCCTCGCCACCAACTTCGACGGGCCGCTCAACTTCATCGTCGGCGGCATCTACCAGAACCGCCGCATCCAGATCGACAACAGCTTCGTCGACGTGGACAAGACGACCGGCCAGCCGATCTTCTCCAATCCCGTGTGGTACGAGCGCGCAGGTGATTTCCGCCTGACGCAATGGGCGGGGTTCGGCGAGGCGACGCTGAAGCTGTCGGACAAGTTCTCGATCCTCGGCGGCATCCGCGTGTTCCAGAACAGCCGCCACGACGTCGCCACCTCGATCGTTCCCTTCCTGCGGCAGGGCACGAACGGCGCGCCGGACGATGTGCGCAGCAAGGAAAGCAAGGCGATCTACAAGTTCGAGGCGGACTATAAGCCGACCAGCGACATCATGCTCTACGCCTCGGCGTCGCAGGGTTATCGCGCCGGCGGCACGATCGTCCGCGTCGTGCCGGAACTGCCGCCCGCTTACGGCCCCGACTATACGTGGAACTTCGAGGCCGGCGCCAAGACCGACTGGCTGAACCGCGCGCTCCAGCTCAACATCGCGCTGTATCGCGTCAACTGGTATGACACGCAGATCTCGGGCGACTTCTTCAACGGGTCGTTCTCCGGCGTGCTCAACTGCTCGGGCCTGTGCGCCCGGTCGCAGGGCGTTGAGTTCGACCTCACGGCGCGACCGGTCCACGGTCTGGAACTGACCGCCAGCGGCACGGTGTTCAAGGCCAAGTGGCTGAAGGATCAGCCGGCGATCTCCGGCTCGCCGGTGGCGGGCACGCAGTTCGCCAACACGCCGACCTTCACCCTCAACGGCTCGGCGGCGTACACCTGGGAGCTTGGCGGCGACAATTCGATCGAGCTGCGCGTCGATGCCCAGCATCGCGGCAAGTACGCCTATATGGACTATCGCCCGCAGTATAACCTGATGGCGCCCGAGGCGTTCACTCTGGTCAATGCGGCGATCACGCTGGCGCATCAGGATGCGTGGAGCGCCGCCCTGTTCGCGCGCAACCTGTTCGACGAGCGCGCGCAGATCAACTCGATCGCCGACTCGGTCACGCCCTATCAGACGCTGATCGCGCAGCCGCGCACCGTCGGCGTGCAGTTCGGCGTGAAGTTCTGACGACAGGTGCCGGGCGGTCGCGATGACCGCCCGGACGTGACACCGGGAACCCCCGTCGCTGGCCGGCGGGGGTTTTCCTTTGCAGGCTTCTCGCCCGTGGCCTGACGCGTCCGGCGCCGCTATGGCCGGCGCATGATTCACATTCTCGCCACCGGCACCTCGCGCGGCATCGGCGCCGCGATCATGAGCGCGCTCGATCGGCCCGGCGTGCGCATCGCCGGGCACGGCACCGCCAGCGGCATCGCCGCCGACCTCTCCGACCCGGCCGCGCCCGCGCGATTGTGGGAAGCGGCGCTGGAGCAGCTCGGCGCGATCGACGTACTCATCAACAATGCCGGCATATACGAAGCCAATCCGATCGACCGTGACGAGTCGGACTGGAACGCGGCGTGGGAGCGCACGATGCGCATCAACCTCACCGCCGCCGCCGCGCTGTCGCGGCTTGCCGTGCGTCACTGGCGGGCGCGCCGGCAGGGCGGGCGGATCATCAACATCGCCAGCCGCGCGGCGCATCGCGGCGACAGCGCGGACCATTGGGATTATGCCGCGAGCAAGGCCGGGATGGTCGCGATGACCAAGACGATCGCGCGCCATTATGCGGCGGAGGAAATCCTCGCCTTCGCGATCTGCCCCGGCTTCGTCGATACCGATATGGCGGCGGATCATCTCGGCCCCGCCCTGCTGGACGAAATCCCGCTCGGCCGCGTCGCGATGCCGGGGGAGGTGGCGGAAATGGCGCGCTGGCTGGCGCTCGACGCGCCCGCCTCGATGACCGGCGCGGTGCTGGATGTGAACGGAGCGAGCTATGTCCGCTGATAGCTGGAAGGTGACGCTGCCCTGCACCCGTGCGGAGGCTGAGGCGATCGACGCCGCCGACGATCTGGCGATCGACGCGGTGTTGATGACCACCGAAGAGGTGGAGGACGATGTCGAGCGCTGGCGGCTCGACGCCTATCTGGAGAAGGAGCCGGACGCGGCGATGCTCGATGCGCTGCGGGCGCTGGTGCCGAGCGCGGCCGGCGCGGAGCCGGCGATCGAGGCGCTGACCGCGCAGGACTGGGTGGCGATGAGCCAGGCCGGGCTGGAGCCGATCCGCGAAGGGCGGTTCGTCGTCCACACCTCCGCCCATCCGGTCACGGGGGAAGCGGGGCAGCGCGCCTTCCTGATCGACGCCGGGCAGGCGTTCGGCACTGGACATCATCACACCACAGCCGGCTGCCTCGCGATGATCGACGCGCTGGCGGGGCGGCATTTCGCCAATGTGGTCGATTTCGGCACCGGCACCGGGTTGCTCGCCTTCGCCGCGCGGCATCTCTGGCCAGAGGCGCGGGTCATGGCGACCGATATCGACCCGATCGCGATCGAGGTGACCGCCGAGAATATGGCCGCCAATGATGTCGCCGGGATCGAACTGGTCGTCGCGGATGGCGCACGCGCGCCGGCGATCGACGCGCGCGCGCCCTATGACCTGCTGATCGCCAATATCCTCGCCGGGCCGCTGGTGGCGATGGCGCCGGAGGTGACGGCGGTGGCGGCGTCACATGCGACGATCGTGCTCGCGGGGTTACTCACCGATCAGGCGGAGGCGGTGATCGAGGCATATCGCGCGCAGGGCTGCACGCTGGCAGGGCGCGACGTGCGCGGCGACTGGACGATCCTGCGCCTCACCGCGCCGGCCGAGCCGCACCCCGCCGCGACCGGCGGCGATCGGGAAGCGTGGCAGACCGACGGGCGCTGAGCGTCAGCCATAGGGCAGGGGAGAGGCGTTCCACTCCCCGATGGCGCGCGCGATCAGCGCGTTGAGCGCAGCCGCGTTGCGCCGCCATGCCGCCACCGTGGCCTCGTTCCAGTCAGTGCCGGCGGCTTCGCCGAGCGCATCGATCGCCATGTCGATGAAGTCGGCATATTCGCCCGCCGGCAGATGGCCGTAATTGTCATGCTGATAGACGATCTCGGCGACCTGTCCCCACACCCAATCCTCGCCCTGCGCGAGCCCGAGCAGCCAGGTGAGCGTCTCGTCGGTCATGCGGATCGAGGTCGCCTCGACATGCATGAACAGGGCTCGGTGATCGGGGTAGCGGGCGAGGAAGCGGTCGAACAGCGCCGCGCGCATCGCCGCCTCGTTCGGCGCGGCGGCGACCAGACTGCGCTCCATCAGTTCCGCATCGCTCTCCATGAAGCGAGTGTCGGCTTATTTACATGAATGTCAATGATCGGCCCTGGCCAGCGCATAGGCCTGCGTGCCGCGCGTCAGCACCTCGTCTTCCGGCAGCAGCTCCGCAACCGGAATATCGGGCTGATGCTTCATCGTCTCGTAGAGCGGGGCGAAATCGGTTTCCACCGTCACGCGTAGCAGATCGTCGAAGCTGGGGATGACGAAGTAATTCTGCTGGAAATCGTCGATCCGATATTCCGTGCGCATCACCCGCGCGAGATCGAAGGCGATACGGTTGGGGGAGGGGTCGTCCAGCGCGAAGCGGCTCTCGGCATAGCTGGAGACGATCCCCGCGCCATAAATGCGCAGCCCCTCCGGCTCGGCGATCAGCCCGAACTCGACCGTGTACCAGTAGAGCCGCGCGAGATAACGCAGCGAATGCAGCCCCAGCGCGCGCTGCCCGCCCTTGCCATAGGCGACGAGATAATCGGCGAACACCGGGTCCGCGAGCATCGGTACATGGCCGAACACGTCGTGAAAGACGTCCGGCTCCTGGAGGTAATCGAGCTGATCGGGCCGGCGGATGAAATTGCCGGCGACGAAGCGGCGGTTGGCCATATGGTCGAAGAACACGTCGTCCGGCACCAGCCCCGGCACCGCGACGACCTGCCAGCCGGTGAGCTTCATCAGCCGCTCGGACAATTCCTCGAAATCGGGGATGCCGGGGCGGGAGAGCCTGAGCACGTCCAGCCCGCGCAGATAGGCATCGGATGCACGGCCGGGCAGCAGCTTCGCCTGCCGCGCGAACAGCCGGTCCCAGGTGGCATGTTCCTCGGGCGTGTAATGGCCCCAGTTCTGCGGCACCGTCCAGTCGTCGGCGGCACCGGGGGGCGGAGACTGGGGAGCGGTATCGGCCATGCCGCCATCATAGCACCGCGCGCCGCGCTGCCAAGATAGTAACAGATGAAATCATATCGGTGCGGGACGGAACGCTATTCCGCGAGGCTGTGGGTCAGCGTGATCTCCGCGTTCATCAGCTTGGAGACGGGGCATCCCGCCTTCGCCTCATTGGCGATCCGCGTGAAATCTTCCGAGGAGATTCCCGGCACCGACGCGCGCAGTTCCAGTGCGGATTTCGTGATCGAGAAGCCGTCGCCGTCCTTGTCCAGCGTCACCTTCGCAATGGTGTCGAGCGTGCCGCGATTATATCCGGCGCGGGCCAGCGCGAAGCTCAGCGCCATGGTGAAGCAACTCGCGTGCGCCGCTGCGATCAGTTCCTCCGGGTTGGTGCCCGGCTCGTCCTCGAAGCGTGTCGCGAAGCCATAGGGGTTGTCCGCCAGCGCGCCGGACTGGGTGGAGACGAAGCCCTTCCCGTCCTTGCCGAAGCCTTCGTACCGGGCGGAGCCGCTGTGGGTGGGCATGGGTTTCCTCCTCCTGCGTGACCGCCAATATAACGGGCGCGGCGCGAAAAAGCGCCGGGCCCGTCACAAATAAATCAGCGGCAGCGGCGATTGCCGGAATCGCGCTCGATCGCGCGGCCGGCGAGCGCGCCCACCGCCGCGCCGCCCAGCGTGCCGAGCGTGCGGTCGCCGCGCGTGTCGATCGCCCGGCCGAGCAGCGCGCCCGCCGCGCCGCCGACGATCAGGCCGGTCGTTCCGTCCGGCCGGCGGCAGCGCCAGCGGCCGTCCTCTCCGCGCCATTCGCGATATTGGTGACGCCCGCGCGCCTCCGCTTCGTGCGTCGTGGCGATCAGCGTCGGCGCGATCATCGCGGTGGCGCCCAGTGCCAGCATCAGTTTACGCATCAGTCTCACTCCCGTCGTCTGGTTGACCATGAAGAATTTGTGATGCGACCATGACGCGGCCTCGCTTAACCTGCGGCAACCGGCTGTTCATCGATCGGGGACGATCCACGATATCCACGTTATCCACAGCCCGTGACGCGCAGTTCGCACTTGGTGCGACTCGCGATCGGTGACAGCATCGTGACTGCGGACGGATGACGCGAAGGGGGAGAAATTCCCCAATAAGTCAGAAGTTTGCACCTGATGGCAAGCCATGCTGGTGGCGCAAGCAAACCGCAGGGCGGGCGATCGGGAAGGGTGGCAGGCGATCCGTCTTTTCCACAGCCTCGCGGCGAAAGCCGACGGGCGGGAAAAGGGAAAACGTGGCGACCCGACGGTATCCGGTGCGACCCCTGACGATCGTTTCGGATGCCGGCCGTGGATGATGCGGCGACACCGGTTCCGGCATTCCTCGGGATGCTGAATCCGCCGTCGGCGTGGAAATACGGCCAATGGTCTAGCGAGCATTCCGGTGCGCGCGATGGCCGAAACGCGGCGCAGACCGGCATCGTTCGCGATGGTGGCGCGCGACGCGAGGCGGTGTGGCGGAAGGGAGCGCCGGCCTGCGGGCCAGTAGTTCCATCCGCAACCGCCGAACGGCGAAGTCCGGCGCGATGAGCGACGGGCGGAGCCGAGCCGTCGAAACCGGCGCGGGGGCCTCCTTCAAGGAGCGCGGATCGTGCAAGGTGCGGCGACAGGGGGATCGGCAGCGATGCCGGTCCCCCGAATGCTTTTCGGGGGACGTGGCCCGAGGCCCCGAAAGCCGTGCGCCGGGATATTTCGGCTGACCTGCCCGGCCGCCCGCGTTAGCTAGGGACCATGCCGCCCGAGCTTCTCCCCGTCTTCGCGCCGTGGTTCGATCTTGCCGGCCTCGCCGTGTTCGCCGCTTCCGGCGCGCTGGCGGCCGCGCGGCGGGCGCAGACGATGGTCACGCTCGCCTTCTTCGCGATCATCACCGGCGTCGGTGGCGGCACGGTGCGCGACCTGCTGATTGGTGCGCCGGTGTTCTGGGTGCATGACAGCCGCGCGGCCGGCGTGTGCCTGACGGTCGCGCTGGTGATCTGGATGACGCCGGAGAAATGGTGGCGCGGCGCGGCACTCGACTGGTTCGACGCGATCGGGCTGGCCGCCTATGCCGTCTATGGCGCGGCGAAGGCGCTGCGCTACGGCGTGCCGCCGCTGCCGGCGGCGCTTATGGGGGTGGTCACCGCCTGCGTCGGCGGCGTGATCCGCGACGTGGTGGCGGGGGAGCCGTCGATCATCATGCGGCCGGAGCTTTATGTCACCGCGGCCGCGCTGGCGGCGGCGCTCTATGTCGGGCTGACCCTGCTCGGCGCGCCGGCGGCGGTCGCGGCGACGCTCGCGGCGCTTGCCGGCTTCGCGCTGCGCGCCGCCGCGATCCGCTTCCGCCTCGCGCTCCCGGCCTATCGCGGGCGGCGCTGACGCCGCGCCGTCAGACGCGGACCACGCCGGTTTCGGAGAAGGGGCGCGGTTCCACCGGCGGGGTCACGCTGTCGTTCAGCGCGCATTGCCAGAAACCGACGTCGATCCAGCGGCCCTGCTTGTAACCGATCTCGCGATAGACGCCCGCGCGGCGGAAGCCGACCGCCTCGTGCAGCGAGATCGACCCGTCGTTGGGTAGCGAGATCACCCCGATCGCCTGGGTGAAGCCCTGCGCGCGCAGCGTGTCGATCAAAGCCTCGTAGAGCAGCCGCCCGACGCCGTTGCCCTGCACCGAGCCGGATACGTAGATCGATGTCTCCACGACATAGCGATAGGCCGGGCGATCGCGGAAGCGCGTGGCATAGGCATAAGCGACCACGCCCGAATCCTCGCCCTGGCCCGAGGTGGCGACCAGCCACGGATAGAGACCATTCGACGCGGCGATCCGTCCGCGCATCGCCCGCGCGTCGGGCGCCTCCGTCTCGAACGATACCGTGCCGGAGAGGACATAGGGCGCGTAGATCGCGGCGATGGCGGCGGCGTCTTCGGGGCGGGCGGGCCGGATGGCGATCAACGGGTGGCTTCCTTGCTGCTACGCCCCCGAGCTATCGGCAGCCGCCCTATAGCGCAACCGCGTAGCTGTGCGCGTCGAAGCTCTGTCCGGCGCGGCCGCGATAATAATCGCGCCGCTCGCCGACCTTGACGAAGCCGTGCGCGCCGTAGAGCGCCACCGCCTCATTCCCCGCGCGCACCTCCAGATGCAGCCGCGTGACGCCGCGCCCGCGCGCGTCGGCGATCACCCCGCGCAGCAGCGCCGCGCCGATCCCGCGCCGGCGGAAGGCAGGGCGGACGGCGATCAGCAGCAGCTCCGCCTCGTCGAGGATCGCGCGTGTCAGCGCGAACCCGGCGACCTCTCCATCGGCGCGCGCCAGCGTCAGCCACACGCCGGGCATGCCGAGGATGCCGAGGCACTGGCTGCGCGTCCACGCCTCGCCGAAGCGCGGGTCGAACGCCTCGTTCATCACCGTGTCGATCGCGGCGATATCGGTCGCGCCGCCGGGAGCCAGTTCCACCATGCGCAGCGAGGTGCTCATGCCGGCAGCTTCGCATCTGGCGCGCGGCCGTAGAGCGGGCGGGCGGGCAGGTCGGCGAGCGCGGGCGGCAGCAGCGTCGCGCGCGCTGCGTCCGGCAGCATGTCGTGCAGCGTCAGCTCCACGTCGAGCGGGGCGAGCCAGCGCACCCCGCTGCCCACCGCCGGGCGGCCGGCGAGCGCGGCGAGCGCGTCGGCGGGCGGCAGCGAGGCAAGCGGGCCGTCGGCGGCGAGGGGGGAGACATAGCCCTGCATGAACAGTTCACCGTGCCCGCCTTCCAGCACAACGGCAAGCGGCGCCGGCACCCCGTCCGCGATCGCCGCCGCCGCGATCAGCGCGGTCGAGCTGTAGCCGGCGACGCGCGCGCGCCAGCCGAGCGCCAGCCCGCGCGCCGCCGCGATGCCGACGCGGATGCCGGTGAAGCTGCCCGGCCCGACATCGACGAGGATGCGGTCGGCGCGCCCGCCATCGGCCAGCTCCGCGATCATCGGCACCAGCCGCTCGGCATGGCCGCGCCCGACGACCTCATGACGCGCGTCGACCACCCGCCCGTCCTCGATCAGCGCGACCGAGCAGGCGGCGGTGGCCGTGTCGATGACCAGGGTGCGCACGCGATTGCCGTCCGGCGTCAGGCGATGCGGTTGAACTTCTCGAACGCCGGACGCGGCGAGCGGCCGAAGATCGTCGCCGGATCGCCGTGGCCGAGGGTCGAGATGAAATTGACGCGGACGTTGGGCTGGTCGGCGAAGAAGGCGGCTTCCACCGCCGCTGGGTCGAAGCCGGACATCGGGCCGGTATCCAGCCCCAGCGCGCGCGCGGCCATGATGAAATAGCCGCCCTGCAACGAGGAATTGCGGAAGGCGCTCGATTCGCGCAGCGCCTGATTGCCGGCGAACCACGATTTCGCGTCGGCGTGGGGGAACAGCTCGGGCAGATGCTCGTGGAAGTCGATATCCATGCCGATCACGACGCTGACCGGGGCGCCCAGCACCTTGGGGCGATTGCCCTCCGAACAGGCGGCGGCGAGCTTCGCCTTCGCCTCGTCCGACACGCACCAGACGAGCCGGGCGGGAAGCTGGTTGGCCGAGGTCGGCCCCATCTTCATCAGGTCCCAGATCGCGCGAAGCTCCGCCTCGCTGACGGGCTGGTCGGTATAGCCGTTATAGGTGCGGGCGGTGCGGAAGAGCTGGTCGAGCGCAGCATCGTCGAGGGGTTTTGTCATCGCGCCGGGCTATAGCGTCGTGCGCGGCGCTCCGTCGATAGCGACGGTGGGAGAAGCAGCGTTTCTGTTCCCCGACTTGTGCGGATATGACGGGCGGATGAGCGATCCCGGCAGCATCGACACCCATTTCCGTCGCCTCCTCGCCTCGGGCGGGGCAGCGTCGGTGGCGCGCGCGGTAGCGGTCGAGCGGCCGGTGGCGATCGAGTTCAACGGCATCGGCTATGCGGTGATGATGGCGACGCCGGCCGACCTCGCCGATTTCGCGACCGGCTTCGCCTTCACCGAGCGGCTGGTGACGCGCGCCGACCAGATACGCGCGATCGACCATGTCGCGCGCGAGGAGGGCGATCTGCTGCGTGTCACGCTGGCCGCCGAATGCGCCGGCGCGGTGGCGGAGCGCGCGCGGCATCGCATCGCCGAATCCTCCTGCGGCCTGTGCGGGATCGAGAATCTGACGCAGGCGATCCGTCCGCTGCCGCCGGTCGAGGCGGCGCCGCGCGCCGAGCCGGCGGCGATCTTCCGCGCGCTCGCGGCGCTCCGCGCACATCAGCCGCTCAATCGGGAGACCGGCGCGGTCCATGCGGCGGCGCGCTGCTCGGCGGACGGCGCGGTGCTGGCGGTGCGCGAGGATGTCGGGCGGCACAATGCGTTCGACAAACTGATCGGCGCGATGCTGCGCGAGGGCGCGGAATGGGATGGCGGATTCGCCTTGCTCAGCTCGCGCTGCTCCTATGAACTGGTCGAGAAAGCGGCGCTCGCCCGCTGCCCGCAACTGGTGACGATCTCAGCGCCGACGAGCCTCGCGATCGAGCGCGCGCGGGCCTGCGGGCTGAAGCTCACCGTGCTGGCGCGGCTCGACGCGATGCTGGAGCCGGAGGCGTGACGCTGCTCGGCGTGGTGCTGGCGGGCGGCGAATCGCGGCGCTTCGGCAGTGACAAGGCGCGCGCGCTGCTCCACGGCGTGATGCTGGCCGATCACGCGCGGGCGACGCTCGCACCGTTCGTCGCGGACATGGCGGTGAGCGGCGGCGCGGGGATTCCCGACCGGCCCGCGCCGGGGCTGGGGCCGCTCGGCGGCATCTGCGGCGCGCTGCATCATGCCGCCGCGAACGGCCATGCGGCGATCCTGACGATCGGCTGCGACACGCCGTTCGTCCCGGCCGGGGCGCTGGCGGCGCTCGCCGCCGCGCCGGGTGCGGCGTTCGTCGCCGGGACGCCGATCATCGGGCGCTGGCCGGTCGATCTTGCCGATGCGCTGGAGCGGCATCTGCGCGCCGGCGGCGACCGCGCGATGCGCCGCTGGTGCGCGATGATCGGCGCGACGCCGATCGACGCCGCGCCGATCGCCAATATCAACCGGCCCGGCGATCTCGCCGCGCTCAGTCCTTCGGATAGGGCGAGGGGCCGCCCTCCGCGATGAAACGGTCGACCCGCGCCTCCAGCACCGGCAGCGGCACCGAGCCGAGCGACAGCACCATGTCGTGGAAATTGCGGATGTCGAACTTCGCGCCGAGCGCTTTCTCGGCCTTCGCGCGCGCCTTCAGGATCGCCAGCTCGCCGAGATAATAGGACAGCGCCTGCCCCGGCCAGCCGATGTAGCGATCGACCTCCGACACCACTTCGCGCTCAGGCAGAGCGGTGTTCTCGCGCAGGAATTGCTGGGCCTGTTCCCGCGTCCAGTTCTGCGTGTGGATGCCGGTGTCCACCACCAGCCGCGCCGCGCGCCACATCTGATAGGACAGCATCCCGAACCGCTCATAGGGCGTGCGGTAGAAACCCATCTCGTCGCCCAGCCGCTCGGTGTAGAGCGCCCAGCCTTCGCCATAGGCGGATATGTAGCTGTTGCGGCGGAACGGCTTGAGGTCCTTGTTCTCCGCCGCCAGCGGCATCTGGAAGGCATGGCCCGGCGCGCTTTCGTGCAGCGTGAGCGCGGGAAGCTGGATCAGCGAGCGCGATTGCGGGTCATAGGTGTTGACCAGAAAGACGCCCGGCCCGCCGCGCCCGGAGGTGTAGTAAGGCGCGATCTCCGGCGGCACCTCGACGATCGCGAAGCGCTGGCGCGGCAGCCGGCCGAACCATTTCGCGGCCATCCCGTCGAAGCGCTTGGCATGCCACGCGGCCTCCTTCAGCAATTGCTCGCCGGTGGCGGGGTGGAATTGCGGATCGGTGCGCAGGAAGGCGAGGAATGCCGGCAGGTCGCCCTTGAAGCCGGCGTCGGCCTTCGCCTTCTCCATCTCCGCGCGGATCTTCGCGACTTCGGACAGGCCGAGCCGGTGGATCTCCTCCGGCGTCATGTTGGTGGTCGTATAGACGCGGATGCGGCTCTGGTAATACGCCTTGCCGTCCGGGTATTTGTCCGCGCCCAATTGCTTCGTGAGGCCGGGGAAATAGCTGTCGCGCAGGAAGGCGAGCAGCTTGCGGTGCGCCGGGATCACCTGTTCCGCGATCACCTTGCGGGCGGCGGCGCGCAGTTCCTCCTGCGTCGCCTGCGGCATGGTCGCGGGCAGCTTCGCGAAGGGGCGGTAATAGGCGACCTCGGTCGGATCGGTGGCGGCGGCGATGTCCGCCACGCCCTTCTCGCGCCCCTGCATCACCACCGCCGGCGCGGTGAAGCCGCGCGCGAGGCCGGCCTTCATATTGTCTGTCTCCTGCGCGAAATAGCGCGGGATGTCGGCGAGCCAGGTCAGATAGTTGCGATAGTCGCGCTCGCCGTTGGCGAAATCGCCCCGCGCGGTGGAGGTGAGGTCGGACCAGAAGGCGCTGTCGCCGTTCGCCGGCTTCTCATATTCGTGGAACTTCTCGTCGTCGATAAGGCTGGCGATCTGCGCGCGATAGACCTGCCAGTCGGTCAGCGTGTCGGGCGAGAGTGCCCTGGCGTCGATCGCGTCGAGCCGCTTCAGCACGCCCTGCCAGTAAGCGAGGCGGCGCGCATGGGTGGCGGCCGAATCGTCGGGGATGTGCGCCTCGACCGTTCCGGGCGCGCTTTCCACGATCCCCTCGTGCTGCCGCCATGCCCATTCGCCCTGCCAGATGCGGTCGAACTGCTGGTCGGTCGCGGTCGGGGCGGGAGCGGCGGCGATGAGCAGCAGCGCGGCGGGCAGGATCGGGTAACGCATGATACCATCGTGGCGCAACGGCGCGGACGCTTCAACCCGGCGTCAGCGCGGCGCGCGTTTCCTCGATATGCCGGCGGTGCTCGCGCCATACGATATAGAGGCCCGACGCGACGATCACCGGCGCGCCGAGCCACGTCGCGGTGACGGGCAGCCGGTCGAACAGCAGCCAGCCGAGCAGCGTCGCCCACAAGAGCGCGGTATAGTCCATCGGCACGACGACGCTGACCGCGCCGAGGTGCAGCGCGCGCGTCATCGCGATCTGCGCCGCGCCGCCGAGCAGCCCGACCGCGAGCAGCCAGAACCAGGTCATCGGATCATGCGCTCGCGCCACGAAGGGATAGGCGATGCCGAGCGGCAGCAGCGACAGTGCCGAGAACCAGAACACCGTCGTCAGCCCGCTTTCCGTGCGCCCGATCGTGCGCAGCAGGATCGAGACGATCGCGCCCATCAGCGCCGCGCCCAGCCCGGTCGCGACGCCCAGCGGCGGGATATGGCCGGACCCGGGCTGGGTGACGATCAGCACGCCGGCGAATCCGGTCAGCACCGCCAGCCAGCGCCGCCACCCGGTCGGCTCGTGCAGGATCAGCGCGCCGAGGATGGTGGCGAAGATCGGCATGGAGAAGCCGATCGTCGTCGCCTCCGCCAGCGGCAGCAGCATGACGGTGGCGAAGTTCAGCGTCATCGACATCAGGCCGAGCGCGCAGCGCAGCACGTGCGCGCCCATCCGCCGCGTGCGCAGCGACGCGAAGCCCGGCCCGGTGGCGACGATCGCCGCCACCAGCAGCGTCGCGCCGGTCTGCCGCCAGAACATGATCTCGATCAGCCCGGCGCCGTGCGCCTCCGCCAGCTTGATCGCCGCGTTCATCACCCCGAACAGCGCGGCGGACATGAGGCGCAGCGAGACGGCGCGCAGCACATGCGATCCATTATGTCCCGTTGCCCCCGTCACGTCCCCGCCAGTGCAGCAAGGCGCGGGCGTGGACAAGTCCGCAGGTGACGAACCGCCGATCGCGCGGTAAGCGCGCGCGATATGATCAAGCATGCCCTTTCCGTCACGCGCGATGCGGATTTCGCGCAATGGTATCAGACCGTCATCACCGAAGCGGACATGGCCGAGGAATCGGGCGTGCGCGGCTGCATGGTGATCCGCCCGTGGGGCTATGGCATCTGGGAGCGCATCCAGCGCCTGCTCGACGACCGGATCAAGGCGACCGGCCATGAGAATTGCTATTTTCCGCTGTTCATCCCGCTTTCCTATTTCGCGAAGGAGGCGGAGCATGTCGACGGCTTCGCCAAGGAGATGGCGGTCGTCACGCACCACCGGCTGGTTGCGGACGGCAAGGGCGGGCTGGTGCCCGATCCCGAGGCGAAGCTGGAGGAGCCGCTCGTCGTCCGCCCGACCAGCGAGACGGTGATCGGCACCGCCTTCGCCCGCTGGGTGCAGTCATGGCGTGATCTGCCGGTGCTGATCAACCAATGGGCCAATGTGGTGCGCTGGGAGATGCGCACGCGGATGTTCCTGCGCACCTCCGAATTCCTGTGGCAGGAAGGGCATACCGCCCATGCCACCGCCGGCGAGGCGCGCGAGGAGACGCAGCGGATGCTGGAGGTCTATCGCAGCTTCGCGGAGGACGATCTCGCGCTGCCGGTGGTCGCGGGCGAGAAGCCGGAGAACGAGCGTTTCCCCGGCGCGGTCGCGACCTTCTCGATCGAGGCGATGATGCAGGACGGCAAGGCGCTGCAAGCCGGCACCTCGCATTTCCTCGGCACCAATTTCGCCCATGCGCAGAACATCCGCTTCCAGAATGCGGAAGGGGAGCTGGAGTTCGCCAACACGACGAGTTGGGGCGTCTCCACGCGCATGATCGGCGGCGTCATCATGGTGCACGGCGACGACGACGGGCTGCGCGTGCCGCCGAAGATCGCGCCGTGGCAGATCGTCATCGTCCCCATGCTGCGCGACCAGCCCGAGGACGAAGCGATTGTCGGCTACTGCCGCGACTTGCAGGGCGAGCTGGCGAAGCTCTCCGCGCTGGGCGAGCCGGTGCGCGTGCTGCTCGATCTCAAGCCCGCCAAGGCCGCCAACAAGCGCTGGGGCTGGGTGAAGAAGGGCGCGCCGGTCGTGATCGAGGTCGGCGGGCGCGACGTGGCGGGGGGCAATGTCTCCGTCCTGCGCCGCGACCGGCTGTATCGCGATGACGGCAAGCTCGACAGCGCGATCACGCCGCGCGACGCCTTCGTGGATGCGGCCGCCGCGATGCTGGAGGATATCCAGCGCGGGCTGCACGCCGAGGCGAAGGCGCGGCTCGACGCCAATATCGCTCGTGTCGATGACTGGGCCGGGATCGAGGCGCGCTTCGCCAGCTCCGCGAGCAAGCCCGGCTGGGCGGACGTGGCATGGTCCCGCCCGACCGGCGCGGCGCTGGAGAAGGTGGTCGAGCGGCTCAAGACGCTCAAGCTCACCATCCGCAACGCGCCGATGGATCAGGGCGCGATCGACGGGCCGTGCGTCTTCACCGGCGCGCTCGCGGTCGAGCGGGTGCTGATCGGGAGGGCCTATTGATGGCGGCGGTGTGGAAGCAGGCATTCACGCTCGACCAGCTCACCGCGCTTGGCGCGCGTGCGCTGCCCGGCCTCGTCGGGATCGAGTTCACCGGGCACGGCGACGACTGGATGCGCGCGCGGATGCCAGTCGATGCGCGCACGCACCAGCCGTTCGGGCGGCTCCACGGCGGCGCCTCCGTGGTGCTGGCCGAGACGGTCGCCTCGGTCGCCGGATCGATGGCGGTGCCGGACGACAAGGTGACGGTGGGGCTGGAGATCAACGCCAACCACCTGCGCCCCGCCATGTCCGGCCATGTCCACGCCACCGCGACCGCCGAGATGCTCGGCCGCTCGACGCAGGTGTGGACGATCCGCATCGAGGACGACGCCGGCAAGCTCATCTGCCTTTCCCGCATGACCGCGGCGGTGATCGACCGCCGTTAACCCGCACAGGACCAAGCTCCCATGACCACGACGATCCGCGCAGCCGATCTGATCGAAAGCGTCGCCGACGCGCTGCAATTCATCAGTTACTATCATCCGATGGATTACATCCGCGCGCTCGGGAAGGCGTATGAAGCGGAGCAGTCGCCGGCGGCGAAGGACGCGATCGCGCAGATCCTCACCAACAGCCGCATGTGCGCGGAGGGGCATCGCCCGATCTGCCAGGACACCGGCATCGTCAACGTCTTCGTCAAATGGGGCATGGACTGCCGGCTCGACGACACCTCCCGCAGCTTGCAGGAGGTGGTGGATGAGGGCGTGCGCCGCGCCTATCTGAACCCGGAGAACAAGCTGCGCGCCTCGGTGCTGGCCGATCCCGCCTTCACCCGCCGCAACACCAGGGACAATACGCCGTGTGTCCTGCACGTCGAGATGGTCGCCGGCGGCAAGGTGTCGGTCGATGTCGCGGCCAAGGGCGGCGGCTCCGAAAACAAGTCCAAGTTCAAGATGATGAACCCGTCCGATTCGATCGTCGACTGGGTGCTGGAGATGCTGCCGCAGATGGGCGCCGGCTGGTGTCCACCGGGGATGCTCGGCATCGGCATCGGCGGCACGGCGGAACATTGCGTGCTGCTCGCCAAGAAATCGCTGATGGAGCAGATCGACATGGCGACGCTGAAAGCCCGAGGCCCGAAGAACGATATCGAGGCGCTGCGCATCGAGATCTTCGACAAGGTCAACGCGCTCGGCATCGGCGCGCAGGGGCTGGGCGGCCTCGCCACGATCCTCGACGTCAAGATCATGGACGCGCCGTGCCATGCTGCGGGCAAGCCGGTGGCGATGATCCCCAATTGCGCCGCGACGCGCCACGCGCATTTCACGCTCGACGGCTCCGGCCCGGCCTATCTGGAGGCGCCGAAGCTCGAGGAATGGCCGGATGTGAACTGGACGCCGGACAAGGCCGCGATCCACGTCGATCTCGATACGCTCACGCCCGAGGTGGTGCAGAGCTGGAAGCAGGGCGACCGCCTGCTCTTGAACGGCAAGATGCTCACCGGCCGCGACGCCGCGCATAAGCGCATCAAGGACATGCTCGACAAGGGCGAGCCGCTGCCGGTCGAGTTCAAGGGGCGCGTGATCTACTACGTCGGCCCGGTCGATCCGGTCGGCGAGGAAGTGGTCGGCCCCGCCGGCCCGACCACCGCGACGCGGATGGACAAGTTCACCCGGATGATGCTGGAGCAGGGCCTGCTCGCGATGGTCGGCAAGGCCGAGCGCGGGCCGATGGCCGTCGAGGCGATCAAGGATCACCGGAGCGCCTATCTGATGGCGGTGGGCGGCGCGGCCTATCTTGTCGCGCGCGCGATCAAGGGCAGCAAGGTCGTCGGCTTCGAGGACCTCGGCATGGAGGCGATCTACGAGTTCGAGGTGCAGGATTTCCCCGTCACCGTCGCCGTGGACAGCGAGGGCAACAACGTCCACCAGCTTGCGCCGCTGGTGTGGAAGGAGAAGATCGCGAAGGAGCATCTGCTCGTCGGCGCGTGAATCCCGCCTGCGTTCGTTGCCCCGGCATGAGGCCGGGGTGACGAATGTTTAATGGACCTGCGCCGCGTGCCGCTCGTTTTCCCTGCCTCAACTGGAGGCAAGGCATATGTTCAGACCGGGCATGTTCGCCGCGCTGGCGCTGATCGTCTCGGCGCCGGCCTTTGCGGAACAGGCGAAGGACGCGAAGGAAGCGAGCGTTCCCTTCGTCAACCACCACAATATCGACGATTTCCAGGCCGACGGCGATCAGGCCGTCTATCTGCGCGTCAACGGATTCGACTGGTATCACGCGAAGCTGATGGGGCCGTGCACCTCCCTGCCGTTCGCCGAGCGCATCGGCGTCGAGACGCAGGGGACCGACACGCTCGATCGCTACGCCACGTTGCTCGTCGGACACCAAAGGTGCCAGCTGACCTCGCTGGTGAAAAGCGCCGCGCCGCCCACCAAGCACAAGAAGAAGTGAGCGGCTTGCGCCCGTCGCCATAAATAATGTTATGGTGCCGCCGACCCGAAATCGAGGAGAGGCGGCGTGGATTACGAACAGATTCGCTATGCGGTGAGCGACGGCATCGCGACGATCACGTTGAACCGCCCGGACAAGCTCAACGCCTTCACCGCGCGGATGATGCACGAGCTGATCCATGCGTTCGATCGGGTCGATGCCGACGATGACGTGCGTGCGGTGATCGTCACCGGCGCGGGCCGCGCCTTCTGCGCCGGGGCGGACCTGTCGGGCGGCGACAAGACCTTCGATTATGAAACACGCGGCGAGGAATCGCCGGTCGGCCCGAACGGCGAGTTGCGCTATTCCAGCGAAAGCGCGCGCGACGGCGGCGGGCGGCTGACCTTGCGCATCTTCGAATGCCTGAAGCCGGTGATCGCGGCGATCAACGGCCCGGCGGTGGGCGTCGGATCGACCATGACTTTGCCGATGGACATCCGCCTCGCCAGCGACAGCGCGCGGATGGGCTTCGTCTTCGCGCGGCGCGGAATCGTGCCGGAGGCGGCGTCGAGCTATTTCCTGCCGCGCGTGGTGGGGATCAGCCAGGCGCTCGAATGGTGCTATTCCGGCCGCGTGTTCGACGCGCAGGAGGCGCTGAAGGGCGGGCTGGTCAAGGAAGTCGTCCCCGGCGATCGCCTCATCGCCCGCGCGACCGAGCTGGCGCGCGAGATCGCCGACAATACCGCCCCTGTCTCGGTGGCGATGACGCGGCAGATGCTGTGGCGCGGCCTCGGCTATGCGCACCCGATGGACGCGCACAAGGTCGACAGCCGCGCCATCCTGTCGCGCGGCCGGTCGGGCGACGCGAAGGAGGGGGTGACGTCGTTCCTGGAGAAGCGCGCGCCGACCTACCCGGACCGCGTGTCGCGGGACATGCCCGATTTCTTCCCGTGGTGGGAGGAGCAGAAATATAGCTGATCGGTTATCGTTCACGCATGGCGGCGGATGACGACAAGAGGCTGGCGGCGGAGGCCGCCGTGGCGGAGGTGCGTGACGGGATGCTCGTCGGCCTCGGCACCGGTACGACCGCCGCTTATGCGGTGACGGCGCTGGCGCGACGCGTCGCCGCGGGTCTCAAGGTGGAAACGGTGGCGACCAGCGAGGCGACCGCCGCGGCCGCGCGCGCCGGCGGCCTCGTCGTGCGCGATTTCGCCGACATCGCCGCGCTTGACCTTGCGATCGACGGCGCGGACGAGATCGACCCGCGCCTCTATGCGATCAAGGGCGCGGGCGGGGCGATGCTGCGCGAGAAGACGGTCGCCGCCGCCTCGCGCCGGATGGTGGTGATCGCGGACGGGTCGAAGCGCGTCGCGGCGATCGGCGCGGTCAAGCTGCCGGTCGAGGTGCTGCCCTTCGCCCGCACGTCGGTGGTAGCGGCGCTGGCGCGGCTCGGCGCGGCGGTGACGGTGCGTGACGGTTATGTGACGGACAATGGCAACCTCATCGCCGACTGCCGTTTCCCCGCGATGCCGGATCCGCGCGCGCTGGCGGCGGAGATCGCCGCGATTCCGGGCGCTTTGGGCCACGGCCTGTTCCTCGACGAGGTCGACGCCGCCTATATTGCCGCCGATGGCGTCGTTACGCGGCTGGAACGCGGCGGGCCGAGCGACTAAGGGGGCGGGGAATCGGCAACCGCGCGCCCTCCCGGTGCGTTCGCCATCATGATCCCGAACGAGGCCCCTTGATGACCGACACCACCAGCCTTCACGAAGACGGCAGCCCGGAGCGGCTGGCTATCGACACGATCCGCACGCTGTCGATGGATGCGGTGCAGAAGGCCAATTCCGGTCATCCCGGCACGCCGATGGCGCTCGCCCCGGTCGGCTGGACGCTGTGGACGAAATTCCTGCGCTACGATCCCGGCACGCCGGACTGGCCGAACCGCGACCGTTTCGTGTTGTCGGTCGGCCATGCCTCGATGCTACTCTATTCGCTGCTCCACCTCGCAGGGGTGAAGGAGATCGACCGCAACGGCAAGCCGACCGGCCAACCCGCCGTCAGCCTCGCCGATATCGAGTCGTTCCGCCAGCTCGGTTCGAAGACGCCTGGTCATCCCGAATATCGCCACACCACCGGCGTCGAGACGACCACCGGCCCGCTCGGCCAGGGTTGCGGCAATTCGGTCGGCATGGCGATCGCCGAGCGCTGGCTCGCCGCGCGTTACAACAAGCCGGGCTTCACGCTATTCGACCATGACGTTTATGCCCTGTGCGGCGACGGCGACATGATGGAGGGCGTCTCGTCCGAGGCGGCGAGCCTCGCGGGGCACCTCAGGCTGTCGAACCTGTGCTGGATCTACGACGCCAACCAGATCTCGATCGAGGGCAGCACCGATCTCGCCTTCGACGAGGATGTGGGCAAGCGTTTCCAGGCCTATGGCTGGAACGTCATCCACGTCGACGACGCCAACGACATCGCCGCGCTGACCGCCGCGTTCGAGGCGTTCCGCAAGACCGATGATCGCCCGACCTTCATCGTCGTCCATTCGGTGATCGGCTGGGGTTCCCCGCGCGCCGGCAGCGAGAAGGCGCACGGCGAGCCGCTCGGCGTGGAGAATGTCGCCAAGACCAAGGAAGCCTATGGCTGGCCGGCGAAGGACTTCTACGTTCCCGACGGCGTGCAGTCGGCGTTCGAGGGCGCGGTCGCCGGGCGTGGTCGCCCGCTGCGCGAGGAATGGCAGGCGACGCTGGCGAAATATGAGGAGGTCGAGCCGGAGCTGTACGAGGAGCTTGACCTGCTGCTTGCCGGCAAGCTGCCCGACGGCTGGGACGCCGACATCCCGACCTTCGGCGCGGACGAGAAGGGCGTCGCCAGCCGCGATGCGGGCGGCAAGGTGCTCAACGCAATCGCGAAGCGCGTGCCATGGCTGATCGGCGGCTCGGCCGATCTCGCGCCCTCCACCAAGACCGACATCAAGGGCGCGGCCTCGTTCGAGGCGAATGACTACGGCGGGTCGAACTTCCACTTCGGCGTGCGCGAACATGCGATGGGCGCGGTGGTCAACGGCATGACGCTGTCGCACCTGCGCGGCTATGGCAGCACCTTCTTCGTGTTCCTCGATTACATGCGTCCGCCGGTGCGCCTGTCGGCGCTGATGGAGCTTGGCGCGACTTGGATCTACACGCACGATTCGATCGGCGTGGGCGAGGACGGGCCGACCCATCAGCCGATCGAGCAGCTCGCGATGATGCGCGCGACGCCGGGGATCGACACGATCCGCCCGGCCGACGCGAACGAGGTGGCCGAGGCATGGCGCGCGATCGTCCGCGACGGGCAGCACCCCACCGCGCTCGTCCTGTCGCGCCAGGCGCTGCCGACGCTCGATCGCGGCAAATATGCCAGCGCGGCGGGGCTGGCGAAGGGCGCCTATATCCTCGCCGACAGCCCCGATCCGCGGGTGATCCTGATCGCCACCGGCTCCGAGGTGTCGCTGGCGGTCGGTGCTTACGAACAATTGAAGGCGGAAGGCATCGCCGCACGCGTCGTGTCGATGCCGTCCTGGTATCGTTTCGAGCTGCAGGACGCGGCCTATAAGGAAAGCGTGCTGCCGGCGAAGGTGACGGCGCGCGTCGCGATCGAGATGGGCGGCGAGTTCGGCTGGGACCGCTATGTCGGATCGAAGGGGCGGACGATCACCATGTCCACCTTCGGCGCGTCCGCCCCGGCGACTAAGCTGGCCGACAAATATGGTTTCACCGTCGAAAACGCGGTGCGGGTCGCGAAGGAAGCGATGCGGGGCTGAACGGCCTTGCGTCGCGCGGCGGCGCGCCAATATCGTGAATCTGACGTTCGGACATGGAGTGAATGCGATGGGACGCCTCAACGACCTTGAAAGCCACGGTCAGGCGGTGTGGCTCGACTTCGTGGACCGGAAGTTCCTGAACGAAGGCGGCCTGACGAAGCTGGTGGAGGAGGACGGCATCACCGGCGTCACCTCCAACCCGTCGATCTTCGAGAAGGCGATGGGCCACGGCACCGCCTATGACGAAAGTCTCGCGGCGTTCGACCGGGCGCATCCGGAGGCTTCCGCAATGGCGCGCTACGAGCATCTTGCGGTGGAGGATATCCAGAACGCCGCCGACACCCTGCGCCCGATCTATGACCGGCTGAACGCGAAGGACGGCTATGTCAGCCTCGAGGTGTCGCCCAAGCTGGCCGAGGACACCGACGGCACGATCGCGGAGGCAGCGCGGCTGTGGAAGGCGGTCGACCGGCCGAACCTGATGATCAAGATCCCGGGGACGCCGGAGGGCGTGCCGGCGATCGCCGCCTCGATCGCGGCGGGGATCAACATCAACGTGACTTTGCTGTTCTCGATCGAGGCGTACAAGGCGGTCGCGCTCGCCTATGTCGAGGGGCTGGAGCAGCGTGTCGCCAAGGATCAGCCGATCGACCGGCTCGCCAGCGTCGCCAGCTTCTTCGTCAGCCGCATCGACAGCAAGATCGACGACAGGATCGACGCCGGCACCGGCGGCGAGGAAGCGAAGGCGCTGAAGGGCAAGGTCGCCATCGCCAACGCCAAGATGGCCTATGCCTGGTATCAGGAGTTCATCGCCTCCGATCGCTGGCGGAAGCTCGCCGAAAAGGGCGCGATGCCGCAGCGGCTGCTGTGGGCTTCCACCGGCACCAAGAACCCGGCCTATCCCGACACGCTCTACATCGACACGCTGATCGGGCCGGACACGGTGAACACCGTGCCGCCCAAGACGCTCGACGCCTTCCGCGACCACGGCAATGTCGCCGAGACGCTGACGCAGGACGTGGACGGCGCGCGCAAGGTGCTGGCCGATGCCGAACGGTTGGGGCTGGACCTCGATGGCGTCACCGCGCTGCTGGTGCAGGAGGGCGTCCACTCCTTCATCCATTCGTTCGACGACCTGCTCGGCGCGATCGCCGCCAAGCATCCCGCCGCCGCCTGAACCTTCGGAACGAATCCCCGCACCCGGCGATTGAACCGGGGCGGGAGTGGGAAGAAGGAACATCTATGAAGATCGGCATCGTCGGCCTCGGCCGGATGGGTGGGAATATCGCGCGGCGGCTGATGCGCGGCGGCCATGAATGCGTCGTATGGGATCGCAACGCCGATGCGGTGAAGGAACTGGCCGGCGAGGGCGCGATCGCGGCGGATTCGCTGGACGACATGCGCGGCAAGCTCGCCGATCCCGCGATCTGGTGGGTGATGCTCCCCGCCGGCGATCCGACCGAACAGACGGTGATGGCGATCGGCGAGCGGGCCGCGCCCGGCACGATCGTCATCGACGGCGGCAACAGCTTCTGGAAGGACGATATCCGCCGCGCCAAGGCGTTGGCCGGGAAGGGCGTCCATTACGTCGATGTCGGCACCTCCGGCGGCGTGTGGGGGCTGGAGCGCGGCTTTTGCATGATGATCGGCGGGCCGGACGAGGCGGTGGCCCTGCTCGATCCGATCTTCGACACGCTCGCGCCCGGCCTCGGCATGGTGCCGCGCACCCCAGACCGAGCGGCGAGCGACGGCGAGGACGAGCGCGCGGAAAAGGGCTATATCCACGCCGGCCGCGTCGGCGCGGGCCATTTCGTCAAGATGGTCCACAATGGCATCGAATACGGGCTGATGCAGGCCTATGCCGAGGGCTTCGACGTGCTGTACGGGCGCGGCGCGCCGCATCTGCCCGACGATGAGAAGTTCGATTTCAACATGGCCGATATCGCGGAGGTATGGCGGCGCGGCTCGGTGATCTCGTCGTGGCTGCTCGATCTTTCCGCGATGGCGCTGGCGAAGGACCACGATCTGTCGAGCTTCTCCGGCAATGTCGCGGATTCGGGCGAGGGCCGCTGGACGATCGACGCCGCGATGGAGCAGGCGACCCCGGTCGCGGTGCTCACCACCGCGCTGTTCGCGCGCTATCGCAGCCGCATTGACCATATGTTCGGCGACAAACTGCTTTCCGCGATGCGCTACGGCTTCGGCGGCCACGTCGAGATTCCGCAGTGATGCTGGTCGTCTGCGATGTCGACGGCACGTTGGTCGACAGGCAGAAGCAGTTGAGCGAGGCGACCGTGGCGGCGGTCGGGCGGCTGCGCGCGGCCGGCATCCGCTTCACGATCATCAGCGCGCGGCCGATGTCCGGCATGATCCCGCTGGCTGAACGGCTGGCGCTGGACGAGCCGATGGGGGCGTTCAACGGCGGCGTGGTCTTCCGCCGTGACGGCGCGGTGAGCGAGCATCACGTCATTCCGGCGGAGGTGGCGCGGGGCGTATTCGATCTCGTCGGCGATGCGCCGGTCGATCGCTGGGTGTTCGCGGACGACCGCTGGTACGCCTCGACCGACCGGGGCGAGCATGTCGCGCACGAGCGGATCGCCTCGGCGCAGGAGCCGACCGTGCGCGCCGATTTCGGCGACCTTCTCGACCGCGCCGACAAGATCACCTTCGTCAGCGATGACGCGGCCCTGCTCGGCAAGCTGGCCGAGAAGGTGCGGCCGTTTGCCGATCGCGCCACGATCGTGCAGTCGCAGAGCTACTATCTCGACGTCACCGCGCGCGCCGCCAACAAGGGCGACGGCATCGCCGCGCTCGCCCATGCGATCGGCGTGCCGCTCGCCCGGACGGTGGCGATCGGCGATCAGGCCAACGACCTCGCGATGTTCGCGCGCGCCGGTCGCTCGATCGCGATGGGCAACGCCACAGATGCGGTGAAGGCGCAGGCGGACGACGTGACCACCGGCAATGACGCGGACGGCGTGGCGCACGCGATCGACAATCTGATCCTCGGGAGAATGATGTGAAGCAACTGGTGGCGTTCGATCTCGACGGCACGCTCGCGGCGAGCAAGCAGGCGATCCTGCCCGAGATGGGGGAGGCGCTGGCCGACCTGCTCGGCGTCGCGGACGTGGCGGTGATCTCGGGCGGGGACTGGCCGCAGTTCGACAAGCAGGTCGCCTCGCGGCTGCCGGCGCGCGCCGATCTGGCGAAGCTCTGGCTGATGCCGACCACCGGGACCAAGCTCTATACCTTCCGCGACGGGAAATGGAGCGCGGTCTATGCCGAACTGTTCTCCGACGCGGAAAAGGCGCAGATCATCGCCGCCTTCCACGCCAGCCTCGCCGCGACCGGCTTCGTGCCGGAACAGACGTGGGGTGAGCGGATCGAGGATCGCGGCAGCCAGATCACTTTCTCCGCGCTGGGCCAGCAGGCCCCGCTGGAGGCGAAGGAGAAATGGGACCCGGATTTCGCCAAGCGCAAGGTGATCCAGGCCGATCTCAGGCAGCGCCTGCCGGGCCTCGCGATCAACATGGGCGGCGCGACCTCGATCGACATCACCCGCGAGGGCGTGGACAAGGCCTATGGCCTGAAAAGGTTGCGCGACGAAAGCGGCATCGCGCTCGACGCGATGATGTTCGTCGGCGACGCGATCTTCCCCGGCGGCAACGACTATCCCGCGAAGGAACTGGGGCTGGACACGGTGCGCGTCCGCGATCCGCAGGAGACGCTCGCGGTGATCGCGACCGTGGTGGCCTGCCAGAAATAGAGCGGTTTACCGCCCCTCCGCCACGATCGCGGTCGCGCGGTCGTGCAGCCGCTCCACCGCCGCCGCGTGGATGCCGGGGGTCGAGACGATCACCCCGAAGGCGCGCGGATCGGGCTTGTTGAAGGTCAGCGGCGCGCCGAACGCATCGCTGGTCGCCGCGCCCGCCTCGGCGGCGATCAGCGCGGCGGCGGCGATGTCCCATTCGTTGCCCCAGCGCAGCGTCGCGACCAGATCGGCGCGGTCGTCGGCCACCATCGCCATGCGCAGCGCGATCGAATTGGGCTTCTCCACCGCCACCAGATCGCGATCGACCTTCGGCAGCACGTCGGTCGGTACGCGCGCGCCGGGGAAGATCGCGCGGTCGCCGGCGTGCACCACGGCGCCGTTCAGCGTCGCGCCAAGCCCGCTGCCCGCGCGCCACACCTCCCGCCGGGCCGGCGCGTCTAGCACCGCCAGCGTCGTGCGACCGCGCTCGGCCAGCGCCACCGACACCGCCCAGCCGGGCCGCCCGCGGATATAGTCGCGCGTGCCGTCGATCGGATCGACCACCCACACGCGCTCGCGCGCCAGCCGGTCGGGATTGTCGGCGGTTTCCTCGGAGAGCCAGCCTGCGTCGGGCAGCAGCGCCATCAGTCGTGCGCGGAGCATCGCGTCGATATCGAGATCGACCTCGCACACCGGGCTGCCCGGCGTCTTTTCCCAGCGTGCGAAATCGGTGCGCCAGCGGGCGAGCGCCATCGCCCCGGCCTCGCGGGCGATGTCCGCCACCGCATCGGCGAGGCGGGCATCAGCCACCGGCGACCGTCATCCCGTCGATACGCAGCGTGGGGACATTGGTGCCGTAGCGGAACTCCAGATCGTTGGCCGGGGTGAGTTGGCGGAACATCTCCCTGAGGTTCCCCGCGACGGTGAACTCCGCCACCGGGCGCGTGATCGCGCCGTTCTCGATCAGGAAGCCCGCCGCGCCCCGGCTGTAATCGCCGGTGACGCCGTTCACGCCGTGGCCGATCAGTTCGATGACATAGACGCCGCGCGCGATGTCCGCGATCAGCGTGTCGACCGGCACATGGCCCGCGTCCATATATAGGTTGCTGGTCGAGACGCCCGGCGCGCCGCTCACCCCGCGCGCGGCGTGGCCGGTCGGCTCCATGCCGAGCTGGCGGGCGGAGGCGGATTCGAGCAGCCACGTTTCCAGCGTGCCGTCCTCGACCAGCGCGACCGGCGAGACCGGCAGTCCCTCGCCATCGAACGGGCGCGAGCGCAGCCCGTGCGGGCGATGCGGATCGTCGCAGATGCGGATGCCCTCCGCGAACACCCGCGTGCCGAGCGCATCGAGCAGGAAGCTCGTCTTGCGCGCGATCGACTGGCCGGAGATCGCCGCCGTCAGATGCCCGAGCAGGCTCATCCCGACGCGCGGATCGAGCACCACCGGCATCGCGGCGCTTTCCACCTTGCCCGGATCGAGCCGCGCCACCGCGCGCTCGCCCGCCTCGCGTCCGATCGTCTCGGGCGAATCCAGCCGGTGGCGATGGCGCGCGGAATGGAAGGCGTAATCGCGCTGCATCCCGCTGCCCTCGCCCGCGATCACGCTGGCCGATGCGCCGAAGCCGGTGGTGGCATAGCCGCCCGCGAAGCCGTGGCTGGTGGCGAGCGCGATCACGCTGCGCGAGGCGCTCGCCCCGCCGCCCTCGCTGTTGGTGACGCCGGGCACGGCGCGCGCGGCATCCTCCGCCGCCGCCGCGATCTCGCGCAATTCGGCCGGAGAGACGTCGGTCTTGTCCTCCAGATCGAGCGCGGGGGGCGTGCCGCGCAACAGGCGGCTTTCGGGCGCGAGGCCGGCCCAGCGGTCCTCCGGGGCCTCACGCGCCATCGCCACCGCGCGCTCGACCAGCGCGTCCATCGCCTGCGGCGACAGGTCGGAGGTGGAGACGCTCGCCGAACGATGGCCGACGAACACGCGCAGGCCGAGATCCTCGCTCTCGGAGCGGCCGACATCCTCCAGCTTGCCGAGGCGGACGGAAACCTCGCTCGACGCATCGGCGGCAAACACCGCATCCGCCGCGTCGGCGCCCGCGCGGATCGCCCGCGCCACGATATCCTGCGCGCGATCCCGCGCCTGGTCGGAAGTAAGCATCGGCGAGGACTTAGGGGCAGGCGCGGCCGGATGCTAGTGGCGTAGCGCGCGGTTCCGGCCGTTAGGACGCGGCCTCCCGCGCCTCCACCCGCGCGAGCACGGCGCGCTTCTCCGCGTCGCTCATCGCTGACCAGCCCGCGATCTCGTCGATCGTCCGGTGGCAGCCGTAGCACAGCCCGGTCGCCTCGTTCATCACGCACACCAGCACGCAGGGCGATTCCGGCGGATCGGCCGGCGGCGCGGTCACACGTCGATCGAGACGCTCAGGAAGCCGGGGACGGGGCCGTTCCAGCCATCGTCGGGCGCATCGTCGCGCGGCTCCTCGCGGCGACGGCGCGGTTCCGGCTTGCGCGCGGCGCGGGCGGGCGCCGGTGCTTCCTGTTCCGGTTCCGGCGCGCGCTCGGCGCGGCCACGGCGGCGCGGCTTTTCCTCGCGCGCGGGCCGCTCTTCCACCGGTTCAGCGGCGGGCGCTTCGATGCGCGCGATCTTCTGGCCGGTGAGCTTCTCGATATTCTCGATATTCTCGGCGTCGTCGGCACTCACGAAGGTATAGGCGATGCCCGTCGCACCGGCGCGGCCGGTGCGGCCGATGCGGTGGACGTAATCGTCCGGGTGCCACGGCGCGTCGAAGTTGAAGACGTGGCTGACGCCCTTGATGTCCAGCCCGCGCGCGGCGACGTCGGAAGCGACGAGGATGTTGATGTCGCCCTGCTTGAACCGCTCCAGCTCCGCGATCCGCGCCGGCTGTTCCATGTCGCCATGGATCTCGCCCGAGGCGAAGCCATGCTTCTTCAGGCTCTTGTTCAGTTCGCGGACGGTGGTCTTGCGGTTGCAGAAGATGATCGCGGTGCGCACTTCCTGGGTCTTCAGCAGGCGGCGCAGCGTGTCGCGCTTGTCGAACGCCGATCCCTTCACCGGCACCAGCCATTGCGCGATATTTGTGTTGGTGGTCGCCGGCCGCGCGACCTCGATCGTCTTGGGATTGCTGAGGAAGCGATCCGCCAGCTTCTTGATCGGCGGCGGCATCGTCGCGGAGAACAGCAATGTCTGGCGGCTGGCGGGTAGCTTGGTGCAGATCGTCTCGATATCCGGGATGAAGCCCATGTCGAGCATCCGGTCCGCCTCGTCGATGACGAGCAGGTTGCAGCCGGTGAGCAGGATCTTGCCGCGCTCGAACAGGTCCATCAGGCGGCCCGGCGTGGCGATCAGCACGTCGACGCCCTTTTCCAGCGCCTTCACCTGATCGCCCATCTGCACGCCACCGATCAGCAGCGCCATCGAGAGCTTGTGATACTTGCCGTATTTCTCGAAATTCTCCGCGACCTGCGCCGCCAGCTCGCGCGTCGGCTCCAGGATCAGGCTGCGCGGCATCCGCGCGCGGCTGCGGCCGTGGGCGAGGATGTCGATCATCGGCAGCACGAAGGAGGCGGTCTTGCCCGTCCCCGTCTGCGCGATGCCGATGATGTCGCGCATCATCAGCACGGAGGGGATGGCGGACGCCTGGATAGGCGTCGGTTCGGTGTAACCCGTGTCGGTTACGGCGCGAAGCAGTTCGTCTGACAGGCCGAGATCGGCAAAGCTCATGGCGGTTCCGAGAAAGAGCGATGGGCGCACCCCCGTCGCCCTTAGTCGCCGGAACGCGATTGGAGCCGAAAAGTCAAGTTTTTGTGGAGCGGGCGCTCCCTCAGCGCCGTGGAACCAGCGTGCGGAACTGCGCGATCTCGCACCGCGCGCCGGAACGCGAGCGCAGCGCGTCGCGCCCGGCGCAGATCATGCCGTCGCCTGTCCGCCGCAGATAGAAGCCGGTGTAGAATTTCAGCGTGGGGCAGGCGTCGTCCAGCTTGGCGCGCAGCCGGCGGCCGTCGACCGTTTCCAGATCGACGTCGCCATCGGCCATCGTCGCCGCGACGATCGTGTCCATCGGCACGCATTTCGGTGCCTTCTGCTCGCGCCACGCGGAGGGCGGGGACGGCGTGGGGCGATAGAGCGGGCGTGGCGGCTCGGCCCGCGAATCGACGCGCGGGATGCGGATCACCATCCGCTCGCGGATGATGACCTGCGCCCATTGCGTGCCGGCCAGATCGTCCATGTCCGGGTCGCGCGCCGACACCAGGATCGGGGTCAAAGCGGCAAGCGTCAGCAGGGGCAGGGCGCGTTTCGGCATGGCAAACGGGACAAGCCGTGGGCGAAGGGATTTGAACGCCGCATGAATTGCGTGCGATGAACGGTGCATGACACCCGCCCAGATACGCCTGCTCGATGCGCTCGCCGGCACGCTCCCCGCGCGCGCGATCGTCACCGACCGCGACGTGATCGCGCCGCTGGAGACCGACTGGCGCGGTCGCTGGCGCGGCCATGCGCCGCTGCTGTTCCTGCCCGGCTCGACCGCCGAAGTGTCCGCCATCGTTGCAGCTGCGGCCGCGATCCGTGTGCCGCTGGTGCCGCAGGGTGGGAACACCTCGATGGTCGGTGGCGCGACGCCGCCGGCGGACGGCAGCGCGGCGATCCTCTCGACGCGGCGGATGAACGCGATCCGGCGGCTCGATGCCGACGCGGGGCTGGTGGTGGCGGAGGCCGGGTTGATCCTCTCCGATCTCCATGTCGCCGCGCTCGGCGTCGGGCGGCGCTTCCCGTTGTCGCTGGGAGCGAAGGGATCGGCGATGGTCGGCGGCCTCGTCTCCACCAATGCCGGCGGCACGCAGGTCTTGCGCTTCGGCACCATGCGCGGGCTGGTCGCGGGGATCGAGGCGGTGCTGCCCGACGGGCAAGTCCACGACGGGCTGGCGGCGCTGAAGAAGGACAATCGCGGCTATGACCTCACGCAATTGCTGATCGGCGGGGAAGGGACGCTGGGCGTCGTCACCGCCGCGACGTTGCGGCTGGTGCCGGCAATCGCGGCGCGCGCGGTCGCCTGGGTAGGGCTGGCCGATCCGGTGGCGGCGCTGGCGTTGCTGCGGCGCTTCCAGGCGGCGAGCGAGGACGTGGAGAGCTTCGAACTGCTCCCGGCGGAATCGCTCGGCGCGGTGCTGCGCCATATTCCGGGCACCCGCGCGCCGCTGGCGGGCGAGCACCCGTGGCATGCGCTGATCGAGGTGACCGCCGCCGACGCCGCGCGCGAGCCGCCCGCCGCCCTGATCGAGCGCGTGCTGGCCGCCGCGCTCGCCGACGGGCTGGTCGCGGACGCCACGATCGCGGCGAGCGAGGCGCAGGCGGACGCCTTCTGGCGCATCCGCGAATCGATCTCCGAGGCGGAACGCGCCACCGGTCCGGCGGCGCAGCACGACATCTCGGTCCCGGTCGAGGCGATGCCGCGTTTCATGATCGAGGCGGCGGCGGCGTGCGAGGCGCGCTTCCCCGGCAGCAGCGCCTCCGGATTCGGTCATCTCGGCGACGGCAATGTCCACTTCCATGTCCGCGCGCCGGCCGGGGTCGACGCGCAACGCTGGTTCGCGGAGGAAGCGCCGGTGGTGACGCGCTTCGTCGACGATCTGGTGGTCGCAGCGGGCGGCTCGATTTCCGCCGAGCACGGCATCGGCCAGATGAAGCTCGGCGAGCTGGAGCGGCTGTCCTCCCGCGCGCGGATGACGGCGCTGCGCGCGATCAAGGCGGCGCTCGATCCGCACGGCATCATGAACCCCGGAAAGCTCGTGACGCTTGCGCGCGGCGGCGCGGGCGAATAGGGCCGCCCGATCCTGGCCGCAACGGCCGCGAATGTATTTCGAGACTGGAGAGAATGATGGCCAGCGCGCCGCAGCAGCTTCCGCTTTTCTACAACGGCCTGGAGCCGCTTTCGAGCGAGCTGCACGCCAATTATCGCATCCGGCCAATCAACGCCGCGCCGTTCCTCCGCAACCAGCATGCGATCCCGGTGACGGTCGAGGAATTCCCGCTGGTCCAGCGCTTCATGCCGATCGTGTTCAGCGCGGGCGATGATGCGGTGCCGATCGCGCTGATGGGGCTGAACGAGGGCCTCAACGTGTTCGTCGATGCGGACGGCAAGGTGACGGAGGAGAATTTCTACGTCCCGGCCTATATCCGCCGCTATCCCTTCATGCTCGCCCGCCTGCGCCCCGACGCGCAGGAACTGTCGCTGTGCTTCGATCCGACCGCCGACACGCTCGGCGCGTTCGACGAGGGCGATGCGCTGTTCGACGGCTCGGAGCCGACCGAGCTGACGCGCAACATCCTGTCGTTCAACGAATCGTTCGAGCAGGCCGGCGCGCGCACCGCCGCCTTCATCCAGGAGCTTCGCGAGATGGAGCTGCTGATGGAGGGCGAGGTCTCGATCCAGCACGAGGGCTATGAGCAGCCCTTCGTCTATCGCGGCTTCCAGATGGTCAACGAGGAGAAGCTGATGGACCTGCGCGGCGACCAGCTTCGCAAGATGTCCAAGTCCGGCATGTTGCCGCTGATCTACGCCCATCTCTTCTCGCTGGCGATGATGCGCGATATCTTCGCGCGTCAGGTTCGTCTGGGCTTCCTGCCGCAGCCGGGCCAGATGGCTTGACGGGAGAAGACGACGCGATGACCAGGCCAATGATCGGCGCCCGCTATTCCGCAGTTGCGATCGCGCTGCACTGGACCATCGCGTTGTTCGTCATCATCAATCTGGTCGTCGGCATCGGCCATGACGCGGTGCCGGCGCTGCGCGCGTGGATGCCGGCGCACAAGTCGATCGGCATCACCGTGCTGGTGCTGACGCTGGCCCGACTCGCGTGGCGGCTGGGGCATCGCGCCCCGCCGCTTCCGGCGGAGGTGAAGGGGTGGGAGCGCGGCGCGGCGCATGCCGTCCACGGCCTGTTCTACGTCGTGCTGATCCTGCTCCCGCTGTCGGGCTGGGCGATGGTCTCCTCACCCGATCGCAAGAAGCCGCTCGACTGGTTCGGGGTGTTCGACGTTCCGTTCCTCTCCGTCTCCCGCGAAACCGCACATTTTGGCGGCGGGGCGCATGGGCTGCTCGGCTGGCTGATGTTCGCGCTGGTCCTGATCCATATCGCAGGTGCCCTGCGCCACCAGTTCCTGCTGCGCGACAATCTCGTTGCGCGCATGCTGCCGGGAAGCGCGCGATAAAATCGACGGGTCGTTATTGACCCACTTGAAACCATTCGCGCCTGTTCTATGTTGTTGAAGTACGGCGGCGTGTCCCCCCTTTCGCGACGTCGTACGGCACGCCTCTGGCGTGTCTCCTCCCTGAACCTTGGCCACCTCGTGCGCATGCACGAGGTGGTTTTTTTATATGCTCATTCCGCAGCGAGCGCGGAGGGCAGAGCGAGCGCCTCGTCGGCCAGCGCATCGATCGTCGCGCGTACCAACGCCACCGTCGTGTCGAAACCCGTGCCCGGTTGGTCGAGCAAGCGATCGAGATAAAGTGAGCGGTCCAGTTCCAGTTGGATCGCATGGACTTGCGCGGCGGGGTTCCCATGCCGCTCGAGGATATGCCCCCCAGCATAAGGCGTATTGCGGATATGGCGCAGACCGGCGGCTTCCGCTTCCATCTCCGCGCGCCGTACGAACCGCGTCGCGCATGAGCGGCCGAAGCGGTCGCCGGTGACGATGCGCGCCTCGCTCCCGGCGATCGGCGGCATCGAATGCAGGTCGAGCAACACCGCGCAGCCGAATCGCGCGCGGGTCCGTTCGAGCAGATCGGCGAGCGCGGCGTGATAGGGGCGGTGGTCGGCCGCTATCCGCGCGACGATCTCCGCGCCGGAAAAGCGCCGCCGCCACAATTCGCCGGTGCGGCCCGTCCGGCGCGGCACGATGCCCAGCCCGCCGCGCACCTTGGCGGTCGGCGGCCTGTCGGCGGCGTCGTCGTCGACGGCGGGGTCGCGCTCATGCTCGCCGCGGTTGAGGTCGATCCACGCGCGGCCGAGCCGCTGGACGATCAGCGTCTCGCATCCGCGCGCGGCCAGCGCGATCGTGTCGACATGGCGATCCTCCAGCGAGGCGAGCAGCTCCGTCGGCACCCGCAGGTTGGCACGCAGCGCCAGCGGATACTCGCGCCCCCCATGGGGGACGGACAGCACTACGGGGCTTTCCGGAATCTCCGGGCCGAGGATGTCGAACGATCGCGTCATCGGCGCGCGAACCTATGGGAGGTTGCGACCCGTCGCAACTGGCCCTCGCGCGGATGGAAATTCTTAATGGGTTGGCGCATAATGCGCGCGCCGCGCGAGGCATGGCCAGAGCTGAGGACCGACAACCCCAAATGATCAGAATCCTGCTGGCCGAAGACGATCAGGTGATGCGCGAATATCTTACCCGAGCGCTGGAGCGTTCGGGCTATGCGGTGACGGCGGTTGATCGCGGCACGGCGGCGTTGCCGCTGATCGAGGCGGAGCGATTCGATCTGCTGCTCACCGATATCGTGATGCCCGAGATGGACGGGATCGAACTGGCGCAGAAGGCGGCGGACATCGCGCCGGACATGCGCGTGATGTTCATCACCGGCTTCGCCGCCGTCACGTTGAAGGCCGGCAAGGCCATGCCGCAGGCGCGCGTCCTGTCGAAGCCTTTCCACCTGCGCGATCTGGTGCTGGAGGTCGATCGCATGTTCGAGGCGGACAATGTGAGCGGCCTCAACTAAATGTGAAACGGATGCTTGCGCGGGCCAAACCTCCCCGCTAAAGGCGCCACTCCCGTGGGCGTGTAGCTCAGTGGTAGAGCACTGTGTTGACATCGCAGGGGTCGCAAGTTCAATCCTTGCCACGCCCACCATTAAAAGCCCCGTCGCCCCAGTGGGATGGCGGGGCTTTTATGTTTTGCGGCCGTTTTGCTTCACGGAAAGCTTGGCGCTGTGCCGCAGCATTAACTTAGGGCCTGCTGGACTCGACGGGAGTTGCGGGCTGGGCCTAGTTGGCGGGCACGCGGAGTCACCGCGTCGAATCGGCCCCAGATCGACGGAAACCATGATCTGCACTAGCTTGGGCACAGCGCCTGGCTTCGTCCCCGGCCAGCTAGGCGATCTTGTCGATCTCGACGGATCGACCAACTTCGTGGCGGATCGGTCTCCCGCAGTCATCTATCGTGACGGAACGGTTTTCGCAGGCGCCGACGTGTGGGGGTGTGAGCGGATAAAGGAATACCGGAAGTGGGCAGCGTGCCGCCCGACCGTTACTGACGACGTCGCACCCGCAGATTCCAAACCTGCATTGCCTCAATGTCTCATCTTGTAAAATAGATGGCGCAATAGATAAATCATTTGCGCTCCAACTCGAATAGGTTCGCTTCGTAAAGCACGGAGAGGACGATGGCGGATACGCCGATCAGCGATATGGCGCGTGCCAACGGCGTCTGGAACGACGCGTGGAACGATGCGGCGGCGCTCGATCCCGAGTGGGTGGAGAGCTTCCTGGCGATGGGCACTTTGCCCATCCGCCGCGGGGTGCTCGAACCCAAGGTTTATGAGTTGATCGCCATCGCGGTCGATGCGGCGTGTACGCACATGTACGCGCCAGGCACGCGGCGACACATCGCCAAGGCGCTAGAGCTGGGCGCGACGCCCCAGGAGATCATGGCGGTGCTACAGGGCGTCGCCGTGCTCGGCATCCACTCGGTTGCGCTCGGCGTCCCCATGCTCGTCGAAGAAATGAACCGGCGCGGCTTGCCCGTGCCCGCAAAAGAAGGAGCCTGACATGCACTTCCTTGACGACAGCCTGCTGCCCGAAAACCAGGAGAAGCTGGTGATTCAGGTCGCTCCCTATGGCCCGCAATGGCTGCCGGGCGATTTCCCCGAGGACATCCCGGTCTCGATGGCGGATCAGGTCCAGAAGGCGGTCGATTGCTATAATGCCGGCGCCTCGGTGCTCCACCTTCATTGCCGCGAGGCGGATGGCCAAGGCTCGAAGCGCCTCTCGATGTTCAACGAGATGATCGCGCGCATCCGCGATGCCTGCCCCAAGATGGTGATCCAGGTCGGCGGTTCGATCTCCTTCGCGCCCGAGGGCGAAGGCGAGAAGGCCAAGTGGCTCGACTATGACACGCGGCACATGCTGGCCGATCTCGATCCGCGCCCGGATCAGGTGACGATCGCGATCAACACCGGCCAGATGAACATCATGGAACTGATGCTCGACGGCGATATCGACGGGACGTGTCTGACCAACCCGGCCTATGCGCTCGCCTATCGCGATCTGGTGAGCGAGGCGGGGCCGGCATTCTATCTCGAGCACCTCAAGCGGCTGCGCACGTCGGGCATCCAGCCGCACTTCATGCTGGCGAACATCACCCAGCTCGAGACGGTCGAGCGGCTGATCCGCAAGGGCGCATATCAGGGGCCGCTGATCCTGAACTATGTCGCGATCGGCGGGGGGGCGTCGGGCACGCATCCGGCCGACCTGATCGAGTTCGTCCGCCGCACGCCGGACGGCGCGGTGCTGACGATCGAATCGATCATGCGCAACGTGCTGCCGTTCAACACGATCGCGATCGCGCTGGGCCTGCATGTTCGTGTCGGGATCGAGGACAATATCTGGGGCCGCAAGGGCCAGCGCATGACCTCGGTCCAGCAGATCGAGCAGGTGGTGAGGATCGCCAATGAACTGGGGCGCGCCGTGGCCGACGGCGACGAGGCGCGCCGTATCTATCAGATCGGCGACTGGTACCAGAGCACCGACGAGACGCTGCGCAAACTCGGCCTGCCGCCTAACCGCGAAGTTGGACAGCGCGGCGTGTCGGTGCGGGAATACGCATGAGGGGCGTGGAAGGTCGCGTTTGCGTCGTCACCGGCGCAGCGCGCGGCCTCGGCCGGGCAATAGGGGAGGCGCTCGCCGCGGGCGGCGGGCCTGACACGTGACCAGGCTTGTGCTCGTCGGCGTCTAAGGCCGCACCCCATGTTGCCGCCGCCATTGACGCGGCGGCATATCGAACTTGCGCAGGAACCAGGTGCTGAAGGCGCTCTGCGATGAAAAGCCAAGCAGGTCGGCGATTTCCGATAGGGGGCGATCTCCTCCCTCCAGATGCCGGCGGGCGATCTCCGTCCGGGTCTGGTCGAGGAGGGCGAGGAAGGTCGTGCCTTCCGCCTCGAGCGCGCGTGTCAGCGTGCGGCGCGAGACGCCGAGTTGGGTCGCGATGAAGCTGGCGGTGCATCGCCTGTTCGACAGCAGGGTTTCGAGCAGTCGCCGGACGCGCTCGGCCGCCGGCGCCCCGTGCCCCGGATCGGACATCCGCAGGAACTGCGACGCATAAGGGCGCAGCCCGGCCTCGGCTATCGGATTGGGCTGATCGAGCACGCTGGTCTTGACCACGATGCCGTCGAACTCGGCGTCGAACGTCAGGCTCTGGCCGAAAACCTCCCGGTATTTCGAAATATCGGCGGGCTGGGGCCGCGACAGGCAGATTTGCTCGGCCCTGCACAGCGGCCCGGCGAAATTCACCAGGATGCGATATTGCATGGCGACGGCGATGTCGTTCGCCTGCGTCTTCGTTCCGGCCACGACGATGTCGCAGCGCAGCACCGCGATGTCGTCATAGATCTCCTGCGTGACGACCAGCGCGTCATTGTGCAGCGGGAGGTATTTGGCGATGGCGCGGATGGCGTCCCCGACGGTCGGCTCGTCGCGCGCCAGCAGACTGATCGGCCCAAGGTTCGAGAAGCCACGCAATTCGCTCAGCCGCAGCCCGAAATCCGGGCAGCCGCAAGTCAGCGCGGCGAGTTCCAACGCGAGATTGACCGACGTCACCGCCACCCGCCGGTCTGGCTGGGATTCGATCGAGGACGGCAACCCCGCCTGGCGCAAAATAACGCCTGCGTCGACGCCGTAGCTCCGGCACAAGGCGGTCATGCCAGTCAGGGAGGCCGCGCGGACAGTCAGGCGCGATGCATGGCTCATATTGTAAAGTCAATAGCTCAAATAGTAAAATATCGCCAGTTCGCTTCTGATACCGCTCCGCGCGACAGGCTGGAACGACAATAGACAATGACGCTCCGATGACGGTCGGCACGACGCGCGCGAGCAGGCGCGTCGGCCGGACCGGATGACTGGTTTATCGCGCGTCGGGGAGGGGACCTAAGCGGATCGACCTGATGACGGCGACGGCGGCTTGCCAGCCCGGCGCAGGCGAGGGCCGCCGATGCGGCCGCTACAACCATGATTCGAAAACGATGGACGCGCGCTCGACGCTCGCGTCGTTCTTCGTGCCGTTCGATGCTCTACGCATCCTATTCGCGCGGCTATAAATCGGGCGGGATCAACCCGCCGCTCCAGCCGATCTTCGCGGTGCCCGATACCTTCGCCCCCGAGTTCATCGACGCGTTCGAGGTGGGCTCGAAGAACAGCTTCATGGGCGGCGCGCTGCGCCTCAATCTCACCGGCTTCTATTACAAATACAAGGGCCTGCAACTCAGCCGGATCATCGCGCGCACGTCCGTCAACGACAATCTCGATGCCAACATCTACGGCGTCGAGGCCGAGGCGGTGATCAGGCCGGTGCGCGACTTCCAGGTCAAACTCGGCTTCAGCTACCTCCATACCGAGGTGGCATCGGACAAATATCTCTCCAACCCGCGCGATCCCTCCGGCGGGCGCTCGGATGTCGTCATCATCAAGGACATCGCCAACGCCGCGATCAAACGCATTCCAGGCTATAGCCAGGTCAATGCGCAGATCCTGCTCGGCGGGCGTAACGATCGCTGGACGGCGCGTGCGTTCGTCCAGAACCTGACCAACAACAACGCGATCACCGGCATGTCCACCGCCGACGCCTCATCGGGCCTCTATGGCAACATCTTCACGCTCGAATCACGACGCTACGGCGTGTCATTCGGGTTCAGGTTCTAATCGGATAATCATGCCGGACGCGCGGCGTTGTCGCCGCGGCCCGGCGTTCTTCGTCGCCCATCGCGATGGAAAATCGCGGCATCGCTGGCCGCCTGCCTCTCGCTGCCGCCCATAGCCGCAGCGCAGAGTATGCCCAAACTCGACATACAAGGCGAGGCGCGCTTGCGGCTGGAGGAAGATTGAGACAGCCGGACACCCGCCGGCGCCAAGCGACCCGACCGCGCCAGAGCGACGATCCGGATGAGACTCGCGGGCACGCTGGATTTGGGCGACGGCTTCAGGCTGATGGGCGATCGGATTGTTCCGGTTCGACGTCGATTCACATGACCCCGTCCGGCTTCCCGCTCATTTTGCCAACCATGGCATCGTCCGTTCGCGGGAAGGCGTTGGTGATTTAACCGAGAACCTCAATTACGGCCGCGCGGGCTATTGCGCGCTGGCATGGTGCGGCGTGGGATGAGGAACGGCGGTGGGGTTTCTGAAATAACGGTGCCGCGATATCGCGGGTGTTCCGGATTCTGCCGAAATTATTCAAAAAATTCATGTATATTCCTGTTACGGGTGGCCCGTGCGCGTCTCTCGCTCGGCGCGGGCTTTGGCAACGCGCTCCTGACGCTGCGCCATTTCGAGCCAAGCGGCTTCGGCGCGCAGGCATCGTTCGCGGACATTGTTGAGGGTGGAGGCGTCGGCCTCGGTACGGCAGCGCGCGGCCTGCGCGCGGAAATCGGAAGGCTGGACCAATGGCTGTCTCCCCGGAGAGGTTGGCGGCGCCCGACGAACGGGCGCCGCACGGCACATGGTCGCCGATCCTATTCCGCCGGCTCGAGATTGCACGCCGACTGGCGGCCACGCTTGTCCGCCTCCAGTTCGTAGCTGACGCGCTGGTTCTGGTTGAGGGTCTGCATGCCGGCGCGCTCGACCGCGCTGATATGGACAAAGGCGTCCGGCCCGCCGTTGTCGGCGGCGATGAAGCCGAAACCCTTGGTGGAATCGAAGAACTTGACGGTGCCGATCTGGCTCATGGAATATTCCTTCTTCTAAAGACGCGTTCCGCATGAGCGCGCCTGAGCGCTGCAAGGCAGAAAGAAGGAAGAAGGGGCCGCAAAGCACCGAAGACCGTCGATTTGCGACTGTAGCGGATGCAATGTGGGTACGCGGAAGGGAATATGCAAGCGGCGCGATCCGTTCACTTCCGACGCGTCGGCCAGATCGGGCGCACGCCCCTCTTATAGACGCGACCGGGAGCGTCGCGCTTGCGCGCTCGCTGCAAAATCACGGTGGCGATCGTGGCCATGCTTCCCAAAGCAAGCGCCACGAGCACATAAGCCAAAATCAGATACGTTTCGATGATACCGGCACCCGACATGTAAGCGGGAGCGCATCGTCTCTCAGCCGCCGGCGCTTACAGTGAAGATGCCGACGATTATGCTGCTTAACATATCCTGGTCGGAATGTCCGTTAAATCGCGTCACGCCAATCCGCTTCCCTGTCCTCGTCGGCATCGAGTTGACGGTCGATATCCTCTGCGAGATCGTCGAGTTGCTCAAAGGTGGCGACAAGTTCGAAGCGGGCCCCAACCTCATCCGTGAAGCGAATGAGATATTCATTACCCTTGGGCGCGATGGTGACGTCGGTTAGGCGGCCTGGAATAATTTTTTCCTTTAATGAAACGGGCGGGGTTGATCGGATACGGCCTTCAGGCCGAGCGAGGTGAAAAATCCCGGCGCCGCAAGTCGCCATTTATCGGCGACGTATGCAAGTGACGCCCAATCAAGTTCGGCCTGCAATTCCGATGCAGTCTTGAAAGGCTTGATGGAAGCTGCCTGCATTTGTCGCTCCCGATAATAAACCGGCGTGCTGCAGGTCCGTTTCAGGCGGATAGCATGGGCCCTGCATAACGCCTAATCCCATTATTTCCGCGCCGGGGTTTCGCGCGATCGTGCCCGTCGCTATATAAGCGCATCGCTGATAGAACGGTTTCGTAGGCATCAGCGGCTGAGAGACGATGTGCTCCCGCTTACGTCGGCAGGGAGCCAGCCATGGATATCAATCATCTTCTCTCCAGTCACCAGATCGCTTTGATGCAGGCGGATGCCGCCGGATCGCGCGAGGCGGAACTCGCGCATCGCAATCGCGCGCGATGCTATGCGGAAAGGGTTCGCGCGTTTCAGGTCACGCTTGGCGTGGCTCCGGTCTTCGCGCAACTCGCCTGACTTGGGGAAGGCTTTCCGCAACTGAACGGACAGGCCACGAAATCCTGCCCGATATGGGTTCTTGAGCATCTGGCTGGAGAATGGACATCGGCTCGCTGCTTATGCTGCGGGCAGGTCGTCCCGCGATATGGCAAAAGGCCGCGTCATTTACCGCGAGTGCACGGCCCGCACCGGCTTCGATGTGCATGGAGAAAGAAAGCGCCGATGAACGAAGATGACCTGCACGAGCCCGCCGCATCGAACATCGACGCTCCCCGCCGGAAGATGTTTCGCAACAAATTCGCTACACCGCGCCTCTCGCCCGACGCCGTCGAGCGGCAAAGTCGTATCGCGTTGTTCGCCTGGAACCATCTGGGCGGGGACGCCGCAATCGCTTTCCTGAATACATATAACCTTGAGCTGGAAGCCCGCCCGCTTGATCTCGCGATCGCGAGCGCGGCAGGCTGCGAAGCCGTGGAACGGGCCATCTTCGTAAAAGCCGGTGCAGCCTGACAGCCGTGCGCAGCGTGGCGATGCGGACGCAGGCCCGTGCTCATGGTGACATGACAACGGAGCTTGCCCGTGCGTGCGCCGCGCTTTGCCGCGGGTCGAATTTCTTCGCGGCATGGCTGTGGTCGAGCGACACCGATGCGGTGCGCGCGCCGTCCCTTACGTCCGAACATCGATCGAAGGTCATCGCTAACGGACTGCGTGAACTCGATCGTTTCCTCAATATCCTCATCGACGAGGTATCGCTCGGCCACAGCCTGCCCGCTCGTCCGGGTCAACGGAACACGGCCAACAAGCTGCGGAATCTGCGCGATGCACTAGGATTGCCCCATGAGGATCATGAGCGTCTGCTGGCGCTTGGAAGGTCGCGTGAATGCCTGTTCCATTGCGGCGGGATGGTAAGCCGGGGTGACAATCGTCAGGCACGCGCGCTGACGCTGGGCTGGTCGAAGGGCGAAGGCGCGGGGCGTGCGTTGACGCGGGTGCCGGTAGGGAGCGCGATCGTCGTCTCACGCGCGGATATCGAAAGCGTTTGTCATTTCTACCGGAAGTTGGCCGAGGATCTGGCTTCACCGTTCGGTCTCCTCCCGTGAATATCCGTCCTCGCCAGTTCGTGGCATATGTGTCGTGTAGCACCCCATGAATCAGCAAGTTCGTATCCTGGTCGACGCCGATGCCTGCCCGGTGAAGGAGGAGATTTATCGGGTCGCATATCGACTGGAGGTGTCGGTGATCGTGGTCAGCAACGCCCACCTGCGCATACCGCCGCATCCATTGATCGGGCGTGTCGTGGTGAGCGACGGGTTCGATGCCGCGGATGACTGGATCGTGGCGCACACGGATGACGCCGCGGTGGTCATCACCTCAGACATCCTGCTGGCAGACCGTTGCCTCAAGGCTGGCGCCGCCGCCGTGATCGCGCCGAACGGCAAGCCCTTCACCAGCAGTTCGATCGGCAATGCGGTCGCTGTCCGCGCAATCATGAACGATCTTCGCGCAGGCGGTGACCGGATCGGGGGACCCCCGCCTTTCGGCAAGGAGGACCGGTCGCGGTTCCTGTCGGCACTCGACGCCGCGTTGACGCGACTTCAGCGTCGACCCAGGATATAGGCAAATCGGCCCGCCACGACCGCGAACGGTCAGCCGGAAAAGCTTAGCCTTGCCGGAGAATAGAGGCATTGTCATCTGCGGAGGGAGCAAACATGAAGGCGTCTGCCACGATCGCCACAGTCCTGATGACCGCGGCCACAGCCGCTTCGGCCGCGCCACGGACGCGGGACTTGGGGGTGCGTATCGGCATTCTCCAGCCCGGTCCGCTGAACGCGATAACCGATGTCGCCGGCGTCAAGGTCGGGCAGGTGACGATCGTTCGTGGTGACCACGTCCATACCGGGGTGACGGCGGTGCTGCCGCACGGCGGCAACCTGTTCCAGGATAAGGTGCCGGCCGGCTTCTTCGTCGCCAACGCCTTCGGCAAGTTTATCGGCTCGACCCAGATCGAGGAACTGGGCGAGATCGAGACGCCGATCCTCCTCACCAACACGCTGAACGTCGCGGAGGGCGCGGCGGCGGCGGTCGAATGGACGCTGGCCCAGCCGGGGAACGAGCAGGTGCGCTCCGTCAACGCGGTCGTCGGCGAGACCAACGACGGTTTCCTGAACGACATTCGCGGCCGGCATGTCACGATCGCCGATGCACGCCACGCGATCGAGAGCGCCAGGGAAGGGCCGGTCGCGGAGGGCGCGGTCGGCGCGGGCACCGGGACTGTCGCGTTCGGCTGGAAGGGCGGGATCGGCACGGCTTCGCGCAAGCTTCCCCAGTCGCTCGGCGGCTGGACGGTGGGGGTGCTCACCCAGACCAATTACGGTGGTGTGTTGACTATTGCCGGTGTGCCCGTCGGCGTCCGGCTCGGCCAATATGATTTCAGGCGCGAGATCGAGCAGAAGAAGGCGGACGGCTCGGTCGTGGTGATCGTGGCGACCGATGCGCCGCTCTCCGATCGCAACCTGCGTCGGCTGGCGGAGCGCGCCTTCGCCGGCATCGCGCGCACCGGTTCCGGCTTCTCGAACGGCTCGGGCGACTATGCCGTCGCCTTTTCGACGAACCCTGCGGTGCGCCGCACGCCGGAGCGGCGATCCGGGACTGCGACGGTCGAGCAACTCGCCAATGACGCGATGTCGCCGCTGTTCCAGGCCGTGGCGGAAGCGACCGAGGAAGCGGCGATCAATTCGCTGTTCGCCGGCACCACGGTCAAGGGCGACCGGGGAACGATCGAGGCGCTGCCGCTCGACAAGGTGCTGCCGATGCTGGGCGTTCGGGCGCCGCGATAGTCGGGAACCTGCCGATCCCGCATCCGCATTTCCCCCAGCCGCCAGGGAACCTTGAGCGTCTCCCGGAAATTCTCCTTCGATGCGATCGGCGCAGGAAGGAAGGAGCGGCGGCGATGATCAGGAAGCTCAAGTCCGGCAAATATCGCCTTTATTCGCGCAAGCCGGATGCGGAAACGGGAAAGCGCCGCAATCTCGGGACTTTCGACACGCGGGCGGCGGCCGAAAAGCACGAGCGGGAAGTCCAGTACTTCAAGCGCCACTGACGCGGTGATGTTGCGGCGCCGTCCGGCGCGTCAGCAGAGGATGTCCGGCAGGCTGGAGAAGGCATTGCGCAACGCCTCGCCCCAGCGCCGGGAAATGGCGACGAACCGCGGATCGTCCGCCTCGATCCGTTCATGGACGTCGAACGCGCAGGTGCCGTGGCGGATCACCGCGAGGTCCAGCGGCATCCCGACCGACAGGTTCGAGCGGAGCGTCGAATCCATCGACACGCACACTGCCTTCGCGACCTCGTCGAGCGGCGTTTCCATCTGCACCACGCGATCGAGGATCGGCTTGCCGTATTTATGCTCGCCGATCTGGAAATAGGGCGTGTCCGCAGTCGCCTCGACGAAATTGCCAGCCGAATAGACCATGAACAGCCGGTGGCGCCCGCCCTTGCGCTGGCCGCAGACCAGGATCGTGGCGTCCGCGCCAGCGCCTTCCGCCTGGATCGAATCGCGATAGCGGTCCTGCAATCCCTGCATCGCCTCGCCGACCAACTCGGCCACGCGATACATGCTGGCGGCGTTGAGGATCGTCTCGACGTGCGGATCTTCCGCCGATCGCTCGATCGCCTGTTCGAGCCGGGTGATGACGCCCTGCGTGATCGAGAGGTTGCCGGAGGTCGCCATGCCGATCGCGCGCTCGCCCGCGCGTTCCCAGGTGAACATCTTCGAGAAGCGCGAGACGTTGTCGACGCCGGCATTGGTGCGCGTGTCGGACAGCAGCACGAGGCCGTCGGCGACGCGCACAGCGACGCAATAGGTCATGGCAGGATGTGCCCCCGGATCATTGCTGCTGTTGCTGTTGCTGTTGCTGCTGGATCGTCTCGATATCGCCCTCGCCGTGTGCGATCCGCACGTCGGCCGAAACGGCGCCCGGCCCCCCGCCGGTCACGATCCCGCGTACCGGCGCCGCGTCGTCGGCGTCAAGGCCGGTGCACAGGCGGATATAATGGTCGGTCGGGCTGACGCCGTTGGCCACGTCGAAGCCGACCCAGCCGAGATCGTCGAGATATGCCTCGGCCCACGCATGCGTCTCGAACTGCTGATGCTCCTCCTCGCTCGCCAGCAGATAGCCCGCGACGTAGCGCGCCGGCACGCCGCGCGCGCGGGCGGCGGCGATGAAGATATGCGTGTGGTCCTGACAGACGCCGCCCTCGCCGGCGAGCGCGGCGGCGGCACTGGTCACGCTGCCGGTGACCCCGCTGCGATAGGGGAGCGCGCCGCGCACCTTCTGGCTCAGCGCGTGCAGGCCGGCCAGCGCATTCGTCCCCGGCGCCAGCCCTTCGCCGAGCGCGTGGATCGCATCGTCGGCGCCGGTCAGCGCCGTCGCGCGCAGGAATACGGCGGGCGGTGGCGCGCGGCGCAGCCCCTTGACGATCCCCGCGCGATCCTCCGTCTCGACGCGGCCGTGCGCGACGATCTCCAGGTCGTCGCGATGGCCCTGCGCCAGCCATTGCGCGAAACGCTCGCCATAGCCGCCGACGATGGTGTGGGCGATCTCCTCGCCGTCCACCTCGACATGCCAGTCGATGACCTTCTGCCCCTCATGGTTCTGCGGGAACAGCTTGAGGCGCAGCGCGACTCCGGCGGCGCCCTGAGGATAGCGCATGTGGGTAAGATGGCGGACAAGCAGCAGCATCGGGACCTAGGCGAAATGATAGGCCTGCGCGATCTCGCGCGACAGGCGGTTGGTGACGGCGAGCGCGTTCTGCACGAACTCGTGCAGCCCTTCCTCGAAGATTTCGCCGCTCTCGCGATCGCGCAGTTCGGAGAGCAGGCCGGCGGCAGTGGCCTGCGCGGCGGCGCGGCGGCCGTGCGCCTGCGCGAGCCGGTCCAGATGCCAGGCGATCTGGCCGAAGCAGAAGGACAGAGATCGCGGGAATTGCGGATTGAGGATCAGGAGGTCGGCGATCCGCCACGGCGTATAGTCGCCGCCGCCATAGACGTGGTGATAGGCGCGCGCCGCCGACAGGGCGTGGAGCACGGAGGTCCACTGATAATGGTCGCGCGCGCCGCCGACCACGGATGTCTCGGGCAGCAGCACGTAATATTTCACGTCGAGCAGGCGCAGCGTCATCTCCGCGCGTTCGAGCGCGCCGCCGATGCGCAGGAAGTCATGGCCCTCGTTCCTGATCTGCCCGGTCTCCGCCGCGCCGCGGAAGGTGGAGGCGCGCGTCTTCACCCAGTCGAGCAGTTCGGGCAGGTTCCGCCGCGCGCTGGCGACGTCGTAATGCTCCAGCTTGCGCCAGTCCTCGTTGAGCGCCTCCCACATGTCCTGCGTCAGCGCGGTGCGCACCGCGCGGCCGTTGGCGCGCGCGCGCAACATGCACGAGCGGATCGAGGATGGGTTGCCCTCGTCGAGCAGCAGCATGTGGACGATATCCGCCTCGGCCACCGGGCGGTCGCCGTCGATCAGCCCGTCGCAGCCGGTGACGCGCAGCACCGATCGCCATTCCTCGCGGTGGATCGGGCCGGGCAGGATCGCCATGCGCTGCCCCATCTGGATCAGCCGCGCGGTGCTTTCCGCCCGCTCGATGTAGCGCGCCATCCAGAAGATGTTCTCGGCGGTGCGGCTCAGCATCTTATTCGTCCAGCACCCAGGTGTCCTTGACGCCGCCGCCCTGCGAGGAATTGACCACCAGCGACCCCTCGGTCAGCGCGACCCGCGTGAGGCCGCCGGGCGCGAGCCGCATCTGCTTGCCGACGAGGCAATAGGGGCGGAAATCGACATGCCGGCCGACGATCTCGTGATGCCCCAGCACCGGCACGGTCGAAAGGTCGAGCGTCGGCTGGGCGATGAAATCGGCGGGATCGGCGCGGATCCGCGCGGCATAGGCGTCGATCTCGGCACGCGTCGCCTTGGGGCCGATCAGCATCCCGTAGCCGCCCGACCCATGCACTTCCTTGGCGACCAGCTCGCCGAGATGATCGAGCACATAGGCGCATTCGTCGGGCAGCGCGCAGCGCCACGTCGGCACATTCTCCAGGATCGGCTTTTCCGACAGATAGAAGCGGATCATCTCCGGCACGAACAGGTAGATCGCCTTGTCGTCGGCGATCCCCGCGCCCGGCGCGGAGCAGAGCGTCACCCCGCCCGCGCGATAGGCGCCGAACAGGCCGGGCACGCCGAGCATCGAATCCGGGCGGAAGGTGAGGGGGTCGATATAATCGTCGTCGATGCGGCGGTAGATGACGTCGACGCGCTTCGGCCCGTGCGTCGTCTTCATCCACACCTTGTCGCCGTCGACATAGAGGTCCATCGGCTCGACCAGCTCGACGCCCATCAGGTCGGCGAGGAAGCTGTGCTCGTAATAGGCCGAGTTGAACGCCCCCGGCGTCAGCACCACCACCGTCGGATCGCTGCCCGCGCCGGCCGGCGCCACTTCCTTCAGCGTCGTGAGCAGGTCGTTGGGATAGGAATCCACCGGCGCCACCCGGCTCGCCCCGAACAGTTCGGGGAACATCCGCTGCATGATCTCGCGGTTCTCGAGCATGTAGCTGACGCCGGAGGGCGTGCGGCAATTGTCCTCCAGCACCTGGAAGCCGCTCCCGTTCCCGCCTTCCCCGGTGCGGATGATGTCGATGCCGACGATATGGCTATAGACGCGGCCCGGCGGATCGAAGCCGATCATCTCCGGCAGGAACGCCTTGTTGCGATAGACCAGTTCGCCCGGCACGATCCCGGCGCGGATGATCTCGCCGCGATGATAGACGTCGTAGAGAAAGGCGTTGAGCGCCCGCGCGCGCTGCCGGATGCCGCGATCGAGGGTGCGCCATTCCGCCGCCGAGAAGATGCGCGGCAGCAGGTCGAACGGGATCAGCCGCTCCGGGTCGCCGCCCTCGCCATAGACCGCGAAAGTGATGCCGATGCGGCGGAAGATCGTCTCCGCCTCCTTCAGCCGCGCGTTGAGCCCTTCGATGCCGACTTCCTCGACCCAGCGGCGCACCTCGGCATAACAAGGCCGCACCGCACCTGTCTGATCGGTCATCTCGAAAAAGGCCATCCGCTCCCCTTCGCGAAACCGTGATGATGCACTGCACAATGCTTTTGGCAAGCGATTTGTGTGGCGGCGCGAAGCGGCTGTTTTCGGAGTGCCGGGAACCGATCGGCGCGGCAGATCGCCGCGAACGGATTTTCACCCGTGCGGAGAGATGCCTATCTGGCCCATTGCTTCGCGCGCGCGGCCATTTCCCCCGCGCGATCCAGCGGCTCGCCCGCGATGACGGATTGCACGAAGCGCATCTCGCCCGCATCGCCTCCCGCCATGCGGTAGGCGCCGTCCGGCGCCGTGTTCGGCGAGCCGTAGCGCAATTGCCAGCCATCGCCCGCGCGGCAGGCGACGCCGGACAGATGCGCGGCGGCGAAGCTGCGGCAAAGGTCGCCGTCGCGATTGCGGAAGGACAAAGCGACGCGCACCGTGCCGGATTCGCCGGACAATTGGCGATCGAGCGCGGTTGCGATCGGCCGCGACAAGGCGAGGGCTTCCGGGCTGTCGCCGACGCCCGCGCCGCCGTTCATCCCATGCCCGATCATCAGGCCGACGAGCAGGCTCGCGGCGATCGCGCCGGGCATCGCCCAACGCGGCCAGACCGCGCGGCCCGTCGCGCGCCGATGCCGCGCGGCATCGAGCGAATGGATCGTGGCCGAGGCAGGGGCGGGCATCGCGACCGCTTCATCGGCGATCGGGCCGAAAGCGGCGGCGAAGCGCGCCTTCATCCGACGATGCCGCTCCGCGATTTCCGCGAGCGCCGGATCGTGCTCCACCGCGAAAGCGGCGCGGGCGGCGGCGGCCTCGTCCAGCTCTCCGTCCACCCACGCGACGATCGTCGCTTCGTCGATCGGCTCAGCCATGGCTCAATCCTCCAGCATCGCCATCAGCGCCTGACGGCCGCGCACGAGGCGGCTGGTCAGCGTGCCGATCGGGATATCCAGCACCTCGGCGGCTTCCGCATAGGCCAGCCCCTCGATCATCACCAGCGCCACCGCCTCGCGCTGCTCCTCGGGCAGGCGGGCCATCGCGCGCATCAGATAGCCAAGCTCGACATTCGCCTCCGCCTCTCCCGCAGCGCCGACCGACAGCCCCTGTTCCTCCGGCGCCAGCACGGCGTCGTGACGCCGGCGGCTGCGCGTGGTGTCGATCCACAGGTTGCGCAGGATGCGATAGGCCCATGCATCGAAGCTGGTGCCGGGGCGCCATTGCGCCCGCGATTTCAGGATGCGCTCCGCGGCGGCCTGCGTCAGGTCGTCCGCGTCGGCGCGATCGCGGGCGAGGCCATGCGCGAAGCGACGCAGGCGGGGCAACATGCTTGCCAGCGCGCGTTCGATCTCGTCCAATGATCGCCCTCATGTTCATGCGGATGAAACGGTGCCCGCCGGTCGTTTCATCCATCGGCACGGGAAAAAAGGAAAGAGCATGGGCAGGATCGCGAACCTTTGGATGGCGGCGGCGGTGATCGGCATGGCCGCGCCCGTATCCGCGCAGCTTCTCGGCGGCGGGGGCGGCATCCTGAACGGCGGCCAGTTGGGCAATGTGACCGGCGGCCTGCTCGGGCAATCGACGGCCACGAGGGACACCGTGGTCGGGACGGTCGCCGAGCCGCTGATGACGGTCGGCGACACGCTGCGCGCCACGGCGCCGGCCGACCTGCTCTCGCTCCGGCGGCAGCGGATCGCCACGCTTGTCCGCGACAATCGCGCCGTGCTGGATGTCGACGATCGCGGCAATCCGGTCCGCCGCGACGAGATCGTCGGGATCGGGCTGACCGATGAGCAGATCGCCAAGGCGACGGCGGCGGGCTTCGCCGTGCGCGGCAGGGAGTCGATCGAGGCGCTGGGGCTCGGCGCGACCATCTTCGCCCCGCCGGGGAGAAAACCCGTGCGCAAGGCGATCGGCGCGCTGCGGGCGCTCGTGCCCGGCGCGCAATTCATGCTCGACCCGATCTACGAGCCGGCGCGGGCGCCGCTCGCCCCGGCCGGGGGCGTCGCCGAGGGAAATGGCGCGGCGGCAAGCGGCGCGCGCATCGGCCTGATCGACGGAGGTGTCGGCAGCCATCCCGCCTTCGCCAACGCGCGGATCGAGCAGCGCGGTTTCGCCGGGCCGCCGAAGCCGACCGGCCACGGCACGGCGGTCGCCTCGCTGATGGTCGGCAGCGCGGGCGTCTTCCATGGCGCGGCACCGGGGGCATCGCTGCTGGTGGCGGACGTCTATGGCGGCTCGGCGGCGAATGGCTCGGCGGTCGCGATCGCACGCGCGATGGGATGGCTCGCCGCGAACGGCGCGCGCGTCGTCAACATCAGCCTCGTCGGCCCGCCCAACCCGTTGCTGGAGGCGGCGACGAAGGCGCTGCTCGCGCGCGGCGTCCTCGTCGTCGCGGCGGTCGGCAACGACGGCCCGGCGGCGCCTCCGCAATATCCCGCTTCCTATCCCGGCGTGATCGCCGTCACCGGGGTCGATGCGAAGGGGCGTGCGCTGATCGAGGCCGGGCGCGCGCTCCACCTCGATTTCGCCGCGCCCGGCGCGGACATGGCCGGGGCGGTGCCCGGCGGCGGCTGGGAGGCGTTGCGCGGCACATCCTTCGCCGCCCCGCTGGTCGCCGCGCGGCTGGTGCGCGTGGGCAGCATCGTCGCCCTTGCGGCCGAGGCCCGGCCGGGCAGCGGACGGGTGGGGCGCGGCATCGTGTGCGGCGCCTGCGCCATCCCGCCGAAAAGCCTTGGCGTGAAATAAATCCGCGGCGCTGGGATTAAACCCGATCGCGCCAACGTTGCTCTCTCAGGACCGGGAAGCGAGCCCGGTCGCCGAAGAGGAGAAGAGTGATGAACAAGGTTCGGATTCCCCTGATGGCGGCGGCGATGATCGTGGCCGGGGCGGGCGCCATGCCGGCCGGCGCGCAATTGCTCGGCGGTGCGGGCGGCGGCGGTGGATTGCTTGGCGGCGCAGTGGGGCAGGCGGGAAGCCTGGGCGGCGCCGTGTCCGGTGCCGGCGATCTGGGCGCCGGGCGGCTCGGCTCGGCGACGGGCAGCCTTTCGAACAGCGTGTCCGGATCGGGGAGCGTTCGCGGCCATCGCTCGGTCAACGCCAGGTCCGGCAAGGTGTCGGGCGACGCCGGCCTCGCGGGCTCGGTGAGCCGCAGCACCAATGCGACGCTGGGCGCGACCGGCGGCAACGGCGGCGCGCTCGCCGGAACGATGAGCAATTCGGGAAGCGCGAGCGTCAGCCGCAACGTCGGCGGCAGCGCGCAACTGATCGGCACCGATCAGGTGTCGAACACCGTCGGCGCGGCCCGCGACCGCGCGACCAACGCCGTCGGCACCGCGCGGGATCGCGCGGCCGGTGCGGTCGGCAAGGCGCGCACGACGACCGGCAATGCGGTGAACGCCGCCGCCAGTCGCGCCGGCATGGCCGCCGGAACCGTGCGTGACCGGGCGGGAAGTGCGGTCAACGATGCGCGCAACGCGGCGGGGTCGGCTGGCGCGAATGCCTCGGGCAGCCTCGCCGGCACGGTTTCCGGGGCGTCCGGGTCGGCGAGCGGATCGGGCGCGGCGGATGGCGGTGCCTCGGCCAGCGCGGGCACGCCGAAGAACTGATCGTCACATTGACCGAATTGACGGAGCTGCCGGATTGCTGTCCGGCAGCTTTCGTCTGCTTTCCGTCCGCTAGATCTTACGGCGCGAGCCGGCGACCTCACCCGCTTTCGGCACGTAAATGCTGTAAATCGGCACATCGACTAATCTTTCAGGTCGGCAAAACCTCTCATATAGGTATCGGCGTTCAGCGGACTCAGAGCCGCGCCGCCAAGGGAGGGTATGTCATGAAGTTTCGCCCAGTTCTTGCCGCCTCGACGGCGCTCGCCGTGCTGTGCCCCGGCGTTGCGTTCGGTCAGGCTTCCGGCGCCGCGACTTCGGATGCGTCGGCGGCGATCCAGCCGGGCGACATCGTGGTGACTGCGCGCCAGCGCCAGGAATCGCTCAAGGACGTGCCGATCGCGGTCACCGCCGTGTCGGGCGACACGATCAAGGAACAGCAGATCACGCTGATCAAGGACATCGCGAATATCGCGCCGGGCGTGAACATCAATTCGGATTCCGCCGGCCGCGCGTTCATCTCGATGCGCGGCATCGGCACGACCATCATCGACACGGTCCAGCCGGGCGTCGGCCTGTTCATCGACGGCGTCTATCAGCCCAATACGAGCTATCTCAATTCGCCGCTCGTCGATGTCGAGCGCGTCGAGGTGCTGCGCGGCCCGCAGGGGACTTTGTTCGGCAACAACACGCTGGGCGGCGCGATCAGCGTCATCACCCGCCAGCCCTCCAATACGTTCGAGGGCCGCGTGGATGGCGCCCTCGCCTCCGGCGACAATTACGGCAGCGTCTCGGGCAGCATCAGCGGGCCGATCGTCAAGGACGTCCTGCAATTCCGCATCGGCGCCGCCTATCACACCCAGGACGGCTTCGGCCGCAACACCCTCGCCAACGGCAGGATCAATCCGCTCGAGACGAAGAGCGTCAACGGCACCTTGCGTTTCGTGCCGACCGACTGGGCGGTGCTCACGCTCAAGGGCAGCTACGACCACGTGTTCGGCGGAAGCGTCCCGTATATGACGGTGACCGGGCCGAGCGATTTCCACCTCGACACCGCGACCAACTTGCTGAGCGTCGTGGCGATCGACTATTACGCCGTCACCGGCAAGGGCGAGTTCGACGTCCGCTCGCTCAACACCAAGATCACGGCGATCGGCAGCTACAATCAGTCGGATGCGTACAGCACCGGCGACGGAGACTTCACCGCGGTCGATTTCCTGCGCGGCACCAACAACCGCTTCCTCAAGACGACGAGCGGCGAGCTGCGCTTCGACACGAAATGGTCGGATCATGTTTCGACGCTGCTGGGCGCCTTCTACAGCAATGCGACCAACGACCAGTATATCACCAACACCATCGTGCCGCTCGACCTCACCGTGCCGGCCGTCGGGCATGCCGACAACAAGAATTACGCGATCTTCGGCACCGCCTTCATCAAGCTCGGCGAGACGCTCGATCTTGCCGCGGGCCTCCGCTTCGACCACCAGAAGCTGACGGCGTTCAATTCCTCGCAGGGCGGCGACTTCGCCATCTACGAGGCCAATCAGGTCCAGCCCCGCGTCACGCTGACCAAGCATTGGACGCCGGATTTCATGACCTATGCCTCGGTCGCGCGCGGCACGCGCGGCGGCGGCCAGAACGAGCCGAGCGCGCCGAACGCGCTGTATCGCGGCGACAGCGTCTGGACCTATGAGGTCGGCGCGAAGGCGAGCGCGTTCAACCGGCGCCTCTCCTTCAGCATCGACGGCTTCTACAACGACTATAACGACTTCATCGGGCCGAACGCGCTGGCGCCGAGCACGGGCGGCGCGGGCTATGTCTCGGTGAACCTCAACGCCGGCCATGTCGAAAGCTACGGCATGGAAGGCGAGTTCGACGCCCGCCTGACGAACTGGTGGCGCCTCTACGGCAACATCACGCTCCTCCACGCCCGCGTGACCGACGGGACGGAGTGGTTCCAGACCACCGGCTATGCCTATCCGGGGGATCGCATCCCGTTCGTGCCCGACGTGAACGGAATGATCGGCACGACGATCAAGGCGCCGGTCGTTGAGGACCAGTCGATCGTGTTCGACGCCAGCGTGATCTACAAGGGCAGCCGCGCCGGTGAATCGCTCGACGCGGCCTCCGTCCCGATGATGCCGTCGTTCACGCTCGTCAACGCGTCGATCGGCTGGCAGACCCCGCATTTCGAAGTGGCGCTCTTCGCCACGAACCTGTTCGACGAAAAGTATCAGGAGACCTATCTGGATTCCTCGCTCCTCGGCCGAGCGGGCGTCCCCGCGTTTCTCGTCAACAACCTGGCCATTCAGGGGAACCGTCGCCGGGTCGGCTTGCGGGGCTCCATCAAATTCTGAGGTCTTCGCGATGCAATCGGGACAAGAGCTTGAACGTAAACCCCTCGATGCCGCTTTCCTCGATGCGCTTCGCGAGCGGTTCGGGGATCGCCTGAGCCGGTCCGCCGCGATCCTCGAGCAACACGGGCGGAGCGAGACGCATTACGGGCAGAGCGTGCCCGACGCGGTCGTGTTCGCGCATTCGACCGAGGAGGTGGCGGCGCTCGTCGCGCTTTGCGCACGTTTCTCGGTGCCCATCGTGCCCTTCGGGGCGGGCACTTCGATCGAGGGCAATGCCCTGCCGGTGCGCGGGGGGGTGTCGGTCGATCTTTCGCAGATGGATGCGATCGTCGCGGTGAACGCCGGGGACTTCGATTGCACCGTGCAGGCGGGGTGCCGGCGGGAGCAGCTCAACGCCCATCTGCGCGACCTGGGGCTGTTCTTCCCGATCGATCCCGGCGCCAATGCGACGATCGGCGGCATGGCCTCGACACGGGCGTCGGGAACGAACGCCGTCCGGTACGGGACGATGCGCGAGGCCGTGCTGTCGCTGACCGTGGTGACGCCGGACGCGCGGGTGATACGGACGGCGAGACGCGCGCGGAAATCGGCCGCCGGCTATGATCTGACGCGCCTTTTCATCGGGGCGGAAGGCACGCTCGGCATCATCACCGAGGTGACGCTGCGCCTCCATCCCATACCGGAGGCGGTCAGCGCCGCGGTATGCGGCTTCGAGACGATCGCGGGGGCGGTGGAGACGGTCGTCCAGGCGATCCAGTGCGGCGTGCCGCTCGCGCGGATCGAGCTGCTCGACGATGCGCAGATCCGGGCGGTGAATGCGTGGTCGAAGCTCGACCTGCCGGAGCTTCCGACCCTATTCCTCGAATTTCACGGGTCCGTGAACGGCGTCGCCGAGCAGATCGAGACGTTGGGCGCGCTCGCCAGCCAGAATGGCGGGGGCGATTTCCAGTGGTCGAACCTGCCCGAGGAGCGATCAAGGTTGTGGCGGGCGCGTCACGAAGCCTATTACGCCGCGATCAACCTGCGGCCGGGCGCGGTCGGGTGGACCACCGACGTCTGCGTGCCGATCAGCCGCCTGCCGGAATGTATCGCCGAAACCAAGCGCGATCTGGACCGGGCCTCGATACCGGCGACGATCCTGGGCCATGTCGGCGACGGCAACTTCCATGTGATCTTTCCGATCGACCCCCGATCCACCGACGAGCTGCGGGAGGTCGAGGCATTGAACGACCGCATCGTCGCGCGCGCGCTGGCGATGGACGGCACCTGCACCGGCGAGCACGGCATCGGCCTCGGCAAGCAGGCGGCGCTGATCGAGGAACTCGGCGACGCCGTCGATGTCATGAGGACGGTGAAGCGCGCGCTCGACCCTCAGGACCTGTTCAACCCCGGCAAGATCTTCCAGCTATAATCATGCGGCGCATCCCAAAGGCTCCGTCGCATCGCGACGCCTGCGACAGGCCCCTCTCCGGGCGGGCCTGCCGGTGAGCGCCGGCCGGGATTTTCGTGCGGCGCTCCCGTCGCTGCTGATCATCGCCGTGCTGATGGCGGCGGGCAACACGATGATGGGCGTGTTCGCCACCGTGCAGGAAGCCGCCAAGGCCGAGCTCGGCCTGAGCGACACCCAGATCGGCCTGATGCAGGGCCTCGCCAATTCGATCCCGCTCGCCTTATTGTCGGTCCCCATGGGGTTGCTGGTCGACAGGCTGAACAGGGTCCGGCTGCTCGCGCTGACCTCGCTCATATGGACGGCCGGCACGTTGCTGACGGCCTATGCGGACAGCCTGTCCATCCTGTTCACGGCGCGGATGCTGGCGGGGCTGGGGGCGAATATCTCCACCACGATCGGGGTGTCGCTCGCGGCGGACCTGTGCCGGGCGGAGATACGCGGCCGGTCGATGCTGCTGCTGACGATCGGGAAATATGCCGGCAGCGCGGCCGCCTTCGCGCTCGGCGGCCAGCTTTTCGGCCTGTTCGCGAAGAGTGGCCTGTACGGGCTTCCGGCGTGGCGTTCGGTTCATCTCGTCCTCGGCCTCGGCAGCGCCGCACTGACCCTGTTGCTGCTGGCGTTGCGCGAACCGGCGCGGCAGGAGCGCGAGACCATCTCAGCCCCCGCGAGGATGGTGGCGCGGGAACTATGGGCGCGGCGCGCGTTTCTTCTTCCGATGTTTGTGGGACAAACCAGCGTGCTGATGGCGGATGCGGCGGCGGCGATCTGGGCCGCGCCCGTCCTGTCGCGCAGCTTCGGGCAGACGCCCGCGCAGTTTGCCGGCTGGATGGGCCTCGTCGTGTTCGGCGCGGGGGTCGTCGGCGCCCTCGCGGGCGGGATCGCGGCGGATTGGGGGCATCGCAGCGGCAGGCGCGGCGGCATATTGATCGGCGCGGTGATCGCGGCGCTGGTTGCTTTCCCGGCCGCGCTGTTCCCGATCATGCCGAATGTCTTCTGGTTCGGGGCGGCGATGACGCTGCTGCTGCTCGGAGGAACCGTCACCGGCCTTGTCGTCGCGACGGCCATCGCGGTTCTCCTGCCCAATGAACTGCGCGGCCTGTGCGTCGGCACGTTCGTCGCGTTCGGCGGGCTGATCGCATTCGGGCTCAGCCCGCCGCTGGTCACCGGGCTGAGCCTGTGGCTGGGTGGCGAGAGCCATCTTGCCGCCGCGCTCGCCGTCGTCGGCCTCGCCGTCAGCATCATCGGCGTGCTGGGCTTCGCGCTCGCCTATCGCAACGCCCCGCTCAATTATGGCGACGAAGCGGCGGACCTCCGGTGAGCGGGCTTTTCGGCGCGATCGAGGCGGGCGGCACGAAGTGGAACCTCGGCGTCTTCACCGCCGATGGCGAGGCGATCGAGCGCGCGCGCATCGCCACGACCCGGCCCGACGAGACGATAGGGCAGGCCCTCGCCTTCTTCGAGAAGCGATGCGCCGGAACCGGATATGCCGCCATCGGCATTGCCAGCTTCGGCCCGATCGAACTGCGCCCCGGCGCCGCGCGGTGGGGATATATGCTCGACACGCCAAAGGCCGGATGGGCGGGCACGGATATCGTCGGCCCGTTCCGCGCGCGACTGCGTTGCCCGGCCGGCTTCGACACCGACGTCAACGGCGCCGCGCTGGCGGAGCATCTGTGGGGTGCCGCGCGCGGGTGCGCGAACGCCGTCTATATCACCGTCGGGACGGGGATCGGCGGCGGCGCGATCATCCGCGGCGAGCCGGTCCATGGCTTTCGCCATCCGGAAATGGGCCATGTCGCGGTCGGGCGGCATCCCGACGACCGCGACTTCCCCGGCGTCTGCCCTTTCCACGGCGATTGCATGGAGGGTCTGGCGAGCGGACCCGCGATCCGCGCGCGCTGGGGTTGCTCGTTGTCGGAACTGGCGGCGGATCATCCGGGCAGGCGCATCATCGCCGATTATCTCGGCCAGCTCGCGATCATGCAGATGGCGCTGCTGTCCTGCGAGCGGATCGTCTTCGGCGGCGGCGTGCTCGAAACGCCGGGGCTGCTTGACATGATCCGCGCGGAGGCGAAGCGTCGCGACAACGGCTACTTCGGTTATCGCGACCTGGCGGAGATCATCGTTCCTCCCGCCCTCGGCGAGCGGGCGGGCCTGATGGGCGGACTGGCGCTCGCGCAACGCGCGCTCGCCGCACAGGCGGACGAGCAGCGCGGGGAATGACGGCCTTCGACACGCTGCCGACCGGTGTCGCGGGCGTCGGCTATGACCGTTCCGCCCTCGCCACCGGCATCGTCCATCTGGGGCTTGGCGGCTTCGCGCGGGCGCATCTGGCGCACTACACCCACGACCTGATGGAGGCGGATACCGATGCGCGCCGCTGGGGGATAAGGGGGGTGGGGTTGCGGGAGGAGAACGGGCCGCTGATCGCCGCGCTGGTGGCGCAGGACGGGCTTTACACGCTGACCGAGCGGGACGATGCCGGCGCGCGCTCGACGGTCATCGGATCGCTTGCCGGGGTGATCGACGCCTCCGCCGACACCGCGCCCGTGCTGGACGCCATCGACCGGGACGCGGTGGGCATCGTCTCGCTGACCGTGACCGAGCATGGCTATTGCCTCGATCGCGCGAGCAGGACGCTGGACCGCACGCACCCCCTGATCGTCCATGACCTCGCGACGCCGGACAGGCCGCGCAGCGCGATCGGCATCATCGTCGCGGCCTATGCCCGCCGCCGCCGTCGCAACGCCGCCGCGTTCACGGCGCTGAGCTGCGACAATATCCAGCACAACGGCGACGTGCTGCGCGGCGCGGTGCTCTCGCTCGCCGAGGCGAACGACCCGGGGCTGGCCCGCTGGATCGCGCAGGCCGCGACCTTTCCCAATGCGATGGTCGACCGGATCACGCCGGTCCCGACCGAGGCGGACATGCGCGATTTCCGCCGGCGGACGGGGATCGCCGACGCGGCCCCGCTGCTGGCGGAGCCGTTCCGGCAATGGGTCATCGAGGATCGCTTCGTCGCGGGGCGGCCTGCGTGGGAGAAGGTGGGCGCGCAGTTCGTCGATGATGTCACGCCCTATGAGTTCATGAAGCTGCGCCTGCTCAACACCAGTCATCTCGTCGTCGCGGGCCTGGGGCAACTGGCGGGCCACGAGCGGATCGACGAGGCCCTGGCCGATCCGCTCATCCGGCGCGTCATGATCGCGCTGATGGAGCGGGAGACCGGGCCGACATTGTTGCCCGTTCCCGGCGTCGATCTCGCGGCGTACAAGGCGGCGCTGGTCGCGCGTTTCGCCAATCCGGCCATCCGCGACACGACCGAGCGGGTCAACACCGATGCCCCGCTGAACTATCTCCTCGATCCCCTGCGCGACCGGCTGGCGGCAAGGGAGTCGATCGACCTTCTGGCGCTGGGGCTGGCGGCGTGGCTGCGGCGCGTGCGCGGCACCGACGACGCGGGACGGCCGCTGACAATCCGGCATCCCATGGCGGACGCGTTGCGCGCGCGGGCGATCGAGGGAGGCGCCGACCCCCGCCCGCTGCTGGGGATGACGGCGCTGTTCGGCGACCTCGGCGGGGATCGGCGGCTCGTCGCGCGGGTGGGGAACTGGCTCGGCCAACTTTACGACAGGGGCGTGGCCGGCACCCTCGGCAAGGCGGCTGCGGACAAGCTGATCTGATACCGGACGGCGCGCATCGGCAGGCGCTTGCCCTGTCGCGGCGAATCAACCTATAGGATAGCTGTAAACAATCTTGCATATAGTCGAGTCGGGGAGAGGTGTCAGGAAATGGACGGCGTCGATTCATCTCGGAAAGCGGCCGAGGCGCGCTCCGCCGACGGGGCGGGATTGATCGATCCCGAACTGCGCGCCTTCCTCGAAGCGCAGCCGACGATCGACATCACGATCGCCAACCTCGCTCTCGTGCGGGAAGCGCCGCTGCTTCCGCCGGCTCCGCGCCCCGATGTTGCGATCGCCATTTCCCGGCAACTCGTGCCGGGGCCGGACGGCGCGCCCGATATCCCCGTCCTGATCTACCGGCCCGAAGGCGCGGACGGGGCGCTGGGCTGCATCTTCCACATCCATGGCGGCGGCTATGTGGCGGGAACGGCGGCGGCGATGGAGCCGGCCAATCTCTCGCTCGCCGATGCGCTGGGGTGCGCCGTCGTCAGCGTCGACTATCGGCTTGCGCCGGAAACCCCGTTTCCCGGCCCGCTCCACGACTGCCACGCCGCGTTGCGCTGGCTCGCCGCACATGCCCCTGACCTCGGCATCGATCCCGCCGCGATCGGCGTGCTGGGCGAAAGCGCCGGCGGCGGACTGGCGGCCGCGCTGGCCTTGCTCGATCGCGATTGCGGCGAGCGGCTTCTGGCGTTCCAGCATCTGGTCTATCCGATGCTGGACGATCGCACCTGCGTCCGGGAAAGCGCGCATCCCTTTGCCGGCCGCCATGTCTGGACGGCGCGGAGCAATCAATTCGGCTGGGCGAGCTATCTCGGGCTGGAGCCGGGCCCGGCCGATCTCGACTATCTCGCCGCGCCCGGCCGGTGCGGGAATCTCGCGGGGCTGCCGCCGGCGTACATCTCCACCGGCGCGCTCGACCTCTTCGTCGACGAGGACATGGACTATGCGCGGCGATTGTCGCGGGCCGGCGTCCCGGTCGAGCTGGCGCTCTATCCCGGTGCGGTGCACGGCTTCGATCTCCTGCCCGGCACCGCGATCGGGGAGCGGGCGAGGCGTGAACGCATCGCGGCGCTCGGCCGGGCGCTGGCCTCGGCGCGCGGGCGGCCCGCGCGATGACCGCCGAAGCGACCGGCACGTTCGCGATCGCCATCAGGGGGGCGGAGGCGGGCGCGGACGCCACGATCGTATTGCAGGCCGATATCGGGCTGGCGGAGGTGTCGATCCGCCTCGCATCGGCCGGGGAGGCGCCGCACGACGCGCTCGCGGTCACCATCCCGGCCATGAGCTTCGACGCATTGCGGTCGGCGATCGCACGGCTCGGCGATCACAGCTTCGCGATGACGCCCGCGCTTCTGCGCATCGCCCCCGCGCTGGTCGAGCGGGACGAGGACGTGCTCGAGGCCATCCACCGCTCCGTCAGGGCCGCCGAGTTCGCCTCGCAATTCATCACCACGCTGCTGGCCGATCAGTTCAGGAGGCGCACGCGATCGACGCGCCTGAGCGCTGACGACACCAGTCGCATCGCCATCGCCATGGACCTCATCAACGAGCGATGGCGTGAGGGGATGAGCATCGAGGGGCTGGCGCGCGCCTGCGGCCTGAACCGCGACAAGCTCGCGCGCGGTTTCCGCAGCCTGTTCAGCTGCAGCATCGGCGATGCGATCGCGGAGCGGAGGCTGGGCCATGCGGAGGAACTGCTGGCGACGACGGATATCGCCATCGCCACCGTGGCCTATCGCAGCGGCTATCTGAACGACGCCAGCTTCTGCCGCGCGTTCCGCCGGCGCTTCGGAATGTCCCCCGGCATGTATCGCGAGAGGAAGATGGCCGCATGATCCACCTGAACGGTTCGGGAGCCGCGCGCGCCAGCGGCAAGGGCAACTCGCTCGTCGATTGCGCCGTGGCGGCGGTGAAGGAGCATATCGCGAAGCACGCGATGCGCGTCGGTGACACGGTGCCGGGCGAGGCGTTCTTCGCCGAGCAGATCGGGGTCAGCCGCAGCGTGATGCGCGAGGCGTTCGGCGTGCTCGGCGCCCTGGGCGTGCTGGACGTGGCCAACGGGCGCCGTCCCCGCGTCGGGGCGCTCGACAGCGGCGTGCTGGCCGAGGCGTTCGGGCATGGCGTGGCGACCGCCCAGATCAGCGTCGCGGACGTATGGGACGTGCGCCGCGCGATCGAGGTGACGACGGTCAAGCTCGCGGCGGCGCAGCGCAGCAATGCCCAGGCCTCGACCATCCTCTCGCTGGCCGAGGCGATGGCGACCGATGCCGACGATGCCGGGCGCCGGGCCGCCCATGATGTCGCGCTGCACCTCGCGATCGCGGAGGCGAGCGGCAATCCGCTGTTCGGCAAGATCGTCGCTTCCTTCGGCCCGCTGATGGAGGTTGCCGTCCCGACGGCATGGCGAACCCGGACAAAGCGGCCGCAGCGCGAGGCGATGATCGAATGCCACCTCGCCATCGCGCGCGCCATCGCGACGCAGGACGTGAAGGCGGCGGCCAGCGCGATGGAGGCGCATTTCCGGGCGTCGATCCGCGACATGCTGCTGTCCGGCTTCAACCGGGGCGTCAATGGCGAGGACGCGGGCTGATGGACGGCTGCGTCACCACGTCGGACGGCGTGCGGCTCCATGTCGAAAGCCGGGGGGAGGGGCCGCCGATCCTGTTCGTGGCGGGCTACACCGCCACGGCGGCGAGTTGGGCGTTCCAGGCGGATTCGGTGGTCGCGGCGGGTTATCGGGCCGTCATCCTCGACCGGCGCTGGCACGGGGAGTCGGATCGGCCCGCTCATGGGCACAGGATCGCCCGCCATGCCGCGGACGTCCGTGAGGTCATCGGCGCGCTCGATCTCGAACGGCCGCTGCTCGTCGGCGCGTCGATGGGGGCCAGCGTCTGCTGGTCCTGTCTGGATATCTTCGGGTGCGCCGCCGTGCGCGGGATGATCGGCATCGACCAGACGCCGAAGATGGTCAACGCCGACGGCTGGCCGTTCGGCTTCTACGGTCTGGACGAGACCAACCTCGGCACCTTCTTCGCCGAGGGCGTGCCGCCCACCGGACGGGGGCGGCCGCTCGAGGCGAGCATGGCGGCCGCGATCGCATTGCAGCAACGCGTGGGCGAGGCGCGGTTGTCCGACCCGATCACGCCGGACACGCGCGCGCTGCTCGACGATCATGCGCGCCAGGACTGGCGGGACGTGATCGCGGTCGCCGACGTCCCGATGCTGCTGATCGCCGGGCAGGACAGCCAGCTCTGGCCTGCCGATCACGCGCCCGCCGCCGTCGCATCGAGCCGCCGCGCGCGGGCCGCCCTCATCGCCGATTGCGGTCATGCCGCGAATATCGACCGGCCCGAGGCGGTGAGCGACCTCATCATCACCTTCGCCAGGGGCATCTAGGGGCAGGATACCCTATTCCTCCCCGCCGGTGGGGCCACCGCGCCTCCGCCCGCCTGGGGCGTGTGGGATGCGACAGTTGTCGCGCTGGACGGATGCGAAGCTCGGGCCGGCCGCAAGGTCTCGGCTGAGCCAAGGACCGGCCGAATGGTCAAGGAAGCGACGCGGCGCGCGACGATGCGAGTAGCCCCGTATCCGTCAGTTCCGCTTATGCATGGTCGGCCCTCGTGAGGTAAGGCCGGAGAAACATGTACAAGCCGCTGACGATCAGCAGGGCGAGCGGGACGAGCGGGAAGTAGACGACCACCGCCGGAGGCGGCCCGAATGCCATCGCCAGAAAGTTGCCGAGGATGGCCAGCGTCAGGACGATCCCCAGCCAACGGTGAGCTTGCCGGATCCAGTCTCGTAAGATCATGACGGCCTCCTTCGAAGAGCACCCAGGATGGAATGATGCACACGCCGCGTCAGCGCGCTTGCACCAGCTTCCAGCCGTTGCCTGACGGATCGCGGAAGCTTGCATCGACCGAGCCGTAACGCGCGATCGGTTCCTGCGTGAACTCCACGCCCCGCGCCAGCATCGTCTCGTAGGTGGCGTGGCAATCCTCGACGACCAGGACGAGGGGTGGCATGGCGCCCTTGGCGACGGCTTCCAGCAACCCCTTGGCAGTGGCGTCATCGACAGTTGGCGGCTGCGGCTTGAAAAGACCCAGCTGGAATTCCGGCTGATCCGGATGCTGCACGGTCAGCCAGCGATATTCGCCGTTGCGTGCATCCGTGTGGACGCGAAACCCCAGCCTCTCGACATAGAACTGAAGCGCCTCATCCTGATCCTGGACATACAGGCCAGCGACTTGAACACCTTGTGTCATGGAACCTCCGTTTCGGTTGGCCCGGTCGTATCGCCACTTCCCCGCCGCCGCTTCTCCGAAACTGCCATTCTGAGGTCGGGCCGTTGCGCCGCGCGAACGAAGCAGTGAGGCACCCGCTCCAGATCGCCAGGCATCGCCCGCATTCGTTGCCGCAGCTCGCGGGGACTCTCGCCGGTCACGTCCCGGAATGTCCGGCCGAAGGTTCCCAGGCTGTTCCAGCCCGTCTGCAACGCGATCTCGATGATCGGAAGGTCGGTGTCGCGCAGGAGCGCCGCCGCCCGCTCGACGCGACGAGTCAGCAGGTAGCGGTGGGGCGGAATGCCGAAGGCGTCGCGAAACGATCGCGCGAAATAGGCTTCGGAAGTGCCGCTGATCCTCGCCAATCGCGATACCGGCCACTCTTCGTGGGGAGCGGCATCCATTCGATCCCTTGCGCGCAACAGGCGGCGAAGCAGTTTCAGATCCCTGTCGGCGGAGGGCGCAGCCATCTTAGCCATGGCGAACTCCGGCGAGGGGCTTGCGGGCATGGCCGTCCTGATGACGGGTGGGCAGGTTGTTCGCAACAACGAACCGGCTTCCGGCCTTTTTATGAACGTGCCAGCCAGTTCCCGCCGGCCGGCTCAGCCATGGGCGAGGGACGAACGCGAACGTCTCGCCGCTGTGGGCGCTGATCGTCGCGCAACGCTCGGCAAAGCGGCAAGCGGCGATGATTGGCTTGCTCGCCAGCCTTGTTTCGATCCCGGTGGATGTATGGCGACGAAATCCCGAACGCCTCGATCAGTCCATGGGAGCGATCTTGGCAAGCTCGGCACGGGCTTCTTCCATGAAGGCGGACACCAGCCGCGACCCGCGCAGGTTGATCGATGTGACGAAGGCATATTGATGCGTGATCGCCGGCGCGAAGCCGCGCATCACCAGGCCGTCGCGAATATAGCCGCGCGCGAGCAGCCGGTTGACGATCGCGATGCCCACGCCGCGCGCGGCGAGTGCGCAGGCGGAGCCGTGGGTGTGCGTCTCCACCGCGACCATCGGGCGCAGATGATCGACGGCGAAAGCCTGATTGACCTGGATGCGCCATTGCCGGCCGGAACCAAGCAGGATCAGCCGCTCATCGCGCAGCAGATCAGGCGTCAGCACGTCATGCGCGGCAAGCGGGTGCGCTGCCGGCAGCACGCAGGCCGATCCGCTCGACACCAGCGGCTCGCAATGCAGGTCGTCGCCCGCGACCGGCATCTTCATGAAACCGCAATCGACCACGCGGGTCGCGATCATCACGCGGCTGGTTTCCAGGCTGCGTGAATCGAGGTTGAAACGCACGCCTGGATGTTTTTGCAGGAAGCTCGCGACGATCGCGGGCAGCACGCCTTCGGAGAAGCTCGGCGGTGCGACGACGCTCAGTTCGCCGGCGGCCGAATTGGCGATGTCGTCGGCGAGGTTCGAGACGCGCTGCAGCCCGGCGAGCGCGAACTCCACTTCCTCCGCGAGCAGCCTGCCGTCCTTGGTCGGCACCAGCTTGCCGCGATCGCGATAGAACAGCTCGAAGCCGATCGCGTGCTCCAGTTGCGCCAGCGTGCGGCTGACGCCGGGCTGGGTCATGCCGAGATTGGCCGCCGCCGCGGTGGCGGAACCGGTGCGCATCACCTCGGACAGCGTTTCGAGCGCGCGCACGCCGAGCGTGGCGGGCGGCCGGCGCGGTCCCACGCTCATCGCTCAGCCTTCCGTGTCGGCGACGATCGGCAGGGCGACGCAAGACGGGTGATCGCGATCGACGAAGACGCTGTTGCGCGCGACCACCGGCGGCGCATCGGCCACGCGCCAGTCGCTGTTCGGGTTGACGTCGAAATGCGGAAAATTGCTGCTCGACACCTCGATGCGGATGCGGTGCCCGGCGCGGAACAGGTTGCTCGTCGGGAACGCGCGGACAGTGAGGGCATGGACCTTTCCCGGCTCCAGCGGCTGCGGATGCTCGAACGAATTGCGGAAGCGCGCGCGCAGGATGCCATGCGCGAGGTTCAGCGCATAGCCCTGCGGATAATCGGAATTCGGCGGATAGACATCGACGAGCTTGATCGTGAAATCGGTGTCGACGGCCGAGGAAGCGATGTGGAGATGCGCAACGACATTGCCCGTGACCTCTACGTCGCGCGCGAGCGGCTCCGTCTCGAACACCAGCACGTCGGCGCGATCGGCGAGCGCGCGGCCGGGGTGGCGCGCGCCGAACAATGTCTCCGTCTCGCGCTGGTCGTAGCCACCGGCGAACATCACCGGCGCGCCGGAGGCGATCGCGCCGCCGATCGTCGGCACCGGATCGGCCGGATCGAAATCATAGGATAACGGCTCGATCCCGGCCGCCGGCGGCGTTTCGCGCAGGCTGCCGTCGCGGTGCAGGAACATCGCCACGTCGCGCGCGCGGGCGGGCGGCCACGCCTGCTCGTCGCGCCAGCGGCCGCCGTGGTCCAGCCGCCCCTCCGCCGTTCGCAGCCCGCTGCCGCCGCCCATCACGAAGATCCGCACCGGCGCGGGGAGATGCTCGGGAGCGTCCTCGCGCCCCAGCATGTGCCGGTCGAACCAGTCGCGGCGCAGCGTGAAATAGTCCGGCCCGACATGACCATCGAGCACCGCTTCCGCGCCGAAATCCGCGTCGCCGGCATAGGTCACGGAACGCTGCCCATGCGTCCACGGGCCAAGCACCAGCTTGATCGGCCCGTGCTTGATCGGGGCGAGCGCGGTGAAATTGTCGATCGCCGTCTGCGAATAGGGATCGTACCAGCTCGCCATGTGCACCGCCGGCACGTCCGCATAATCCGCATAGCTGTCGAGCGCGTAGATGCCGCGCTGCTTCCAGAAATCGGTCAGCCGGTCATTGTCCCATTGCTCGACGACATAGGCCTCATATTCCGGCGCGGCGGCGAGCGGCGAATGGCCGAGGCGCCAGCGGCGGCCGATCCATTGCTCGATCGATTCCTGCTCCAGCGCGGCGCGGCGGGCCGGATCGGCGGCGGTTTCGGGCGATTGCAGCGCGTGCTTGCGCGCCCAGGTGAGCTGCTTCAGCTCGAACGCGCCGCCCTGCCGCGCGCCGCCATGATAGGCGCTGGAAAAGCCGCCGGAATCGAGGAACATCGCCTTGAGACCCGGAGGGTTCAGGCAGGCCAGCGCGTTCTGCACATGCGCGCCATAGGACAGGCCGAGCGTGCCGATCCGTCCGTCGCACCACGATTGTTCGAGCAGCCACGCGAGCGTGTCCGCCCCGTCCTCCGCCTCGCTCAGATATTTGGTGAACACGCCCTCCGACCCGAACCGGCCGCGGCAATCCTGCAGGACATAGGCATAGCCGGCTTCGGCGAACCAGCGCGCGATCTGCGGCTTGGGGCGCGGCACGAGGTCGGCGGCGGTGAGGTCGCCGTGGTTGGTGCCGCGCTTGTCGTAAGGGGTGCGCTCCAGCAACACCGGGAACGGCCCCGGCCCGGCGGGCAGGTAGATGTCCGTCGCCAGATGCACGCCGTCGCGCATCGGCACCATGTGGTCGTTCAGGACGGAGGCCATGGTCAGTAACCGACCAGCACGGCGATCATCAGCGCCGCCGCCGACAGCAGGGTCAGCAGCGCGAACAGCGGCACGGCGAAGCGGAACCAGCGGTTATAGGGAATCCCCGCCGCCGCGAGATAGGCGAGCAGCATCCCCGAGGTCGGCGCGAGCATGTTGACGAGGCCGTTGCCGAGCAGGAACGCAAGCACCGTCGTCTGCCCGGACACGCCCGCCGAGGCGGCGATCGGGCCGAGCACCGGGATGCTCAGCGCGGCCTTGGCCGAGGTGGAGGGGATCAGCAGCGTGAGGATCATCTCCACGCCCATCACGATCGGCGCGACGATCACCGGCGACATGCCGTGGATGCCGGACGACACCGCCTCGATGATCGTATCGAGGATCTGGCCGTCGCGCAGGATCACTTCCACCGCGCGGCCCATGCCGACCAGCAGGGCGGCGAGCATCATCGATTTCATGCCGTCGACGAACAGCCCGACGCCCGCCCGCGCCGGCATCCGCGCGGCGAGCACCATCGCGGCGGCGGCAGTGATGAACAGGGCGGTGAACTCGCCGTCGTCCCAGCCGAATTCGAGCGATCCCACCACCAGCAGCGCAAGCGTCGCGCCCGCGATCAGCAGGATCGCGAGATGGCGCGGCGATAGGCGTTCGTCCTCGATTGGCGCGGGGGTGGCGACAGGCCGCGCCTCGCGCAGCACATAGAGCATCGCGATGGCAAGGAACGTCACCCATATCGCCAGCCGGAAACCAAGCCCGCTGAACACCGGCACATTGACGATCGGCTGCGCGATGAGCAGGGCAACGGGGCTGGTGACGGAGGCGAGATAGCCGATCTTCGCGGCGAGGGTGACGATCGCGAAGCCGAACATCCGGCTCCGCCCCAATCGTTCGGCCAGCGCGATCATCACCGGGATCAGCAGCAGATATTCGGAGATCATGCCGAGGAACGTGCTGCCGGCCGAGAAAGCGAGCATCAGCACCGGCACGAGGATCGCCATCCGCCCCCCGCTGATGCCGATCAGGCGCTGGATACCGGCGTCCAGCGCCCCGGTGGAGCGCATCACGCCGAACATCCCGCCCAGCGACAGGATCATGAAGATCAGCGGCGCGGATTTCTTCAACCCCGTCGGGATCGAGGTGGCGAGCGCGACCGGGCTGACCGGCCGCGCCTCGCCCGCGGCCGGCTTCCCCGGCAGCAGCGCCGCGGGCCCGAGCGGCTTCGGGAGCGATCGATAGGTGCCGGCGATCACCGGCGCATTCTCCTTGTCGGAGACGCGCTGGTGCTCGCCGGAGGGAATGACCCAGGTCAGCACGATCGCGAGGATCATCGCCGCCAGCATCATCAGCACCGGATCGAGCGATCCGTGGTGCCTGCCTTGCCCCGTCATCGTATCGCGCCCGCTGCCGTCGCCAAGCCTATAGCTTCACCGAGAAACGGGCGTAGAGGAAGCGCCCGCGTGCGTCATAAGTGTAGATGTCGTAGTTGATCGGCGCATTGGCATAGGATGCCGGCGGCTGCGTATCGAACAGGTTGTTGACGCCGATGCCGAACCGCGTGCGCCCGTCCGCCACGTCGAAGCCCACCTCGGCGTCGATATAGGTCACTGCGTTGGTGCGCGCGTCCTTCACCGGGTTCACCACATCCGTGGTGCTGCCGATGTAACGGGCGCGCAGCGTGGCGTTGGCGCCGTCGCCGTCCCAGTTGAGCGAAGCCTGCCCCTTCCAGCGCGGATAGGTCGCGCGCGGCTGATCGCCCTTGCCGGCACGGTTGTCGACGATCGTGCCGCCGGTCGCCGGATCGGGCGAGACGGTGCGGAACGAGCCGAGATAGGAGGCGTCGACGATCGCGCCGATCCGCCCGATGCCGGTGGTGAAATCGTAACGCACCGTCGCATCCACGCCATCGGTGGTGATCGAATTGAGGTTCTGCGCGCCTTGCAGCAGGTTGAGGATCGCGCCGGTGCTCGCGTCGCGCTGGACGAGATCGCAGAACACGCCGGCACGCTGCGCGCAGAGCTGCATGATCTGCGTCGCGGATTGCGAGGCGATCGCGTTCTTGATCTTGATGTTATAGTAATCGACCGTGATCGACAGCCCATGCAGCGGCGTCAGCGCGATGCCCGCGCTGATGCTGTCGGAGGTCTCCGGCTTCAGGCTGCTGTTGCCGCTGATCACGCCGGGGATCAGGCCGTTCAGATTGTAGTTGATCTGGTTGTAGCCGGTCGGCACGCCGGCGCAGCCGGGCCTGTTCGGATTGGCCGAGGCGCCGCCGTTGCACGGGTCGGTGCCCTGGAAGCTCGTCTGCCGCGCGCCCTGATACAGTTCGAGGATCGATGGCGCGCGGAAGCCCTGCGCATAAGTGCCGCGCAGCAGCACGCCCTCGATCGGGCGATAGCCGAGGCCGCCCTTGAAGGTCGCCTTGCCGCCCACGGTGGAATAGCGCGAATAGCGCCCGGCGAGGCTGAGATCGAGGCTCTTGCCGAACGGCGAATCCTTCAGCACCGGCACCGACAATTCGCCATAGACCTCATGCAGGTCATAGCTGCCGCTCGTCGCCGTGCGGGTCTGCGCGGTGGTCTTGGCATAGAGCGCGCCGTTCAGGTAGGTCGGCAGCGCGTTGGCGATCGGATCGGGATTGTCGACGCCGCGATTGCGGCGATATTCGTAGCCCACCGCCAGCGCGACCTCGCCCGCCGGCAGGTTGAACAAGGTGCCGGTGGCGTTGACCGTGCCGTTCCACAGCTCGGTGTAATTGGTCTCGCGCGTGGTGAAGCGGATATAGTCCGCCTGTGCCTGCGTCATCGGGCCGAACAGGTTGACCGGCACGCAGCCCGCCGCCGCCGCGCAGGTCGCGGGATTGCCGAGCGCGAGATAGAGATTGTCGTAGTTGATGCCGTTCAGCGCGGTCGACTTGATATAGTCCTTTGAATAGCTGCCGAACGCATCCCAGTGCCAGTTGTTGTCGAACAGCCTGAACGAGCCATCCAGCCCGGCGGCGATGCGCCAGGTCTGCACGTCCTGGATATTGTCGCGGTTGCCGACGTCGCTCATTACCCTGCGGACGCGGAAGGCGGAATTGGCAGCGAAGGCGAGCGCATTGCCGGCCGGCACGCCGTTCGCGGTGCCGAACGGATTGAACGGCTGGTTATTGGGAATGTAGAAGCCGCGCACCGTGCCCGCCGTGCCGCCGATATCGAGCAGCACCGGCGAGAAAAGCTGGTCGGACTTGCGCTCGTTATACAGCCCCTCGAGCTTGAAGTTGAGATTGTCCGCCAGTTCGTAATCGAACCGGCTGTAGAAGCCGTAACGCTGCGACGGGCCGGCGGAATAGATGCCCTGCGCCTGCGTGTTGTAGTAATCGCCCGGAAGCGCGGCGGTGTGGAAGGCGTTGTCCGCGCTCGCGCCCGGCCCGTAGAGCGTGCCCGGCGAGTTGAGCGCGATCGGCGCGCTCGATGCGCCGAAGCCGGCCGGCGTGCCGAAATAGCCGTTCGAGGACAGGCCCGGCAGGATGTAGAGCCCGTTCGGGCTGGTTCCCGGCGACGTCACCGGCACCAGCGAGGCGGTGGTCAGCGGGCGCGCGTCGGTGCGGATCGGCTTCGATTCATAATAGCTGCCCGACAGGATGATCGAGGCGCGGCCGAAGCGCTTGCCCACGTTCAGCGTCGCCGAATATTCCGCGCCGTCGCCCTTGTCGGTCACGCCCATGCGGGTTGATCCGCGAATGCCGTCGAACGGGCGGATCGTCTTGATGTTGACCACGCCGGCGATCGCATCCGCGCCGTAGATCGCGGAGGCGCCGTCCTTCAGCACCTCCATTCCTTCGATCATTCCCATCGGGATGGTGTTGAGGTCCACGAAGTCGCGAAAGCCGCGCTGCCCCACCGCGTCGACCCAGCGGTGCCCGTCGACCAGCACCAGCACGCGGTTGCCGCTGCCCTCGCTGCCGCCGAGATAGCGCAGGTTGATCGACGACGCGCCATAGGAGGTGCCCTGCGTGCCGTTCGAATTGAGGCTGACGCCTGCCGAGGGCAGCTTCTGGAGCAGGTCGCCCGGCGAGACGCTGCCGGATTTGGCGATGTCGTCGGCGGTGATGGTCAGCAGCGGGCCGACCGCCGCCGCGTCGCGGCGCTGGATGCGCGATCCGGTGACGACGATCTCGCCCGATTCCGGCGCATCCGCCGCCGGGGATGCCGGCAGTTCCTGCGCCCCCGCCGTCGCGCCCATCGCGATCGTCATCAGGCTGGCGCCCAGCATCATGGCGCCCGCGCGCCGGCAGAAACCCCGTTCGATCATGGCAAAGCCCCCCATCTTGTCTATCGATTCGCTGCACAGGTATCGGATCGCGCGCCGGGCGATAGCTGATGGCGGAACTTCATCGGGCCATACCGTGATCGGTATATGGTTGCCGGTGCGATGCAATGCCGGATTATGGCCATGCAACAAAAGTGAAAAAGCAGGCGATGTGGCGCAATCCTGATCGGCGCGGAATGCTTGGGGCGATGGGCGCGGCGGCAGTGTTCGCGGGCTCTGCACGCGCGCGAGGACGCCGGCCGATGCGCGTCATGCTGCTCGGCCAGTCGCTGATCCAGCGCGACGTCTGCGGTGAGGGCTGGCCGGGAATGAAGGCGCTCGCCGCGCTGCTGCGGCGGGCGGACGTCGTGTTCACCGATCTCGAAACGCCGATCGACGGGCCGGGGGCGGGCGATCCGACGCGCGCGGACGCGACGCTTCACCACGCCCCGCCCGAGGTGCTCGATTGCCTCAAGGCGCTGGGCGTGACGCTGGTGACGACCGCCAACAACCATGCCTGGGATCTGGGCACCGGCGGCATCCTCTCCACGATCGAGGCGCTGAACCGGCGCGGCATCGTCCACGCGGGATCGGGGCGTGATCTGGTCGGCGCCGCCGCGCCGGCGATCCAGGAGACGCCCGCCGGAGGCTTCGCGCTGGTCGCGGCGGCGGCGGGCGCGATCCGGCCCGGCGCGGCGGCGGCTCCGGGTCATGCCGGGGTCAATGAACTCCGCAGGCGGGCGGACGGCACGTTGGAGCCGGCTGATGTCGAGCGGGTGCTGGCCGCGATCCGCGCCGCGCGCGGCGCCGGCGCGACGGTGTTGATGTGCCTCCACAATCATTATTGGGAACCGGTGCAGAGCGACACGCCCGCGTGGCAGAAATCCTTCGCGCGCGCCTGCATCGACGCGGGTGCGGCGGCGTTCGTGGGGCATGGCACGCCGGTGATGCAGGCGCACGAATCCTATCGCGGCGCCCCGCTGTTCCACGGCCTCGGCAATTTCATCTTCCAGACGCGCAAGGTGGACGGTGCTTACGGCGCGGAGGTATGGCGCTCGATGATCGTCGATGCGCGCTTCGCCGACGGCCGTTTCATCGACGCCCGGCTCCATCCGATCCGCCTGGAAGCGGCAAAGCACGACGAACTTTCATGGGGCGTGCCGACTCTCGCCAGTTCTTGAGCGCGTTTCGGTATCAGGCGGCAGATTCCATCTGCCGATCTCAGGCTTGATCTCCGCCAAATTGATCGAAGGCTTCGACGGCCTGCGCCGCGTACATGAGACTGGGACCGGCGCCCATGTAGAGGGCCATCCCCATCGTCTCCATTACCTCGTCGCGGGTCGCGCCTTTCTTGACCGCAGCCTTGGCATGGAAGGCAACGCAGCCGTCGCAACGGATCGCCACCGAGATGGCGAGGGCGATCAGTTCCTTGGTCTTCACATCGAGTGTCCCGGCCCTGGTCGCTGCCTCCGCCATTGCGGAAAAGGCCGACATCACTTCGGGGGTGCCGAGCCGGACTTCCTTGATGGCGCCGTTCAGTTCGGTGGCCATCTGGGGCCAATTCTTGTGCATATATTCTCTCCTTGGGAAAATCAGCGGCCGAGCAGCGCGAGCAGCCGGTAGGCCGCAACGATGCGATCACCTTGCGCCCTGGCCTCGCTCACGGCGGCCGCGGTCGCTTCGCGTTCGGCGTCGAGCAGATCGAGTTGGGGTTTCATGCCGACGCGAACCTCATGGCGAACGCTCTCGCGCGCCTGCGCGGCAGCAAGAGCTTGTTGACCAGCGGCCGCTTCTACCAGCACGGCGGATCGCACGCCCTGAAACGCGCTGATCGTCTGTTCGTCGACGGCGGAGCGTGCCGCGCGCACGCGGGCGTCGGCAACTCTTGCCGCGCTGTCGGATTCGGCGATCTTCGCCGAGACGCGACCGCCTGAAAACAATTGCCATCGCGCCCGCACGCCGACCGTGGCGCCGTCGGCGCGATAATCGGGAAAGAACTGATCGCGGATCGTCGCGCCTTCGGCGAATGCCCCGATCGTGGGCAGGCGCTCGGCCCGCGCGCCTTTTGCGCCGGCACGGGCGGCCTTCAGTGCCGCTTCAGCCTGCGCGAGAGCGGGGTTGCTGGCCCGCGCAGTGTCGAGCGCTTCATCGAGCGATGCGGGCAGGGCCGGGTTGGCCGGAAGGGGCCGAAGGTCTTGCGGTGCAAGGCCGGTCAGATTGGCGAACCGCGCATCCGCCGAGACCGTAGCGCCGCGCGCCGCCTCAAGCGCGGCCCGAGCTTCGGCAAGACGAGCCGCCGCCTGCGCCATGTCGGTGCTGGGGCTTTCCCCCGCCTTGAAGCGAAGCCGGGCCTGGCGCTGGATCTCCTCCATCTGGCCGACCATCAGCTCATAGAGCGCAACCATGCGCCGCGCGGTCAGCACGTCGCCATAGGCCTGGACCGTCGCGACGACGATCTGCCCGCGCGTCATGCTTTCACCTGCGCGCGCCGCCGCACTTCCGGCTTTCGCCTGCGCGATCCCGGCGCTGACCCGGCCCCCCATATAGAGGGGCTGCTCAATGGTGAGTTGCGCCGCGCGCGGCGTGACATTGGCTGCCGGAAGCCCGAAAAAGCCCTGAGGGTCAAGCCGGCCGTAGCCGATCGTCCCGCTCAGCGTCGCGCTGGGGAGCCCTTCGCCCCGCGCTTCCTTGATGCGGGCATCGGCCGCATCGGCGTCCGCCCGCGCCGCCTCGATTTCGGGCGCGTGGTTCGTGGCGGCCGCGATCGCCTCTTCCAGCGTCGTCGCGCGCGCCGGCATGGCGACGCCCGCCAGCAGGCACGCCAGAAGAGGTATCGCCCGCTTGCGGATCATTTGAAGGCGATCCCCGATCGGACGCCGAACGCCTTGAACACCATGGCGGCGGGGCAGAAGCCGGTGAAGCTCGCCTGAAGCATGTTGAGGCCGGCGAACGCGGTGAGCGCGATCCACCACGGATGCACGGTCAGCGACAGGACGACGCCGAGCAGAACGACACAGCCGGCGAACGCCATCACGGCACGATCGAGAGTCATCATCTCACTCCTTCGCTCGAGGAATCGGAAACCGGGGATCGGAAACGCAGCTTGCGAATGCCCATCGCGTGCATGACGAACTTTTCGTAGAATGGCTCGCCCTCGCCCTTGCGGACCTTGCGCAGGAAATATTTCTCGAAGCCGATCTTGGCCAAATGGACCCATTTGCCGCTGGACGACCAGTTGACGTTGCGCGGCGGAATCTGGGGCTGGGCGACGAAGGCCACGCCGCCATCGCCGAAATCGGCGAGGCACACGGCGTTCCAGGTCGCTTCGGCGCCCGGCGCTTCGCCTTCGAGGATCGACGCGAGGTTGGCGGCGATCGCCGTCACCATGGATTCGATCATGAAGCCGGTCTTGGGCACGCCCACCGGCACCGGGGTCGGACCCGTCGGCGGGATGGCGACGCAGACGCCGAGCGCGAAGATTTCGGGGAAGGCGGGATTGCGCTGGTGCTTGTCGACGATGATGAAGCCGCGCGGGTTCGTCAGGCCTTCGATGTCACGGACGGCGGCGACGCCACGGAAGGCGGGAAGCAGCATCGAATAACCGAACGGCAGATCGTGCGCCTTCCTGACCGACCCGTCCTCGCCGACTTCCTCGACGTGCATGACGCCCGGATCGACCTTGGTCACGCGGGCATTGGTGATCCATTTGATGTGACGCTCGCGCAGCTCGCTTTCGAGCAGCGATTTGGTGTCGCCGACGCCATCCAGGCCGAGATGCCCGATATAGGGTTCGGCGGTGACGAAGGTCATCGGCACCTTGTCGCGGATCTTGCGGCGACGCAGCTCGGTATCGAGGATCAGCGCGAACTCGTAGGCAGGGCCGTAGCAGGACGCGCCCTGCACCGCGCCGACGACGATCGGGCCGGGATTTTTCGCGAAGGCGTCGAAGGCGTCGGCCGCCTCGGCCGCATGGGCGGTCTGGCAGACCGAGACGGTATGGCCTTGTGGCCCGAGTCCCTCGATCTCGTCGAAGGCAAGTTCGGGGCCCGTCGCGATTACAAGATAATCGTAAGTGATTGATGTCCCGTCATTGAGTTCGAGTCGTTTTTCGCTCGCATGGAGGCGTTTGGCGCCGACGGCGGTGAAGCCGATCTTCTTTTTCGCGAACACCGGCGGGAGGTGGACCTGGATCGCCTCCGGCTCGCGCCAGCGCACGGCGACCCACGGGTTGGAGGGGATGAAACTGTATGTATCCGTGTCGGACACGGTCATCACGTCCGCAAGGCCTTTGACGGCGGCCTTGATCTCATAGGAGGCGATCGTGCCTCCCAGGCCTGCGCCCAACACCACAATCAGCGGCTTGCCCATCTGCGATCCCTCCTCATTCAACGTCATTGACTAATATAATCATTACACGTTATATGCAATCTACAAACTGTAAGAGGTTGTCATGCTCGGATTCGGGAAACGCGACGCTCACCGTGAGATCGGCCCCGCCGAACTGCACGCCATGCTGAAGGACGGCACGGTGCTGCTGATCGACGTGCGCGAGGCGGGCGAGTTCGCCACCGGCCACATCCCGGGCGCGGTGAACATGCCGCTGTCGGGCTTTTCACCTCGCAATATCCCTGATCCCGAAGGCCGCACGGTGGTGCTGCAATGCGCGGGCGGGCGGCGTTCGGGACAAGCGCTCGATCAGTGCGCGCAGGCGCAGAGCGCGATCGACACGCATCTCGCGGGCGGCATCGGCGCGTGGAAAGACGCAGGATTGCCGGTGGTCGGCGGCTGAGCGCGAAAGGGAAATGGCCGGACGAGGGGTATGAGCGGCATGACGAGCGGCAGGGGCAAATGGCTCTGGTTGACATGCGCCGCACTGGCGCTGTCGGCGTGCGGCGGTCAGCCCGAGAAGAACGAGACGGCGGCGACCTTGCCCGCCGGCGACACGATGCGGCTTGCCCCCGAGGAGATCGCCGACATGAAGGCGGTCGGCGCGGAGGTCGCCACACGCGACCAGGCCGAGGTCCTGGCGCGCATCCCCGGCATCTTGACTTCGCTCGCCGTGCGCGCGGGAGACACGGTGAAGCAGGGCGAGCGCATCGGCATGATCGTCGATTCGCGGCTTGGCTATGAGACGAGCGCCTATGGCGCGCAGGCCGCCGCCGCGCGGGCGGAAGCCGCGCGGGCCGATGCCGATCTCGCGCGCATCCGCGATCTCTATGACAACGGCGTCTATGCGAAAGCACGGCTGGATCAGGCCGTGGCCGTAGCGCGCGCGGCCGACGCGCAGGTCGCCGCGGCGCGCGCGCAGCAGGGCGCGAGCGCCAGCGCCGCCGGGCAGGGGGCGGTGATTGCGCCTGCAAGCGGGCGGGTCTTGCGCGCCGATATTCCCGCGGGCTCGCCGGTCGCGCCGGGCATGTCGATCGCGACCGTCACCGCAGGGCCGCCGGTCCTGCGCCTGATGCTGCCGGAATCGGTCGCGGGGCAGGTTCGGCCCGGCGCGCGGGTAATCGTGAATGATACGGCTCCGGGTGATTCAGGGGTGCCCTTTGGGTCGCACCAGGGCAGTGTGACGCAGGTCTATCCTGCGGTCACCGGAGGCCAGGTTCGCGTCGATGCGACGCTGCCTGGCCTCTCAACCCAGTTCGTCGGCCGCCGCGTGAGCGCATCGGTCGAGATCGGCACGCGCAAGGCGCTGGTCGTGCCGCGCCGGTTCGTCACCACGCGCTACGGCATCGATCAGGTTCAGGTGGTGAGCGCGGACAAGCGCCTCGGCACGGTGCCGGTCCAGATCGCGCCGACAGCCGACCCCGCGATGGTCGAGATATTGAGCGGCGTTTCGGCCGGCGACACGCTGTTCGCTCCCGGCAAGCCAGCCCGGGCCGCGCACCCGTGAAGCTCGGCCTTTCCGGTCGCCTCACCCGGGCCACCATCGCCTCGCCCCTGACCCCGCTGTTCCTGCTCGCGGCGATCGCCGTCGGTCTGCTGGCGCTTCTTTCCATTCCCCGGGAAGAGGAGCCGCAGATCAGCGTGCCGATGGTGGACATTCAGGTGATGGCCCCCGGCCTCTCCGCCGCCGACGCGACCGAGCTGGTCGGCATCCCGCTCGAAACGATCGTCAAGAGCGTCGACGGTGTCGAGCATGTCTATACCCAGGCGCAGGACGACGGCGTGCTGGTGACGGCGCGCTTCCTCGTCGGATCGAACCCCGAGGACGCGGCGATCCGCATCGAAGAGAAGCTGCGCGCCAATTGGGACAGGAAGCCGGTCGGCATTCCCGATCCCAAGGTGACGGTGCGCGGCATCAACGATGTTCCCGCCGTCGTCCTTACCCTCACCCCCAGGCCCGGAGCGGCGGGCCAGTGGAACGACGCCACCCTCTACGAGCTGGCCGCGAAGCTGCGCACCGAGATCGCCAAGGTCGATAATGTCGGCATCACCTTCCTCGTCGGCGGACGGCCCGAGGAAATCCGCATCGCGCCCGATCCCGCCCGGCTGCGCCAATATGGCGTGCCGCTGGGCAGCGTGATCGAGGCGGCGAGCCAGGCCAATCGCAGCTTTCCGCTGGGCAATATCCGCGAGGACGGCAAGGCGATCGGCGTGACCGCGGGCCGCACGCTGTCTTCGGCGCGGGAAGTCGGGCTGCTTACCGTGCGGTCCGCAACCGGCGCGCCGGTCTATCTGCGCGACGTCGCGAGCGTCACGCAGGGGCCGCGCGAGGATCAGGCGCGGGCATGGCGCTGGGCCAAGGCCGGGAACGGGCAGTGGAATTCGGCGCCCGCCGTCAGCATCGCCATCGCCAAGCGGGCGGGGGCCAATGCGGTGGTCGTCTCCGACGCCATCCTCAAGCGCGTCGAGAGTCTCAAGGGAAAGCTGATCCCCGGCGACGTCACCGTCGCGGTCACGCGCAATTATGGCGAGACGGCGAACGAGAAGGCCAACGAGCTGCTGTTCCATCTGGCGCTGGCGACCGTCTCCATCGTCGTGCTGATCGGCTTCGCGATCGGGTGGCGCGAGGCGGGCGTGACCGCCGTGGTCATCCCGACGACGATCCTGCTCACGATGTTCGCGTCGAACCTCATGGGCTACACGATCAACCGCGTCAGCCTGTTCGCGCTGATCTTCTCCATCGGCATCCTCGTGGACGATGCGATCGTCATGATCGAGAATATCGCCCGCCATTGGGCGATGGACGATGGCCGGAGCCGCGCCGACGCTGCGATCGAGGCGGTGGCGGAGGTCGGGAATCCGACCGTGGTCGCGACCCTCACCGTCGTCGCGGCGCTTCTCCCGATGCTGTTCGTTTCGGGATTGATGGGGCCGTATATGGCGCCGATCCCGGTGAATGCGTCGGCGGCGATGATCTTCTCCTTCTTCGTCGCCGTGGTGATCGCGCCGTGGCTGATGATCCGCTTCGCGAGGCGGACACTCGCGCATGGGCACGGCCATGACGAAAGCGGCGGCAGGCTGGGGCGGCTCTATGCGCGCGTCGCGCATCGCGTGATCGGCACGCGCGGGTCCGCGCGGAATTTCCTGATCGCGGTCGGCTTGGCGACCCTGGTCGCCTGCTCGATGTTCTATTTCAAGGCCGTGACCGTGAAGCTGCTCCCCTTCGACAACAAGTCGGAGGTGCAGGTCGTTGTGGACATGCCCAGAGGCACCGCGCTCGAAAGCACCGGCCGCGTGCTGGAAGATATCGCCGGCATCGTGCGCGGCCTGCCCGAGGCGACGTCGATGGAAGCCTATGTCGGCACGTCGGCGCCGTTCAACTTCAACGGCCTCGTCCGCCATTACTTCCTGCGCTCGCAGCCCGAACAGGGCGACGTGATGGTGACGCTGCTGCCCAAGGGCGACCGCAGCCGGTCGAGCCATCAGATCGCGCTCGACCTGCGCCAGCGGTTGAAGGTGCTGAAGCTGCCCGAGAGCGCGTCGATCAAGGTGGTCGAGACGCCGCCGGGGCCGCCGGTGCTCGCCACCTTGCTCGCCGAGGTCTATGGCCCCGATGCCGCCACCCGCGAAAGGACGGCGACCGAGCTTGAGAAGATCTTCAGGTCCGTCCCTTTCATCGTCGATGTCGACAACAGCTTCGGCACGCCGCGGCCCAGGCTGCGCCTCGACCTCCAGCGCGACCGGATCGATTATTACGGCCTCTCGCAGCGCCAGATCGCCGACAGCATCGCGATGCTGATGGGCAGTCAGACGGTCGGCTATGCCCCGCGCGGAGACGGCCGCACGCCGCTCCCGATCACCATCGCGCTCGAGCAGAAGGACCGGAGCTGGACTCAGGCCCTGTCGAGCACCCCGGTCGCGCAGACGCCGGGCGGCCAGTTGATCGATCTGGGCGCGGTGGTCGATGCCCGCACCGAGAAGGGAAGCCCCGCCATCTTCCGCCGCGACGGCCGCTATGCCGACATGGTGACGGCCGAGCTTGCCGGCGCCTATGAGGCGCCGATCTACGGCATGTTGGCCGTCGATCGCGCGGTGGATGATTATGATTGGGCCGCCAGGGGGCTGGTGAAGCCCGCCATCCGCCTCAACGGGCAGCCCGAGGATGAAAGCGTGCCGTCGATATTGTGGGATGGCGAATGGGAGATCACCTGGGTCACGTTCCGCGACATGGGCGGCGCGTTCATGGTCGCGCTGCTGGGGATCTACATCCTCGTCGTCGCGCAGTTCAGGAGCTTCCGGCTGCCGCTGGTCATCCTGACGCCGGTGCCGCTGACGCTGGTCGGCATCGTCATCGGCCATATGCTGTTCCGCGCGCCGTTCACCGCGACGTCGATGATCGGCTTCATCGCGCTGGCCGGGATCATCGTGCGAAACTCGATCCTGCTGGTCGACTTCATCCGGCATTCGGCGACGCCGGACAAACCCCTGCGCGATGTCCTGCTCGAAGCGGGGACGATCCGTTTCAAGCCGATCGTCCTCACGGCCGCCGCGGCAATGATCGGTGCGGCGGTCATCCTGACCGATCCGATCTTCCAGGGGCTAGCGATTTCGCTGCTGTTCGGCCTTGCCTCCTCGACGCTGCTGACCGTGCTGGTTATTCCGGCGATCTACATCGTGCTCCGAGATGACGGAAAGCCCGCGACCAGATGATGCCCCTCGAAACGCCCCTTGCGCAACTGGTCCGGCACGCGGCCCACGCCGCCAGCGTGCTCAAGCTGCTCGCCAACGAACAGCGCCTGCTGATCCTGTGCCGGCTGACCCAGGGCGAATTCGCCGTCGGGCAGATGGTCGAGCTCTGCGGGCAATCGCAGTCCAGCGTGTCGCAGCACCTTGGAAAGCTGCGCGAAGGGGGCCTCGTCAAGACCCGCCGGGACGGCACGACCATCTATTACAGCCTGGCCGACGACGATGTCCGCAAGCTGATCGACATGCTGTGCGAGCGCTTCGGTCCGGCTGGCGGGCAGCCCTGAATCCAGTCCCCGCTCCTCGCCGCCAACCGACGAGATCGGTCTTCAGTAGATCGCGTCGTCGTCGGGGTCGGAATGAAACTCGTGCCACATGCCGTTGAGGATGCCGAAGCCGACGGCGAGGCCGACGCCCAGAACCCAACTGAAATACCACATCGCGGTCGTCCCTTTCAGTAATAGTCGGGGTTGGTGTCGACGTCCCGCATCGTGATGCGGCCGAACAGCACCTTGTATACCCAGGCCGTGTAGAGGAGCACGATCGGCAGGAAGACAGCCGTCACCGCCAGCATGATGAACAAGGTCACCTGGCTGGACGAGGCGTTCCACACGGTCAGGCTCGAGGCCGGGTCGATCGAGCTCGGCAGGATGAACGGGAACATCGAGAGGCCCACCGTGGCGATGATGCCCACCGCGCCGATCGACGAGCCGCCGAACGCCAGCGCCTCGCGCCCCGTGCGGATGCCGACCCATGCCAGCAGCGGCCCCGCGAAGCCCAGGACCGGCGCGATCAGCATCCACGGATATCTGCCGTAATTGTCGAGCCACGCCCCCGGCGCCGCGACCGTCCCCGACAGCAATGGATTGGAGGGGCCGAACGGATCGGCGCCGTGCGTCAGGCGGAAGCCATAGCCCATCGTCGCGATCATCGCGCCGCCGAGCGCGAACAGCAGGATCGACGCCCCCGCCGCGATCTGGCCGAACGCGCGCGCGCGATCGTGGACCGCCCCGCGCTCGATCTTGATCGCAAGCCAGCTCGCGCCGTGCAGCACGATCATCGCGACCGAGAGCAGGCCCGCGACCAGCGAGAAGGGATGGAACAGGCCGAGCAGGGTTCCCTCGTAGAAGGAACGCAGATCGCTATCGAGGCGGAAGGGAATGCCGGTCAGCACATTGCCGACCGCGACGCCGAACACCAGCGCGGGCACGAAGCCGCCGACGAACAGCGCCCAGTCCCAGCGCGAGCGCCACGCCGCGTCGGGCTTCTTGGAGCGATATTTGAAGCCCACGGGCCGCAGGATGAGCGCGGCGAGAACGAGGAACATCGCGAGGTAGAAGCCGGAGAAGCTGACCGCATAGACGAACGGCCATGCCGCGAAGATCGCGCCGCCGCCGAGGATGAACCAGACCTGGTTTCCCTCCCATGTCGCGCCGATCGAGTTGATGACCATGCGGCGTTCAGCATCGGTCTTCGCGACGAAGGGGAGGAGGGCGGCGGTGCCGAGATCGAACCCGTCCGTCAGGGTGAAGCCGATCAGCAGGACGCCCATCAGCAGCCACCAGATCAGCCGGAGCGTTTCATAGTCGATGGGAGGTGCCATGACCTGTCTCCTTATTCGGCGGGAATGGGCGCGTAGCCATTGGGGGACGCTGGCGCCGACGCATGATGCTCGTCAGGCCCCTTGCGGATCGCCGCCAGCATGAGGCGCACTTCGATCACCGCGAGCGCGCCGTAGATCACGGTGAAGCCGATGATCGTCGTCCAGAGCTGCGCGACGGTCAGGCTCGATGCGGCGAGGAAGGTCGGCAGCACGCCGTCGATCGCCCAGGGCTGGCGGCCGATTTCGGCGAGGATCCAGCCGAATTCGATCGCAATCCACGGCAACGGGATGATCCAGACCGCCGCGCGCATGAACGTCCGGCAAAAGCCGGTGTCGCAGCCGACGCGACGCGTCGAGGCCATCCAGAAAGCCGCGCCGAAGAAGGCGATGAAGAAGAAGCCGAGCCCCGCCATCACGCGGAAGACCCAGAACATGACGGGCACGTTGGGCACTGTCGACCACGCCGCCTTCTCGATCTGCTCCGGCGTCGCCTGTCGCGGATCGGCGACGAAGCGCTTCAGGAGAAGCGCATAGCCGAGATCGGCCTTGGCCTCCTCGAACTCGGCGCGTGCGGCCATGTCGTTCCGGTCGACCTTCAGCCGCTCGACCGCGTCATAGGCCTTGATCCCGTGCTCGATGCGGTCCTGCGCCTTGGCGACCAGCTCGAAGATGCCCGAGACTTCGCCGGTCAGGCTGCGCGTCGCGATCAGGCCCAGCACATAGGGGATCTTCACTTCATAGCCGGTTTCGCGCCCTTTCAGGCTCGGGATGCCGAAGATCGCGATCCCCGCCGGCGCCGGCTCGGTGTGCCACATGGCCTCGAGCGAGGCGAGTTTCATCTTCTGGTTGTCGGTGAGGGCATAGCCGCTCTCGTCGCCCAGCACGACGACCGACAGCGACGAGGCGAGGCCGAAGGCCGCCGCCACGGTGAAGCTGCGCTTCGCCACCGCCGGCCATTTGCCCCTGAGCAGATACCAGGCCGAAATGCCGAGCACGAAGATCGAGGCGCAGACATAGCCGGCGCTTACCGTATGAACGAACTTCGCCTGCGCGACGGGATTGAACAGCACCGCCATGAAGTCGGAGACTTCCATCCGCATCGTCGCGGGATTGAAGCGCGCGCCGGCGGGATGCTGCATCCAGCCATTGGCGACGAGAATCCACAGCGCCGAGAGGTTCGATCCCAGCGCGACCATGAAGGTGGTGAAAAGATGGGCCCGCTTGCTAAGCTTGTCCCAGCCGAAGAACATGAGGCCGACGAATGTCGCTTCGAGGAAGAAGGCCATCAGCCCCTCGATGGCCAGCGGCGCGCCGAAGATGTCGCCGACATAATGGGAATAATAGGACCAGTTGGTGCCGAACTGGAATTCCATGGTGATGCCGGTGGCGACGCCGAGCACGAAATTGATGCCGAACAGCTTGCCCCAGAAGCGCGTGACGGTGCGCCAGATCGCGCGGCCCGTCATGACGTAGATGCTCTCCATGATGACCAGCATGAAGGAGAGCCCGAGGGTCAGGGGCACGAAGAGGAAATGATAGAGCGCCGTCAGCGCGAATTGCAGCCGGGAGAGTTCGATCACCGCCATGTCCATGGCAAGGCTCCTTGCATTCCGGCCCGGCTTTCCACGTTCGCCTTGAGTCGGTTGAAAAGATTACGGTTAGCCATTACGCGTAACTGAGTATATGATCAACCGGTTTGATAGGCGGGGCGCGGCCCTTTTGTGGACCGCCGACAGCGGCGCGGCGATCCTGATGGCCGCCGCGCTCGCCGCCGGCGTCGCGGCGGCGGCGCGCCACGACCATGGCGCTTTGCGGCTCGCTGTCGGCGCGATGGTGGCCGCCGCCGCGCTGCGCGCCGCGCTACAGATCGGCGCGACGGACGCCGGCGAGATCGCCGCCGCGGACGCCAAGACCAGCTGGCGGAAACGCGTCTATCCGCGTGTCCTCGTCGCGCCGCCGGGGGATCGCCGGATGCTTGGCGAAGCGGTCGCCGATGCCGTCGACCGTATCGAGGACCTGGGCGGCTTCCACGCCCGCTTCCTGCCGCTCCGCCGCGCGGCGATCCTGTCGCCCCTCGTCATCGCGATTGCCGCCGTCTTCGCAAGCTGGATCGCCGCCGCGATCATGCTCGCGACGCTCGTGCCGTTCGGGCTGGGGATGGCGCTCGCCGGCACGGCCGCCGCGCGCGCCGCCGCCCGCCAGCTCGACGCGCTCAGCCGCCTTTCGGGCCTGTTCGTCGACCGCGTGCGCGCGCTCCCGGTGATCGTCGGCTTCGGCGCGCAGGAACGGATCGGTCGCCACCTCGCCGACGCCACCCGCGAAGTCGCCGCCCGCACGATCGACGTGCTGAAGGTCGCGTTCGTCTCGAGCGCCGTCATCGAATTCTTCGCGGCGCTGTCGGTGGCGATGGTGGCGCTCTATTGCGGCTTCAACCTGCTCGGCATCCTGCCGTTCCCCGCGCCCGAGAGGCTGACCTTGGGCGAGGCGCTGTTCGTCCTCATCCTCGCGCCCGAATTCTATCTCCCGATGCGCCGCCTCGCCGCCGCCTATCACGACAAGCAGGTCGGAGAGGCGGCGGTCGAGCGCCTGGAAGGTATCGCACCCCCAGCCCCGGCGCCTTCCGATCGCGCGATCGAGGCCCCGCCCGCGCTGCGCTTCGACGCGGTGGTCGTCGATTATGGCGAAACCGCGATCGGCCCGTTCACGCTGGACGTCGCTTCAGGCTCGATCTTCGCGCTGCGTGGGCCGACCGGGATCGGCAAGTCGAGTCTGCTCCATGCGTTGCTTGGGCTTGCGCCGATCGGCGGGGGGCGGATTCTGGTCGACGGCCGCGACGCGGGCGACGTCGCGCTTGCCGGCCATGTCGGCTGGGCGGGCCAGTCGGTCGCGTTCATCCCCGGAACGCTCGCCGACAATATCCGCCTCGCGCGCCCGGAGGCCGACGACGCGGCGGTGGAGGCGGCGGCGCGCGACGCCGGGCTCGGGCCGATGATCGAGGCGCGCGGGGAGGGCATGGCCTTGCGGCTCGACCATCGCGGATCGGGCCTGTCGGGCGGCGAACGGCGGCGCGTCGGCATCGCGCGCGTCCTTTTGAAGGACGCGCCACTCTGGCTGCTCGACGAACCGACGGCGGATCTCGATGCGCGGTCCGCCGCCGACATCGCCGCAATATTGGCGTCCGCCGCCAGCGGCCGCACCGTCCTCATGGCGACGCACAGCGCCGAGCTGGCCGCCATCGCGACCAGCGAAATGGTGCTGGCGTGAGCCGCGCGGACATGGATCGGCTGCTGGCCGACGCCATCGGCCCCGAGCGCCGCGCTTTCCATATTGCGGGCGCGCTGGCCGTGGCGGCGACGATCGCCGGAATCCTGCTGCTCGGCCTGTCGGGATGGTTCATCACCGGCGCCGCCCTGGCCGGCCTGGGCGGCGTGCTGGCCGTGCAGGGCTTCAACTATCTCGTGCCGAGCGCGATGATCCGGCTGCTCGCGATCGTCCGGACGACGGCGCGCTATGGCGAACGCCTCACCGGCCATCGCGCGGCCTTGATGGCGCTCGCCACGGTCCGCGCGCGCGTGTTCGACCGCATCCTGTCGGTTCGCGACGTGCGGGCCGTATCGGCGGGGGACGCCGTGACGCGGCTCGTCCAGGACATCGGCGCGCTCGAGGACCGGCTGGTGCGCAAGCCCGCGCTCCCCGCCGCCCTTGCCGGCGCGGCGATTGGCCTTGTCCTGCTGTGGCTGGCCAGCCCCTGGGCCAGCCTGGCTTTGCTGGCGCTGATCGCCGGACTGGTCCTGTGGGGCCATCTCGCGACGCCGCGCCTGCTGGCGTCCGCCGCCACCGACATCGCGGCGGCGCTGGCGCGGTTGAAGGCGGGCATGATCGACTATGCATGGGCCTCGCCGGAAATCCTGGCCTATGATCTCGCCCCGGCGATCGGGCGAAGCCTGGCGGCCGAGGCCGCCGAACTGGACCGGGCGCGCCGCCGTTTCGCGCGCGGCGAAGCGATCATCGACGCGGGGCTGACCCTTGGCGGGGGCGTCGCCATGGCCGCGGTCCTCGCCATCTCCGGGGCCGCTTTGCCCATGACGGTGCTGGCGATGCTGGCGGCGGCGGGCGCGATCGAGGCCCTGTCCGGCTATATGCGCGGCGTATCGCGTGGCGCGCTGGTAACGGCCGCCCTCGCGCGATTGGAGGACGTGGCGGGTCGGGATGAAGCTCTCATGCGGGCGGAGCGCGCGTCCGGGCCGGTCGGGCGGACCATCGCGCTGGATCGCAACGGCGCGCATGTCCGGCTCGCGGCGGGCGAACGCCTCGGCATCGCGGGGCGATCCGGCAGCGGAAAGACCAGCCTGCTCGAAACGCTCGCCGGGATTCGGGCCGCCGACCGGGATTGCGGCATCGTCCTTGACGACCGGCCGCTCGCCATGTTGCCGCCCGCGGCGGTGCGCGCGGTCTTCGCTCTGTCGCCGCAGGATGCCCTGTTCCTGTCTGGAACGATCCGCGACAATTTGCGCGTGGCGCGCGCCGGCCTCGACGACGAACGGCTTTGGGCGGCGCTGGACGTCGCCTGCCTCGCGGCGGATGTCCGCGCGATGCCGCATGGGCTTGATCAATGGATCGGCGATGGCGGCGCGCGCCTGTCGGGCGGCCAGCGCAAACGCTTGTCGATCGCGCGCGCGCTTCTCGCGGGAAAGCCGTGGCTGTTGCTCGACGAGCCGAGCGAGGGGCTGGACATGGCGACGGAAGCGCGGCTTGCGCACCGGCTGGACATCTGGCTGCGCGACACCGGGGCCGGGCTCGTCGTCGCGAGCCATCGCCCGGCGCTGCTCGCGCTCGCGGGTGAGGGTGCGGGGGCTATCCTGAAGATCGACGGGCCGGGGCGACCGTCATCATAGGGTTCGCGCAGTGCCCGCTCCCGCGTCGGCAACGACCGGTCCCAACCTGTCGACAGCGCGGGATCACAAGATCCGGGCGAAGGTCGCGGCCGATCCCCGTGCTCGCGGCGCGGCGCCCTTCGCATCAGGCGGCGCGTTCGCCGCGGAAATACCCGACAAGGCGCCGAGCAGCTTCGCCGCGCTCACCAGCGCATCCGGCGCGAGGCTGTAGAAGACCAGCTTGGCGTCGCGCCGCGTCTGCACCAGCTCCGCCTTGCGCAGGATGGCGAGCTGTTGCGACAATCCCGGCTGGCCTATGCCGGTCATGGTTTCGAGTTCACCGACCGACCTCTCGCCATTCTCGAGCAGCGTCCGCATGAGCTTCAGCCGAACGTCATGGGCGAGCGCCTTGAGGACGTCGGTGATCGCGTCCAGTTCGGTGTCGCTGAAGGTCGTCACTTGCCTGCCTTCTTGCGCTTGTCGGGCCGCGTCCGGTGGAACCAGCAGGCGTCGCCCGCCGCATCGAGCGCGGAGTCCTGATCCTGATAGGGCGGTAGCAGGACGTCGTCGCCGGGGCGCCAGCCTTCGGGCGTGACCACATTGTCGCTGTCGACCCGCTGCAGCGCGGCGACGACGCGCAGCATTTCCTCCACCGATCGGCCGATGGTGGCGGGATAGCAGAGCCTGGCGCGGACGATGCCGTCAGGGTCGATGAAGAAGGTCGCGCGCAGCGTGGCGGCGTCGGGCGCGTCCTCCGCTATCATCCCGTAGGCGCGGCCGATCACCATCGACGGGTCCTCGACGATCGGGAAGCCGACCGTGACGCCGAAATGCTCATGGATCGCGCGTATCCACCCGAGATGGGAATAGAGGCTGTCGACCGAGATCGCGACAAGCGCGCAGTTGAGCGCCCTGAATCGCTCGCCAGCGCGCGAGAGGGCGACAAATTCGCTGGTGCAGACAGGCGTGAAGTCCGCGGGATGCGAGAAGAGCAGCACCCACTGGCCGCGATAGTCGGACAGGCTCATGTCGCCCATGGTGGTGCGCGCCCGGAAATTGGGCGCAATGTCGCCGATCTGGACCGGCGACTGCGCGCCGCTCTTGTCTGCGTTGGAATTCAAAATTTCCTGCTCCTGAAGGAGGCCCGTCTTGAACTTCCTTCGTTACACGGTTACATCATGCGCGTAAACGATTAAGCAGTGCTCGCGTTCCACGGGAGATGTTCGCGTGCCCGAGGCCCAACTTGTTGTTTGCCCTGCTGCACGAGCATCAACCGCGTGCCGGCCGCGAAGATCGGCGCCGCGCCCAATTGCGGAAAGTGTGGAATGCCGCTGTTCCAGGGACAGCCCGTCGAGGTCGATCAGGCCGCGTTCGATCGCCAGTAGGGCGCGGAAGCTCCCCGTTCTGGTCGATTTCTGGGCAAGCTGGTGCGGCCCTTGTCGCGCAATGGCGCCCGCGTTCAAAGCCACCGCCGCCGAGCTGGAGCCGCACGTCCGGCTGCTGAAGGTCGACACCGGGGCCGGGCAGGGCGTTTCAGCGCGCTACCACATCCGGTCGATCCCTACCCTGATATTTTTCGGGGACGGGCGCGAGATCGCCAGGCAGACCGGCGCCATGGATCGCGCGCGATTTGTCACATGGACAAGACAGGCGCTCGCGGCCACCTAGGGTCAGGACCCATTGATATGAGGTGGGGATTATGATTCAGGCGGCTGCGAAGGAGCCTGAATTTGAGCGATTTATTCTGGCTGACGGACGAGCAGATGGCGCGTCTTCAGCCCTATTTTCCGA
>Ga0209963_1000190_pt1 | contig 189241 bp, 178 predicted proteins | sample ThiBio_1000_biof_2_FD_183957 | JGI IMG/M metagenome (GOLD analysis project Ga0209963, IMG submission 183957) | Wastewater bioreactor microbial communities from Cape Town, South Africa - Thiocy_cont_1000_biof (SPAdes) | ecosystem: Engineered > Bioreactor > Thiocyanate-remediating >... | reverse complement strand
AACACGCTATTCTGGTGCGCCACGGCGTTGCTCCTCGCTGATGCCTCGATTCGCTGTCACCCGAACCGAAGCCAGTAGAATCAACGCCGTGGTAGAAGTACAGCAAAATCGAACCGGACAGCCGTGGGTCGAGCCCGGCGATGACGGTGGGGTGCGGTGCCCGTTGCCTGCTGTCCGCATCGCTCGTGCCGATGGGGGTCGCCGGGTCGAGCCCGGCGATGACGGTGGGGTGCGGTGTTCAGTGCCCTCATCGCCCGTGCCGATGGGGGTCGCCGGGGCGAGCGCGGCGATGACGGTGGGGTGCGGTGCCCACTGCCCGCATCGCTCGAACACCGCCCGCGGACCCTCGACCATAACGATCCATCACAGATCAGTCGATTGAGTGAGCCAGCGCCATGGGTTACGGTGATTCTCACATGCGCCCTCCATTCCTGCTGCTCGTGTCCCTGCTCGCACCGGCCGACCCTGCGTCCGCACAGGTGACGGTCGACCTGCGCGCGCTGGACGCCTTGCCGGCGACCAGACCCGCCATCACCCGGCCGGCGCCGAACCTTGCGCCGCGCACCCGCCCACAAACCGCGAGCACCTCCGCCGGCACCAGCGGAACCGCCGCCCATGCCGCGGCAACTCCGTCCGCTCAGGCATCGGCGGCGGCAACCGGCACGCAGACGGCGACCGCCGCCGGCTCCAACCAGGCCCCCGCATCCCCGGCGACGTCGACAGCGGGCAGCGCCGCCGCCGCTCCCGCCGCGACCTTGCCGCGCGGCGCGCCGCCGGCGGAGCCAACCGGCGCGGCGAGCCCGACCTTGCACGCCGACGCAAGCCCCACGCCCGCCGCGGCCGAGGCGCCAACCGGGCCCGTGGCCGCCGCGGTGCGCGTCATGTTCGCGCCGGGCCAGGGCGAACTCGGGGCCGACGGCGCGTCGGTCATCAAGGAACTGGTCGCCTCCGCGCCGAAGGGCGACGGCACCACCTACAACGTCGTGGCCTACGCCGCGGCGACGCCCGACGATCCCTCGACCGCGCGGCGCCTGTCGCTCTCGCGCGCGCTCGCGGTGCGCAACGTGCTGATGGGCGCCGGCGTGCCCTCCAGCCGCATCTACGTCCGCGCGCTCGGAGGCCAGACCGGTGACGGGCCGGCCGACCGAGCGGATGTGAGTGTCCTTGGGGGCAACGCGCCTCCGCCAGCATCGGCAAAACCGCAATGACGCGTCCCACGGTCTACCTGCTGCGGATGGCGATCTTCCTGGTCGTCGTGGCCGCCGTGGTGGGCCTGCTGTCCCCCGTGCTGATCGGAACGTTCGAGAACAACCCGCTGCTCAACAGCCTGATCCTGCTGGTGCTGTTCCTCGGCATCATCTGGAACCTCCGTCAGGTGCTGCGCCTCACGCCCGAGGTGACCTGGCTCGAGACCTACCAGACCGCGCGCCCCCGCCTCGCCACCCTGCCCTCGCCGCGGCTGCTCGCGCCGATGGCCAGCATGCTGGCGGCGCGGGAGAACAACCAGGGCCGCGCCGGCCAGGCCCGCTTCACCCTGTCGGCCACCGCGATGCGCAGCCTGCTCGACGGCATCGCGTCGCGCCTGGACGAGAGCCGCGAGCTCTCGCGCTACATGACCGGGCTGCTGATCTTCCTCGGCCTGCTGGGCACGTTCTGGGGGCTGCTGCGCACGGTGCACGCCGTCTCCGACGTGATCGGCGGGATGACCGCCAGCAGCAACGACGTGAACCTGCTGTTCGAGCAGCTCAAGTCCGGCCTGACCAAGCCGCTCGCCGGCATGGGCACCGCGTTCTCTGCCTCCATGTTCGGCCTCGCCGGCGCGCTGGTGCTGGGCTTCCTCGACCTCACCGCCGGCCAGGCGCAGAACCGGTTCTTCAACGAGCTCGAGGAATGGCTCGCGGGCCTGACCCGCCTCTCCTCCGGCGCGCTGGCCGAGGGCGAGGGCTCCGTCCCGGTCTACGTCCAGGCGCTGCTCGAGCAGACCGCCGAGAACATGGAGAACCTGCAGATGATCCTCTCCCGCGGGGAGGATCGGAACGCGCAGATGGGCCAGGCCATGCTGACGCTCAACGAGAAGGTCGGCCTGCTCAGCGAGACCATGCGCACGAGCCAGCAGCTCATGCTGAAGATCGCGGAGACGCAGGCCGCGCTCGCCCCGGTGCTGCAGCGCCTGCACGACGTCCGGGGTGACGACGTTGCGCGCAGCCACCTGCGCAACATCGAGCTCTACCTCCAGCGGCTGCTGGCGGACGCCGAACAGGGTCGCGCGCAGACCACCGCGGAGCTGCGCAACGACCTGCGCATCCTGACCCGCACGGTCGCGGCGCTGGCCGACGAGCAGCGGTAATGGCGCTGCGCGCGCGCCGCAGCCACGGCAACGGGCTCGACGCCTGGCCCGGCTACGTGGACGCGCTGTCCACGCTGCTGATGGTCATCATCTTCGTGCTGCTGGTGTTCGTGCTGTCGCAGGCCTTCCTGTCGGTGGCGCTGAACGGGCGGGATCAGGCGCTGGACAAGGTGAACCACCAGCTCGCCCAGCTCACCGAGGCGCTGTCGCTCGAACGCGGCAAGGCCCAGTCGCTCGAGCTGTCGATCTCTCAGCTGAACCAGCAGCTCGCGGCCGGCAGCGCGGCGCGTGACCAGCTCTCGAAGCAGCTCGCCGCGCTTCAGGACCAGTCGCAGCGCACCGCCGCCGACCGCGACGCGCTGCGGGCGGAGCGTGACCGCCTGACCCAGCAGGTCGCGCAGGCGCAGCAGGCGGTGCAGACCACCACCGCCGCGCGGGATTCGCTGCAGGCGGAGCGGGACCGGCTGGCGCAGCAGCTCGCGCAGACCCAGCAGGCCGGCGCGGCCGCGACCTCCGAACTCCAGGCGCAACTCGGGGCCGCCACCGAACGCGCCGCGGCGACGCAGGAGGAGCGGGACAAGCTCGCGGCGCAACTCGCCGATGCGCGCCAGCTCCTGGCCGCGGCGGAGGCGCGCTATGCCGAGATGCAGCGGCAGATCGCCGAGCTCGACAAGACGGTGAAGGCCGACAAGGCCACGATCGACGCGCGGGTGTCCGACCTCGCCAAGCTGGCCGAACAGGCCCGCGCGCTGGCGGCACTGCGCGACGAGCTGGAGAAGCAGGCGCAGGACGCCGCCGTACGGGCGACCACCGAACAGCAGCGGCGGGAAGCGGTGGCGGCGCAGCTCGCGGACGAGCAGAAGCTGGGGGACAGCGCGCGGGCGCAGATCGCGCTGCTGACGCAGCAGGTGGACCAGTTGAAGGCGCAGCTCGCCTCGGTCGCCAAGGCGCTGGACCTCGCGCAGACCGACAACAAGGACAAGGAGACCGAGATCGCCAATCTCGGCCAGAAGCTGAACGTCGCCCTGGCGCAGCGGGTCGAGGAGCTGCAGCAGTATCGCAGCGAGTTCTTCGGCAAGCTGCGCAGCCTGCTGGCGAACCGGTCGGGCATCCAGGTCGTGGGCGACCGCTTCGTCTTCCAGAGCGAGGTGCTGTTCCCGGTGGGCAGCGCCGACCTGACCCAGGCGGGGATTGCGCAGATGACGACGCTCGCGATCACCATCAAGGACATCGCGAAGCAGATCCCGCCGGACGTGAAATGGATCCTGCGGGTGGACGGCCACACCGACCCGCAGCCGGTGAAGGGCGGCCAGTTCTCCTCCAACTGGGAGCTGGCGGCGGCGCGGGCGATCAACGTGGTGAAACTGCTGATTGCCGACGGCGTGCCGCCGGAGCACCTCGCCGCCACGGCATTCGGCGAGTTCCAGCCCTTCGGCCCGGGGGATACGCCCGACGCCTACGCGAAGGACCGCCGGATCGAGTTGCGGCTGACCGACCGCTAGGCGCGCGGCGCCGTCTCGGCCAGCGGGCGCTGAAACGGGACGGAGGTGGCGCACCCTGACATCGTCATGGCCGGGCTCGTCCCGGCCAACTCCACCGCACCCTCACACGGTCATGGCCGGGCTCGTCCCGGCCATCCCCACCGGCACCCTGCCGCGATAGACGGCCGGGACACGCCCGGCCATGACGGAGGGGGACGGCACGGGGTCACGCCGCCACCCTGGCGCCTCCCTCCGTCCCTCACCCCCCGGCGAGGGCGTCGATCTCCGCCAGGTCCTGCGCCGTCAGCCTCCAGCTCCCCGCCTTCACGTTCTCCTCCAGCTGCTCGGGGCGCGTCGCACCGGCGATCACGGAGGCGACGGGGCTCTGCGCCAGGAGCCAGGAGAAGGCGAGTTCCAGCATCCGGTGGCCGCGCGCCTCCACCCAGTCGCCCAGCTTCTCGGCAATGCCCCAGTTCCGCTCCGTCAGGTAGCGGTCCGCCAGGCGTTGCGTGTTCGCGAGCCGCGTGCCGGAGGGCAGCGGCGTGTTACGGCGGTACTTGCCCGTCAGCAGCCCGCTCGCCAGCGGGAAATAGGGCAGCAGCCCCAGCCCGTATTTGCGCGCGGCCGGGATCAGGTCCGTCTCCGGCTTGCGGAAGATCAGCGAATACTCGTCCTGGCACGACACGAACGGGGCCAGCCCGGCGGAGCGCGCCGTCCACTGCGCCTCCACCATCTGCCAGGCCGGGAAATTGGAGCAGCCCACGTAGCGCACCTTCCCCTGCCGGATCAGGTCGTCGAGCGCGCGCAGCGTCTCCTCGATTGGGGTCAGCGGATCCGGCTGGTGCATCTGATAGAGGTCGATCCAGTCGGTCTGCAGGCGGCGCAGGCTGTCCTCCACCGCCTGCATGATGTAGCGCCGCGCGCCGCCCACCTTCACCGCCACGTCGTCCATCGGCATGCCGAACTTGGTCGCGAGCACGATCCGCTTGCGGTCCTCGCCCAGGATGCGGCCCATCAGCGTCTCGGAACCGCCACGCTCCCCATACACGTCGGCGGTGTCGAACAGCGTGATCCCGAGGTCGAGCGCCTTGTGGATCACCGCCCGCGTGGCAGCCTCGTCGATGCGGCCGCCGAAGTTGTTGCATCCGAGGCCAATGGCCGAGACGCGCAGGCCGGACTGGCCGAGGTTACGGATTTCCATGGCGGCAGGCTCCTCGAACGGGGAAGCGCGCAGAGTGGCGCGCGGGCGCAGGGACGCCAAGCCTCCCCCGCCGGCGGCCCTTTGCCGATCCGGCTCGCCCGCACCGCCGCATCCGCGTCAGAAGACGATGCGCTTCTCGATCCCGGCATCCCGGTCGGCCGGCGCCTCGAAGTCCAGCACCGGTCCCAGCGGAACGATGCCGCTGGGGTTCAGGCGCTTGTGGCTCTGGTAGTAGTGCCGCTTGATGTGGTCGGGGTTGACCGTCCCCGCGACGCCGGGGATCTGGTAGATGTCCCGCGTGTAGGCCCACAGGTTTCGGTAGTCCACGAGCCGCCGCAGGTTGCACTTGAAGTGCCCGTGGTAGACGAGGTCGAAGCGCACCAGCGTAGTGAACAGGCGGATATCCGCCTCGGTCAGGGTGTCGCCGACCAGGAAGCGGGACTGGGCCAGCCGTTCCTCCAGCCAGTCCAGCGTCTCGAACAGCGGGACCACCGCCTCCTCATACGCCTCCTGCGTGGTGGCGAAGCCCGCCTTGTAGACCCCGTTGTTCAGCGTGTCGTAGACGCGGGCGTTGACCTCGTCGATCTCCTCGCGCCGGTCGGCCGGGTAGTAGTCGCCCGGCTTGGCCCCGACCGCGTCGAAGGCGCTGCCGAACATCCGCAGGATCTCGGCCGATTCGTTGTTCACGATGGTCTGGGTGTGCCGGTCCCACAGCACGGGCACGGAGACGCGGCCGGTGTAGCTGGCATCGGCGCGGGTATAGACCTCATGCAGCGTGCGGCTGCTGGACAGCGTGTCCGGGATCACGCCCTCGCCCGCGGCGAAGGTCCAGCCCTGCGGCCCCATCAGCCAGTGCGTGACCGAGACGGGCACGATGCTCTCCAGCCCCTTCAGCGCGCGCATGATCAGCGTGCGGTGCGCCCAGGGGCAGGCGAGCGAGACGTAGAGATGATAGCGGCTCGCCTGCGCGGCGAATCCGTCATGCCCGGTCGGACCGGGACGGCCATCGGGCGTGACCCAGTTGCGGAACATCGTTTCGGCGCGCTCGAACCGCCCCTCACCCTTGGCCGGTGCGGGTTCGTCCTCGTGCCACACGCCGTCGATCAGCAGGCCCATGTCGTGTCCCTGAGTGGTGAGTGCCGCCGTCAGCCGCCCGCGGCGAAGCGCGTGGCGGCGGGACGGCTGGCGATTTCGCTGACCAGCTTGCGAGTCATCGCTTCCCCGAAGCTGGCGAAGTCATGCACCTCCAGCACAAAGCTCGCCGGGCCGCCCGTGACGTTCTCGCGATAGTAGGCGGCAAGCCCGCCGGGCGGCTGCACGTGCGCGAAGGTCCACGACACCGGGTGGTCGTTGATGATGGCGAGCCCGTTGATCGTGATGCCGGCGCGTATCGCGTCGTCCCGCGCCTCCCCGATCTCGCGCCCCGCATTGTTCGTGCCGTCGCCGCAGACGTCGATCACCCGCCGCGTGGCGGTGACCGGCGCCTCGGCCAGAAGTTGCACGGCATGGTCGACCCCGGCGCTGATCGCGGTCCGCCCCCAGAAGCTGCGCGGCGCCGCGGCCACCCGGTCGGCGAACGCCTCGGCCGAGGCGCGGTCACGGATCACCGTGAAGTCGAGCACCGTGCGCACCTCGAAGCTGCTGGCGAATTCCACATAGGCGACGGCGATCGCCCCGAGCGGCCCGCCCTGGATGGCGGCGATTACCTGGGGGGAGGTGAAGGCGGTGCGATAGCCGGTCTTCTCGAGCTTGTACTCGCCGTCGTCGATGCTGCGCGACGTATCGGTGACCAGCACCAATGCGAGATCGACGTCCTCGGCCGCCGCGATCCGCGGCAGGGACAGGAGGGCAAGCACGACGACGGCGAGCAGGCGCGGCATGGCAGCCCCCATGGCGAGCGGACCTTCACCCATGGGAGCGGCCCGGTGCAACTTCGTCAAAGGTTTTCCATGACCTGGAATGCCGGCGACCGCCGCCGGTTGCCGGGGCCGCCGGCCTCCCGCACACTCGAAGCATCAAAGGGGAGAGGCAATCCATGGACGTCAGGCTCGATGGCCGTACCGCACTCATCACCGGCGCGAGCAAGGGGCTGGGCCTCGCGATGGCGCAGACCTTCGCCGCCTCGGGCGCCGAGGTCGCCATGCTGGCGCGGACCCGCGCCGGGCTCGACGCGGCCATGGACAAGATCGCCCCCGACGCGCGCAGCCGGGTCGCGGCCTTCACCTGCGACGTGAGCAAGGCCGAGGAGGTCGCGCGCACCTTCGAGGCGGTGACCGCGCGTTTCGGCAAGGTCGACATCCTGATCAACAATGCCGGCCAGTCCCGCGCCCAGGCCTTCGACACGATCACCGACGACATCTGGCAGGAGGACCTGGACCTCAAGCTGTTCGCCGCGATCCGCCTCACCCGCCTTGCCTGGCCGGGGATGAAGGAGCGGAAATGGGGCCGCATCATCAACGTGCTGAATATCGGCGCGAAGGCGCCGCGGGCCGGCGGGGCGCCCACCGCGGTGTCCCGCGCGGCGGGGATGGCGCTGATGAAGGTGCTCTCGCAGGAAGGCGCGCCGCACAACATCCTGGTCAACGGGCTGCTGGTCGGCATCATCGTCTCCGACCAGTGGGCGCGCCGGCACGAGGCGCAGGTGGCGTCGGGCAAGAGCAACGAACCGCTCGAGAGCTTCCTCGCCAAGATGGGGTCCGGGGTGCCGATCGGGCGCATGGGCAAGCCCGAGGAGTTCGCCGCGATGGCCTGCCTGCTGTGTTCGGAGCTGGGCGGGTTCACCACCGGCACTGCGATCAACATGGATGGCGGCGCCTCGCCCGTGGTGTGACGGGGACGGGCCGCAGCACCCGTGATGGGACGGCGACCAGCCGCGCTGTCCCGCGCGGGGCGGCATGGCGGGTGCAGGCCGAGCCGGGTCGGTGGTTCGGCTCAGAGCCGGACGCCGAACACCTCCACTAGGCCAGCCTGACCCTCCGCCGTGATCCGGACGGCGCGGCTGTCGCGATGCCGCTCGAGCCAGCCCAGGGCGAAGCAGCGGTTGGCGAGCGCGGCGCCGATGCGGCCGGCGAGGTGCAGGCGGCGCTCGCTCCAGTCCAGGCACGGACGGCAGAAGACGCGGCGCCCCGCCGGCGGGTCGGCACCGAAGTCGCGCAGGAAGGCTTGGCCGTCCGCCGTCACCTCCCCGCCATCGGTGCCCAGCACGACATGGCCGCGTGCCACCAGCGTGTCGGCCAGGCCAACGCCCAGCCGTCCGGCAAGGTGGTCGTAGCAGGTGCGGGCGGTGCGGAGGGCCTCCCCGCCGCGCCACGGTGCGCCATGACGCTCGTCCGGCCCGGCAACCGCCATCACCGCCTCCAGCATCTGCCCGACCAGCGGCGAGGCGAGGCGGAAGTAGCGGTGCCGCCCCTGCCGCGCGGCGTCGAGCAGGCCGGCCTCGGTCAGCTTGGCCAGATGGCCGCTGGTGGTCTGCGGCGAGACCCTGGCGGCGAAGGCGAGTTCCTTCGCGGTCAGGGCGCGGCCGTCCATCAGCGCGGAGAGGATGTTGGCGCGGGCCGGATCGCCCAGCAGCGCCGCGATGCTGGCCATGCGGGATGCGTCGCTCATGAGCCGGAGTGTAGCGCCTGGCGATGCAGGCGCGCAGCACGCACGGTTCGGTGGCGGCCGAAGCGTGCGCCCCCCGACGGCGTTAACCGCGTGCTAGGCAGGACGGCGCATCCTATCGCATGGCCGCCGTCGTGGCGCGGCAGGCGTGAACCGCGGACGCGGCAGGGGTGCGTGACCGCGTTGGCGTGGAGGAGGACGGATGTTCGCAGTGCTGTTCGAGGTCGAACCGCAGGCGGAGCGGTGGGACGACTACATGCGGCTCGCGGGCATGCTGCGCCCCGAACTGCTGCGGATCGAGGGGTTCTTCGACAACCGCCGCTTCTCCAGCCGGCGCCATCCCGGACGGCTGCTGTCGCTCTCGCTCTGGCGCGACGAGAAGGCGCTGGTGCGCTGGCGCGCGCATGCCGGCCATCACGCGATCCAGGCGGTGGGGCGGGGGGAGATCTTCCGTGACTACCACCTGCGGGTCGGCGAGGTGGTGCGGGATGGCGGGAACGCGCTTGCGCAGCAGCGGCTCGACGAGACCGCGGTCGGCGCGGCGCGTGCGGTCACCATCCTGGACGGTCCGGTGGGCTCCGAACCGCCGGACGCGCCGGGGCTGGTGGACTGGGACGCATTCGACGGGGTGACGGAACCCGGGACGACGCTGATGCTGCTGTCCTGGCGCGACGCGCCGGCGATGGCGGCGTGGGCGGACGATGGAGCCGCCCGCCGGCTGGACGTGCGGATCGTGCGCGACTACGGCATGCACGCACGCGACGAGGCCCCGCAGTACCACCGCCCGGTGGTCCGCCCCGAGGCCCCCGGCGGCTGACGCCTCCGGCGCTCGCCCTCCCCCGCGTCATGGCCGCCCCGTGTCATGACCGCCCCGTGTCATGCCGCCCCGTGTCATGGCCGCCCCGTGTCATGGCCGGCGCGGGCCTCTGTGTCATGGCCGCCGCAGGGCGGCCATCCACGACTTCCCTCACGCGCACCAGCAAAGCCGTGGATGGCCGCGACAAGCGCGGCCATGACACAGAGGGGGAGCGCGGCGATGACACGAGGAGGCGGAGGCACGCCCCCGCCGCACGGCCGCCGCCCCTACCTCCGCCGGGCGGCCAGCTCCCCCGCCAGGCGCAGCGCCGCGATCAGGCTGCACGGGTCGGCGATCCCGCGGCCCGCGATGTCGTAGGCCGTGCCGTGATCGGGGGACGTCCGGACGATCGGCAGCCCCAGCGTCACGTTCACCCCGTTGTCCATGTCCAGCGTCTTCAGCGGGATCAGCGCCTGGTCGTGGTACATGCAGATCGCCACGTCGTAGCGGGTTCGCGCCGTCCGGGTGAACATCGTGTCGGGCGGCCAGGGACCGGAGACGTCCAACCCATCCGCCCGCAACCGGTCGAGCGCCGGAGCGATCAGCGTCTGTTCGTCGGTTCCGAGCGCTCCCTGCTCCCCCGCATGCGGGTTGAGGCCGGCAACGGCCAGCCGCGGTGCCGCGAGGCCGAAATCCCGCCGCAGCGCCGCCGCCGTGGTGCGGGCGGCCGCGACGATCATCTCGGTCGAGAGCATCGCGATCGAATCGCGCAGCGAGGCATGCACCGTGACCGGCACGACCCGGAGCAGCGGGCTGGCCAGCATCATGATCTGCTGCCCGGTCGCGCCGGTCAGCGCGGCCAGGAACTCGGTGTGGCCCGGATAGGAGAACCCGGCCTGGTAGAGCGCCGCCTTGTTGATCGGATTGGTCACGACGGCCCCGGCGAGCCCGTCCAGCGCGAGCCGCGTCGCGCGCTCGATCGCTCCTACGATGGCGGTGGCATTGGCCGGATCGGGCTTGCCCGGCACCGGCGGTGCGGCGAGCGGGACCGCGAGCACCGGCAGCGCGTCGGCGAACCCCGTCGCGTCGAAGGCGTCCACGACCCGGACCGGCACGTCGAGCCCCAGCCGCGTGGCGAGCGCCCGCAGCCGGTCGGGGTCATCCAGCGCGACGAAGGTCGGGCCGGTCTGCCGCAGCGCGAGCCACGCCCGCAGCGTGAGTTCCCCGCCGATCCCGGCCGGGTCGCCCATGGTGAGTGCCAGCGGCTTCATCGCCCCCCTCCCCCCTCATGGGGCAGGACCGGGGTGGGGGGGCCACCACGCACACGCACCCACGTGCCACGCCCCGACTCACCTCCCCCTCCCCCCTCGCGGGGGAGGGCCGGGGTGGGGGGGCCACCACGCACACGCACCCAAGTGCCACGCCCCGACGCACCTCCCCCTCCCCCCGCGCTGGGGAGGGCCGGGGTGGGGGGGCCACCCGGCACATGCACCCACGTGCCACGCCCCGACTCACCCCCTCCCCCTGCCCCCCTCCCGCAAGCGGAGGGGGAATGGAGGTTCGGGGCCATCAGATGTGCAGGGCGTGGCCGGCGGTGGCGAGGGCGGCTTCCTTCACCGCCTCCTCCAGCGTCGGATGGGCATGGCAGATGCGGCCGACATCCTCGGACGAGGCGCCGAACTCCAGCGCCGTCGCCAGTTCGGCGATCAGCGTACCGGCTTCGGGGCCCAGGATGTGCGCGCCCAGCAGCCGGTCCGTCTGCTTGTCCGCCAGGATCTTCACAAACCCGTCCGTCTCGCCCATGGCGCGGGCGCGGCCGTTGGCGGTGAAGGGGAACTTGCCGACCGCATAGGCGATGCCGGCGGCCTTCAGCTCGTCCTCCGTCTGCCCCACCCACGCCACTTCCGGCGCCGTGTACACCACGCTCGGGATCACCCCGTAATTCACGTGGCCCGCCTGGCCGGCGAGGATCTCGGCCACGGCCACGCCCTCGTCCTCGGCCTTGTGCGCCAGCATCGGGCCAGCGATCACGTCGCCGATCGCGTAGATGCCCGGCACGTTGGTCGCGTAGTGCGGGTCGACGATCACCCGGCCGCGGTCGTCCAGTGCGACGCCCGCCTCGGCGAGGCCCAGCCCCTCGGTCACCGGCCGGCGCCCGATCGCCAGCAGCACCACATCGGCCTTCAACGTCTCCGCGGCCCCGCCCTTCACCGGCTCGACCGAGAGCGTCACGCCGTCCTTCTCCGCCTTGGCGCCGGTCACCTTGGCGCCCAGGCGGAACTTCAGGCCCTGCTTCGCGAGAATGCGCTGGAACGCCGTCGCGACCTCGGTATCCATGCCCGGCGCGATGCGGTCGAGGAACTCGACCACCGTCACCTCCGCCCCCAGCCGGCGCCAGACGGAGCCGAGTTCGAGGCCGATGATGCCTGCCCCGATGACGACCAGATGCCCCGGCACCTTGTCGACCTCGAGCGCGCCGGTGGAGGTGACGATGCGCTTCTCGTCCACCTCGACCCCGCGTAGCGGCGTGCTGTCGGAACCGGTGGCGATGACGATCGCCTTGGTCTCATGGGTGGTGCCGTCGACCTCCACCTTGCCGGGCGCGACGATGCGGCCGGCGCCCTTGAGCCAGGTCACCTTGTTCTTGCGGAACAGGAACTCGACGCCCTTCACGTTGGCGCTGACCACCTCGCCCTTGCGCGCCTGCATCCGCGCGAGGTCGAGCTTGACCCCGTCCACCAGCACGCCGTGGTCCTTCAGCCCGTGGGTCGCGTGGGCGAACTCCTCCGAGGATTGCAGCAGCGCCTTGGACGGGATGCAGCCGATGTTGAGGCAGGTCCCGCCGAGGGTCGCGCGCTTCTCCACGCAGGCGACCTTGAGGCCGAGTTGGGCGGCGCGGATCGCGCAGACATAGCCGCCGGGGCCGGCGCCGATGACGATGAGGTCGAACGAGTCGCTCATGGGGCGAGCCTTTCAGAGACGGGCGGGGTTCAGGGGCGGCATGCCCGGCGGCGGCGGGAGGACGCGGGCGATGAGGCGGAAGGGCGGTCCGAAGGCGGCCGCGAGGGCACGGGCGGAGGAAGCCGGGGGGCACGGGCGGATGGGGGCCGCCGGTGCGCCAACCGTCATCCCCGGGCTCGACCCGGGGATCCCCGCGGCACCCTGCCGCAGGATCTCCGTGGCACCCTGCCGATGGGGATGGCCGGGTCGAGCCCGGCCATGACGGTGTGAGGACACGATCGTCCGCGCTCCGGCCCGCGGATGGCCGGGTCGAGCCCGGCCATGACGGCGTGAGGACACGATCGTCCGCGCTCCGGCCCGCGGATGGCCGGGTCGAGCCCGGCCGTGACGGTGTGAGGTGGCCGCCATCGACGCGCAGACCGGGGCGAGAGGAGACGTGGCTACAGCCCCAGCAGCAGGCGGCGGGGATCCTCGAGGCCTTCCTTCACGCGGACCAGGAAGGACACCGCCTCCTTCCCGTCGATGATCCGGTGGTCGTAGGACACCGCGAGATACATCATCGGCCGGATCTCGATCTTGCCGCCCACCACCATCGCCCGCTCCTGGATCTTGTGCATGCCCAGGATCGCCGACTGCGGCGGGTTGAGGATCGGGGTCGACATCAGGCTGCCGTAAATGCCGCCATTGGTGATGCTGAACGTGCCGCCGGTCAGCTCGTCGAGCTTGAGCTGCCCGTCGCGCACCCGGCGGCCGAAATCGGCGATGGTGCCCTCGATCTGGGCGAAATCCATCTGGTCGGCGTCGCGGATCACCGGCACCACGAGGCCGGACGGGCCGCCCACCGCGATCCCCATGTTGACGAAGTTCTTGTAGACGATCTCGTCGCCGTCGATCTCGGCGTTGACGGCCGGGAACTCCTTCAGCGCGACGCAGCAGGCGCGCACGAAGAAGGACATGAAGCCCAGCCGCACGCCCTTGTTCTTCTTCTCGAACGCGTCGCGGTATTCGGAGCGCAGCGCCATCACCGCCGACATGTCCACCTCGTTGAAGGTGGTCAGCATGGCGGCGTTGTTCTGCGCCTCCTTCAGCCGCGCGGCGATGGTGCGGCGCAGGCGGGTCATCTTCACCCGCTGCTCGCGCACGTCGGCGGTGCGCGGGGCGGAGGATGCGGCGGGCGCCGGGGCCGGTGCAGCCGGGCGGTTGAGGAACTCGATCACGTCGCCCTTGGTGATGCGGCCGTCCTTGCCGGTGCCGCCACCGATCGCGTCGGCGCCGACGCCCTGCTCCGCCATCATCTTGGCGGCCGCGGGCAGCGGCGCGTGCACGTTGCCGGAGGCGGGCGGCATGGCGGGGCGGGAGACCGGGCCGGTCGGCCGCGGCGGCGGGTTGACGCCGGCCGGCGGATTGGCGGCCGCGCGCGGCGCCGGAGCGGGGGCTGGCGACGCGGGGGCCGGGGACGCGGGTGCGGCAGACGCCGGCGCGGCGGCGGGGGTCACCTGCGCGGGGGCCGGAGACGGCGGCGAGGCCTTCACCGGCGCCGGCGCGGCGGCCGGCTTGGCGGCGGCGGGCTTGGCCGCGGCGCCGGCACCGCCGGCTTCGATCAGGCCCAGCGTGGCGCCGACTTCGACCTCTCCGCCCTCGGGCACGCCGATCGAGGCGAGCACGCCGGCGGACGGCGCCGTCACCTCGACCGTCACCTTGTCGGTTTCCAGCTCGACCAGCGCCTCATCGGCGGCGACCGCCTCGCCTTCCTGCTTCATCCAGCGCGCCACCGTCGCGGTCGTGACGCTCTCGCCCAGGGTGGGCACCTTGATCTCGGTCGCCAATGCGGTCTCTCCGGCGCGTGGTTGTCGTCGTTGGGGCGGGTGTATGCCTCACGCGCCGCCATCATGGGAGGGGGGTGAGCCCGAAGGGGGCCCGCGCGCGGCCCCCGCCTCCCCTGGTCGTCCGCGGTCCCCGGCCCCGGGGCGCACCCAAGCGGCCGGACGTGACCCGCAGTGTCGGCTCAGGCGAGCCCCAGCGCCTCCTGCACCAGGGCGGCCTGTTCGGCCTGGTGGGTCCGGGCGAGGCCGGTCGCCGGGGAGGCCGCGGCCTGCCGCCCGACATAGGACGGGCGCCGCGCCTTTCCTTCCAGGCTCTTGAGCACGTATTCGAGCCGGCGGTCGACGAAGCTCCAGGCGCCCATGTTCTCGGGCTCCTCCTGGCACCACACCACGTCGGCATTCGCATACGGCGCGAGCAGCCGGCCCAGCGTGTTCTGCGGGAACGGGTACATCTGCTCGAGCCGCAGGATCGCCACGTCCTTCACGCCCTTGGCGCGCCGTTCGGCCAGCAGGTCGTAGTAGACCTTGCCCGAGCAGATGACGACGCGCTTGACGTCGGTGGGGGCGGCGATGTCGTCGATCTCGGGAATGACGAACTGGAAGCGGCTGCCTTCGGCGAACTCGGACAGCTTCGACACCGCGAGCTTGTGCCGCAATAGCGATTTCGGCGTGAACACCACCAGCGGCTTGCGGAAGTTCCGGTGCTGCTGGCGGCGCAGGGCGTGGAAGTAGTTCGCCGGCGTCGTCAAGTTGCACACATACATGTTCCGCTCGGCGCAGAGCTGCAGATACCGCTCAATGCGTGCGGAGGAGTGCTCCGGCCCCTGCCCCTCATACCCGTGCGGCAGCAGCAGGGTCAGGCCGGACATGCGCAGCCACTTGGTCTCGCCGCTCGCCAGGAACTGGTCGATGATCACCTGCGCGCCGTTGGCGAAGTCGCCGAACTGCGCCTCCCACAGCACCAGCGTGGTGGGATCGGCCAGCGAGTAGCCGTACTCGAAGCCCAGCACGCCCGCTTCCGACAGCAGCGAGTTGTAGATCTCGATCCGCGCCTGGTCGGGGCAGATGTTGTTCAGCGGCACGTATTCGTTCTGGTTCACCTGGTCGATCAGCACCGCGTGGCGGTGGCTGAACGTGCCGCGCTGGCAGTCCTCGCCCGACAGGCGCACGCGCGTGCCTTCTAGCAGCAGCGTGCCGTAGGCCAGCGCCTCGCCCGTGGCCCAGTCGATGCCGTTCCCCGAGTCCAGCATCGCCTGCTTCGCCTCGAGCTGGCGGGCGATCTTGGAGTTCACCTCGAACCCGGCCGGCACCCGGCTCAGCGCGAGGCCCACCTGCTTCAGCACCGGCTCCGGCACCGCGGTCGAATCCTCGGTGAGCTCGAACTCCGCGTCCGCCGGGTGGAAGCCCGACCAATGGCCCTCAAGCCAGTCCGCCTTGTTCGGCTTGTAGGACTTGCCCGCCGCATAGGCGGCATCCAGCGTCCTGGTGAACGCGTCCCACATCTCCTGCGACTCGGCGCTCGGCACCGTGCCCTCGGCGGCGAGCCGTTCGGCATACAGCGTGCGGGTCGTCTTGGTCTGGCCGATCGCGCGATACATCACCGGCTGGGTGAAGGCCGGCTCGTCCGTCTCGTTGTGGCCGTGCCGGCGGTAGCAGACGATGTCCAGCACGATGTCGCTGCCGAAGCGCATCCGGTACTCGGCCGCCATGCGGGAGGCGAAGATCACCGCCTCGGGGTCGTCGCCGTTCACGTGCAGGATCGGCGCCTGGATCGACTTCGCGACATCCGTGCAGTACAGGCCCGAATAGGCGTGCGCCGGGACGGTAGTGAAGCCGATCTGGTTGTTGACGACCAGATGCACCGTCCCGCCGGTGCGGTAGCCGATCAGCTGGCTCATCGCCAGCGTCTCGTAGACCAGCCCCTGGCCGGCGAAGGCCGCGTCGCCATGCATCAGGATCGCCATGACGGAGCTGCGGCGCTGCGTGTCGCCCGCCTTGTCCTGGCGCGCCCGCACCTTGCCGACCACCACCGGGTCCACCGCCTCGAGATGCGAGGGGTTCGGCTGCAGCGACAGGTGCACCGTGTGCCCGGCCATCTCCACGTCGGTCGAAGTGCCGAGGTGGTATTTCACGTCGCCCGACCCCTGCACGTCGTCGGGCTTGAAGCTCTCGCCGCCGAACTCGGAGAACACCGCCATCAGCGGCTTCTTCACCACGTTTACCAGCGTGTTGAGCCGGCCGCGATGCGGCATGCCGATCGCGATCTCCTGCACCCCGGCGCTGGCCGCGGTCTCGATGATCGCGTGCAGGGCCGGGATCGTGACCTCGCCGCCCTCGAGCCCGAAGCGCTTCGTGGTCAAATAGCGCTTCTGGCAGAACACCTCGAAGCCCTCGGCCTCGGTCAGGTGCTGCAGGATCGTGCGCTTGTCACGGGCCGAGAAGGCGTTGCGCCAGGGCGCGCCCTCGACCTTGCGCTGGATCCAGGCCTTCTGCTCCGGATCCTGGATGTGCATGAACTCGACGCCGATCGAGCCGCAATACGTCTCACGCAGGATCTGCACGATCTCGCGCAACGTGGCGCTCTCGCGGCCCAGCACGTAGTCGATGAAGATCGGGCGGTCGAGGTCGGAGTCGGTGAAGCCGTAGGACCGGTAGTCGAGCTCCGCATGCGGGCTGGGGATCTGCAGGCCGAGCGGATCGAGGCGAGCCTCGAGATGGCCGCGGACGCGGTAGGAGCGGATCAGCATCAGCGCGCGCAGGCTGGCGATGGTCGCCGCGCGCACCTGCTCATTCGAGAGTGCCGCGGGTGAGAGTGCCCCGGGAGATGCCCCGGTCGCGGCGGCCGCGCTGGGCTGCGCGGCGGCGTGCGCCTCGCCCGAGACCGGGCCGTTCGGCGCCCAGGAAGCACCCGACGCCTCCTCCAGCACGGCGCGGGCTTCCTCGTTCAAAGCCCCGAACAGGTCGGCGAAACTCGGGTCCACGGACGCGGGATTGGTCGCCCACCGCGCATATTGCTCGCCCAGGAAAGCGGCATTCGCGCCGCTGAAGGCTGAAGCCAGAATGTCCACGCCCGCCATTTCGTTTCGGTCCCCTACCTGTCCGTTTGCCGTCCATAGACAAGCGGCACGCGCGCCGATAGCCCCGCCCAGCGCCGCTGGGTTGCTTCATCCGCATGTCCGGGTGCCAGCGGCGCTCGGTGTGGCCACGCGGCCACCGCGAAAAGCCGCACGCAGACATACGAATGCACCCTGCGCCGGGTGCAATTCCTGCGCCAGTCACCGGCCTTCCGGCCGCATATGCCGCCCCGCACGCCCCCGGACACACGCCGACGCGCCGGAGCCAGGGGCTCGCGACGCGCCGGGTCGATCGTGCCGAGAAGCGGTTAAGGCGACCTGAACGCCGCTAGCACATGCGGCGGGAAACCAGCGACTTCAAGCGAACGACCGAAAGCGCAGGTCAGCCGTGCTCCGAACCGGGCTCCGTCGGCGGGGCCGGCGGACGCTGGCGGCGTTCGGACATGAACTGGTCGAACTCCGCCTTGTCCTTGGCGACGCGCAGCCGATCGAGGAACGCCCCGAACTCCTGCTGCTCCTCCTCGAGCCGCCGCAGCGTTTCCGCTCGGTACTCGTCGAAGGCGCGGTTGCCCGAAGACGGGGCACTGTTGCCCCCGCCGCCCCCGCCGCACAGCCCGTTCCAGGCCGCCTTCCAGGGCGGAGTCCAGGACGGGCCCTGCCAGGCGCCGCCCTGATTCGCCATCTGCCAGGCGCGGCGGCGCCCGCCGCAGCTGAACCGGCCGCTCGCCACCATGTAGATCAGCAGCGCGAGCCCGACCGGCCACCAGAAGATGAAGCCCAGCACGGTGAAGGCGATCGCCGCCGGCTTGCTGATGCCGGCGGGGTACCAGAAGGGCGGCGCCGACCAGCCGCCGCCGGATGGGCCGGATCCGCCCTGCCAGGCTTGGCCCTGCCATCCGGGCCCCTGGCCCTGCCATCCGGGCCCCTGGCCCTGCCAGCCGGGACCCCAGCCGGTCCCACCGGGCGCCGCCTGGGCCTGGGCACCGCCCCAGGCGCCACCATAGGTCTCGTTGTTCGCAGCGCTCGCCATTGCGGGCCCCCATGTGAATGTAAGACACATTTACATATGGTCCGGGGCAAAGGCCGGTCAAGCGGTTTCGGGCCCGGACCTCTCGATTTGCGCCTCGCAGGCGTGCCATCCGGACCCGTCCGCGATAGAGACCCTCCCATGACCGAAGACCAGATCACCCTCGCCGTCGCGGAGCCCAGCGACTTCGCCGACTTCAAGCACGAGTTGCAGGACGCGTTCGCCGTAGCTGTCGCGAAGGAGTTCGGATCGCTGCCGGATGGGCCGATCCCATCAGACGACGACCTCACCGCCGCGATGAACGCCCCGAACGCCGTGGTGCTGCGGATCCTGCGCGACCGCCGGAAGATTGGTGGCGCCGTGCTGACCATCGACACGGCAACCCATCACAACTCTCTCGACCTGTTCTTCCTCAAGAGGGGCGAGGAAGGTCGAGGTCATGGCGTCCGGGCGTGGTCTGCCATCGAGCAGAGATATCCCGAGACGATCACCTGGCAAACGCACACGCCCTATTTCGAGAAGCGGAACATCCACTTCTACGTCAACAAGTGCGGCTTCAAGATCATCGAATTCTTCAACAAGCATCACACGGATCCGAACCATCCCCACCAAGACGACCCGTTTGGCGAGGATGGTGCGTTCCAGTTCGAGAAGGTGATGCGGCCTGCTTAGAGCGCGATCGGCAGAGGCGCACGCGCCGGAGCCGTGAATCGCGCGACCAGACAGGCCGCTAGAGCGCTTCCGGCGAGCGGAAGTGAGCCGGAAACGCTTTAGGTGGTGGCCGAGGCCGTCCCCGGCCGCAGCTCGCCCAGCGGCCGGCCGTTCTCCAGATGGCGCTCGATCGCCTCAAGCGAGAGCCCGTTGGTCTCGGGCACCTGCCGCATCGTGAAAATCACGCCGCCCAGGCAGATCACCCCGAACAGGGAGAACGTGGCCGCCAGTCCGATCGTGTTCAGCAGCAGCGGGAAGGCGAACACCACGACGAAGTTGAACCCCCAGTTGCTGACCGAAGCCATGCTCATGCCGGGCCCGCGCACCCGCAGCGGGAACACCTCGGACATCATCACGTGCGGCAGCGGGCCCAGGCTGATCGCGAAGGAGGCGATGTAGAGCGCGAGCGCCAGGATCACGACCCAGGACGGCACGAGGTCGGGCAGCTTCACCGCGAGCGCGATCACCAGCAGGGTCACCGCCGTTCCCACGAACCCGAACACCAGCAGCTTGCGCCGGCCCCAGCGGTCGATCAGCCCCAGCGCGAGGATGGTGACCAGGAAGTTGACGATGCCGATGCCGATCGTCGCCAGCACCTGGGTCTGCGCGCTGCCGAACCCGGCATGCGCGAAGATCTCCGGCGCGTAGTAGATCACCGCGTTGATGCCGCTGAGCTGCTGCAGGAAGAACAGCCCCATGCCGACGATCAGCGCCGGCTTCACCTCGGGCGCGAACAGCGCGGCGAAGGCGGGCGGCCGGTCGGAGGTACGCGCCGCCGCGGCGATCTCGGCCAGTTCGGCGTCGACGTCTGCCCCGTCCCCGCGCAACCGGACCAGGCTCGCCCGCGCCTCCGCCTCCCGGCCGCGGCGCATCAGCCAGCGCGGCGATTCCGGCAGGAAGAACAGGCCGATCAGGAACACCACGCCCGGCACGCCGCCCAGCGCGAACATGTCGCGCCACATGCCGGGCCCGGTCAGCGCCAGGCCCATCAGGTAGGACGCCACGATCCCGAAGGTGATCGCGAGCTGGTAGGTCGAGACCAGCGCGCCGCGGATGCGCAGCGGCGCCGCCTCGGCGATGTAGAGCGGCGCCACCACGGCGGCGATGCCGATCGCGAACCCCAGCACCAGCCGCGCCGCCACCAACTCCATCACATGGCCGATCGACGCTGCCGCCGCCGCGCCGATCGCGAACAGCGCCGCCGCCATCATCAGCACGAGCCGCCGCCCGAAGCGCTCCGTGAGCCGCCCCGCGACGATCGCCCCGGCCAGCGCCCCCAACGGCACGGCCGCCGTCATGAAGCCCGCGACGGCGGGAGAGAGCGGCATGTCCACCTCGAGCAGCGGGCGCGCCACCGCGATAATGCCCTCGTCGTAGCCGAACAGCAGCCCGGCGATCGCGGCAATGACGGCAAGGAAATAGATCATGGCAATGTCACCCCTGGAGGCCCGTCGGGCGCGGCCGGTGGATGGGATCAGCTTGGCCGAGGTCTCGCATCCGGCACCCACGGGCGAGATTGGCCTCGATCAGCTCCAGCGGGCGGCCGTTCGTCTCGGGCACCATCAACAGAACGAACAGTACCGCACCCGCACTGATGGCGCCATACAGGCCGAACGCCCCCGAGAGGCCGAGTGCGGACACGAGCGGCAGGAAGGTCGCCGAGACGACGACGTTGACCGCCCACGCCGTGGCCGAGGCGAGGCCCATCCCGGAGGCGCGCACCGAGAGCGGGAAGATCTCCGCCATCACCACGTAGGGCAGCGGCCCGAGGCTCACCGCGAACCCCACGACGAACACGCCCAGGCAGACGATCGCCACCTGCTGCGCCCAGGACGCGGCCGGATCCAGCGCCAGCGCCGCGGCGAGCACCAGCAGGCTCGCCGTCATCGGCACCATGCCCCCCAGCAGCAGCGGCCGCCGCCCGACCCGGTCGATCAGCCAGGTCGCCCACAGCGTCGCCGCCACGTTCACGCCGCCGATCCCGGCGGTCGCCAGCAGCGGACCCGAGGCGCCGCCGAACCCTACCCGCTCGAAGATGACCGGCGCGTAGTAGAGGATCGCGTCGATGCCGCTCAGATTGGCGAAGGCGAACAGGGCGAGCGCGAGCACCACCGCGCGACGGATCCGCGGGCCGAACAGTCCCCGCCACTCACCCGCCTGCGCGGGATCGGCCGCCTCCACGACGGGCATCGGCGCCGCGCCGGCGACCCGGCGCCAGGCCGCCGCGGCCTCCTCCGTCCGGCCATGCTGCCACAGCCAGCGCGGACTCTCCGGCACCAGCAGCACCCCCAGCAGCATCAGCCCGGCCGGCACCGCCGCCGCGAGGAACATCGCCTGCCAGTTCGCGGAGGGCGCCCAGGCCGTGCCCGCGAGATAGGACAGCAGGATGCCGATCGTGATCGCGAGTTGGATGCCGGAGACGAGTCCGCCGCGCCAGCGCGCCGGCGCCGTCTCCCCCACATGCAGCGGCGCGACCGTGGTCGCGGCCCCCACCGCGAGCCCCAGCACCAGCCGCCACCCCAGCAGCAGGTCGAGCCGCCAGGCGCTGGCTGCGCCCGGCGCGGCCAGCAGGAACAGCGCCGCCGTCGCGATCAGCACGGGCCGCCGCCCCCAGCGCCGCGCCGCGGCGCCGGCCAGGATGGACCCGACCAGCCCGCCCAGCAGCACCGAGGAGACGACCATGCCCTGCATCGCGTCGCTCAGCCCGAACCGCGCCGTCAGGAAGCCCAGCGCCGGGGCGATCACGGCGGTGTCGTAGCCGATCAGCAGCCCCGACAGGGCCGCGGTCGCGGCGATCGCCCAGGCGGCCGGCGTGATCCCCGGTTCGACCGCGGCCGTGCTCACCGGCCACTCACGGCGCACCGACGGCGGGTCGCGCCCCCGGCGCGCCTGAGGCGAGTCGCGCCACCCGCGCGCCTGGGGCGAGTCGCGCCATCCGCGCGCCTGCGACAAGACACGCCCCCCGCGCGCCTCTGACGGGACACGTCCCCCGCTCCCTCACGCCGCGTCCCGCAACGCCCCCGCCAGCGCCGCCGCATTGCGCAGCGCCGTCGCGGTGATCGTCAGGTAGGAATTGGCGCTGCCCTGGCTGGGCCACGTCGCGGCGTCCATGCAGCTCAGATTGTCGATGCGCCAGAACCGCCCGTTCGGGTCGGTCACCGACCCCTCGGCCGAGGCGCCCATGCGCAGGCCCCCGAACTCGTGCAGCGCGGCGCCCGCGTGGTGACGCTGCATGCGGAACACCTCCGCGCCGATCGCCGAGGCGACCTGGCCGGTGAATTGCTCCATCGCATCCAGCGTCGCCAGATCCTCCGGCGTGCGGTCCGCCACCACGTAGTAGCGGTGCAGCGGATCCGCCCCCGCGACGTCCGACAGCGCGAGATGCGCGGCATGCGGCGCCTTGCTGATGCCGAAGCAGTAGTAGAGCAGGTAGCGGCCGTCCCTCTCCCCATCCAGCCACATCGTGGCGTCCAGCGGATTGTACCAGGTCTCCCCGAACATCCCCTGCATCTGCACGTGGAACGGCCGCTCCGGCAGCGGCGGGATGAAGGCGTAGGCCGCGTGATGGCCCAAGGGCTCCGGCAGGCGCAGCACCGCCTGCACGAACAGGTGGTCGCCCACGTACCGCCCGACCAGCGGGTCCACCTGCTCGAGCCCCGAGGCGAGACAGAGCCGCGTCGACTGCACCGCGCCGCCCGCCAGCACGACATGCCGCGCGGCGATGTCGCGGATCGCGCCGTCGCGGCGGTCCTGCACGCGCACCGACACGATGCGTGCCCCGTCCCGGCGCAGGGCGATCGCCGCGCACTCGGTGCTGATCGTCAGCGCCGCGCCGTCGCTCGCGCGGCCCAGGGACGGGCAGCGCAGCAGGCGCGCGACCGAACTGTCGAAGCCGCGCGACATCGAGCCGTTGCGGACCGGCCGCGTGTCGAGGCCGAGTGGCGGTGCCCCGGCGGGAAGGCCGGCCGCAATCAGCCGCGCGAGCAGCCGGGTCTGCGCCGAACTGCCGATGAAATCGGGCGCGGTGTCGGCCTCGGCGCCGCCGACCCCGGCGCCGGAGGCGCCGATCAGCGCCTCGGCCCGCTCGTACCAGGGACGGAAGCTCGCCGCGTCATGCGGCCAGTCGGCGAAATCCGAGTCGAGGAAGCGCGGCGTGCAGCCGCCCCAAAACAGCGTCCGCCCGCCGACCGCGAGCCAGGCGTTGTTGTTGGTCTCGAGCGTGCCCGCGGCGGCGTCGCCCGCGTGCGCCTCGTCGGTCCAGACCGTCCGGTGGCGCACCAGGTCGTGCAGTTCCGGCACCACCGCGTGCTGCTTGGCGAACGGCCCCGACCCGACATGTTCGGCGAGCACGAACGGGCCGGCCTCGATGATGGCGACGCGGTAGCCCTCGGCCACCAGCGCGAGCGCGGCGGTCACGCCGGCGGTGCCGCTGCCGATCACCAGGCAATCGGGGGGTGCTGCGGCCACGGAGGCAGGCGGTGAATGGAACAGGCGGGTCAGGGAGTCCATGTCAGCATACTCTCATCAGGCGGCCCGAGCGATCGGCGGACGGAGGTGCGGTCGGGAGGGAGTCCTGGCGGGGGTGCGGGCGGCGCGACACCGCCGGGGGCGGGTCACTGCGGCAGCACGGCGTTGCCGACCTTGCGGAATGCCGCGACGATATCGGCGATGTCGGCCTCGCTCAGCACCGAGGCGATCGACAGCAGCGCGGCCTGCTGCTCCATGTCGTCGCACACCGGCAGGGCGCCCCGGTCATACCGGTAGTCCTGCGCGAAGGCGTTCGCCGGATGCGTCCACGGGAACCCGTCCCGCGCCAGCGACCGCCGCCGCACCAGGCTCGGGATGTTGAAATACCAGTGCATCCCCCAGTCCTTCATGCGGATGCAGGTCAGGCTGCCGGCCGGCCCGCGGATGCCCTCCGCCTGCAGCGCGGCCACGAACCGGTCGCAGATCTCCGCCGTCGGATAGACCGTGATCAGGAAGGGACCGGTGTCGCCCGATGGATCCGGCACGTGGCGGAGCGTCAGGCCAGGCAGGTCGGCGGTGCCTTCGCGGATCTGCCACTTGGCGTGCCGCATCCGGCCGGTGATCGTGCGCACCTTGCGCAGCTGCGCCAGCGCCATGGCGCCCGCCAGCTCCGACATGCGGCAGCCCATGCCCCAGAGCTGGTAGGCCTCGTCGTTGGGATCGAGCCGCCCCGCGTCGTTGCGCGCGAAACCGAGGTCGTGGATCGCGACGCAGCGCTTGTAGAGATGCGCGTCCTCGGTCACCAGCAGCCCGCCCTCCCCGCTCGTCATGTTCTTGTTGAGCTGGAAGCTGTAGATGCCGATATCGCCGAACCGCCCGGCGGGGGTGCCGTGCTGGCTGCCGCCGATCGCCTGCGCGCAATCCTCCAGCAGGAACAGGCCGTGCTTCTTCGCGATCGCGGCGATCTCGGCGTTGCGGCCCATCGCGCCGCTCATGTTCACCAGCAGGATGGCGCGGGTGCGCGGGCCGATCTTCCGCTCGAGATCGGCCGGGTCCATGCAGAACGTGTCGTCGATATCGACCAGGCGCGGGATGGCGCCCAGGCGCACGATCGCGCTGATGCAGCTCACCCACATGTAGCCGGGCACCATGACCTCGTCGCCGGGCCCGACCTCGAAGGCCGCGAGCGCGATGTGCAGCGCGGCGCTGCCGCAGTTCACGGCGAGGGCGTGGCGATGGCCGAAGGTCTCGCACCATTCGGATTCCAGCGTGTCGACCATCTTCTGGCTGTCGAGGCCGTAGAACCGGAACGGGCTCTGCGCATCGACGACCCGGTCGACCAGCGCCCGCTCCTCGGCGCCGATCCAATGGGCGCCCGGCAGTTCCCAGGGCAGCGGTGTGGTGCGGACGGGCGTACCACCCTCGATCGCGAGCCTGTTGCCGAGATGACGCTGCACGTCGTCCATGACCGCTCCCCCCAATCTCGTGGCCGCGCGCGTGGCCGGCGGCCGCATCTAGACAGAGGTCGGGGCCGATCCGAAACGGCCGCGGATGGAAATTCCAGGAATTCGATGACAGTTCCACGCTCTCTTGTATGATCGGATCGCTCGCGCCCCGGCATGGAGGGGCGAGGCAGGGGTGAGGGCCCATGACCAACCAGCGCGCGAACCCGCAGCTAGCGGTGAAGCTCCGGCTGACCGCAGCCGTGCTGGGCTGCAGCTCCCACAAGGAACTCTGTGCGCGGTTCCGCGCGGTGAACCCGGCCACCCATTGCGCCGTGGACCGGCTGAACAAGTGGCTGCAGGGCCGCGCGATGCCGCGTTCGGTCGGGCTCTACGACGATTGGGCGAAGCTGCTGCGGACGTCCCGGTCGGCGGGATGGATCGCGACGTGTTCCGTGGAGGCGTTCGTCGCGGAGCTCGCGACCCTGTTCGACGCCGACCCGGCGCGGCTGCTCGCGACCGAACGGGAGGTGACGGCGCGCTTCGCCCAGTCCCGCTCGAAGTTCGGCTACATGCTGGGTGCCTATGCCTGCTACTCGCTGGCCTGGTCGCCCTACGACCGCGGGATGATCATCCGCGCCACGCTGGAGGTGTCGGGGGAGGCCGGCGGCGGGCTCGAGGTGCGGTATCTCGAGCAGGTGCTGGGCGGCGCGATCTGCTTCACCGGGGAGCTGCACGGGGTCGGCCGGACCATGGGCGGGCTGCTGATCGAGCGTGCGACCCAGGCGCAGGCCTACCTGCACCTGTTCACGCCGGGTCCGCCGGCGGGCGCGCTGTGCGGGCTGCTGGCGGGGGCGACGTATGTGGGCCAGGACCCGCAGCCGGCGGCGGGGCGGATCCTGCTGGTGCGGGTGCCCGACGGAGCGCCGTGTGAGGCCGGCAATCGCTATCTGGCGCCCGACCGGGGCGCGGTCGCGGCCGATCTGCAGGCGCTGGGGATCACGGGCATCGACCTCGCGGCGGCGGATTCCGTGGTGCTGGCCTTCCTTACGGAGCCGCAGGGCGCGGCGCGGGACCTGCGCGTGCCGTCCGAGATGCAGGAGCAGCTGGGCGCGATCTTCGACGCCGCCGTCCGCACCCCGTCCCCGCCCCCCGCGCTGGCCCTGCCGGAGGGCGTGCCTGGGGGCGCGTGAGGGCGGCGGGGCGCCGCGCCGGTGTCATGGCCGCCCATCACACGGGGAAGGCACGTGCCTCCCTCACACGAGGAAGGACGCCGCCCCCTACCGCGGCTGCATGCGGAGCGCACCGTCCAGCCGGATCACCTCGCCGTTCAGGAAGCGGTTGGTGGCGATGTGCTCGACCAATGCGGCGTATTCGTCGGGGCGGCCGAGCCGCGGGGGGAAGGGGATGCCGGCGCCCAGGCTGGCCTGGGTTTCGGGCGGCAGGCCCTCGACCATCGGCGTATGGAACAGGCCGGGCGCGATGGTGACCACGCGCACGCCGAACTTCGCGAGCTCCCGCGCGGCCGGCAGGGTCATGCCGACCACCCCGCCCTTGGAAGCGGCATAGGCCGCCTGCCCGACCTGCCCCTCATAGGCGGCGATCGAGGCGGTGTTGACGATGACCCCGCGCTCCCCGTCCTCCAGCGCCTCGGTCTCGACCATGGCGGCGGCACAGAGGCGGAGGAGGTTGAAGCTGCCGATCAGGTTGATGCGGATCACCCGCTCGAACGCGTCGAGCCGCAGCGGGCCGTCGCGGCCGACGATGCGGCCGGCGGTGCCGACGCCCGCGCAGTTGACCAGGATCCGGGGCGCGCCGAGTTGCTGCTGGACGGCGGCGACCGCGGCCTCGGCGGAGGCGGCGTCGGCCACGTCGCAGGCGAGGCCGATGCCGCCCAGCTCCTTGCCGCGTGCCTCGGCGGCGGCCTGGTTGATGTCGAGCACGGCCACCCGGCACCCCGCCGCCGCCAGCCGCGAAGCGGTCGCCGCCCCGAGGCCCGACGCCCCGCCCGTGATGATCGCCGTCTGCCCGTCCAATCGCATGTGGATCGTCTCCTGAGGTCGCGTCCGGGGAGACTACCGTTGCGCTGCCCGATGCGACAGGTCGCGCTTGACCGCACAACGGCCCCGCACGACAACCGTAGTGCGAAATACACGACAAATGTGGGAGGAACGCGCGATGGCCGCCGCCGCGTCCTATGAGCAAGCCTATGCCGACTGGCAATCCGACCCGACCGGCTGGTGGGCGACCGCCGCCGAGGGCATCGACTGGGACCGCCGCTGGGATCGGGTGTTCGATGCCTCGATCGGTCCGTATGGTCGCTGGTTCGTGGGCGGGCGGCTGAACACCTGCTTCAACGCGCTCGACCGCCATGTGCGGGCCGGCCGGGGGGAGCAGACCGCGCTGATCTGGGACAGCGCCATGGTCGGCCGGGTGGAGCGCTTCACCTACGCCGACCTGCTGGCGCGGACCGAGACAATGGCCGGCGCCCTGGCGGCGCGTGGCGTCACGGCGGGCGACCGCGTGGTGATCTACATGCCCATGGTCCCCGAGGCCGCCATCGCCATGCTCGCCTGCGCGCGGCTGGGCGCCGTGCATTCCGTGGTGTTCGGCGGCTTCGCGGCAGCCGAACTCGCGGCGCGCATCGCCGATGCCAAGCCCAAGGTGATCGTCTCGGCGTCCTGCGGGCTCGAGCCGGGGCGGGTCGTCAAGTACAAGCCGTTGCTGGACGCGGCGATTGGCCTGTCCCCGCACAAGCCCGATTGCTGCCTGATCCTGCAGCGCGAGCAGGCCACCGCCGACCTGACGCCCGGCCGCGACGAGGATCTGGCCGAGGCGATGGCCGCTGCCGCGCCGCATCCCTGCGTGCCGGTGGAGGCGACCGATCCGCTCTACATCCTCTACACCTCCGGCACGACGGGGCGGCCGAAGGGCGTGGTGCGCGACAATGGCGGGCACGCGGTCGCGCTGTGGAACTCCATGAAGATGATCTACGGCCTGGACGCGGGGGACGTGTTCTGGACCGCCTCCGACGTGGGCTGGGTCGTCGGCCACAGCTACATCGTCTACGCGCCGCTGCTGCGCGGCTGCACCTCCGTCATGTATGAGGGCAAGCCGGTCGGCACGCCCGATGCCGGCGCGTTCTGGCGCGTCATCGCCGACCACAAGGTGAAGGTGCTGTTCACCGCGCCCACCGCCGTGCGCGCGATCAAGCAGCAGGACCCGGAGGGCGCGCGCACGCGCGACCACGACCTGTCGAGCCTGGAGGCGCTGTATCTCGCGGGGGAGCGCTGCGATCCGCCGACCGCCACCTGGGCCGCCGACCTGCTGGGCAAGCCCGTCGTGGACCACTGGTGGCAGACCGAGACCGGCTGGGCGATCACCGCCGGGTTCCGCCAATACGGGCTGTTCCCGTTCCGCCCGGGATCGGGCGGACGTCCCTGCCCCGGCCACGACCTGCATGCGCTGGACGATGACGGGCACGTGCTGCCGCGCGGGCAGAGCGGGAACCTCTCGATCCGCCTGCCGCTGCCGCCCGGCTGCGCCCCCACGCTGTGGCAGAACGAGGAGGGCTATCGCACCGCCTATCTCTCGGACTTCCCGGGCTGGTACCGCACCGGGGACGCGGGGATCGTGGACGAGGCGGGCGACGTCTGGGTGATGGGGCGCACCGACGACATCATCAACGTGGCCGGGCACCGGCTGTCGACCGGGTCGATGGAGGAAGTCCTCGCCTCCCACCCCGACGTCGCGGAATGTGCCGTGGTCGGCGCCAAGGACGAGCTGAAGGGGCAGGCGCCGATCGGGCTCGTTGTGCTGAAGGCGGGGGTGAGCCGGCCGGAGGCGGACGTCGCGCGCGAACTGGTCGCCCTGGTGCGCGAACGGATCGGCCCCGTCGCCGCCTTCAAGGACGCCCGAGTCGTGGCGCGCCTGCCGAAGACGCGGTCGGGCAAGATCCTGCGCGCGACGATCCGCAAGCTCGCGGATGGCGAGGTGCCGGTGGTGCCCGCTACGATCGAGGACCCCGCGGCGCTGGAGGAGGTGGGCGCGGCGCTGCAGCGATAACCGGCGCGTCCGGCGAGACGGCAGCAGGCGGCGCTTGGCGGCGGAACGACTGAGGGAACGCACGTCATGTTCTACGAACTCGCGACGCTTTCGGGGCCGCTGCTGAATCTGGCGGAGATCGACGCCGCGGCGCAGGCCTGGATGACCGATGCCGTCGCGGGCACGATCCTCGGCCGCTGGCGCACCGATATCGGTCAGCTCGGGAGCGTCCTCGTGCTGCGCCGGTTCGAGCGGGAGAGCGAGCTCGCCGAGGAACGGCGGCGCGCCCTGCTCGACCGCGATCCGTTCGGGGTCTGGGGCCTCGCCAGGTCCATCGCACAGGAGAGCTACCAGGGCTTTCCGTTCCTGCCGCCGGCCGCACCGCGAAAGGCCGGCGGGATCTACGAGTTCCGGACCTACCGGCTGACGGTGGGCGGCCTGCCGGCGACGCTGGCGGGGTGGGAGGCGGCGATCGAACCCGCGAAGGCCTATACGGATCACCTCGTCATCAACATGTTCGCCCTCGATGGGCCGCCGCGCATCCTGCACATCTGGGGGTTCGACAGCCTGGAGCAGCGGCGCGAGCTGCGGGAGCGGCACTACGCCGCGGGAACCTGGCCGCCGAAGGGCGGTCCCGAACACATCGACGAGGCGAATTCGGTCATCGCGCTGTCCAACGAGGGATCGCCGTTGAGTTGAGGCGCGCGGCCGCATGCCGGCGCACTCATACCGACAAGCCCCCAGTGTGACTGGCCTGCGAACACCTCCGACGCGGTCGGGGGCCTTGCAGGCGCTGATCCTGCGGCGCCCCGGACGACATCACGGCAATAGGCGGTGGCAGGATCGACCGGCTCAACGGAGGAAGGCATCTGCCCCTGTCGTGGCCTTCGTGGCCTTGGTCTTCGTCTCCTGACCGCGTCGGCGAGGCGTGATACCGGCGCGCTCAACGTTTGACTCGCATGGAGATCACCTCGGCGCGCGGTATTCTCTTGGTTGGGCGTGGCCGCCCCACCAACCCCACGCCATGATACAGATGAGCGCAGAGGCTCATCGGTATGAGGCCAAGTTCTGCCTCATGACCGCTGGCGATCTCATCCGTCTGCTTCATGACGGTGAACCACGGGTTGTATTGTGGCGTGCCATTCGGGCTGGGATCACGGCTCCCTGTTCGGCCACGCGGGTAGCCGCCTCGTCGTAGGAGGCGATGCAGTAGCGCTTGATCGTGTTTGCGTTGCCGGGGAACAGAGTCCCGGCGCTGGTCATCTCCGCAACCCTCGCGCGCCATGCAGCAGCAGCGACCTTCCGGAGAGCGAGTGTGCTGAGCAGCTTCGTCCAGGTCGGTTCCGGTGCCTGCTCGCTCGGTGTGGGTAGAGGAACGAGCTTCATCGGCGTATTTAGACCCGGCCTCGCGCGGGTGCGATCCGGCTCGGGCGAGAACTACACGGGTTGGCTTGGGTGCTGACTCAATGGCTCCGAAGAGGCGCGTATGAACTGTCCACGGTGATTGCGTTAAGGTCGTAACCCTGTGCGTGCAAGTGGGCCCTTATCCCCGCCTCCGAAGTTCGGCGGTGGCGCGTCGGCCCGAGGCGAATGGCGCAAATCGGGAGTCTCGGCTTGCCGTCGCCAACGTGCGGACCGAATCTCAATGCAAAGTGTCGGCGAATCATCGAGTTCTTCTGCTGGACCAAGATGTCTGTCATGTCATCAGGATCGAGCTTCTTGACAATCCGCCATTCCTTCTCGTGGTGGAAGCTCGGATGCTTAAACATCGGGGCGATATAGATCAGTTGCTCTGCCCAATGATCGAGAAAAGTTCGCAACCACGCTTCGTATACAAGTGCCGAGCGTCGCCCTCCATGGCGGTCTGCGAAGTCCACCGTGGCCTCCCAGATTCTTTGAGCGACGGCCATCTGACGCTGCTCGTCGTACTCCACTTTGGTAAGAAGGCAATTGGTCTCGGGAGGGAGTTTGAGATCGGATACGTTGAACCCGATAGCGATTCCGCCCTCTCCATTCCCATACGCTCTCCATTGGGAAAGATCGTCTCCATCCTCAGAGAATGAACCGATGTAGGTTGGGCTCTCTACCGTGCGCACATCTCTGACCGTCATTGTAGTTATGAGGCGCTCATAAATCTTCCGAAATAGATCGGAGCTAAGGCCACTATTGTTGAGTAGCTGCCTGCCAACATATGACAGAACATCACTGGCATACGTGAGTTCTGTGCTGTCGTTAAGACAGCTAATCTGCGTCACCCACAACTCGCCAGATTTGATGATGTCAATCGCTCCCTGTCCGGTTGTGTAATGCCATAGTGGAGAATGGTGAGTCCTGCTGTGGTCGAACTTGCGCATCTCAGCTGCGACCCAGAATGTATACTCGATACGCTCGGTGCTAAGCACATCATGACTATTCAAAGGCAAGCTTCCAGACGCGCTCAATGTTCGACTCCGACTGTTGCGATACTGTTTACAAAAGCATAGCCGGAAGGGTGATCGCAACGGTTTGTGGTGTGGGCGCGAGTGTTGAAGCGTCTCGACTACTCACGGCGACCCACCCTCTGAATATCGTCGGGACTGGAAACGGAGGTCCTGAGCGGCTGCTCTGCCCCATCTGCCGGCCACCTTTGGAGGCCGGGCCTGGGCTTCCCGCCGGTTCACAACGTGAGGCGCCACGAATGCTGCTCGATGACCTCCTTCGCTCGTAAGTTCACCAGCTTGACATTGGAGGTGGAAAACCGCCGTTGAAGAAAAGTAGACGCCAACTCCCGGTCATCCTCCGGCATCTCGAAAGCCGATCCTAAAACATCGCGGTTTAGATCTCTGAGCAGGGACAGTTCTGGTGAGAGGAATTTTAGATTCATTCGTAGGAAGCCAAAACCCAGGAACACCAAACGCCGTGCGTTTATTATCGCTGAGTGTATCGCGTCGATGACCGATCGATCTTGGCACCCCTGCGTGAAGGTGTTCAGGGAGCCTGAAATAAGAGCCAGCTTACCGGGATCGGGCTTACCGAAAGGCACCGACGTGATGTTGCCGGCAGTCGGTTGCCAAGGCAGCGGACCTAAGGAACCGTAGGGATGGAAAACGTGGAGGGAGGACAGAAGCGCAGCCGCCTCATCTGCCTTTAATGCTAGAGTATTTTGAATCGCCCTGAATAAGAACTCCTCGACACAACGATCATAGTTGAAAATCACGAATGTGATATGCTGAAATACGCACTCCAAATCGCTTTTCTGGACCCCATCGCAGATCAACATCAACAGACGCGCAAGCCACCATTGACTAAGTTCCATCGCCTTTGACTGCCGAGACGAATCACTGAGCGCTGATGCCGCCTCCTTCTCCCAGATAATTTTGCCTATGGTCATCTTCAGGATGTTAACAAGAGCCTCATCTTCTCTATGAAAGTCTAGGAAGCGATCCACGGATGGGAATCCTGACATCCCCGAGGAGACGCTTTGCACGGCACTCTTGATTGAGGCGAACGAATCAGTAGCACTCGACAGTTCAGTCCGCCTTAATACCTCAAAGAGTTCTTGATCGCCGCCGGTAGCGTGTCCACGGCGGATGGCGAAGGACAGTCTTGTTTGCACCGCATCGCGAAGGCCTGCTCCAAGCGGAAGACCAATCTCGGCGCTCGCTCCTGCCCCGATTACAAACACTGTGTTGGCTTCGATCATTACTTAGCTTACGATGGGAGCGTTCTCCGTGCAACAACTGGGCACGGCTTCCCAAAGCAGAGACTAGGTGGCTGGGCATTCCCGTCAGGAGCCGATTGTCATCCCAGCCGTCCAGCCGGCTCCTGTGCCCGTCCAGACGCCGGTCGCGGACGGTGCGATGAAACGGGTGCGCTGCCCGTCGTGCGCTCAACTGATCCGGATCGAGGCCAAGGTCTGCCGGTTCTGCCACCCGGCCGTCCCGCCTGTCCTTCAGATCGAGGCCCAGAAAGTCGCGACGCTGCCCGTGAGACGAAGGATGCTTCGTTTCGAGTTGAATCCCTGGTGCATCTCGGCTAGCACAAGTTGCCGTTGCCGCGTCGTTATGACCGGTAGGTATGGCCGCTCTCAAACGGATTGAGGGTTGTGGGGTAGGTAGGCGGCGAGGAGATGACGATGCGCTCGTGTTCGCTGCTGATTATTGCGCTGCTTGGTCTGGTGGGTTGCGCCGATGCTCACCCGGATATGCTGCTGCCGGTCAAGGACATCCCCAACGGATGGGTCACGCTTGTTTCGCCGCTTATAACCGCACTCGCAGTCTATATCGGTTATCGCATGAGTCAGCGAACGAGAAGAGTGAGGCTGGCAAACGCGCTAGCAATCGAGATAAAGTGCGTGTTCGAGACTCACAACTTTCAACTGTGTGACTCGGAGAAGGAATGCAGAGTAAAGGCGCTAGGTAGCGAAGCCTTCCTGGTATGGTATGGCCGGAGTGGCTATCCGATCTTCGACGCAGCGGGCGCTGATCTGTGGCTGCTTCCAAGTGACACTGTTGCATCACTCGTGAGGTTCTATGAGAGGGACTCACTGCTGCGCGGCGGAGTCATGGCACTTGCAGAAGCAAACTTTCTCAGCTTGCCATCAGAAAAGCGGATCGCTCACGTCGAATATCTGTTCAAAGAACTGCATGGCTCATATCGAGCGGCGAAGGACGAAGCCATCGAGCGACTGGCACACAGCACATCTGCTCCTCGCAAGACTTTCTGACCGAAAGCAGTCGTCATGCTGGAGGACGTTTTGAGATCGGATCGCGGGACATGGACGTGCAGGTTTGATCATCGATGCTCGTAGCGTTGAGGATGCTAAGCGCTGGAGTGCTGTTTGCATTGCTGCCGGCAATTGCCCGGGCGCAGAATAGGGCTAGCGGAGGCCAGCAGGGCACCCTTCCTCGCTGCTGAATGTCAGCCAGGTGGCGATCGATCTCGGCCCAGTCGAGCAGGTCGGCAAACTCCGTCAGAGACGAACGCGCGTTCGGTTCTGGACGCACGAGGTCCTCTTGCCCGTTCCGGCGCCGTGCCATCGCCACCTCTCCTCCGGTGAAATCATCGAATCAGAACGCGTCGCGTCGCCTCAAGCGCTCCCGCGCACAGGTCTCGTAGAATTCGGATTGAGCTAGGCAAGCAACTTCGGCTCGCCCCCCCTGCAGCGGATCGAAGAATCCGTCAGCCCGATGCCCGTCCAGGCATCTTCGCGAGCTGCGCCCTGATCTTCTCCCGATCCTCCTCCGTCGCCGGATTGTGGACCACCAGCGTCAGGTCCGTCCGGCCATCCACCGCGAAGGCGGAATACTCCACGCCGAGCTCCCCCAGCACCGGATGCCGGATGCGCTTCACGAACTCCCCCGCGGCGCCGACGATGTCGTTGGACTCCCACATCGCCCTGAACTCGGGACTGCGCGCGCAAAGCTCGTCGACCAACGGTCCCACCTCGGCGGCCGCCCCGGCACGGGCCGCGTCGATCCGGAAGGAGCCCACCACGAACCGCGCCACACTCTCCCACTGCTGCTGCGCGGCGCGGGCACGCGGGTCCAGGAAGAGCATGCGCAGCACGTTCCGCTGCTCCGCGGGCAGGTCGCCATAATCCGTGAACATCACGGTCGTCGCGCGATTCCACGCGATCACGTCCCAGGTCGCGGTGCGGATCATCGCCGCGGCCGGCTCCAGCGCATCCAGCACGCGCTGCAGCCGCGGCGTGACGGCGTCGCGCTTGCGATAGCGGACCTCGGGCGGGCGGCCGAGCCCCAGTAGGAACAGGTGCTCCCGCTCGACCTCGGTCAGCATCAGCGCGCGGGCGATCCGGTCGAGCACGTCCGCGGACGGCGCCCCCCCACGCCCCTGCTCAAGCCACGTGTACCAGGTGGGGCTGATGTTGGCGCGCTGCGCCACCTCCTCCCGCCGCAGGCCCGGCGTGCGCCGGCGTTCGGCGGGGAAGCCGAAGGAGGCCGGGTCCAGCTTCATCCGCCGGTCCCGCAGATAGGTGCCGAGACGGGCTTCGGGCGCGCGGCGGGCGGTCAGGCCATTGGTCATCTTACCACGATAAGCTCACATCTTTACCAGGATACACCACGCGCCGACCTTCGCCCCCACACAGACGGGAGATCGGCTCATGCGTGTTTTCGTCACGGGCGCCACGGGGTTCGTCGGCATCCCGGTGGTGAAGGACCTGATCGCGGCGGGGCACGACGTCCTCGGCCTCGCCCGTTCGGACGACGGCGCCCGCGCCCTCCGCGCGCTCGGTGCCGCCGTCCAGCGCGGCACGCTGCAGGACCTGGATGGGCTGCGGGCGGGCGCCTCCGCCGCGGACGGGGTCCTCCACCTCGCCTTCGTGCATGACTGGGCGAACTTCGCGGAGAGCTGCGAGATCGATCGCCGCGCGATCGAGGCGCTGGGGTCCGCGCTCACCGGCACCGGCAAGCCGCTGATCGTCACCTCCGGCACGGGCGGGGTGGCCGGAGCGGGCCGGGTCGCGACCGAGGACGACGACGTGCCCCCCGACTACGCGCTCCCCCGCCGATCGGAGCAGGTGGCGTTGGGGCTGGCCGGCGTCCGCGCCGCCGTCGTGCGCCTGCCCCAGGTGCATGACACGGTGAAGCAGGGGCTCATCACCCATGTCGTGAAGATCGCGCGCGAGACGGGCGTGTCCGCCTATGTGGGCGATGGGGCCACGCGCTGGTCGGCGGCGCACGTCTCCGACGTGGCGCGGCTCTACCGGCTTGCCCTGGAGCGCCACGAGGCCGGGGCGAAATACCATGCCGTCGCGGAAGAGGGCGTGCCGATGCGTGACATCGCCGAGGCCATCGGCCGCAGTCTGAACGTGCCCGTGCGATCGCTCCCCGCCGAAGAGGCCGCGGCGCATTTCGGGTGGCTCAGCATGTTTTCCGGCCTCAACCTCATGGCCTCGAGCGAGAAGACACGCGAGCGACTGGGCTGGAGTCCGACCGGCCCGAGCCTGATCGCCGATCTCGAACGGTTGGAGGCGCCGGCCGCCTGACGGACGCCGCACGGCCCGCAGCCGCACGGTCCGGAGCCGCGCGATGCGGCGGCATCCTTCGCGAAGGACGGCCGCCGCGGGCGCGCCGGTCAGAAGCGTGCGTCGATGTCGACGACGTCGATCAGCTTGTGGTTCACGAACTCCTTGAGGCCGAGCCCGAGGAGTTCACGGCCGTAGCCGGAGCGGCGGATGCCGCCGAAGGGCAGGTCGGCCTCGACCTTCGTGGGATGATTGACGAAGACCATGCCGGTGGAGATGCGCCGCGCGACGGCGGCGCCGCGCTGCGTGTCCGCGGTGAACACGGAGCCGCCCAGGCCGAACGGCGAGTCGTTGGCGATGCGCACGGCATCGTCCTCATCCTTCGCGCGGAACAGCATGGAGACGGGGCCGAAGAACTCCCAGTAGCGCGCGGGGTTGCTGGGACCGAGATCCGTCAGGATCGTGGGCTGGACGAACGCACCGCGGTTGGGCACGGGCGGGCCGACTTCCTCGGCCGTCGCGCCGTATTCGACGGCCTGGCGGATCTGCGCCTTCACGTCGTCGGCGGCCTTCTGGGAGGAAAGCGGGGCGAGCGTCGTGCGCTGGTCGAACGGATCGCCTGCAACCAGTTTCGCGACCCCCTGGCGGTAGCCGTCGAGGAACCGGTCATAGACGGCATCGACGACGATCATGCGCTTGGAGGACACGCAGACCTGGCCGCCGTTCCAGTGCCGCCCGAACACCGCCCAGTCAATCGTCTTGGGCAGGTCGGCATCGGCGAGCACCACGAACGCGTCCGCGCCGCCCAGCTCCATCGTGGATTTCTTCAGGGCCTTCCCGGCTTCCGCCGCGATCAGCGCGCCGGCGGCTTCCGACCCGGTCAGCGCGACGCCATGGACCCGCGGATCGGCGATGATCGTGTTGATCTGCGCGCGCGTCGCATAGAGGTTGCGGAACGCGCCCTGCGGCAGGCCGGCCTCCTGCATCAGGCGTTCGAAGGCGGCGGCGCATTGCGGGACGTTGGACGCATGTTTCAGCAGCAACGTGTTGCCGGCCGAGAGTTGCGGGGCGAGGATCCGCGCGATCTGGTAGTACGGGAAGTTCCACGGCTCGATCGCCAGCAGCACGCCCAGCGGCTCATGCAGCAGCACCGCCTCGCCCTCCGCGGGATCGAGCACCGGCAGCTTTTCGGGCTGCAGCAGTCGCTCCGCGTGACGGACATAGTATTCGAAGATCTTCGCGGAGAGCTCGACTTCGGCCAGCGCCTCGGTGAACAGCTTGCCCATCTCCAGGGTGAGCAGGCGCGCATAGGCCGCGCTGTCGCTGCGCAGCAGGTCGGCGGCCTTCTGCAGGATCTGCCCGCGCTGGGCGAAGGAGGTTTCCCGCCAGCTCAGGAACGCGGTGTGCGCGGCGTCGAGCGCGGCCTGGACCTCGGCATCCGTCGCATCGGGAAAGGTCGCGAGGGTCTCGCCGCTGTAGGGATTGATGGTTGCGTAGGCCATGGATTTGCCTCCGAGCAAGACTGTCGTACGGGCACGCCGGCGCGGGGCGCGCCGCCGCGAGCGGGGCGTGCGCAGAGGCCGCCCCTGATGCCGGTCTCGGGTTCCTCCTCCTGCCGCGACGCCTCCGCGCGCCCGTTTGGCATCGCAGCCGCGACCGCCTGCCGGAGGCGCGGGCGCCCCGGCGCGCGACCTCGTGCGCGAGTGGCGTCCGTGCCGCCGCATCCTGCGGGATGCTGCGTGCGGCGTGGCCGGTGCGGTTCGATTGCGCCCCTCTCGCGGGCCGAGCATTGATCGAGATCAAGGGTGTTCGCGGGCGGCAAATGGAGGAGGCGTGGTGACGGATCCGGACAGGATGGCGCGGCCATGGCAGCACGCGTCGCCTGCGTTGGTGGTGCATGCGGATTGGAGCGCGGATGCGCGCAAGCGCTGGATGACGATCGCGCGGCCGGACGCAGGCGCCTGGCGGGTGGAGGCGCCGCAGCCGGTGGGGCCGCTTCCCACGTTGCTGGACCGGCTGCTCGACTTGGTTCGGGGCGGCGGCGTGCTGCTGGGCCTCGACCTGCCGATCGGCGTGCCGCGCGCCTGGGCCGTGGGGCGGGGGGAGCGCGACTTCCCCGCCTTCCTGCGTGGACTGCCGGCGGGCGATGCGTTCGGGCAAGTGTGCGAGACGCTGGGGGAGGTCTCCCGCGATCGTCCGTTCTACCCGCGCCGGCCCGTGCGCGGCATCACACGCGCGGCCTATCTCGCCGCGCTCGGGTTGCCGCATGCGGATGCGCTGCGGCGGCACTGCGATCACGCGACGCGCGAGCGGCCGGCCGCCGCGCCGCTGTTCTGGACGGTGGGCGCGCAGCAGGTGGGGAAGGCGGCGCTGACCGGGTGGTGCGAGTTGCTGGCGCCGGCGCTTCGCGCGGACCCGCCGCGGGTGCGGCTCTGGCCGTTCGAGGGCACGCTGGCGGCGCTGGTGGCGCCGGGGACGGTGGTGGTGGCGGAGACCTACCCGGCCGAGGCGCTGCGGCAGATCGGGGTGCGGTTGGGTGGGAGCAAGCGGTCGGCGTCGGTAAGGGCGGTGGCCGGACCGGCCGTGTGCGGCGCGATGGAGCGGCTGGGCGCTGCCCCCTCCCCCGCACTGGCGGCGTGTCTCGCGGCCGGGTTCGGGACGGATGCGGCGGGGGAGGACCGGTTCGACAGCCTGGTGGGGTGTTTAGGGATGCTCGCGGTGGTCACGGGCGCGCGGCCGGCACACGGGCCGGGGGATGGGATGGAGCGGGCGTGGGAGGGGTGGATCCTGGGGCTGGATCCTGGCCATCTCGTTCCGGCCTGACCCGGCCGGGCTGATCCGCCGCGCAGCATCGGATCAGTGTACCCTGCCTCGCACGCGCCCAGCGTGCGCCTCCGGCTCGTTGCGGCGGACCCGTCCGACTGCATCTCGATCGGTTTTCTGCAACGGACCCGCCTTCTGAGAGACGGGAAGCGCATCCGCGCCACTCGGCCGGCTTGCGAGCCATAATGCTCAGGACCGCAGCAGTGCCGTAGAGATCAAGGATGGTGCTTTTCTTGTGCAAACTGCTATCAAACGACGATCAGGTTTCGGATGAGCATGATGGACGAAGTCTCACCGGCAGAAAGCCGTCGCAACGTCGTCACCCTCCCGGGTGCGGGTCGGCGCGAGGCCGTACTCGGCGTCAATCAAACCTACCTGCTCGAAGAGCAACGATCCGGTGGCACGCTGACCTGCGTCGAACTGACCGTACCGCCGGGACAGGGTGTACCGCCGCACACGCACCATCTCGAAGACGAGACATTCTACGTGCTGGACGGCACTGTCGAAATCACGGGGGACGACCTGCCAGCCCCGATCCTCTTGGCGGTTGGCGGACTCTTTCATGGCCCACGTGGCCGCATGCATGGCTTCAGAAACGCCGGCCAGACGCCCACGCGGCTGCTGGTCTTTGCGACCCCGGGCGGCAATCTGCAGAAGATGTTCGGTGAGCTGGCCGATCTGACGTCACACTCCGAAGGCATGCCATCGCCCCAGCGCGTCGTCGAACTTTGTGCGCGCTACAACATCTTTTTCGCACCGCCCCCTGCCGATTGAGGGGGGATATTGCCTGTGTCCCGATGATCACAGCCACGATCCAGCGTCTCTACTGACCGCCGCTGTCGCGGGCCATGGAACTGAACCTTCCACGGCTTCTTATCCCCCGTACAACCCCCGCTCCCGCGCCTTCACTTTGATCAACGACACCAGCAGATCCAGCGTCGGCGTCGGCACGCCCACCAGCCGCGCCATCTCCAGCGGCACCGAATAGAGCGCATCCACCTCCATCGGCCGACCCGCCTGCAGATCCTGCAAGATGCTCGGCCGGTGCGCGAGCACGGTGTTCGTCTTCACCACCTGCTCCATGTCCATCTCGATCGTGACGCCCATCGCCGCCGCGATCGCCCGCGCCTCGGCCACCATCCGGCGGGAGCACTCGACCAGCGCCGCCTCCGTGTGCGTGTCCTTCACCGGCGTTTCCGTCAGCACGCACATCGGACCGGCGCTCAGGTTGAACGCCAGCTTCTGCCAGATCAGCGTGCGGATGTCGGGCGAGAGCGTCACCGGCAGCTCGCCCATGCGGAACGCGTCCGCCAGCGCGAGCAGGGCCGGCGTCTCCCGCCCGTCGGGCCGGCCGAACACCGTGCCGCGCCCCGCCCCGGTCAGCAGCCGCACCACGCCAGGGGCCGGCACGGAGCAGGCGGGCCAGAAGATGCCGCCCACCGCACGCTCCGGCGTCACCGTGCGCCACAGCGCGCCGTCCGGGTCCAGCGCCGGCAGTTGCCGCCCGTCCAGCGCGCCGCCATGGGCGTGGAAATACCACCAGGGAATGCCGTTGTTCACGAAGGCGACCGGCGTGTCGGACCCCAGCAGCGGGGCGATGGTGCGGGCGACGGCGGCCAGCGCCGGGGCCTTCGTGGTCACCAGCACCGCGTCCTGCGGCGGCAGGCTGGACGGGTCGTCGGTCGCGGTCACTTTGGGGTGGATGGTGCGCTCCGGCGTCTCGACCGTCAGCCCGTTGGCGCGGATCGCGGCCAGATGCGCGCCCCGCATGATCACCGACACCTCGGCCCCGCCCTCGGCCAGGAACCCCGCCAGGTAGCCGCCCACCGACCCGGCCCCGAACACGCAAATCCGCATCGTCGATCCTTTCGCAGCGCAGCGATGGTAGCGCTCGCGACGCGGGTTGCCACCCCCGCTGGTCCCCCCTTCGCGCGCGGTCTATGTCACCCCGAGGACACAGGGAGGACGGGGAACGTCATGGCCGAACCGAGCACGATGGTACCGGTGGAGGTGCTGGAGGGGTTCATCGCGGAGATCTTCACCGCGGCGGGCTGCGACGCGGCCGAGGGGAAGCAGGTCGCGCATCATCTGCTCTCGGCCAACCTGACCGGCCATGACAGCCACGGGGTGATCCGCACGCCGCGCTACATCCAGTGGCTGCAGGAGGGGAAGGTGCGCGCCGGCCAGTCCCTCACGGTCGTGCACGATACGCCCACGCACGCCATCGTCGACGGCAATTACGGGCTGGGGCAGACGATCGGGCCGCTCGCGGTAGATCTCGGCATCGCCAAGGCGCGCGAGCATGGGCTGGCGGTGATCGGGCTGCGCAACTCCGGCCATATCGGGCGCATCGGCGACTGGGGGGAGCGGGCCGCGGCGCAGGGGCTGATCTCCATCCACTTCGTCAACGTGCAGGCGGGCGAACTGGTGGCGCCGTTCGGCGGCGTCGACCGGCGCTTCTCCACCAACCCGGTCTGCATCGGCGTGCCGACGAAGGAAGGACCGATCATCCTCGACTTCGCGACCTCGCTGGTGGCGGAGGGGAAGGTGCTGGTCGCCTCCAACGGCGGCAAGCCGGTCCCGGCGGGTTCGCTGATCGAGCCGGACGGGCAGTTGTCGGTCGATCCGCGCACCCTGTACGGGGAGATCGCCGGGTCGCATGTGCGGGATTCCGCCAAGGGCGCCGGGGCGTTGCGCGCGTTCGGGGAGCACAAGGGGTCGGGCCTCGCCTTCATGTGCGAGATCCTGGCCGGCTGCCTCACGGGCGGCGGCACGTCCGGGCCGATCCCCGGCGGCAAGCGCAGCCGGATCGCGAACGGGATGCTGTCGATCTACCTCTCCCCCGGCAGCTTCGGCGCCGCGCAGTTCGAGGACGCGGCGCGGGAGTATGCGGGGTACGTGAAGGCGTCCCGCCCGGCCGAACAGGGCGTGGAGGTGCTGATCCCCGGCGAGCCGGAATCGCGCATCCGCGCCGAACGGCTGGCGAAAGGCATCCCGCTGCAGCCCGACACCTGGGCGGCGATCTGCGCCACCGCCCGCGGCCTCGGCCTGACGCCGCCAGCGGTTGCGGTGCCGAACGGCTGAGCGCCGGACGCCGCCGGCGGTCGCGGTGCCGAACGGCTGAGCCGCCTGACGCCGCGGCGCCGGAGCGGCCGACCCGCGCCGGCGCAGGACCGTCCGATTGCTCCCGCGTGCGATCCGTGATCCGCTGCCGGGACGCGGGGAGGAAACCGGCATGCGGGTCTGCGTCTACGGCGCCGGGGCGATCGGCGGGCACCTCGCGGTGCGGCTCGCCCGCGCCGGCGCGACCGTCTCCGTGGTGGCGCGCGGGGCGCATCTGGCGGCGATCCAGGCGGACGGGCTGACCGTCCACGCGCCCGACGGCACGTACCACGCCCGCCCCGCCGCCTCCGACGATCCCGCCCGGCTGGGGCAGCAGGACGCGGTGCTGGTCACGGTGAAGGCCCCTGCCCTGCCCCTCGTCGCCGCCGGGCTGCCCTCGCTCCTCGGCCCCGACACCGCCGTCGCCTTCGTCATGAACGGCATCCCGTGGTGGTACTGCGATGGCCTGCCCGCGCCGTTCGGCGGCCGCACCCTGCCCCGCATCGACCCCGACGACGCCCTGCGCCGCGCGCTCGGCCCGGGACGCACGATCGGCGGCGTGGTGTACGCGGCGAGCGCCGTGATCGCGCCCGGCATCGTCGAGGTGGAGCAGAAGAACAGCCGCGTCATCCTGGGCGAGCCCGACGGGCACATGACCGCGCGGATCGGCGCGCTGGCGGAACTGCTCACGACAGGCGGGATCAGCGGCGAGACGACGCCCCGCATCCGTGACGAGATCTGGAACAAGCTGCTGTCCAACCTCGCCGGCGGCACCATGGCGGTGCTGACCGGCGCCGCGCCCAAGTCGATCTATGTGGAACCCCCCGCCGTGGACGCCGCCCGCCGCGTGATGGCCGAAGCCACCGCGATCGCCCGCGCGCTCGGGGCCGATCCGAAGGCCGACCACGAGGCGCGCATCGCCAACGGCCGCACCCTCGACCACAAGCCCTCCATCCTGCAGGACCTCGAGCTCGGCCGCCCGATGGAGATCGACGGCATCTTCGACGCCCCGCTCGCGCTGGCGCGGCTCGCCGGGGTGGAGACACCGACGCTCGATCTGCTGGTGGCGCTGTGCAAGGTCCGCGCCCGCGCCGCCGGCCTGTATGAACCCGCCGCCCCTGATGAAGGAGACGTCCATGGAACGACGTGAGTTCGGCCGCACCGGCCTCAAGCTGTCGATCCTCGGCTTCGGCTGCGGCGCGGTGGGCGGGCTGATGGTCCGCGGCGATCCCGCCGACCAGGAGCGAACGGTCGCCCGCGCGCTGGAGGCCGGGATCAACTACTTCGACACCGCCGTGCAATACGGCAACGGCGCCTCCGAAACCGCGCTCGGCCGGGTCCTGGCCGCACTGAAGCCGGCGGACGCGGTGGTGGGCACGAAGGTGCGGATCCCCTCGGCCGCGTTCGGCCGGATCGAGGCGGAGGTCACGCAGTCGCTCGAGGGCAGCCTGAAGCGGCTGGGACGCGAGCAGGTCGACATCTTCCACCTGCACAACGCGATCACCACCGACGGCGGCGGGGAGAGCCTGAGCGTCGCCCAGGTGATGCAGTCCGTCGTGCCCGCCTTCGAAAAGCAGCGCGCAGCCGGGAAGACCCGGTTCCTCGGGATCACGGCCGTGGGCGACACGGCGGCGCTGCACCAGGTGATCGACAGCGGCCTCTTCCATAGCGCCCAGGTCAGCTACAACCTGCTGAACCCGAGTGCCGCCGAGGCCCTGCCCGCCGGCTACCCCGCCCAGGATTACGGCCGCCTGTTCGACCGCACCCAGGCGGCGGGCGTGGGCGTGGTCGGCATCCGCGTGCTCGCCGGCGGGGCGCTGTCCGGATCGGCCGACCGCCACCCGATCGCGAGCCCGCCGCCGGACCCGATCGGGTCGGCGACGAGCTACGACGCCGACCTCGCCCGCGCCCGCCGATTGCTGCCGCTGGTGGAGGAGGGCTTTGCCGGCTCCCTCGCCGAGGCGGCCGTGCGCTTCGCGATCACGACCCCGGCCATGGGCACGATCCTGGTCGGCATGGCGACGTCGGCGGAGTTCGACGCGGCCCTGGCGGCGGTACGCAAGGGTAAGCTGCCGCTGGAGGCCCTGGCGCGTGCCGCGGCGCTGCGGACGGGCTTCGCGGGGGAAAACCGGTAGGCCCTGCCGCGCCCACCCGTGTCATCGCCGCGCTCCGTGTCATGACCGCCGCACGTCCCTCGTGTCATGGCCGCCGAAGGGCGGCCATCCATGACTTCCTTCCGCCCCCCCGACCAGCGAGCCCCTGACCCTCCCGGGCAGGATCGACCGTCCGCACCAGGGCAAGCCGCATGACGTCCCCCGACCGCACGATCACCTTCATCACGCACCCGGACGTGCTGATCGACCCGGCGGTGCCTGTCCCGGACTGGCCCCTGTCCCCGCGCGGGCGCGCGCGGATGGTGCGTATCCTGGACCTCCCATGGGTTCGCGACCTCCGAGCGGTCTGGTGCAGCACGGAGCGGAAGGCGCGGGACGGGGCGGAGATCCTGGGCGAACCGCTTGGCCTCACCCCCATCGCGCTCGAGGCGCTGGGCGAGAACGACCGATCGGCGACCGGCTATCTCCCACGTGCCGCGTTCGAAGCCATGGCCGATGCGTTCTTCGCCCATCCCGAGGAAAGCGTTCGCGGCTGGGAACGCGCCGTCGACGCGCAGCGCCGGATCGTCGCGGCGGTCGAGCACGTGATCGCCGCCACCTCGGACTGCGGCGGGGACGTCGCGATCGTGGCGCATGGCGGCGTCGGCACGCTGCTGCTCTGCCATGTGCGCGGCGTCCCGATCGCGCGGGCGCATGACCAGCCCGCCAATAACGGCGGCAACTACTTCGCCTTCGACGCCGGAACGCGGCGCCTCCATCACGGCTGGCGCGCCATCGACGCGGCGTGATCGTCTGCGTTCTCGTGGTAAGCCGGTGCTGGACCGACGGCGGGACAACGTTGGCACCGGCAGGGACGACGACGCGCTCCCCCCGTGTCATGGCCGCCGCAGGGTGGCCATCCCCCCCGTGTCATGGCCGCCGCGCCCCCCGTGTCATGGCCGCCGCAGGGCGGCCATCCACGACTTCGAGCGGCACCCGCAATGTCACGGCCGGCGCGGGCTGGTCACACGCGTCTTCAATGCAGGCGGGATCTGGACGTCGTGGATGGCCGGCCTGCGCCGGCCATGACACGGGGCGGCGGCATCACCCAGGGCGCGGGGGCGCGCCGGCCATGACACGGGGTCGCGCGCCGGCATGACCAAAGGACGCCGGCGGCACGGGGCCGCCTGCGTGGTGCGACCTAGCCGAACACGCGCGCGAACACCGCGTCCACCGCATGGACGTGCCGGCTGGGGTCCATCGCCGCGTCCAGGTCCGCGGGCTTGACGCGCTCCACCACCGCGGGGTCGGCCAGCAGGTTCTCGCGGAAGCTGCGGCCCTCGACCGTGCCGAGGCGCGTCCAGGTCTCCATCGCGCAGCGCTGCACGATCTTGTAGGCGTCCTCGCGCGAGATCCCCGCGCGGGCCAGCGCCAGCAGCACGTCGCCCGAGTAGACGACGCCGCCCAGGCTCTCGAGGTTGCCGCGCATCCGCTCCGGATAGACGAGCAGCTTCTCCATCATGCCCGCCAGCCGCATCAGCGCGAAATCCAGCGTCACCGTCGCGTCGGGGCCGATCATGCGCTCGACGCTCGAATGGCTGATGTCGCGCTCGTGCCAGAGCGTCACGTTCTCCAGCGCCGGGACCACCGCGGAGCGCACGATGCGGGCGAGGCCGGTCAGGTTCTCGCTCAGCACCGGGTTGCGCTTGTGCGGCATGGAGCTCGAGCCCTTCTGCCCGGCATGGAAGAACTCCTCCGCCTCGCGCACCTCGCTGCGCTGCAGATGCCGCACCTCGGTCGCCAACCGCTCGATCCCGCTCGCGATCACGCCCAGCGTCGCGAAGAACGCGGCGTGGCGGTCGCGCGGGATCACCTGCGTCGACACCGGCTCGACCGCGAGGCCCAGCCTCTCGGCCACGAACGTCTCGACCCGCGGATCGACCTGGGCGTAGGTGCCGACCGGCCCGCTGATGGCGGCGACGGCGACCTCCGCGCGGGCCGCCTGCAGGCGGGTGCGGTTGCGCGCGAACTCCGCGTAGTGGCCGGCGAGCTTGAGGCCGAACGTGGTAGGCTCCGCGTGGATGCCGTGGGAGCGGCCGACCGTGACGGTGTATTTGTGCTCGAGCGCACGCGTCTTCAGCGCGGCCAGCACGGCGTCCAGATCGGCCAGCAGCAGGTCGGCGGCCTGGGTCATCTGCACCGAGAGGCAGGTGTCCAGCACGTCGGAGCTGGTCATGCCGAGATGCACGAAGCGACTGTCGGGCCCGACCGCCTCGGCGAGCCAGGTCAGGAAGGCGATCACGTCGTGGCGGGTCTCGCGCTCGATCTCGTCGATGCGGGCGATGTCCGCGGGCCCGATCTTCGCGAGCGCCGGCGCGCCCTTCTCGCGGATGGTGCGCGCCGCCTCCTCGGGGATGGCGCCGATGCGCGCCATGCCCTCGGCGGCCAGCGCCTCGATCTCGAACCAGATGCGGTAGCGGTTCTCCGGCGACCAGATCGCCGCCATCTCCGGCCGTGAATACCGAGGAATCATCGCCGTCGCCCGCTCCGCTGCCTGTCGCCAGCCCCTGGACCGAACCCGCGCGGGCCGGCCTGTCCGCACAGGCGCCCATGCGCAGGCTTGCGCGCCCATCGCGCGGCGCCGGGTGTCCAGTCTGGCCAGGTTGCTCTAGACCCCGGTCCGACGCCTGACAAGCGCCACAGCCGCTGGAGTGCCGCCCGCATGGACACCGCCTTCCTGACCCACGAGCTGACCGCCCTGCTGCAGGTCATCCTGATCGACGTGGCGCTTGCGGGCGACAACGCCGTCGTGGTCGGCCTGGCCGTCGCCGGCCTGCCCGAACGGCAGCGGCGGAAGGCGGTGCTGCTAGGCGTCGCCGGCGCCACCGTCATCCGCATCGCTCTCGGCCTCGTCGCGCTCGAGCTGCTGGAGATCATCGGCCTGCTGCTGGCGGGCGGGCTGCTGCTGCTCTGGGTGTGCTGGCGCATGTTCCGCGAATTGCGCCACCCGCACGATGCCGCCGTCGAGACCGGTCGGAAGAAGACGCTGGGCCAGGCGATGCTGCAGATCATCCTGGCCGACGTCTCCATGTCGCTCGACAACGTGCTGGCGGTCGCCGGCGCCGCCGAGGGGCATCCCTGGGTGCTGGGCGTCGGCCTGCTGCTGTCGGTCATGCTGATGGGCGTCGCCGCCAACCTGATCGCGCGGCTGCTGCAGCGGCAACGCTGGATCGCCTGGGTCGGGCTCGCGATCGTGCTCTATGTCGCGGTCAAGATGATCTGGGAGGGCGCCTTCGAGGTCGCCCACGCGCTGCAGCCCTAGGCCGCAGCGCACTCCTCAGGCCGCTTGCGCGGCGCATCCCTCAAGCCGCTTGCGCGGCGGGCACCACCGCGCCCTCGCCGAACCGGATCACCGCGACCTCCGGCGATCCCAGCGAAGCGGCCAGGGTCGCGATGTGGTCGTGATGCGTGAACAGCACCACCTGCGCCGTCCGGCCCAGCGTCGTCAGCAGCCGCAGCGCCGCCAGCGCACGCGCGTCGTCGAAATGCACCAGCAGGTCGTCGGCGACGAAGGGCAGCGGTTCGGCGGCGGCGCAATGCGCCTCCACCGTGGCGACCCGCAGCGCGAGATAGAGCTGGTCCCGCGTCCCGTCGCTCAGCGCTTCCAGCGGGCATTCGTGGCCGGTGTCGCGCACGGCCTGGATGACGGTCTCACCGCGCTCGTTCTCGTCCGTGATCAGCGCGGCGTAGTGGCCACCGGTCAGCGCGGCGAAATGGGCACTCGCCTTGCCGAGAAGCGGCGCCTGCTGGGCGCGGCGGAACCGCGCGATGCCGGCCTGCAGCAGCGTGCGCGCGACATGCAGCCGTGCATAGCGCTCCGCCGCCGCGCCCGCATCGGCCAGCGCGTGCCGCATGTCCTGCGCGGCCGCGGCGGCATCCTGCCCGCGCTCCATCGCGGCGAGCGCCGCATCACGCCGCGTCCGCTCCTCGGTCGCGCGCTCCAGCGCAGCGACGCAGGCCTGCCGTTCGGCGCGCAGCGCCTGCAGCCGCGCCGCGAGCGCATCGGGATCGGCCTGGTCGGCCTCCGCCCGCAACGCCGCCTCGTCCTGCCCGTCGCCCGCCACCGCCAGTTCGGCGAGGCGCTGCGCGATCTCCCGTTCGGCCGCGTCGCGCTTGCGCGCATCGGCGATCGCCGCCTCCAGCGCCACGTCGTCCGCAACCCCGGCCTGGGCGCGCAGTGCGGCCAGCGCCGCGTCGGCGGCTTCGCGCTGCGCGGCGGCGTCACGCGAAGCGGCCTCCTGCGCCGCGACGTGCTTCGTCAGTTCGGTCGCGCGCGCCTCGGCCGCCCGCGCCGCCGCCAGCTCGCGGCCAAGCCGCCCGGCGATGGCGGCGGGCGGGTCGTCGGCCGGCGGGCGCGCGGCGCGTGCGAGCGCGGTGCGAGTGGCGGCGGCGAATGCGGCGAGGCTCTCGCGCATCTGCCCCACCCGCGTCTCCGCGGTGCGCCACGGATCGGCGCTCATCTCGATGCGTTGCCACGCCTCGAGCGCGGCCTCGGCGAGGTCCGGGTCGGCGGCGGGCATCCCGATGCGCGCGACGGCCGCCTGCCATGCCTCCCCCCAGACGACGAGGGCGGCATCCGCCTCCGCGACCGCATGGCGCAGCGCGGGCAACGCGTCCGTTTCCCGCAGCAGCGCCGCTTCCACGGCGCGTCGCTGGTCGCGTGCACGTTCGTCGGCGGCGCAGCGATCTTCGGCGGCCAGCAGCAGCGTGGCGAGGCTGCCGTCCTGCGGACGATCGGGAACGCAGGGAAGCAGCAGCGCGCGAGCGGCTTCACGCGCGTGGCCGACGTCCTCGCAGGCCTGCTGCGCGGCGCGGGCAGCCTCGGCCAGCTTCAGCACGTCGGCCCGCTGCCGCAGCCAGTCCGCCATGACGGCGGGCGAGCCGGGCACGATGCCGGCGGGCGCCCAGAGCGCCCGCCAGTCCGCCTGCGCGTCGGCGAGGGCCTGGGCGGCGGCCTCGCCGTCCGCCTCGGCCTCTCCAAGCCGCTGGGAGGAGGCTGCCCGGGACGCTTCGAGGCCGAGATGTTCGGAGACGCGATGGGCCTCGTCGGCGCGCCGGTCGGCAAGCAGGTCGGCGGCGTCGCGCGCCTGCTCGTAGGCGGCGATCGCGCCCGCATCCGCCGGCTGGCCGGTCGCGAGCGCCGCCCGCAGGACCTGCCATGCCGCCTCGCGCTCGGTGCGCGCCGCGGCGACCACGGCAGGCGTGGGGATCGTTTCACCTCGCGCCACCTGGACCAACCGCGCCGCGATGTCCGCAAGGGTGTGTCGCTGCGCGGCGATCGCCTCGGCGGCGCGGGCGGCGCGGGTTTCGGCGGTGACAAGGGCGGCCGCCGTCTCCTGGATCGCAGGCGCGAGCGGCAGCGCGCAACCGGCAAGCGCCGCGGCATCGCCGGTCCACAGCGGCAGGGCGGCCAGCGCGGTGTCCAGGGCGGCGCGGGCGGCGGCGTGCTGGCGCTCCCGCGTGGCGAGCGCCGCATCCAGCGGGCCGGCGGCCCGCGCCTGCTCCACGGAACTGCGGAGCAACGAGGGATCGGGCGCCGGCGGCAGGCGGGCCAGTTCGGCCTCGGCCTGCGACTTCCGCAGCTCCGCCGCGGCGAGCGCCTGGCGGGCGGCGTCGCGACGCTGCAGCAGCGCGTCGTGCTCACCGCGGAGGCGCCGGACGAGGCGGCGGGCGGGTTGCGGCGGCACCGCGTCGCGTGCCTGCTCCGGCGTCAGCGGCAGGCCGAGGTCACGCAATGCCTGCGCGACGACGCTGCGCTGCGCCGCGACGACCCGCTCCTGCGCGGGCAGGTCGGCCTCGGCCTGGACGGCCACGGCGCAGGGGGCGGCGAGCGCATCGATCAGGTCCTGGGCGGCGAGCAGGTCGGGCGCGCGCACCAGCGCATCACGGTCCGCCCGGAGGCGCGCGACATCGTCGGTGGTCCGAGCCTCCGCGCGGGCGGCCTCGGCACGCGCGGCGGTCAGGCGGCGGAACGTCTCGGCCGCGTCTTCCGGCAGCCGGGGCGTGGCGGCCACGCAGTCGCGCACCGTGCGGGCCGCGTCCAGCGCGCGCAGCAGCGGCAGCACGCGGCGCACGCGCTCCAGCCGGCTCGTCTCGGCATCCAGCCGCGCGGCGTCTTCCCGCTGCGCCGCGATCTCGGCGTGCGCCGCCGCGCGGGCGCGATCGGCCTCCTGCCAGGCGGCGGGGCGGATTTCCCGCTCGTCGCGCATGCGCCGCGCCGCATGCCAGGCGTCGAGCGCCTGGGCGAGGCGGCGCTTGCCACGGCCGTCGCCGACCAGGGTCTTCGCCTCCTCGTCGATCCGCTCCAGCGCGGCGCGCAGGCCGGTCAGGCCGGTGCCGGCGGCGAACAGGCTCTCCCCCACGCGGCCACCGAGCTGGGCGAGGTCGATGGCGCCGGCGCGCAGGCGATCGCCGTTGAGGCCGAACAGGCCTTCGAACGTGTCGCGCCCGGCGCCGCCCAGGAAGCGCTGCAGCGCGGCTTCGGGCAGCGGCGTCTCGGCCGGATCGAGCAGCGTGTTCTTGCGCCCCTTACGGCGGACGAACCCGGCGGTGGTGCCGTCCTGCGCCGCGAGGGTGATGCCGACGCGGGTCTGCGCGCCGTGCAGGAAGGCCGCGGGGGAGCGGTCGTGGATGCCGTACAGCGCATCCCCGACGGCGGCGAGCGCGGTGGATTTCCCGGCCTCGTTGGCGCCCAGCACGACGCACAGCGCGGCCCGTTCCGGAAAGCGGAGCACGATGTCCGAGAGGTGGCCGTAGCGGTGCAGGGACAGGTCGCGCAGCCTCATGCCCGCGGCTCCTCCAGCGCGCTTGCGGCCAGCGCCCAGGCATCGTCGGCGAAGGCGCGCAGGGCGGCTTCGTCCAGCGGGATCTCGACCGTGGCCTGCAGGTCCGGCGGCAGGCCGGCGCGCAGCTTGGCGAGATGCGCGAGCAGCGCGGCGACGGACTCGGGATCGTCCAGCCCGGCCGCGAAGGCGGTGCGCAGCGGCGCGAGGCGTTCCTCCGCGCCGCGGGCCGGGGCGCGGGTGCGGATACGGACCGTCTCGGGATGCAGGGTGCCGCCCGCCGCGTCGGCGGCGTCGCGGGCGGTCGCGGCCACGCCCTCATGGTCGCCGCGCAGCCGCTCGTGCAGGTCGGTCTCGCCGGTGACGACCAGCCGCGCGAGCAGCGGGCGGCCGTCCGCGGCGGCGATGGCGGGCGTGACCGCCCGTCCGATCCGGTCGGTGAGCGTCGCAAGGTCGGCGCCGGTCGCATCGACCTCCAGCAGCGCCCAGCGCAGTACGTCGACCGACCGGTGTTCGGCGGCGACGATGCGGCCGTCCTCGACGGTGACCAGGGTGCAGCCTTTCGCGCCCGTCTCCTGCACGTGGCGGCCCTGCAGGTTGCCGGGGAAGACGATCCAGGGCCGCTCCTGCAGCACCCGGCGCTCATGGATGTGGCCGAGTGCCCAGTAGTCGTAGCCCTTGAGGGCGAGGGCCGCGGCGGTGCAGGGCGCGTAGCGGTCGTGCAGGCCGCCGGGGTCCTCGGCGGAGGTGTGCAGCACGCCGATGTTGAGCAGCCCCTTCGCGGGCGCCGGATAGCCCGCCGACAGGTCCTCGGGCACCGCGCGGTTCGGGAAGGAATGCCCGTGCAGGGCCACGCCCAGTTCGGCCAGCGCAATGGACTGGCAGGTCCGGGACGAGAATTCGTGGACGTTGTCCGGCAGGCGGTTGAGCGACCGGGTGATGACCGACTGCGCGTCGTGGTTGCCGCGCAGCAGGAAGCAGGGCCGGTTCAGCCGGCGCATCTGGGAGGCGAAGAACAGGCCGGTCGAGAAATCCTTCCAGTCGCCGTCGTAGAGGTCGCCCGCGATCACGACGAACGCCACGTCTTCGGCGATCGCGAGGTCGATCATCGCCTGGAAGGCGCGGCGGGTGCAGCCCTGGATGATCTCGGCCGGGATGTCGCCGCGCGCGTGCAGCCCTGCGAGCGGGCTGTCGAGATGGATGTCGGCGGCATGCAGGAACTTCATGCGTTCAGGCTACGATCCGCCCCCGAGTCCGGTCGAGCCGGACGTGCCCGTGGGACGGGCGTTCCCGGAACCCCGGATCGGCGCGGCACAGGCCGGCGGGTTGGCCCGGGGGCGCGGGTTTGGCATGCTCGCCGTCAAAGAGACGTAGGAGACGGCAATGGCTGACGGCGCGTGGGTGCGGGTGGCCTCCAAGGACGAAGTGGCGGAGGGCGCCGTGCTGGGCGTTCGCGTGGGGGAGCGGGAGATCGCGCTGTACCACCTGCCCGGCGGTGAGTTCCACGCCACCGACAATGTCTGCACGCATGAATACGCGCTGCTGTCCGAGGGCTGGCTGGAGAACGGCTGCATCGAATGCCCGCTGCACGCCGCCCAGTTCGACGTGCGCACCGGCAAGGCGATGTGCGCCCCGGCCGACGTGGACCTGCAGGTGTTCGAGCTGAAGGTCGAGGGCGAGGACCTGATGGTCCGGTTGCCCGCATGACCCGGGTCGACTGCGACGTCCACCCGACCGTCCCGTCGCTGCAGGCGCTGCTGCCCTACATGGACGAGGTCTGGCGCGACAACGCGGTCCGGCGCGGGATCGAGGAGCTGGCGACCGTCAGCTACCCGACCACCAATCCGCTGTCCTCCCGCGCCGACTGGCGGGACCCGTCCGGCAAGGCCGGCACCACGGTGGAGGCGCTGCGTGCGCAGGCGCTGGATCCGTTCGGCACCGATCTCGCGATCTGCAGCCCGCTCTACGGCGTGCAGGCGCTGTTCAGCGAGGACATGAGCGCCGCCTTCGCCCGCGCGCTGAACACCTGGACGGCGCGGGAGTTCCTGGACCGCGATCCGCGGCTGCGCGCCTCCATCGTCGTGCCGCAGATCAATGCGGAGCGGGCGGTGGACGAGATCGAGCACTGGGCGGGCGATCACCGTTTCGTGCAGGTGCTGCTTCTGGTCGGGTCGGAGCTGCCGCTGGGTCGGCGGCAGACCTGGCCGATCTATGCGGCCGCCGAACGACACGGGCTTCCGGTCGGCATCCATGCCGGCAGCATGCATCGCAGCGGCATGACGCCGGTCGGCTGGACCAGCAGCTACACCGAGGACTACGTCGCCCAGGCCACCGCATTCCAGTCTCAGCTGGGCAGCCTGCTGGCGGAGGGGGTGTTCGCAAAATTCCCCGACCTGACCGTGGTTCTGATGGAATCCGGCGTGAGCTGGCTGCCGGCCTATCTGTGGCGGTTCAGCAAGTTCTGGAAGGGCACCCGCGCCGAGATCCCCTGGGTCTCCGACCCGCCGTCGAGCATCGTGCGGGACCGTGTGCGCCTGACATTGCAGCCATTCGACGCACCACCCGACAGCGCGAGCGTTACACGCCTGATGGAACATCTGGGGTCGGAGGAGATGCTGCTGTTCTCGACCGACTACCCGCACTGGCAATTCGACGGGCAGGCTGCCTGGCCGGAGGGGTTCTCCCCCGCGCTCAAGCAGAAGATCATGGCGGACAACCCGCTGAAGACCTATGCTCGTCTCAGGGAGACCGTGTCATGAACGTGGACGTCCTGAACCGATCCGGCATCCAGCCGGTGGCCGCCTCCAGGCTGGCGATTTCCGATTGCGACATCCACCCGCGCGCCAGCATGAAGGCGCTGCTGCCCTGGATCCCGAAAGCCTGGCAGGAGCATCTGGCCTCGTTCGGCATGCTGCACCGCCAGCCCTGGGAAAAGGGGCCGGCCTATCCGAAGGCGCAGCCGCAGGCCTCGCGCCGCGACGCCTGGCCGCCGAGCGGCGGCGGGCCGGGCAGCGACCTGGGCTTCATGGCCGCCCAGCATCTCGACCCGAACAACGTCACCCTCGGCATCCTCAACCCGCTCGGCGTCGGCCAGGGCGCGGCGAACCCCGACCTGTCGGCGGTCGTGACCTATGCCGCGAACGAGTGGCAGATCGAGGAGTGGCTGTCGAAGGACGACCGCCTCCGCGGCTCCGTCGTGGTGCCGTATGAGGACGCGGTGGCGTCCGCGCGCGAGATCGAGCGCTACGCCGGCGACAAGCGCTTCGCCCAGGTGCTGCTGCTGTCGCGCACCGCGGCGCCGTTGGGCCAGCGCCAATACTGGCCGATCTACGAGGCCGCCGAAGCCGCGGGCCTGCCGATCGGCATCCACGCTTTCGGCTACGGCGGCACGCCGATCTCGGCCGGCGGCTGGCCGTCCTTCTACATCGAGGAGATGGTCGGCCACGCCCAGGCGCAGCAGGCCGTCACCGCGAGCTTCATCCTGGAAGGCGTGTTCGAGCGTTTCCCGAAGCTGAAGGTCGTGATGATCGAAGGCGGCCTCGCCTGGGCCCCCTCGCTCGGTTGGCGCATGGACGCGCAGTGGCGGAAGCTGAAGCAGGAGCTGCCACATCTGAAGCGCCTGCCGTCCGAAGTCCTGAAGCAGCACGTGTGGTTCACCACCCAGCCGATCGAGGAGCCGGAGCCGCGCAGCCAGCTCGCCGAGGTGTTCGACTGGATGGGCTGGGATCGGGTCCTGTTCGCGACCGACTATCCGCATTGGGATTTCGACGATCCGGCCTATGCGCTGCCGATGAAGATGACGGAAGAGCAGCGCCGCATGGTGTTCCGCGACAACGCGCGGGCCGTGTTCGGCGTGAGCTGACCGAAGACCGCGGAACGGGGGCCGGACGCGCCGGCTCCCTCTCCCGCGTGGCGTCATCTGCAGCCTTACGCATGTCAGCCCATCCGTATCGTCACGTTGGCTGATCGTTTCGAACGGCATCACTCGCAGGCCCGCCCCCCCGTCCACGACGAAATCATGCGCAAAGCCCGCCAATCGCCTGATCGCGGTTGACGGGTTTTCGGCGTTCGGGTTCCCTAACGCCAAGGTCGCGTGATCACGCGCGAGGAACGGTTCCGGTGGAGAGTCTGGTGGATCTGGTTTCGTTGCCAAGGGCAACGATCCTGCGATCGGACCCGCGCGCCGGAACTGGATCGGAGAGTCCGGTTGCGCTTGCCTTCATCCTTCCCCGGATTTCCCGTCTCCCCGCCGCGCCGCACGCGCCACACGAGCTCTCCGGGAGGAGCCGGGTGCGGGCTGCCGCACATCCGAACACGTGACAGCCACGCCGAACGGCCGCGCTGCCCGCCCCTGTACCGGTCGCTTCTCGAGGTTCACGCATGAAGAACGCCACGCCCCGCAGCATGAAGCTGGGGCTCAACATCGTCGCCAATGGCGCGCACGTCGCCGGCTGGCGGATGCCCGACGCCAACGCCGAGGCTGCGATGGACATCCGCCTCTGGAAGGACATCGCGCGCGCCGCCGAACGGGCCTGCGTCCATTTCATGTTCTGGGCGGATGGGATCGCGGTCCGGCATTCCGCGAAGGACGATGACGAGCTCTCGTACAACCCGCGGATCGACGTGTTCGAACCGCTGACCGTGATCGGCGCGCTGGGCGCCGTGACCGAACGTCTCGGCTTCGTCGCAAGTGCCTCCACCACCTACAACGAGCCGTATCACGTCGCGCGGAAATTCGCCTCGCTCGACTACGTCACCGGCGGGCGCGTCGCCTGGAACGTGGTGACGTCGTGGAGCGAGCAGGAGGCGTTCAACTTCGGCCTCGACGAGCACGTGGAGCATGGCCAGCGCTATCGCCGCGCCGAGGAGTTCGTCGACGTCGTCTTCGGACTCTGGGACAGCTGGGAGGATGATGCGTTCATCCGCGACAAGACGAGCGGACGCTACTTCGATCCCGCCAAGCTGCACACGCTGAACCATCGCGGCGAGCTGCTGCGCGTGAAGGGCCCGCTGAATGTCGGGCGGCCCATCCAGGGCTACCCCGTGATCGCGCAGGCCGGATCGTCCGGCCCCGGCCAGGACCTCGGCGCCCGCATCGCCGACCTGATCTACACGCAGCAGAAGTCCCTGGCGGAGGCTGCGGCGTTCTATCGCAGCGTGAAGGAGCACGGCGCCAAGGCGGGGCGCGATCCCGACTCCATGCTGGTCATGCCGGGCATCCTCCCGGTCCTCGGCCGCACCCGCGCCGAAGCCGAGGACAAGTTCGCGCAGATGCAGGACATGGTGCATCCGCGGGTCGGGCTGCCGATGCTGGCCGACGTGTTCGGCGATCTCTCCGACCATGACCTCGACGGGCCGCTGCCGCCGCCGCTGCCCGCCAGCAACGCGGTCAAGAGCGCCTACGACAAGCTGGTCGCGCTCAGCCAGGAACCCGGCATGACCATCCGCAAGCTCTACCAGACGCAGGCGGGCGCGTCCGGCCACTACGTGTTCGTCGGCACCGCCGCCGAGGCCGCCGACGTGATGCAGGACTGGTTCGAAGGGCGCGGCTGCGACGGGTGGAACCTGATCCCGCCCTACATGCCCGGCCCGGCGCTGGACTGCCTCGAAACGCTGGTGCCCGAGTTGCAGCGGCGCGGCCTGTTCCAAACGGAGTATGCCGGCGACGGGACCCTGCGCGGCAGCCTCGGCCTCGCCCGTCCCAGCTTCCACAGCCGGGGCGCCCATGCCCGGGAAAATGGCTCGTTCATCGGGAACCCTCGCTCATGAAGATGACCTTTCGCCTCCTGCTGTCCGCCTCCCTGCTGGTGGGCGCCGCAACCCTCGCCCACGCGCAGGACACGACCAGCCAGGCCGGCGCGGACCAGGCGCTGGCCCAGCAGGCGGATCCCGCACTGGTGAAGATGGTTCCAGCCGACAGGAAGGGAAAGCCCTTCACCGTCGCCGTCGCCCTCGGCTCCCCGCCGGATGACTTCCGCAACGACAAGGGCGAGATCGTCGGCTGGGAAATCGACATCGTCCGCGCGGCCACGCAATCGCTGGGCCTGCCGCTCGAGCTGCGTCCGACGACGTTCGACACGCTGATCCCCGGATTGCAGGCGAAGCGCTTCGATGCGGCCGTGGGCCAGATGGGCGTGACCGTCGTGCGGGAGAAGGTGGTCGACATGATCGGCACGCTCCTCGGCAACGAACTCTTCGCCGCCTACGCCGACAATCCGATCCAGGTGAAGAGCCTCGACGATCTGTGCGGCCTCACGGTCGCGACCACGCGCGGCTCCCGCGAGATGGTGTTCGCCGAAGAGCACCAGCCCAAATGCGCCGCCGCCGGGAAGAAGCCGATCAACGCGCTCGCCTTCAATGACGGCAATGGTGCCGCCGAGGCGATGATGAGCCGGCGCGCGGACCTGTTCTGGCTGGGCTCGACCGCCGTCAGCTACTTCGTCGCGCAGACCAAGGGCCGCACGAAGATCGTCGGCAGCTACACGGACAAATCCTATCTCGGCGTCGCCCTGCCGAAGGGATCGGAGATGGCCGCGCCGCTTCAGGCCGCGATCCAGCACCTGATCGACAACGGCACCTACGGCAAGATCGTCGCCAAATGGGGGCTCGAAGACGCCGCGGTGAAACAGGCGCCGCTGAACCCGACCACCGTCGAGAAATGAGCGGTCGCGTCCCGGACCCTGCCGCACCCACGCTGATCGACCCTGCATCGCATGCGCCGATGCAGGTCGTCCCCCTGCGCCATCCCTGGACCTGGGCGGCCAGCGCCGTCGTCGTGCTGGTGGCGGCCGGCGTGGCCTGGAGCGTCGCGACCAACCCGGCCTTCCAATGGCCGGTCGTCGCCGAGTACCTGTTCGATCCACAGATCCTCGCCGGGCTGGGCCGCACCCTCGAACTTACCGTCGCCGCCATGGCGCTCGGCCTCGTCCTCGGCACCATGCTCGCCGTGATGCGGCTCTCCACGAACAAGCTGCTGTCCGTGCTGAGCTGGCTCTACATCTGGTTCTTCCGCAGCGTGCCCGTGCTGGTGCAGCTGATCTTCTGGTACAATTTCGGCGCGCTCTATCCGCGCATCAGCCTCTGGCTGCCCTGGGTCGGCGTCCTGTACAGCGCCTCCACCAACGACGTGATCACGCCCACCACCGCGGCCCTCGCCGGACTGGGGCTCGCGCAGGCCGCGTACACGGCGGAAGTGATCCGCGCCGGCATCCTCTCCGTCGCACCCGGCCAGACTCGCGCCGCCAAGGCGCTCGGCATGGGACCGGCGATGATCTTCATGCGCATCGTGTTCCCCCAGGCGATGCGCGTGATCATCCCGCCGGTGGGCAACGAAGTGATCTCGATGGTGAAGGGCACGTCGCTCGTCAGCGTCATCGCGATGGCCGACCTGCTCTACACCGCGCAGCTCATCTATGCCCGCACCTACCAGACCATCCCGCTGCTGATCGTCGCCTCGCTCTGGTACCTGACCATCGTCTCGGTCCTCTCCGTCGCGCAGCACGGGCTGGAGCGGCATTACGGGCGCGGCGCATGACGGAGCCCATGGTCCGCATCCGCGGCCTGCGCAAACGCTTCGGCGCCAAGGAAGTGCTGTGCGGCATCGACATGGACGTGCGGCCAGGGTCCGTGATGTGCATCATCGGCCCGTCCGGCTCCGGCAAGAGCACGCTGCTCTCCTGCATCAATCACCTCGAGCGCATCGACGGCGGCCGGATGTGGGTCAGCGGCGAGCTGGTCGGATATCGCGAGCACGCCGGAAAGCTCTACGAACTTCCGGAACGCCGGATCGCCGGCATGCGGGCTCGTATCGGCATGGTGTTCCAGCACTTCAACCTGTTCCCGCACATGACCGTGCTGCAGAACATCACCGCGGCCCCGGTCCGGGTGAAGCGCCAGCCGACCGCGCAGGCCCGCGCGAAGGCGCTGGAGTTGCTCGACCGCGTCGGGCTCGCCGACAAGGCGGCGGCGTTTCCCTCCCAGCTCTCGGGCGGCCAGCAGCAGCGCGTCGCGATCGCGCGCGCCCTGGCGATGGAGCCGCAGCTGATGCTGTTCGACGAGCCGACCTCGGCGCTCGACCCCGAACTGGTGGGCGAGGTGCTGGCCGTCATGCGCGACCTCGCCGCCAGCGGGATGACGATGATGGTGGTCACGCACGAACTCTCGTTCGCGCGTGAGGTGGGCGACGACCTCGTGTTCATGGCGGACGGGCTGATCGTGGAGCGAGGCGCCCCGCGCACCGTGCTCGCCGACCCGCGGGAGCCGCGCACCCGCGAGTTCCTCTCGCGCGTGCTGTAGGAGGGCATCCCTCCGTCATGGCCGGGCTCGACCCGGCCACCCCCACCCGCACCCTGCCGCAAGCATGGATCGAGCCCGGCCCTCACGCAGGGCGGGGGCGGACCGCGCGACGACCGGCCCGCGTCCCGCCATGACATGGGGCAACCGCCCCGCACCCCAGCACCTCCCGAAATCCGCATTGCCCCGGCGCCGCGCGGCTCGTACTCAGATCGCCTCACCCAGGCTGGGACGTAGCCAGCCGGACCCGTTCGACGAGGCGATCGCATGACCCCGCAGGACATCGTCCGCATCCCCGGCTCCCGCATCGTGGAGGTGGCGCGGCTCGCCTTCGCCACGCCCGATGTCGACTTCCTCTGCTTCGGCGAATCCGACCAGCCCAGCCCCGCATCGGCCCGGCAGGCGGCGATCGCGGCGCTGGAGGCCGGCGAGACCCGCTACCCCGACGTGCGCGGCCTGCCCGCCCTGCGCCAGGCGCTCGCCGACTACCTCACCGGCCTGCACGCCCGCCCGGTGACCGAGAGCCGCATCCAGCTCGCCGCCTCGGGCATGGCCGCGATCTCCATCGCCCTCGCCGCCACGGTGCGCGCGGGCGACCGCGTCGTGCTGCACGGGCCGGCCTGGCCCAATGTCGGCAACGCCGCCCGGCTGCGCGGCGCGACCGTCGAGGAACTCGACCTCACGCCGCAGCCGGATGGCAGCTTCCGCCTGGATCTCGAGCGGCTCGACGCGATGCTCGACGGCGCGCGCGCCTTCGTCCTGAACTCCCCCAACAACCCGACCGGCTGGACCGCCACCACTGCCGAACTGCAGGCGATGCTGGAGATCGCGCGCCGGCGCGGCGTCTGGCTGATCTCGGACGAGGTCTACTCGCGCCTCGTCTATGACGGATCCGCCGCCGCGCCGTCCCTGCTCGATCTCGCGGAGCCGGATGACCGCGTGATCGTCTGCAACTCCTTCTCCAAGACCTGGGTCATGACCGGCTGGCGGCTGGGCTGGCTGGTGGTGCCGGACGGCACGCGCGAGATCATCGCGGACCTCGTCGAGGTCGTGCATTCGGGCGTCGCACCCTTCGTGCAGCGCGCCGGCCTCGCCGCCATCGAGGACACCGAGGTGGTCGAGCGCTTCCGCGCCCATTGCGCCACCGGACGCGCCCTCGCCTCCGATGCGCTCGAAGGGCTGAACGGCGTGCGCTACACGGCACCACGGGGCGCGTTCTACGCCTTCCTGGGCGTCGAGGGGCTGACCGACAGCCTCGACCTCGCGCTCAAGCTGGTGGCGAAGCACGGCGTGGCGGTCGCACCCGGTGTCGCGTTCGGCGCCTCGGGCGAAGGCAGCCTGCGCGTCTGCTTCGCCCAATCCCCCGCCCTGATGGAGCGTGCGATGCAGCGGCTGCGGGACGGGCTGCGGGCGGAGCTCCGATGAACGCGCCGATCAGGGTCTGCGGCGTCTGCGGCGCCCCCGCGCGGCCGCCCTTCCGCGCGCCGCAGCCGGAGATCGCGCCCGATCTCGACATGCGGCCGGGGGAGCCGGCGCGCTCGACCCTCGCCGACTGGATCCACACCTGCCGGCGCTGCACTGCCGCCGCCCCGGACCTCGCCGCCCTGCCCGCCGCCGCTCGGGATGTCGTGGAAAGCCCCGCCTATCGCGCCCTGACCACCGAGGGGCTCGAGGAAACCCTGCCCTTCCGCCGCTGGGCCATGCTGTGCCACGCCGAGGGGGACCGCGCGGCAGAGGCGGAAGCCCTGCTCCAGGCCGCCTGGGCCGCCGACGACGCCGCGGCCATGAGCGATGCGGCGCGGCTGCGCATGGAGGTGGTGCGCCTGTGGGCCGATCCGTCCGAGGAGGAGACGGCGCTCCGCCAGCTCGACGCGATGCGGCGAGCGGGCGCCTTCGAACCAGCCGCCGCCCGCGCGACCGCGCTCGGACGCCGCGACCTGTCGGAGACCGCGCGCTCCATCCTGCGTTTCCAGCAGGCACGGATCGCGGCGCGTGACACGGGCCGGCACCTGATCAGCAGCGCCCTGCCGCCGCCCGCGCATGCGCCGCACGTCTCGCACGGCAAGCGCGCCAGCACCGGCTTCTGGCGCCGCCTGTTCCGCCGCTGAGCCCCCTGAGCACCCGCACCGTTCGGCACTCGTACCGCTGAGCACTCCCACCCGCATCCGGCCGAATCTCCCGCCAGCGCCCTCCGGTGCGGCCCATCGAGGAATCCCCCATGTCGTCCATGCCCGACTCCCCCGTCCTGGTCGAAGTGCTGCGCGGCACGACCGTGGAGAGCCGCCATCGCGGCGCCTTCGTCGTGATCGACGCGCGCGGCGGCGTGGTGGCCGCTGCGGGTGAGATCAACGCGCCGGTCTATCCGCGCTCCGCCATCAAGCCGCTGCAGGCGCTGCCGCTGGTGGAGAGCGGGGCGGCCGACGCGTTCCGCCTCACGCCGCGCGAACTCGCGCTGTCCTGCGCCTCCCATCGCGGGGAGGACGCCCATGTCGCCGCGGTCCGCGCCTGGCTGGGCGGCATCGGCCTCGGGCCGGACGCGCTGGAATGCGGCGCCCACATGCCGAACGACGGCGCCGCGGCGGATGCGCTGGTGCGCGCCGGCGCCGCGCCCTCCCAGATGCACAACAACTGTTCGGGCAAGCACAGCGGCTTCCTCTGCACCGCCGTGCACCAGGGCGAGGATCCGCGCGGCTATATCGGCCCCGACCACAAGGTGCAGCGCCGGGTCGCCGCCGCGATCGCGGAGATGACGGACACCGATCTCTCGGCCGCGCCCTGCGGCTGCGACGGCTGCGGCATCCCGACCTACGGGGTGCCACTGCGTGGCCTCGCCCTCGGCATGGCGCGCATGATGACCGGCCACGGCCTGGGCCCGACCCGCGCCGCGGCGTCGCGCCGGCTGCTCGACGCGATGGGCGCGGAGCCGTTCTACGTGAGCGGCAGCGGCACCTTCGTCACCGACTGCATGCGCGCGAGCGCAGCGACGGTGCGGGTGAAGACCGGCGCCGAGGGCGTCTACGCCGCGGCCCTGCCGCAGCGGGGCCTCGGCGTCGCGCTGAAGATCGAGGACGGGGCCAAGCGCGCCTCCGACATGGCGATCGCCGCGCTGCTCCAGGCGCTGGGCTGCTTCGACGACACGGCGCGCGGCGCGCTGGCCCCGCATCTCGCCCCGGTGCTGCGCAACGTCGCCGGCCGCGAGGTCGGCACGATCCGCGCGACCGATCTGCTGACGCGGGCCATGTGAGGGAGGGCGCGGATCGCTGACGGGAGGGCGGTCGTCCCGGGAGTGCCTGGAGTCGTCGGGCACGGACCCGCAAACCTCGTCACGGCTTTGGCGGCGGTCGTCCCGGCAGTGCCTCGAGTCATCGGGTACGGACCCGCACACCTCGTCATGACCCTGGCGGCGGTCGTCCCGGCAGTGCCTCGAGTCATCGGGTACGGACCCGCACACCTCGTCATGGCCGGCCATCGTGCCGGCCATCCTCACCGGCACGCGTCGGCGTTGAGGGCGACCTCTCCCGTCGAGACCCTCCCGACAGGTGTGGCCGGGTCAAGTTCGGCCAAACCGAAAGAGGAGCGGGCCCACAAGGAGCGCAGGCCCCCCGACGACCACCCCCTCAGCGCGCGCCCATCATCACCGCCGGCCGCGCCTCGGCCTGCAACTGGTCCTTCGTGCATCGCGCCGGCGGCTTGTCTGGGCGCCAGCGCAGGAACGTCGTGCCGTGGCGGAAGCGGCCGCCGGTCGCGTGGTCGTAGCGCACCTCCGCCACCAGCTCCGGCCGCAGCGGCTGCCACTCCGCCGATCGCGCATTGCTCCACCGGCTGGGCCCTCCCGGCGCGTCCCCGGTGAACCCGGGCGGCTCGACCAGGGCCTCCAGCCGGCGGGTCAGCGCCGAACGCTCCGCCGCCGGGATCGCCGAGGTGAAGCCGACATGGTCGAGCCGGCCCTCGGCGTCGTACAAGCCCAGAAGCAGCGAGCCGACGACACGGGACTTCGTGCCGTAGCGGAAGCCGCCCACCACGCAGTCGGCGGTGCGCAGGTTCTTCACCTTCAGCATTGCCCGCTCACCCGGCTGGTACGGCGCGTCGAGCCGCTTCGCCACCACCCCGTCCAGCGCCGCACCGAGATGCGCGAGCCACGACTCCGCCTCCGCGCGGTCGCGCGTCATGGGCGTGAGCCGCAGCAGCGGCGCATCGCCGAACCGCGCGAACAGGAGCTCCAGCCGGTCCCGCCGTGCTTCCAGCGGCGCGTCCGCCACCCAGGCGCCCTCGACCGAGAGGCAGTCGAACAGGACCAGCCGCGACGGCGTCTCCACGGACAGGCGCCGGATCCGGCTCGCGGCCGGATGCAGCCGCGCCTGCAACGCGTCGAAGGACAGGCTGTCGCCGTCGGGCACGGCGAGCTCCCCGTCCAGCACGAACCGCGTCAGGGGCAGCGCGTGCAGCGCCGCGACCATTTCCGGAAAGTAACGGGCGAGCGGCTTGCCGGACCGAGCGCGCAGCTCCACCCGCTCCCCGTCGCGGAGCGCGAGGCAGCGGAACCCGTCCCATTTGGGCTCGAACTGCCACCCCTCCCCCTCCGGCAGGCGCTCCACGGCACGCGCCTCCATCGGCTCGAAATCGGCGGGGAGCGGGTCGGCGGGCTGCCTCGGGGACACGGCACACACTCCGGACGGACAGGGCCGCGCGGAAACGGCGGTCAGGCGGCGGAGGTTCCGGCGACCTCCCGCCGATCCTCGAAGCCGATGCGCAGCAAGGCGTCGATCGACTGCGCCGCCGTGACGTGGTGGACGAAGATGCCGCCCTTGCGCTCCCACCCTTCCCGGGCAGCGGCACGATCATCCACCAGCACGTGACCGGGGCCGGAATATCGAGGCTTGTTGCGCGTCAGACACGTGATCAACGGCACCTCGCCCCCCAGCATGCGCGACACCCAGCGCGCCTTCTGGGTCGGCGCCCAGCTCCCGAGCGGCAGGCCGGTGAGGATGGTGGGGGTGTGCGGGCGGCAGAAGGCCCAGAGTTCCCGTGCATCCGCCATGAACTCCAGCGTGCCGAAGAAGTCCTGGTGCCGGGACAGCGCCCGCCACATCCCGCGGATCCCCTGGTCTTCCGGCGGACGACCGGTCGTCTCCCGCACCCCGCGGTCGAAATCGGCGAGCACCCCGTCGAGGTCCAGAAACAGCTTCATCGGCACCTATCCCGTCTCGGCGGACCACACCGCCATGTGTTGTGTGGGCCGCGACAGGACCAGAACCAAGTCCCTCGATCCGCTCTTATTGCCGTGAGGTGCGCGGGCAAATCGCCACCGCGGAATGGGGGTTTCTCACGTCGCATGAGCAGCAAGGCTCGCCTGAAGGAGTTGCAGCACGATCTCGACGGGCTGCTTCCGTCATCCGACACGGCGCCGGATGCGTCGCGCGGTGCCGGTTCACGTAGAGCCGGATCGCGCAGCGCCGGGTCGACGGGACAGCGCCATCGCGGGCGTTCGGCGGAGGCGCCCACGCAGATCCCGCCGCGCGGCTGGAAGGACGTCGCGTGGCGCTCGTGGGAGGAGATCTCCGCGGAGAACCTGTTCCTGATCTCCGGCGGCGTGACCTATGCGATCCTGCTGGCGCTGTTCCCCGGCCTCGCCGCCCTGGTCGCCCTCTACGGCCTCGCCTTCGACGCGCGGCAGATCGAGCAGCAGGTGGACGCGCTGTCGGGTGTCTTGCCAGAGCAGACGCGAGAGCTGCTGAGCGGCCAGTTGCACAGCCTCGTGCAGTCCTCGCAGGGCGCGCTGGGCTTCGCCGCGATCGCCGGCATCCTCATCGCGATCTGGAGCGCCTCCCGCGGCATGAGCGGCCTGATCACCGCGATCAACATCGCCTACATCGAGAAGGAGAGCCGCAGCTTCATCCGGTTAAACCTGATGGCGATCGGCCTCACCCTCGGCCTCCTGGTCGGCGGGATCATCGCGATCGCCCTGGTCGCGGTGCTGCCCGCCGCGGTGCAGTTGCTGGACCTGGGTGGCGCGACGAAATGGCTGCTGATGCTGGTGCAGTGGCCGCTGCTGCTGGTGCTGGTGATGAGCGGGCTCGCGGTGTTGTACCGCTTCGCGCCGAACCGGGACGAGCCGCAATGGCAATGGGTGTCGCCGGGGGCGGTCACGGCGACCGTGCTGTGGATCGTGGCCTCGGTCGCCTTCAGCGTCTACGTCGCGAATTTCAGCAGCTACGACAAGACCTATGGCTCGCTGGGCGGCGTGGTCGTGCTGCTGACCTGGCTCTATCTCTCCGCCTTCATCGTGCTGCTGGGCGCGGTGATCAACGCGCAGGCGGAGCGGCAGACCCGCAAGGATTCGACGGAAGGCGCGCCGCTGCCGATGGGCACCCGCAACGCCCGTGCCGCCGACACGCTGGGCGGCTCGCGATGAGCGGATCGCGATGAGCGGATCGACGGAGGCAAGTGCGCCGCGATGACGGCGGGCGCACGCGGACGGATTACCGGCGCAGCCCCGTTCGGGGACATGCGCGAGGCGACGTGAACCGGAGGGAGGACTCCATGGCTGGGGAAGACGAGGTCGAACGGCTCCGGCATCGGGTGGAGTGGGAGACGGGCGGGCCGCTGCTGGAGGCTTCGGGGCAGGCGACCCACGCCGCCTCCCGCGGCCTGTCCGCGATCACCGGCTGGATCGAGGACCAGGGGCGGGAACGGCCGCTGGTGAGCCTGCTGCTCGCTTTCCAGCTGGGGTTCGCCGCGGGCCGCTGGGGTCCGCCGCGTTCGCGCGCCGGGACCTGATCCCGGCTCCCCGGTATCAGCCTGGGGTGCCGGCGGCGGTCAGTCGTCGTCGCCCGCGGCCGGGGAGCGGCGCAGGCGGGCCAGCAGGTGGTTGATCGCCAGCCGGCTTTCGGGGCTGTGGAAGAACAGCAGGCCCGCCATCCCGTTGCCGGCCCACATCACCCGCGCCGGTGCGCTGAGGTCGTGATCGAGCAGTTCGAACGCGACCTCGGCGCCGACGGGCCAGGGCACGTCGCCCTCGATCCCGGCCCCGCCGATCGCGAGGTTGACGACCGGCACGATCTTCGTGCGCCGGCCGGCCGAGAGGCGCGCCCACACCCCGCTCGTGGGAACCCGCCCCTGTCCGCGCTGGTCGATCTGGGCGCGCAGCTCCCGGCTCTCGAGCGCGTCCGCCATGCCGATCAGGAGATCTCGAAGAGTGGCCGACTTGGTCTCGCCCGCCGAACTGCGGAGGGCAGCGGCCTGTTGCCGCCGATGGGCTGCGTCGCTCATGGCTGGTCCCGTTACAGCTTCGCGTCTACCACGCGTGATGCGGGATCAGAAATCACGGACGTGAGAGTCATACGCTGCCGCGGGCGCCCCGTGGACGGTCACCTGGCGCCTGGCGGCGCCCTTCCGGGGCTCAGCCGGTGCGCCGGTCGACGATCGCCGCCAGCGCGGGGCCACCGATCGCGCAGGCATGGACGCCGAGATGCGCCGTCATCTGCAGGACCTGCAGGATCGCCCGCCAGTCGATGCCGAGGCGGATGGCGTGCCGCATGCCCTCGCGCAGGGCCGGAGCGTTCAGGCCGGTGAAGCAGGCATCGAGTGCAAGCCGGATCAGCGCCCGGTCCGCCTCCGCCAGCCGGTCGGCCGGATCGGCGAAGGCGGAGAGATCCAGCACCAGCGCGAAGTAGGCGGGGTCGAGACGCAGCAGCACCTCCGCATGGCGCGGCCAGTCGCCGAAGCGCCCGGTCCAGGCGTCGCGCAGGGCGGCCTGGGCATCCGTGAGCGGGGCCTCCAGTTCGGGCACGTCGCGGCCCGCGGCCTGCAGCTCCTCCGCCAGGATTTCCACCCCGACCCGCGTCCCGCCCAGCCCCTGTTCGGTGGCCATGGCGAGCACTTCCATGACCTGCGCCGGCGTGGCCCCGTGCTTGACGGCGAGCGCCATGTGCAGCCGCAGGCCGGACTCGAACAGATGCGTGCTGGAGGCGTCGAGGGCGACGTAGATCAGCTCGCACATGCGGGGCGAGAGCGGGCCCTGGGCCGCCGGGTAGCCGCCGTAGCGCGCATAGAGGTCGAGGAAACCGGGGCTGAACCGCAGGATCGCCTCGGTCCAGTCGGTCCAGTAGCCGCGTGCGCGGATGTAGTCGGCCTTGAGGCGTTCCTGCTCTGCGGTGAGGGTCATGGGATTGCCTGCGACGGGGTGAGATCGGGGCCGGCGTAGTGGCTGGCGCCGCCATCCAGCGCGACGATCGCGCCGCTGACGTAGCCGGAATCGGGCGAGAGCAGGAAGGCGACCGCGGCCACGACCGAGGCGGGCGTGATCGGACGCCCCGTGGGCAGGCGGCGCCCTGGCAGGGCGGCGCCGAACCGTCCGGCTGCGCTGGCCGGAGCGAGCGGGCACACGGCGAGCGCGTTGGCGCGGATGCCGCTGCCGCCCCATTCGCAGGCCATCGACCGCGTGAGCATGCCCACCGCCGCATCGGCGATGCCGTCGCCCGGGGGGCCCAGGCCGGCCGCGAGGCCGCCGATGCCGGTCAGGTTGACCACGGCCCCGTAGCCCTGGGCCAGCATCACGCGGCCGGCGCCCTGCCCGGCGAGGAACTGTGCCTCGAGCTGGCGTTCGATCGCCGCCGCCGTGCCGGACGCGGCCTCCGAACCGGGGGCCGAGGCGCCGCCCGTCTCGCGCCCGCCCGGCGGGGCGGCGGGAGGGATGGGCGCATCGGTGCCGGCGGCGTTGACCAGAGCGTCGAGGCGGCCGAAGCGGCGCGCCGCCGCCTCCACACCCGCCGCGTCGCCCGCCGCCACGCCCGCCACGTCGAACCCGTGCGCCGGCAGGCCGGCGAGGCACGCCGCGCCCAGCGCGGTGTCCGCGCCGGCCACCACGACGGCGGGGCGGCCGGGGGGCGCCGCGCGCGGATCGGCGCCGCGGCGGATCGCGGCGTCGTCGGCCGCGCCGAATACCGCGCTCGCGCCGTCGGCGATCAGCACGCCGCCCGCCATGCCCGCCGCGCCGGGACCGGCGAGGAAGTGGATGCAGGCCGCCATCTCCTCGGGCCGGCCCATGCGCCCCAGCGGAACCCGGCGCTCCACGCGGGCCGGATCGACGCGGCCCTTGGCGATCAGCTCCGCCACGAGGTCGGTGCGGATGTAGCCAGGGGCGAGCGCGTTCACGCGGATCCCCTCTCGCGCCCAGGCGACACCGAAGGCGCGGGTCATCGCGACCACGCCCGCCTTCGAGGCGCTGTAGCCGTTGCGCAGCGGGATCGCGCGGAACGCGGCGCCGGAGGCGAGGTTCACGATGACCCCGCGCGGCAGGTCCGCCGCCGGCGCCTCGCGCCAGCCGGGTGCGTTCATCGGCGGCGCCGCGACGCCCTGCGCTGCATCGGGGGCGTAGGGCGCCTGGCTGCGCATCACCGCGTGCGCGGCGAGCGACATCCGCTCCATGCCCAGGAGGTTGATCGCGAGCAGCCGGCGGAAGGCGTCGAGCGGCTGGTCGGTGATCATGGTGCCGCCGCTGTCGATCACGCCGGCATTGTTCACCAGCACGTCCAGCCGGCCGAACCGCGCGCGGCAGGCCGCGACGACGCGCTCCGCGGTCTCGGGCCGCGCGACGTCCGCGCCGATCGCGGCATGGGCGGGGCCGAGTGTGGCGGCGCGCGCCTCGGCGGCCGCGGCGTCGATGTCGGCGATCATCACACGGTCGCCCGCGGCGGCGAAGCGCTGCGCCGCGGCCCAGCCGATGCCCGCCGCGCCCCCGGTGACCAGGACCGCGCGGCTCATGCCGGCGCGCTCCCGCATGGCGTTAAACGACCCGCGCCAGTGAATGGCGACGAACGACCCGCGCCGATCCCCGGCGACTGACGGCCCGCTCGGGTCACAGGAAGCTCGTGCTGATGCCGCCGTCCACGGAGAGCACCTGGCCGCTGATGTAGACGCTGTCGTCCGAGAGCAGGAACGCGATCGCGCGCGCCATGTCGTCCACCGTTCCCAGCCGCCCCATCGGCGTCTGCGCCACGCGGTGCGCGTCGCGTTCGACGTTGCGATTTCGCATCGTTCCCTCGGTCGGCACCGCGGACGGGGCGATCGCGTTGACGCGGATCTTCCGGCCGCCCAGGTCGACCGCGGCGGCGCGGGTGATGCCCATCACGCCGGCCTTGATGCCGCTGTAGACGATGGAGTTCGGCGTCGAGCGCAGCCCGGCGGCGGAGGCGACGTTGACGATCGCCCCGCCCTCCGCGCCGATCCGTTCGGCCGCCGCCTGGATGCCCCAGATCACGCCCTTGAACCCGATGTTCAGCATGCGGTCGACGGTTTCCGGCGCGATGTCGGCCACGTTCTGGTAGCGGACCCAGGCGGCGTTGTTCACCAGCCCGTCCAGCCGTTCGGCCTGTTCGGCGAAGCGCTCGACCGCGGCGCGCATGCCGTCGCGCGTGGCGACGTCCTGCACGACGGCGATGGCCTGGCCGCCCTGTTCGCGCACGGCGCCGACCGTGCCCTCGACGAAGGCCTCGCGCAGGTCGTTGATGCCGACCACGGCGCCGAGGGAGGCAAGGTGCAGCGCGGTCTGCTTGCCGATGCCGTTGCCGGCCCCGGTGATCAGGTAGGCACGCCCGGCGAAGGGCTGGTGGGACTGGGTCATGGGGTTCCTCCGGTCAGGCGTTGGCGGTCAACAGGTCCTCGGCGAGGCGGCGGTGCAGGCCGGGCGCGTCGCCCTGCGCCTCCACGGTGCGGGCGCGGCGCAGGTGGCGATGCACCTCCACCTCCCAGGTGAAGCCCATGCCGCCATGCAGTTGCAGCGCGCTCTCGATCGCGGCGATCCCGAAGCGGGTTGCCGCGGCGTAGGACGTGCGGGCGGCGAGCCGCGCCTCCGGGGCGCCGGCGGCGACGAGCGCCGCGTGACGCTCCAGTGCGGCGCGGACATGCTCCACCGCGAGCTTCTGCCGCGCGAGCGCGTGGCGCAGCGCCTGGAAGGAGACGAGGGTGCGGCCGAACTGCTCGCGGGTGGAGACGTGCTCGAGCGCGAGAGCGAGGCAGCGCTCCGCCGCTCCGCCGATCGCCGCCGCCCAGAGCGGCAGCGCGTCCTCCCGCAGCGCCGCGGTGGCGGCCGCATCCAGCGTTGCCACCGGGGTGACGTCGGTGAGCACCACCTCGTGCTCCGGCGTCTCGAGATCGAGCCCGAAGGCCGGCTGCACCGTGACCCCGGCGCCGTCGAGCGGCACCAGCGCCGCGCCGGTGCGGGTCGCGACCAGCAGCAGGTCGGCCTCATCGACCAGCGGCGCACGTCCGACGGTGCCGGACAGCCGGTCCCCGCTGCCCTCGGCGATGCCGGCCCAGGCGATGGTCGCGATCGTCTCGCCAAGGACGATGGCCGGACCGACCGGCGCGGACCCGAAGGCGGCGCCCAGCAGCAGGGTTTCGGCCAGCGGGTAGCCCAGCAACCCGGCACCCGCGGCTTCCATCACCGGGGCGGCGAAGGAGGGGCCGAGTCCCAGCCCGCCCGCGGATTCGGGGGCGAGGATGCCCAGGAGCCCGTCGCCCGCGAGCTGGCGGGCACGTTCGCGCACCGGCAGCGCCGCGCAGGCGGCCACGGCGTGGCGGGCGGTCTCGGCGAAGGCGGCGATGCCATCGCGGTCGTCCCGAGCCGCGGCGACGGCGGCGGTTCCCATGCCAGGCTTGCCCATATCGGCGTTGCCCTTATCGGCCGTGCCCATCTCGGTCTTGCCCATCTCGGTCTTGCCCGTCTCGGCTTGCGCCATGTCAGCGCCCTCCCTTGGCGCTTTCGCGCGGCAGCTTGAGGATGCGGTCGCCGATGATGCCGAGTTGGATCTCGGTGGTGCCGGCGTAGATCGTCTCGGCGCGGGCCGAGAGATAGATGCGCTGGAAACGAGCGCGCGCGGCCTGCACCTCGGGTCCCGCGCCGGGCGGGGCCTGCTCCAGCAGTTCCAGCGCCAGGGCGGCGAAGCGCTGGTGCGCCTCGCTCCAATGCAGCTTCATCAGGCTGCCGCGGTCGCCGATGCTCTCCCCGGCGAGCAGGCTGTCCACCACCGGTTCGACATGCGCCTTGACGATCTCGATATCGACGACGGTCTCGGCCAGGCGGCGGTGATAGGCGCCGCCATCGAGCAGGCGCGCGAGCGTGGCGTCGGCGCGGCAGGCGCGGACCAGGTGGTTCAGCTCGTTCTCGAAGCGCCAGGCGCGGTACATGCGGTTGGTCGCGCGCTCGATCGCCAGCACGCGCACCGCGGCGGACCAGCCCTGGTCGGGCGCGCCCAGCGCGTCCTCCGCGTCGATCACCACGTCATCCATGAAGACTTCGGCGAAGTGTTCGCGCCCGTCCATCTGCCGCAGCGGGCGCACGGTCACCCCCGGCGCGTCCATGCGCATCGCGAAGAGCGCGAGGCCGCGATGGCGGTCCTCCACCGCGCCGGTGCGGGCGAGCAGCAGGCAGCGCTGCGCGTTGGGCGCGCCGCTGGTCCAGATCTTGCGGCCGTTCACGCGCCAGGCCGATCCGTCGCGGGTCGCGCGGGTGCGCAGGCCGGCGAGGTCGGAGCCGGCATTGGGTTCGGAGAACCCCTGGCACCAGATCTCCCGCATCTGCAGCAGCGGGGGCAGGTAGCGGCGCTTCTGCTCTTCCGTCCCGATCGCGAGGATGATGGGGCCGGCGAGTTCCTTACCCAGGGAGTTGACGCTCTCGGGCAGCGCACGGCGGCCGATCTCCTGGTTGGCGATCAGGTGCTCGCGCAGGCTGAGCCCATGGCCGCCGTATTCCGTCGGCCAGGTGATGCCGGCCAGCCCGCCGCGATGCATCGCGGCCTCCCAGTCGCGGCAGGCGGCCAGGTCGGGTGCGCGGAAGCCTGGCTGGTCTGCCAGGAAGCCCTCCGGCACGTGGGCGGCGAGCCAGGCGCGGACATGCGCGCGGTAGGGGTCGCCGGCGAGGCCCGGCGGCAGGGTTGAAACGTCACGATCCATGCGATGCAGCTCCGGCGTTGCCGGCCGGCACGATCAGGGCGTCGAGGGCGACCGCCCCCTCCCCGGCCCTGCGCACCAGCAACGGGTTGATGTCGATCGAGGCGACGGCGCCGGCATGCGCCGCGGCGAAGCGGGAGAGGGCCGCGACCGCCTGCGCCGCGGCCGCGAGATCGGCCTTGGGCAGGCCCCGCGCGCCGTCCAGCAAGGGGAAGCATTTCAGCCCGCGCAGCATCGCCTCGGCCTCGGCGGTTGAGACCGGCGCGGGGCGCACCGCGACGTCCCGGAACACCTCGGCATGGATGCCGCCCAGCCCGACCATGACGGCGGGGCCGAACACCGGATCGGTCGTGGTGCCGAGGATCAGTTCGGTGCCGCCGGTCACCATCGGCGCGACCAGCAGCCCGTCGATCCGCGCCTGCGGGGCGGCTGCGGCGACGCGGGCCAGCATGTCGTGCGCGGCGGTCCGCACCGCCGCCGCGTCGGCGAGGCCGAGTGCGATGCCGCCGACCTCGGTCTTATGCGGCAGGTCGGGGGAGACGATCTTCAGCACGACGGGAAAGCCCATCGCGGTCGCAGCGTCGGCCGCCTGCTCGGGCGTCGCGACGACGCGTTCGGGCAGGACCGGCAGGCCGGCGGCGGCCAGCGCCTGCTTTGCGCCGTGTTCGGTCGCGAGCGCGGCGGGCGCGGGCAGCGGCGGCAGGACCGGCAGGGGTTCCGGGGCGAAGCCCGGTGCCTCCAGCCGTTCCCGCACGGCGACCATCCCGGCGACGACCGCACAGGTCGCGTCGACGCCGTCGGTGCAGGGATAGCCAATGGCGCCCAGCTCCGCCGTCGCATCGGCCGGACCGTGCACGCACAGCGCGATTAGCCGGTCGGGGTGACGCTGCCGCATGGCGGTCAGCGCCTCCATGAACACGCCGCGCAGGCGGGGGAGATACAGCGAGGCGGAGATCAGCAGGATCAGCGTGTCGAAGCTGGGATCCTGCATGATCACCGACAGCATCTCGCCCAGCACCTCCCCGCGCGCGCCCATCTGGGCGGTGGCGTCGATCGGGTTGCGGGGGGAGGCATAGGGGACGATGTCCAGGATGCGCTTCTGCGTGTCCGCGCCGGGTTCCGGCAGGGTCAGCCCGCGCGAGGAGGCCGCGTCGGCCAGCATGACGCCGAAGCCGCCGGAGGCGACCAGCACCGCGACGCGCCGGCCGCGCGGCAGGCGCTGCGTGCCGACGGCGACCAGCGCCTGGCCGAGGTCCACCAGTTCCTCGAGGCTGCGCACGCGATGCGCGCCGGCGCGGCGCAGCGCGGCGTCGAACACGGCGTCGGAGCCGGCGAGCGCGCCGGTATGGCTCGCGGCCGCGGCCTGGCCGGCTTCGGAGGCGCCGATCTTCAGGACGAGCACGGGCTTGCCGGCGGCCTTCGCCTCCGCCAGCGCGTCCATCAGGCGGTCCGGCGCGCGGCAGGTCTCCAGCACGCAGAGGATGACGGACGTTGCCGGATCGCGCGCCATGAAGGCGATGCCGTCGGCGGCGTCGACGTCGCACTCGTTGCCGGTGGTCATGAAGCGCGAGACGCCGATGCCGCGCTCGTGCATCAGCAGCATCGTGTAACTGCCGAGATTGCCGCTCTGCGAGACGATGCCGAGGGCGCCGGCGGCCGGCATGGCGGTCTCGAGCACCACCGAGAAGGTGGCGATGGCGCGATCGGCGACCGACACCGCGCCCAGGCAGTTGGGGCCGAGGACGCGGATGCCGGTTTCGGCGGCGATCGCCTGGATGCGGCGCTGCAGCGCCTCCCCGGCCTCTCCCATCTCGGAGAAGCCGGAGGAGAACACGACGGCCGCGCGCACGCCGCTTGCGGCGGCGGCGGCGATCGCATCGGGCACCGCCTCGGCCGCGAGCGCGACGATCGCGAGGTCCGGCACCTCCGGCACGTCGGCGAGCGCGGCGAAGGCCGGATAGCCCTGCACCTCACCGCCGCGCGGGTTCACCGGGTACACGGCGCCCGCGTAACCGTAGCGGCGCAGGAAGGCGGCCGGGCGGCCGCCGATCTTCGCCGCATCGGTGGAGGCACCGAGGATCGCGATTGAGCGCGGCTGGAACAGCGCGTCCAGCCCGTGGCCGAGGCGCATCTCAGCGGCCCTTGAACACCGGCTTGCGCTTCTCGAGCGTCGCCTTGCGCGCTTCCAGCGCATCCTCGGTGGCGGCGAGTTCCATCGTGAAGTTCTGTTCGAAGCGATAGGCGTCGCGCTGCGGCATCAGCTCGACCATGTTGCAGGAGCGCTTGGCGTAGCGGATGCCGAGCGGCGCCTTGCCGGCGATGTCGGCGGCGACGGCCATGGCGGTGGGAAGCAGGGCTTCCTGCGTCGTCACTTCCTCGATCACGTTCATCCGGTAGAGGTCGTGCGCGGAGAGGCGCATTCCGGTGTACATGATGCGGCGCGTGGTGGACTTGCCGAACAGCGAGTTGATCATCGCCGCACCGCCGGCGAGGCCCACGTTGATCTCCGGCATGCCGAACGAGGCTTCCTCGGACGCGAAGAAGATGTCGCACGCCGCCATCAGGCCGAAGCCGGCGCCGAGTGCCGCGCCGTTGATCGCGGCGATGACGGGCTTGGCGCACTCGTGGATGCAGTTGCCGGTCTCACGCGTGACGCGGTTGTGGTCGTGGAACGCGCCCTTCTTCGACAGGTCGGGACGTGCGCGCAGGTCGGCGCCGGCGCAGAACACCTTCTGCGAGGAGGTGAGGACGGCGACGCGGATGTCGTCGCGTTCGGACACCTGGTCGAAGATCTCGATCAGCCGGTCGCGCATCGCGCGGTCGAGCGCGTTGACCGGCGGGCGGTTCAGCGTGACGAGCGCGATCTGGTCGCTGACCTCGAAGCGGATGATGTCGGATTCGCTCATTCTCGGACTCCTCATGGAACAGGGACGGCCGCGCGCACGGGATGCTCCTCGAGCCCCGTGACGCCGAAACCGGTGATGGCCAGCAGCCGCCCGGCCTCCGCACCTTTCGCCTGCAGGCGGCGGGAGCGGGCGATCGAGGTGACGAACGGCACGGTGCGGTTCGCGTCCCCGAAGGCCGGGCAGATCGGATATTCGACGGGCCGGTCGACGCGCCGGTCAAGGCGGCCGTCCGGCGTGAAGCGGGCGAGCTGGCCGGTGCGGACGAGGGCGATCCAGATGCCGCCTTGGGCATCGACGGTCGCACCATCCGGGCCGGATCCGGTCAGCGCCTTGACATCGGCGACGACGCGGCGCGGGCCGACCGGCTCGTCGTGCCGGTAGTCCCAGGCCCAGAGCACGCCGACCCGGCTGCAGGCGGCGTAGAGCGTGCGGCCGTCCGGGCTGACGCAGACCGCATTGGTCACGCCGAAGCCGCGCGCGATCTCCTGCACCGTGCCATCGGCGCGCAGGCGTGCGAGGAAGCCAGGCGGCGCGTCGTCCTCGGTCTGCATGGTGCCGAACACGAAGCCGCCGGCGCGATCCGCCTTGCCGTCGTTGAAGCGCGTGTCGCGCGGCAGGTCCGTCGTCCAGAGCGCCCGTGTGGTGCCGTCACGCAGGTCGAGCGCGTGCAGCCCGTCGGCGAGCGCGAGAAGCAGGGTGTGCGGCCCACCGCGGGCGAGGCTGCCGATCGGCGACGGCACCGGCCAAGCGCGCGTCTCCCCCGTCGCGGGATCGAGCGCGCGGACCCGCGGCGCCAGCGCGTCGGCCCAGAACAGGCGTTCGGCGACGCCGTCCCAGACGGGCGATTCGCCGAGGCCGTCGGGCTCCGCCACCGCGAACTCGATGGCGGGACGCATCAGCTCTTGCGCAGGGCGGGACAGGCGCTCTCGGCCGCCGGGCGCCAGCTCTGTTCGGCGGACAGCGTCGAGACGTAGGCGAAGATGTCGGCGCGGTTCGGCGCGCTCTCGTCCTTCACCTTCATCAGGTAGGTCGGGCGCATCACCTGCCCGTCCGCGCGGATGGGCGCGTTCTTGATCAGCAGGTCGTCGACCGGCATCGCGCGCATCGTCTCGGCCATCTTGACGCCGTCATCGGTGCCGGCGGCGGCGACCGACTTGAAGTAGTGCAGCGCGCCGCTGTAGCCGTCCGATTGCTGCCAGTTCGGGAAGCGTCCGCCGTGATAGGCGCGGAACTTGGCGGCGAAGGCGCGCGAGCCGTCGTCGAGATCCCAGTAGAACGGCGTGGAGAGCATCATGCCGAGGCAGTATTGCGCGCCCACGGCCTGGATCTCGTTGATGCCGCCGGTCAGCGTGACGAGTTTCTGGCCGCCTTCGGTGATGCCGAACTCGTGCATCTGCTTCACCAGGTTCGACCAGTCGCTGCCGCCGCAGGCGAGCGCGATGGCCTCGGCGCCGGAGGTCTTGGCCTGCAGGATCTGGCTGGCGAAGTCCGCCGTTCCCAGCGGGAAGGACGTGGTGCCCAGCAGCTTCGCGCCGTTCGCGGCGATGAGCTTCGTGCCCTCGTCGCGCAGGCTCTGCCCGAACGCGTAATCGACGTTGATGATGAACCAGCTCTTCGCGCCGGCCTTCACCGTCGGGCCGATCACCGAGACCGGGCCGGCATAGGTGTCGAGCCCGAACTGGAAGGTGCTGGGATGGCAGCGCTTGCCGGTCAGGTCGGCGGACAGCGAGCCTGCGACCATCAGCACCTTCTTGCGTTCGGCGACCATGTCGCTGACGGCGAGCGTGATCGAGGAGGCGGAGGCGCAGACGATCGCCGAGACGTCCTGTTCGGCGAGCCAGCGGCCGGCGATCGCGGTGCCGATATCGGGCTTGTTCTGGTCGTCGGCGAAGACGACCTCGATCGGGCGATCGCCGACGGTGCCGCCGGCCTGATCCACGGCGACCTTCACGCCGGCGACGAGACCCTGGCCGGTATCGTCGGCGTAGATGCCGGACATGTCGCAGAGCACGCCGATCTTCAGCGGCTTGCCGGCGGCCCTGGCGCGGGGCGTGGGCAGCAGGCCGGCCATGGGCAGGGCGAGGCCGGCGCCCAGCAGGCCGCGACGGCGGATGGAGGCGCCGCTCGAAGCGGCGCCGGACGCGCCGCTGGAAGCAATATGTTTCATGGTTGGTCTCCCCCTTTGTGTTGCGATGGTCTTCTCAGGGTTCGTGGGCACTCTCACGCCGACACGCCGCATGGAGACGGCGAAAGATCGCCGCCTCCATGCGCCGGTGTTCGACGTGTCTCGGGAAGGACAAGATGCGTGCCGGGTTCAGACCGGTTCCGCGACCTTGGTCGGCGTGGTGCTGCCGACCGCCTTGCGCAGCGCGGGCAGGATGCGCGTGCCCCACAGCTCGATCTGTTTCAGCATGGTCTTCTGATCGAAATCGCCAAGCTGGGTCTGGATCATGACCTGGGTGGGCTTGAGGGTTTCGATCTCCTCGAGCATGCGGTCGATGACGCGGTTGACGTTGCCGACCGGCAGGTTCGCGCGCAGTTCCTCGAAGCTCTGGTCGTTCGGGCTGGGCTCTTCCTTGATCAGGTAGCTGTCGTCGGTGTGCTCGCGGCGCGACTTCAGCGTCTCGGACAGACGGCGCTGGAAGCGCGCATTGTCGAGATAGCTGTCGATCTCGCGCTGGTCGTCGCTGGCGTAGGCGCAGCGCAAGAAGCTGATGCGGGTATCGGAGAGGCTGCGCCCGACGCCCTCGGCCGCGGCTTCGAGGCCGCTGCGCAGGTTGCGGATCGCCGGCAGCCCGTTCTGCAGCACGGTGACCAGCAGGTTGTCGCCGTTGACGAGGCCGCGCGCCCAGGTCTTCGGGTTCATCGACGTCACCCACATGGGCGGCATCGGCTGCTGGATCGTGCGGACGCTGATCACGGTCGGCGGGATCTGGTAGAACGTGCCGTCGTAGGTCAGCAGCTTCTCGCGCATGCCCAGCTTGAGGATATCGTACATCTCCGCGAAGCGTGCACCGGCCTCCTCGAGCTTGGAGTCGAAGCGGCGGAACTCGAAATCCTGGTAGCCGGAGCCGATGCCGAGTTCGAGGCGCCCGTCGGTCATGGTGTCGGCGAGGCCGATCTCGGCGAGCAGCCGCAGCGGGTGGTAGAGCGGCAGGATGCACACCGCGGTGCCGAGGCGGATGCGCTTCGTCAGGCCGCCGCAATGCGCCACCATCATCAGCGGCGACGGCGAGAGGCTGTAGTTGTTGAAATGGTGTTCGGCATACCAGGCGGCATCGAAGCCGGCTTCTTCCGCGGCGACGGTCTGCTGGATCGAGTTCTTGATCACCTCCGCCGAGGTCTGATGGTAGCCGCGCTGCTGCGCCAGAATGAAGACGCCGAATTCCATCGCCTCTTGTCCTCCCGTGACGACCATTGCGGTCTCTTGCTGGGGGGAGTGTGGTTCACCGCCGCATTGCAAGACAATCCGGCATTTGCGAGCATCATCTACTCGAATTCCAAGAAGATCGGCGGGAGGGCGTCGTGGACCGGCTACAGGGGATGGAGTTGTTCGCAGCGGCGGCGCGGTTCGGCAGCTTCTCGGAAGCGGCGCGCAAGGCGGGGCTGTCGCCGGCCTCCGTCTCGCGCATCATCGGTGACTTCGAATCCCATCTGCGCGTGCAGCTCTTCAACCGCACGAGCCGCAGCCTGGCGCTGACGGAGGCGGGGCAGACCTACCTGCAGCGCATCGAGCCGCTGCTGGACGGCATCCGCATGGCGGACGCGGAGGCGGGTGCGTTCCAGCAACGCCCGACCGGGCGGCTGCGCGTGCACTCGCGGCTGATGTTCGGCAACCGGGTCGTGGCGCCGCTGATCCCGGCGTTCCAGAGCGCCAACCCCGAGGTCACGGTGGAGCTGCTGCTGGCCGAACGGCACGCCGACCTGCTGCACTACGACATGCAGATCGATATCGAGATCCGCATCGGGCGCTCCCCCGACCCGGGGCTGCGCAACGAGCTCATCCTGCCGACCGAGGCGGTGCTGGTGGCGAGCCCGGCCTATCTCGCGAGCGCGCCGCCGTTGGAGACGCCGGCCGATCTGGCGGCGCACCGCTGCCTCGCGTACCTGATTGGCACCGAGGAGCCGGTCTGGCGCTTCGCGCGAGACGGGCGGCTCGAGGAGATCGGGATCACGCCGGTCGCCGCGACCAATTCGGGCGAGGTGCTGCGGACGCTGTCGCTGGCGGGGCACGGGATCGCGCTGCTCTACGACTACACGGTGCAGGCGGACCTGGATGCCGGGCGGCTGTGCCGGTTGCTGCCGAAGCTCGCGGTGACGAACGCGACGTTCCAGTACGGCCGTGGGATCCACGCGGTGTTCCGCCGCACGGACTACGTGCCGGCGAAGATCCGCGCGTTCATCGACTTTTTCTCGGCGGACCGGGTGATGCGGCAGTTGGCGGAGGGGATGCCGCAGGGGGGATGACCGACGGGTCGGGAGCTTCGGCGCGGTCCTGTGCTTCCCCAAGGCACTGGATCCGCATGTCGGTCAGGGCGCGGATCTTGCGCGACGGGTGCCCGGCGGGCGGACCACAGAGATGCCGCGCACGGGAACCGGACAGCGCGTCATGACTTCGACGAGGGCGCCGGAATCCAGATGCTCTCGGATCAGCTCGACCGGAAGGATGGCGACGGGCCATCTCGGCGAGGACCGGCGCGACGTGCGTTGGCCCGAACGTGAGCGGCGATCCGATGCGGAGCCGCCCGCCTGCCGTGGGGACGAACGCCCCCGTCCTGAGCGATGATCTCAAAACTTAGATCCGGCGCAGCGACATGCGCCGGCCGCTGGCCTTTCGTCACCGTTCTCCTCTTGGCGGCATTGGACACTTTGACAAGAGGAGAGTTTCACGATTTAGCGATTGCGGAGTTGTCGCAATCCTGAGATAACGTGCGAAGACGAACCCGGATCGGATGGCATCGTGGCCAACATCGTCATCGCCGACAGAGATCCTACGCTCCTACAGCGGCTCGCAGCGCCGCTTGCGGAGAAGGGCCATCAGGTGATCGTTTTCGAGGACGTCTTCCACGCGTGGGATCATCTCTCCCTTGGCGGCACCGACCTGTTGGTGACGGACATCATCCATCTGCCCGGTCAGCCGCACGGGATCGCACTCGCGAACCACGCCGCTCGGTATTCGAAGGGCGTGAGGACCGTCTTCATCACCGCCGATCCGGACCTGGCGCACGAACAAGACGTGCCGGCACTGACCAAGTCGGTCGATCCTCAGCGACTGTCCGAGATGTTGGCCTGACCGCACTGTTCGTCTGAGGCGGCGTGGTTACTGGGCGGCGCCGTTTTCAGCTTATCGAGTGCCGACAGAATGGCCGCCCGCGTCAATTCGTCATCATGGAACAATAACAAGAGCTCACGGAGCGCTTGCTCCCGCTTGAAGCGGCGTTCTGGCGTCACAGCGCTCACCAAACTGCTAATCCGCGTTTCATAGGCTTTACGATCACCGGTCAGCAACGAAAAGAATACTGCGGATCGTATCAAGAAAGAGATGGCCTCGCTGCGGCTCGTTCCCTGCCGATCACGTGACGATCCCGGCCTGCTCAGGCCGCGTCTTTGTGGGCATGACCGCGGGAGCATCGAAACGGCGCTACCGGCAGGGTGAGCGGCCTGGGTCGCGACGACGGATGGGGACTGGTTCGATACGCGCCTCGTCACAGCCGCTCCGACCGATCCTGTCGAAATCGGTGAAGTTTCGTTAGTCTTCAGTAACGATAACGACAGAACTAAAGCCGTTCTCGACCTCGGAAGGAGGGCTAGCCCCACGCCGATCCACCGTCGAAACCTTGGGCACAAACCCGATCCGTGATCCGGCCGGGCGCGGCGAGCGGAGCATCGTGGGTCTGAACGCACGCGGCGAGCGGCGCCGCGGGCCAACGATGGATCAGTGCGGGGAAGTGGCGTCCCATAGGGGATTCGAACCCCTGTTGCCGCCGTGAGAGGGCGGTGTCCTAGGCCTCTAGACGAATGGGACCACGGCCGAGGGGCGCCTTTTAGGGCAGATCCGCCGGAAGCTCAACACCCGTTCCTCACCGGCCGAGCGAAATCCGTCCGGCCACTCCGCCCGTGCGCGGATCGAGCAGCACCACCCGGTCCGGTCCGCCCCCGCTCAGCGCGACCGCCAGCCGGTCGCCGATCGTGCTGATGCCGACGATGTGGCTGCCCGCCGGCTCCTCCAGCACCGCATTCAGGGAGGCGGGCACCGCCGCCGCGACCGTGGCTGGGCCGTTCGGCTTGCGCAGCACGAGGGCGGTGATCAGCCCCGCGGTGCCCAGCAGGATCAGCACGCCCATGACCACCGCGGCGATCTTGACCGCCCGCATCCCGTCACCCATCCGCCATCCCTTCCCCGTCCGCATCCATCGCGCTATCGGCCGCGCATGATCGGCCCTGACCCCGAACCGCCGCCGTTCCAGATCACCGCCGACCCGGCCGCCGCCGGACAGCGGCTCGACCGTTTCCTGGCGGACGCCATCGGCACGCTGTCGCGCTCCCGCGTCAAGACGCTGATCGAGGACGGCCGCGCCGCCCGCGACGGCCGTGTCGTGCGGGAGCCCGCCGATCCGGTGAGAGCCGGGGCCGCGTATACGCTCCGCCTGCCCGCGCCGGAACCGGCGCGGCCCGAGGCGCAGGCCATCCCGCTGACGATCCTCTACGAGGACGCCGACCTGATCGTGCTCGACAAGCCGGCCGGCCTCGTCGTGCACCCCGCCCCCGGCAACCCGGACGGCACGCTGGTGAATGCACTGCTCGCGCATTGCGGGCCGGACTTCACCGGCATCGGCGCGGAACGCCGGCCCGGCATCGTCCACCGGCTCGACAAGGACACGTCGGGGGTGATGGTCGTCGCCAAGACCCAGCTCGCGAGCGACAAGCTGACCGCCGCCTTCGCGGCGCGCGACCTCGACCGCGCCTATCTCGCGCTGTGCTGGGGCCTGCCCACGCCGGGCAGTGGGGAGATCGAGGGTGCGATCGGGCGGGACAAGCGGGACCGCAAGCGCATGGCGCTGGTCACGACCGGGGGCAAGCCCGCGCTCACGCGCTACCGCACGCTGCAGGCCTGGGCAGCGGCCGTCGCGCTGCTGGAATGCCGGCTCGCCACGGGGCGGACGCACCAGATCCGGGTGCATCTCTCGAGCCGCGGCCATCCGATCGTCGGCGATCCGCTCTACTTGCGCCGGGCGCCAGCCGTGGCCAGATCGCTGCCGCAGCCGGCGCGCGGCGTCCTGCTCGACTTCCCGCGCCAGGCGCTGCACGCGGCGCGGCTGGGCTTCGCGCACCCGCGGACCGGGGCGCCGCTTTCCTTCCAGACCGGACCGCCGCCGGACATGCAGTCTCTCCTCGCGGCGCTGGACGCCGCGACGGCCTGACCAGGGCCGCCAGACATGTCCCTCGACCGCGCGCGCCGCCCCTCGACCGGCCCGCGCCGGAGGGGGTTGAACGAGGAGGAGGCATGGCCCAAATCCGTCCGCCGCCTAACCGGTTAGTAATCTTGACAGGACCAATCTGGTCCGGTATAAGATCCGCGTCGGGGCGGGAGGTGCCCTGTCCCGATGGGGCGTCCGGTCACACAGCCGCCAGGATGGGGCATGTCGCCGGGACGTGAAGTCCCATCCTGCATCCCGACCAGCCTCAGTCACATTCCAGCCTTAGTCTTGCGCCGTCGTGGGCAAGAACGAGCTGGCTGACGAAAGGAGCCTCCTGTGGCCTCTGCCGTCCTGAACATCGCCCCCGAGGGCAACCTGTCGCGGTATCTCCAGGAGATCCGCAAGTTTCCCATGCTGTCGCCGGAAGAGGAACTCGATCTCTCCCGTCGCTGGCGTGACCACCAGGATATGGAGGCGGCACACAAGCTTGTCACCTCCCATCTGCGACTCGTCGCGAAAATTGCCATGGGCTATCGCGGCTACGGCCTGCCGGTCGGCGAGCTGATCAGCGAAGGCAACGTCGGCATGATGCAGGCGGTGAAGCGGTTCGATCCGGACCGTGGCTTCCGCCTGGCCACCTACGCCATGTGGTGGATCCGCGCCGCCATCCAGGAATACATCCTGCACTCCTGGTCGCTGGTGAAGATGGGCACCACCGCCGCCCAGAAGAAGCTGTTCTTCAACCTGCGCCGCCTCAAGGGCCAGATGCAGGCGATCGAGGACGGCGACCTCCAGCCGGAGCAGGTGACCAAGATCGCGACCATGCTCGACGTGCCGGAGCAGGACGTGGTCAGCATGAACCGCCGCCTCGCCGCGCCGGACCACAGCCTGAACGCCCCCGTGCGCCAGGATTCCGAAGGCGAGTGGCAGGACTGGCTGGTCGACGAGTCGGAGAGCCAGGAAACCACGATCGCCGATCGTGAGGAGATGACCGGCCGCAAGGCCCTGCTCGCCACTGCGCTGAAGACGCTGAACGATCGCGAGCGGCACATCCTCATCGAGCGGCGCCTGAAGGACAACCCGACGACGCTCGAGGACCTCTCGCAGCAGTACAACATCTCCCGCGAGCGGGTCCGGCAGATCGAGGTGCGCGCCTTCGAGAAGCTGCAGAAGGCGATGAAGGCGCAGATCGCCGAACGCCGCCAGAACGCCGCGGCCAGGCAGCTCGCCACCGCGCACTGACGTGCCTGCGGGGCTCCCCAGCGGGGCCCCGGTCCGACACAGGATGGTCCTTTCGAACCCCGGTTCGTCCGCTCACATGGACGAGCCGGGGTTTCGTTTTGTCCGCCGCCTCCCGTCCGGGCCGTCCGCGCGTGGCGCCCGCTGGCCTCGCGTCCGCATCCGCCGACCGCTCGTCCGCGGCCGCCGACCTCGCGCCTGCCGCCGAACTCCGCGCGGTGGCGCGGTCACTCCTCGGCGTCCGGCAGTCCCCACTCCTCCGCCAGCCGCGCCCGCGCCGCACGCAACTGCGCCGCACGCGCCAGCCCCCCCGCCTCGAGCACCGCACGGACGACCACCGGTGCGAGTTCGGCAAGCAGCCAGCCCGCCGCCGCCGCGCTCCAGGCCGTCCCGACCACCCGCAGGTCCCCCGCCAGCGCGAGACTCGCGTCGAGCCCGTGGCCCGCGCTCCACAAGGCGCGGATCGGATCGACCACCGTCGCGACGCCGCACAGCAGCACCGCCCGCGCCACCGGCTTCGTCGGCTCCTGGTCCAGCACCAGCATCACCAGCCCCGGGCCGAGCAGGATCCCGATCATGACGGCGAGCGACGGGACCAGTGCGGCGAGCGCGCCGCAGGCCAGCCCCTGCAACCACACGAGCGAATGCCGCTTCGGGTCCGCCTTGGAGCGCGCCATGCCCGTCCCTATCCGAAGGCCGCCATGGCGAGCATGCTCGCGAGCGCCAGCAACCCGGCCCCGGCCGCGATTTCCTGCCCGATGCGCCGCGCGGTGACCGCCCGCTCCTCCCCGCCCGCTTCGATCTGCGCGAGCTCCGCATCGATCCGCGCCACCGCCGCCGCCGCCTGCTGCGCCCCGATCGCGTCCTCCGCCCGAGCGGCGGCGTCCTCGAAGAGGCCGACGATCGGCGGCAGGAACCCGGCGGCCGTGACCTCCTTCAGCCGGTGCTCGAGGGCCGCGCGACGCGGACGGTTCTGCCAGGAATCGACCAGCGGCTGGCAATGCGCCGCGACCCAGCCGCACAGCGCCGGCAGCGGCCGCTGGTAGTAGCGAAGCTGCAATTGCGCGAGCAGCCGCAGCCGCGCCAGCGCCACCCCGTTCTCGTCGGCATTGCCCACGAGCCCGTTCGTCTCCGTCTCCAGCCGCCGTTCCGACCGTGCCGCGAGGAAGGCCGCGATATGCGCGTCGACCGGCTTCGTGTCCTGGTCGACCACCTTCGCGGCCGCTTCCAGCGCCGGCGGCAGGTCCGCCGCGCCAACCACCCGGCGCGCCGCGACCAGCGGACTGCCGCAGGGCAGCAACGGGCACAGCGTGTAGGCCAGACGCATCAACCCGCCCGCCGGCCCGCGGATCTGGGCAAGGGCGCGGTGCTGCCGCGCCTCCATCCGCAGCAGGGCATGGTCGCAGCGATCCGGACGCAGCGTCGCCCAACTCGCGATCGCCTCCGTCGCGACGATCTCGTCGAGCCGCGTCATGACGTTGGTGTCGGTGCCGATCGCGGCGGCGAGCGCCGATCCCAGCCCATCCGGCCAGAGAGCGATGCCGCGCCAGCACAGCGGCGCCAGCGGATCGAGCAGCACGATCATGCGCATCACCGCGAAGGCGTCGGCGCCGCGTTCGGCGCTCCCCTCCCCGGCGCGATGGCGCATCATCTCGTCGAGCCGCGACCCCATCCCCGCATCGCCCAGCCCGCGCCGGAGCCACTGGGTCACCGTCCCGCTCACCATCGCCTGCAGCCCCTGTTCCGGCTGCATCGCCATCGCGAAGGCGAGCGTGCGGGTGTCCCACACCGCCATCCCGGCGAGCTGGAACGGGCGTTGCGCCCGTCGGGGCGGCCGCGCGGCCACGCGCCGCCCGCGGGCGGCCGAGGGATCGAGCAGCAGGGCCGGGGTCGGCCGGTGGTCGGGATCCTCGGCCAGCATGCCGCGGGCAAGATCGGCAATGGCGGCCGGAAGGCGGGACTCGCCCGCGATGGCGTGGAAGCTCCCGACCTCGATCTTGCGCCGAAGCATCGCCGCATCGTCCTGCGCGACGGCCGGCACCTCCCCCAGCGACAGGACCAGAAGCAGCGCGCCCAGGGCGTAGACGTCGTCCGCGATCGTTCCCTCGCCACGGCCGGCCGGCAGGCACATGGCCGAATAGGGCGGCTCGTAGAGCGCCGGCTGCAGCATCGCGGGCGGTGTCGCCCAGGCCTGCCCCAGCACCACCGGATGTCCGTCCCGCGCCTGGAAGACGTTGTCGAGCCGGATGCCGCGATGCGTAACCCCCGCGGCCTCCATCCGCTCCAACACATGCGCGACCGGGCGCAGCACATGCTCGATTAGCGCGGCTTCCGACCAGGGGCGCAGCCGGTCCGCGAGCGCGGCCCCCGGCGGGCGCGGCGTCACCACGTAATAGCCGGCCTCATCCTGGGGCGCAGGGCCGACCCCGTGTCCCAAGGGAGCCAGCAGCCCCGGCTGCCGGCCGTCCAGGAGCTGCAGGGCACGCAGGCGCGGCGGGGCGCGCTGCGGCACCGCGACCGCCATCAGGTCGGGCGCCCCGCCCTGGCGATCCGCCGCGGCATAGGCGGTCAGTCCACCCGCCGCCCCGTGCAGGGGCGAGGCCAGTTCGATCGCGAACTGCTCCGCGAAGACGCGTGATTCGGGCGGACTGGCCATGACGGTTCGGTTCGGATCGCAGCGGCTCCGCGATCCTGCGCCGCAAAGGTTTAACCCGGGTAAACCGGTTGCCGGCGATGCAGGCTGGAGACGATGTGCGCGGCCAGCCCCTCCGCCGCGGCGGACAGGTCGGGCGCGCGGACCAGCGCGATCTCGGTGTCGGCGAGCGTCGGCAGACCCGGCGGCGGCGCGAGGCCCGGCTGCAGCATGCCCTCGGCCAGCACCGTCACGCCCAGCCCCGCGCGCCCCGCCGCCAGCAGCCCCGCCAGGCTCGGACTCACATAGGCGATCCGCCATGGGAGCCCCGCCGCGTCCAGCGCGGCCAGCGCGCGGGCGCGGTACACGTCGGGCGGCGGCGCCAGCAGCAGCGGCAGCGGGCCCTCGTCCGGCACGAACCCGGTCTTGGCCGCCCAGATCAGCCGCTCCCGCCACACCGTGGTTTCCGGTCGCGGCGGACCCGGCTCCCGCTTCAGCAGCACGAGGTCGAAGGCGCCGGACTGGAAGGCGGGTTCCAGGTTGCGGGTGAAGTCGCACTCCACCTCCACCGCGACGCGCGGGTTCTCGGCGGCGAAGCGGGCCAGCACGTCGGACAGGTGGACGGTCGCGAAATCCTCGGGGGTGCCCAGCCGGACGGAGCCCGAGAGATCGGCGCGGCGGAAACGGCTGAGCGCCTCGTCATGCAGCCGCAGGATCCGGCGCGCATAGCCCAGCAACACCTCCCCGTCCTGCGACAGCGCGGGGCGCGGGCTGCCGCGGACGAACAGCGGGCGGCCGACAGCGGCCTCCAGCCGGCGCACGGCGAGGCTGACCGCCGGCTGGGTGCGGCCCAGCCGCTCCCCGGCGCGGGTGAAGCCCTCGGCATCGACGATCGCGACGAAGGTGCGCAGCAGATCGATGCCGAGGTCCCGCATCAGGCCGCTTCGCCCTGCGCCCGCGTCCAGCCGGCCGCGCCGTCAAGCTCCGTCAGCTTCTCCAGATGCATCCAGCGCGCGATCTCCGAGATCCGCCGGACCAGCGCGAACACCTCCGCATCGGCGGCCTCGCCGACCGACTCGCGCCGCACGAACCGGCAGCGCCAATGGTCGACGCAGTCGGGGTGGCCACCGGCATGCGGGAACACCTGGGTGCCGCGGTTCGAGATCATCTTCAGCGTGAAACCGGTCTCCGCCGCGACCGCCGCGAGCCGCTGCCCCAGCACCTGGGCGGGCAGCGCCGACTCCACGAACACGTCCATCCCGGCCATGTGCCGCACCGCGAGCCGCGCCTCGGGCAGGGTGCGGTGGCTGAACGCGAGCGCCGCGACCCCCGCCCCCGCCCTGACCGGCACCGGCCGGAGATGCGCGATCACGGCATCGGCGAACGCGGCCGATCCCACCGGCTCCTGCCCCGCGACGGCGATGTCGGGCGTGCGCCAGCGGGCTTCGGCCAGGGTCGCGCGCAACGCCTCCCGCATCGCCGCCGCCGCGCCCTGCCCGACATGGTCGAGCAGCATGGCGGTGGCCTGGATCATCGCGATCGGGTTGGCGCGGTCCTGCCCGGCGATGTCGGGGGCGGAGCCGTGCACCGGCTCGAACATCGCGACCTCCGCCCCGACATTCGCGCTGGGCGCGATGCCGAGGCCGCCGACCAGCCCGGCCGCGAGGTCGCTCAGGATGTCCCCGTTCATGTTGGTCGTGACGATGACCTCGAAGCGTTCGGGGGACACCACCATGCGGTGAGCGCAGTTGTCGACCAGGATGTGCTCCGCGCGGATCTCCGCGAAGTCGGGCGCCACCTCCTGGAAGGCCCGCTGCATCATGCCCTCGGTCAGCTTCATGATGTTGGCCTTGGTCGCGCAGTGGACGCTGCGCCGCCCCTGCGCGCGCGCCAGCTCGAACGCGAGCCGCGCGATGCGGCCGCAGCCCTGCCGGCTGACCAGCTTCAGGCACTGGGCGACGTTGGGGGTCTGCATGTGCTCGATGCCGGCGTAGAGGTCCTCCACGTTCTCCCGCACCACCACGAAGTCGATGCCCCGGCCGGCGAACGGGCCGGCGATGCCCGGCAGCTCCGCCACGGGCCGGATGTTGGCGTAGGTCTCGAACAGCTTGCGGAGGGTGACGTTCGCGCTCTTGCCGCCATGGCCGATCGGCGTCTCGAGCGGTCCCTTCAGCACGAGCCCGGTGCGCGCGATCGAGTCGATCGTCTCGCGCGGCACCCCGGACGCCACCCCACCCGCGAAGGCGCGGGCGCCCGCCTGCATCGTCTCGATCGACAGGCGCGCGCCGGCAGCCTCGGCGATGCGCAGTGCGGCGCGGATCACCTCCGGCCCGATCCCGTCACCTTCGATGACGGTGACGGGAACGGCGGTATCGGTGAGGAACGGGTGGTCGGTGAGGGGCAGGTCCATCTCGGTCTCCTGTGGATCGGCTCGGGAGACCTAACGACGGCGGGTTCATTTTAGAAATTTATTGATGCAATGCGGGATATACCGATTCGCTTATCCCTCGAACGGATCCTTCACCAGGATGGTGTCCTCGCGCTCCGGGCTGGTGGACAGCAGGGTCACCGGCGCCTCGACCAGCTCCTCGATGCGGCGGACGTATTTCACCGCCTGTGCGGGCAGGTCGGCCCAGGACCGCGCCCCCTTGGTGGATTCCGACCAGCCTTCCATCACCTCGTATTCCGGCGTGGCCTTGGCCTGCGCGCCGGGCGCGCCCGGCAGGTGGCGGACCAGCGTGCCGTCGATCCGGTAGCCGGTGCAGATCTTCAGCTCCGGCAGCCCGTCCAGCACGTCGAGCTTCGTCAGCGCGAGCCCGTGGACGCCGCCGACCTTCACGCCCTGGCGCACCAGCACCGCGTCGAACCAGCCGCAGCGGCGGGGGCGGCCGGTGACGGTGCCGAACTCCCGGCCGCGTTCACCCAGCAGCCGGCCGGTCGCGTCGTGCAGTTCGGTGGGGAACGGGCCGGAGCCGACGCGGGTCGTGTAGGCCTTGGCGATGCCGAGGACGAAGCCGACGGCGCTGGGCCCCATGCCGGAGCCGGAGGCGGCGGTGGCGGCGACCGTGTTGGAGGAGGTCACGAACGGATAGGTGCCGTGATCCACGTCCAGCATCACCGCCTGCGCGCCCTCGAACAGGATGCGCTTGCCGGCGCGGCGCAGCTCGTCCATGCGCAGCCAGAGCGGTTCGGCGAAGGGCAGGATCTTGGGCGCGAGCTGCGTCAGGTGATCGAGCAGCGCCTGCTTCTCGAAGGTCTCGACGCCGAGGCCCGCGAGCAGCGTGTTGTAGTGCAGCAGCAGCTCGTCGAGCTTGTGCGACAGCGTCTCCGGTTCCGCGAGATCGGCGACGCGGATGGCGCGGCGGGCGACCTTGTCCTCATAGGCCGGGCCGATGCCGCGGCCGGTCGTGCCGATCTTGTGGTCGCCGCGCGCCGTCTCCCGCGCGCGGTCGAGCGCGGGGTGCAGCGGCAGGATCAGCGCCGCGTTCTCGGCGATGCGCAGGTTCTCGGGGGTGACAGACAGGCCCTGCTCGCGCACCCGCGCGATCTCGGACAGGAGCGCCTCGGGGTCGATGACGACGCCGTTGCCGATGACGCCCAGCTTGCCGTTGACGACGCCGGAGGGGAGCAGGGAGAGCTTGTAGGTCTGGTTGCCGACCACCAGCGTGTGGCCGGCATTGTGGCCGCCCTGGAAGCGCACCACCACGTCCGCGCGGCTGGCGAGCCAGTCCACCACCTTGCCCTTGCCCTCGTCACCCCATTGGGCGCCGATCACGGCGACATTGGCCATCGTCAGTCTCCAGAGGTCAGGGGGGCGGCGTCGTCACCCCGCAAGAGATGGGTGCAGCCCAGCCGCCGCGCTTCGGCGGCCGGATCCCGGGTGGGGCCGAGGGCGGCGACCGTCGCGAAGCCGCGGCTGCGCAGGGCGGCGGCGGCGGCCTGGGACGATTCGGCCGGGACGAACACGCGCGGCCGCGGCGTGCGCGGGGGTGCGGCGCGCAGCACGGCGTCGGGGAACAGCGTCAGGCCTGTCGCCGGTTCCGTGTCGCCGCAGACGTAGCGGCCGCCGCGCCCCAGCTCCTCGTGCCGGCCGGGCGCGTAGATCGTGACCGAGACGCCGGTCTCGTAGCGGAAGCCGCGGAACTCGACGGGATCGATGGTGAGCCGCAGCGCGGGGGCGCGGGCGCGCAGCACGGCGACGACCTCGGCGAGGCGGCTTGCCAGCACCCCGGCGCCGTTCGGCAGGCGGGCCGCCTGCAGCGCCCCCAGCGCCCGATCGGCGGGGCCGGCGGCGAGCAGCAGGTCGGTCAGCACGGGTGCGAGCGCACCGCCGCGGGCGGCGACCGCCGCGGCATCCTTGCGGTCCAGCGCGCGGGCGAGCGCGGCCCGTTCCGGCCCGCCGATCCCCGCCTCGTCGAGCAGGACGGGGACGAGCGTGGGCAGGGTGAGGTCGAAGCTGACCCGGGTCAGGCCGACCGCCTCCAGCGCCTCCGCGGCGACCAGCACGATCTCGGCGTCCGCCGCGGCGCTGTCGACACCGATCAGCTCGATGCCCGCCTGGGCGATCTGGCGGTCGGGTGCGAGCTGGCTGCCGCGCACGCGCAGACACTGGCCGGCATAGGACAGACGCAACGGGCGTGGCGCGGCGATGAGGCGCGTGGCGGCGATGCGCGCCACCTGCGGCGTGGTGTCGGCGCGCAGCCCCATCATGCGCTGGCTGTCCGGGTCCATCAGCCGGAACGTCTGGTCCGCCACCGCCGCGCCGGAGCCGGCGAGCAGGCTGTCCTCGAACTCGAGCAAGGGCGGCTTCACGCGCTGGTAGCCGTGCGCGGCGAAGACGCCCATCAACGCCTCCACGGCCGAGGCCTCGGTTTCGGCCTCGGGCGGCAGCAGGTCGCGCAGTCCGGCCGGCAGCAGGGCCGGGTTGGGGGGCGTGTCGTCGGTCATGGCGGCGTTCAGCTATCAGCAATCCGGGGCCAGCGAAACAGGGGGCGCGCACGCGCCTGCTGCGCGTCGACCGGCCGAACCCCTCAGCGGCGTTTACCGGCCGTTATCCCGCCGGCGCGATGCTGTGCGCCGAGGTCCCGCCGGGGATCGGTGCACCGGACCGAGCGCGATGCTGTTTCATTCACAGGCGTTCATCCTGGGCTTCCTGCCGGTGTGTCTCGGCGGATTCTTCCTGCTGGGCCGGGCGGCGGGGCGCGTCTGGGGGCTGCGCTGGCTGGTGGCGGCGAGCTTCGTCTTCTACGCCTGGTGGCGCCCGCCCTTCGTCCTGCTGCTGGGCGCCTCGATCGCCGCCAACTACCTGCTGGGACGGCATCTCCTCGGGCTCGCGCGGTCCGGTCGGCAGCGCGCGGCGCGGCTGTGGCTGGCCGGCGGCGTTGCGGCGAACCTGATCCTGCTGGGCTGGTTCAAATACGCCGACTTCCTGCTGCAAACGATCGCCCCCGGCGCGCCGGCGCTGCACCTCTTCCTGCCGCTCGCGATCAGCTTCTTCACCTTCCAGCAGATCATGTTCCTGGTCGACAGCGCCCGCTGCGACCGCCAGGACACCGGCCCCCTGCCCTATGCCGCCTTCATCGCCTTCTTCCCGCATCTGATCGCGGGTCCGATCGTGCGGCCGAAGGAGATCATCCCGCAGCTCACCAGCCCTGGCCTGGCACGCCCGGACGGGGACGCCCTGAGTGCCGGGCTGATGCTGTTCCTGCTGGGGCTGGCGAAGAAACTGGTGCTCGCGGACACGTTCGGCGGCTTCGCCGATCGCGGCTTCGATGCCGCGGCGGCGGGGGAAGCGCTGACCTTCTTCGAGGCCTGGTACGCCGCGCTCGCCTACGCGCTGCAGATCTACTTCGACTTCTCCGGCTATTCCGACATGGCGATCGGACTGGCGCGCATGCTGAACGTGCGCTTCCCGCTGAACTTCGACAGCCCCTACCAGGCCACCTCCATCACGGACTTCTGGCGCCGCTGGCACATGACGCTCAGCCGGTTCCTGCGCGGCTACCTCTACATCCCGCTGGGCGGGAACCGCGCGGGGGAGCGGCGGCGGCTGGTCAACCTGATGCTGACCATGCTGCTGGGCGGGCTGTGGCACGGCGCGGCCTGGACCTTCGTGCTGTGGGGCGGGCTGCACGGGGCGTTCCTGGTGATCCACGCGGCCTGGCGCCGGCGCGGATGGTGCCTGCCGCGCCTGCCCGCGCAGGCGCTGACGCTGCTCGCGGTCACGCTCGCCTGGGTGCCGTTCCGCGCCGACGGCATGGCGGCCACCTGGGCGATGCTGCGCGGCATGGCGGGGGCGAACGGCATCGCGCTGCCGCAGATGCTGGTCCGAGCGATGCCGCCCCTCGGCTGGATTGCGACCGGCGTGCCCGTGCTGCCGCATCTCGGGGAGGCGCGGACGCTGAGCTTCCCCGAGGTCACGGTCTGCCTGCTGGTCGGCTGGACCATCGTGCTGGCGCTGCCCAACGTCCATGCTATGAGCGAGCGGATGCGCGGCTGGAGCCTGACCGCCGGATTCGCGCTGAGCGTCCAGGCGCTGTTCTTCGCGCCGCACGTCGCGCCGTTCCTGTATTTCCAGTTCTGATACCGATGAGCCTCTTAGCTCATCGGTATCATGGCGTGGGGTTGGTGGGGCGGCAACGCCTGAACCAAGACGATCCCGCGCGCCGAGGTGATCTGCGTGCGAGTCAGACGTTGAGCGCGCCGGTATGATGCGCCGGATCCTGGGCGCCGCCCTCGCCTCGCTGCTGCTCTACGGGGTGGCGTTCGGGCTCGTCCTGGACCGGCCGCTCTCGCTGGGGTTCCTCCGGCAGCAGATCGAGGCGAAGCTCGCCCGCGGCGCGGCCCTGCCCAGCCCCAAGCTGGTGATCCTGGCCGGATCCAACGCGCCCTATTCGCATCGGTGCGAGACGATGGAGCCGATCCTGGAGATGCCCTGCGTCAATGCGGGCGTCGCGGTCGGGATCGGGCTCGACTACCTGTTCGCGCGATGGCGCCCGCTGCTGCATGAGGGCGACATCGTCTACCTGCCCATGGAGCAGGAGCAATACGTCCGCCCGCAGGCTGCCACGGCGCTGGGACCGGACGCCGGCATCATGCTGCGGCACGACCGCGCGACGCTGTTCCGCCTGCCCATGGCGCGCTGGCTGGCCGCCCTGTTCTCCACCGACCTGCGCGGGGCGGTCATGAGCCTGATCGAGACCGGGTTGGCCGTGCGCGGCTTCGACGATCCGCGCGCCGCGACGACCGGGCGCACCAACGCGCAGGGCGACCATGTGGGCCACACCGAGGCGCTGGCCCGCGCCTCACGCCCCGTGCTGGCGGCAGCGCGGCCCACCCATGTCGGCGCGGCGGCGATCGAGCAGGGCGACGGGACGGCGCTGATCGCCGGCTTCATCGTCTGGGCGCGGGCGCAGGGCATCCACGTCGTGGGGGGGCTGCCGACCGGATTCGCCGATATGCCCCTGCCGGCGGCGACGGTGGAGGCGATCCGCGCGGTCTACCTGCGGAGCGGGGCCGCCTTCCTGGAGCTCCCGAACCAGAGCCGCTATCCGCGCGCGGCCTTCTTCGACACGCCCGAACACCTGAACGAGCCGGCCCAGATCGCGCATTCGCGCCTGGTCGCCACGGCGCTGCTGCGCGGAGAGGTCGAGGGACACTGGGATCGCGATGCCGCCCCGACGCGGGGCGGGCCGGATCAGTGGGTCCAGTTCTCGGGCCGGCCGTAGCGGAAATTGTCGGCGTAGGCCTTGGGCTTCACCTTGCGGACGACCGGCAGCTCGACCGCGTAGGCGATGCCGGCGCGGTCGGCATAGGCGATCGCCTCCTCCCGCGTGTCGAAATGCAGGCGCACCTGAGTCTGCGTGTCGGCCCCGCCGATCCAGCCCATCAGCGGATCCGGCCGCCGCGGGTTCACCGGGACGAATTCGAGCACCCAGGCGTTGGTCTTGGCCCAGCCGGACTGCATGGCGTTCTTCGGCGGCTGATAGATGCGGGCCCGCATGGGTCTCGTCTCCGTGGCATTCGCGTGCTGGCGCCCCGAGGCGCGAGGCTTCTCTTACCCACAACGCCGGTGCGAGTCACGGGTGCGGGGCGACCAGCAGGTCGCAGTTCCGCCGCCCGGCCAGCAGGCAGTCCTCCAGCTTGGATTCAGCGGCGAGTTCGCGGACCAGCAGGAGCCCGAGGATCAACAGCACGAGGGTGACCGCGACCGCGGCGAGGCTCGCCGTCTGGCGATCGGCCTCCCGTTCCTCCTCGGCGCGATGCTGCCCCCGGCTGCGCGGCACCATGTTCCGGTTCCCGGCCTCGACACGCCACCATAACGCATGCGCGGGCGCGGCGTGCAACCGGAGTTCCGTGCCGTGGCCCTGGCGCGGGCCTTCGCCGGTCGGAGGGCACCGCTTCGGGGTGGATGCGTGATGCGGCCGCGGCGAGGCTGTTTCCCGCGCCCCGTTCCTGCTACATGGCCGGCCCCGGTCGGCAGGCGGCCGGGCTCACGATCTCAGACGGGCGGTCGGGTTGCATCTGTTTCGCCGCATCGAGCAATGGGCATCGCAGAGCGCCGACCGCACCAACCTTCTGGTCCTGCTGGTCGTGGTCGCGCTGTGCGTGGCGGTGGCCGGGGTGATCGCGATCGCTGCGCTGGTAATGCTGCCGCCGGATCCACCCTTGCCTTGAACGGCACGCGGCCGCCGCTCCCTTGGGCGTTGCGGCGGGTCGGCTCAGGCTGTATATCGCCGCGACCGTCCCGGCCGCCGACGTAGCTCAGTGGTAGAGCAACTGATTCGTAATCAGTAGGTCGTCAGTTCAATCCTGACCGTCGGCACCATCTTTTCAACGGCGTAGGCGCGGGCGGCAGAAATTCCTTCGGAAAATGTCCGCAGGATGTCCGAGCACGGGGGCCAGATTGCGGCCCGACTTATCGGCCTACCGGACATGCGCGGTGGTACCCCACAGCTCACCCTGCCGCAGGGTGGTCCGCTTGCTCCCGACCTCCCGGGCCAACACCTCGATCGGCACGATGCGTCCCCAGGAGTCGTTCGCCTGCGAGTACCGACGCTGCCGGCGCTCCGGGAAGTCGTAGATCCGACCCGGCCGATCGTCGGCTCCGAACGCCCACTGCTGAAGCCTGAACAGCGGGAAGCAGTGCACGGTGCCAATGTCGAGGAAGTGGAGCGCGAGGACGTCGGCCCGGCAGGTGACCAGCCACCCGGGCGTCGATCCGCGCTCGACGTGCGAACCGCGGTGGTCGAGGTTCCGACTTGACCACACCTCCAGGAATGCGTTGCCGGTCCAGCGGCGCTCGACCTTCACCTCGACGCTCGCGGCCGCACCCGGGCCGGTGGCAATCAGCAGGTCGCCGAACGACCTCTGGAACGTGCGTGCCAGCGGCCCCTTCGCGACCTGGATGACCTGGCCGCGATAGGCACGGGACTCGAGCCAGGGGAGCAGCGCGGCCATCCCACGCTGCTCCACGTGGCAGGCATCCTGATAGGAGTGGCTATCGAGCACGGCACGTTCGCTTCGGCTTGGGACGCGGCCGTGGCGCAGGAGCGCTGCCGTCGCGCGGGAACAGCGGTGCCGGCCAGCGGAAAGGACGTGCGCTCATGGCCGCGGCTCTTCCGATGGCACCCAACAGCGCAAGCGCCATTGAAGGTCCAGATCGCCCAGGTTCGAGAAATCCACCTTTTCAGCGCCGCCTAGGGTGAGGATTGATCGCGCGACGGCCCGCGTGATCTGGATGATCTTCTGCTCGAGGAAGCCGGTCTGGGTCATGTGGCCCAGGTCGGAGCCGTGGATGATCTCCAGCGCATCGAAGACGAAGGTGAGCAGTGCGGTGGCTTCCGCAGCGCTCGTCGGGCTTGATTCCAGGCCGAGCTCCGCCAGCTCCCGGACCATGCGGCCGGCCATACGGTACTTGGCGTCAAGCTCACCGCATGCGGGTCCACCGTCTGGTTGGCGCACGAGTGTGCAATCGGCTTCATCAAGCCGCACCGTGGCCTCGTGGAACTGGCGCGCAATCTCGATCGGCGTGGCATGGGTGGTGCTCATGGTGCCACCTCCACGGCGGCGAGACACCGCACGACGCTCCACGCGAGCCAATCGGCGTCATGCTGGTATTCGATCGTTCCATCCCTCGCGAGCGGAGCTTGTGACAACGCCGCTCGCGCGAGGGCAACCGCCCCGGCCATGGTCTTGGGACTGGTGCCCACCTGATCAAGCTCCTCCAGGACGGCATTCTCCCGTTCTGCGAGCGCGTCCATTTCCGGGTCGGTCGCCGCCTCTTCCTCGAACGACATCGCTGATCGGCGCTTGTAGAGCGCCATGACGTCCCGGTTTGCGGCCAGCAGGCGCTCACAAACGGCAATCAGGTCGGCGTCCATTGCCGCGCGGCTGCAGGTCGCGATGGGTGCTGCGCTCATGCCGCGGCCCTCCCCAGCACGTCACCGAGTGCAGCCATGGCGGCGGCCGCGACGGGGTCGTCGCTCTCGCCCACGCCCGCGGACTGCATTGCAATCAGGGCGGCCTGGACCTTTGCTCGGGCGCCATCGGCGGTCTGTGCAGGAGTCGTCGTGATCTGACCCAGCAGAGTGCGCCACCGGGCGTTCGCGGCTTCGCCGGCTGCCTCCGAGATACGATCCACGTTCCACAGCCGCACGAGACATTCAGCCGCGAAGAACTCGCGGCAAGCCTGAAGCAACTCGGTGTCGTCAGCTGCTGCTTCCGGGGCCGCTTGGGGCAGCGAGCCGTTGGCGTGCGTGGCAGGGATCGGCGCCTTCACCCGTCGACGGGCAGCCGGGCGCGCGGTCATGCCAACACCTCGCGGACCAGATCCTGCAGCGCCGCCTGGGCCAGCCGCGCGTCGAAGTCCCAATGCTGTCCGGCACCGGCCATCGAGTGGAGGGCGACCCTCGCCTTGGCATGAATACCCCCCACCGTTGCCGCCGGGATTTCTGCCATTCGCTCGACCGCCTCGATCAGGCGATCATCGGTTGGCTTAGCCTCCTCCTCGGCGATTTCGCCGCGGTTCCAGGCATCGATGACAGGCTGCCCGGCAAAGTAAAACTCGGCCAGCGCTAGGAGCTCGGCGTCAGGATGAGGCGGGGTGGTGAGTTTCGTGGAGCGCGCCGCCGTGGGCACGCCACCCACACCGACCGATGCGGCGTCCGGGGTGTCAGCCGGTGCGGCACTCGCGAGCTGCGGTGCGAGCAGGCCGGCCAGTAGCGCGTTCGCGGTTCCTCGTAGGGCGGCGCGGCGCGTGGGTGTGGTAGGTTCGTTGGTAGCCTGGGGCATGGGTCATCTCCTGCCTGGGTCAGGCCGAGCGGGGTGGTCGCAACACCTCACTCGGCCGCAATCGCTTGCCCGATTATCGGAACACAGTTACGATTGCCCTGCAAGATGGAATCGTAACACGGTGACGAAAATCCTTCCGATCCAATGCAAGATGGCCAGGGTAGCGGTTGGCTGGGGTGTGCGCGATTTGGCGCGCGAGGCTAATGTCTCAACGGACACCATAGCTCGCCTGGAGAGGGGGGAAGAGCTGAAGGAGAGCACGCAAGCCGCGATCCGCTCCGCCCTCGAATCCGCCGGCGTGGAGTTCATCCCGGAGAACGGGGGCGGACCTGGGGTGAGATTGCGGGGATCCGTCGCATGAGCAACGAAGTGGTGGAGAAGTCCCATGCAGCGCGACCTGATCGACACTGGGCCCTCTCCGCATCGATCGGTGTCTCAGTGCTCCTGTTTCCGTCAGCGCTCCAAGCTCAACCTGCTCATCTGCCGGCGCCGCAATGGATCAGCAACTGCATAGCGCAGTTCGAGACTCCCGCCGGGCGCAACGCCTGGCAGCTCATGGACAAGACACCACCTTCCCGCGAGGAGAATCATCGGTGGTGTGTCGAGCAATGGAACCGCTTCTATCCGTCAGAAGCCGTAACCCTGGAGCCAACGAACCAAAGCACGCCGCAAGTGCCGCAGTCGGATCTTCCCCCCACAATCCTGTGCCAGTCCCATAACCAGCCAGACGTCACGCTGCTTCAGAAGGATCGGATGCTCGCTGGAAAAAATCTGGACTGCATCGTGGGCGCCTTTGTCTCCGACTTGACGCCCTGTGCTCCCCGCGGTGGCTTTGGACTGTCAGCGCCTACAGGGTCCGTTGCCCTCGTCGGAGTCACCGACAGATGGCAGGATTACACGGACCACCTCGGAGGGATCACAGGCCACGCCGTGACGAGTGATCGCATCATCTTCAGCGGAGGCTTCAACTCCCCGTCGGGTGGGTACGATGAGAAGTGGCGCTTCGAGGTCAGCCGCCTCTCCGGGAAGGGGCTGCTCGTGCAGGATGGCAAGCCGGAAGTAGAATATTCCTGCCGCGCAGCAGATCGGAAGTTCTGAGACAAACCGGCGGAGGTCCGTGATGTGCCGGGGAGAAGAGGTGCGTGTTGACCCGGCACGGCGCCTGTTGGACCGTGCCGCCGATCGTCTGGCCGGGCTGGTAGCGTCCGACACCCCCAAACGCAGCCCTGGCCGCGGCCGAGGCAGCGACGTCGGAGGCAGTGAGCCGTGGCCGGCAAGGCTTTAGGCATCGGCAAGGCACGAAAAGTGAGCAAGGATCAGGTTGAGCAGCGGACAGCCCCTTCCACTGCCGCGCCGCACCCAGAGGAGATGAAGGCCGCGGTTGAATTCCGGCTGGGAGACCGGCTCACCTTCACGGCAACAGCTCGAGCAACACCAGCCGGATTGATAGCCGCGGCGATCCTGCTGTGCTCGATCATGGTCCCGATCATCTGGATCAGCGGGGGACGCGAGAGGCCGCAGCGGTCGCCAGCGCGCTGACGCTGCGGACCCGAGATCGGCGTGGGAAGCGTGGATGACGCGGAGAGACTCTGTTTGATCGCGAAGGGTAAACCCAGCACACCACGCAGGCCAGCGCGCCCTCAGTCGGATCAAGGCGCCCGACCGCAGCCGGCAGGCGCGCCGATGCAGGCCCGCAAAAAGGGGAATGCCGCGAGGCGTCCTTCCTCCCCGAACGCTGAAATCTGTGCTGCGGGGGAGAAGGCGCAGCTCGAGCTGCAGAAGGTCTTCGGCGCGAATTTGAGGGCCGCCCGGATCAACGCCGGCCTTAAGCAGGCTGAAGTAGCCAGGCTCACCGGGCTCACGCAGCAGTATCTGTCCTTCATCGAGAACGGCCAGGCAAATCTCACGATCAGAACCATGGCTATCCTGGCGGAGGTGGTCGGCCGCAACCTGCTCGACCTTCTCAAGCAGAGCGGCGACGCTGCGCGAACGCCCGACTAGCCAAACCGACCCTAAGCTGATCGAGGTTCGCCACGTCGGCGGTGGGAACTATCGATATCGCTCGTGAAATGGCATGGCGTGAGGACAACCGGCGGCAGGCGAACGGGAGCCTACACGAGTTGGCAACCGGCACGGCGCTGCGGCATCCGGTCAGCCGTGTGTGGTGCGGATACTGGCAGCGCTAAGCCTACTTGGCTCAACGGCGCTCAAAAGCAGACTTCGGCAACCCGGAGTTCCGGATGATGCTCTTGAACGTGCCTGGGTCAACGGTATCGGAAAGGTGGTTCGTCTGCACCGTCACCAGTCTCCGTTGACCGCCGATCACGCCGACGTATTGGGCGTGGCTACCTTTGACCCGATCTTCTTCGAAGCCGTTGTCCCTCAATATCGTAATGATTTCACGGAATTTGAGGGTCTTCACATACCGCTACGCTGGACAGGGATGGTGACAGAGCACTGCTACCCTATCACTGCTCGTCCGAGTCGCGAACAAGCTTGCGAAGAAGAAGCGCAGTGCGATGGACACCCGCGTCCAAATGGGAGACTTGCGATTGAGTAGACGCGCTCGCTCCTTAGGCGGCGACGCTAGGACCCCATCAAGATACGTGTCGATCATCTCTTCTAGGACGCGCTGCGTTTCGCTCAGCGAGGTGCCTTGTGCGGCGATGTCCAAATCCACACACAACGCACGCCAATGATTTCCGGCTCCCTCGATGTAGCATCGAAGGGCCAAGGTACCGTCCCTGCGTGGCATCACTGTCTGTCCCCAACGAGCAGATTCATACTCACTTAGATGGGTAGAGATCAATAAACTCTTGACAGCGCATGCCGATTCTCCTCCCGGGAAGCTGGTTCCTGAGATTCGCATGCTGAAACCGAGTCGGGTAATACCGTATATAGGGCGCTGAGGCGCGGGAAAGCCCAATATCAAGAGATGCTTGGGTCAGAGAGTGTCTAGTTCCCACGCTAAATTGTGAGATGCGTTCTCTGTCTGCCTGACCATCCCGTTCGTCCGTTGATACCGAAGCGCCATATCCACCCGCTTCACCATCTGCCGCCGAACCTTCGGCATGGTCGGGTCCATCCCCCGACTCAGGTTCTGGAGGATGGGGGGCGCTCACGGTGCCCCCATCGGCATGGCGTGTTCGATCTTCGGCGCGCCGTCGACGGCGAGCGCCCAGAGCTCCTGCACGCTTATCCCAGGCTCCCCCCACCAATCCCCACACCCTCGGCGCCGGTGCGCGCCGCCCCGCCCCCGGCCAGCGGCGGCCGAGTGTCCGGATCGGATAGGAACGGCGTGAGAATGGTCGGCTCCGGCAGGAACGCGTCTTTCGGCATGAGCATCAGGTCGGCGGTCGTGCCGCGGTCCTGGTCCATGGCGTAGGTCACCTCGCCGATCACCCACGGATCGGACGGGCTCAGTTTCAGGGCCGGCAGATCGAGAGGTGCGTACGCGTTCGGCTGCCAGAGCGTGCCGGCGCTGTCGCGCCAGCTGTCGCAGGTCAGCCGCACGGCCTGGGACTGCCCGAACCGCCGGGCCATTTCCCACCGGGCGCGCTTCTCGGCGAGTGAGCTGCCGGGCACGAACTGCTCGGACACCACGATCCGCTCGCGGAACCGCGGCACGCCCTTGTCGTACGCCCGAGGGAAGGGGATCCCGCCCTGGCCCTTGTCCCCGTAGAAGTTCACCGACATCAGGCACGGCAGATAGTCGGAGAAGCGCCCGTCCATGGAGAAGGTGCATGAGGCATTTTGGACGTTCACGCCCAGGGCGAAGCCGCTCGCCATGTTCGAGGTGCCGACGTTCGCGAACACGAGGTTCCCGTCCGCGTCGTCGTAGACCAGCACGCCGGCGTAGCGCGCGACCCGCTCGATGATCTCGAACGGGGTCTCGGTCAGGATCGCGTTGAACCGCAGCGGGCCTGCGCCCGTCGGCGGCCCGACGGGGATGTTGTCGCCGGTGAGCGACTTCGCCGTGATGCCGTACGGCGCGCAGAGGCGGTTGGCCAGCTCGAGTAGGGAGCTGGTGATGATCTGCATGCCCACCAGGTGCGTCGGGGTGATATGGCAGTCGACCACATCCTCGCACTTCGACCGGCCGACGACGCGCACCTGGTGCTGCCGCGGGCTGATCGCGCCGGCATAGCGGTCAATATAGCCGGTCAGGACGACGTCGCCGTCGAGCAGCACTTCGCAGGCCTGCCCTGGCTCCACGAGGATTGCGGCCGCTTCAGTCGGGTAGCGCTCGGTCAGGCCGATGTCGAAGTCGCTCGGGCACCCCAGCATGCGCCGCGTGACGCGGATGGACTGCCAGCCCGAGATGTCGCGGCCGTTGGCGCGCAGGGTGAGCGTGTTGCGGCTACCGGCGCTGCTACGAGTGATCGCGTTCATGACTGATCCGAGCTGTCAGAAGTGTTGGGGCGGGACGGCCTGCCAGCTGCCGATGCGACGCGTTATGCGATCGTGACGGTCGGGCCGACCTTCGCCGCGACGTCGCCCGCCGGCCGAAGCCCCCGGCCGATGTAGCGCGGGAGGTCGAACTCGCTGATTTCGAACTCCTGGCCCATCTCGATCACGCGACCCTCGGGGTGCTCGTCATCCACGATGGTGAAGCCCGTCGTCGCTATCAGCTTCACCCGTGCCGACTTCGCGCGCTGGGCGTCGTGCGCGTCGAGCATCCTGCGGGTGCGCTGCTGGTCGTGGAAGCGGCCGAGGTCGGCATCGCTCATAAGCTGGTTACGAAGTGCGGAGAGGGTCGGGTTTTCATCTGCCATGGTGGCCTCCATTGTTCAGTTCGATCATGCGGATATCCTCTTCGAGGCGATCCAGGTCGCGGTCGAGATCGCCCCGATTGTGATGGAGCACCCGGGCAATTGGTTGCGGCTGCAACGGAGCCGGAGACCGCGCTGCGTTGCGCTCCGCAATAGCCGCGTTCTCACGCTCGAACGCATCCTGGGCGGTCTTGCTGGACATCCGGAGTTGCTCCGCCGCCCATTCGCCGCTGCCGCCTAGGAAGGTGCCACTTTCGGTCGTAATGCGAACGCGTTCGTCACGGCGCAGCGGTGCTGGCGGAGACGCGACCATTCCCGTCGCGGGATCAATGATGACGCCCCGGGCAGCCAGGCGCGACGCGGCCTGCGGGGTCACCTCGAAAGTTTCACCCGGGCCGAGCTCGAGCGCGCCGAACTGCGGTCCCGCGGGGTGTGGGACTCGGTGCGTCGCGTGCGGCGCGATCGTCACGGTGATGAGCTCGCTCACAGCAGCCGCCCGAAATACAGGTTGTTCGGCAACATCGCGCGCACCGGCATCTCCCCGAGGTCGACGTTCAAGGGCCCGAGCGCCCTGACAGCGGGGTTGCGATACGCTTCGTCGACTTGGTCTTGGTACTCGCCGAAAATCGCGATGGCGCGGTTCTGCAGATCGACCCCCTCGCGCATGATCCGCTGGATCTCCGCCGGCCGCGTCGCTACCCATTCGTTCAAAGCCGCGATCGCCTCTGCCACTTCGGGCGCGCCGGCTTCCAACTCCGCCACGGTCTCGCGCGCGGCGGCCTTCGCCATGTCGTTCCGAATCTCCGGGAGCAGCGCATCGATGCGCGCGGCCATTCGGCGCGCACCGGCGGCGACATCCTCGAGCCGCGCGAGCGCCTTGTCGTCCATCGTCAGCAGCCCGGCCGCGTGGTCCCGCTCGACCTGTTCAGCCTCGGCGAGCAGTTCATCGCGGCGGGCTTCCGCATCGGCCAAGGCGCGCCGGTACGTGGCCGCGTCGCCCTCCGTGGGGCGGAGCGCGAGAACCTGGGTGAGGGTCATCGGCGCCCCGCCTTCAGGACGAAATCCGCGGCCGCTTTCGCGGTGGCGAACTTGGCGGCGGGCTTCAGCTTCGGGGCGGTGGTGCTCTCGCGCTTTCCGGCGTTGAGAATGAACTGGGCAGTGCGCTCCGCCTCGCCCTCCTGCACCGGCCCGGTGAGCGGCACATTCGCTTTGGCCAGATGTTCGAAGCGGGGGCGTTCAGTGGCGCTGGCGGCCTTCTGCGCTCCGTTACGCGCTGCGCCTTTCGTCGTGCGCGAGAGACCAGGAAGAGGTGGCCGGCCTTCCACGCTTACCTGCGATGAGCCACTCACCCTGCTTCCCATCTTGAGCGTGGATTCTCTCCCCGTCGGGCCGGCCGGGCGACGTGCGGATTTGGAAGGCAGGGCAACTTGTTTCATGTTGCCGACAGTGCCTGCCATTCGGAATACGCTCTACTTTTCCGAATCGAATTCGGCGCCGCGGATGCCGAGCTCCCAGATCTGCGTTCGCCCGAGAGTCGCGCCGTTATTTGTCGACATGAAGTCGAACAGCGCCTGGCGCCGCGCGTCGCCCAGTGGCGCGCCTCCTCGCTCGCGGTCTTGCATCCATCCCGCCACCGCATACTCAGACAGATCGAGCGCCACCGCGCTCGCCGTCTTGCTGGTCCAGGGCCTGGGATACAACGCGAGCACCGCCTGCAACGCTTCTCGCCGCCTGCGCTTCACCTGAGCGCGCGACAACATTGCGCGGCCGAGGGCTAGGTCGAGCACGTCGTCTGCCTCGTGCTGCGGCATCGCGGCCAAAACGCGCGCCAGCTGCAGCAAGCGTTCGCGAAGCGGTCCGCCGGAGTGCGCCGGCGCCGAGGTTCGCGCATCCGCGAACCGGCCTGGCATCACCATTCCCGGGCCCTCCATCAGTCTGCCTCAGCGCTGTCGGCAGCCGGTGCCCTCGCTACCGGGGGAAGCTCCTCACCGAAGCGCTCGGCCGCGCCGCGCTCCCAGGCCGCTGGATCGAAGCGGACGCGTGCCGCCCGTGCCAGTGCCGCCCAGTCCGGCGGGTCGAGGTCGAGGCCCACATCGGGGAACGCACCGATCTCGCCTTCGTCTAAACCCATCCAGTCGGCGCGGAGCTCGTTCGCGACCTCAGGCCCGCGGCGCTGCAGCCGCCGATAGATCGTGTAGGCGACCTGCGGCGTGGCACCGGCCTGGATCGCAACCCGCGCGGCCTCCCCGGGGATCCGCTGCGTCAGCAGCCAGAGGCCGAGGCGGGCAATCTCTTCGAAGCTCGCCTGCTGGTGCTGCACCTGCGCCGCTCGCATCTCTCGCGCGCCGATGCTGCGCCTCGCCCGAGCATAACTCTGGACGTTCCCGCGTACCCACTCGGCCGCGCGCGCAGCCGGGACGTTGCCATCGTCCAGCGTCGGCATGCCGAGTTGGGTCCATCGGGTCACCTGGCTGCGGTCGACGCCCATGGTCCGGGCGAAATCGGCCTTGGAAATTCCGTCGGTCATCAGTGGCTCCTTGCGTTGCGATCTGTGGAATTTTTTCTGGCTAGCGGGGCATCGGGGCGCGCAACACCCGCGTCCTTGGGGGGTGGTTTCCCAGGACCCAAACCGGGGGGGGTGGGAGGGGGTCATCCGATCACCGCCGCAATGACCTCTCGGCCGATCGCATCCTCCAGTTCCGGCGGCAGCGTGATCGCGGTTCGCCAGCGGCCGGTCGTGTCGCGGAAGTGCGGCGCCTTGCACTCGAGCAGCCCATCCGGTCGGCGCCGGACCTGCAGGCCGTGAAGCTCGAGCTCGACTCCATCGAGGTCCACGCTCACCGACGCGAGCGCCACGACCGGACCGGCACCGTGCAGCCGGCGCAGCGAGGTCACCTCGAAGGTCACGCTCATGGTGGTGGCGCTCACGGTCGCGCCCTGTTTGTCGCAAATGTCACATGCGCGCATGTGAGAAGAGAGAGCGGTTCCTGGATATGAAAGAGAGGGGTCAAAATGCCTTTCTCTTCTCGTATACGCGCAAGCGACATTTGCGACATTCACCCTACGCCCCCGTTTCTGAGCCGCTGGACGGTCTCCGCGATCCGCCGCTTGGCATCGGCGCGAGCCTCTCTCTCCCTCTGAGCGCGGGAAGCGAAGGTGCTGTGGATCTTCGGGTTCACCCGCCAGCTGGTCGGGCTTTTGCCCGGAGGGTCCCGCTCTTCTGCGATGACCCATCCGACGGTCTCGAGGCTCTCCATCACGCTCAGGAGCTCCCGACGCTGTTCTGGCGCTCTCAGCGCGCCGTAAGCCCTTACAATGTCACGGGAAGTGATCCGATCCTCACCCTTGGACAGGATGTAGCCGGCGATCCATCTCGCGTGGCCGGTCTGCTCCGAAGCGAACATCACAGCCTCGGCCCGGAGTAAGTGAGGCAGCAGGATGTCGCGCATGTACGAGGCGGCGCGGCGGGCCGTTGCCTCGGGCACGACCTCAATGATCGGAGGAAGCGTTGTCGCAGAGCGCGCAGACCCCCCTTGCGACATTTGCGACATCCGGGCGTCTGCGACGTCGATCAGGTGGAAGATCAGCACCAGACGGGCAAACAGGCCCGGCCACTTCCCCAGTGCCGCCCTGAGCCTGGCGCTCGTATCGGGCATGGCTGTCACTGCCTCCGCCAAGTCGAGAATGGCGAGGCGATGGGCGTGAGCAGCCGCATGGAGCACCACTGGCCGAGGCGTGCCCGCGAAGGCCTGGGAAGGGTGCAACGCGGCCAGCGCTGGAAAGAGAGCGTCAAATCGCCGGGCTGCCACCTCATTCGGTCGGCGGTCCAGTCCGCGACCCTGCCGCGCTGGCACACAGTAGCAGAACCTCTGCAGCAGGCCGTCGTCGGCCGCGTCACGCGCGATCTGCTGTATCGGGCCCGGCTGGATCCCGCCCAGCACGCATGCGGACCAGTTCGGGACCGCGAACGAGCCGCGGTTCACCCGATCGATGGTGTGTCTTCCACCGTTGAAGAGGCGCAGATACGCACCGCGATCACCGCCGCCACGTGCACCGGCCCGATAGCGATCGAAGCTGGCCACCCACTCGGACATCTCGTCCTGGCGGACCAGCACCTTCCTGGCAGGAGCCATCTGCCGGGCCTCGAAGTCGTCACGCAGAGCTTCAGAGAGCGCCTCGATGGTGGTCCCCTCGACCATGTAGCGCTCGAGCCTGGGATGCTTCGGCTCGGCCGCAGGGTCGGAGCCTCCGTCCTTCCATTCCTTCAAGGCCGCCTTGTAACGCTGCACGGCGCTCGCGTAGCGCTCTCGAGCATCGGCCTCCATCGCGTCGATGGGCCTGGTCGTCGCCTTGAGCACGGGCGTCTTCAGGATGGACGGATCGCCCACGATCGCGCCCCAAAGGCGCGGGTTCTCGGTCCACGTGTCGTCGTGCTGCTTCGGCTGGATGGCCCAGTCGTCGCTGATGACGCTGGACAGGGCGACCAGCCCCGCCAACGCCATGGCCGACGGATCCACGCCCATACGTTCCGCCCCGTCAAACACGAAGTCTGCGATCGCATCCGGGACATGGGCGCGGCGCAGTTCCGGTGCGCCGGTGGCCTCGGCATCAGCCAGGAAGTCCAATGGGTCCGGCCACGGATCGTCGGCGGCCCCAGCTTGGGCAGGGGGTGCCGCGAGGTAGCCCGGATCGTCGGGATGCCAGCCAGGGACGCTCTCCGGCTCGTCCGCTACGCCGCCGCCGGTCCCCCGCCGCGCCAGATAGAACAACGTCCCTGCGCCGATCTGGGTTGGCGGGGAGTCCGCATAGTGGAACCAGCGTTCGTCGGTCGCCGCTTGGTCGTAGGCCGAGTGCTGTGACGACCAGGCGTGCCACGCGGCACGCCCAGCCTCGCTGTTGCCGGTCGCCGCCCACACGGCCATACCGATCCGGTTCCATGCCTCCCAGTCGGACGGGCCGTCGTTGGGGATAGCTTGCAGGGCGGTCAGCACCTGCAGCGTGTCGGCACCAAGCCCGCGGCCAGATGCGGCCCGGTCGGTCGGTCGCTCCTGCCGCGGCGGCTCGGCTCCGATCAGCGGCGCCGCGCGCTCGAGGAAGGAGGTGATCTGGGCTTCGGTGATCGCCGGCAGGCTGTCGACCGTCACCTCGCCTGGCGCTTCTGGCATCCATTGGAGCAGCGCGCCGGACGTGTGGATGCCGAAGGCGACGAACTGCTGCCCCCGCCCCAGGATCTCGACCTTGCGGCCGTCTCGCCCCGCCAGCACGCGCTTCTCTGGCTGTCCGGACGCGGCGCGGTAGAGCAGCAGCACGCGCGGGCTGTTCGACCGGTAGCGCATGGGCGCCTCACCGAACATATCCAGCGCCAGGGAGCGCACCCGGTGCGCGGTGTCAGCGTCGTCGATGTCCACGTCGATCGCGCGCAGCCCATCGCACAGGATGCCCGTGTTGAGCGCGTGAGAGACCGGTGCGGCCGTGACGCAGAACGGCGGGTCTTGCCGCGCTGCGTCCGTCCACCCGTTACCGAGCGGGCGCTTGCCGGCCGAGGGTCCGGGGTGGTCATGGTTGTAGATCGCGACCGGGCGGAAGCCCGCATCCCACAGCTGCATGCGCTGCGCATGGACGGTGCTGGGGGCGAGAGGTTGGGGAGCGGTGATGGTCACCATGTCCATCAGTGGCGCACCGCCGGCGCAACCGGATGCACGCCGCCTTCAGGCAAGATCGCCACGGTGTGGGGGCACCCCAGGAACCGCCGCCACTCCTCCACGCGCCGGCTGCTGCACTCGATGAACGCGAGACGCCCCACCGTGAGCGCTAGCGCGACGCCCAACCTGTAGTGGGCGATCTCGCCTGCTGCTCCATGAATGATGACGGCGTTCGGCTTCCAGTATCGGAGGCGGCGCGCACAGGTCCACTCGTCCGGTCCCACGTCCTCGGAGCCGAAGCCGAGATCTGCGCCGACCAACGCCACCAGCGGCTTCGAGCCGTACGCTGCGACGGTTGCAGACGGCCATGCGATCGCCGGCGAGTTGATCATCAGCAAGCCCAAGGCGCCCTCCGCGGCAGCCTGGGGGAACGGCAGCTGGGGGGCATTCGCGGCGGCCATTTTCGCGCACAGCACGTCGATCGGTCGCGGGCCGGTAGTGCTGGAGCGCGTCATGCGACACCTCCGGCGCGCAGCTCTTCAGCTTTCCAAGCGAGGTTTTCGGCCGCGAGATGACGACCGTGCGCGAGTTGGAGATCGGCTTCACGATCGAGCTCGGCAGCGCGCCGGGCCAGAAAGTCGTTGCAGTGGAGCCGGGTTTCGACTACGGAGGTGCTGTCGTCGCTCGCCAGCGCAACAGCCCCCCAGATGCCGCTCACCGGCGTCGGGGGGTTTCGCATTATGCGGCCCTCCGCGGCCGGCCCGGACGCCTGGGTTCCATCTGCTTCGGCGCCCGCTGCGAACGGAGCCAACGCCCCGCATCTTCGACAGGGATATACGGGGTCTTCCCGATGTGCGTGACGGGCATCCCGGCGGCCAGATACGCGTAGACCGTCCGGACCGTCTTGCCGATCGCCTCCGCGAACACGGGAATGGTCGCGTGACCAGCCAGGAGCTGCTGCCGGATGGCGACCGCACTGGACATCGTCTCTGCGGCTGTGAAGTTCATCGAGGTCACCTGCTTGCGTTTGCAGGTGAGTGAATACGAACGGAAAATGGGCGGACCTAAATGGGCAAATGGGCCGCCCATTTTTCCTTCTACCCAGTCGCGATCTACACCTTTTGCGGCCGGCCAGCCCGACGCCCTACAAATTTCCTCTGCAGCTCCCGAACAGGGCCGATCGGATAGCCCTGCGCTCTCGCCCAGTCTTCGGCATCCCGCTTGGTCGGGGGGTTCGCCATCTGCGCGGCCCACTGATGGTAGGCCGTCTCGACAAGCGGCCGCGGTCTGCTCTCTGGTTGACGTCGCTTCGTTGGGGGCGAGCTGTTTGTAGGAGGAGAACCCATCGAATTTGGACGGACCACAACATCCGAGATGCCGGTTGGACCTGATTTGCCGCCCTCGATGGCCCGGCCCAACCTTGCCCACTCAGCGGTTGAGATCGGCCGCGCGACGCCTGCACCGTCAACGCGTTCCCCGATGAGCTCCCCGGCCTTAAGCCTCTCGATGAGGCTGGCCTCGAGCGCGCTCTGGGCTGCCGCCCGCTCCTCCTCGGATACGAGGCCTCCGGACAGCCGAACAGGGGCCTCAGCCGCCATCCGCTGACCGAGTCGCGATTCGCGCCGCGGCTTTGCAGATGCCTCGACCCCGAGGGCTGCCGCCCGCTGAATGATCTGCACCTCTTCGTCAGGGCCGTATGCCAGAGCTGCATCCGCAAACGATAGCCCCTCAGTATCGAGCAAGCGTACGTCCCAAAGATCAGCTCCGCCTCCAATCAGATGGCCGAGGCGCCATGCTTCGTAGTCTTCAGAGTAAGGCGCCCGCAGCACACTCCAAGCAGTAGTCGGGATCTCTGTCCAAGCGCCAGTGATAGAGCCTTCCCTGCCGAACCCCTTGAGCGCTCCACGCGACAGTCGAATGCCAAGCTCCAGATTGACCATGTAGAAGCAGCTCTGGTGCTCAACTTCTACCTTTACCATCGGGTTCTTGATCTGCTGCTCCCAACTCGCCCACTCCTCCTCGGCAGGACGGATGCGGTGAGGGATGGAGAAGACCTCGTAGCGCCAAGTCGAGCCTGGCTTGTAGCGAACGGCACCGCTCAACGCGGTACGGTTCGCTGAGGCCACCAGTGCCGGCCGCCATAGGTCAGAAGCGACAAGAACCCAGCGAGCCCGAAGAAGGGGGAGTGCTGAGGCCGGGACCGTAGAGGAGCCGTTCACGGCTCACCCGCATCCGACCGTTGGGAGGCGGCCGCAAGGATCCCGGCAGCTCGTTCCGCAGCGGCCCTCAGCGGATCGTCCATGAGGTGAGCATATCGAGCGGTCGTCGCCGGCTGTGTGTGCCCCAGCAGCTGCCCGATGATAGGCAGGCTGAGACCGGCGGACGCCAGGATACTCGCGTAGGTGTGCCTCAGGTCGTGGAGCCGCACGCCGTCGATGTCGGCGCGCCTGCATACCGATGACCAGAAGCGTTTGATGTCCTGAAGCGGCCTCCCGTCCCGACCCGGGAAGACGTGCGTGATCGGCGGCAGGCGGTCGCGCCGGCGCCGCTCGTTCTCCCGGTCCGCCTCAGCTTTCAAGTCGACCAGGAGCTGCAGCGCCGGAGCTGACAATGGCAGCCGGTGATCCCGCTTCTGCTTCGTGGTGGCGGCCGGCTTCAACCAGACACCCGCGCCCAGGTCGAACTGAGACCAGGTTGCGCTCAACACCTCTCCCCGACGGGCGCCAGTCAGGAGAAGGAGCCGAACTGCGTTTGCGGACACTCGCTCGGGATGGTCCTGCAACACCGCGCTGAGCCGGCCGATCTCCGCCGGAGACAGGAAGCGCTCTCGCTTCTGCTCGGGCACCATCTCGATACCGCGGGCCGGGTTGTCGCCTCGCATCTCCCATTTCACCGCGAGGCTGAACATCTTGCTTAGGACCGCTACCGTCCGGTTCGCTCGATAGGGCGCAGACTTGGCAATCGAAGCATGCAGCCGCTCGACGTCGCTGTGGCGCACCTCGGCCACCTTCATGGGGCCGAGGCGAGGCCGCACGTACAGCCGAAGGATGGAACGGTAGTCGACCTGGGTAGCGGCCCGGCGCTTCTCCAGATGCTCCCGTTCAAAGCGATCAGCCAGGGACGCGACCGTCGCAGCAGCGCGGTCGGCATGGCGCTCGGCCATCGGATCCTCGCCAACATCGATCCTGCGCTTGAGAGCCTTGGCCTCCTCCCGTGCCGCTTTCGCGGTCCAGTCCGGGTAGCTGCCGATCGTGTACCTGCGCTCTCGCCCAGCGGCGCGGTAGTTGAGGATGAACGCTTTCGCGCCAGCCGCCGTCACCCGAAGGCCGAAGCCCTTCACCTCAGAATCGTAGGTGATCTGGTTGCCCGTGGGGGGTGCCGCGGCACCCTTTACCGCCCTCTCGTCGAGCAACTGAGCCATGATCAGAGGCGCTCCGTGTCCGCAGCATGTCCGGACACGGATAGCGACACTCGGCGAAGGCTTGCAATGAAATTCAGTGGGCTTCACAGAATTTCCTCGCTTGTCAGCAGCTTGTCGATCGGCAGGCGTCGGACAGGCCTCCGATGGGACTGCCGGGGTCTGATTCGTAATCAGTAGGTCGTCAGTTCAATCCTGACCGTCGGCACCATACTCTGCGCAGACTTGGCCGGTGAGTGCGCCTCGACCGGCGACTTCTCCAGGATCCGCGGACCCGTCGCGGACCCGCCGGGATTCGGCCCGATCCCCGTGCTACGGTCTCCCCTGTCGCGGTAAATCCGAGCGCGCCGCTCCACGCCTGAACCGCCGCGAAACCAGCAGGAGGAATGATACCGATGAGCCCCTTCGCTCATCGGTATCATGACATGGGGTTGGTGGGGCGGCCACGCGCGCCGTTGTGGTGGTGTCGCTTCCAAGGCTTCCGACTGCCGCGCGACGCGAGGAGGGTTCGAGTCATCTCGACCAGATGGGCGAGCTGATCGCTCGATGGTTCCGCCACGCTCTACACATGACCCTTGTTCAGCAACGTCGCTATTGCCGTGATGAGTTGGGCGGGAACGAACGGCTTCTCGAGTAAGATGCTCCCCGGCACCCCGTTGACCGCCCATTCGGCCGCTCGGTGGCCGCTCATGTAGATCACTGGCATCTCGGGCTCCAGTTCCCGCGCCCGGCGCGCGACATCCCAACCCGATGGACCCGGGCCCAGGTGCACATCGGTGATCACGCATTTGAAGCGCGAAGCGTCGGTTCCTAGTGCAGCGAGTGCGGTTGCAGCACTCCCGGCGATCACCGTCTCGAACCCCTCGTCCGCCAGGGCGTCTTCGAGCATCTCAGAGATACCCGCGTCGTCTTCGACGAGCAGGAGGAGCAAGGTTTCGGACATTGCGCGCAGCCTATTAGTGTGTGCCACCAAGCCGCTATTTCCGAATGATTAGCAATGGGCGAGCGCCCCATTTACGCTTTAATTGTTCATCAACTCTCGATTATATCAAACATCAATATCGGAGTGCTCAACACGTCTGCCCACACGACCCTGCCCGATGGGTCGGCGCGCCGCACGTCGTTGGCGCCGCTTCTTCGCCGACGCCAGCATTCGGTCATGTGAGCCTGCCGGGCGGGACACGGTCTCCGAACTCTCTCGCGTTTCCCGAGGAGGCATGAAGGGCGACGACGTCCGGCTCATGACCGGTCGAGCTCGCCCGGCTTCTGGACCGAACTCCTGGCGGCGCGCCCGCTGACGCTCGCGCATCGCCGCGCCCTCCCGGCACCACCCGACGGGGCTGGACCATCCGCCACCGCTTGGATACACGCGACCCTGGTCCAGCAAGGAGCTTCACCTGCGCGTCCTGGTCACCGGCGCCTCCGGGCTTCTGGGTGGTGCGCTGACCAGCGAGCTGGCACGCCGTAAGCACGCCGTCCTGGCCATGACCGGGCGCAGGCCCGTCACGCTGCCGGGGCCGCTCGTCACGGCGCCGCCCAAAGCAAGCCCGTCCGGCGCGAGGCCGGTCGACGCGGAGCCCCCCATCGCGGAGCCGTCCGACCCGCTCCCCCCTGCCCGCTGGCAGGGGTCGCCGCCGCCACCCGGCGAGATCCGCACGCTCGCCGCCGACCTGCGGCTCGACCGGTTCGGCCTCGACCCGGCGCGCCTCGACACCCTCGCGCGTGACCTCGACCTGATCGTCCATTGCGCCGCCGTGACCGGCTTCGACCAACCGCCGGCCAGCCATCGCGCGGTCAACGTCGAGGGAACCGCACGCATCCTCGCGCTCGCGGACCGGCCGGGTGCCGCGCCCGTCCCGGTGCTGCATGTCAGCACGGCCTATGTGTGCGGCGATCGCAGCGGGCCCGTGGCGGAAGCCCCGTTCCGCGCCGGAGCCGCCTTCGCCAACGCCTACGAGGCGAGCAAGGCCGAGGCGGAAACCCTGGTCGCCGCCGCCGGGGCGCGCGGCCTCCCCGTCGCAATCGCCCGCCCCTCCATCGTGGTCGGCGCCTGGGCGGACGGCGCCATCGCCCGCTTCGACAATTTCTACGGCATGCTGCGGCTCGTCGCGGAAGGCCGCATCCGGACGATCCCCGCCGCGCACGGGGCCAGCCTCGACCTGGTGCCGATCGACCACGTGGTGCGGGGCCTCGCCGACATCGCCGAACGCATGCGCGAGGCCGCGGGACGAATCTACCACCTCGTCTCGGGCAACCCGGTCCCGGTGACGCTGCTGCGCGACCTCGCCCTCAGCTACCCGCAATTCCACGCGCCCCGCTTCGTGCCCCCGGAGGGCTTCGACCCCGCTGCGCTCGCGGAGGAAGAGGCATGGTGGCACACCCATGTCGCCAGCCACTACGCCAGCTACTTCCGCCGCGCCCCGCGCTTCGTCGACGACAACCTGCGCGCGCTGACCGAACGGGGCTGCCCGCCGGTGGACTGGGCCTTCCTGTGCCGGTTGGTCGACCGCTGCATCGCGGCGGGGTTCCTGCGGCCGGAGGTCGCTCAGCGCACGTCGGGGTAGTGCCGCTCGAGCTCCTTGCGGAACCCCAGGCCCCAGCGCACGCCCACCTTCAGGTAGATCCAGTTCGCCCGCAGCCCGCCCCAGGCCGCGACCCGCCGGTCGGAGGTGATCACCACGCGGTTCACCAGCCGGATGCGCCCGCGGGAGACGAGGCGGAGGCAGAGATCCGCATCCTCCATCACCGCGAGCGTCGCGTCGCAGCCGCCGACTGCCAGGAAGTCCGCGCGGCGGAAGAACATGGCGTGGTCGCCGAACAGCAGCCGCCCGCCGCGCAGGAACAGATGCGGCCGGAACAGCAGCGGCGCGTACCAGGTCTTGAGCCAGTTGTGCAGGCTGGTGCCCCAGCGCACCGTCTCGGGCCCGCTCAGCAGCGGGGTGAAGCCCGCCAGCGCCGTCTTCGGATCGGCCATCACGCGCCGGACCACCGCGATCGCGTCGTCCGGCAGGATCGTGTCGGCATGCAGCACGCAGACCAGCGGCGCCGCGACCTCCTCCACCCCGCGATTGATCTGCGCCGCCCGCCCGCGCACCGGGTGCACCACCACGCGCACGCCCCCGTCCCGCGCGATCGCGACCGAGTCGTCGCGGCTGCCGCCATCCACCGCCACGACCTCGGCCGGCGGCGGCTCCAGCGTGGCGAGGCACCGCAGCAGGCGCGGCAGCGCGGCGGCCTCGTTCAGCATCGGGATGACGATGGCGACCCCGCTCATGCCGTCAGCTCCGGCCAGCGCGCCAGGTCCTCGGGCCGGTCGAGATCGGCCAGCCGGTCCAGCACCGCCGGGAGGACACCCAGTGCGGCGAACCGTCCCATGGTCGCGGCGAACACGCGGTCCGTGCCCCAGTCCAGCGGCGCGAACAGGTCGGGCATCGGGGTGCGGAGCGCGATCAGCCAGTAGCCGCCATCCTCGGCCGGACCGATCGCCGCGGGCGCGCCGCCGATCGCATCGGCCGCCGCGCGGAGGTGGTGGGGCCCGAGGTCCGGCAGGTCGGTGCCCACCAGGATCACCGGCGTCTCGACCGTCGCCGCGGCCATGCGGGCGCCGAGATCGCCCTCCCCCTGCGCCACCAGCGCGAGTTCCGGTCCCAGCCAGGCGCGGAATGCGTCTTCCCCCGCGCCGGTGTAGCGGAGTTCGACGGGCAGGCCGGCGGCGCGGGCGACGGCCAGGGCCCGCTCCGTGAGGCGCCGGTGCAGTGTGGCGGCGCCCGCCGCGCCCAAAGCGGGGATCAGCCGCGTCTTGGCGCGACCCGGTTCGGGGTAGCGCGCGAACAGCACCACGCGCGGGCCGGTGCTCATGCCGGGGACCGGCGCGCCGGGGATGGCCGCCGCGCGGGTCGGCGATGCGGTCCGGACGGCCGCGCGCGCGGCTTGCACGGCCGCGGCCCTTCGCGCATGTGCCTCGCCATGGTTCGTGCTCCGTCCAGACCGGTCCGCACTGTCGCCACCCGCGCGCCACAGGGAAAGAGCCGGTCGCTGCTCGTTCCCGCCGGGCTGCTGCTCGCGGCCGGGGCCATCGTCCTGGCCGAACGCCGGAAGCCGCTGCGGCGCCGGTCCCAGGCGGAGCCCGCCAGGACGGTGCGCAACCTCATGCTGGGCGCGCTCAGCATGGCGGTGGTCGCGGCGGTGGAGGACCCGGTGACGCGGCGCCTGGCCCAGCGCGCGGAGCGGCGGCGGAGCGGCCTCGCCCAATGGCTGCCGCTGCCGGCCTGGGGGCGCGATGCGGTGGCGTTCCTGCTGATGGACTACACGATCTATGTCTGGCACGTGCTGACCCACGAGCTGCCCGCGCTGTGGCGACTGCATCTCGTGCACCACGTCGATCTCGACCTGGACGCCTCGACGGCGCTGCGCTTCCACGCGCTCGACATGCTCGTCTCCGTGCCGTGGCGCGCGGCCCAGGTGGCCGTGCTGGGGGTCTCCCCGCGCGCGTTCCAGGTCTGGCAGAAATTCTTCTTCCTCTCCGTCCTGTTCCACCATTCCAATCTCCGCCTGCCGGAGCGGGTGGAGCGTGCACTGGCGCTGGTGCTCACCACGCCGCGCATGCACGGCCTCCATCATTCCGTCGACCGTTCGGAGACCGACTCCAACTGGACCAGCGGGCTGAGCGTCTGGGATCGGCTGCACGGCACGTTCCGCTGGGCCGGCAAGCCGCGCGACTTCGGCATCGGCGTTCCCGCGTATCGCGATCCCGCGGAGCTGACGTTCGGTCGCTCGTTGGCCATGCCGTTCCGCGGCCAGCGCGACGCGTGGCGACCAGCGGGGACGCAGCCCGCGCCGGGGCAGCCGGCCAGGCCACGGCGCGGGACCGACTGACGGGTTCCTAGGTCCGCGGCGTCCGGCCTCACCGCCGCAGCCGCGCCAGCAGTCGAGCCCAGCGGCGCGGCCAGGGGCCGAAGATGCGCGTCTCGAACGCCGAGAAGGCCACCGCCTTCGAGAGTTCGGACCTTGTGGGATAGGGCACCATCGCGCCGGAAATCGCCCAGGGCGAGGCCTTGCCCGTGATGGCGAGGCTCCAGGGCAGCACGAGCTCTCCGGCCCCCGCGCCGACGATCGTCGCCCCGACGACCCGGCCACGCACCGTGATCACCTTCATGAAACCCGCACGCTCGCCCTCCGTCACCGCGCGGTCGTTCTCCGCGAAGACTTCGCAATGCACCTCCACCCGGCCGTGGCGCGCACGCGCGGCGGCCTCCGTCAGCCCGACCTGGGCCAGTTCGGGATCGGTGAAGGTCACCCAGGGCAGCGCGTGCGTGGTCAGCTTGGCAGGCAGGCCGAGGGCGAGGTTCATCACGACGACTGTCCCCTCCTGCCCGGCCACATGGGTGAAGCGCGGGCCGTCCCGGCCATCCCCGATCGCGAAGATGCGGCGGTTCGCGGTGCGGAAGCGCGCATCCACGCGGATGCCGTGCGGGTCCACGGCGACGCCGGCGGCCGCGAGGCCCAGCCCCTCGATCGCCGCGCGGCGGCCGGTCGCGACGAGGAGATGGCTGCCTGCGATCGTCTCGCCCTCCGCCGTCTCGAGCTGCACGCCCTCCGCCATGGCCCGCGCCCGCACGACGCGCGCGTTGCGGCGGAGGGTCACGCCCTCCCCGACCAGCCGGTCCAGCACCACGGCCGCCGCGGCCGGGTCGTCGCGCGGCAGCGGCTCCCCGGCCGAGAGGACCGTCACCGCCGATCCAAGGCGGCGGAAAGCCTGGGCCATCTCGATCCCGACGGGGCCGCCGCCGAGAACGAGGAGGTGGTCCGGGCGGCGGTCGAGATCCCACAGCGTCTCGTTGGTGAGGTACGGGGTGTCGGCCAGGCCCTCGATATCGGGAATGGCGGGCCGGGAGCCGGTCGCCAGCACGATCCGGGGCGCCGAGAGCACCCGTCCGTCGACCGAGACCCGTCCCGTCGCGTCCAGCAGGCGGGCCTCCCCGCGCAGCACTTCGACCCCCCAGGCGCGGAACCGCTCCTCCGAATCATGGGGCGCGATGGCGGCGATCGCCGCGTGCAGGTGGGCGCGTACCTGGTTGAAATCGACCGTGGGCGGCGGCGTCGCGATCCCGAACCGCCCCGCCGCCCGCACTGCCTGCGCATGGTGGGCGGCGGCGAGCAGCGCCTTGGACGGGACGCAGCCGGTGTTCAGGCACTCGCCGCCCATCCGGTCGCGCTCGACCAGAGCGACCCGCAGGCCGAACCGCGCGCAGCCGCCGGCGGCGGTGAGCCCGGCCGCCCCGGCGCCGATGACGATGACGTCGTGCGTGCGCGCCACGGCTGCGGCCTCCCCGAGATGTTCGCGCAGACTATGGCCCAAACGCGCGGGATGCCCACATGCTGGCGGTGACCTTCTCCCGGCGGCCACCGACCCCCGCCGCACCTGCCTGACGCCCCCTGGCCCCTGCCGACGCGGAGTCTCGCTTGCCCATGGACAGTGCCTTCGCGCCGCCGCCCTCCGCCAGGTTCCGCGATCCCGAATTCACCGCCGCCGGCGACCGCCGCGCCAGCGTCCGGCTCGGCGCGCTGCGGACGCTGTGGTTCAACACCGGGACGCTCTGCAACCTGACCTGCGCGCATTGCTACATCGAGAGTTCGCCCCGCAACGACGCCCTCGCCTATCTCCCGGCCGAGGACGTCACCGCCTATCTCGATGAGATCCGGCGCGACGCCCTGCCGGTTGCGGAGATCGGCTTCACCGGCGGCGAGCCGTTCATGAACCCGGCCTTCCCCTCGATGCTGGGCGAGGCGTTGGGCCGGGGCTTCCGCGTCCTGGTGCTGACCAACGCCATGCGCCCGATGATGCGGCACGCGACGACCCTCGCCGCGCTGCACGCCGCCCACCCCGGCCGGCTCACCCTGCGCGTCAGCCTGGACCACTACGAAGCGGCCCTGCATGAGCGGGAGCGCGGGGCCGGCACGTTCGAGACGACGATGGCGGGCCTGGCCTGGCTCGCCTCCCAGCGGATCCCGATCGCCGTCGCCGGCCGCAGCGCGTTCGGGCCGGAGACGGAGCCCGCGCTGCGGGACGGCTACCGGCGCCTGTTCGCCGCCCGCGGCATTCCGATCGATGCGGACGATCCGGTCGCGCTGATGCTCTTCCCCGAGATGGACCCGGCCGCCGCGGTGCCGGAGATCACCGAGGCCTGCTGGGGCATCCTGCACAAATCACCGGACAGCGTGATGTGCGCCTCCTCCCGCATGGTGGTGCGCCGGCGGGACGCCGCGGCGCCTGCCGTCCTCGCCTGCACGCTGCTCGCCTACGACAAGCGGTTCGAGCTGGGACGCACGCTGGCCGAGGCGGACCGTCCCGTGCCGCTCAACCACCCGCATTGCGCGAAGTTCTGCGTACTCGGCGGCGCGGCGTGCAGCCGCTGAGCCGAAGCGGGGCGGCCCACGCCGTGGGACCCGTCACGGACCCCGCCGTGGTTGACTTCCGGACGTCCCGCGCGCCATAAGCCCGCTTCCCGGCGAGGCCGGGCCAACGTCGCTCCGCGAGGGTTCGCGCAGCGGCGCGTTGTTTGTTGTGGGGTGTACGCCGTGTTCGAGGCGCTGTCAGACAAGCTCACCGGGGTCTTCGACCGGCTCCGCGGGCGCGGATCGCTGAACGAGACCGACGTGGCGGAGGCGCTGCGCGAGGTCCGGATCGCCCTGCTCGATGCCGACGTCGCCCTGCCCGTGGCCCGCGACTTCATCGCCAAGGTACGCGACCGCGCCGTCGGGTCCGAGGTGCTCGATTCCGTCTCCCCCGGCCAGCAGGTCGTCAAGATCGTCAACGACGTGATGATCGAGGCGCTGGGCGGCGAAGGCGCCGTGCCGATCAACCTCAACGCCCCGGCGCCGATCCCCCTCCTGATGGTCGGGCTGCAGGGGTCGGGCAAGACCACCACCTCCGGCAAGCTCGCCCGCCGCTTCCGGGAGCGCCTGCGCCGGCGCGTGCTGCTGGCCAGCCTCGATACCCAGCGGCCCGCCGCCCAGCTGCAGCTCGCCCAGCTCGCCGAACAGGCGGGCGTGCCGTCCCTGCCGATCGTGGCGGGGCAGACGCCGGTGCAGATCGCCGAACGGGCGATGGACACGGCGCGGCGCGAAGGCTTCGACATCGTCATCCTCGACACCGCCGGCCGGCTCGCGATCGACCAGGCGCTGATGGAGGAGGTGAAGACCGTCCGCGACGTTACCCACCCGGTGGAGACGCTGCTGGTGGTCGACGCCATGACCGGCCAGGACGCGGTCAACACGGCCAAGGCGTTCAACGACGCGGTCGGCGTGACCGGCATCGTCATGACCCGCATGGACGGCGATGCCCGCGGCGGCGCGGCCCTGTCGATGCGCGCGATCACCGGCGCGCCGATCAAGTTGATGGGCGTCGGCGAGAAGCAGGACGCGCTCGAGGAGTTCCATCCGGAACGCGTCGCCGGCCGCATCCTCGGCATGGGCGACATCGTCGGCCTGGTCGAGAAGGCCGCCGAGACGATCGACCAGGAAGAGGCCGAGAAGCTCGCCGCCAAGATGGCGAAGGGCAAGTTCGACCTCGAGGACTATGCCAGCCAGCTCAAGCAGATCACCAAGATGGGCAGCCTGTCGGGCATCCTCGGCATGCTGCCGGGCGTCGGCAAGCTGAAGTCCCAGATCGAGGACGCCAATCTCGACACCACGGTGCTGAAGCGCCAGGCCGCGATCATCTCCTCCATGACGCGCAAGGAGCGCAAGGCCCCCGACATCATCAAGGCGAGCCGCAAGAAGCGCATCGCCGCTGGATCGGGCACCACCGTGCAGGAGGTCAACCGCCTCCTCAAGCAGTTCGACGACATGCAGACCATGATGAAGCGCATGAACAAGCTCGGGCAGAAGGGCCTGATGCGCAACGGATTGTCCGCCCTGATGCCCAAGGGAATGGGCCAGGGCAACCGCCGACCGTTCTGACTTTTCGCGATATCCCAAGGAGACACGACGACATGGGTCTGAAGATCCGCCTCGCCCGCGCCGGCGCCAAGAAGCGCCCGTACTACCACATCGTGGTGGCCGACAGCCGCAGCCCGCGCGACGGCCGCTTCATCGAGAAGCTGGGCAGCTACAACCCGATGCTCCCCGCCGAACACGAGGACCGCATTCGCCTGCAGAACGAGCGCATCCAGCATTGGATCGGCAACGGCGCCGTGGCGACCGACCGCGTCGCGCGGTTCCTGGGCAAGGCCGGCCTCGCGCCCATGCCCGCCTGGAACGAGCAGCCGAAGCAGTCCGCGCCGAAGAAGAAGGCGCAGGAGCGCGCCAAGGCCGCCGAAGCCGCCTCGGCCTGAGTTCCCGGTGCCTGACAGCCGCATCCTGCTGGGCGTGATCGGCCGTGCGCATGGCGTGCGCGGCCTGGTGCGGGTGACGTCCCACACCGCCGATCCCGCCGACCTGACCGAATACGGACCGCTCATGGACGAGCGGGGCCGGCGCTTCGTGCTGCGCTGGCGGGGCGAGGGTGTGGCCGAAGTGACCGAACTCGTGGACGGACAGCCGGTGAAGCTCGCCGACCGCTCGGCGGCCGAGAAGCTCACCAACACGCGGCTCTACATCGATCGCAGCGTCCTCCCCGCCCCGGAGGAGGACGAGTTCTACCTGGCCGACCTGATCGGCCTGGATGCGATCGGCGCGGCCGGGCAGGCGATCGGCCGCGTGGCGCTGGTGCACGATTACGGCGCGGGCGCGAGCCTGGAGATCGAACGCGCGGGGGCGCCGGCGCTGCTGGTGCCGTTCACCCGCGCGCTGGTGCCCGAGGTGGATATCGCCGCGGGGCGCGTCACGGTCATCCCGCCGGAGGAAGTGGCGGTCCGTCCCGAGGACCAGGCCGCGGCAGCGCACGGAACGACGCCGGACCAGGAGACGCCGACCGGGGAGGAAGCGTTCGCATGATCGCCTCCGCCCCGTCGACCGGTGCGTCGTCGACCACTTCCGGCTCCGCCCCGGCCGTCGCACCCTGGCGCGCCACGGTGCTCACGCTCTTCCCCGAGATGTTCCCGGGCCCTCTCGGCCACTCCCTGGCCGGGCGTGCCCTGGAAACCGGGCGCTGGGCGCTGGACGCGGTGAACATCCGCGACTTCGCCCACGATCGGCACCGCACCGTCGACGACACGCCGTTCGGCGGCGGGGCCGGGATGGTGCTGCGGCCGGACGTGGTGGACGCCGCCATCGCCTCGGTCGCCGACGCGCCCGGCGGCATGACGCGGCCGCTGGTCTGCCTGACACCGCGCGGCCGCCCCTTCGGGCAGGCGGATGCGCGGCGGTTCGCGACCGACGGCGCGGGGCTGATCCTGCTCTGCGGCCGTTACGAAGGCATCGACCAACGCGTCGTCGAGGCGCGCGGGGCGGAGGAGATCAGCGTCGGCGACTACGTCCTGTCGGGGGGCGAACTCGCCGCGATGGTGCTGCTGGATGCCGTGGTGCGGCTGCTGCCCGGCGTGATGGGCGCGGCCGAGAGCGCGACGGAGGAGAGCTTCTCCACCGACCTGCTGGAATACCCGCACTACACCCGCCCCGCCGAGTGGCAGGGGCGGCGGGTGCCCGACGTGCTGCTGTCGGGTCACCACGCCGCCATCGCCGCCTGGCGGCAGGCGGAAGCCGAACGAATCACCCGCGAGCGGCGCCCTGACCTCTGGGCCGCGCATCGCTCCCCCCCACGCATGGCGCCGACGGCGCCCCTGCCGATCAGAGAGAGGACTTAGTCATGAACATCATCCAGCAGATCGACGCGGAGCAGGCGGAGCGCCTCGCCGCCGCACGTGCGGTGCCGGTCTTCGCGCCGGGCGACACGGTGCGCGTCTCGGTGAAGGTGGTGGAAGGCGACCGCACCCGCACCCAGGCGTTCGAGGGCGTGGTGATCGCGCGCTCCAACAAGGGCGTGCACAGCAACTTCACCGTCCGCAAGATCAGCTACGGCGAGGGCGTGGAGCGCGTGTTCCCGCTGTATTCCCCGACGATCGCGGAGATCAGCGTGGTGCGCCGCGGCGACGTGCGCCGGGCGAAGCTGTATTACCTGCGCGGCCGCAGCGGCAAGTCCGCCCGCATCGCGGAGAAGGCCCGCGTGATCCCCACCGACACCGCCGCCCCGCCCGCCCCGGCGGCCGGCTCCGCCGCGGAGTAACGCCGGCCAGAGGGCGGGCGCGCTCGTCACGCGCCCCGCGTGTCACGGCGGCTCTCGTCGCCCGCCCCGTCCTGGCCTCGTGTCATGGCCTCGTGTCATGGCCGCGCTTGTCGCGGCCATCCACGACGTCGTGCCACGCCGGAAAGTCATGGATGGCCGGCCTGCGCCGGCCATGACACCGGGGGCGCGCCCCGCGGCCGGCCATGACACGCCGGCCATGACACGGGAGCTGGGGAGCGCGCCGAACCGTCCCAGGACACATACGGCACTCCGAAGCTGGTAGCGGCCATACCAGCATAAGTGCCAGACTTACCCAGGTATCCGGCCGGCTTTATTTCCGCCGCCCCACCACCCGCTTGACGGCGACGTTCCAACGCAGGAACACCTCGTCCCCAAGCAGCAAGACCTGGGAGCAGTCATGTCCAGCAGGCCCCGCACCCTCTTCGACAAGATCTGGGACAGCCACGTCGTCGAGCGGCTCCCGGATGGCACCTGCGTGCTCTACATCGACCGCCACCTCGTGCACGAGGTCACCAGCCCGCAGGCCTTCGAAGGGCTGCGCATGGCCGGGCGCCCCGTCCGCCGGCCGGATTGCACGATCGCCGTGGCCGACCACAACATCCCGACCGTCGGCTCCCGCAAGCCCAGCGACATCAAGGAGCAGGACAGCCGGATCCAGGTCGAGACGCTGGAGAAGAACGTCAAGGAATTCGGCGTTCCCTACATCCCGATCCTCGACGTCCGCCAGGGCATCGTCCACATCATCGGCCCTGAACTCGGGGTCTCCCTGCCGGGCATGACGATCGTCTGCGGCGACAGCCACACCTCGACGCATGGCGCGCTGGGGGCGCTCGCCTTCGGCATCGGCACGTCGGAGGTCGAGCACGTGCTCGCCACCCAGACGCTGCTGCAGAAGCCCGCCAAGAACATGCAGATCGACGTCACCGGCACGCTGGGCTTCGGCTGCTCCGCGAAGGACGTCGTGCTGGCGATCATCGGCAAGATCGGCACGGGCGGCGGCACCGGCCACGTCATCGAATACACCGGGGACACGATCCGCGCGCTCGACATGGCCGGGCGCATGACCGTCTCCAACATGTCGATCGAGGCGGGCGCGCGCGCCGGCCTGATCGCCCCGGACGAGACCACCTTCGCCTACGTGAAGGGCCGCGAGTTCGCCCCCAGGGACGCCGCCTACGAGCAGGCGGTCGCCTACTGGCGCACCCTCCCCTCGGACGCCGGCGCCACCTACGACACGACGGTGCGGCTGTCGACGGCCGAGATCGCGCCCATGGTGACCTGGGGCACCACGCCCGGCGCCGTCGTGCCGATCACCGGGGCCGTGCCCGACCCGACTCAGATCGACGACCCGGGCCTGCGCGAACAGGCGCAGCGGATGGTCGAGTACATGGGTCTCTCCGCCGGCCAGAAGCTGGAGGGCGTGCCGATCGACGTGGTCTTCATCGGCTCCTGCACCAATGGCCGCATCGAGGATATCCGCGCCGCCGCCGCCGTCGCCCGCGGCCGGAAGGTCGCCGAGGGCGTGCAGGCGCTGGTCGTCCCCGGATCGGGCCTGGTGAAGCAGCAGGCGGAGCAGGAGGGGCTGGACCGGATCCTGCTCGAGGCCGGGTTCGAGTGGCGGGAGCCGTGCTGCTCCATGTGCCTGGGAATGAACCCGGACAAGTTGACGCCGGGCCAGCGCTGCGCCAGCACGTCGAACCGCAACTTCGAGGGGCGGCAGGGACCGGGCGGACGGACGCATCTGGTGTCCCCGTCGATGGCCGCGGCCGCGGCCGTGACCGGCCGGCTCGCCGACGTGCGGCAACTGGGCTGAAAGGGGGAGGCGCATGGACAAATTCACCACGCTCACCGGCATCGCGGCACCGCTGCCGATGGCCAACGTCGACACGGACAAGATCATCCCGGCCCGCTTCCTCAAGACCATCAAGCGGTCGGGTCTGGGCGTGCACCTGTTCGACTCGCTGCGCTATCGGAAGGACGGATCGGAGAACCCGGACTTCGTGCTGAACCGGGAGCCGTATCGCGGGGCGCAGGTCCTGATCGCGCACGAGAATTTCGGCTGCGGCTCGTCGCGCGAGCACGCACCCTGGGCGCTGCTGGATTTCGGCATCCGCTGCATCATCGCGCCGGACTTCGCCGACATCTTCTTCAACAACAGCTTCAAGAACGGGATCCTGCCGATCCGGCTGCCGCGCGCGGTGTGCGACCAGCTGATCGAGGATTCGAAGCTGGGCGGCAACGCGCGCGTCACGGTGGACCTGGAGCGCCAGGTGGTGGTGCGCCCGAACGGGGAGGAGATCGCCTTCGAGATCGACCCGTTCCGCAAGCACCTGCTGCTCAACGGGCTCGACGACATCGGCCAGACGCTGCAGCACGCGCCGAAGATCGACAGTTACGAGGCGACCCGACGGTCGGAGATGCCCTGGATCCCCGCGACCACGGGCTGAGCCCGCCGGCGTCGTGGCGTCCGTGTCATGGCTCCGGTGCCGCGGCCCTTCCGTCATGGCTCCGGCACCGCCGCCCTTCCGTCATGGCTCCGGCGCCGCGACCCTTCCGTCATGGCTCCGGCGCCGCGGCGCTTCCGTCATGGCCGGCGCAGGCCGGCCATCCACGACTGCTCCGGGGTCACGAGCGAAGTCATGGATGGCCGGCCTTCACCGGCCATGACGTACGGCACCGCGCCGGCCATGACACGGCGCACCGGCCATGACACAAACCTCTCCCCGCAACCCCCATGAGGTGACGCCGCCATGCCCGCGAACAAGAAACTCCTGATCCTGCCGGGCGACGGCATCGGCCCCGAGGTCATGCGCGAAGTGCGCCGCCTGATCGACTGGATGGACCGCCGCCGCATGGTCACCTTCGACGTCTCCGAGGACCTGGTCGGCGGCGCCTCCATCGACTCGCGCGGCACGCCCATCACCGACGAGACCCTGGAAAAGGCCAAGGAAGCCGACGCCGTCCTGTTCGGCTCCGTCGGCGGCCCCAAGTGGGAAAAGCTCGGCTTCCAGCTCCGCCCCGAACTCGCGATCCTGCGGCTGCGCAAGGAACTCGACCTGTTCGCCAATCTGCGGCCCGCCACCGTGCTCGATCCGCTGGTCGACGCCTCCACGCTGAAGCCCGACGTGGTGCGCGGCCTCGACATCATGATCGTGCGCGAGAGCACGGGCGGCATCTATTTCGGCGAGCCCCGCGGCGTGGAGACGCTGCCCGACGGCAGCAAGCGCGGCTACGACACCGAGACCTACACCACCGCCGAGATCGAGCGCGTCACGCGCGTCGCCTTCGACCTTGCACGCAAGCGGCAGAACCGCGTGTGCAGCGTGGAGAAGGCCAACGTCATGCAGTCCGGCCTGTTCTGGCGCCAGACCGTGACCGCGCTGCACGAGCGCGAATACCCGGACATCGAGCTGTCCCACATGTACGCCGACAACTGCGCCATGCAGCTCGTGCGCAACCCGCGCCAGTTCGACGTGATCGTCACGTCGAACCTGTTCGGCGATCTGCTGTCCGACCTCGCCTCCATGCTCACCGGCAGCCTCGGCATGCTGCCCTCCGCGACGCTCGGGGCGAAGCAGCCCTCGGGCAAGCGCTTCGCGCTGTATGAGCCGATCCATGGCAGCGCGCCCGACATCGCGGGCAAGGGCATCGCCAACCCGCTCGCGCAGGTGCTCAGCTTCGCGATGCTGCTGCGCTACTCCTTCGGGATGGAGGAAGACGCGGCGCTGATCGAGAAGGGCTGCGTGAACGTGCTGAAGTCCGGCCTGCGCACCGCCGACATCATGGCGCCCGGCACCGCCCGCGTCGGCACCTCGGTGATGGGCGAAGCGCTGCTGCGCGAACTCGACAAGCTGAACGCCTGATCCCCCGCCGCAGCCCCCTCTCCCCTCGCGGGAGAGGGATGGGGTGAGGGGGCGATCGGGGCAGACGCACATCAGGGGGAGTACGCGAAGGCTCCTTCCGTCGCGCCGCAGCCCCCTCCCCCTAGCCCCCTCCCGCAAGGGGAGGGGGGACAGTTGCGCGGCCCGTCCCGGTGCCCTCACCCGCCGACGGCTGCCCTAGTCCCTGCCCTCGACCTCGGCGCCGCCCGCGCCCTCGAGACTGCCCTCGCCCTCCTTGTCCGTCTCCACGCGCCCGCGCCGCTGCAGGGCCCGCATGACCGTCCAGCACAGCACCGCCCAGGCCGCACCGACCGTCCACCCCGCCACCACGTCGCTCGGCCAGTGTACCGCGAGGTAGACCCGGCTGACGCCCACCAGCAGCGTCAGCACCAGCGACGCCCCCATCAGGAACAGCTTCGTCGCCCGGCCCGGCTCCATCCGCGCGAGCAGCGCCCCCAGGGTCAGGTAGACCACGGCCGACATCGCGGCGTGGCTGCTGGGGAAGCTCGAGGTGAACACCATCGTCCCGTGCGGTACGAGGTCCGGGCGCGGCCGGTCGAACATCCCCTTCAGGACTTCCGTCAGCGCCCAGCCGCCGCCCACGCACAGACTCACCAGCAGCGCCGCGGCCCGACGCCGCGCCATCGCGAGGTAGACGACCGCCGCGACCGTCACCAGCGTCAGCACCGAGACGCTGCCGAGCGCGGTGATGTCGCGGGCCATCTGCTCGAACCAGAGCGGGCCGAGCGGATCGGAGGGATCGGCGGGGTTGCGCAAGGCCAGCAGCAGGTGCCGGTCGAAGCGGGTCGTATCCCCCTCGACCACCTCCCCCGCGAGCCAGCCGAACACCCACAGTGCGGCGGCCACCGCGGCGAAGGGCACGACGATGCGCAGTTCCGGCCAACGCCAACGCCAACGCCACAGCAGAAGGCGCATCACGCGCCCTGCCGCGGTCAGGACGCGAGGTAGTCCATGGCGGCCTCCACTCCGCCCCGCCCATGCGGCACGCCGGCGATCCGCAACGACATCTCCACGGCCGACAGCGCGCCCAGGATCATCGGCTCGTTCAGGTCGCCCAGGTGGCCGATGCGGAAGATCTTGCCGTTAAGCTTGCCGAGGCCGCCGCCCAGCGACACGTTGAAGCGCTGCCGTGCGATGCGGCGCACCGCATCGGGGTCGTGCCCCTCGGGCATCAGCACCGCGGTCACGCTGTCGGAAGTGCGGGACGGGTTGGTGCAGAAGAGCTGCGGCCCGTCATTCGCGGCCCAGACCTGCACGGCCCGGCGCGTCGCCTCGGCCAGGCGGTGGTGGCGGGCGTAGACGTTCTCCAGCCCCTCCTCCTCCAGCAGCCGGACCGACTCGCGCAGGCCGTAGAACATGGAGGTCGGGATGGTCCCGATGAAGCTCTTCTGGGCGCGCTTCGACATCAGGGTCCAGTCGAAGTAGTAGCGCGGCAGCTTCGCCTGTGCGTGCGCCGCCATGCCCTTGTCCGACACACCGGTGAAGCTCATGCCGGTCGGCAGCATCAGCCCCTTCTGGCTGCCGCCGACCACGCAGTCGATCTTCCACTCGTCCATCCGGAAATCGAGCGAGCCCAGCGAGGAGATGGTGTCCACCAGGAACAGCGCCGGGTGGGCCGTCTCGTCGATCGCCGCGCGGATCTCGGCCAGCGGCAGCATCAGGCCGGTGGCGGTCTCGTTGTGCACGGCGCAGATCGCGCGGATCGTATGGGACGTGTCGGCCGCCAGCGCGGATCGCAGCGCGCCCATGTCGACGCCGCGGCGCCAATCCGCTTCCAGCATCCGCACTTCGAGCCCGTGGCTCTTCGCCATCGTGCCCCACTCCTCGGAGAAGTAGCCCGATTCGAGCACGAGGATGGTGTCGCCCGGCGACAGCAGGTTGGTGAGGCTCGCCTCCCACGCGCCGTGGCCGGAGGCGTTGTACATGAACACGCTCTGCGTGGTGCGCAGCACGCGGCGCACGCCGTCGAACGCGCCCTCGTAGATCGGCGCGAACTCCGGATCGTTGAAGTCGATGCTGGGCCGGTCCATGGCGCGCAGCACGCTGTCGGGGATGTTCGTCGGACCGGGATTGGCGAAGAACTGGCGGCCGCGGGGCTTCTGGGTGGTCGTGCTCATGGGCGTGATCCTCCGAGGTGGCCGCGGCGCGGCGGCCGGCATCCGCATCCATGGCGGGGAGTGCGGGCGATTGTAAAGCCGCGTCAGCGCAGACGTTCGATCAGCGCCATGGCCGCCGCGGGCGCCTTGGGCTTGTGGCCGTTGATGAAGAACGCGAACACCTCGCGCGGCGCCGGGCGGGGATCCGGCCCGGCGAGCAGGGGAAGGCCTGGCGCCGCGTCCCCGGCCGCGCCCTTCCGGGACGCACTCTTTCCCACGCCCCCCTTCCCCGCGCCGCCCGTCCCCTTTCCTCCCGTCCCGGCCGCGATCGCCCGCAGCCGCTGCGCCCAGAGGTCGAGTTCCGCCGACGGGTAGCCCGTCGCCTCCCCCTCCCGGCTTCGCTGCAGGCGGCAATAGACGAAATCCGCGGTCGGATCGGCGAGCAGCGGATGGGTGTCGCTGTCGGCGAGCACCGCGGCGATGTTGCGCGCCCGCAGGGCTTCGACCACCTCGACGCACAGGAAGCTCTCGTGCCGCAGCTCCACCACGTGCCGTAGCCGCTTCCCCTCATGCGTGTGCGGCAGCAGGTCGAGGAATGCGGCGAAATCCTCGGGGTCGTAGCGCTTCGTCGGTGCGAACTGCCAGTTGATGGGGCCCAGCTTGTCGCCGAGCCGGAGGAGGCCGCTGGCGACGAAGCGCTCGATGGAGGGACCGGCCTCGGCCAGCACGCGGCGACTGACCGCGTAGCGCGGCGCCTTGAGCGCGAAGACGAAGCCGTCCGGCGTCTCGTCGTGCCAGCGGGCGAAGCTGTCGGGCGATTGCGTGCGGTAGAAGGTGCCGTTGACTTCGATCGCCGTCAGTTTCGTCGCGGCATAGGCGAGTTCCTGCGCGTGCGGCAGCTTCGGCGGGTAGAACGTCTCCCGCCAGGGCGGGAAGGTCCATCCGCCGATGCCGACGCGGATGGGGGCGCTGCGTGCCATCGTGACCTCTCCTTGCCAGGGCACTCTGGCATGGCCGGCCCCCGCCTGCCGCGGCTTGCGCAGAAGTGACGGGAACGAGCCGGCGTCCCGTTGCGCTTGCCCGTCATGGAAACTCTGCGCACCGACGTCGCCATCATCGGCGCGGGCACCGCCGGCATGACGGCCTATCGCGCCGCGACCCGCGCGGGCGCCGAGACGGTGCTGATCGAGGCCGGGCAGTGGGGCACCACGTGTGTCCGCGCCGGGTGCATGCCCTCCAAGCTGCTGCTCGCCGCGGCACGCGCGGCGCAGGAGGCACGGCATGCCGGCACGTTCGGCATCTCCGTGAGCGCGCCACGGATCGACGGCGCCGCGGTGATGGCCCGGTTGCGGCAGGTGCGGGATCGCCTGCTCGCCGACATCTTCGAGCAGCTCGCCGCGATCCCCGCGGCGCGGAAGATCGACGGGCATGCGCGGTTCGTCGGTCCCACGACACTGCGCATCGACGGCGGGCGCGAGGTCGCCGCGCGTGCGGTGGTGGTCGCGACCGGTGCGCGGTCGGCCATTCCCTCATCACTCGCCGCGGCCGGCGACCGGCTGCTCACCAACGAGACGGTGTTCGACCTCGACACCCTCCCCACCTCCCTCGCCGTCGTCGGCGCCGGGCCGCTCGGCCTCGAGCTCGCCGTCGCCTTCGCGCGGCTGGGCGTGCCCACCAGCGTGTTCGACACGGCCGATCAGATCGGCGGGCTGCACGACCCGGAGCTCGCGGCGTGCGCCCGCACGATCTTCGGCGGCGAGTTCGACCTGCATCTCGGCGTCGAGGTGTCGGTCGAGGGCGACCGGCTCTGCTGGTCGGGCGAGGCGGATCGTGGATCGGCGCGGTTCGACCGGATCCTCGTCGCGGCCGGGCGGCCGCCGGCGCTGGACGGCCTCGACCTAGACCGGACGGGGCTTGCCTTGGACGGGCACGGCATGCCGCCGCTCGATCCGGGGACTCTGCGCTGCGGCGATGGCCCGATCTTCCTCGCGGGCGACGCCAACCACCTGCGGCCGGTGCTGCACGAGGCGGCGCGCCAGGGGGACCTCGCCGGCACCAATGCGGCGCGGTATCCGGCGGTGACGCGGGATGCCCCGCCGGTCTCGCTGGCGATCACGTTCAGCGATCCGGACATCGCGACGATCGGCAGCCCCGGCACGCACGATGCCACCGGCACGGCGCGATTCGATGCGGGCCGCGGCCTGGTCGAGGATCGCACCGAGGGGATGATCCGGCTCCGCGCCCGCCGCAGCGATCACGTGCTCACCGGGGGCGAGATGGTCGGGCCGAGCGTGGAGCACCTGGCGCATTTCGTCGCAGCGATGGTGGCGGCGCGCATGCCCGTCGCACAGGCGCTGCGGCTGCCGTTCTACCACCCGACCTTCGCGGAGATGCTGCAGAACGCGCTGCGGGACCTCGCGCACGAGCTGGGGTGATCGCCGGCGCGTTGCCTTGCACGGGCGGTCAGCTCGCCGGTTCGGCGATGCTCTCGTACATCAGCATGCGGTGGCCGCCCTGCTCGAAGCTGTCGCACTCGGACATGCCGATGCCGCCCAGCACGGTGCGGCTGGCGAAGTTGCTCTCGCGCGCCACCGCGACGATGCGGCGCAGGCCGGCGCGGTCGTGGCCGAACCGAAGCGCCGCACCGGCCGCCTCCCGGGCGTATCCCTTGCCCTGCGCCTCCGGCCAGAGCGCGAAGCGCAGCGCGACGCCGCGTCCATCGGGCCGGTCCTCGAGTCCCGTCAGGCCGACGAACCCGCCGCCGGGGTTCTCGCGGATGGTCCAGATGCCGTAGCCGTGCGCGCTCCAGGCGATGATGTCGCGGGCGAGTTCGTCGGCGGTCTGCGCGGCGGTGCGTACGCCGCCCAGCATGATCGCGAAGACGCGGGGATCACGCTTGATCGCCTGGAGGTCGGCGAGGTCCGCGCCGCTGACGGGTGTCAGGCGCAGACGGCCCGTGTGCAGGATCCAGAACGGGTTCATGGCGCGATGCGCCCCGGTCCGGCCGTGTCAGGCGCGGCGGCGCGGCGTTCCAAGCTGGCAGCGGCGGCGAAGACGGACGGGCAGCGTTGCGGCCGCGACCCGCTCCCTGGCTTGAACCTGTCCGTGGTGCATCCTGCAGCCTTTCAAGACGATGGACGTTCTTAACCGGCGGGACTCCGATGGGCTAGAGCGTGATCGGCGGAGGCAGTCCGGCGGGGCGGCGGGCACGACCAGCGATTGGCACCGCGTCGACCCACCACGTCAGATCGCGCCGACGGCCCGCAGCGCCGCGACCTCCTCGGTGCCCATCCCGATCCACTCGCGCAGCACCGCGTCCGTGTGCTCGCCGCAGCGCGGCGGCGCGGTGGGGGCCGGTTGCGCCTCCTCCCCGAGCTTGAACGGCATCCCGACCAGCGGCATGGAGGCGTCCCCGCGCGTCGCCTCGGCCACCATGCCGTTCGCCCGTGTCTGCGGATCGGCGAACACGTGCTCGAGCGTGTTGATCCGGCTCACCGCCACGCCGGCCGCCTCGAGCCGCGCGATCCACTCGCCGGCGGGACGCGTCCGAAAGATCGCCTCGAAGATGGGCACCAGCGTCGCGCGATGCTCCAGGCGCTGGTCGGCGCCGGCGTAGCGCGGGTCATCGCGCAGGTCGGGGCGCTCCACCACGTCGCACAGCTTGCGCCAGACGGCATCGTTCAGCGCGCCGGTCATGATCTCCCCGTCGGCGCACTGGAACGCCTGATAGGGCACGAGGTTGGACAGGCTCGATCCCTGGCGCTGCGGCAGCACGCCGCCCTGCAGCCAGCCCACCGCGTGGAACCCCATCAGGGAGATGCCCGTCTCCAGCAGCGACGTGCGCACGTGCCGCTCGCCGCCGCCGGTCGCGCGGGCATAGAGCGCCGTCATGATGCCGCCAAACGCGATCATGCCGGTCGACATGTCGACGACCGAGGCGCCGATGCGCACCGGCGGCCGATCGGCTTCGCCGGTGACGGCCATCAGGCCGGAATAGGCCTGCAGGATGCCGTCATATCCCGGCTTCTCCCGCATCGGCCCGGCCGCGCCATAGGCGCTGATGCTGCACACGATCAGGCGCTCGTGCCGCGCGAGCAGCGCGTCGGGGTCGATGCCCAGCCGCGCGGCGGTCCTGGGCAGGAAGTTGTGCAGCAGCACGTCGGCCTCCCCGACCAGGCGCTGCAGCACGCGCTGCCCGTCGGGCGATTGCAGGTTCAGCGTCACGCCGCGCTTGCCGCGGTTCACGGCCAGGAAGGACGCGCTCTCGCCGCCGACGATCGGCGCCCAGTTGCGGTTCTCGTCCCCGGCCGGCGCCTCGATCTTCACGACCTCGGCGCCCATGTCGGCGAGCAACTGCCCGCAATACGGGCCGGCCAGCACGCGGCTGGCATCCACCACGCGAATCCCCGCCAGCGGCTTGTGCGCCATGTCCTTCGCTCCTCCCCTCGGACCGCCCTCAGGCGCGGCCGTTGCTGCCTTGGACCATTGTCAGCCGCGGCGGTTCGGCCGTTCTCCCGCGGCGAGCCGCGCGTCGAGCGCGGTGAGCGCCAGCGGCAGCGCGGCGATGCCGTCGATCACGAGATCGGCGCCCGCTGCCGTGAGCTCCGCTTCCGCCTTGGCGCGCAGCGGCGCACGCTCGGCCTCCGACAGGGCGGCGAGCTCCTCGGCGGACAGGCCGACCGCATTCCCGGTCAGCGCGACGCCGATCGTCCATGTGCCGGCCGCGACGCCTTCCCCGATGCCGGGCGCGGTGTCGTCCACCTTCACCACCGTCTCCGCCGGCCACACGCCCAGCTTCGCCATCGCATGCCACATCATCAGCGGGCTCGGCCGTCCCGCGGGCAGGTCGCCGGCGCAGACCGTGAACTCGGGCGCGTAGCCGGCGGCTGCGGCGATCGGCGCCACCTCGTCCAGGATCGCGCGGGTGTAGCCCGTCGTCGCGGCGATCCGGATGCCGCGGGCGCGGATCGCCTGGATGGAAGCGACCGCGCCGGGGATCAGGTCGGCATGGTCGCGCACCGCGGCGACGTTCATCGGCTCGAACACGTCGAAGATCGCCTGCACGTCCGCTTCGGCGAAGTCGCGCCCGTGCCGCGCGCGCCAAGCGGCGGCCACGCGCGGCGCCTGTCCGACCGCGCGGATGTGGTCCCACTTGGCCATGCCCATCGGGCCACGGGCATCGGCGATGGCGATCTCCACCCCGAACTGCGCGAAGGCGCGCACGAAGGCGCCCATCGGCGCGCGGCTCCCGTGGTCGATCACGGTGCCCGCCCAGTCGAGGATGACGGCCTGGAGTCTCATGCATCCTCCTGATGCGCGGGCGGCGGCTGGCCCAGCAGGTCGGCGATGGTCTCCTCGGCCAGCGCGAAGCCGGTGGACGCGCCGGTCCCGCTGGTGACCATCACGAGCCGGACTCCCGGCATCGGCGCCTCGCGGAACGCGACATCCGGGCCGGACGGGTAGACGCCCGTCCAACGCTCGACCACCTCGGGCCGCGGGATCTCGAGCACGGCCGAGAGTTCGGCCAGGATGCGGTCGTCCACCGCGCGCGGTTGGAACGGGTCGGGCGAGGCGTCGTAATGATGCGAATCGCCCACCACCAGCGAGCCGTCCGCACCCTGGACCGCGATGAGGTGGATGCCGTCGGCGAGCCACGCGCCCTGCTCCGCCTCGAGCCGCGCGCGCAGGGCCGGCAGCGAGGGGCAGCCGGCGTAGCCGAGGTAGCGGACGAGCCCAAGATCGCTCATCACCGGGGCCGGCAGCACGAAGCCGGGATCGGCCACGCGCAGCATGTGCAGCTTGCACAGCGTGACCTCGCGCCGCGCAATCACCTCGGGGAACAGCGTCACCAGGTCGGGGCCGGGGCAGACCACCACGTGATCCGCGGTGAACCGGCCGACCGATGTCTCGACCCGTCCCGTGTCCACGCCGTGCACCGCGACGCGCGGGAACACGGCCACGTCCCGCGCCTGCTGCAGCCAGGCGGTGACGCGGGGGATCGCCTCCCGGCTCTCGACCCGCAACTCGTGCGGGCTGTGCAGGGCGGCGTGCAGGTCGCCGCGCAAGGCCGGATGGTGTTCGGCGAGCGCGTTGCCGCGCAGGATGCGGCAGCCCTCCCCCATCGGGCCGGCGGCGAATTCCTCGATCACCGTCACGGCCTCGGGCCGGCGGGCGCACATCAGCAACCCGTGCTGCAGCACGTCGATGCCTGCGAGCGGCGCCACCTCGGCCCAGACGTCGCGGGTGCGGCGGGCGCGCCGCCAGGTGATGCCCTCCGGCTGGCCGGTGACGGTGATGAAGCCGAAATTGCGCACCGAGGCGCCGATGGCACGCGCCTCCCGGTCCAGCACGGCGGTGCGCAGCCCGGCGCGGCGGGCGGCGAGTGCGTGGGCCAGGCCGATGATGCCGGCGCCGACGATCAGGCAGTCGTAATGGCGATCGGATGCAGGCAAGGCAGGGTCCCCAGCGCGATCTCGGATGGCCCGAACCAGCCGAACGCGCGGGGCCGCGGCGCGTTCGGACTGGCCGCAGGGACCACGCATTTCGCTGTCGCAAGCGCGGGCGTGCGGGTCAAGGGGCGGCCGCCCGCCGCGCCGGCGGGACGCGGCGCGCGCGCAGGATGGAGCGCCGCCCCGCCCCCGGTCCTACTCGGCGATCGCGTCCAGTTCGGTGCCAGCGTGATCGGGCGAGAACAGCCAGATGCCGAAGGCCATGAGCGCCATCGCCACCGACACGACCAGGAACGCCGCCGCGAAGGAGCCGGTGTGCTGCTTCAGGGCCACGGTCACGAAGGGCCAGAGCACGAAGCCGAACAGCCAGGCGATCGACCAGGTGAACCCGTTGCCCACGCCACGGATGCGCGTCGGGTAGATCTCGGCGGTCAGCGTCATCGCCGGCGCCCAGAAGCCCAGGAAGCCGATGCTCCAGAGCAGGCCGAAGACCCAGAGTGCCAGGTCGCTTTCCGCGAACACCCATAGCGTGACGAACACCGCGCCCTCGGCGAGCATCACGTAGAACGCGGGCTTGCGGCCGAACCGGTCGGAGATCCAGCCCGCGATGAGCAGACCCACGAACCCGACGAGTCCCCACCAGATGTAGAACGTGCCGTATTGCGCGGTGGACCAGTGCCGCTCCTGCGCGAGATAGAGCGGCATCCAGCTTCCGACCGTGCCGTAGATCGTGGTGGAGCAGCAGGCGACGAAGGTCGCGACGGCGGTGTTGCGGCGCATGTCCGGCAGGAAGAGCTGACGCAGCGGGATGCGGCTGGCCTTGTCGAGCCAGGCCTGGTCCTCGGCGGAGAGGCCGCGGCCGGCGGCTAGCGTTGCGCGGATGCGGCGCTTGCGGTCCTGGGTGCGCACCCAATAGGGCGATTCCGGGCATTTGGCGCGCACGTAGACCGCGATCAGCGCGACCACCGCGGGCACGACGAAGGCCACGCGCCAGCCATGATCGGCGATGATCCAGGTGGCGATCGCTCCGGCGGCGGCGGCGCCGAAGCACCAGGTGCCGCGGTTGATCCCGATCACGCGTCCTCTCAGCCGTGCGGGCCAGGTTTCGGCCACCAGCATGGAGCCCAGCGCCCATTCGCCATTGAGCGCGAACCCGACGGCGCTGCGGGCTGCGACGAACGCGGCGAAGGTCGGCGCGATGGCGACGATCGGCATCAGGAACGAGAACGCGGCGATGTTGATCGCGAGCAGCGTGCGCCTGCCGTAGCGGTCGGCGAGCCATGGCCAGAAGTACATGCCCGCGATGCCGACCAGCAGCGCGATCTGCAAGCCGGACCGGTATTCGCCCAGTGTCACGCCGTAGTCACGGATGATCAACGGCGTGGCGAGCGCGAAGATCACGCCGTCCATTCCGTCGAAGCCCCAACCGAGGCCGTTGGCGACCGCGATGTGCCAATGGGTGCGCGTGACCCGCGTCTGATCCGACGCGGCGACGAAGGCGGGTGAACTGCGGTAGCGAGTCTCCAGCGGCCCGACGACGGCTTCGCTCATGGTCGCTCCTCCGTTTGTTTCCAGTATTGGACGGAGGATTTCGGGCGGAGGCAAGGCAGAGCCGATTTTCGTCGATGCTTCGCGGCGCTGGATCCGGATGGCGGAACCGTCGTCCGCTCCGGGACGCGAGGATCCCGGAGCGTGGTTGCATTTGAAACGTCAGACCGTCGCGACGGGTGTCGCCGGGGAGCCGACCGCGCCCGGCAGCCGCAGCGGCGGGGCCGTCAGCAGGAACCGCGAGCGGCCATTGGCGCGCAGCCAATCCGCTAGTTCCGAAAGATACCACATCTCCCCGAGGTAGCATCCGAGCTTGAAGAGGCAGTGTGCGTGGAGTGGGAGGGTGGCGCAGTAGTCGTCGGCGCAGGGACGTGCGGGCGCGGCTTCCACCGCGTAGTTGTCTGCGAGCAGCGCGACGGCGCCGCTGTCCGTCACCCATTGCAGCAGCTTCTGGTCGCGCCCGTCGAGCGCGGAGGTGCTGGCGAACAGCTTCTTCGGATCAGGCTGCTTGTTCATGTCGAGCAGCATCTGCGCGAAGCCGGTGCGGATGCAGACGAGGTCGCCGGTTTCGACCGTGACCTTGTCCTTCTCGAGCACGCGCATCAGGTCGTCGTAGCCGACGATGTGTCCGGTGCGGCCGAAATGCGCTTCGAGGTCGATCATGACGGCGCGGCCCTGCACGCAGGACTTCGCCATGTTCTCGACCCCGAGCCGCCTTGCGCCGGGGGGCTGGTTGGTGGGGGTCTGGTTGCCCTTGGCGTCGTAGAGGACGGGGCCGATGATGTCCTGGCCGGCGCGGAAGCCGTTGTAGAACACGTCTTCCGGCTTGCCGTCGCCATCCACGTCGAACATCTGCCCGACATGCGACAGGCTGTCCCACTGCGTGGAGTATTGCAGTGTCAACAGCACCTGGTCGTCGCAGACGATATCGAGTGCGGTCGGATCGTCGCAGCGCAGCGGGTAGTTCATGTTCGGCCGCCCGTTGCGTTCGGTGGGGCGCAGTTCGGGGGGCTTGCGGCGCGGGTTGATGACGTTTCCGCCGGGGTAGTCGAGCGGCAGGGAGAGGCAGAAGGTCTTGCCGACCTTCACCTCGGCGATGCCCTGCATGACTTTCTCGGGCGTGATGAGGTTGAGTCGGCCCAGTTCGTCGTCCGGCCCGAAATCGCCCCAGGTCGATCCTTCGGGGCGGCGTGTCCAGCGCGGGTTGTCGGCCATGCGTTTCCTCCTTCGGCGAGGCGGCGAGGGTGGAATGGCGCTGGCGGGATGTCGAGCCGGGCGGGGGGATGCGGGCCGGGGGCAGGGTGATCCGGGACCAGGGTGATGCGGGGGCAGGGTGATGCGGGGGCGGGGTGGTGCGGGGCGGGGTGGTGCGGGGCGGGGTGGGGGCGCGCCGGTGTCAGGGGTGGCGCGGGCCCACCCGTGTCATGGCCGGCGCAGGCCGGCCATCCATGACTTTGCTCGCGGCCTTTGAGGTCGCGGATGGCCTCCTGCGCCGGCCATCCATGACACGGTGCGCCGGTCAGTCGTCGCGGTGCACGCGTTCCATGCGCTCGTGGCGCTCCTGCGCCTCGATCGACAAGGTCGCGATCGGGCGGGCCTCCAGACGGCGCAGGCCGATCGGCTCACCCGTCTCCTCGCAGTAGCCGTAGGTTCCGGCCTCGATCCGGCCCAGCGCCTGGTCGATCTTGGCGATCAGCTTGCGCGCCCGGTCCCGGGTCCGCAGCTCCAGCGCGCGGTCGGTCTCGACGCTCGCCCGGTCGGTGATGTCGGCCTCGTGGATGCCGCCCTCGGACAGGCTGGCCAGCGTCCCGTCCGCCTCCTTCAGCAGATCCGCGCGCCAGCGCAGCAGCTTCTGCCGGAAATATTCGACCTGGACGGGGTTCATGAACTCCTCGTCCTCGGATGGGCGATAATCGGGGGGCAGCGTTACCATCATGTGCGCCGGTCCTGCTCTCTCGCGTTCTTCGCCCGCCCCCGTCGGGAGTCTGGCGACATCCCCCCGGCCCATTCCGGGTCGTGAACGCGCGGGCTTATAGCGGCGCCATCCGGTTACGCCAAGCCTGCTCAACAAAGCGTCACCCAGGCAACTCATCGCGGACGCGCGCAGATCACTGACGCAGCCGTTCCAATTCCACCTGCGCACGCAGGCGTATGGACCTGAGGAGCGACGCCAGGACCGGATCCGCCGGCTCCTCGATCGGCGCCGCCAACGAACCCAACGCCGCCCTGGCCGCCTCGGCCCCCTCCCCACCCCGCAGCAGCGCCGCCTGCAACCGCGAGAGCTCACCCAGCAACGCCTGCCCACGCCGCAGCGCGGTCCGGTTCCGCTCCTCGGGCGTGGCGACCGCCTGCAGCGCCAGCATCGTCTCGAGCACTCCGCCCAGCGGCAGCGGCGCGGCGCCGGCGGATGACGGGGATGGCGCCGAGGCCGGAACCGCGAACCCAGCCCCACCCTGCCCCCCGGATTGCGACGGCCGCGCCCAGCCGGCCCGCGCCGGCCCGGTTCCGCCAACTCCGTCGATCGTGCCCACTGCCCGGCTCCTTCTACCCAGCCAACCCGGTCACCCGGCAGATCCTGCCGCCCCGACGCACCGGAAAGCCCGTCGCGACCGTGGCGCGCGGGCTGGCATGCCGCTTGCCCTGAGCACGGCAGACTGACGCCAAATCCTTTCGGCCTTGCTACCGAGGTGCGCCGTGCGACGCCTGCTCGCCCTGCTGTTGCTCTGCCTCGCCACCCTCACCGCTCCGGTCGTCCCGGCCACGGCGCAGGTGCGCATCAAGGATATCGCCGACGTGGAGGGCGTCCGCAGCAACCAGCTCATCGGCTACGGCCTGGTGGTCGGCCTGAACGGCACCGGCGACAAGCTCGACAACGCCGTGTTCACCCGCGAATCCCTCGTCGGCATGCTCGAGCGGCTCGGCGTCAACACCCGCGACCAGGTCACCAAGCTCTCCACCAAGAACATCGCCGCGGTGATGGTCACCGCCGACCTGCCGGCCTTTGCTCGCAGCGGCAGCCGGATCGACGTGGCGATCTCCGCCCTGGGCGACGCGACCAACCTCACCGGCGGCACGCTGCTCGTCACTCCGCTGCTGGCCGCCGACGGGGAGGTCTACGCCGTCGCGCAGGGGGCGCTCGCCACCGGGGCCATCGCGGCGCGCGGGGCGGCCCAGTCGGTGAGCCGCGGCGTGCCCACCTCCGGCCGCATCGCCAACGGTGCCACCGTCGAGCGCGAGGTCCCCTTCCGCCTCGACCGCCGTGACGCCCTGCGGCTCGGCCTGCGCAATCCCGATCTCACCACCGCCCGCCGCATCGCCCAGGCGATCAACCGCGTGCTGGGACCGGTCAGCCGCGCGCTCGATCCGCGGACCGTCGCGCTCAACCTGGGCGGCCGCGATCCGATCGAGGCGCTGGCCGCGCTCGAGGACCTGCGGGTCGAGCCGGACAACGCCGCCGTCGTGGTGATCGAGGAAGCGAGCGGCACCGTCGTCATGGGCGCCAACGTCCGGATCAGCACGGTGGCGATCGCGCAGGGGAACCTGACCATCCGCGTCACCGAGACGCCCGAGGTCAGCCAGCCCGGCCCGCTCTCCAACGGACAGACCGTGGTCGTGCCCCGCACCAACATCCAGATCGACGATCAGCACGACCGCAAGCTGGGAATCCTGAGTTCCGGCGTGACCTTGCGCGATCTCGTCGCCAGCCTGAACGCCCTGGGCGTCGGGCCGCGCGACCTGATCAGCATCCTGCAGGCGATCAAGACCGCGGGCGCGCTGCAGGCCGACCTGGTGGTGCGCTGATGGACGCGGGCGCCACGATCCGCGCGATCACGCCGATCGCCGCCGCTTCACCGGCCGCGCAGCCCGGCGCGGCACGGGCCACCCCCCTCCCTCTCGCGAGCCACCCGGACCCCGCCGCGGTCGCGGCCGCCGCCCGCAAGTTCGAGGCGGTGTTCATCGGCCAGATGCTCGAACCGATCTTCGCGACCGTCGACACCGCGCACGGGCCGTTCGGCGGCGGCGCGGGCGAGGAGGCCTGGAAACCCATGCTCGTCGACGCCGTCGCCGACAAGATCGCGGCCGCGGGCGGGTTCGGCCTCGCCGCCGCGGTCGAACGGGAGATGCTCCGCATGCAGGAGGCGAGGCAGCCATGACCGACGACCTCGCCGCCGCCGTCACACGGCTCGCCGCCGTGCTGGCGCAGGAAAACGCGGCCCTCGCCGCGCTCGACCTCCCCGCGATCGGCGCGCTGTTGCCCGAGAAACAGGCGGCGACCGCGGCGCTCACGGCGGCCCGCGCCGCGGCGGAGGGCGCACGAACCGCCGAACGGCTGCGCCCGGACGCGGCGCAACTCGCCGCCCTCGCGGCCGAGAACCGCCGCCTGCTGGAACGCGCGATGACCGTGCAGACGCGGATCATGGGGCTGGTGGCGCGCGCCCTTCCGGTCACCGCCGCGCCCGGCTATCGCGCCGGCGGAGCCCCGCCCGCGACACGAAGCCCGATCGCATTCGCGCTATCGGCCCGCGCCTGAACTACCCGCTACGGTCGTGGCATGATACTGCGGGGCCATGGAGGAGCTGACACCGGAGACGTGGCGCCGGCTGCTGCGTCGCCCGCCGGCCTGCGCCGACGTGCCGCTCTACGGCCCCCTGCTGGCTGCCGACGCGTTCGCCCTCGGCCGGCTGGCGCAATCCCTCGACGGCTACATCGCCCTGCCCGACGGGCGCTCCCAATGGATCAGCGGTCCGGAAGACATCGCCCATACCCATCGGGTGCGCGCCCTCTCCGACGCCGTCGTGGTCGGGGCAGGCACCGTCCGCGCCGATGATCCGCAGCTCACCACCCGGCTCTGCGAAGGCCCCAGCCCGGTGCGGGTCGTGCTCGACCCCGGCCTGAGCCTGTCCCCCACCCATCGCGTGTTCGACGGCACGGTGCCCACCCTGGTCGTGGCGGCGGAGACGGCGCCCGCGACGGCCCGGATCGGCGCGGCGGAGGTGCTGCGCATCCCCGGCACGCGGAACGCCCTCGACCTGGCGGCCCTGCGCGCCGCGCTGCGGGCCCGTGGCCTACGGCGGCTGTTCGTCGAGGGCGGGGGCAAGACGGTGGCGCGCTTCCTCGCCGCCGGCGTGCTCGACCGGCTGCACGTGACCGTCGCGCCCATGCTGATGGGCGGCGGCATCCCCGCCTTCCCGCTGCCACCGATCGACAGCCTGGGGGAGGCGCCGCGCTACGCCTGGGCGGTACACCCGATCGGACGCGACATCCTGCTCGACATCGCGCTGGGGCCGGGGTGAACCCGCCGCGCGCCTTCTGGGTCGTGGCGTCCGGCAAGGGCGAGCTCCGCCCCGCGCATCTGCGGGCGCCGGAGACCGGGGAGGTCGTCGTCCGCACCCTGGCGAGCGGCATCTCGCGCGGGACGGAGGCGCTGGTCTTCGCCGGCCGCGTGCCCGAAAGCCAGTGGGCCGCGATGCGCGCGCCGCTGATGGAGGGCGCATTCCCCTTCCCGGTGAAATACGGCTACGCCACGGTGGGCGAGGCCGAGGGCCGCCGCGTCTTCGTCCTCCACCCGCACCAGGAGGCGTTCGTCGCGCCGCGCGCGATGTGCATCCCGGTGCCCGACGCGGTGCCGACCAGGCGGGCGGTGCTGGCGGCGAACATGGAAACCGCCCTGAACCTGACATGGGACGCGATCCCGCTGGCCGGGGAGCGCGTGCTGGTGATCGGCGCCGGCGTCGTCGGGCTGCTCGCGGCCTCGCTGCTGGCACGCGTGCCGGCGACCACGGTGACCGTGGTCGACCTCGACCCCTCCCGCGCGGCCCTGGCGGAACGCCTCGGCTGCCGCTTCGCCCACCCCGATGCGGCCCCGCGGGAGCAGGAGCTGGTCGTGCATGCTTCCGCGAGCGAGGCGGGGCTGCGGACCGCCCTCGCCTCCGCCGCGGTCGAGGGACGCATCGTCGAGGCGAGCTGGTATGGCGACCGCGCCACCGCCGTGCCGCTAGGGGAGGCGTTCCACGCCCGCCGCCTGCGCCTGGTCGCGACCCAGGTGGGCATGGTCGCGCCCGCCATGCGCGGCCGCCGCACCCATGCGGAGCGGCTGGCGCTCGCCCTCGATCTGCTGGCCGATCCGGCCTATGACGGGTTGTTGCAGGGGCCGACCCGCTTCCGCGACCTGCCGGAGGCGATGCCGGTCCTGCTCGCACCCGGCAGCCTGTGCCAGGTGATCGACTATGCGGAGCTCTGAATGTTCAGCCTGACCGTCTGCGACCACATCATGATCGCGCACAGCTTCCAGGGCGAGGAGTTCGGGCCGGCGCAGCGCCTGCACGGCGCCACCTTCGCGGTCGAGGCGGAGTTCCGCGCGCCCGAACTGGATGCGCACCAGCTGCTGGTCGATATTGGCCTCGCCAAGACGGTGCTGCGCCAGGTGCTGGACACGGTCGACTACACCAACCTCGACGACAATCCGGCCTTCGCCGGCATCAACACCACCACCGAATACATGGCCTTCCACCTCCACGGCCTGCTCGCCGCCGCCTGCCAGGACGGGCGCCTGGGGGAGGGCGGGCGCGCCGTCACCGCGCTCAAGGTGCTGCTGCGGGAGGCGCCCAGCGCCTGGGCCGCGTACGAGGCGCCGGTCTGATACGGGGTCCGACCCGCACCGCCGCTTCGCAGCGGCAAGGAACATCAGGACAACGAGAAGGGGAAACGCCACATGTCTGCCGTCACCGTCGAGGACCGCGGTCCGATCTCGATCATCCGCATCAACCGGCCGGAGAAGCTGAACGCGATCAACAGCGCGGTCGCGGTCGAAATGCAGCGCGCCTTCCAGGAATTCGACGCCGATCCCGAGAAACGCGTCGCCATCCTGAGCGCCGCGGGCGATCGCGCCTTCAGTTCGGGCGCCGACGTGTCCGACCTGCCGGAACTCTGGCGCGCCATCCCGAACGTCGGCTTCCAGACCGAGAAGCCGATCATCGCGGCGACCACCGGCTGGGTGGTCGGCGGCGGCATCGTCATGGTGATGATGTGCGACCTGATGGTTTCGACCGAAAGCACCACCTTCTACTACCCCGAGGCCAAGCTGGGCACGACGGCCGGCGGCATCAGCTCCCTGGTCGGGCGCATGCCGCACAAGCTCGCCATGGAGGTCATGCTGCTGGGCAGCAAGGTCCCCGCGCGCCGCGCCTATGAGGTCGGGTTCGTCAACCGCGTGGTGCCGAACGGCCAGCATGAGGCCGAGGCGCTGGAGATGGCGCAGGAGCTGGTCGACTCCGCGCCGCTGGTGCTCGCCGCCCTCAAGCGCCTGGTGAACCAGGTGATGCCGGTCGGGCCGGTCGAGCAGATGGTGGGGACGAGCCGCCTGCTGACCCATGTCCGCCAATCGGAGGACTTGCAGGAAGGCATCGCGGCGTTCAAGGAAAAGCGCAAGCCGCGTTTCCGCGGCCGCTGACGGAGACCAGGATGACCCTCGCGCCGACGCAGCCCGCCGACACGCCGGACGACGCAGCCGCCCAGGACCTCGCTGCCGTGCGGCACTGGTTCCAGACGCTCGCCGCCCATGTCCAGGCGGTGGATTTCGCCGGCGCGCGGGCGATCTTCGCGCCCGACATGATCGCCTTCGGCACCGTCACCGACTTCATGGTCGGCCAGCCGGTCGCCGAGGCGCAGCAATGGCGCAGCGTCTGGCATCACATCGACGATTTCCGCTTCCGCGACGACATCCGCGCGATCGTCTCGCCGGACCGGCTGCAGGCCGTCGGCATGGGCGTGTTCGACAGCACCGGCTATCACGCCGACGGCACGTCCTACGACCGGCCCGGCCGCACCACCGTCGTGCTGGTACGCGCCGCGCCCGACGCACCCTTCGTCGCCCAGCACACCCACATGTCGCTGTTCCGCGACGTCCCCACCCGGTCCGTGCGCAACAAGCCGGAGAAGCTGCCGGCGTGATGCTGCTGGATCGGCTGCAATGCCCGGCCTGCGGCGCCTCGCTGCGGGCCGTCGGGTCCGAGGCGCTGCGCTGCAACCGCTGCGACGCGGGCGTGCCGGTGCAGGACGGCATCATCGACTTCGTGCAGGGGCGCCTGGGCACGATCCTCTCGCACGAGGCCTACGACGCCGAACACGCGATCGACCCCGGCCGCGTCGAGCAGCACTACCGCGAGATCCGCGACGCCGCCGGGGATCGCTGGCCCGCCACCCTCGGCACCACCCTCGAGGTCGGCTGCGGCACCGGCCTCCTCTCCCGCGCCCTGCTGGGCCACGGCGATGTCGGCGCCCTCCTGCTGACCGACGTCTCGACCGGCATGCTGGCGACCTGCCGCACCGCCCTGCAGGCCGGCGGGCTGGTGGGCCACGTGCCGCTGCTGTTCGCGACCCATTCCGGGGAGGAGGCGGCGTTCCGGGAAGGCGGGTTCGACACCTGCGCCGGAACGTCGGTGCTGCACCACATCCTGGACGTGCCAGGTTTCCTGCAGCGCGTGTTCCGCCTGTTGCGGCCGGGCGGCCGCGCCTTCTTCCTCGAGCCGAACGCACGCTACCACCGCGCGGTGATGCAGGCGCTGGCCGATGTCGTCGCGCAGCTCATGGCCCGCGATCCCGCGCCCTCGCCGGGGCGGCAGAAGCTGTTCAATCTGCTCGCCAGCACGCGGCGGGCGATGATGCACCAGGGCGACCTGCCCTATCTCGCCGGTCTCGAGGACAAGCACGTCTTCGTCGCCGAGGAGATCGAGCGCACCGGCCGCGCCGCCGGCTTCGCGGTGGCGGAGGCGCTGCCGACCGGCCTGTTCCGTTCGGGCGCCTCGATGGTCTCCTCGCTCTGCGCCCAGCTCGATCTCTCCGAGGCGCTGCGGGACCAGGTGGTCGGCATGATGCCGGCCCATGCCGCGCGCTACCTTCCGCTCCTGGCCGACCGCGACCTCTCGCCCTCCTTCGTGCTGTGGTTCGAGAAGAGCGTCGGCCCTCGCCCGGCGCGGTTCAGCCCCCCGCCCGAGGACCGCGACGGGGAAGCGTTCACCCAGCGCGCGCCCGAACCCGCCGGCGGCCTGCCGCCCCGGTTCTCGCTTCGCCTCCTCGCCGAGGCGGAGGGGAACGGCACGGCGGTCGCGCTGTCCGGCTGGTGCATCGCCAATGCGGAGGTGAGCTGGGTCCGCGTCCGCATCGGCCCCCACGCCCGCAGCGCGCCGCTCTGGATCCCGCGTCCGGATGCCCATGCGGCGGTCAATGCGGCGGGTGCGTTCCCGAACTGGACCTCACTCTGCTGCGGCGTGGACGAGCGGCTGTCCTTTCCGGACATCCCGCCCGATCCCGATGGCTTGCCGCTGATCGTGGAGCTGGTCATGGCGGACGGCCCGGTGATCCGACTGAAGGCCTCCCCGCGCCTCGTCCCCGGCGAGGCGCTGGCCGTCACCGCCTGACCACCGCGGCACGGAGCGTCACCCGCGTCCGGCACGGTTCGGCGCGCGCGGAAGCGTCGGTCCTGGCCCTGCGCGCCTCCCCTGCTACAGTCGTCCCCGACAGGGGAGTGTGCGCGATGCAGGCCGAAACGATCTACGAGGCGCCGCGGATCGCCGGGCGGGACGGCGAAACCGTCGTCACCAGCACCTGCGGGCACAATTGCGGCGGCCGCTGCGTGGTCAACGCGCATGTCCGCGACGGGCGGATCGTGCACATCTCCACCGACCAGCGCCGCTGGAACCCCGATCATCCGCCGCTGCCGGCCTGCGCGCGCGGCGTCGGCCAGATCGAGCGCACCTACCATCCCGACCGGCTGCAATATCCGATGCGCCGCGTTGGCCCGCGCGGGTCGGGCCAGTTCGAGCGGATCTCCTGGGACGAGGCGCTCGACACCGTGGCGCGCGAGATGCTGCGGGTGCGGGACACCTATGGCAACGCGGCGATCCTGGATGCCTCGCGCACCGGCAGCCAATCCATGCTGCACGGCCGCGTCGCGGCGCAGCGCTTCCTCTACATGTTCGGCGGCTGCACCGACCTGTGGTCGAACATGTCGGCCGAGGCCGAGGTGTTCTCGGTCCGGATGACCTATGGCAGCCCCGACTACAAATCCGCCGGCCGCGAGCCGACCGATTACGCGAATTCGAAGCTGATCGTGATGTGGGGCTGGAGTCCCGGGGACGGCACGTTCGGCACCGGCACCATGGCCTGGCTCAGGCACGCGAAGAAGCAGGGCACGCGCATCGTCTGCGTCGATCCGCGGCAGACCGCCACCAGCCGCCAGCTCGCCGACGAGCACGTCTTCCTGCGTCCGTCCTCCGACACCGCGGCGCTGGTCGCGATGGCCCATGTGATCGTGAGCGAGGGGCTGCACGACCAGGCCTATTGCGACCGCCACGTGCTGGGCTTCGACGAGGCGCATCTGCCCGAGGGCGCGCCCGCCGGCTCCTCCTGGCGCAGCTACCTGCTGGGCGAGCATGACGGCCAGCCGAAGACGCCGGAGTGGGCCGAGGCGATCACCGGCATCCCCGCCGCCACGCTGCGCCGGCTCGCGATCGACTTCGCCACCACGAAGCCCGCGGCCCTGCAATGCGGCTACGCGCCCGGCCGCACGCTGTACGGGGAGCAGTTCCATCGCGCCGCCTACGCGCTCGCGGCCATCACCGGCAACGTGGGCATCGCCGGCGGCAGCTCCGGAGTGAGCAACGGCGCGACCGGGCGGGCCGGCATCCGCAGCCTGCCCATCGGCAAGAACCCAGTCGACGCGCGCGTCGCCTCGCCGCTGCTCGCCGACCTGCTCGCGCGCGGGCGGGCGGGCGGCTATCCGGCGGACGTGAAACTGATCTACTCGGCGGGCGGCGACCTGTTCAACCAGTGCCCGAACGCCGCCAAGATCGCGGCCTCGCTCGACGGCGTGGAGTTCATCGTCGTGCAGGACCATTTCCTGACGCCGACCGCACAGCATGCCGACATCGTTCTGCCGGCCACCACCTTCTGGGAGCGGAACGACGTCCACACGCCATGGGCGGGCGCCGGCCACTACGCGATCTACATGCGCCAGGCGATCGCGCCGATGTACGAGTGCCGCAACGACATCGACATCTTCGACGAACTCTCGCGCCGGGTCGGGCTCAACGCCTACAACGACAAGACCGAGGAGGCGTGGCTGCGCGAACTCACCCGCGACGCGGTCGACGATTTCGACCGGTTCGCCGAAGCGGGCGTGGCGCGCTTCCCGCCGCCCGCGGAGCCGGTCGCCTTCGCGGCCCAGATCCGCGACCCGGACCGCCACCGGTTCCCCACGCCCTCCGGCAGGATCGAGGTCTATTCGACGGTGCTCGCCGCCAACCCCGATCCGTACGGGCTTGGGCGCATCCCGCCGGTGCCGACCTGGATGGGCATGCCGGAGACCGACGAGCGCTTCCCGCTCCTGCTGTGCACGCCGAAGTCGCGGGCGCGCACGCATTCGATCCACGGCAACCAGTCGCAACTGGCGCGCGTCGATCCCGACACGGTCTGGATGCACCCCGACGATGCCGCCGTTCGGGGCCTGCGGCATGGCGCGCGCGTGCGGGTGGTGAGCGCCGCGGGCGCCACGGTACTGCCGCTGGAGATCACCGACCGCATCGCGCCCGGCGTCGTCTCGATCAAGGAAGGCGCGTGGTTCTCGCCGGATGCCGCGGGCACGGACGGCGCGGGGTGCGCCAACGCGCTGACCCTCGACCGCTCCGCCCCGTGCGGCGCCACGACCTACAACAGCAACAGCGTCGAGGTCACGGCGTGGGCGTGATGCCCTCCAGCGCCATCGCCGCCAGCATCCGCGCGAAGGCGCGCAGGTCCAGGACGCCGTCCGGATCGAACCACAGCACGGCACCGCTCATCGCGCTGCACAGGCTGCGCGCGACGAGCGCCACCTGCGCCGGATCGGCGCTGGGAACGGCTTCGGCGAGCACCGCCCCGAACATCTCGGCAAGCCCCCGCCCCCGGCGGCGCACCGCGTCCCGGTCCGCCCGAGCGGGTTCGTCGGCACAGCGGAGGAGCATGCGGTGCGCGTCGCGTTCCGCGAGCGCGGAGGCGAGATAGGCGCCGATCATCGCCTCCAGCCGCGCCGCCGCCTCCTCGGTCGCGGCGGCCTCCCGCGCGGCCAGCACCCAGCAGGTCAGCGCATCGAGATGCCGCCGCATCACCGCCGCCAGCAGCGCCGCCCGGTTCGGATAGCAGGACTCGAAGCTGCTCCGGGGCAGGCGCGCGGCCGCCGTGATCGCGCGCGGGGTGGCGCGCAGCATTCCCCGATCCCGCACCACGGCCGCCGCCGCCCGCCGAAGCTGTCGGCAGTGCAGCGACAGGTCGGCCGTCCGGTCGGTCGCGCGGTCGGCGGGCGGGACGAGGATCATGCGGGTCTCCGGCGGTGGACGTGACGTCTGTCTGATATACTAACAATGTTAGAAATGCAACCGGAAGCATCCCCGGCTTGCCCGCCTCCCGCCAAGCGGGCAGGGTGCGCGCGCCCCAGCAGAGGTCGTCGCATGCTCTCACGGTCCGCCCTCTCCGCCGCCCCGCTCGCCGCCGTTCTCCTGTTCGGGACCGCGCCGGCCCGCGCCGAGACGATGCTGCATCTGGCGGAGACCGCGACGGTGATGGCCGAACCCGACGAGCTTGCGGCGGCGGTGCGAGCGGAGGCGACCAGCCCCTCGGCCGCGGATGCGCAGGCGCGGGTGAACGCGCTGGTGCAGGAGGCGCTGACGCGCGCGCGGGGCGTCGCGGGCGTGACGGTCTCGACCGGCGGCTATGGCGTCTGGCGCACCGGCCTGACGCCGCAGGAGCGCACCGAACGCTGGCAGGCGGTGCAGACGGTGAACCTGAGCGGGCATGAGGGGACGGTGCTGCTGAAGCTGGTCGGAGAGCTCCAGCAACGCGGGCTCGCGGTCACCAGCCTGGGGTGGCGCCTGTCGCGTGCGGCTGCCAAGCGCGCGCAGGAGGAGGCCACCCGCCGTGCGATCGCCGGCCTGCGCGGCCGGATGGAGGAGGCGGCGAAGCTGCTCGAGCTGCGCTTCGACTCGTTCCGCAGCGTCCGGCTCGACGAGGCGTCCCCGCATCCGGCGATGCTGCGCGCGGCCGCGCCGATGGCGATGGCCGCCGCCCCGCCGCCGAACGCGACGCCCGAGGACGTCGCGGTCACCGCGACCGTCGAGGCGGACGCCGTCCTCCAGCCGCACTGAGGCGCACGCGGCCTCCGCGACGGCGCTTCGCCGCCGAGCACCGCGGTAGCGGTCACATCTTCCGCCCCATCCGCACCGCTTCTATGATCCGACCGCCCCATCCGGGGTAGCCTTGCGGTCACCGACGCCTGCCGTCCCGTGCCGCCGGGTGGCTTCAAGGAGGAAACAAATGATCCGTCGCCGTCGCCTCTTGCAGGCGTCCGCCGCCTTCGCGGCTGCTCCGCTGGCAGCCCCCGCCATCGTCGAGCGCGCCAACGCCCAGTCGGCCTTCGACTGGAAGCAGTGCAAGGGCCAGAGCATCGAGGTGAACTTCCAGCTCTCGCCGCGCGGCGACCTGGCGAAGAACAACCTGAAGAAATTCGAGGAACTGACCGGCATCAAGGTCGGCTTCGAGCAGATCCCCGAACAGCAGCAGCGTCCCAAGGCCGCCATGGAGATGGCGACCGGCCATCCCAGCTTCGACGCGCTCAACGTCGCGATGCACGTGCAGAAGCGACTGATCGAGAAGGCCAAGTGGATGGAGGACCTGCGTCCCTACATCGCCGACAAGAGCCTGACCAACCCGGACTTCGACCTGGCCGACTTCAGCAAGCCCTCGATGGCGGTGGCCACCGGCGAGGACGGCAAGATCAACGTCCTGCCGCTCAACCAGGACCTGTTCATCGTCTTCTACAACAAGGAGCTGCTGGCGGCGAAAGGCTTCAAGGAGCCGCCCAAGACCTTCGACGAGATGATGTCGATGGCGAAGGCGCTGACCGATCCCTCGAAGCAGGTCTACGGTTTCGTGGGCCGCGGCGTGAAGAACGCCAACGTGGTGCTGTACGACAGCATCCTGCTGGGCTGGGACCAGGAGACGGTGACGCCGGACGGCAAGAAGCTGCTGACCGACACGCCGGCGGCGATCGAGGCCGGCAAGTGGTACCAGCAGATCATGAAGCAGTATGGTCCGCCGGGGAACATCGGTTTCAACTGGAACGAGTGCCAGACGACGTTCATGCAGGGCCGCGCGGCGATGTGGTGGGACGGCATCGGCTTCTCCGCCCCGCTGCTCGACAAGACCAAGTCGAAGGTGGTCGACAAGGTCGGCTTCGCCCCCGTCCCCGCCGGCCCGAAGGCGCATAACTGCGCCACCTTCATCGACGGCATGGGCATCCCCGCGACGGCGAAGAACAAGAAGGCCGCCTGGCTGTGGCTGCAGTGGATCACCGGCAAGGACATGCAGGCCGAACAGCTCCGCACCGGCGCGGGCACGCCGGCCCGCCTGTCCGTCTATGCGCGGACCGACATCCAGAAGAACAGCACCTTCCCGAAGGAGTGGTTCGACACGACCGAGACCAGCCTGAAGCTGGCGCGGTCCGGCCTGCCGGTGATCGTGCCGGTGACCGAGTTCCGCGACACGATCGGGGTTGCGCTGACCAACATCGTGGGCGGTGCCGACGTCGCGACGGAGCTGAAGAAGGCGACGGCGGCGTTCCAGCCGGTCCTCGACAAGTCGAACGAGGGCTGAGGCAAGAACCGGCCGGGGGGCCACCCGCCCCCGGCCATCCACGACTGACGGTGACCCATGGACTGACCGCGCCTCACGCGGCGAAATCGTGGATGGCCGGCCCAAGGCCGGCCATGACGCAGGGTCGAGAGCGGGCGTTCAGGCCGCGGCGAGTGCGGGCGGCGCGGGCAGCGGCCGCCAGGCCGAACGGTCGGCGAACAGGGCCCGCAGCAGCTTGTTGTTGAGCGCGTGCCCGGACCTGTGGGCGACGAACCGGCCATGCAGCGGCTGGCCGGCCAGGGCCAGGTCGCCCACCGCGTCCAGCAGCTTGTGGCGGACGAACTCGCCCTCCATGCGCAACCCGCCCGGGTTCAGCACGCGCGCGCCTTCGACCACCAGGGCGTTATCGAGGCTGCCGCCGCGGGCGAGGCCCATCGCGCGGAGCTGCTCGACCTCCTCCGCCATCGCGAAGGTGCGAGCGCCCGCCAACTCGTGCCGGAAGCTGGCCTCCGAGAGCTGGAGTTCATAGGCCTGCCGGCCGATCGCCGCCGCGGCGAAATCGATCGACATGGCCATCCCGAGGCCGCACGGCCCGAACCGGTTCGGACGCAATTCGGCGAAGGCGGCGCCGTCGCTCACGCGCACCGGCTGCAGAATCTCGATGCCGCGCCGCGGCACGGCCTGCTCCACGGCGCCGGCGCAATCGAGCAGGAACAGGATCGGCGCGGCGGAGCCGTCCAGGATCGGCACTTCCGGGCCGTCCAGCGTGACCAGCGCATTGTCGATGCCCTTGGCCGCGAGCGCCGCCATCAGGTGCTCGACCGTGCCGACGCGCAGCGTCGGATCGCCGGGAACGCCCAGGACGGTGCAGAGCCGCGTATCCACGACGTTGTCGAACCGCGCGGGCAGCGTGCGGTCCAGGTCGGTGCGGTGGAAGACGATGCCGCTGTCGGGTCCGGCCGGGTGGATCGTCATCTGCACTCGGGCACCCGAATGCACGCCGACCCCGACGCAGTCGATCGGCGCCTTCAACGTACGCTGCCAGACGGCCTCACGCGAGGCGGGGGCCTGTTCCAGCTCCATGGTCTGCGGCAGTCCGTCCATTCCGTCCGGTTCCCCGAGGGTGACGATCGACGAGGGTGACGATCGGTGCCGGCCGGCAAAAGCACCAGCGGCAGTCTCACCCTACGGGGGCGGGACTGCCGCTGCCAGTCAATCATTGTTGCCGAGTGTTTCTCAACAACCCTTTGTTTTCACGGCATTTGCTGCGCCGCTCACGAAGTCTGGCGGCGCAGGAACGCGGGGATGTCGAGCCCCACCTCGTCGCCGCCGACCGCGCGAGAGGTCGCCTGCGGTGCCTCCGCGCGCACCGGCGTCGCCACCGGCTCCTGGCGCTGCGGCTGCGGCTGCATCTCGCCGCCCGGCGCCATCATCGGGCGGCGCCGGAACGCGCCCGTCACCTGGCTGAACAGGCTGGGCCGCACCGGCTCCATGCTGGGGGCGGGCGCCGCGACGGGATTGGCCGGCGTCGCCGTGGGGCGCGGCGCCTCGGCGAACAGGCCACCGCGCGCGGCAGGCGCCATCGGCTGGGCGGCCGGCTGGCGCAGCGGCATCACGTGCGCGCTCGACATCGGCTGGCCGGCCGGCTGGGTGGCCATCGACATCGGTTCGGCGCCCTGCACCGCGACCGCCTCGGCCGGGGCCGCCTGCGGGATCGGCGCGGGGGCCGGGGCGAGCGCCGGGGAGGCCTGGCGCAGCGGCATCGCGGAGACCGACGGGGTCGCGGCCGGCACCGTCATCGCCGCCGGCATGCCACCCGGGACGGGGATCGGCGCGGGGGCGGGCATCGCACCGCCACCCACCGCGACCAGCTTCGGACGCGCCGCTTCGGCCTTCGGGGAATCGATGCCCGTCGCGACCACGGACACGCGGATCCGCCCCGTCAGCGACTCGTCGACCGCGGAGCCGAAGATCACGTTGGCTTCCTCGTCGACTTCCTCGCGGATGCGGTTCGCGGCCTGGTCGACCTCGAACAGCGTCAGATCCTCGCCACCGGTGATGTTGATGAGCAGGCCCCGCGCGCCGGACATCGACGTGTCCTCGAGCAGCGGGTTGTTGATCGCCGCCTCGGCCGCGCGGATGGCGCGGTTCTCGCCCTCCGCCTCGCCGGTGCCCATCATCGCCTTGCCCATCTCCGCCATGACCGTGCGGATGTCGGCGAAGTCGAGATTGACCAGCCCGTGCACCATCATCAGGTCGGTGACGCCGCGGACGCCCATGTAGAGCACCTGGTCGGCCATCTTGAACGCATCCTTCCAGGTGGTGCGTTCGTTGGCCATCAGGAACAGGTTCTGGTTGGGGATCACGATCAGCGTGTCGACGTACTGCTGAAGTTCCTCGATCCCCTGTTCGGCCGCGCGGCCACGGCGCACGCCCTCGAAGCCGAACGGCTTCGTCACCACGCCGACCGTCAGGATGTTCCGCTCCCGCGCCATGCGCGCGATGACCGGCGCCGCGCCGGTGCCGGTGCCGCCGCCCATGCCGGCGGTGATGAACACCATGTGCGCCCCGTCGAGGTGACGGTACAGCTCGTCCGCCGCCTCTTCCGCCGCCGCGCGCCCGATCTCGGGTTTCGCGCCCGCGCCCAGGCCCTGCGTGATGTGCGGGCCCAACTGGATGCGGCGATCGGCGCGGCTGTGCATCAGCTGCTGCGCGTCGGTGTTGGCGACGACGAACTCCACGCCCTGCAGGTTCGCGGCGATCATGTTGTCGACCGCGTTCGTGCCGCCGCCGCCGACGCCGATCACCGTGATGCGCGGCGTGAAGTCGGTATGGTGGGTCTGAGGAATCATGAGGTTCAAGGTCATTGTGGAAGTCTCCCCGGGGGCTGCGGGCGGCGAGAGGAACTAGTTACGTCAGAGCGGTCGATTCGCGGGAGCGTACGCCGGCGCCGGCGAAATTTGATCGCCGCACCGGCCTTGGAATCTTCTGCGCGGCATTACACGCGCTCCTTCAGGAAATTCACGATGCGCCGGAACAGGCCGGCGGGACGTTCGACCTCGAAGTCGACGTCGTGGAAGGTGCGGCCCGCACCGGCTGCCCAATGCAGCAGGCCGGCCGCGGTCGCGAAGGCGGGACCCGAGGCGAGTTCGGGAAGGCCGCGCAACGCCGTGGGCCGCGCGAGCCGTACCTGCTTGCCGAGCATGCGGGCGGCGAGGTCGCGGACGCCGGGCAACTGGCAGGCGCCGCCGGTCAGCACGACGCGGTTGCCCGCGGCGCGCGCCATGCCCGAACTGTCGAGTCGCTCCTTCACCAGCTCGAAGGTTTCCTCGATTCGCGGGCGGATGATGTTCACCACCATGATGCGCGGAATTTGTGCAAGCTGGCCTTCATCCTCGCCGACCAGCGGCACCGGCAGCAGTTCCTTCTCGTCGTCGGGACTCGACTGCACGTTGCCGAACAGCGTCTTCAGCCGTTCGGCATGGCCGATCGGCGTGGACAGTCCGGCCGCGAGGTCCTTCGTGACGTGCACGCCGCCGACCGGCAGTTGCGCGGTGTGCAGCAGCTGGCCTTCCGCGAACACTGCCATGCCCGTCGTGCCGCCGCCCATGTCGATGACGGTGACGCCGAGTTCGCGTTCGTCGGCGACGAGGGTGGACAGGCCGGCGGCCATCGGCGCGGAGACGAGTTCCTCGATCTCCAGGTCACAGCGCGCGATGCAGGCGCCGAGTGAGCGCAGCGCGGTGGAGGCGGCATCGATCAGGTGCAGGCGGGAGGTCAGCGTCGTGCAGTAGAGGCCGCGCGGATCGACCACGCGATCCGTGTCGTCGACCGAGAAGTGCAGCGGCATGGCATGGATCGGCTCGCGCCCTTCGGCTGCCGACCGCAAGCGCCCCTCCCGCACCACGGCGCGGATATCCGACTCGTCGACGGCGCGGCCGCCGACCGGCCACTGCACGTTGAACAGCTTCGATTCGGGCTGGCCGCAGGTGAGGTTCACCGTCACCGACCGGAGGCGCGTATCGGCCATGTCCTCCGCCTGGCCGACGCAGGCGCGGATCGCCTTCTCCGCCTCCTCCAGGTCGACCACGCTGCCGCCGCGCACGCCGCGTCCCTTGTGCCAGCCGAACCCTAGGACGCGCAGCGTGCCGTCGCTCTCGGTGCGGCCGATCAGGCAGGCGATCTTCGTCGTGCCGATATCGAGCACACCGAACGGCCCGGCCCGATGCGCGCGCGGCCGTTCGGGCTCGTTCGGCCCGGTAATGACGGGCGGAGGCGACAGGCCGCGACGCGAGATTTCGTTCATCGGGCGCTCCGTCAGGTGGGTTTCTTCGCCGCAGCGGCAGGCGCGCCGTCGGCATCCGGTTTCGGGCGCAACAGAAGCCGGTCGGGCAGACGCAGGTCGATCGCCGCGAGCGGGCGGTCGAGCAGCGCATGCTGCTGCTGGAGCTGCGCCAGGCGGTCGAGCGCCGCGGTCTCATGCCCTTCCGGCAGCATGACGTCGGCGCCGGAATCCATCCGCAGGTTCCAGCGCCGTTCCCCCACGCGCACCGCCGCGACGATGCGCGCCTGCAGCGCGGGGCGGTCGGTCAGCGCATCCAGCAGCGGCGCCGCGGCGGCGGGGGCGCCCGCGCCGACGATCAGCGGCAGGGTCCGGAACTGCGCCACTTCCTGGTTCGTGACCACCTGGCCGGCGCGATCCACCAGGACGAACTTGCCCTGGTGCTGCCAGATGGCGAAAGGGCGCCGCTCCTGCAGGGAGACGACCACCGTGCCGGGCAACCGGCGTTCCACGGTCGCGTGCTCCACCCAGGAGAGCGTCTCGATGCGGGCGCGCGCTTCCTCGACGGAGAAGCCGAGGATCGGGTCGCCCTTGGACACGCCGATCGCGGCGCGCAGCAGCGGTTCGGGCGTGTTGGCGCGGCCTTCGATCACCACGTCGGTGACGCGCAGCCCGGCGGTGCCGGTGGCGGCGCCGAACCGCTCACGCATGGTGGCGATGGTGCCGCCGGGCTTGGCCGATTGCAGGACGACGACGCCCAGCAGGCAGACGATCCCGGCGAAGGTGATCCAGCCGGCGGGCCGCAGCAGCTTGCGCTGTCGCCGCAGCAGCAGCTTGAGCCGCGTCGGCCGATCCTGCACGGAGTTCCGCGGCGTCGCCGCGCGACGGGAGCGGCTCATCGGCTCGCTCCGGGGAGCGTCGTTCGGTGAGGCGTCGCTGCGCGGGCGGGTTTTCCGCCAGCGGGTCCTTGGTGGGCGAGCGCTCCGTGGGCGAGCGCTCCGTGGGGGGTGGTTGCGCCGCTGATGGCGCCAAGGGCGGAGGCGTTACGGGCGGGCGCACGGACGCCCCCCTCGTCATGGCCGGCCACCGTGCCGGCCATCCCGACCGGCACCCTGCCGCGACAGATGGCCGGGTCGAGCCCGGCCATGACGAGCGACGCACGGCCCGTGCCGGTGGGGGTGGCCGGGTCGAGCCCGGCCATGACGAGGCGGGCGCCTACCCGGCCGGGCACGATTGCCATCACACCCGGCATGCGGCGTTCTCCACCATCCACGCGCATAGCTGCGGGAAACTCACCCCGTGATGCGCCGCCTGCTCCGGCAGCAGCGAGGTGGGCGTGAGCCCCGGCTGCGTGTTGATCTCCAGCAGCACCAGGCGGCCCGGCTCGCCCGCCGTGTCGTCGTAGCGGAAGTCGCAACGCGTCGCGCCGCGGCAGCCCAGCGCACGATGCGCGCCGACCGCCACGTCCAGCGCGCGCGCATAGACGTCGGGATGCACCGAAGCGGGGATCACGTGACGTGACCCGCCCTCGGCGTATTTCGACTCGTAGTCGTAGAACACGCCGGCATCGGCCATGATCTCGGTGACAGCCAGCGCGCGATCGCCCATCACGCCGACCGTCAGCTCGCGGCCGGGGATGTACTCCTCCACCAGCGCGGCGCGGCCGAATTTCCAGGCGCGCGCCACCTCGGCGCGGCGGTTGTCGCCGGAGCGAATGATCTCGACCCCGACGGACGAGCCTTCGGAGACCGGCTTCACCACATAGGGCAGCGGCAGCGGATCGCCGGCCTCGAGCTCCGCGATGTCCACGGTCCGGCCACGCGGCACCGGCAAACCCGCAGCGGCGAACAGCGCCTTTGCCGCGACCTTGTCCATCGCAAGCGCGGACGCGCGGACGCCGGAATGCGTGTAGGGGATGTTCAGCCAGTCGAGCACGCCCTGGATTGCGCCATCCTCGCCGAAGCGGCCGTGCAGCGCGTTGAACACCGCATCCGGCCTCGGTTCGAGCGCGGCGATCACGGCGCCCAGGTCGTCCCCGACCTCGACCGGGGTCACGTCGAACCCGGCTTCCCGCAACGCCGCGATTACCTGCAGCCCGGACGACAGGCTCACCTCGCGTTCGGTGGAGATGCCGCCATACAGGACGGCGACGCGGTTCGGGCGGCTCATGCGACGGGCTCCGGTTTGCCGTTCGGAACGCCGATCCGGCGGATCTCCCACTCCAGCGTCACGCCGGTCGCGGCGTGCACGCGGCGGCGCACTTCCTCGCCGAGACCTTCCACGTCGGCGGCCGTGGCGGACCCGGTGTTGATCAGGAAGTTGCAGTGCTTCTCGGACACCTGCGCGCCGCCACGCGCCAGGCCGCGGCAGCCTGCGGCGTCGATCAGCTCCCAGGCCTTCATGCCCGCGGGATTGCGGAAGGTGGAACCACCGGTGCGCGCGCGCACGGGCTGGGAGGCCTCGCGGTTCGCGCGGATCTCCGCCATGCGCGCCGCGATCTGCCCCGGCGCGCCGGCCCGCGCACGCAGGCGGGCGCGCACGACGACGGCTCCGGGCGGCAGTGCCGCATGGCGGTAGGCGAAGGCGAGGTCGGCCACGCTCATGCGGCGCTGCTCACCCGTGCGCGTCACGACTTCCGCCCAATCGAGCACACCCGCAACGTCGCCGCCGTAGGCCCCGGCATTCATCGCGACGGCACCGCCGATCGTGCCCGGAATGCCCGAGAGGAACTCGAGCCCCGACAAGGCGGCGGCGGCGGCGTGCTCCGCCACGGTCACGTCCAGCGCGGCGGCGCCGGCGACGAGCCCGGTTTCATCGGCAACGATCGCGGAGAAGCCGCGTGCCAGGCGGATCGTCACCCCCGGCAGGCCGCCGTCGCGCACGATCAGGTTGGAGGCCGCGCCGATGACGTGGACCGGCACCTCGCGCGGGAGGGCGTGCAGGAACTGCGCGAGATCCTCGGCATCGGCCGGACGCACCAGCACCTCCGCCTTGCCGCCCACCCGGAACCAGGTGAACGGCGCAAGCGGCGCATCGAACTGCACCCGCCCGCGCAGCGGCGGCAGCAGGTCGGCCAGCCCGGGGATGCGCATGGCGGCCATCATGGGCGGGCCTCGATGCGGTGACCGGCGAGGGCCGTGCCGCCGGCGCCCGTGTCATGGCCGGGCTTGGCCCGGCCATCCACGACTCTCTTGCGTGGAGCGAAGGAAAGTCGTGGATGGCCGGCCTGCGCCGGCCATGACGCCAGAGACGCCTCCGCCGGCCATGACGCGGCGCGCAAGGCGACCACCCCGCTCATGCCGCCCCTCCGGCCGCGCGGCGGCCACTGCCGGCCTGCAGGGTCAGCAGATCGTTCGGCAGCGCGGCCGCCCATTGCGTGATGGACCCCGCGCCGAGGCACACGACGAAATCGCCCGGCTTCGCGATCGCATGGACCATCTCCGCCAGCCGTCCCGGGCTGGGCAACGGCACCACGCTGCGATGGCCCCGCGCACGCAGCCCCTCGACCAGCGCGTCACGGTCCACGCCCGCGATCGGCTGCTCGCCCGCGGCATAGACGTCGGCCACGATCACCGTGCCCGCATCGTTCATGCAGGTGCAGAACTCGTCGAACAGCGATTGCAGCCGGCTGAAACGATGCGGCTGCACCACCGCGATCACGTCGCGCGCGCCCGCCTGCCGCGCCGCCTTCAGCACGGCGGCGATCTCGACGGGATGGTGGCCGTAATCGTCGATCACCGTGATGCCGTTCGCCTCGCCCGTCTTGGTGAAGCGGCGCTTGACGCCCTTGAAACTCAACAACGCGCTGCGCAGCGTCTCGTTGTCGATCTCCATCTCCACGCCCACCGCGATCGCGGCCAGCGCGTTCTGCACGTTGTGCTGTCCCAGCATCTGCAGCCGGAACGGACCCATGCGCCGGGTGCGGCCGCGGGCGCGGTCGGTGACCACCACCTCGAAGGTGGAGCCCGACTTGTCCGGCATGATGCGTTCGGCGCGCACATCCGCCTGCTGCGACAGCCCGTAGGTGATGATCCGGTGATCCGACAGGCGCGGGATCATCTGCTGCACGCCGGGATGGTCGATGCACAGCACGGCGAACCCGTAGAACGGTACGTTGGCGACGAACTGGTCGTAGCCCGCCACCATCGCCTCGGGCGTGCCCCAGTGATCCAGGTGCTCCGGGTCCATGTTGGTCACGACCGCGATCACCGCGGGCAGGCGCAGGAAGGAGCCGTCGGATTCGTCGGCCTCCACCACCATCCACTCGCCGTCGCCGAGACGCGTGTTGGTGCCGTAGGCGTTGATGATGCCGCCGTTGATCACGGTCGGATCCATCTTGGCCGCTTCCAGCACCGCCGCGACCAGACTCGTGGTCGTGGTCTTGCCATGCGTGCCGCCGACCGCGATCGACCATTTCAGCCGCATCAGTTCGGCCAGCATCTCGGCCCGCCGCACGACGGGGATCAGCCGCGTGCGCGCCGCGACCACTTCGGGGTTGTCGCGCTTGACCGCGGTCGAGACGACCACGACTTGCGCGCCCCCCAGGTTCGCCGCGTCGTGGCCGATCGTCACCGGGATGCCGGCCTGGCGCAGCCGCAGCACGTTGCCCGATTCGGAGATGTCGCTGCCCTGCACGGAATAGCCGAGGTTGTGCAGCACCTCGGCGATCCCCGACATGCCGATGCCGCCGATGCCGACGAAGTGGATGGTTCCGATCGAAAGCGGCAGAGCCCTCATGGCCTGACCTCCTGGCGCATGAGAGATTCGACGAGATCCGCGAGCTTCGCCGCCGCCCCGGCCTGCGCCTGTGAGCGCGCGCCCACCGCGGCGCGGGTCAGTCCCGCGGGATCGGCGAGCAGCGTCGCGAGCTGTGCGGTCAGTGCCGCGGGCGTGAAGTCCGGCTGCGCCATGACCCAGGCGCCCCCGGCCTCCGCCAGCGCGCGGGCGTTCGCCGTCTGGTGGTCGTCGATCGCGTGCGGCAGCGGCACCAGGATCGCCGGCCGGCCGGCGACGGCGAGTTCCGCCACGGTGGATGCGCCGGCGCGCGCGATCACCAGATGCGCCGCCAGCAGGCGTGCGGCGACGTCGGAGAAGAACGGCGCGAGCTCCGCGGCGATCCCGGAGGCCGCGTAGGCGCTGCGGACCCGCTCCAGGTCCTCCGTCCGGCATTGCTGCGTCACCACGAGTCGCGCGCGCAGGGCGTCGGGCAGCGCGGCCAGGGCGCCGGGCACCACGTCGGAGAACACGCGGGCCCCGAGCGATCCGCCGAGGACCAGGAGCCGGAGGCGGTCGGTGGGAGCGAGATAGCCGGACTGGCCCAGGCCGCCGATCGCCGGCCGCACCGGGTTGCCGGTCACCACGGTGGCGATGCCGTTCGGCACGCGCGCGGTGGCGGCGAAGCTCAGGGCGAGCCGGTCGGCGCGGGAGGCCAGGAAGCGGTTGGCGCGGCCCAGCACGGCGTTCTGCTCGTGCAGGATCACCGCCGGCCGGCGGCGCAGCAGGCGCGAGCCCAGCACCGGTGCGACCGAGGGATACCCGCCGAAGCCCACCACCGCGGCGGCACCGAGACGGGCCAGGATGCCGCGCGCCTGCCAGGCGCCTGCCGCGAGCGCGGCGCCGGCGCGCATGCCGCGCACCGCGCCGCGGCCGGCGATGCCGGCGCCCTTGATGACGAACTGCTCGCGGCCAGCGAAGACGGCACTCTGCAGGCCGCCCGACCGGGCGTCGGTCATCAGGGCGATGCGGTGGCCGCGCGCGACCAGTTCGGCGGCGAGCGCCTCGGCCGGAAAGAAATGTCCGCCGGTCCCGCCGGCGGCGATGACGATCGGCTGCACCGCGGGGCCCCTCACAACTCGTCTCCGCGATGCCGCCGGCGGGTCAGCGCCAGCAGCATGCCCATGCCCAGCGCGACCGCCATGGCCGACGACCCGCCATAGGAAATGAACGGCAGGGTCATGCCCTTGGTCGGGATGAGCTTCAGCGTGGACGCCATGTTGATGAAGGCCTGCAGGCCGAAGCCGGTGATCAGCCCGGTGCAGGACAGCACGATGAACAGGTCCTGCTCCTTCAGCAGGCGCAGCAGGCCGCGCAGCACGATGAACGCGAAGACCGCCAGGATGACCAGGCAGATCAGCATCCCGAACTCCTCGCCGGCGACGGCGAAGACGAAGTCGGCATGCGCGTCTGGCAGCACGTCCTTCACACGGCCCTCGCCGGGGCCACGGCCCAGCAGGCCGCCATTGCCGAACGCCTCGAGCGCGGTGGTGATCTGGTAGGTGTCGCCGGATTCGGGGTGCAGGAACCGCTCCACGCGGCTCTGCACGTGCGGGAAGATGACGTAGGCCATCACCGACCCGCCGGCGACCACGCCGAGGGCGGCGAAGACCAGGAACAGGTTCATGCCCGCGATGTAGAGCTGGGCCAGGAACACCGCGGTAATGACCGCGAGCATGCCGATATCCGGCTGCGACTTCAGCAGGATCAGGATCAGGCCGAACACGCCGCAGGCGATCAGCGTGCCGGGGAAGCCGCGCGTACGCTTGCCCTCGGCGATCAGCCAGGCGGCGGTGACGGCGAAGCAGGGCTTGAGGAATTCCGACGGCTGGATCGACATGCCCGGCAGCGCGATCCAGCGCCGCGCGCCCTTGATCTCGACGCCGATCACCATCGTGGCCGCGGTCAGCAGCAACGCGATGACGCAGCCGAGGATGGCGAGGCGGCGGACGTCGCGAGGCGACAGCAGCGAGACGCCGATCACGATCGCGCTGGCGAGCGCCAGGAAGAACACCTGCTTGAAGATGAACAGGTCGCGCGACTGGCCGATGCGTTCGGCGACGGCGGGGCTCGCCGCCAGCATCATGATGTAGCCGAAGCCGATCAGCACGCCGATCGCGCCCAGCGTCCAGCGGTCGACCGTCCACCACCAGCGGCCCAGCATGGAGTTGTCGGCGCGGGAGAGTGTGGGCATCAGGCGGCCCTCCCCGAGGAAAGGCCGCGGGCCAAGTCGGCGAAACGGTCGCCGCGCTGGTCGTAGCCGGTGAACTGGTCCCAGCTCGCGCAGGCGGGCGAGAGCAGGACGACGTGTGCCGCGAGCGTGCGCGCGGCGGCGAAGGCGGCGGGCACGGCGGCCTCCAGCGTGCCCACGGTCTCGTGCGGCACGCCGTTCGCGGCGAGGGTCTCGGCCAGGACCGGCGCGTCGCGGCCGATCAGCAGGGCCCGGGCGATGCGGGGAAAGAGCGGGACGAGCGGGGCGATGCCGCCCTCCTTCGCCATGCCGCCGGCGATCCAGACCAGCCGGTCGTAGCAGACCAGCGCGCGTTCGGTGGCATCGGCGTTGGTCGCCTTCGAGTCGTTGATGAAGCGCACGCCGTCGATCGTGGCGACGAGCTGCTGCCGGTGCGGCAGGCCGGGATAGGTGGCGAGCCCATGCGCGAGGTCGGTCCGAGAGATGCCGAGGAACAGCGCCATGGCCGCGACGGCGGCGGCGTTCTGGGCGTTGTGCGCGCCCGGCAACGCCTGGGCGTCGGCGAGCCGGAACAGCGGTCCGGCTGCGTCCTGGAGGATGCCGGCCACGGGGTGGATGTCGGCATTGCCATCGTCATGGCCGGGCTCGACCCGGCCATCCCCTGCGGCACCCTGCCTCAGGGATGGCCGGGTCGAGCTCGGCCATGACGAGACATCCAGGGCCGGGCCGGCGTGGGACTGCGCCGCCTGCGCCACCCCCGACACCCTCACCACCCGCGCCGGTCCCGCCCGCAGTGCCGCCGCCATCTCCCGCGACAGCGCGTCGTCCACGCCGATCACCGCGAGATCCGCGTCCGTCTGCCGGTCGAAGATCGCCCGCTTCGCGCGGGCGTACCCGGTCATGTCGCCATGGCGATCGAGATGGTCGGCGCTGAGGTTGAGCATCGCCGCGGCATCGAACCGCATCGTCGCGATTCGCTCCAACATGTAGGAGGACATCTCAAGGACGTACACTCCATCATGTGGCAGCAGCGGCAGCGACAACGCCGCCGGTCCGAGATTCCCGCCGGCCGCCACCGGCACCCCGGCCTCGGCCAGCACATGCGCGAGCAGCGCCGTCGTGGTCGACTTCCCGTTCGTGCCCGTGATCCCCACGAACCGCGCCCGCGACCCGGCGGCGCGCACCGCACGGAACAGCAGCTCCGCATCCGACAGGATCGGCACCCCCGCCTCGCGCGCCCGCTGGGCGATCGGATGCGGCGTGGGCAGCAGATGCGGGATCCCCGGCGACAGCACCAGCGCATCGAACGCGAACGCGCCCTCCCGCAGGTCGCGCAGCGGCAGGTCGATCTCCGCGGCCTGCGCGGCAGCGCGGCTCGCCGGCTGGTCGTCCCAGGCGGTGACCTCGGCGCCCATGGCGCGCAGGGCCTGCGCGGCGGGAAGCCCGTTCTTGCCCAGCCCCACCACGGCGAAGCGCTGGCCGGCGAACAGGTCATGGGGGAACGTGCTCATCGGATCTTCAGGGTCGCCAGCCCGACCAGCGCCAGGATCATCGAGATGATCCAGAAGCGGATGACGATGGTCGGTTCGGCCCAGCCCTTCTTCTCGAAATGATGGTGCAGCGGCGCCATCAGGAACACGCGGTGGCCGGTGCGCTTGTACCAGAAGACCTGGATCATCACGGACACCGTCTCCACGACGAACAGGCCGCCCACGATCATCAGGACGATCTCGTGCTTGGTCGCCATGGCGACCGCGCCCAGCGCCCCGCCCAGGGCGAGCGCGCCGATATCGCCCATGAACACCTTGGCCGGCGGGGCGTTGAACCACAGGAAGCCCATGCCCGCCCCGATCAGCGCGGAGCAGAACACCGCGAGCTCCCCCACCCCCGCCACGGCGTTGAGCTGGAGGTAGTCGGCGAAGATGCGGTTGCCGACCAGGTAGGCGATCAGGGTGAACACCGCCGCCGTGATCATCGTCGGCACGATGGCGAGCCCGTCCAGCCCGTCCGTCAGGTTCACGGCGTTGGACGCGCCCATCATCACCAGCATCCCGAAGACCGGGAAGAACCAGCCGAGTTGGAGCGCGACCTCCTTGAACACCGGGAAGGTCAGGGCGGTGGCGAGCGGGCCGGGGGCAAGCCAGGTGATCCAGACCGCGGCGATCAGGCCCACCACCGCCTGGACGATCAGCTTCACCCGCCCCGGCACGCCGCGCGTGTTGAGCTTGGTCACCTTCAGGTAGTCGTCGGCGAAGCCCAGCGCGCCATAGCCCAGCGTGACGAACAACGTCGCCCAGACGAAGCCGTTCTTCAGGTCCACCCAGAGCAGGGTGGAGATGGTCAGGGCGAACAGGATCAGCAGGCCGCCCATGGTGGGCGTGCCCTTCTTCTCGACGAGGTGCCGCTCCGGCCCGTCGGCGCGGATCGGCTGGCCCTGGCGCTGCACGCTGCGCAGCCAGCGGATCACCGCCGGGCCCAGGACGAAGGCCACGATAAGCGCGGTCAGGCAGGCGGCCCCGGCGCGGAAAGTGATGTAGCGGACCAGGTTGAACAGGATGAACTGGTCGGCCAGGGGACGGAGCAGGTTGTACAGCATCAGGCGGCTCCGGCCTCGGTCGTGGGCGGCGCCAGCGCCTCGAGCGCCTGCACCACGGTCTTCATGCGGCTGCCGAGGCTGCCCTTCACCAGGATCGCGTCGCCGGGACGGACCGCGGCGGCAACGAGCGGCGCCAGCGCGGCGGAATCAGGCGCATGCGCCGCACGCCGGTCTGCCGGCACCGCATCCCACAGCGTCCGCATCAGCGGGCCGCAGGCGAACACGAGGTCGGCGGAGCGCAGCACCTCGGGCGCGAGCGCCGCATGTTCGGACGGACCGGCCTCGCCCAGCTCCAGCATGTCGCCGAGAACCGCGATGCGCCGCCGCGCGGGCTGCAGCCGCAGCACCTCGAGCGCCGCGCGCATCGAGGCGCCGTTGCCGTTGTAGCTCTCGTCGAGCAGCAGCGCGTTGCCCGCCGTCAGCGGCAGCGGGCGGCGCAGCCCGCGGCCGGCGATCGGCGCGAAATCCTCGAGCGCATGGGCGGCCGCCACGGGATCGAGGCCCAGCGCGGCCACGGCGGCGAGGGCGGCGACGGCATTGAGCGCCATGTGCGCCCCCGGCGCGTGCAGGCGGAAACGCAGCCCGACGCCGACGATGTCGGCCTGCACCACGGAACCGTCCGCATCGGGATCGACCGCGAGCAGCCGGGCGTCGGCGGCCGCGCCGGCGCCGAAGGTCAGCACCGCGCGCTCACCCGCCACCGTGCGGAGCCGTCCGAACTGCGGCGAATCCGCCGGCAGCACCGCGACCCCATCCGGCTCCATCCCGGCCATAATGCTGGCCTTCTCGTCGGCGATCGCCTCGATGCTGCCGAGATGCCCGACATGCGCCTTCTCGATCGCCGTGATGACCGCCACGTGCGGCCGGGCGAGGCGCGCGAGCGGGGCGATCTCGCCGGCATGGTTCATGCCGATCTCGGCGATGCAGAACGCCGCGGCGGCGGGCAGCCGCGCGAGCGTCAGCGGCAGGCCCCAATGGTTGTTGTAGGAGGCGACGGCGGCATGGGTCGGCCCCATCGCGGAGAGTGCGGTGCGCAGCATCTCCTTGGTCGTCGTCTTGCCGACGCTGCCGGTGACCGCGACCACGCGGGCGGCGCTGCGGGCGCGCGCGAAGCCGCCCAGCCGCGCGAGCGCGGCCAGCGTGTCGTCCACCTGCAGCAGCGGGCCAGTATTGGGCATCGGCCGATGCACCATGGCGCCGGCCGCGCCCTTGGCCAGCGCCTCCGGCACGAAGGCATGGCCGTCCCTGCCCTCCCCGCGCAGCGCGACGAACAGGTCGCCTGGCTGCACGGTGCGCGTGTCGATCGACACGCCGGAGGCGTCGAACGGGGCCGTCAGCGTGCCGCCGGTCGCCTCGACGAAGTCCTGCGCGGTCCAGAGTGCCGTCACGACGCCGCGCCCCCGACCAGCGCGCGCACGACGCCCACGTCGTCGAACGGGATCACGGTGCCGCCGATCGTCTGGCCCTGCTCGTGCCCCTTGCCCGCCACGACCAGTACGTCGCCCGCCCCGAGCCCGTCCAGCGCGGCCTCGATGGCATGCGCGCGGTCGCCGATCTCGCGCCCGCCGGGGCAGCCGGCGAGCACGGCCGCGCGGATCGCGGCGGGGTCCTCGCTGCGCGGGTTGTCGTCGGTGACGATGGCGACATCGGCATGGCGTGCGGCGGCCTCGCCCATCAGCGGGCGCTTGCCGCGGTCGCGGTCACCGCCCGCCCCGAACACGACGTGCAGCCGGCCCTGCGTATGCGGCCGGAGCGCGGTCAGCAGCCGGACCAGCGCATCGGGCGTATGGGCGTAATCCACATAGACGGTCGCGCCGTTCGGCAGCACGGCGGCGCGCTCCAGCCGGCCGCGCACGCCGGTCAGGCCGGGCAGCCGCGCCAGCGGATCCTGCTCGCCCGCCACCTCGGCCAGGGCGGCGGCGAGCAGGGCGTTGTCGGCCTGGAACCGGCCCGGCAGCGGCAGCGGGATGGTGCGGGTGGTGCCGGCCTGCTCGACCCGCAGGTCCTGGCCATCCGGCCGCGGCGTCACGGCCAGCAGGCGCAGATGGGCGCCGGTCTCGCCCACCGTCAGCAGGCGCAGCCGCCGCTCCGCCGCGACCGTCCGCAGCGCGTCGAGCGTGGCCGGGTCCATGTCGGCATGGGCGACGGCCGGCGCGCCGGCCGGCAGCAGGTCGGTGAACAGCCGCAGCTTGGATCGGCGATAGGCGTCGAGCGTGCCGTGATAGTCCAGATGGTCGCGGGTGAGATTGGTGAAGCCGGCCGCCGCGAGCTGGACGCCGTCGAGCCGATACTGATGCAGGCCATGCGAGGAGGCCTCCATCGCCGCGCTGCGGACGCCGACGCGCGCGAGCCCGGCGAGGATCTCGGCGAGGCTCACCGGATCGGGCGTGGTCAGGCCGGGGCCGGGCGGGAAGTTCGGCGCGATCACCCCCAGCGTGCCGAGGCTGGCGGCGCGATGGCCGCCCAGGGCCCAGATCTGGCGGAGGAACTCCACCGAACTGGTCTTGCCGTTGGTGCCGGTGACCGCGACCAGCGTCTCGGGCTGCGGCCCGGCGATCACGGCGGCGATCTGTGCGAGCCGGCGGCGCGGTTCGGCATCGAGCAGCAGCGGGCGGGACGGCACGCCGTCCGGCCAGATGGTCCCGTCGGGCGCGAGCACGGCGACCGCGCCCCGCGCCACCGCCTCGGCGATGAACGCGCGCCCGTCGCTGCGCGTGCCGGGGATCGCGGCGAAGAGGTCGCCGGGAACGACCTGGCGGCTGTCGGCGGTGATGCCGGCGATGTCGAGCGCGGCCGCGTCCTGCCAGGCGGCGGCGAAGACGGGCGGCGTCGCGGCGCCGAAGCCCTGGAGCGCGCGCATCACGTCAGCGAGCCGCAACGGAGGGCACCGGGGTGCGGGACATGGCCGGCGCGACCGGAGCCTCGACAGGGGCTGGCGTGGCCCTGGTCTCGCGCCGCCCTTCCGTCGCTTGCGGCCGCAAACGCGCGGGCGGCAATACGGTCGCGGGCACGGTCAACGCCGGCCGTCCCTCCGTCCGGGGGCCGCCCGACGTCTGCGCGTTGACGCTCATCGGGCCGCGGGCCGGCGCGCCGGGCGGGCGGCCCGGCTGCAGCGGGATGTAGAGCGAGGCGTTGATCGCGGGCGCGTCCTGGATGTCCGGCAGGAGACCGAGCATGGGGCCGATGCGGGCGATGACCTTGCCGGCGGCGGGGGCGGCGACCCAGCCGGCGGTGGCGTAGCCGTAGGTGCTCTTGTTCCCGTGCGGCTCGTCCAACATCATGTAGACGGCGTAGCGCGGTGCGTTCATCGGGAAGACGCTCATGAAGGCGGAGACGTTCGCCTTCTTGCGATAGCCGTGAATGCTCGCCTTCTCGGCGGTGCCGGTCTTGCCGCCGGGATAGTAGCCGGCGACCTCCGCGCTCTTGCCGAACCCGTCGGTGACCACGAGCCGCATCAGCTTGCGCATGATGTCGGAGGTGGATTGCTGCATGACCCGCACGCCTTCGGGGTGGTCGCCCGGCGGCACGGCGAGGATGGTGGGCCGCATCAGCACGCCGCCATTGGCGATCGCCGCGGTGCCGCGCACGACGTGCAGCGGCGTCACCGAGATGCCGTGGCCGAAGGCGACCGTCATGGTGACGACCTCCTTCCAGGCCGAGGCGGACTGGATGATCGGCATGCCGGCTTCCGGCAGTTCCACGCCGGTGCGCCCGAACATGCCCATGCCCTTGAGCCAGGCGCGCTGCCGGTCGGCGCCCATGAGCTGCCCGATATGCGCCGCGCCCAGGTTGGAGGAGTAGGCCAGCACCTCGGGCAGGTAGAGCCAGCGATGCTTGCCCTCGAAATCGGTGATGGTGAAGCGGCCGATATGGATCGGCTTGGAGGCGTCGAACTCGTCCCAGATGTGGACGAGGCCGCTGTCGAGCGCCATCGAGGCGGTCTGCAGCTTGAACGTGCTGCCCGGCTCGTAGCGTTCCTTGATGGCGCGGTTGCGCTTCTCTTCCTCGGTCGCGGTCCGGTAGTTGTTGGCGTCGTAGTCGGGCAGGCTGACGAGCGCGAGCAGCTCCCCGGTGTTGACGTCCATCACGATGCCGGCGGCGCCGATCGCGTCGAACTTCTCCATGGCGGCGAGCAGTTCCTCGCGCACCACGGCCTGGACGCGCACGTCGAGCGAGAGGCGGAGCGGGTTGCGGTCGTCGCGCAGCCGCTGGTCGAAGTATTTCTCGACGCCCGCGACGCCGTTCTCGTCCACGTCGACGCCGCCCAGCACGTGCGCCGCGGCGCGGCCCATCGGGTAGCGCCGCTGTTCGGTGGGGCGGAAGTCGATCCCGGGGATGCCCAGGTTGTTGATCGCCAGCTCCTCGCGCGGGGTGATCTGCCGCTCGAGGTAGACGAAGTAGCGCTTCGACTCGGACAGGCGGGCGCGGGCGCGATCCTCGTCGAGCCGCGGCAGCGCCTGCTTGAGCTTATGGGCCGCCTCGGCGGGATCGATGATCTGGCGCGGATCGGCGAACAGCGACACGGTCGGCATCGAGACCGCGAGGATCTGGTTGTTCCGGTCCACGATCATCGCCCGCTCGCCGATCATGGTGGTGGCTTCGGCGGGCTTCGCGGACGGGGCGAGCGCGGCGATCGGCCGCTCCGGCCGATGCGGCGCGAGCGGGCGGAGGATGGTCGCGTCGGCGAGGCGCCCCACCACGGCCAGGAACAGCACCGCGAAGCCGGCGGCGGCGATCACCAGCCGCCCGCGCGTCTTCTCCATCGCGGCGCGGCGCTTCAGGTCCGGTTCGGTGACCCGCACGGTCTCCATCATGGGGACCGCATCGGCGCGCGCGGCGCCGCGGCGGCGGGCCGGACGGCCGAACCCGGCGCCGTTCAATGGCGGCGAGTCCGGGGAGGGCGGGTTTTCGCGATCGTCGTTCATGCCGTGCCTAGCCGCCCGTGCCCCATTGGTTGGACCAGGCGCTCACCGGGGTGGGCCGCGGCACCGGGACGGGCAGCGGCGGCGGTGCGGCCCCGCCGCCATGCGCCATGCCGAGGAGGGAGCCGCCGCCGACGGGAGCGGGGGCCGCCGGCACCGGGGCGGCGACCGGCACCGCGCGGACCGGCTGGATCGCGGGCTGGGCGGCCGGTCGCGCCATCGGCGCGGGCGCCGGCGTCATCGCGCGCACCGGCACCGCGGCGGCGACCCGGCTCTCGGTCGCGCGCAGGTCCTGCGCCCGCGCTTCGGCCGGACGGGACGGCGCGGGGCGGAACTCGGCGGGGCGGAGCTCGATGGGGCGGTTCTCCACCGGGCGCGTCTCGGCCACCCGGGGTTCGGCGCGCGGTTCGGGCGCGGGCACGCGCGGGGCGACCGGCTGGACCAGCGCGACGGTCTGGACGGCGCGCACCGTCGGCGTGGCGGCCGCGACGGGCGCGGGCACCGGCGCAGGCCTGCGCTCCACCGGCCGCGCCTGGATGGGGGCGGGAACGGACGCGGCGGCGACCGCCACCGGCGCGGGCGGGGCCGCGGGCGGCAGCGGCGGAACCGGCAGCAGATCTCCACCGCCATCCGCCGAGGCGAGGCTCGAGGCGTTCGGATCCGCGGCCTCGGCGCCGGCATCGGCCACGGCGCCGGAGGCGGCGGGATCGGCCGAGGCGACCGGCACGGGCGAGGGTTCGGGCACGACCGGGCGCGGCGCGGGCAGGCGGCTGTCCAGGTCCGCCATCGAGGTGAACTGGCTGGGCGCCACCGGCCGCAGGTTCGGCAGATACTGCTCCGCGAGCTGGCGCAGCCGTTCCGGATCGTTCAGCAGCGTCCACTCGGTGACGAGGCCGCGGGTCTGGTCGCGGATCGCCTCCGTCTCGCGCACCGTGCGCTCGATCTTGCGGTCGAGCACCTGGGCGGCGTGCTTGGACTGGTAGAGATAGAGGCCGGACCCGAAGGCCATGGCGAAGCAGATGCAGGTGATCGGGCGGATCATGGCGCCGTCCTCTCCTCGACGATGGCGGCAGCATGGAGGCGTTCGAGCGCGCGCAGGCGCGCGCTGCGGGCGCGGGGATTGGCCTCCGTCTCGGCGCGCGACGGGCGTTGCGCCTTGGCGGTCAGCAGGCGGAACCCGGCGGCCGAACGCGCCATCAACCCGCGCGGATCGTGCCGCGAGGGGGCGGGCGTGCGGCCGGCGGCCTCGATCATGAAGCGCTTCACGATGCGGTCTTCCAGCGAGTGGAACGAGACGACGACGAGCCGGCCGCCGGGCGCGAGCAGGCGGGCGGCCTGGTCCAGCGCGCGCTCGATCTCGCCCAGCTCGTCGTTCACCCGGATGCGCAGCGCCTGGAAGCTGCGGGTCGCGGGGTCGATGCCGGAGCGGTCGGGCGGCAGGACGGAGCGGATGATCGCGGCGAGCCGGCCGGTGGTGGTGACGGGGGCCTCGGCACGAGCGGCGACGATCGCGCGGGCGATGCGGCGGGAGGCACGCTCCTCCCCCAGCTCGTAGAGCAGGTCGGCGAGCGCCTTCTCGGGCAGCCCGTTCACCAGGTCGGCCGCGGTCGTCCCATGATCGCCCATGCGCATGTCGAGCGGCCCATCCGCGCGGAAGGAGAAGCCGCGTGCCGGATCGTCGATCTGGTAGGAGGAGACGCCGAGGTCGAGCACCACGCCGTCGAGCGCGGTGACGCCGCGGGCGGCCAGCAGGTCGAGCATGTCGCCGAACTGGCCCTGGATCAGATGCAGGCGGCCGGGGAAGCGGGCGGCCAGGCTCGCGCCGCGCGCGATCGCCGCCGGATCGCGATCGATCGCCCACAGCGTGCAGGGGGCCGCCTGCAGGATCGCCGCGCCGTAGCCGCCGCCGCCGAACGTGCCGTCGAGATAGACACCCTCCGCGCGAGGCGCGAGCGCCTCCAGCACTTCGGGCAGCATGACCGGGATATGGCCGGGACGCGCGGCGCCGCGGGAGGCCGGGGGCTGCATGGCGCCGCTCATGACGCGCTTCCCGGCAGGGGCGCGCTTCCCGGCAGGGTGAAGCGGCGCTCGCGGGCCCGCTCGCGCGCCTCGGCGCGGCGGCGTTCGGCCGCCTGCGGCTCCCAGATCTGGAAGGTCTTGCCGAGGCCCATGAACACGACCGCTTCGGTCAGGCCGGCATGTCCGACCAGGCTATCGGGCAGCACGATGCGTCCCTCCTTGTCGGTCTCCACCGGATAGGCGTCGGCATACAGGGCGGCGGCCAGGTCGTCGTGCTCCTCGCTGAAATGGTCGAGCCGCTCGAGCGGTTCGGCCAGCGCCTGGAATGCCCGTTCCGGCCAGGCCTCGATGCAGGGGTGCTGATGCGACGGTCGCAGCACGAGCGAAATCCCCGGACCCTGGCTGCTGCTCTGCGCTTTCAGCAGGGCGCGGAACGGCGCCGGGACGGAAACGCGGCCCTTGGCGTCCAGCCTGTTCTGGTGGGTGCCGAGGAAATGGGCCATCCGGACCCGACCGCCTTTCTCGCTGGGAGCCTCGCTGGTGGGCGGCAGGACCGTCCGGTGATGGTCGGCGGAAGCGGGCTGCCTGCCTGTTCAACCCGCTTTGGCCTTTCCCGCGGCGAGGGCGTCTGCGCCGGCGCGTTTCCCCGGCTCGCCCCCTCGTCTTGGGTGAGCATGGGATACCATGGGCTTTCATGGGCGTCAAAGCGTTTCGTCTCCCCCCGGGATGGGACGACTCGGATTTTTGGGGCCTCGATCAACGACTTATCGAGCGCGCTGCCGAGTCACCCCAACGGAATTCCGCGCCCGCTCTACTTTCACGATTTGTTCCTTTCGGAAGCGTCTCGGAACGTGCTTTGAACGGAATGAAAGCGCTGCCAGACGGCCTGTAAGCCGGGTTCTGTCCGCACCTCGCGGTGCGGGACGACCATTCCTCTGGGACGCGTCTCGCGACGCGCCTCACGCGACCAACCCGAACGGCGAGGCGGGAACGCCCCTGCCCTCTTGCGAGGGCGGCCGCTCCTATTCGGTCTTGCTCCCGGTGGGGTTTACCCTGCCGCCCCTGTTGCCAGGGGCGCGGTGCGCTCTTGCCGCACCGTTTCGCCCTTGCCCGCGGGAGCGGCCGATCCGGCCGGCCGTGGAGGGGTGACCTCGCCGGCCGGCGTCACGACCCTCTTGCGCGGGCGGTTTGCTTTCTGTGGCACTGTCCCTGGGGTCGCCCCCGCCGGCTGTTGGCCGGCACCGTGTTCCCGTGGAGCCCGGACTTTCCTCCACCCCGGGGGGTGACCCTGGGGCAGCGGTCGTCCGGCCGTCTGGCAGCGCGCGAGAGATGCGCCGGCCACGCGGGCGGGTCAAGCGAGGGGTGGAGCGGCGGTGGGGCGGGGGCGTGGGGCCGGAGCGCCACCCCACTCCCGTCATCCGCGGGCTCGCGCCACCCCACACCCGTCACCTGCCGGCTCGCGCCACCCCACTCCCGTCATCCGCGGGCTCGACCCGCGGACCCCCACCGGCACACAGCTCCAGGTGCCGTCGACATGTGCCGGCAGGGATCGCCGGGTCGGGGCCCGGCGAGGACGAGGGAAGCGCCCGGCGAGGACGAGGAGAGCGCCCGGCGAGGACGAGGAGAGCGCTCGGCGAGGACGAGGAGAGCGACCGGCCGCGCCGGGAAAGCGCCCCCCGAGGACCGCTCCAGCCCCGCCGAAAGCGACCGGCACCGACCACGAAGGCGTCCGCCCTGGCTTCCGAGCGCGTCAGAACGGCAGCAGGATGTCCGCGAGCTGCTGGCCCCAGCGGCCGGTCTGCACCTCGGTCAGCTGACCGCGCCCGCCATAGGAAATCCGCGCCTCCGCCATCCGGTCGTGCATCACCGTGTTGTTGGACGCGATGTCCTGCGGCCGGATCACGCCGGTGACCTGCAGCTCCCGCAGCTCGCTGTTCACCCGGAACTCCTGCCGCGCCACCACCACCAGGTTGCCGTTCGGCAGCACCTGCGTGACCACGCCGGCAAGCCGCAGCAGCACCGCCTCGTTGCGCTGGATCTGGCCGGTCCCGGTGTTGTTGTTGTTGCTGTTGGCGGTGAACAGCTTGGACGGGTCGGTGATCGTCTTGGGCAGCAGGTTCTCCATCCCGAACATGTTCGGAATGCCCATCGCCTCCTTGCTCGTGCGGTCGGCCGAGGACACGTTCTTCATGTTCGCGGTGTCGTTCATGCTGACGATGATCGTCACCACGTCGCCCACCGCGGCCGCCCGCTGGTCCTTGAAGAACGCGCGCGCGCCCTGGCGCCATAGCGCGTTGGCCTCGTTGGGCGCCGCTTCCCGCGCGGGCATCGGCATGCTGACCGGCCGCCACGTCTCCTGCTTGGTCGGATCGGCGGTCGCGCTCATCTCCGGCGGCCGTCCCAGGTTGGACAGCCGGCTCAACGCGCCGCAGCCCCCGGTTGCGAGACACAGCCCGGCCGCGAGCAGCCGAACCGCCTGGCGACGCCGCCTCATGGCACGCGCACCCCGGCCCCGGCGCCGCGCGCCAGCCGCACCGGCGCGTTCGGGGCGATGCGCACCAGGTTCGGACCCAGCACCTCGGCCTCCAGCACGGCGCGGGAGGTCGGGTTCAGCACCCGGATCCGCTCGCCCGTCGCGCCGGCCTCCATCGCCACGCCCTGGCCGGTCAGCTCGAGCCCCGGCGACTGCAGCCGCATCTGCACCGTGGCGCCGCGCACGACCGTGACGGGGCGCGCCAGATCGGCGGTGGTCAGCGGCTGGCCGGCCGCGACGGAGCGCTTGATCTGCATGCCCACCGCGTCCGCCACGTCGTGCACCACCTCGCCGCGCGCGAGCGTCGCCGGGATGCGGGCGAGGTGGACGTCCTCCGGCCGCAGGACGGTGCCCGCGTTCAGCCGCGTCGTGGTCACCGGCAGCTCGATCGTGTCCTCCACGCGTCCGGACACCCGCGTGTTCACCGGCTCCATGCCGGGCGCGAGCACGCTCAGGACCGCGGTGAAGCGCCCGGTGCCGGACTCGTAGTCGAGTTGCGTGACGTCGGCGCGCGGCGCCGCCTCGAGCGGCACCAGCGGCGGGTTGAAGCCGGGCAGCTCGATCAGGCAGTCCTCCGCGGCGCCGGACGCGACGAGCGCGAGGCGCACCGCGGCCACCACCTCCTGCCGCGGCAGCGGCCGGCCCGGCCATTCCAGCACCGCGCGGTCGCCCTTCGAGACCGGGCGCCAGGCGACGCCGAACTGCCGCGCGATCGCCGCGAGCTGGGGCGCCTCCACCACGATCCGCCCGCCCGGCGCGGGCCCCGGCCCCAGCACGCGGCCGGCATTCGGACCGGCATCGTCGAACAGGTCGCGCAGCAGCACGAGGGGCCCGTGCAGCGTGGTCGCCGGCCGCAGCGTGGCCGCGTCCGCGCCGGCGGCGGCGAGCAGCAGCGGAAGCAGGAACAAGGCGCGCATGGCGGTCACCGCAGGTTGGTCAGGGTGGACATCATCTCGTCGCTGGTGGTGATCACCCGGCTGTTCATCTCGTAGGCCCGTTGCGCGGTGATCAGGTTGGTGATCTCGGTGACGATGTTGACGTTGGAGGTCTCGACGAAGCCCTGCATCACCGACCCGAAGCCCTGCGTGGCGGGGTTGCCCGAGACGGGTGCGCCGGAGGCCGCGGTCTCCAGGAACAGGTTGTCGCCCTGCGCCTCGAGCCCCGCCTCGTTCGGAAAGACCGTGAGCTGGAGCTGGCCGACCGTCTGCGGCGCGGTCTGTCCCTGCAGCGTCACCTGCACCTGGCCGGAGCCGTTCACCGTGACACCCGTGGCGTTGGACGGGATCTGCAGGCCGGGCTGCACCGTGTAGCCGTCCGCCGTGACGATCGTGCCGTCGGCGGCGAGCCCGAACGTGCCGTCCCGCGTATAGGCCGTGTCGCCCGAGGGGAGGGTCACCTGGAAATACCCGTTGCCCTGGATCGCCATGTCGAGCGTGTTGCCGGTCTGCTGCAGGTTGCCCTGCGCGTTGATCCGGTAGATCGCCGCGGTCTTCACGCCGAGGCCGACCTGCGCGCCTGAGGGAACCAGCGTGCCGGTGTCGGAGCTGTTCGACCCCACGCGGCGGAGGTTCTGGTAGATCAGGTCCTGGAACTCCGCCCGCCGCCGCTTGAAGCCGGTGGTCGACATGTTGGCGATGTTGTTCGAGATGACCTCGACGTTGGTCTGCTGCGCCTGCATCCCGGTGCCGGCGATGTCGAGCGAGCGCATGGCGTGCTCCTGGTCTCGGGTGGGTCGGGGGACGGGGTTGGATCAGCCACGCGTCAGCCGCGCGGGGTCAGGATCTTGTCGATCGCGTCCTTCTGGCGGTCGGACTCCGCCTGGACGAACTGCGTGACCAGCTGGAATTCCCGCAGCTCCGCCATCATCCGCGTCATCTCGACGACGGGCTTGACGTTGCTGTCCTCCATCGCCCCCTGCACGATGCCCGGGGCGGGCAGTGGCGCGGTCGGCGCGTCGGCGCGGAAATTCGTGTTGCCCTCGGCGGTCATCCGCATCTTGTCGGTCACGCGCACCACGCCGATGCGGCCGAGCTGGCCATTCTCGCTGGAGATGGTGCCGTCGCCGGCGACGGTGACGCGGGTGTCGGCGGGCGAGAGCTGGATCGGCCGCCCGTTCGCGTCGAGCACGGCGAAGCCGGCGCTGTCCGCCAGCGTCCCGTCGGGCTTGAGGCCGAACCGGCCGTCACGCGTGAGCCGCGGCCCCTGCGGCGTCTGCACCGTGAAGAACCCGTCGCCGGTGAGCGCGAGGTCGAACGGGTTCGCCGTATGGGTGATGGTGCCGGACTGGTCTTCCCGCCAGGTCGCACGATCCTGCGTATACGCGATCACGCGCCCGCCCGCGGGGGGATCGACGTTGCGCTGCCGGCTCAGCCAGTCGCTGAACAGCATGCGCTCGACCTTAAACCCGGGCGTGTTGGCGTTCGCCATGTTGTTGGCCGCGACGTCGATCGCACGCTGCTGCGCGATCAGGCGGGACGTGGCGATGTTGGTCGAGAGGTTCATGCGGCCTGCTCCTGGCGCCGACTGGTCCGGCACCGATCCGGACAGCAAGTCCCGTACCAGCGGAGAAATCGCGGCGGAGCGCGGCCGCCGGCTCGTGTCGCGGTCGGTGGGCACGGCAGGAATTGCCGCCCTCCCCGATCGTGCCGGGTGAAGCCTGCCGCGCGGGCAAGGTTTCGTTAACGCAGCGCTGTCAGCCTGCGCGGCATGAGCTCAGCACCGGCCGCCGCCGCGCCCGCAGGCACCGCCGAGGCGGCGCCCGAGAAGAAGAAGTCCGGCAAGGGCAAGCTGATCCTGCTCGCGGTTCCGCTGCTGCTGGCCGGCATCCTCGCGGGGCTCTGGTTCACCGGCATCCTGCCTGGCCTGCTGGGGCTTGGCGGGCATGAGGAGGGTCACGCCGCGGCGGAGGCGGAGGCGCCGAAGCCCGCGCCACCCCCGGTCTTCGTCGACCTGCCCGAGATCGTCGCCAACCTGAACGGCGGCGCCCATCGCCAGAGCTACCTGAAGCTGCAGGCCAGGCTGGAACTTGCGAAAGCCGAGGATGCGGAGCGCATCAAGGCCGCCATGCCGCGGCTGCAGGACATGTTCCAAACATACCTGCGCGAGATGCGGCCCGAGGAGCTGCGCGGGTCGGCCGGCACCTACCGCCTTCGGGAGGAGCTGATCGTGCGCGCCAACGTCGCGGCCGCACCGGCGAAGGTGGTCGACGTGCTGTTCACCCAGATGCTGATCCAGTAGCGGCGCATGAGCGAGACGGAGCAACAATCCGACGAGGATCTCGCCGCCGCCTGGGGCGCCGAGACGGAGGAAGCGGAGGAAGGCGGCACACCCACGCAGCCCGCGCGCGTGCTGAATCAGGCGGAGATCGACAGCCTCCTCGGCTTCGACGAAGGCCCGGCAGGCGGCGAAGCCCGCACGGGCATGCAGCGGATCATCAGTTCGGGGCTCGTCTCGTACGAGCGGCTCCCGATGCTGGAGATCGTGTTCGACCGGCTGGTGCGGATCATGTCGACCAGCCTGCGCAACTTCACCTCCGACAATGTTGAGGTGGGGATCGACAACATCCTCTCGCTGCGGTTCGGCGACTACCTGAACTCGATCCCGCTGCCCGCGATGCTGGCCGTCTTCAAGGCGGAGGAGTGGGACAATTACGGGCTGATGGTCGTCGACTCCGCGATGATCTACTCGATCGTCGACGTGCTGCTGGGCGGCCGGCGCGGCACCGCGGCCATGCGCATCGAGGGGCGGCCCTACACCACGATCGAGCGCACGCTGGTCGAGCGGCTGATCCAGGTCGTGCTGGCCGACCTGTCCGCGAGCTTCGATCCGCTCTGCCCCGTCACCTTCCGCTTCGAGCGGCTGGAGGTGAACCCGCGATTCGCCACCATCTCCCGCCTGTCGAACGCCGCCGTGCTCGCGCGGCTGCGCATCGACATGGAGGATCGCGGCGGACGGCTCGAGCTGCTGCTGCCCTACGCGACGCTCGAGCCCGTGCGCGAGCTGCTGCTGCAGCAGTTCATGGGCGAGAAGTTCGGCCGCGACTCGATCTGGGAGACGCACCTGGCCGAGGAGCTGTGGCACACGGACGTCGACCTGCACGTCGTGCTCGACGAGCAGACCATGCGGCTGTCGGACGTGGTCGCGCTGCAGCCCGGCTCGAAGATCGTGCTGAACACCAATGCGGGCGCGCCGGTGCAGGTACGCTGCGGCACGGTGACGCTGTTCGAGGCCCGCGTCGGCCGGCGCAAGAGCCGCGTCGCGGTCAGGATCGAGCGCGACGTCCCCCGCGCGCCCCAGAGCGAGCGGGGCTGACCCGCACGCCGGTGCCGTGCGCACGCCGATCCCGCGTCCTCGCAATGCCGCGCAACCTGCCCCGCGCGCGTTGACACATTGCTAACGGGCCCGGGCGCACACTCGGCGGCATGGAATGGATCCTCGAAGCCGTCCTCGTGCTGATGCTGGCGGCCACGCTGTTCCACGCCGTCCGGCTGGAGCGTGCCCTGGGCGTGCTGAAACGCGATCGCGCCGCGTTGCAGGAACTGGTGGACGCGTTCAACGCCAGCACCCGCCAGGCCGAACAGGGCGTGGAGCAGTTGCGCCACGCGACCGAGGGGGCCGGCCGGCAGATCGCACGACAGATCGAAGGCGGCCTGTCGCTGAAGGACGACCTGAGCTTTTTGATGGAACGGGGTGAACGTCTCGCCGATCGCCTCGACGCGCTGGTACGTGCGGCGCGCCCGCTGGCGACGGACGGTCCCGCTCGGGCGGACCGGCTCGCACCCACGGATCGGTTCGGGTCTGCCGAACCCGCCTACGCCGCGGCCGGGGATGATGGTGCGGCCGAAGCGCCGGCGCCCCGTGTGCGCAGCCAGGCGGAACGCGACCTGCTGCGCGCCTTGCGGATGACGCGGTGATGCGCGCCCTGCCCTCCACCCGGCTGCTGCCGCCGACGATCGCATTGATGGGCGCGCTGCTCGCCACGAAGTCGGTGGCGCTCGTGCGCAGCGTCGTGTCCGGTCCCCCGGCGCCACAGGCGACGATGATCGCGACCGCCCAGGCGGCCGGTCACGGGCCGAGCAAACCGGCGGAGAAGAGCGCGGAGAAGCCCGCGAAGCCGGCCGATGCCAAGCACGGCGCGACGAAGGAGGAGGCGGCACCCGCACCGACCGCCCCGCCCGAGCCGTCCGACCCACCGGTCAGCCCGGCCGAACGCGCCGTGCTGCTGGAACTGCGTCAACGCCGGCAGGAGCTCGACGCCCGCGACGCCGCGCTGGCGGCTCGGGAATCGATGCTGACCGCGGCGGAACAGAAGCTCGCCGCGCGCGTGGGGGAGTTGACGGCGCTGCAGAAACGGCTCGAGGCGCTGGAGACCGGTCGCGCCCAGCGGGAAGAGGCGAGCTGGCAGGGTCTCGTGAAGGTCTACGAGACGATGAAGCCGCGCGACGCGGCGACGATCTTCAACGATCTCGAGAAGGACGTGCTGCTGAACGTGCTGGACCGGATGAAGGATTCGAAGGCGGCCCTGGTGCTGGCCGCGATGAATCCGGATCGCGCGCGGGAGGCGACGACGCAACTGGCGCAACTGCGCAGCGCGCGCAACGCGGCGCCCGCCCCCGCCGGCGGCGGAGCTGGACCCTCGGCTGGCATGCCGAACGGCCTGACCGGCGCACAGGCGGGGGGCTCGACCGGGTCGGCCGATCCGCTGGCAGGCGCACCGGCGGGCGCGCCGGCAGCGGGTGCGACGGGTCCGAACGGTGTGGCGGCGGCGGGTGCGACGGGTCCGAGCGGCGCGGGGGCACCAGGGGCGCTGGGGGCCGGCGGCGTTCCGGCACCGGCCGGCGCTGGTGCCGTGGCCGCGCCAGCCGGGGCAAGACCGGGCCAAGCGGCCGCGCCAACGGGGGCGGGGAACGCGGCGGCACCCGCGGGGGCGGCTCCGCATTCCGGATCCGGGTCGAAGCCCGCCGCGGGCCAGCCCGGTCCGACGGGCAGCCTGAGCAGCACCCCACCCGTGGCTGCGACCGTGCCGCCGGTGCCGCAAGCCCGCGCCGGTTCGACGGCCGCCGCCGCATCGGCGACGCAGCGGGCCGACACGTCGCCGGCAGTCCTGCTGCAAGTACCGCGACCGGCGCCCGCGGCTTCCCCGACCGGCGCGGGCGAACCGCCGCGATCGGCGGGCATGGTCGCATCCCCGACGGCGCCGAAGCCGCCGGTTGCACCGGTCGTGGCGGCTCCGTCCGCGCCCGCCGCAACCACCGCGACCGCCGCGGCCCCCGCGACCACAACCACACGATCAATCGTCGCGACGACGTCTGGCGCAAGCGGGAGTGGAGCCGGCGGAGCCGAGACGCCGGACGGCGCTCCGCCGCCTGCCGGCGTCACCGCGCCCCGCAGCGGCAAGCCGACCCCTCTGGCGGCCTCGGTCGCGGCCGCCATTGCCGCGATGCAGGCCGCTCGGCCGCCCTCGCCACCGCCCGCCCCGCAATCCGCCGAGACCGGCGCCCAGGCCACCGCCCAGAAAGCTTCGAAGACGCCAGGCTGAGCGCCCTGGTTGCGCTTGAAAGGACCCGTCCCATGCCCATCGACAAGTCCATGAACGTCCTCATCGTCGACGACTACAAGACGATGTTGCGGATCATCCGGAACCTGCTGAAGCAGATCGAATTCCACAACGTCGAGGAGGCGACCGACGGAGCGGAGGCGCTGGCCAAGCTGCGCAGCGGGAATTTCGGCCTCGTCATCAGCGACTGGAACATGCAGCCGATGACCGGCCTGCAGTTGCTGCAGGAAGTCCGCGCCGACGCCAAGCTGAAGGGCATGCCGTTCATCATGGTCACGGCGGAGAGCAAGACCGAGAACGTCGTCGCCGCCAAGCAGGCCGGCGTCTCGAACTACATCGTCAAGCCGTTCAACGCCGAGACGCTGCGGGACAAGATCGAAAAGGTCCTCGGCCATGCATGAGACGGGAGCCGCACACCGAGATCGCGCATCGGACCCGTTCTCGCCGGAGCTGCGTGAACGCCTCGCGGAGCTGCAGGCCCGCAAGCCGCAAGCCGAACCCGAAATGGTCGCGGAGGTTGTCAGAGCCGTGTTGACGACGATGAGCGGGGATCTGAACCCCAAGGAAGTGTCCCTCCTCGCGGAGGTCGAGGAGCTGGGCCGCACGATCGCGACCGCCAAGCAGGAGATCGCCGCGCTGAAGGTGGACGACATCACCGACAGCCACATCCCGTTCGCGACGGACGAGCTGGATGCGATCGTGCAGCACACGGCCTCGGCGACGCACAGCATCCTCGAGAGCTGCGAGACGCTGGACGCGGTGGCCGAGAGCCTCCAGGGCGCGGACGCGACGAAGCTGCAGGATGCCACGACCAAGATCTACGAGGCGTGCAGTTTCCAGGACATCACCGGGCAGCGCATCACCAAGGTGGTCGCGACCCTGAAGACGATCGAGGTCAAGGTGGCCCATATCGTCGCGACGTTCGGGGAGCACGCGGCGCCGCGGCCCGCGACCACGCCGGCCGGCGATGCGGGAGCGTCGGGCGAGGCGGACCTGCTGAACGGCCCGCAGCTGCCGCATCACGCCATGGACCAGTCGGACATCGACAAGCTGCTGGCCAGTTTCGAGTGACCCCACGGGCGGCGCCGGTCCGTCGCGTGCGGCGGGTCGGCGTCCGGATCGCGGTTCTTCTGCTGCTCACGGCGCCGGCGGGACGGGCCGGCGCCGGCGACCTCGCCTATGCCGACGGGATCGCGGCCGGGCCCGTGGCGCATCTGACCGGCGCGGCTCCCGGCGCGGGCGCCTTCGGGGCGTCGCTGCCGGGGGCCGCGTCACAGCCCGCCGCCTCGCCGGCTGCGTCATCGGGGGGACCTCCACCGCCGGGGACGGTCACGCAACCCGTCGCGCCGAAGGGACGTCACGCTTCGGCGGCCGGCGCGCCTACCCCGCCCACACCACCCGCCAGTCCACTGCCCCCCGCGCCGCCAGCGCCGTCCCCTGCTTCAAGCCTTCCGGCGACGCCAGCCGACGACACGCCCGCCGGCCCGCCCCTGAACGGGACCGGGTTCCTCGAACCCCTGCCGCCGGCGCGTCTGACCGGACGCGAGCTCCTCGACGGCCCGCCTGCCATCACCGCCCGTCGCACCGCGGTTCCGCCCGGTGTCGCGGGTGCCGCGATGATCGTGCCGTTCGGTCTGCGGACCGGCGCCGCCATGTTCAGCCGCGGCGGCACCACCTACCTCGTGTTCGACGAACGCCGCCCGATCGACATGGCCGGCCTGCGGGGCGATCGCGCGTTCGGCGCCGCTTCCGTCGTGCTGCTGCCGACCGCGACGCTGATCCGGCTTCCGGTCGCGCCGGACCGGGTGGCGACGCTCGCACAGACGGCCCAGGGGTGGCGCATCTCCCTGGTCCCCACCCCGCCCCGCCTCGCCCCGATCGTCCCCACCAGCGGTGAGGGACGGATCACGCTGGCGGCGGATGCGCCCGGCCAGGTGGTCTCGATCCCGGATCCGGACAGCGGCGCCACGCTGCTGGTGGGCACCCAGCGCCGCGGCGGGCAGGCGGTGCTCACGCCGCGGCGCGGCGCCGAATTCGACCTGCTCCTCACCGGCCAGGGCGTCGTCGCGGAGCCGCTTGCCGATCGGGTCGGGCTGCGGGTCGCGCCGAACGGGTTCATGCTGGTCGGCGAACCCGGCGGTCTCGCGCTCTCCCCGGGGTCCGAGGGGGCGGAGCTGCTCGCGGATGCGATCGCCCTCACCCGCCGGTTCCACTTTCCGCACATGCCGACCGAGGTGCTGGCGCGGCACCTCGCCGAACAGATGACCGAAATCGCTTCCGTGCCGCTCCAGGCCCGCGGCCCGCGGCGCCTCGTCGCCGCCCGCAGCATGCTGGCGCTGGGCATGGCGGCGGAAGCCGGCGCGATGCTCCAGCTCGCCGCCGAACAGGCGCCGCGCACGGGGCTGTCGGCCGAGTTCGCCGGCCTGTCCGGCGTGGCGGCGCTGCTGGCCGGACGGATCGACGACGCCGGCGGCCTGTCCGACCCGCGCCTGTCCGGCACGGACGAGATCGCGCTCTGGCGCGCGATCCGCGGCGCCATGCGTCAGGAAGGCTCTCCACGAGCCGCGGCGGTGATGGCCGCCACCAGCCGGCTGGCGCTCACCTACCCGGATCCGATCCGCGACCGCATCCTGCCGCTGATCGCCGAGACCATGATCCTGGGCGGGGAAGCCGGCGCCGCGGCGGCCCTGCTGAAGGCGCGACCGGAGGACCCGCATCTCGCCTTCGCACGGGCGCTGCTGAAGCAGGCGCAGGGGGATGCGGCGGGGGCCCTCGTCGAGTACGACGTGCTGGCCGCCGGCCGGGACCAGCGCGACCGCAGCCGCGCCGCCGTGCGCGCAGTGGAACTCCGTCTCGCGCAGGGCCTGATCACCCCGCACGAGGCCGCCGAACGCCTCGACCGCCTGCTCTACGCGTGGCGCGGCGACGCGCTGGAACTCGGGATCCGCGACCGCCTCGCCACATTGCGGCAGCAGGCCGGCGAATGGGCGAAGGCGCTCGCGATCCTGCGCAACACCGAGGCCGACTTCCCCGACATTGCTCCCGCGACGCACGCACGCCTGTTGGAGACGTTCGCGGCCCTGCTGCGGGAGGATGCGGCCGACCGCATGTCGCCGCTCGATCTCGTCACCCTGGCCGATACGAATGCGGACCTGCTGCCCGCGACCCCGGAGGGAGAGGTGCTGGAGGCGCATCTGGCCGACCGGCTGCTGGCGCTCGACCTGCCGAAGCGTGCCGACCCGCTGCTGGCCAAGCTGATGGGCGCGGCCCCGACCGGGGTCGGCCGCGCGGGTTTCGGACAAAGGCTGGCGGCGCTGCGCCTGCGGGAGGGTGATCCGAAGGGCGCCCTCGCGGCGCTCGACCAGTCCGACTCGCCCGACCTGCCCCCCGATCTCGCCGCGCGCCGCACCATGCTGTTCGCCGATGCCTCCGCGCAGACCGGGTCGATCGGCGCCGCCACCGCCGCCCTCGCGGCACTCGGCACCCAGGAAGCCGACGAGAAGCGCGCCACGATCCTGGAGCGCGCGCAGGACTGGCCGGCGGCAACCGCGGCGCTTCGGGATTACGTGGGCAAGACGATCCCCGGCGCGGGCCCGCTGGCGGAGACGCAGCAGCGCGTCCTGCTGCGCCTCGCCACGGCGGCCGCACGAGCAGGCGACGAGGCGACGTTGGCGGCGTTGCGCACCGGCATGGAGCCGCGCATGGCGCCGGGCCCGCTCACCGACCTGTTCCGCCTGCTCACGGCCGAATCGGTCCGCGGCACGGGCGACCTGCCCCGGGCCGGGATGGAGGCAGGCCTGGTCCGCTCCCTGCCGCGCGATCTGGATGCGTTCCGGCCCAAAGGCCCCACCGCTCCCTGACCCCTCCATGCGTCTCCGGCGCGATGGACCGCCACCGCGTCCCCCTCGCGACGCGGGCATGCGTTTTATGCGGGCGGCGGGGCGGAAAACCACTTGCACCTCGCCCCCCTCTTCCTCATGTTCCGCCGCCTTGGCCCCAGGGGACGGCGCGGGCGCGGCAGCGCTTGTACCGTCCAACAGGCCGTCTACTGGTAGGAATGGGGTACGCGATGAACGCACTCAGCCCACTGGGGATGGTCTCGGAACTCCCGAGCAGCAACCAGACCGAACTCGAGACTGCGGGGCAGCCCGAGGAGCAGAAGGATTACTTCGTCGAGAAGGACGGGGTGAAGTTCGCCGGCACGCATCTGCTGGTCGATCTGTGGGGCGCCAGCAACCTGGCCGATCCCGCGCACATCGACCGTGCGCTGCGCGAAGCCGCCGAGGCGGCCGGCGCCACGATCCTGCACGGGCATTTCCACCACTTCTCGCCGAATGGCGGCGTGAGCGGCGTGCTGGTGCTGGCGGAGAGCCACATCTCCATCCACACCTGGCCGGAGCGTGACTTCGCGGCGATCGACATCTTCATGTGCGGCGCCTGCAATCCGTATCACGGCATCCCAGCGCTGAAGGCCGCCTTCACCCCGGCCTCCATCAACCTGGGCGAGCAGCGGCGCGGCCTGGTCGTCTGACCCGCCCGCCTATCGCGTGGACCATGGGCTCGGACCCGCCGTCCGAGCCCATTCGTCTGTCTGGAGATTCGTCTGGCTGGAGACGGAAATGGCGACCGATAGCTGGATCAACGAGACGCTCTATCCCGATTGGGGCCAGCGTTTCCTGGTGAAGCGCGAGCTTGCGCGCGTGCAGAGCGACTTCCAGGACATCGCGATCTTCGAGAGCACCTCCCATGGCCGCGTGATGGTGCTGGATGGCGTGATCCAGATCACCGAGGGCGACGAGTTCGTCTACCAGGAGATGCTGACGCACGTGCCGCTGCTCGCGCATGGCGCCGCGGCGAACGTGCTGATCATCGGCGCGGGCGACGGCGGCGTGCTGCGGCGCGTGCTGCAGCATCCGACCGTGCAGCGCGCGGTGATGGTGGAGATCGACGGCGAGGTGATCCGGCTCGCGAAGGAATTCCTGCCGGGGATCGCGGGCGATGCGTGGACCGATCCGCGGGCCGAGGTGATCGTCGGCGACGGCATCGACTACGTGAAGCGCGCGCCGGATGCGGCGTTCGACGTGATCATCGTGGATTCGACCGATCCGATCGGCGTGGGTGAGGTGCTGTTCACCGACGCGTTCTACGAGAACTGTGCACGCATCCTGACGCCGCGCGGGCTGGTGGTGAACCAATGCGGCGTGCCGTTCATGCAGGCGGACGAACTGCGTGACACAAGCGTGCGACGGCGCCGTTTCTTCCCGCACGTGACGGCGTACGTGGCTGCGGTGCCCACCTATGTCGGCGGCTTCATGACCCTGGGCTGGTCGGCGAAGGACGGCTCGTCGAGTTCCGTGCCGGTCGAGACCATCCGCGCGCGCGCGGCCGCGGCGGGGATCCTGGGCCAGACGCAGTATTGGACGCCCGAGATCCACACCGGCGCATTCAACCTCCCTCCCTACATCGCGCGCCACCTGCCGGGCTGAGTTGAACGCTCGCGCGGGGGCGGGCGACGGCAGTACCGGGCGGCACGGGCAGCGGTGCCCGGCGGCGGCCGGCGGCGGTGCCGGGCGGCGACGGTGCCGGAGGCGTGCGGGCGGCACGGGCAGCGGTGCCCGGCGGCGTGCGGGCGGCGACGGTGCCGGTCGGCGTGCGGTCGGCGCGGGCCCTTCCGTGTCATGGCCGGCGCAGGCCGGCCATCCACGACTGCGTGCACCGGTGCCGGTCGTGAGTGTCCGAGCGACAGCGTACCTGACACGGACAGACAAAGCGCACTCTCGACGTCGTGGATGGCCGGCCTGCGCCGGCCATGACGCGGTCGAGGTTGACGCGATTGTTAGATATAGTGACGTTCGCGCATCCCCGCCCGGAGTTGCGCATGCCACCCCTGATCGCCCTCGCCGCGACCTTCCTGCCCGACCTCATCAAGCTTCTCGCCGGAGATCGCGCCGGCACCATCGCCAATCGGGTCGTCCAGACGGTCCAGGACGTCACCGGAGCGACCGATCCGGTCGCCGCGCGCAAGGCGCTCGATGCCGATCCACAAATCGCCGCCGCCCTGCAGCAGAGACTTGCCGAACTGGCACTGGAAGCCGCGCGCCTCCAGGCCGCCGCCGCCGACCGCCAGCGGCAGGACGAACTCGCCAGCTTCCGCGCCGCGCTCGCCGATACCGCCGGGGCGCGTGGGCTCCTGGCCGGGCTCAGCGCGGCCCATTCCCCCCTCGCCCTCGCCGCCCCCACCGTCTCCGTGCTGGTCAGCGGCGGCTTCTTCGTCGTCCTGACCCTGCTGATGCTGAACGGGCTGCCGAACGCCGACGCCAACACGACCAGCGTCGTCAATCTCACCCTCGGCGTCCTCGGCACCGCCTTCGCCACCGTCGTGAACTTCTGGCTCGGCTCGTCCTCGGGCTCGCGCGACAAGGATGGCGCGGTGCTGCGGCTGCAGACCACCCAGGCCGGCCACACCGACCAGCTGCTGCAGACGCTGCAGGCCGTGCAGCAATCGCATGTGGAGCAGACCCGCACCGCCATCGACGCCCTGCGGTCGGTCGCGGCCAGCCCCGGCACGCAGCCGTCCGCCCCCGCCACCGATGCGTTCGCGCGCTGCGTCGCGGTGACGCTCTCGCAGGAAGGCGGCTACGTCGACGACCCGCGCGACCCGGGCGGAGCCACGAATCTCGGGATCACGCGCGCCACACTCAGCGCCTGGCGCGGGCAGGAGGTCGGCAAGGACGAGGTGCGCGCCCTACCGCGCGAGGAGGCGGTCGAGATCTACCGAGCGAACTACTGGCTCCCGGCGCGCTGCGGCGACATGCCGGCCGGGATCGACCTGATGGTGTTCGATTGCGGCGTCAATGCCGGCCCCCGCACCGCGGTGCGCATGCTGCAACGGCTGCTGGGCGTGCCGGAGGACGGGTCGGTCGGACCGGTCACGCTCGCGGCCTTGCGGCGGGCCGATGCCGCCGGACTGGTCCGCGCCCTCGCCTCTGCCCGCATCGACTACTACCGCTCGCTGCCCGGGTGGGCGACGTTCGGCACTGGCTGGACCAACCGCGTCCGCCATGTGGAGCAGGCCGCCGGTTTGATGCTGTAATCGCCGCAGCAAGAACCGGAGGAACCGATGAGCCAGGACAACGTCGCCGTCACGGGGCAGGGCAGCACGCTCGAGATCCGCTTCGACCGGCCGGAGAAGCGCAATGCCCTCAGCCGCGCGATGTACGCGCGCGTGGTGGAGGCGCTCGAGGGCGCGGACACCGATGCCGCGGTGCGCGTCGTCCTGCTCACCGGAACCGGGAGCTACTTCACCTCCGGCAACGACATCTCCGACTTCCAACGCCGCGCGTCCGGCAACGAGCAACGGGACGGCTCGCCCTTCCTGACCGCCCTGTCCTCCTTGAAGAAGCCGCTGGTCGGTGCCGTCAACGGACCGGCGATCGGGGTCGGCACGACGATGCTCGCGCATTGCGACCTGGTGATCGCGGCGAAGTCGGCCCGCTTCGTCATGCCCTTCACCAGCCTGGGCCTGGTGCCCGAGGCGGCGAGCTCGCTGCTGTTCCCGCGCCTGTTCGGCCACCAGCGCGCCAGCGCCATGCTGCTGCTGGGCGAGCCGATCGACGCGGAGACCGCGCGGGAGTGGGGGTTCGTCAACCAGGTGGTGGAGGACGCCGCGCTGATGGAGACGGCGCAGGCACTCGCGGCACGGCTGGCCGCCCTGCCGCCGCAGGCCGTGCGTCAGACCAAGGAGCTGATCAAGAACGGCAAGACCGACGTGCCGGGGCGGATCGCCGAGGAGCTGACGCTGTTCCGGGAGCGGCTGCGCTCCCCCGAGGCGGGCGAGGCGTTCGCAGCCTTCATGGAGAAGCGCAAGCCGGACTTCTCGGCGTTTCACTGAGCAGCCCAAGGGCCGGTCCCGTCGGACCGGGGCAGACCGGCCGGTCCCGTCGGACCGGGGCAGACCGGCCGGTCCCGTCGGACCGGGGCAGACCGGCCGGTCCCGTCGGACCGGGGCAGACCGGCCGGTCCCGTCGGACCGGGGCAGACCGGCCGGTCCCGTCGGACCGGGGCAGACCGGCCGGTCCCGTCGGACCGGGGCAGACCGGCCGGTCCCGTCGGACCGGGGCAGACCGGCCGGTCCCGTCGGACCGGGGCAGACCGGCCGGTCCCGTCGG